>Ga0209911_100010_pt1 | contig 397783 bp, 359 predicted proteins | sample FECB21metaG_FD_188301 | JGI IMG/M metagenome (GOLD analysis project Ga0209911, IMG submission 188301) | Cyanobacterial communities from the Joint Genome Institute, California, USA - FECB-21 (SPAdes) (version 2) | ecosystem: Environmental > Aquatic > Thermal springs > Hot (42-90C) > Microbial... | reverse complement strand
GCCCCGATCCTTAATCAGGCGCACCGCCTCAAGCTTGAACTCTCGCGTAAACTTCCGTCTCTCCATGACCACCCTCCGGTCCCATTAAAACACCTAACTCGGTGTCGTCGGAACCGGGTGCAGGCCAGTTGAATCCAGTCTTTCCTAGGATCGACTTGAAATTTTCACAGAAAAATGTTGTTTTTTTGATACACTACTATAATAATTCGTCTCAAGCTGCGCTTTTAAAACCCCTCCATCGCCATCTCCATCACACTCCTCGCGCCCGCCTCGATCCGCGCCAGTTGCGCGGCCGTTTCCGGCAGCATCTTCTCCGCGAAAAACCGTCCCGCGATCAGCTTGTTCTTCAGCGCCTGCGCATCGAGTCTGCCGCCGCCTGCGTCCGCGCTCGCGCCCGCGTCGCCCGCCGCCAACTTCTCGTTCACCGCGAGCGCAATCTTTCCCCACATCAGCCCGAGCGCGACCAGCCCGAACATGTGCATGTAGTCGACAGCGCCCGCCCCCGCATTGTCCGGGTTCTTCATCGCGTTGTTCATGAACCACATCGTCGCCTGCTGCAGATGGCCGAGCGACACGTTGAGCGGCTCGACGATTGGCTTCATCGTCTCGTTGCCCTTGTGCGCATTGATGAAGCCCTGCACCTCGGCAAAGAACGCCATCACTGCGCGGCCGCCGTCCTTCGGCAGCTTGCGGCCGACCAGATCGAGCGCCTGGATGCCGTTCGCGCCCTCGTAGATCATCGGAATGCGCGCATCGCGCACGAATTGCTCCATCCCCCATTCGGAAATGTAGCCGTGGCCGCCATACATCTGCTGCGCGTTCACGGTGTTGGCAAAGCCTAAGTCGGTGAGCACGCCCTTCACCACGGGCGTGAGCAGGCCCATCATGTCGTCGGCATGCTGGCGCTCCTTGGCATCCTGCGAGCGATGCGAGAGGTCGCCATAGAGCGCGGTCTGGATGATGAGCGCGCGCGCCGCCTCGTTGAAGGCGCGGATGGAGAGCAGCGTGCGCCGCACGTCCGGATGCACGATGATCGGATCGGCCGGCTTGTCGGGGAATTTCGCACCCGTCAGCGCGCGGCCCTGCAGCCGCTCCTTCGCATAGATCACCGCGTTCTGGTACGCGACCTCGGAAAGAGCTAGCCCCTGCACGCCGACGCCGAGCCGCGCCTCGTTCATCATCACGAACATGGCGTTGAGCCCGCGATTCTCCGCGCCGATCAGGTAGCCGGTGGCCTGATCGTAATTCATCACGCAGGTGGCGTTGCCGTGAATGCCCATCTTGTGCTCGATCGAGCCGCAGCTGACGCCATTGCGCTGGCCCAGCGTGCCGTCGTCGTTGACCATGATCTTCGGCACGATGAACAGCGAGATGCCCTTGGTGCCGGCCGGCGCGCCTTCGATGCGCGCGAGCACGAGGTGAATGATGTTCTCGGTCAGATCCTGCTCGCCGCCCGAGACGAAGATCTTGGTGCCGGAGATCTTGTAGGAGCCGTCCGGCTGCTTCACCGCCTTGGTGCGCAGAAGCCCAAGGTCGGTGCCGCAATGCGGCTCGGTGAGGTTCATGGTGCCGGCCCATGTGCCCTCGATCATCTTCGGCAGGAATTTCTTTTTCAGGTCGTCATTGGCATGGGTGAGGATCGCGGCGACCGCGCCCTGCACGAGCCCTGAATACATCGAGAAGGCGAGATTGGCCGACGCCAGGAACTCGTTGATGATCACGGTCAGCGTGCCGGGCAGCCCCTGTCCGCCATATTCGGTGGGACAGGACAATCCGACCCAGCCGCCGGCGACGAGCTGGTCATAGGCTTCCTTGAAGCCCTTTGGCGTGGTGACGCGGCCGTCTGGATGGCGCGTGCATCCCTCGATATCGCCCACCCGGTTGAGAGGCGTGAGCACCTCGGAGCAGAGCTTGCCGGCTTCCACCAGCATGGCCTCGACCACGTCCGGCGTCGCGTCGGCAAAGCCTGCCAGGTTGGCGTGGCGCTCGATGTGGAACACATCGTTGAGCAGGAACATCACGTCGTCTGTGGGCGCGTTATAGACCGGCATCGCTTTCCCCAGTTGTTCGGGCCCGAATCGGCGGCCTTACGCTATTGGGTTTCCGCCGGGCGCGCGACGCCAACAAATTCTTAAGAAAAGCCAGCAATTAACGGCTTATTTACCGTGACGCGAAAAAGTCTCGGGACGGGGACGGACCGCCTTTTTGAAGACCCCACCTTTTGAGGACGGCGGCACCGAGGCGCGAAATCCGGTCGGCGAGCGGGTCACTACGATGAACGAACGCGTGCAGATGACTGAACATGGTGCGCGGCCGGAAGAGCCCGCTCCCGCGTCCGCGCCCAATCCCCATTACTTTCCGCCGGCGAGCTATGGTGCAGCGCCGCAGGGCTATGCCCCGACACCGCCGGCGCCGCAGCGCGGCTATCCGCAACCGGGTTATCCGGGAGCGATCCATCACCCGCACGGCGCCCCTCAGCCCGCAGCCTACCCCTATCCGTATCCGCATGGCCCGGTCATGCCGCCATTTGCGTGGCCATACGCGCCGCAGCCTCAGGTTCCGGCGCCGCACTATTACCAGGCTGCGCCGCACGGCTATGGCTACGCGCCGCCCCCCTATCCGGCGCAGCCCGCGCCCGAACCGGCCACAATGGAGGATGCGGTGGCGCAGATTGCGGCGCGGATGCGCTCGCTCGATGCCGATCCGGCCGAGGCTTATTCATCGGCAATCCCGCAGCATCCTTATCAGCCGCATGTCGCGCCGCCGCTCGCTCCCGCCTATGCGCCGGAGCCGTCCTATTACCCCGATGCGCCTCACGCTGCGCCCGCGCAAGGTGTCGACCTTTCGGGACTGGAGTCGCAAATCCGCAACCTGACGGCGCAGATCGAGACCTTGCGGCATCAGCCGGCGCCCGACTTCTCGGGCATTCTCCGCGAGTTGCGCGCCGACCTGTCCGATATTTCACAGCGGCTCGTCGAGGCAATGCCGCGCCAGGCGATCGAGGCGCTGGACGCAGAAGTGCGAAAGCTTGCCGAGCGCATCGACATCAGCCGCGCCGCCGGGGTCGATCCCGATGCCATTGCCGGGATGGAGCGTTCGCTTGGAGAGGTGCGCGACGCGATCCGCAGCCTCAAGCCCGCGGAGAGTCTTGCCGGGTTTGAGCAGGCGATCCGCAATCTCACGGAGCGGATCGACCAGTCGGCCGGCGCCTTTCAGGACCCGGCCTCCCTGCACCAGCTGGAAACCTCGATCTCGGCGCTGCGCGGCATCGTGGCCAATGTCGCCTCCAACGATACGCTCGCCGGGCTGTCGGAAGAGATCCGGGGCCTGTCGGCCCGGGTCGATCAGGTCGCGGCGAGGCGCGGCCTCGATGCCGACATGCTGCAATCGATCGAACAGCGGATCGCCAGCCTGCCAGTCCTTGGCGCGATCGAACGCGGCTTTGCCGATCTCAAGGCGCGGCTGGATTCGTTTCAAATCGCAGCACCGCAGCCGGCGATCAACCCGGCGCCCGCGGTCGATCATCTCAAGCGCGATCTGGTCCGCACCCAGGATTCGCTCGAAGCCGTGCATTCGACGCTCGGACATCTGGTCGACCGGCTGGCGATGATCGAGAGCGGGATTCGCGAAGCGCGTTTTGCGGCGGATGTGCCGCCCGCCATGCCTCGTGTGCCGGAGCCTGCCGAGTTGCCGCCATCCGCGCCGGAACTGCCGCTCCAGACACCGATGCCGATGCCGGCCGCCGAATTGCATCTGTCCGAAAAGGACATCGTGCATCGCACCCTGCAGGGCTCAGGACAGACCGGCGACATGCCGGGCGCGGCTTTGCAGGCGCCGGCCCCCGCCGCGCCGCAACGTCCGGTCTTGGGCGAACCGAAAGCGCAAGCCGCGACGCCGGAGTCTCAGTCCGGGCCTGGGCCAAAGCCAAAGCCCGGAGCACAGCCGGCGCCGCCGCGCGCGGCAACGCCCCCCGTTCGGGAGCGCGCGCCGATCGATCCGAATCTGCCGCCGGATTTTCCGCTTGAGCCGGGGGCGGGGCTGCGCACAAGCCCGGCCGGGTCGGCGGCCGAGCGGATTGCCGCGTCGGAAGCGGCGCTCGGGTCCGCCAGACCCGGCGCGGCCGGTTCTGCCGGTTCTGCAGGCCAGACCAATTTTATTGCGGCTGCCCGTCGTGCCGCACAGGCCGCCGCCGCCGCGCCGGAACCGCCGCGCCCGGCCGGCCCGGACGCCGCGCCTGCCCGGTCCATCACCCGCAAGGTCCGAGCGCTGCTGGTCGGCGCCAGCGCCATCGTGTTGATCGCAGCATCGGCGCGAATTGCCATCAACATGATCGATCACGGCCAGCCGGAGATCGACGAGGCCGGGATCGCGGCCGTGGTTGAAGCCGACACGCCGGAATCGCCGGTCCAGATCATCGCGTCCCCCGGTACGCTGCCCATCAACCCGGATCTTTTTGCGGCGCCGGCGGCAGGCGTGATGGAGCGGGCGCGGCCGGCGGCACCGGCGGCTCCGGCGGCCGAGACCGGCACCACCGGCTCGATCGGCGCGCCCGGCATGCGGACAGAGCGCGGCCCGCTACCGCCGATCCCCGACAAGCTACCGGTCGCGTTGCGCAATGCCGCGGCCAAAGGCCAGCCCGCCGCCGCATACGAGATCGGCATCCGCCAGATCGAGGGCAGAGGCGTGCCGAAGAATATCGAGGCCGGCCTGCGCTGGCTCGAGCGCGCCGCCGACGCGGGCGTCGGACCTGCGCATTTCCGCATCGCCGGCCTCTACGAGAAGGGCATCGGCGTGAAAAAGGATCCGGCGACCGCGCGCCGCCATTACATCGCCGCAGCCGAGAAGGGCAACGCGAAGGCGATGCACAATCTGGCGGTGCTCTATGCCGAGGGCATCGACGGCAAGCCGGACTACAAAACCGCCGCCGAGTGGTTCCGCCGCGCGGCCGAGTTCGGGGTCGCCGACAGCCAGTATAATCTCGCGATCCTGCATGCCCGCGGCATCGGCGTCGACCAGAACCTGCTCGAATCCTACCGCTGGTTCGCACTCGCCGCCCTGCAGGGCGACAATGACGCAGCCAAGAAGCGCGACGAGGTCGGCGCGAAGCTCGATGCCGGCTCGCGCGCGGCCGCCCGCAATGCGGTGCAATCTTTCGTGCCGCAGCCGCAGCCGGACGACGCCGTCAATGTCGCTGCACCGCCCGGAGGCTGGGACCGTCCGTCAGCGGAACAAGCGCCGGCCAAGAAGCCGCGCCCCGGAAGTGTCGCCAGGGCCACGGCATCCTAGCGTCCGGCGCGAAATCCAGGCATCGCGCGACAAATCATTCGACTAATCCGCTAGGTCCTGTACGGATGAGGCAAACGCGGCGTCATTCGGCGGCCGCGCGCCGGATTTTTTGCCGCAGCAATCACGTGGGGCCGTTCGACCCCGCCAGTAACGGCTTGCGCAAGTATCCGGGACGCTCGTGCAGATCTATCTCCCCATCGCCGATCTTCCGGTCAACATGTTCCTGCTGTTCGGGATGGGGCTCGCAGTCGGTTTCATTTCCGGCATGTTCGGGATCGGCGGCGGCTTCCTGATGACGCCGCTTCTAATCTTCATCGGCATCAATGCGGCCGTCTCGGTAGCCACCGTCTCGAGCCATATCGCCGCCTCGTCGGCCTCGAGCGCGATCAGCTACTGGCGCCGGAACGCGATCGATATGCCGCTCGCCTTGATGCTGCTCGCCGGCGGCATCGTCGGGACCGCGGGCGGCGTCTGGCTGTTCACACTGCTGCGCTCGGCCGATCTTTTGGACCTGGTCATCGCCATGTCCTACGTGATCCTGCTGGTTGCGGTCGGCGCCATGATGGTCAGCGAGGCCGTGCGCGCGATCATGAGGACCTACCAGGGCTATCCGACCGTGCTGCGCCGGCCCGGCAGCCATACCTGGGTGCACGGCCTGCCGTTCAAGGTCCGGTTCAAGCGCTCCAAAATCTACGTCTCGGCCATCCCGGTGCTGGGCATCGGGTTCATGATCGGCTTCGTGGGAGCCTTGATGGGGATCGGCGGCGGTTTCCTGCTGGTTCCGATGCTGATCTACTTCCTGCGGGTTCCAACCGGAACCGTGATCGGCACCTCCACGGTGCTCACCCTTGTCACGATGGCTTCGGCGACCGTGATGCATGCCGCGACCAACCATCTGGTCGACATCCTGCTCGCAGCGTTCCTGATGGTCGGCGGGGTGATCGGCGCGCAATTCGGGGCGCGCGCCGGACAGAGGATGAAGGCGGAACGGCTGCGATTGCTGCTCGGCCTTCTGGTGCTCGGCGTCGGCATCCGCTTCGCACTCGACCTGCTGATCCAGCCCTCCGAGCTGTTCTCCATCCGCTTCACGGGGGACGCCGGATGAGAACGCTTGTCGCATGGTTCTGCGTACTGCTCTTTCTCGCCGCCGGGCCAGCCCATGCCGAGCGGCTGATTACGTCGCTCTCCAGCCACCAGGTTCTTGTGACATCGAGCTTCACCGGCACCGAGCTTGTCCTGTTTGGCTCGATCGAGCGCGACGCAAAGACGGTATCGCGCAAGGGCGGCTATGACATCGTTGTCACGGTAACCGGACCGCGCGAAACCCTGGTGGTGCGGCGGAAAGATCGTGTTCTTGGAATCTGGACCAATGCGGAATCGCTCACGTTCCTGAAGACTCCGGTCTATCTCGCCGTCCTGAGCAACAAACCCGTCGCCGAGATCGCGACAGCCGAATTCCTGCGCCGTCAGGAGGTCGGGATGTATCTCGTGCCGCGGCCAACCCTGGCCTCCGGAATCCAGACCGGCGAATACGACAACTTCCGCGACGCCTTGATCCGCCTGCGCATGCAACGCCGGCTTTACGTCGAAGACCCGGCGGGCGTCACCTTCCTGACCCCCAATCTGTTCCGCGCCACCATCCGCCTCCCCGCCGAATCCCCGGTCGGCAACTACGACGTCGATGTGCGGCTGTTCGCAGATGGCGCCGAGCTGGCGCGCGCCCATTCCGCGCTCGAGGTCGTCAAGGTCGGGATCGAGCAGTTCATCGTGAACGCCGCGGCCCATCACGGCATCCTCTATGGATTGTTCACCACGCTGATGGCGCTTGCGACCGGGTGGTTCGCCTCCGTGGTGTTCCGGAAGGATTGAACGTTGCCGCGGGCGCACTGCGCGTTGCTGTGCCCTCTCTCCTTGCGGAAGAGGGCGGCGATGAATTCCCACAAGTCATGATGGGTGAGGGGTGACGGGTCCATCGAGCGAGCGTGAACCCTCACCCATTCTCGACCGCGGCTTGTTCTGAGCTGCCCTCTCCCGCAAGGGGAGAGGGCGCAACAATGTCAATCCGGCAGGCAGCGGGCTGCGTCGACCGCGTAGAGGCGGGTAGCACCCAGCATATGCGCGCGGAACGACAGCGCGCCGAATACGGTCATGAAGGCGGGTGCGCGGATATTCAGCCCGCCGGTGAAAGCGCCGAAGGCCGGCATCACCATTCGCCCGGCATCGATGGCGAAACACTTGCGGCTGACCGAACGCCCGCGCGCGCTGATTCGCGCCATCGGATGCAGATGGCCGGCAATCTCACCCGCCTGCCCGCAGGGCTCATGACGGAACGTCACCGCCTCGATCCGCAGTTCCGGTGTGAATACGCCGCCGATCCCGACTGCCGGATCGGGATCGTGATTGCCCGCGACCCAGACCCAGTCGCGGCCCTGCTGGAGCGCCGCGATCATGTCGCGGTCGGTGTCGCCGAGCCGCTGCGGACCGTCGCCGTCATGGAAGCTGTCGCCCAGCGCCAGCACGGTACGCGGCCGGTAGCGCATGATCGCCTCGCACAGCCGCGCCAGCGTCGCCGCGGTGTCGAATGGCGGCAGCAGCGCGCCGTAGCGGGCAAAGCTCGACGCCTTCTCGAAATGCAGGTCGGCCACCGCCAGCAGACGCTCCGCCGGCCACCAGAGAATGCCGGCGGGGTCGATGACCAGACGGCTTCCTGCTAGTTCCACCTCGTCGGCCTGAAAATCCGGCCAGTTACTTGCCGCCGTGGCGACCACCTGTAGCCCCCGTCATTGCTTCCCTGACCAGATCGTCGGCCGCTTCCGCAAGCAGCGCATCCGCAGCTTCGCCGTACACCGTTTCGCGCCCGATTTCGAGCATCACCGGAACCGCGAGCGGCGACACATGCTCTAAGGGCTTATGGACGATTCGACCCCTGATCCGGGAGAGCATTTCGCCGAGCCGCCTGATATCGAGGAGACCTGTTGCCGCATCGGCACGCGCCGCCTTCAACAGCAGGTGATCGGGCTGGTGCTTGCGCAGCACATCGTAGATCAGGTCGGTCGAGATCGTGACCTGCCGCCGCGTCTTTTCGCGATCGGTGGAGCGGCGCTGGATCAGGCCCGCGATCACCGCATTGGTGCGGAAGGTGCGCTTCATCATCATCGACTCGGCGAGCCAGGCTTCGAGATCGTCGCCCAGCATGTCCTCATCGAAGAGCTGTTCGAGCGACAGAGTTCGGCGCCGGACCGCGAGTCCGATATCGCCGAGCCCCCACACCGCCAGCGCATATTCGTTTGCCACAAAGCCGAGCGGCCGCATGCGCGCGCGCTCCAGCCGCCGCGTCAGCAGCATGCCGAGCGTCTGATGCGCCAGCCGTCCCTCGAACGGGTAGCAGACAAGATACTGCTTGTCGGCGCGCGGGAAAGTTTCCACCAGCAATTCGCGCGGGCCCGGCAAGACGGAACGCCATTCCTGGATCTCCAGCCATTCGCGCACCGGCGCCGGCAGCGCGTTCCATTCGGCCGGCGTCGCCAGGATGTTGCGCACCCGCGAGGCAAGGTAGGTCGAGAGCGGGAACTTGCCGCCTTCGTAAGACGGCACCTTGGGATCGTCATCGGCCGCGCGCGAGACGTAAAGCTCATCCTCCACCATCGCCTCGTAGCGCAATACTTCCCCCGCGAACACGAAGGTATCGCCGAGCGCGAGGCTCTCCGCGAAATATTCCTCGACCTGCCCGAGGATGCGCCCGCCCCGCGCGATCGGTCCGGTGCGGCCGCTGCTGCCGCCGCGCGAGCGAACGAGGCGCACCTTCAGCATCACCGCCTCGACGATGGTGCCGACATTCATGCGATAGGCCTGCGCGAAGCGCGGATGCGTGACGCGCCAGCGGCCCGCCTTGTCCTGCCTGATCTTGGCGAAGCGCTCATAGGCCTTCAGCGCGTAGCCGCCGGTCGCGACGAAATCGACGGTCGCGTCGAAATCCGCGCGGCTCAGGTCGCGATACGGCGCGGCGCTGACCACCTCGTCGTAAAGGACATCGGCATCGAACGGCTCGCCGCAGGCGGTGCCGAGCACATGCTGGGCGAGAACATCGAGCGCACCGGTGCGCAAGGGCGGCGTATCCTGCGCATTGTCGGCCACCGCCTCGATCGCCGCGCGGCATTCCAGCACCTCGAAGCGATTGGCCGGCACCAGAATCCCGCGCGAGGGTTCGTCGAGCCGGTGATTGGCGCGGCCAATCCGCTGCAGGAGGCGCGACGAGCCTTTCGGCGCGCCGACATTGATGACGAGATCGATGTCGCCCCAGTCGATGCCGAGATCGAGCGATGAGGTGCACACCACCGCACGCAGCTTCGCGGCCGCCATCGCGTCTTCCACCTTGCGCCGCTGCGCGACATCGAGCGAGCCGTGATGCAACGCGATCGCAAGCCCGTCGTCATTGATGCGCCACAGCTCCTGGAAGATCATCTCCGCCTGGCTGCGGGTATTGACGAAGACCAGCGTCGTTTTGTACTGCTTGATCAGGTCGTAGATCTGCGGCAGCGCATGGCGCGCGGAATGTCCGGCCCAGGGAATGTAGAAGTCGGGCGCGCGGATATCGGGTTCGAGCATGGTGACATGCGGCGCGGCGCCGGCTTTCGCGATCACAAGATCGGCGAGCGCTTCTCCGTCACGCGGCTGCGGCACCAGATAGCGGCGCAGATCGTCCGGCTCGGCGACGGTTGCGGAAAGCCCGATGGTATGCAGGCCGGGCGCGAGGCGGAACAGACGCGCCAAACCGAGCGAGAGCAAATCGCCGCGCTTGGAGGTGACAAGCGCGTGCAGTTCGTCGAGGATCACGCGCTTCAGCGTGCCGAACAAATAGGGCGCGTCGGCCGACGCAAGCAACAGCGCGAGCTGCTCCGGCGTGGTCAGCAGGATGTCGGGCGGGTCGCGGCGCTGGCGGGTGCGCTTGGAAACGGGCGTATCGCCGGTGCGGGTCTCGATACGGACCGGCAGTCGCATCTCGGCGACCGGCGTTTCGAGATTGCGCGCGATATCGACCGCGAGCGCCTTGAGCGGCGAAATGTAGAGGGTGTGGAGGCCTTGCGATCTCTGCACCGACCGGCCCGTGGAAACGATTCGCTTCTGCGCGCTCAGTTCTACGAGCGTGGGCAGAAAGCCCGCGAGCGTCTTGCCGCCGCCGGTGGGCGCGATCAGCAGCACCGACTTGTCTGCGCGCGCGCGCTTGAGCAAGGCGAGCTGATGCGCACGCGGCGCCCAGCCGCGCGCCGCGAACCAGCGCGAGAAGACCTCTGGGAGGGTGCCGGGGGGCGCGATTGGATCGAGCAAGGTCACAAGGACCAGCTTACCGTTGCGACAATGGCGAAGGCGGGGCGCGCTCCGCGATCACCAGCAATCCGGGCACCGGAACATCGGCCTCCATGCGGGTCGAAACCGGGGTAAGCATGCGGATCGTCAGCCGGGCGGCTTCCAGCGCGGCCCGCACATGCGCCTCGCCGTGGGCGTAGCGCAGCTTCGGGCCGAGGATGACGCCGCCCTCGCCGTGGGTTTCGACCGTGAAGGCGAACAGCCCTTCGGACGCCAGCACGTCGTGCACGAGCGCGGCGATCAGCGTCAGGTCGGCGCAATAGACGAACACATCCGCGGCCGCGATCAGATTGAAGCGGGCATCGGCGCGGATGTGGCGGTCGAGGCTTTCAGTCAGGTCGCCAGTGTCGAGTTTGTCATACAGATTCTTGCGGCGCGCCTGCGCGATCATGCCGGGCGAGAGATCGACCCCTTCGATCCAGTCGCAGACCGGCCGGAACGCCGCGCCCGACAAGCCGGTGCCGCAACCGAGATCGAGCATCGCGGCAAAATGAAACGGCCGATCCTGCGCGCGGCAGACGTCCGCCACCGCCTGCGCCAGCATGTCCGGCGCGGTATAACGAAGCGCCGCCAGCGCATCGTCGAACTTCGCGGCATATTGATCGAACACCGAACGCACATAATCCGCCGACATCGCGTGCCCGCCAATGTTCAGAAGCCGCAGCCGCAGGCCCGCGCCATGCCGGTCGGCGGGGTCGGCCGCCAGCGCTCGTTCAAAGGCGGCGACCGCACCGTCCCGATCACCCGCCACTTCGCGCAGATGACCGAGATCGAACCAGGCGGCGGCAAAGCCGGGCGTCCGCTCCACCGTCTGTTCCAGCAGGTCGAGCGCGGCGTCATGGTCGCCCCGCTCCCGGAACTCGCGCGCCATGCCGTAGCGCCGGTCGGCGATCAGGTCGCCCGACGACTGAAACAGCCCGTGACGTTGCTGCGTTGAAGGCATCCGCTCGCGATTTTCCGTCCAGAGCCTATGTTGGCACGATGCGTCCCGAAGACCTGCTGCTCCCGACCCCCTCCGGCGTCTGCTGCAAGCCGGGCGGCTTTTACATCGATCCGACCCGTCCGGTCGACCGGGCGCTGATCACGCACGGCCATTCCGACCATGCCCGGGCGGGGCATGGCGCCGTGCTCGCGACGCAGGAAACCCTCGACATCATGCGGCTGCGCTACGGCAATGATTTCGCGGGGAGCACGCAGGCCATCCGCTATGGCGAGACCGTGACCCTGAATGGCGTCACCGCGACCTTCCATCCCGCCGGCCATGTGCTGGGCTCGGCGCAGATCGCGGTGGAACGGGGCGGCTGCCGGATCGTGGCGTCCGGCGACTACAAGAATGTGCCGGACCCGACCTGCACGCCGTTCGAGCTCGTGCCCTGCGACGTGTTCATCACCGAGGCCACCTTCGGCCTGCCGGTCTTCCGCCATCCCGATCCGGATGCCGAGATCGCCAAGCTGCTGCATTCGGTCACGCTGTTCCCCGAGCGTGCGCATCTGGTCGGGGCCTATTCGCTCGGCAAGGCACAGCGGGTGATCGCACTCATCCGCAAGGCGGGCTATCGCGAGCCGATCTATCTGCATGGCGCGATGGAAACGCTGTCACGCTATTATCTCGCCAAAGGAATAGACCTCGGCGAATTGCGCCCGGTCCGCGATGTGAAGAAGACCGAACTCGGCGGCACCATCACGCTCTGCCCCCCATCCGCGCTGAAGGAGGTCTGGTCGCGCCGGTTTCCCGATCCGGTCACGGCCTATGCCTCGGGCTGGATGCGGGTGCGGGCGCGAGCGCGGCAGAGTCTCGTGCAATTGCCGCTGGTGATTTCCGATCACGCCGACTGGGACGGCCTGCGCGACACCATCGCCGCCACCGGCGCATTCGAAATCTGGGTGACGCATGGACAGGAGGATGCACTGGTCCACTGGTGCAGCACGCAAGGGCTGAAGGCGCGGCCGCTCGACATCGTCGGGTACGGCGATGAGGACGAAACGGACGGCACATCCGGCGAAGCCGAAGCAGGAAACCCGGCATGAACCGCTTCGCCGAATTGCTCGACCGCCTCGCCTACGAGCCCGGCCGCAACAACAAACTTCGCTTGATGACCGACTATTTCCGCCACAGGCCCGACCCGGAGCGGGGCTACGCGCTCGCGGCACTGACCGGCAGCCTCACCTTCCAATATGCCAAGCCCGGCATGATCCGCGCGCTGATCACCGAGCGCACCGATCCGGTGCTGTTCCGCCTGTCGCGCGATTTCGTCGGCGATACGTCGGAGACGATCGCGCTGATGTGGCCCGCGCCGGACGCGCAACAAAACTTCATTCCCTCGATCACCGATGTCGTCACCACTCTCAACACGCTGGGCAAGGCGCAGCTTCCGGCGCAGATCGCGCGCTGGCTCGATGCACTGGACGAGACCGGCCGCTGGGCCCTGCTCAAACTCGTGACCGGTGCATTGCGGGTCGGCGTGTCCGCGCGGCTTGCCAAGACCGCAGCGGCCGCGCTCGGCGACAAGGACGTCACCGAGATCGAGCTGATGTGGTCCGGGCTCGAGCCGCCTTACGAAGATCTGTTCGCCTGGCTCGAAGGCCGTGGCAACAAGCCGGAGACTTCCGATCCCGCACCGTTCCGCCCGGCGATGCTCGCGCAGGCCATCGAGGAGACCGACTTCGAGAAGCTCGATCCCGCCGAGTTCACGGCGGAGTGGAAATGGGACGGCATCCGGGTGCAGGCCTCGGCCGGGGTCAATGCACGCGGCGACCGGATCGTGCGGATGTATTCGCGCACCGGCGAGGACATCTCGAAGAGCTTTCCTGACTTATTGGAGTCGCTGAATTTCAACGGCTCGCTCGACGGCGAATTGCTGGTCCTGCGCGAAGGCCGCGTGCAGAGCTTCAACGTGCTGCAGCAGCGCCTGAACCGCAAAGCCGTGACCCCGAAATTGACGCAGGATTATCCGGCGCATCTGCGCGCCTACGATCTTCTGGTCGACGGCCACGAAGACCTCCGCGAACTGCCGTTCGAGGAGCGCAGAAAGCGCCTGCAAAACTTCATCGCGCGGCATGCGCATCCGCGGCTCGATCTGTCGCCGCTTGTTCCCTTCTCATCATGGGACGAACTCGCCGCGGCGCGCGCCGATCCGGCCTCCGCCGGTGCCGGCGGGGACGCCAACGCGGTCGAGGGCATCATGATCAAGCGCAAAGACGCGCCCTATGTCCCCGGCCGGCCAAAAGGATTGTGGTGGAAATGGAAGCGCGATCCGTTCACGGTCGATGCCGTGCTGATGTACGCCCAGCGCGGCAGCGGCAAGCGCTCGTCCTATTATTCCGATTATACCTTCGGCGTCTGGACGCTCGTCGACGGCGCGGAAACGCTGGTGCCCGTCGGAAAAGCCTATTTCGGCTTCACCGACGAAGAGCTGATCAAGATCGACCGCTTCGTGCGCAACAATACGGTGGAACGGTTCGGGCCGGTCCGCGCAGTGAAATTCGGCCCGGACGAGGGTCTCGTGCTGGAGGTCGCTTTCGAGGGGCTGCAACGGTCCACCCGGCACAAATCCGGGCTCGCGATGCGGTTTCCGCGGATCGCAAGACTGCGCTGGGACAAGCCCCCGCGGGAGGCCGACCGGCTGGAAACGCTGGAAAAGATGGCGCAAACGCTTGAGGAAAGCCGAGGCTCCGCACCCCACCGCTTGCAAGGCGCAGCCCGCTGATTAAATGATCGCGGTATCCGGCCTCGACGCCGGAATGGAGGGGTCCATGTCCACCAACGATCCGCGCGCCTCGATCGAGCCGTCACGGCCTGCGCAGAGCGATTCGCTGACGCGCTTTCTCGGCGGCTCGCCGCTCGCGGTCGCCGGCCGGCTGATCCTGTTGTCGATCCTGGTCGGCTTCGTGATGGTGACGTTCGGCCTCGATCCCTACAACATCATCCGCAGCATCCGCCATCTGTTCGAGACCATCTGGCATCTGGGCTTCGACGCCATTCACTGGCTGTGGCGCTACTTCCTGCTGGGCGCGGTGATCGTGATCCCGGTCTGGCTGCTGATGCGCCTCGTGAACGCGCCGAAGGGACGGTAATTCTCCACGCATATTGCTCCGCTCGTCCCCGCGAAAGCGGGGACCCAGAGTCAGGATTGCTGGATTCCCGCCTTCGCGGGAATGAGCGGAGTTTGTGGACGCGCCGTTACACCGGCCAGGGCTGCGCAGTGATGTCCGCTGCATCCACGCCGACCAGTTCTGCGAGCGGCCGCTTCTCCGCCTCCACAAGCAGCGCGCGCTTGATCTCGTCGACCAGCGCAATTCCATGAAATACCAGCGCGCTATAGAGCTGGATCAGCGCCGCACCGGCGCGCAATTTCGCAATCGCCGCCGCGCCTGAATCGATACCGCCGACGCCGACGATCGGCATCGCCCCTTCGAGCCGCACATAGGTTTCCGCCAGCATCCGCGTCGACAGCGGAAACAGCGGCTTGCCGGACAGTCCGCCCTGCTCGATCGCCTTCTCGCGTTCGCGCAAGGATGGCGGCCGCGTCACCGTGGTGTTGCCGACCACCATGCCGTCGATCTTGCGGCTGCGCACGATGCCGACAATGTCGTCGAGATCGGCGAGCGACAGGTCCGGCGCGATCTTGACCAGAAGCGGCGTCGGGCCGGCTTGCGCGCTGACGCGGTCGCGCACCTCGATCACCCGCGCCAGAAGATCGTCCAGCAGTTTCGCCTCCTGCAGATTGCGCAGGCCCGGCGTGTTCGGCGACGACACGTTCATGGTGATATAGGAGACCACCGGCGCGAAGGCCTCGACCAGCCGGACGTAATCGGCGGTGCGGTCCTGGCTGTCCTTGTTGGGGCCGATATTGATGCCGACGATGCCGCCCTGATGCGCGCGCGCGGCAAGACGGCGCAGCACTGCGGCGGCGCCGTGCGAATTCAGTCCGAGCCGGTTGATCACCCCGCCATCGGCGTCGAGCCGGAACAGCCGGGGACGCGGATTGCCCGGCTGCGGCAGCGGCGTAACCCCGCCGACCTCAACAAAGCCGAAGCCGAGCCGCAGCAGCGCGTCCGGCACCTCGGCATTCTTGTCGAACCCGGCGGCAAGTCCGACCGGATTGGGGAAATTCAGCCCGAAGGCGCGCACCTTGAGCCGCGAATCGTCGGGCTGCGGCGCCGGCAGCGGCGCCCATCGCAGCGCGCGCAACGCCATCCCATGGGCGTCCTCAGGATCGAAACGGTGCAGGACAGGGCGCGCCAGACGCTCCAGAAGGGCAATCACACCAAGGAAACTCCAGATTCAGGCGCGCGACCCTAACCACCGTCCGGGGGACGCACAAGAAACCCGTATGCGGGACTGGACAGCGCCCCCAAACAAGACTAATTCCCTCGTCCAGGTAGGACAATAGTCACACTACCGAACCCGTTTCGCAGCGCATGGGGCTCGCCATGCTGACGCACGCTCAGATCTGGACCGCCATCGACCGGCTCGCGGCGCGTGCCGGGCTTTCAGCATCCGGCCTCGCCAAGAAGGCCGGGCTCGATCCGACGACCTTCAACAAGTCAAAACGCATCACGCCGGACGGCCGGGCGCGCTGGCCCTCGACCGAATCGGTCGCCAAGTCGCTCGCCGCGACCGGCACCAGCATCGAGACCTTCATCGCGCTGATTTCGGAGACGCCGCGGCCGATCACGCAAGCCGTGCCGCTGATCGGGTTCGCCGAGGCGGGCTCGCGCGGCTATTTCGACGATGGCGGCTTTCCGGTCGGCAAGGGCTGGGACGAGATCGCCTTCCCCTCGGTCAACGACGAGCATGCCTATGCGCTGGAGATTTCCGGCAATTCGATGGAGCCGGCCTATCGAAAGGGCGACATCATCGTCGTCTCACCGGCCGCCCCCGTGCGCAAGGGTGACCGCGTGGTGGTCAAGACCAAGGACGGCGAGGTGATGGTCAAGCAGCTCGCCCGCAAGACCGCCAAGACCATCGAGCTGCATTCGCTCAATCCCGATCATGCCGCGCGCACCCTTCCGATGTCGGACGTGCTGTGGGTCGCGCGCATCATGTGGGCGAGCCAGTAATCTTAAGCGTCATTCCGGGTCCGCGCCTTTAAGGTGCATCGCGCAACGACCCTCAAGCGCTGCGCGCCAGCGCGCCGTCGATCATATCGACGGTATTCCTCAGGCCATAGGCCGCGACGAACGAGCCGAAGCGCGGGCCCTTTTCCTGGCCGAGCAGGACCTGGTACAGCATGTTGAACCAGTCGAGCGAGACGCCGGGCTTGCCGTCCTTGGCCTTCTTCTTCTCGTCGAGGAACGGCTCTCTGCGCCCGATCTCGTAGACCAGATCCTGGATATTCTCCGCGGTCGCATCGGCCGGCATGTTGGAGAGCGCGTCGCGCAAATCCATCAGCGCCGCGCGCTCCTGATCGGTCGGCTCGCGGAACCTTTTTGTGGGCAGCACGAAGTCGCGATAATAGTTAAGCGCATAGCCGACCAGCGCATGCAGCTTCGGATGGGTCTGCGGGCTGACGCCCGGCCGATAGCGCGCGATGAAGCCCCACAGCGTCTCGGCATTTTCGGCATTCGACGACGACACCAGCGTCAGCAACATCTGGAAATTGACCGGCATGTCCACCGCCGGCGGATGGCCGGAATGGATATGCCAGACCGGGTTCGACAGCCGCTGCTTCTCGTCCTGCCGCTGATAGCCGTCCAGGAACTGGAAATATTCGTCGACGTTTCGCGGGATGACGTCGAAATACAGCCGCTTCGCCGCCTTGGGTTCCCGATACATGAACAGCGACAGCGATTCTGGTGAGGCATAGCGCAGCCATTCGTCGATGGTGAGGCCGTTGCCCTTGGACTTCGAAATCTTCTGCCCCTTCTCGTCGAGGAACAGTTCGTAATTGAAGCCCTCCGGGGGCGTACCGCCGATCGCGCGGTTGATCTCGCCCGAGAGCTTCACCGAATCGATCAGATCCTTGCCGGCCATCTCGTAGTCGACGCCGAGCGCATACCAGCGCATCGCCCAGTCCGGCTTCCATTGCAGCTTGCAGCGGCCGCCGGTGACGGGCGTGGTGACCTGCTCCCTCGTGTCCGGATCCTCATAGGTGATGGTCCCGGCCTTCGCATCGTGCGCCGTCACCGGCACCTGCAGCACGATGCCGGTGCGTTCCGAAATCGGCAGAAACGGCGAATAGGTCTGCGCCCGCTCCTCGCGCAGCGACGGCAGCATGATCGCCATCACCTTGTCGTAGTTCGCCAGCACCTGCAGCAGCGCCTTGTCGAAGCGGCCGGACGTGTAGCATTCGGTCGCCGAGAAGAATTCGTAGTCGAAGCCGAAAGTGTCGAGGAAGGCGCGCAGTCGCGCATTGTTGTGCGAGCCGAAGCTCGGATGCGTGCCGAACGGATCGCGCACTCTCGTCAGCGGCTTGCCGAGATCCTGCGCCAGCATCTCGCCGTTCGGCACATTGTCCGGCACCTTGCGAAGCCCGTCCATGTCGTCGGAAAATGCGATCAGACGGGTCTTGATCTTGTCTTCGGTGAGGACGCGGAAGGCGTGACGCACCATGGTGGTGCGCGCGACCTCGCCAAAGGTGCCGATATGCGGCAGGCCCGAGGGGCCGTAGCCGGTCGAGAAGATCACCTCGTCTTTGGGCTTCTTCTTCAGCCGCGCCACGATCTTGCGCGCCTCCTCGAACGGCCAGGCGCCGGATTGTTCGGCGAGTGCGCGCAAGCTTGCAGCATCAGTCACAGACATCTTCTTTCCAATTTACGGTCAAAACGGGCTGACCGGGAAATAGCGCAGCCACAGATCGGTGAAGCGCCCCTTTTCCCAGAGCCGGAACAGTGCGTAGTTCAGGGCTTGCCGCAACGTGTCGTTGCCTTTTCTGACGGCGATACCGACACCCTCCCCAAAATACCGGCCCTCGAAGAACGGGCCGCCGGCAAAGGCGCAGCAGCCGCCGGAATCGGTCCCGTTGATCCAGAACGACAAGGCGATGCCGTCGCCAAAGACATAATCCACTTCGCCGCGCCGCAGGGCGTCGCGCGTGGCATCCGCGGTGAGATAGGCGACGGGCTGCGCTTCCGTAAACAGAGACTTCAGATAGGCCTCATGGGCGCTGCCGCCGACCACCGCGATCTTCTTGCCTTCGAGCTGCTCCGGCTTGAGCACCGGACTCGCAACCGCCTTCAGCGCAGCAAAGCGCGCCGGCACCCGGTAATAGGGGTCGGTGAAATCCATGACCTTGCGGGTTTCTTTGTTCACCGCAAGGGACGCAATCACCGCCTCGCCGCGGTTTTCGTTCAGCGCCGGCACCAGCGTGTCGAAGCGGCGCATCTGGATCGTGCAGGTGACTTTCAGTTCTTCGCAGATCAGCCGCGCCAGATCGACATTGAATCCGACCGGGTGGCCATCCTGGTTGGCGTAGTTGAACGGCGGATAATCGGTCTCCGTCATGAAGCGGATCTGCGTCAGACGCGACATGTCGGGGCGCTCGGGCCGCCGCTTGGGATCCCAGAAGCCCGGATAGGGTGACGGGGCGGGCGCAATCTCGCGCGGCGGCGGCAGATGGGGCTGGGCAAGGGCCGGCACGACCATTGCGGCCGGCGCAACGCAGGCGAGAACGAGCAGAAGCCCCGAGACTTTCCGGTGGCAATTTCCTGGCAAGATCGGCGATCCTCGCATGCGTTGTCCAAATAACATCATTCGCGTTTCTATAGCAGGCAGTGCAGTAGCGTAACACCAGTAGGGGTCGTGGGGCGGCCATGCGGGGACCGATATTCGATGCCGGGTCCGCGGACCGGCGGCATGCGGACGATATCTCTCATGCGGGCGATATCTCTTACGGCTGGCGACCCGGTTCAAGACCGGATTTGGCCAGCGCACGCATTCGTGCCCGGATCGCGCCCTGCCCCGAACTGGACTGCGTCCGCCATCTCTTGCCGCCGGCCTCTATTGCCGCCGCAGAATTGCGCGCCGCCGAAATCGGGACCGGTGCCGACCGCGTCCTGGTGACGCAAGGCGCCATCGCCGATCGCAACTATGCGCGGGCGCTGGCGCGCCATTACGGGCTCGCTGTCGAGACTCTGGAGCGGCTTCCGCGCTCCGTCTGCCCAGCCGACGACAAAACGCTTATTGCCGGGCTGGCAAGCGGAACCCTGCCGATCAGCACGAACCATGGTCTTATCTGGGTGATCGCACCCTGGCACCTGTCCGCGCGGCTTCTGATCGCAACGCTGCGCCGCTATCCGGCGATGCGATCGCGGCTGCGGATCGCGGCCATGGAGGATATTCGCAGCTTCGTTCATCGCGAAGTGCAGACCGCGGTGGCGTGCAAGGCGGCCTTCGATCTGCGCGCGCACCGGCCCGAATTCTGCGCAGGAACAAGCCGCAGCCGCAGACCGCTCGCATGGCTTGCAGGCGGCTTCGCCGGCGCAGCCGCCGTGCTCGGGATTCAAACCAGCACCGCGGTTGCGATGGAAGTCGCCCTTGCGCTGATTTTTCTGGGCTGGAGCGGCCTGCGTGTGCTGGCGATGTTGTGGTCGTTCACACCGCATTTTCCGCATGCGCGGCGAGGCGACGATGCCTTGCCTCTCTACTCGATCATCGTCGCGGTTTATCGGGAGGCGCAATCGGTCCCTGGTCTCGTCACGGCGCTGGCGCAGCTCGATTACCCAAAGGAGTGCCTCGACGTCAAAATCGTGGTGGAAGCCGACGATATCGAAACGCGTCTGGCGCTCGACCTCATGGATTTGTCCGCGCCTTTTGAAATCGTCATTGCGCCGGCGGCTGGACCGCGGACCAAGCCGAAGGCGCTGAACGCCGCGCTGCCTTTTGTCCGCGGGCGCTATGTCGCCGTCTTCGACGCCGAAGACCGGCCGGAGCCGCATCAGCTTCGCGTCGCGCTCGGCGCTTTCGAAGGAAGCGATCCGAAGCTCGCTTGCGTGCAGGCGCGGCTCACCATCGACAACACCCGCGATAACTGGCTGACCCGCCTTTTCACCGCCGAATATGCCGCACTGTTCGACGTCTTCCTGCCGGGACTGTCCGCGTGGCGCATGCCGCTGCCGCTTGGCGGGACCTCCAATCATTTCCGCACCGAGACGTTGCGCGCACTTGGCGGCTGGGACCCCTACAATGTCACCGAAGACGCCGATCTCGGTATCCGGCTGGCCCGCGCGGGCTATCATACAGGCCTCGTGCAATCCTCGACCTATGAGGAAGCACCCGTCCGGCTCGGACAATGGGTCGGGCAACGCACGCGCTGGTTCAAGGGCTATCTGCAGACCTGGGCCGTGCATATGCGGGACCCGCTTAGGCTGTGGCACGAGCTTCGCCCCGGCGGCTTCATCGTGTTTCAGCTTGTGATCGGCGGAGCCGTGCTTGCCCCTCTCGTCCACGGCGTGTTCGCGGGAATACTGGTGTGGCAGATCGCGGCAGGCATGCTGTTTGTGGGCAAGACGGGCGTTTTCGATCAGGTCTTCGCCGGCCTCTATTTTTTCACAATGGCGGCGGGCTATCTGATGTCAGCGCTGCTGGGTCTGATCGGCCTGTCGCGGCGCAGGCTGCTGAGCAGCGCAGCGTTTCTGCTGCTTTTGCCGCTTTACTGGCTGCTGATGTCCTACGCCGCCTGGCGCGCGGTGTTCCAGCTGATGCGCGCCCCCTATCGCTGGGAGAAGACCGCGCACGGCCTCGCACGCACATCACGACAAAGCACGGCGACGGATTTGCCGAATCCGTCATAGCCGGTCATTCGGGGGCGCGGCCAATGACGGCTCAGAAATAACGCCTCAGTTCGGCCGCGGCCTCGTCCGGCTTGCGCTTCATGTTGAAGGGCGCGACAAAGCGGCCCTCCTTGTCCATGAGATACACAAGCGCGGTGTGATCCATGGTGTAGCCGCCCCCTTCCAGCGGGATCTTCTTCGAATAGACCCGGTACGCCTTCTCCATTGCCGCCACCGCGGCCGGATCGCCTGTGAGCCCGCGCAAATTCGGATCGAAGCTCGACAGATATTCCTTGAGCACTGCGGGCGTGTCGCGCTCCGGATCGACGGAAACGAACAAGCCCCTTACCCTGTCGCCATCCTTGCCAAGCGCCTTGTAGATCTGCGTCATCTCCATCAGCGCGGTCGGACACACGTCCGGGCAATGCGTGAAGCCGAAGAAGATCAGCGACGGCTTGCCCTTGAGATCGTCCTGCGTGACCGTCTTGCCATCCTGGTCGACCAGCTGGAACGGCCCGCCGATCGCAGACGGCGCCGGTATCGGCGACGGCAGGCGGCCGACGACGAAGAAGATCGCGGCGGAAAAGATCGCAAGCCCGGCGAGAAAGGCGGCAAGCACAGTGACGATACGTGCGGATTGCTGGGTCATCGGGACATTACGAAACGATCAGAAGCACGCCGCGATACCTGCGCGCACGATTTCGAAAAAAACCGCCGTCCCGTAGTGAAGCCAGAGCGCGCAGGCCAGCGCCAGCAACGCGCCCATGCCAAGTCCGGCCGCGACCAGCGGCAACGACAGCCGGCGAGACGCCGCATTCGGAACGATCCCGGACATAACCATGACATATGCGCCGCCGGCAGCCCGATCAACTGCCATCTGCGCGCAGGCCGGGCCCGCCGTCAGCGCGCAGGCAGGGCGCCGCCGTCAGCGGGACCCCGGAAACGGCACAATCAGCGCCCCTGCGCCGCCATCCTGCGTTGAAATCATGCGCCAGTCGACGAGGCGGGCAATGTCGGAGGCCGGCACAACCGGGCTGATGCCGGTAATGTCGCAATAGGCAATCCGCGTCTGCACGCCGAAGCGGTCGATTACGACCGCGCCCGCCTCGCGGCAAAAAATCCGGCGGGCATCGAACAGGCCGTCGCGGGTCTCGACCATGCCCGGTTGCCCGCGACAGGCATAGGCTTGCAGCTTCGCCCTCACTCTGTCGGCGCGCGCATCTGCAAAGGACAATATCTGACCCATGACCCGGAAACGCGGGCCGGGCCTACGCGGTTCCGCGATCGCAGGTGTCAGGAACAGGTCAGTGCCGCCGGGGTCTCGCTTCGCCCGCGCCGCCCTGCGGCTGGTCGGTCTTTTCCAGAACGATATGGCCGAGATTGGCGATCACGTCGGCGAGCAGCGCTGCGCGGTCCTGCGGATCGGCCATAATCACCAGGTCCGCCAGCACTTCCGTGACCTTGGCCGCGATGGCGCCGAGATCGGCGCCCTCCCGCATCAGCTCGGGTTCGAGCAGGTCGTGAATGTCGCAATGGATGCAGTCGGACACGGCAATTCTCCTCGCCGGAGGCGGATGTCCGCACTATACGCCCCGATTCGACAGCTGACGAACGGCACTGTGTTCATGATGAACGGGCGCCGCGGCGGCAAAGCTGGGACGCGTCAAGGCCGGACCGGCATCTGCCGGCCCGGCCTGTGGCGTCTTAGTTGCGGGAGCCGGTGGTCGCAGCCGCGTCCATCGGCTTCAGCTTCGCGCTCATATCGACGACTGGCTGCTGGCCCTTGGTGCTGATCTGCACAATCGTCTTGGCGTTCAGATCGAACGCCTTGAGATCGACCATGCGGATCGTCTGGTCGTCATAGGTCTTGTAGTAATAGCGCAGGCTCTGCGGATCGCGCGCCACCGTCATCTGCGTGTAGTCGGAATAGACCACGCCCTGCACCACGTCGCGCGACACGCCAACCGGGATGTCGAAATTGTTGAGGATGTGGAAGACCTGGTCCACGCCCTTGGCCGCATTCTCCGAAGGCATCGCGGTCGCGCTGAACACGGCGGCGCGAATGAAGCGCGAAGGCGGCGTGAAATCGCCGGGCAGACCGAGCATGCCGGTGCCCTGGCCGAGCGCCTTGAAGGTCTCGCCGTCGATCTTCACCGGGGGCACATCGCGCGGATTGAGTGCAATGAAGTTGCGCATATTGGTCATATGCCAGTCGAAGGACGGAGAATTCGTCATCACGCCAAGCGGGTTGTCGTGAATGACGAGCTTGCCGCCGACCGGCTCGATCACGATGCTCGCGCCGGTCTTGTCGTAGACCACATAATGGAACGGCGGCGCCACAGGACCCCAGCCATCGAGCACGGTCGGCATCACGGCGACGGCGCCGCTCTCGACCGCCTTGCGCACCTCGCCGACATTGGCGAATTGCGTCAGCAGCCAGTTCGGGAAATCGGCAGGCGACAGACCCTTGTCCTGGTTCTGGGGAGTCACTGCGGTGTATTCGGCAAAGGTCGGAAAATAGAACGAGCCGGCGGCAAGACCTGCCTCGTTCACCCCGTCGAGAAGCCGCGGGTTGCCGAAGGCGACGATGCCGGCCGCACCGTATTTCGCCGTGTATTTGAGGCCATCGCCATTCGGCGTCTGACCGGTAAAGGCCTGTCCGCGCGGGATCACCGCGACCGATGTGTCGACCGGCGTGCCGAATTCCAGCGTGCGGCCATGGACGACCGATCCGTCCTTGGTTTTCAGCATGATGCCGGTGCAGGCGGACACCTGCTGTGCGAGCAGTGAAAAGATTGCGGCGGCGGCTACGGTGAAGCCGATCCCCTTGCGTTGGCGCATGTGCTGCCTCCCGAAAAAAATGTCAGGCCTGACTATCCCCGCGCGGTTTAAGGGATGGCTAAACTGAGGCGGCGCCGCGCCGGCGCGGTTAAGAGTCGGTGAGCGAACTTCCTTAAATCGCTTTCAAGGCGGCGCGAGCAGCGGCGCACCGGAAGGGGGCCACCAGGCATACCCTGTGCAAGCCGGGGTCATGAGCGAGCAAGGACCTGCGTCAATCGCCCGCAGGAACGAAAAGGCCGGCTCCGACTTTACTGAAAATCGCCGTTAATTCTGCAATTCGCTCGGAGAGCATTCGATGCGCAGCCGCCCGGAACTACAGCCTTCGCACCAGGGCCACGATCCTCAGCCTCCTGGACAAGCCGAGCGCGAACGCGCCGACATCCGGATTGTGTCGATTCTCGGCGGCATTGCGCTTCTGGTTGCCGTGGGCATGTGGTTCTACACCAAGGACCGCGTCATGATCGCGGGCGACGGCACCACGGTGAAGCAGTCGACCACCGGGTCGGCGACGCGTGACGCTCCGCCGTCACCGGCCAGTCAGTGACCCCGCAAAGCCCCACAAAGACCTGAAGGATTGGAGCGGGCGAAGGGAATCGAACCCTCGTATGCAGCTTGGGAAGCTGCCGTTCTACCATTGAACTACGCCCGCGCGCCGTGACCATAGCCAAACGTCGGGCCGCGCTGCAAGCCCGGACCCGCGCCGCAACGATGTCAGCGCAGGCCTGGGATCAGCAGAACGAGCCCGGATATAAAGAGAAGAACAAGAATCGTGCGGCGGAATCCGGCCTCGTCGAGCCGTCCGTAAAGCTTAAGCCCCGCCCAGATCCCTGCCGCCACCGGAGCAAGCCCAAGCGCGAACAGCATCAGAACAGCGCCGGTGATTTCCCCACTCGCGCCAAGCCCGAGCGCGGTCGCGACAAAGACAGCGAAAATCACCGGCTGGAAAATGGCGCGCTGCGCATGACGCGGCACGCCCGAAAACTGGCACCAGATCACCACAATCGGCCCGGCAAGACCGGTCAGCCCGCCAAGGATGCCGTTGACAAAACCGATGCCGGTGTCCGCCGTGGCGTTCGCGCGCACCTTGCCGAGATCGGGCCGGAGCATGCCGTACAGGCTGTAGACGACGAGCAGCACGCCAACCGCGCGCCGCACATACGCCGGGTCGAGATGCGCCAGCATCCAGATGCCGAACGGCACGCCCAGCAAGCCGCCCGCAATCAGCGGCACGAGGCGGCGCAGGTTCAGGTCCTGCCGGAACGTCCATACGCCATGAGCCTGCACAAAGAGCCCGTAACCGACGATCAGCGCCGTGGTCTGAGCGGGCGTCAGCACATGCAGCCAGACGCCCGACACCACGAGGCCCATGGCAAAACCGGCAAGCCCGGTGGTGACGCCGCCGACGAAAGCCGAGACGAGGAACAAGGCGAGCGCGGTCGTATCGAGGGGCAACACGAGATCGCTTTTCTGGTCTTTGGTCTCTGGTCTTCCGCGACAACGACGCGATCAATAGGACCGCGGCAGGCCAAGAACATGCTCTGCGATATAGGACAGGATCAGATTGGTCGAGATCGGCGCCACCTGGTAGAGCCGCGTTTCCCGGAACTTGCGCTCGATATCGTATTCCTCGGCGAAGCCGAAGCCGCCATGGGTCTGTACGCACATGTCCGCAGCCATCCATGAGGCATCGGCGGCAAGCAGCTTGGCGAGATTGGCTTCCTCGCCGATATCGGCGCCGCTCTCGTAGCGCTCCGCGGCTTCCCGCACCATCAGTCCGGCCGCGCGCATCTGCGCATAGGCCCGCGCAATCGGAAACTGAATGCCCTGGTTCTGGCCGATGGGCCGCGCGAAAACCGTGCGGTCCCTGGCATAGGCCGATGCCTTGCCGATGAACCACTTCGCATCGCCGATGCATTCGGCCGCGATCAGGATGCGTTCGGCATTCATGCCGGACAGGATGTAGCGGAAGCCCTTGCCCTCCTCGCCGATCAGGGCCGAGGCCGGCACCCGCATGTTGTCGAAGAACACTTCCGTGGTGGCGTGATTCATCATGGTGCGGATCGGCCGGATCGTGAGACCCTTGCCCTTCACCGCGCGCATGTCGACCAGAAACACCGAAAGCCCGTCGGTCCGCTTTTTGACTTTATCGCGCGGCGTGGTTCGGGCGAGCAGCAGCATCAGGTCGGAATATTCGGCGCGCGACGTCCAGATTTTCTGGCCGTTGACCATGTAGTCGTCGCCGTCACGGATGGCCGTGGTGCGCAGCGACAGCGTGTCGGTGCCCGAGGTTGGCTCAGTGACGCCAAAAGCCTGCAGCCGCAATTCGCCGCGCGCGATGGCCGGCAGAAAGTCACGCTTCTGCGCGTCGCTTCCGTGACGCAGCACGGTGCCCATCGTGTACATCTGCGCATGGCAGGCCGCGCCGTTGCAGCCGGATGCGTGAATTTCCTCCATGATCGCCGCAGCCGCACGCATCGACAGCCCGCTGCCGCCGTATTGTTCCGGGATCAGCGCCGCCAGAAACCCAGCCTTGGTCAGCGCCTCGACGAACGCCGCGGGATATTCGCGCTCGCGGTCAAGCGCGCGCCAGTATTCGCCGGGAAAGCCGGCACACAAGGCGCGCACGCTCTCGCGGATCGCGGCGAGGTCGTCGTCATCGTCGCGCATCACGCCAGCTCCGCACGGCCGTTATTGATCGCAATCGCATCGCGTTCGATCACTGTCGCGCGGAAACTCACGACGCTGCCGTCGCGCCAGATTTCAATGCGGATGGTCTCGCCGGGAACAACCGGCGCCGAGAAGCGGCCGGCCACCGACTTGATGCGTGCCGGATCGTAGTCGCCTACGCTGCGCAAGATCGCGTGTCCGGCCACGCCGAACGTTCCGAGCCCTTGCAGGATCGGGCGCGGGAAACCCGCCGCGCGGGCAGCCTCGGGATCGGCATGCAGCGGATTAATGTCCGCGCAGAGCCGGTAGAGCAGCGCCATGTCCGGCCGTGTCGGCAGATCGCAGATGAAATCCGGGGCGCGCTCGGGGATCGGATGCGCCGGAGGCGAGGGCCGCGTCCCGCCGCTGAACCCGCCATCGCCGCGGCAGAACACGGTCTCGCGCATGGTCGCAAGCGAATCTCCACTCGCCTTGTCGAAGATCGCGCGCTCCATCACAAGCAGCGCACCCTTGCCCGCACCCTTGTCGATCGCATCCAGGAAGCGATACCGCGCCACGACTGTGCCGGACGGCGTGAGCGGCCGGTGCAGCGTCAGGTGCTCCTCGCCATGCACGGCCATCGCAAAGGTGATGCCGGCATCGATATCACGCAACAGATAAGGCTGAAAGCCGAGCACTACCGGAAAGGTCGGCAGCACCTTCAGGTTTTTCTCATAGACAAAAGCGAGTTCGCGCATATCGAGCGGGTCGCGCCCGAGCCCGATGCCGAGCGCGTAAAGGATGACGTCCTTCTCCGAATAGCTTTGCTCCATTTCGGGGATGCGCAAAGCGAGCAGCTTGTCGGGATCGAGCGGCATTGCATCACGGGCCCCGCCGCCGCGCGGACGCCCCGATCATCTCCCCCACACCTCTTCGGCGACCTCGACGCAGAGCCGCAGCTTGGCCCATTGCTCGTCCTCGGCGAGCACATTGCCTTCCTCGGTTGAGGCAAAGCCGCATTGCGGCGACAGGCAAAGCTGCTCGAGCGGCACGATCTTCGCCGCTTCCTCGATCCGCTTCTTCAGCAAATCCTTGCTTTCGAGCGTGCCGGTCTTCGAGGTGACGAGCCCGAGCACAACGCGCTTCTTGCCCTTCGGCAGGAAACGCAGCGGCGCGAAATCGCCGGCACGGTCGGAATCGTATTCGAGGAAATAACCGTCGATACCGATCTTGTTGAACAGCACGTCCGCCACCGGCTCGTAGCCGCCGGATGAGACGAAGGTCGAGCGGAAATTGCCGCGGCAGAGATGCATCGCTGTCACCATGCCGGCCGGCTTGTCCTGAAGCGCGGAATTGATCATGTCGGCCCAGGCATCGGCGATCAGACCGGATCCTCGCCGCGGCCCTGAAGCATGGCGCGGCGCTCCTTGTCGCACAGATGCGCATAGGAGGTGTCGTCGAGCTGCAGATAGCGGCATCCGGCGTCGCCGAATGCCTTGATCGCCTTGCGATAGACGAGCCCGAGATCGTGAAGGAGTTCCTCGGTCGACTTGTAGATGCCGTCCTGTACTGGCTTGGGGCCCACGCGATATTGCAGCACCGTCGGCGACGGCAGCGTCATCTTCGGCGTGATGCCCGCGGCGCAATTGGCCTTGAGAAACTCGAAATGGTCGATCATCGGCGCGCCGGAATAGCCGAGCTTGCCGGTCACCGCGATGTCCTCCGGCCGCGTCTCGACGCCGGCAAACTTGATGCCATGCGCGGTGCGGATGAGTTCGGCGCCGTCCAGCAGCTTGAAGAAATCGAACTGCCACCAGGACCGGCGGAACTCGCCGTCGGTTGCGAGCTTCAGGCCGACCTCTTCCTGCTTTTTGATGATCTTTCTGATCTCCCGATCCTCGACCTCTTTCAAGGTGGCGGCGTCGATCTCGCCCTTTTCGCGCTTCGCGCGCGCGTCTTTCAAAGGCGCGGTGCGCAAGAGCGAGCCGACATGATCGGCGCGGAAGGGTGCGGTCGTGTTGCTCATTTTCAGGTCTCTCTCAGTTATTCGCTCATTCCCGCGAAAGCGGGAATCCAGAACGTCTCTCGTCGCGGCATGATCTGCGCTGGGTCCCCGCCTTCGCGGGGACGAGCGGCGTCAGTTGCTGCCCCAAACCTCTTCCGCGATCTCCACGATCAGCTGAAGCTTCGCCCATTGCTGTTCCTCGGTCAGCGTGTTGCCCTCCTCCGTGGAGGCAAAGCCGCATTGCGGCGACAGGCAGAGCTGGCTGAGATCGATATACTTCGCCGCCTCGTCGATGCGGCGCTTGATGACATCCTTGCTCTCCAGTTCGCCGGTCTTGGTGGTGACAAGGCCGAGCACCACCCGGCGATCCTTCGGCACCATCCGCAGCGGCTCGAAACCGCCGGCGCGCTCGGTGTCGTATTCCATGAAATAGCCGTGCACCTTGATGCGGTCGAACAGCACCTCGGCCTCGGCCTCATAGCCGCCCGATCCCATGAAGGTCGATTTGTAGTTGCCGCGGCACAGATGCATGGTGATGGTCATGTCGGAGGGAATGTCCGCCATCGCCGCATTGATGAGATCGCCATAGAGCGGACCGAGCTTGTCCGGATCGTCGCCGCGCTTGCGCATCTGGTCGCAATAATTCGGATCGCAAAGCATCGCGATGAAGACCTCGTCGAGCTGCAGATAGCGGCAGCCGGCATCGGCGAAACTGCGCACCGCCTTTTTGTAGGCGTTGCCGAGGTCCTGCCAGAACTCATCCATGTCCGGATAGGCGCGCTTGTCGATCGGCGTTGCGACCGGGCGCCCGTAGATCGCCGATGGCGACGGGATGGTGATCTTCGGCGTCTGCCGGGTATGCGCTGCGACGAACTTGAAATGCTCGACCATGGCATGCGGGCCGGAAAGCCCAAGCTTGCCGGTCACGGCGACGCCCTCGTTACGCGTATTCACCGCAGCGAACTTGATGCCCGTGTCCATCACATGCTTCTCGGCGCCATCGAGGCCCCAGAGAAAGTCGAGATGCCACCAGGAGCGGCGGAACTCGCCGTCGGTGATGGCCTTCAGGCCCACCTCTTCCTGCTTCTTGATGACGCGTTCGATCTCGCGGTCCTCGATCTCTTTCAGTTGCTCCGCGCTGATTTCGCCCTTGGCGCGTTTGGCCCGCGCAGCGTGAATCGCCTGCGGCCGCAGCAGACTGCCGACATGGTCGGCACGGAAGGGTGGTCGCGTATTTTGGGTCATGTGAGGTTCCGCCCGATCAATTTTGCCGCTCGTTCCCGCGAAGGCAAGAATCCAGGGGGCTTGTCAGATGATTCCATGAGTTGCCGCTTTCGCGTGTACGAACGCAGAGATCGTTTAGGCCCCGGTCAATTCCTTGCGCACGATTTCCGTCCCCTCGACCATCGCCTTCATCTTCGCGAAAGCGACCGCACGCGGCAGATATTTCATGCCGCAATCGGGCGCGATGACGAGGCGCTCCGCGGGCACCACTTTCAATCCGGCACGAATGCGGTCCGCCACTGTTTCCGGCCGCTCCACGGTGAGATCGCCGAGATCGATGACGCCGAGGATAATGGTCTTCGACGGCAATTGCTTCAGCACTGACAGGTCGAGTTTGGGCTGCGCCGCCTCAATCGAGACCTGATGCACGCCGCTATTCTCAAGCTCGCCGAGGAACGAGTATCCGGTCGGCTTCTCGTGCACGACCTGGGCATAGCCGAAGCACAGATGGATCGCGATCGTGCCCTTCACGCCCTCAAGGGCGCGGGCCAGCGTCTTCAGTCCGTATTGCCGCGCCTTCTCGGGATGCTGCTGCATCCACGGCTCGTCGATCTGCACGATATCGGCGCCGGCGGCAAACAGGTCCTTGATTTCCGCGTTGACAGCTACGGCATAATCCATCGCAACCGCCTCCTCGTCGCCGTAGAAGTCATCCTGCGCCTGCTTGCCCATCGTGAAGGGCCCGGGCACCGTCGCCTTGATTTTGCGATCGGTATTGGCGCGCAGGATTTTTACGTCGCGCACCTCGACCGGATGCATGCGGCGAATTTTACCGGCAACCCGCGGCACCGGAATGGTCTTGCCCGTGCGGTTGATGGTGGTGCCGGGCCTGTCGAGGTCGATGCCTTCGAGCGCCGTCGCGAAGCGGTTTGAATAGCTTTCGCGGCGCTGCTCACCGTCGCAAATGATGTCGAGACCGGCGCGCTCCTGATCGCGGATCGCAAGCAGGGTGGCGTCGTCCTGCGCGGCTTCGAGATGCTTTTCCGGGATCAGCCATAGATCGTGCATGCGAACGCGCGGCACCTGCTTGGACAGCTTCTCGCGATCGATCAGCCATTCGGGCTGCGGATAGGAACCGACAAGGCTTGTGGGGAGAAGCATTAAGGCACCAGCGCTTTTTTTGGATCGGTCGTCCCCGCGGCTGCCGGAACCCATAGTCCAGAGCGGTGGTTATGGGTCCCCGCATTCGCGGGGACGACGCAACTAACAGGTCCATCGGTTGATGAAAATGGCGCCGCACGATGCGCTCGCGCGGCGCCAGAAAGTTTGAACAGGCGCGTTACTGTTGCTGCGCCTTCTCGAACGGCAACACCGCTTCGCCAGTGGCGCGGCTTGCCGGCGCAACGACAATTTGCGTATCCATTCCGCGGAACTGGTCCAGATCGTTGCCTTTGATGCCCTTGTACTGAACCTGCATCATGCCCGACTCGACCCATTCGCCGCCCTTGCCGAACTTGATCGGCCCCATGATGGTCTGAATGGTGTTGTTGCGCAGATAATCGGCGATCTTGTCGTCGTTGAGGCTCTTGGCGCCTTCCACGGCCTTGCCGAGGAGCTCGGCATAGGCATAGCCCCAGGTGCCGAGGTAATAGCCGAGCGGATCGACGCCAGCGCCCTTAGCGCGCTCCTGATAGACCTTCAGGAATTCCTGGATTTCAGGATTCAGCGCCTCCTTGGTCGGAACCCAGGTCTCGTAGTTGATCCAGCCGTTCAGCAGCGGACCAAGCTGGGTCTTGATCGCGCTGATCTGCAGGCCGACCATCGAGCCGCCGATCATCTTGGGCTTGAACCCGACCTCGTTGACCGCACGCACCATGCCGACCGAATCCGGCGGATAGGAGCAGATCACGACGGCTTCCGGATTGCGCGCCTGGATCGCCCGGACGATCGGGGTGAAGTCGGTCGTGGGCGGCGGATACTTTCCATCATAGACGATCTTGATGTTGTGCTTCTTCGCGTTCGTGCGCGCGCCTTCGCAGGCGTTGTTGGCAAACTCCGCGTCGGCCGCGACGAGCGCGACGGACTGGATCTTGTTCTTGGCAGCGATCTCGAAGAAGCCTTCGGTGAAGGACGGCTTGGTATTCTGACCCGTCGGGATCATCGCGAAATATTTCGGATAGTTGAACTCCGTATTAATCGCGAGACCGAACAACCCGATGATGGTCTTGCCCTTCTGCATGGCGACCGGCATCGCGGGCGCGATCATGTTGGTCGCGTAGGGACCGAGGATCAGGTCCACTTTGTCGACGTCCAGAAGTTTGGTGTAGAGGCCCGGCACCGTCGAGGCATTGGTCTGATCGTCGTAGGCGATGAGACGCACCGGGCGGCCGAGCAGCCCCCCCTTCTTGTTGATCTGCTCTTCCCAGATCTGCACGCCGAGCAGCGCCTGTTTGCCGGGACCGGCAAGGCCGCCGGTCATGGCGATGCCAAGACCGATCTTGATCGGCTCGCCGGACTGCGCGTGAGCCTGCGGACTTGCGAGCAGCGTCAACGCCGCCGCACCCGCCGCAAGCACGCCGGTTAGGTTTTTGACCATGCGTTCCTCCCTAAAGGACTTTATTGATTTATGAGGGGAGTTTTCCCGATCCCCGGGGCGGCATCAAGCCTTAATAGCCTCGCATCGCTGCCGATTTCCGAAAACTCATTGCTGCGCAGCAGCGTGACCCGGCAATCCGATCCTTTCGCCAGGCGAAGGCCTGCCGCCCCCGGGAGCAGGCCTCCAGGGGATGGCTGCGCGGTGGAACGCAGCGGCGGCTGCCCCCCACTTCACCTGCCCCACACCTCGTGGGACAATTCGACGATCTCGCGCATCTTGGCCCATTGCTGCTCCTCGGTGAGGATGTTGCCTTCCTCGGTCGAGGCGAAGCCGCATTGCGGCGACAGGCAGAACTGCTCGAGCGGGGCGAATTTCGTCGCCTCCTCGATCCGGCGTTTGACGTCGTCCTTCTTTTCCAGGGTGCCGCTCTTGGAGGTGATCAGTCCGAGCACCACCTGCTTCTCGCCCTTGGGCAGGAAGCGCAGCGGCTCGAAGCCGCCGGCGCGCTCGGTATCGTATTCCAGGAAATAGCCATCGAAATTGACCTGGCCCAGCAGCACCTCGGCCACCGGCTCATAGCCGCCCGACGAAATGAAGGTCGAGCGGAAATTGCCGCGGCAGGCATGCATGGTGACCGTCATATCGGCTGGCTTGTCCTTCAGCGCGAGATTGATCATGTCGCGATATTTCTGCTGGAGATCGTCGGTGTTGTCGCCGCGCTCGCGCGACTGCGCCAGCTCCTTCTCCGAGCAGAGATAGGCCCAGACGGTGTCGTCGAACTGCAGGTAGCGGCAGCCTGCGTCGTAAAACGCCTTGACCGCCTTCGCATAGGCCCTGCCCAGATCCTCGTAAAATGCGTCGAGGTCCGGATAGACCTCCTTGCTGATCTTGATCCGCCCAGCCCGGAAATGCGCCACCGTCGGCGACGGAATCGTCATCTTCGGCACGACCCTGGTATTGGCCTTCAGGAAGCGGAAATGTTCGATGAAAGGATGATCGAGCGGAAAATCGATCTTGCCGACGGTGCGGATATCCCAGGCCTTGGTCTGGGCGCCCTGAAACTGAATGCCCTGGGTGTGGTCGTATAGCTCGATGCCGTCAAGCCCGCCGAGAAAATCGAAATGCCAGAAGGTGCGGCGGAATTCGCCGTCGGTCGCAAGCTGCATCCCGATCTCTTCCTGCTTGCGCACGAGCTTGACGATCTCCTCGTCCTCGACGGCCTTGAGTTGCGCCGCCGTGATCTCGCCCTTTTCGCGCTTGGCGCGCGCTTCCTTCAGCCGCTCGGGGCGCAGGAAACTGCCGACCTGGTCGGCGCGGAACGGCGGCCTGGTGCGTTGCGTCATGAAGCATTCACTCCCATTCTTTTGTTGCCTTGTTGGCGGTCAATAGCGCGCCGGTACCGGCTTCTTGATCAGCACGGCGCCAGGCACGAGGTCGCGGGTGCCCTGATTGCGAAACGCAAGCTGCAGATTGCGATGCGCAAGCCGCGCATGTTCGCGCATCAGCGCTTCGGCGCGCGCGCCCTCGCGTTCCTCGATCGCGCGCACGACGCAATGATGATGGTCCTGGGCGATGGTTAAAATCTTGCGCGCCTCCGGCAGCATGGCCTGCACCATAACGAAACCGCTCGGCGAAGCGAAAGGCAGATTGAGCGCGCGATCGATCTGCCGCGCCAGTACAGGCGAATCTGCAGCGTCGATCAGCAGCGCGTGGAATTGCCCATTCAGTCCCACATATTGAGAGAAGTCGTCGACGCTGAGCGTGGGCCGGCCCACAAGCTCGTCGAGCTGCGCCAGCCGGTCCTTCAATTGCAGCATGACAGCATTGCGCACGCCGCGTTCGGCCGCGAGCCGCGCCGCGAAACCTTCCAGGGTGCCGCGCATTTCGATCGCGTCGTGGATGTCGCGCTCGGAGAACGCCTTGACGGCGAAGCCTCCGGAAGGGATCGCCTCGAGGAAGCCCTCTTCTTCGAGCCTGACAAGCGCCATGCGGATGGGCGTGCGCGAAATTCCGAGCCGTTCAACCACGGACAATTCCGAAATCCGGTCCCCCGGCTTCAATTCGCCGGAAAGGATCAGGTCGCGCAGCGACAATTGCGCCTTGACGGTCTGCGACGATGCGCGCTCATTTTCGGCGGCCTGGACCGGCACCGGACATCCTCCCTCTCTCCCCGGTCTTGAGCTTGCCGGGAATTCATGCTGTATACAATACAGGCAGGTCGGTTGGATAGTCCACCCGGATTGCCAAAGAACGCTCAAATTCCGACCTAGGGACGAAACACACAGAGGGCTCGAACGGCGGTTTTTCGCGCCTCTGTATACAGACATTTGAAGTTTTGCCGGCAACGCAGGTTTTGGCGGAAACGCCTCGCCTTGCGCGACCGGCCGCCATGCGATCCGCCACATAACTCAACGACCCATCATCGGAGGAACCTTTAGATGGCTTACAAGAACCTGGAAGAGAAGCTGAAAGCGGCCGGCAATACGGTCGAGATGATGCGCAATTCGCAGATCGGCGCCTATGTGTATCCGGTCGTGGCGCCCGAATTCACCAACTGGCGCGACGAGCAGCGCGCCTGGCGCGAAACCTGCGTGCTGTTCGATCAGTCGCACCACATGGTGAACCTGTTCGTACGCGGCAAGGACACCGTGAAGCTCCTGTCCTATCTGTCGACCAACTCCTTCAAGAATTTCACCGTCGACAAGGCCAAGCAATTCGCCCCCGTCACGCCGTACGGCCATGTGATCGGCGACGGCATCCTGTTCTATCTCGCCGAAAACGAGATGGTGTATGTCGGCCGTAACCCGGCAGCGAACTGGATCGAATTCCACGCCAAGACCGGCGGCTTCGATGTCGAGACCGAATACGACGACCGCTCGCCGTCGCGCCCGATGGGCAAGCCGGTGACGCGCTCGTTCTACCGCTATCAGATCCAGGGGCCGAACGCCGAAGGCGTGATCAAGAAGCTGACCGGCGGCACCTTCCCGGACATCAAGTTCTTCAACATGGGCTATGTCACCATGGCCGGCCGCAAGATCCGCGCGCTGCGTCACGGCATGGCCGGCGCACCGGGCCTGGAAATCTGGGGTCCGTATGCGGAAGGCGACGAGGTGCGCAACGCCATTCTCGAAGCCGGCAAGGATTTCGGCATCGTGCCGGTCGGCTCGCGCGCCTACGCAACCAACACGCTGGAATCGGGCTGGATCCCCTCGCCGGTGCCCGCGATCTATACCGGCGACAAGCTGAAGGCGTATCGCGAGTGGCTGCCGGCGACGAGCTATGAGGCGGTCGCCGCTCTTGGCGGCTCGTTCGTGTCGAAGAATATCGAGGACTATTACACGACGCCGTATGAGCTCGGCTACAACAGCTTCACCAAGTTCGACCACGACTTCATCGGTTCGGATGCGCTGAAGGCGATGGAAGGCAAGAACCACCGCAAGAAGGTGACCTTCGCCTGGGACAATGACGACGTGAACCGCATCAATGCGTCGATGTTCGCCCCGCATGGCGAGAACTACAAGTTCATCGACCTGCCGCTGTCGAACTACGCTTCGTCGTCCTACGACACCGTGATGGCGAAGGGCGGCAAGATGGTCGGTGCCTCGATGTTCTCGGGCTATTCGTTCAACGAGCGCAAGATGCTGTCGCTCGGCTGGGTCGAGGGCGAATATGCCAAGCCCGGCACCGAGCTCACCCTCGTCTGGGGTGAGGAGAATGGCGGCACCAAGAAGACCACGGTCGAGCGTCACAAGCAGACCGAGATCAAGGTGGTGGTCGGCCCGACCCCTTATGCCGCGGAAGTGCGCACCGGCTACGAGGGCAAGTGGCGCCACCAGGCGGCGTAATTACCGAGAGGCGTAACTCCCAAGACGCGCTTCAAGACTGGAGCCCCGGCGCCATGCGCCGGGGCTTTTTTGTTGCACGCTCCCGCGTGATAACGTGAGGCGCCGGCAGTCCCTTGCGGAAGACGTTCACCCGTGCAGCACAAGCCCCTATCGCCAGACACGCACGCCGCCGATTTCTGGCTGGCCTGCATCGCAATTGTCGTCGTCACCATCGCCTTCGTCGCGGCGCGCGCGGTGAATATCCTCGCATGAAAAAAGCCCCCGCGACTGCGGGGGCTTTCGTCGTCTGTCCGGCATTCTCGGCGACGTGAGTTCAGATCTGGAAGAACACCGTTTCCTTGTCGCCCTGCATGTGGACGTCCCAGCGCCAGACATCGCCTTGCTTCTTCGCCATCAGCGTACCGCGCCGCTCGGCCGGCACCAGGGCAAGGATCGGATCGGTGGCGTTGGCGGCCTCGCCGTCGAAATAGATGCGGGTATAGACCTGCCGCAGCATACCGCGTCCGAAGATCGCGACCACAATATGCGGCGCCTGCATTTTTCCATCCGGACCCGGAACCGGCCCGGGCTTGACGGTGTCGAACTGGAACACGCCGTCCTTGTCGCAGGCCGAGCGGCCGTGACCCTTGAAGGCGGTGTTCGGCAGACGGCGGCTGCCCGGCTCGTTGGAGTATTTCCCGTTGCCGTCGGCCTGCCAGATTTCCAGCATCGCGTCCGGGATCGGCTTGCCGTCGCCGTCATAGATGCCGCCCTCGATGCGGATGCGGTCGCCGGCGACGTCGGGCGTGACGAGGTTAGAGCCGACGGTTTCCTTCCAGGAATAGGTTCCGTCCGGGTCCCAATGCGCGCGGCCCTTGGGGGTGAGACCGTAGGCGTAGAATGGGCCGACGGTCTGCGAAGGTGTGAGAACTGACATTGTCGTAAATCCCGTTCGTCTTAATCGAGGTCCGGAGGGGTCTGTTCGCGGCCGCGCAGCACGATGTCGAAGCGGAACGCCAGCGCCCAGTCGGGCACGGTATTTTCCAGATCGAAGGTCGAGATCATCCGCGCGCGGTCCTTCTCGTCCGGCACCGAATTGAAGATCGGGTCGAACGGAAACAGATAGTCGCCCGGGAAATACATCTGGGTGACAAGCCGCGACAGGAACGAGTGCCCAAACACCGAGAAGTGGATGTGATTGGGCCGCCAGGCATTGTAGTGATTGCCCCACGGATAGGCGCCGGGCTTCACGGTGATGAATTTGTAATACCCGTTCTTGTCGGTGACAGTGCGGCCCGCCCCGGTGAAGTTCGGATCGAGCGGCGCCGGATGCTGGTCGACGATATGCACGTAGCGGCCGCAGGCATTGGCCTGCCAGATTTCGACAAGCGAGTCCGCGACCGGGCGCTTGTCCTCGTCGAGCACATAGCCGTGCACGATGATGCGCTCGCCAAGCGGTTCGCCTTTGCCCTGCTTGGTCAGGTCGTTGTCGTTCTCTTGAATCGCATCGTGGCCATAGATCGGGCCGGTCAGCTCGGACAGCGTGTGGGGCGCAAGAATCAGCGGCTTGGTCGGCGACCGCTTCACCGTGCTTTTGTAATCGGGTGAGAGATGTTTCGGATAGGCCGACAGGCCATCCAGTGGATAGATAAGTGACATCGTTCGGTTCCCCTCGTCTTTGTCCGACTCGCGCGCGAAGCGCGTTATCCTGAAATTCAAAGCAACTGCCGGAAAGCGCGATCTGCCAATCAACCTCGCGGCCGGGTTTGACCTAGATCAAATCCTCTCCAGCGCAAGCGACACGCCCTGCCCCACGCCAACGCACATGGTCGCGAGCGCCTTCTTGCCGGAGCGCTTCTCCAGCGCATGCGCCGCCGTCATCGCAATCCGCGCGCCCGACATGCCGAGCGGATGGCCGAGCGCGATAGCGCCGCCATGCGGATTCACCTGTTCGGCATCGTCCGGCAATCCAAGCTGGCGCATCACGGCCAAACCTTGCGACGCGAAGGCTTCGTTCAGTTCGATTACGTCGAAATCGGTAATCTTGAGCTCGAGCTTTTCCATCAACTTGCGCGTTGACGGCACCGGGCCGATGCCCATGATGCGCGGCGGCACGCCCGCCGAAGCCATGCCGAGGATGCGTGCCCGCGGCGTGAGCCCGTGCCTTTTCACCGCTTCCTCGGAGGCGAGGATCATCGCGGCGGCGCCATCGTTGACGCCCGATGCATTGCCCGCGGTGACGGTGCCGTTCTCGCGGAACGGCGTCTTCAGCTTGGCGAGTTGCTCCAGCGTGGTGTCGGCACGCGGATGCTCGTCCTTGTCGAACACCGTGACTTCGCCTTTGCGGCCGGCAATCTCCACCGGGACGATTTCCTCGGCGAAAAAGCCTGCGGCCTGCGCCTTGGCGGCGCGCTGTTGCGACCGCAGCGCAAACGCGTCCTGGTCGGCGCGCGTCACCTGGAATTCCTCGGCGACATTCTCGCCGGTCTCGGGCATGGAATCGACGCCGTACTGTTTCTTCATCAGCGGATTGATGAAGCGCCAGCCGATCGTGGTGTCGTAGATGTCAGCCTGCCGGGCGAAGGCTTCCTGCGCCTTGCCCATCACGAAGGGCGCACGGGTCATCGACTCGACGCCGCCGGCGATGGCGAAATCGATCTCGCCGGCGCGGATCGCGCGCGCCGCATCGCCCACCGCATTGAGGCCCGACGCACAAAGCCGGTTTACCGTGATGCCGGGAATGGAATCCGGCAGCCCCGCGAGCAGCAGCGCCATGCGCGCCACGTTGCGATTATCCTCACCGGCCTGATTGGCGCAGCCGAACACCACTTCGTCCAGCGCCGCCCAATCCACACTCGGATTGCGCTTTACCAGCGCCTTGATCGGCACCGCGGCCAGATCGTCGGTCCGCACCTTGGACAGCGCGCCGCCGTAGCGGCCGATGGCGGTGCGGGCGGCGTCGCAAAGGAATACGTCACGCATTGAATTGCCTTTCTTTCTCCCTCTCCGCAAGGCAAGCGGCGAAGAGGATTGCTGGCGCCGTATCTCGTTATTCCTTCCCGCCGGCCTCGCCGTGGGCGCGCGCAGTGCGGGCATGCAGTTCGCGCAGGACCGACAATTCTTTCTCGGTCGGCGCGGGGGTTTCGGCGACCGTGCCGGCGTATTTCACGGTCCAGCCGGTATTGTCCTGGATCTGCTCCCGGGTGACGCCGGGATGGATCGACGTCACCGTCATTTCCTTGGTCACCGGGTCCGGCTCGAAGACGCAAAGGTCTGTCACGAGCTTGGTCGGCCCCTTGGTCTTCACGCCCAGCCGCTCGCGATGGTCGCCGCCTTCGCCGTGACCGAGCGAAGTGATGAAATCGAGCTTGTCGACGAACGAGCGCTTGCCCTGCGCCATGATGATGAAGATTTCGCCGCAGGAGGTCGCGATCTCGGGCGCGCCACCGCCGCCCGGCAGCCGCACCTTGGGTTTGTCATAGGGACCGACAACCGTGGTGTTGAGATTGGCGTATTTGTCGATCTGCGCGCCGCCGAGAAAGCCGACGGTGATACGCCCGCCCTGCAGCCAGTAACGGAACATTTCGGGCACCGAGACCGTGGTCAGCGCGGTCTCGCAGAGTTCGCCGTCGCCGATGGAGAGGGGCAGCACGGTCGGTTTGGTCGCGAGCGTGCCCGACTCGTAGATCAGCGTGATGTCGGGCGCATGCGTCAGGCGCGCGAGATTGGCGGCCGCCGAGGGCATGCCGATGCCGACAAAGGTCACGTCGGAGTTCTTCAGCGCGCGCGCCGCGGCGATGGTCATCATCTCGTTGGGCTTGTAATTCATCGCACTTACTCCGCCGCCGTGCGCAGGCCTTCGACATGGCGCGCGAAATCCTCGGGCGTCTTGTCGAGCACGTTTTCCTTCATCCAGGCCAGGAAACTCTCACGCTCGCGCGCAATGCCGTCCCATTGCTTGTAGAAGGCGTTGAAGCGCTTGTAATAGCCCTGCGCATAGGACGGGAACGCGCCGCCCGGCACCACCGAGATCGCGCCCACGGTCCAGCTCGGCAGGATCACCGCGTTCAGGCTGCGCGGGCCGAAATCATCGACGATCTCTTCGACCGTCACGATCGACTTTTTCGAGGCCAGCACCGCTTCCTTTTGAACGCCGAGAATGCCCTCAAGCAGGACATTGCCTTCCTTGTCGGCGCGCAGTGCGTGGATCACCGCAACGTCGGGACGGTGCGCCGGCACGGTTGCGAGCTTCTCACCGGTATAGGGGCAATTGATGTATTTGATCGCGGGATTCACCTTCGGCAGGTCGGTGCCGATATAACCGCGGAACACCGTGAACGGCAGGCCGGCGGCGCCGGCGGCATAGGCATTCGCCATGGCGGCATGCGAATGCTCGACGATCTCGATCTTGTTCGGCCAGCCCTTCTCAACCGCATCGCGCAGCCGGTGCAGCGAGCCGACGCCCGGATTGCCGCCCCAGGAAAAGATCACCTTGTCGGCGCAGCCCATGCCGATCATCTGGTCGTAGATCAGGTCGGGCGTCATGCGCAGAAGCGTCAGATGCTTCTTGCCCTGGCGGATGATTTCATGCCCCGCGGCATGCGGGATCAGGTGGGTGAAGCCTTCCATCGCGACCGTATCGCCATCCTTGATGGTCGACGACACAGCCTCGGCAAGCGACATGACACGCGACATATCAGACGGTTCCTCAGGCGCGACGGGCGCGCCGTTTTGCATTTATTCTATTTACGGAGCGGGTTTCGGGCGGTCAAATGCCAGCGAATCCAACCCAAGTCCAATGTTTTGGCGGCACATCTGACATGACCCTGCTTTCGCCCGAACCGATCCTGTGCGTGAATGCCGAACTCGCCGACATCCTGCAATTCGGGGCGACCCCGATCGGGGAGCGGCGGGTGATCAATATCCTCGGCGGCACCGTGACCGGCAAAGTGACCGGCCAAATTTTGCCCGGCGGGGCGGACTGGCAATTCATCCGCGCCGACGGCGCCGCCCATGTCGAGGCGCGCTATACCATCCGGGCCGACAGCGGGGCGCTGATCCTGGTCTCGAGCGAAGGGCTCCGGCATGGGCCGCCGGAGGTGCTGGCGCGGCTCCTCACCGGCGAGGCGGTCGACCCTTCGCTCTATTATTTCCGCACCTGCATGCGGTTCGAGACCGGCGACCGGGAGCTCGACTGGCTGAACCGGGTGATCGCGATCGCGCGCGGCGCACGCGAGAAGAATGCGGTCAAGCTGGACGTCCACGAGGTGCTGTGACGCTTTTTCCCTCGCTTCAGCGGGAACGGGGGGCGGCGATCGCAGATGCGAGCCGGATGAGGGTTTGCTTGCTGCGCTGTCTGCGCCGGCGGCTCACCCGAATCGCTGACGCGATCCGACCTATCCCCGTATCGAAGGGCGCGGTAAACCGCGGCGAGTGGGCAAGAAACACCAATAATTCGTGCCTTTTTTCGTCCATACCTGTAAGGATGGGGATTGACCCCGGAGCGGATTTCGGGAATTTGTTGTCAACCACAACAATTAGACAAAGGCCCGGTGAGGCCGTCTCGGGGACCGATGCCAAGGACCAAGATCGACATTGCGAATTTGCCCTCCGTCGTCACCGCCGAGCGCGATGGCGAGATCGGCTTTCTGCGCCTGTCGCGGCCGGAAAAGCGCAATGCGCTGAACGACACGCTGGTGCTGGGCATCGAGGCCTATTTCGCCGGCCTGCCAAATGACATCCGCGCCGTGGTGCTGACCGGCGACGGCGATCATTTCTCCGCCGGCCTCGACCTGTCGGAACTGACCGTGCGCAATACCGTGGAATCGGTTCATCACTCGCGTAACTGGCATCGCGTGTTCGACCAGTTCGAATTCGGCAAGGTGCCGGTCATCGCGGTGCTGCATGGCGCGGTGGTGGGCGGCGGCCTCGAACTGGCATCGGCCTGCCACGTCCGCGTTGCCGAAAGGTCCGCCTATTACGCGCTGCCGGAGGGCGTACGCGGCATTTATGTCGGCGGCGGCGGCTCGGTGCGCATTCCGCGGCTGATCGGCGCCTCGCGCATGATGGACATGATGCTGACCGGCCGAACCTATGGGGCCGAGGATGGGCTGTCGATGGGCCTGTCCCACTATCTGGTCGAGAACGGCGCCGGCCTGGAGAAGGCCGTCGAGCTTGCCAAGCGCTGCGCCGCGAACACCCCGATGACAAATTATGCCGTCATGCACGCGCTGCCACGAATTGCGGACATCGACCGTCCAGGCGGCTATATGATGGAGGCGCTGATGGCTGCGATTTCCTCCGGCAGCGAGGAAGCGCAGGCCCGGCTCAAGGATTTTCTGGAAAAGCGCGCGCCCAAGGCCCTGCACAAGGGCTGATCGGCAAGTCCGATGACAAGTCAGACAACACGTCACTGCAACCCGATCGAGAACAACAAGGCCGCGCAGGGTAGGAACAAAGCCAATGGCGCAAGCGCCTCAGATTTCGCGTAGCGACACGACGGCGCCGATCCGGCCGGTGAAGCTCGAAAAGCCGGAGATCGACATCGAGCGGCGGCCGGACGGCACCATGCTGATCCGTTCGCGCTATCCGCTCGATCCCTATCCGGACCGGATCACCGACCGGCTGGTACATTGGGCGAAGGAGACGCCCGACCGCACCTTCATGGCGGCGCGCGATCAACGCGGTGAATGGCGGCACATCACCTATGCGCAGGCGCTGCAATATGCCAAATGCATCGGTCAGGTCCTGCTGTCGCGCAACCTGTCGCCGGAACGGCCGGTCGCGATCCTGTCCGGCAACGATCTCGAACACGCCATGCTGGCGCTCGGCTGCCTCTATGTCGGCATTCCCTACGCGCCGATCTCGCCGGCCTACTCGCTGATCTCGTCCGATTTCGGCAAGCTGCGCTATATCGTCGACCTGCTCACGCCCGGCATGGTGTTCGCCTGCGACGGACAGCAATATGCCAAGGCGATCCAGGCGATTATTCCCGACGACGTCGAACTCGTCTTCACCCGCAATCCGATGCCGGGCCGCAAATCGGAGGCCTTCGACGATCTTGCCGCCACCGTCCCGACCGATGCGGTGGAAGATGCCCACGAGAAGGTCGGCCCCGACACCATCGCGAAGTTCCTGTTCACCTCCGGCTCGACCGGCATGCCGAAGGGCGTGATCAACACCCAGCGCATGTGGTGCTCGAACCAGATCATGGTGCGCTCGGCCTTGCAGTATCTGCAGGACGAGCCGCCGACTATCCTCGACTGGGCCCCCTGGCATCATACCGCGGGCGGCAATCACGATGTCGGGCTCGTGCTCTATAACGGCGGCACCTTCTATATCGACGAAGGCAAGCCGCTGCCGGGCGCCATCGAGCACACGGTGCGAAACCTGAAGGACGTCGCCTGCACCTGGTATTTCAACGTGCCGAAGGGCTACGAGGCGCTGCTGCCGTTCTTCCGGACCGACGAGCAGCTCCGCCGCACCTTTTTCTCGCGCCTAAAAGTGCTGTGGTATGCGGGCGCCGCCATCGCGCAGCATGTCTATGACGAATACCAGCAGCTCGCCATGCAGACCATCGGGCAGCGCGTCCTGTTCCTGACCGGCCTTGGCTCGACCGAAACCGCGCCATTCGCGATGAGCCGGATGTGGGAGAGCGTGCACGGCGTCAATATGGGGCTGCCGGCGCGCGGCTCGACGCTGAAGCTCGTGCCGTCGGGCGGCAAGCTGGAAGCCCGTTTCAAGGGCCCGCACATCACGCCGGGCTATTGGCGGCAGCCCGACCTTACGGCGAAGGCGTTCGACGAGGAAGGCTTCTACAAGATCGGCGACGCGCTGAAATTCGAGGACGAGAATAACCCTCTGCAGGGCCTGCTGTTCGACGGCCGCATCGCCGAGGACTTCAAGCTCGGCACCGGCACCTGGGTCAGCGTCGGTCCGTTGCGTGCGGCTTTCATTTCTCATTTTGCGCCGTACGTGCGTGATGTGGTGATCGGCGGCGCCGATCGCGACTATATCGCGGTCATCGTCATTCCCGATGTCGAGGCGTTGCGCAAATACGCGCCGGACCTGCCGAAGGATGCCGCCGCCGCCGCCGTGCTCGAGCATGACGGCGTGAAGGCGAAATTCAAGGAGCTGCTGACGAGCTTCGCCAAGGCATCGACCGGATCGTCCAACCGCGTGATGCGCGCGATCCTGCTCTCCGAACCGCCCTCGCTCGATGTCGGCGAAATTACCGACAAGGGCTCGATCAACCAGCGCGCGGTGTTGAGCCATCGCAAGGCGATGGTGGACGAGATGTATTCCGATCCGCCGTCCTCGCGGGTCATCACCGTCGACAAAAAGGCCTGACATGTCCGACAAGATTCCCGGCATCGGCGCGACCTTCACCGATGCGTGGCTGGTGGAGGGCGTACGCACGCCCTTCGTTGACTATAACGGCGCGCTCGCCGCGATCTCGCCGACCGATCTCGGCATCAAGGTCGGCCGGGAGGTGCTGAAGCGCGCCGGTGTCACGGGCGGCGACGTCGATACCGTCATCACCGGCGGCATGGCGCAGGCGAGCTTCGACACCTACTGCCTGCCCCGGCATGTCGCGCTCTATTCCGGCGCACCGGTCGACACCCCGGCGCATCACGTGCAGCGGGTCTGCGGCACCGGCATCGAGGTGCTGTCGCAGGCCTCCGACGCGGTCTCGCTCGGCCGCGCCGATCTTGCGCTCTGCGTCGGCACCGAGTCGATGAGCCGCAATCCGGTGGCGTCCTATACCAGCCGCGGCGGCTTCCGCATGGGTCAGGTCGAGTTCAAGGATTTCCTCTGGGAGGCCCTGCTCGATCCCGCCGCCAAGGTGACGATGGGCGACACCGCCGAGAATCTCGCGCGGCAATACCAGATCACCCGCAAGGAGGTGGACGAATTCGCCGCACGATCCTTCGACCGCGCGCTCGCCGCGCAGAAGGACGGCTTTCTCGACGGCGAAATCGTGCCGGTCACGACCGAAACCTTCGATCTGCCGGGCTATGAATCGCGCGGCATCAGGCTGTCGCGCAAAGTCCCCGAGGTGACGGCCGACAGCCATGTGCGGCCCTCGCCCGTCGAGACCCTGGCGAAAATCCCGCCCGCTTTTGGCGGCGTCCAGACCGGCGGCAATTCCTCGGCCATCGTCGACGGCGCGGCCGCGGCGCTGGTCGCAAACTCCGATTACCTGAAGAAGAACCGCAAGACGCCGCTCGCCCGCATCGTGGCGTCCGCCGTGGTCGGCGTGCCGCCCGAAGTCATGGGCATCGGACCGGTGCCGGCGATCAAGGCGGTGCTGGAGCGCGCCGGGCTGAAGCTCGCCGACATCGACCGCGTCGAGATCAACGAGGCCTTCGGCGCGCAGGTCATGGCCTGCGCCCGCGAACTCGGGCTCGACGAGGACAAGCTCAACGTCAATGGCGGCGCCATCGCGATCGGCCATCCGCTCGGGGCCACCGGCATCCGCATTACGACGACATTGGCGCGTGAGCTCAAACGCAAGGGATTGCGCTACGGCATCTCCTCGGCCTGCATCGGCGGCGGCCAGGGCATTGCGCTTCTGATCGAGAATACCGAGGCGGCGAAGAACTAAGGCGGACACATGGACATCAAGGGCCAAGTCGCAGTCATTACCGGCGGCGCATCGGGGCTCGGCGCCGCGACCGCGCAAGCCTTCGTGAATGCCGGCGCGAAAATCGCGCTGCTCGACATCAATCTTGCCGCCGCTCAGCAAACTGCCGACAAGCTCGGCGGCATCGCGGTGAAGTGCGACGTCACCGACGAGCAGAGCGCGACCGATGCTCTGTCAGAGGTGCAGAAGAAATACGGCGTCGGCCGCGTGCTGGTGAATTGCGCAGGCGTCGGACCGCCGAAGCGCATCGTCGGCCGCGACGGCCCAATGCCGCTCGCCGAATACAGGAAGGTGATCGACATCAACCTGATCGGTACCTTCAACATGATGCGTCTGTTCGCGGCGGTGCTCAGCAAAGCCGAACCGCTGGACGGCGGCGAGCGCGGCGTCATCATTTCGACCGCGTCGGTTGCGGCGTTCGAGGGCCAGATCGGCCAGGCCGCCTATTCGTCGTCGAAGGGCGGCGTCGTGGCGCTGACCATGCCGGCGGCGCGCGAATTCGCTCAATTCGGCATCCGCGTGATGACGATCGCGCCCGGCATTTTCCACACGCCGATGCTGGCGGCGCTCCCCGAGGACGCGCAGAAAAGCCTGGGCGCTTCGGTGCCATTCCCGCCGCGGCTCGGCCGGCCGGAGGAATATGCCGATCTTGCGCTGTTCATCGTGCGCAACGGCTACATGAACGGCGAGACCATCCGCATCGACGGCGCGCTCCGGATGGCGCCGCGTTGATCCGATCCGACGCAACGATCGTCATGCGCGGGCTTGACCCGCGCATCCATCAAACGAATAAGTCTCTCGAAGAGGGTGGATTGCCGGGTCAAGCCCGGCAGTGACGAGGTCGGAATAGCAGCATGCTCAGCAACAGCCGCAGCGTCAGGATCGAATGGGGCGATTGCGATCCCGCAGGCATCATCTTCTATCCGCGCTATTTCGCGATGTTCGATCATTCGGTGACCATGCTGATCACCGCGGCGTCCGGTGTCAGCAAGGCCGAACTCCTGAAGAAATTCGAGTTCGACGGCTATCCGCTGGTCGCGACCCAGGCGAAATTCATTCAGCCGACCCGGTTCGGCGACGACGTGATCATCCAGTCCACCTTCGTGCGGGTCGGCCGGTCCAGCTTCGAGATCAAGCATCAGATCCGCAAGAACAACCAGGTCGCCGTCGAGGGCCAGGAAACCAGAGCCTGGGTCAAGCGCGATCCGGGCGACCGGACCAAGATCAAGGCGCATCCGCTGCCGGAAGAACTGGCGGCGCGTTTCCGCGGCGAGTTTTAGCCGAGCGCCGTCGAAATCTTCCGCAATATGCTGACGAACTGCGCGCGGTCGCGCGGTCCGACAATGTCGTCCAGTTCGCGCTCGTGACGCTCGGCGCATTCCTGCATCGCGCGCACCACCTTTCGCCCGGCATCGGTGAGCGACAATTCGTAGAGCCTGCGGTCGCTGCGCGTGCGCGTCCGGCTGATCAGACCGCGCTTGACCAGATCGTCCAGTACCGGCGTCAGCGTCGATTTATCGCTGCCGATCGCGCGCGCGAGCGCGGTCTGGCTCATCCCGGGATTGCGGTCGATGAGGATGAGTGCGGCGAAACGTCCGGGGCTCAGGCCGACCGACTGTGTGTGCCTTGCGAAAGACTGGAAAGAAGCGATCTGCGCCATCCGCAGGCGAAAGCCGATCCAGTCGTCGAACGGACCGAAATCCAGCGAATCCGCCGGCTGCGGCTCGGGTGAGGCCTCGGCGATCGCTGCCGGTCTTGTCGCGGAACGTGCCACGCTTGCCCTGCACCCCTGAAGCGTTCATGACGATTGCAAAATAGTTTTAATACCAACTATCCCGCTTTACAATGCTCCGGGATTTCTGCTGAATGCTTGAAAGCTCCGGGCTCAACCGGATATCCGCACACACGGGAGGACGTATGATGTCTAAAGCGCGCAACGCCCTCGCCGGCATGTCGGCCGCCGCCATCCTGACGATGGCTGGTGCCGCTACGGCGCAGGATCAGACCGTCGAACTCAAGATTGCCCACTGGATTCCGCCCACACACTCGATCCATCGCGCGATGGAGGAGTGGGCAAAGTCGATCGAGAAGGCCTCGAACGGCACCATCAAGTACCGGATCTATCCGGCCCAGCAATTGGGCAAGGCCACCGACCATTACGACATGGCGCGCGACGGCATCGCCGATGTCACCTTCGTCAACCCGGGCTATCAGCCGGGCCGCTTTCCGATCATCGCCGCCGGCGAATTGCCGTTCCTGATGACCAACGCCAAGGGCGGCTCGCAGGCGCTCGACGCCTGGTACCGGCAATATGCCGAGAAGGAAATGAAGGACGTGAAGGTGTGCATCGTGCATGCGCACGATCCGGGCGCCCTGCATGCCAAGAAGAAGATCGAAACACCCGATCAGCTTTCGGGCATGAAAATCCGTCCGGCGCAGGCCACCATGGCGGCTTTCGTGACCTCGCTCGGCGGCACCAACGCCCACGGTTCGGCGCCGGAAGCCCGCGACATGCTGGAGAAGGGCGTCGCCGATGCGATCACCTTCCCGTGGGGATCGGTGCTGCTGTTCAAGCTCGACGGCGTGGTGAAATACCACATGGACGTGCCGCTCTACGCCACCACCTTCGTGTGGGCGATCAATCGCAACAAATACAACCAGATGTCGGCCGCGCAGAAGAAGGTGATCGACGATCACTGCAATTCCGAATGGGCGCTCAAGCTCGCTTCGCCCTGGGCGGACAACGAGAATTCGGGCCGCGAGAAGCTGATGAAGGCGCCGGGCCACACCGTCTACCAACTCACCGAAGCCCAGCTCGATCAGTGGAAGAAGGCCGCCGAACCGCTCGTCAAGAAGTGGGCAGACGAGGTCAAGAAGGCCGGCTACGATGCCGATAAAGTTCTGGGCGAACTGAAAGACGAACTCAAGAAGCGCGACTCGGCCTATTGATGAGCGCCCCCGCAAAACGCGGCATTGTCGATCGCGTGATCGACGGAATCGAAGTGACAGCGGCGATTTTCCTCGCCGCTGTCACCTTATTAACCTTTGTGTCCGTCGGGGCGCGCTATATTTTCAGTTTCGGCATTCTCGACGCCTACGATTTCTCGCGTCTGCTGCTCGGCATTCTGATTTTCTGGGGCATTGCGGTCACCAGCTATCGCGGCGACCACATCACGGTCGATCTGCTCTGGAGCTGGGGCGGCCCCGGCCTGAAGCGCGCGCTCGATACCTTTGCCTCGCTTGTGTCGCTCGGCGCGATGCTGGTCTTCACCTGGATGATGGGCGAGCAGGTGCTGAGCACGCGCGCGTCCAACCTCCTGACCTTCGACCTTCGCTATCCGGTCTGGATTTTCTATTTCGTGGCCTGGATCGGTCTCGCCTGCGCCATTCTTCTTCTGGTCGTGCGCACCATCCGCCTTATCGTGCGGCCCGACGTCATCGAGCAGCAACCTCACGTCAAGGTCGATTGAGCCGTTTCCATGAGTACTGATGCGGTCGCGGTCATCGGGTTCGTATCGCTGTTCGTCGCCATGCTGCTGCGGGTGCCGATCGGCATCGCAATGGGCACGGTTGGCGTGCTCGGTTTCGGCTATCTCGCGGATATGGGGCCGGCGCTGCGCATCCTGGCGCAGTCGCCGATCCGGACAGCGACCGATCTGGGCTTCGGCGTTGTGCCGCTGTTCCTTCTGATGGGCGCCTTCGCGACCGCCTCCGGCATGAGCCGCGAACTCTACGCCGTCGCGCATGCCTTCCTCGGCCATTTCCGCGGCGGCCTCGGCACCGCCACCATTGCCGCATCGGCCGGCTTCGCCGCGATCAGCGGCTCCTCTGTCGCTTCCGCCGCGACCTTCGCCAACGTCGCCTATCCGGAGATGCGGCGTTACGGCTATCCCGCGACCTTCGCCACTGGCGTGATCGCCGCCGGCGGCACGCTCGGGATCATGATCCCGCCATCGGTGGTGCTCGCGGTCTACGGCATCATTACCGAACAGGATATCGGCAAGCTGTTCATTGCCGGTATCATTCCGGGCATCATCGCGACGTCGATGTATGTGCTGTGCGTGATAGTTCTCGCCGCCCGCAACCCGGAGGCGTTTCCGCTGGCGCCCAAGGCATCGTGGTCGGAACGTCTCGCCTCGCTGCGCGGCGTCTGGGCCATCCTGCTGCTCTTCTTTTTTGTCATCGGCGGCATCTATGGCGGCGCCTTCACTCCGACCGAAGCGGCCGGCATGGGCGCCGGCGGCGCTTTCCTGATCTCGCTCCTGCGCGGCCGGCTCACCGTGGCGCTGACCATCAAATGCCTGGTCGATACGGTGCGCACCTCGGCCGCCGTTTTCACCATCCTGATCGGGGCCATGATCTTCGGCTATTTCCTGACGATCACCCAGACGCCGCAGAAGGTCACGGACTTCATCACCCATCTTGGGCTCGCGCCCTATGTGGTGCTGCTGATGGTGATGGCGATGTATCTGGTGCTTGGCTGCATTCTCGATGCCATGGCGATGATCATCCTGACCATCCCGATCATCTTTCCGGCAATGATGGAGCTCGGCTTCGATCCGATCTGGTTCGGCGTGATCATCGTGATGACCGTGGAACTCGGGCTGATCACCCCGCCGATCGGCATGAATGTCTATGTGATCAACAGCGTGCTCAAGGACGTCAACCTGTCCACGATCTTCTATGGGGTGACGCCGTTCATCATTACCGACGTGATCCGGCTCGCGATCCTGGTCTCGTTCCCGATCCTGTCGACGTTCCTGCCCTCGCAGATGTGAGCCCGCGAGCGGCCGTGGGACGAATCCCGCCGGTTTGAGGGATCAAACCGGTGTCTTTTATAATTGTGCCAAGGTGCTAAATACCGGGCAAACAGCTCACGATTGTCCGGCGGCAAGGGCTCATGGAACGCTCATTCAAGAAGGAAGTGCAGTCTCTGCGGCTCGGCGAGGGCCAGACCTTCCACGGCGAGGGCATTCTCGCCGTCACCAAGGCGCTGCTGCAGTCGGGGGTATCCTATGTCGGCGGATACCAGGGCGCGCCGGTGTCGCACCTGCTCGACGTGATGGTCGATGCGGAGGACTATCTGAAGGAACTCGGCGTCCACGTCGAAACCTGCACCAACGAGGCGTCCGCGGCCGCCATGCTCGGCGCCTCGATCAACTACCCGATCCGCGGCGCAGTGACCTGGAAGGCGATCGTCGGAACCAATGTCGCATCCGACGCGCTCTCCAACCTCGCCTCGCCCGGGGTCATGGGCGGCGCCATGATCATCGTCGGCGAGGATTACGGCGAAGGCGGCGCGGTGATCCAGGAACGCTCGCATGCCTATGCGCTGAAATCCTCGATCTGGCTGCTCGATCCGCGCCCGGATCTGCCGAGCATCGTCCGCATCGTGGAAAAAGGCTTCGAATTGTCGGAAGCGACCCACGCGCCGGTCATGCTCGAATTGCGCATCCGCGCCTGCCATGTGACCGGCTCGTTCGCAGCCAAGGACAATATCAAGCCGGCGATTTCCGAACTTAACCGCACCGGACCGGCGCCGCATAATTTTGCCAAGCTCGCCCATCCGCCCGTGACCTTCGCGCACGAAAAGCTGAAGGTCGAGCAGCGCATGCCGGCGGCGCGCGATTTTATTCAGCGCGAAAAGCTGAACGAGCTTTTCCCGGGCGACCTGAAAGAAACCGGCATCATCGTCCAGGGCGGTCTCTATAACGGCACGATCCGCGCGCTGGAGCGGCTCGGCCTTGCCGACGCATTCGGCGAATGCCGCGTGCCGGTGCTGTGCCTCAACGTCACCTACCCGCTGGTGCCGGAAGAAATCCGCTCCTTCTGCGCCGACAAGAAATCGGTGCTGATCGTCGAGGAAGGCTTCCCCGAATATATCGAGCAGATGGTCGCGACCGAGCTGCGACGCGGCGACATCCAGACCAGGCTCTACGGCAAGGATGTGCTGCCGCAGGCCGGCGAATATACCCAGGAAGTGCTGATGCGCGGCCTCGCGCAGTTTCTGATCGAGGCCAAGCCCGCGCGGCTCGACACCGCGGCCGTGAGCGAGCGCATCAAGAAGCTGACCGCGCATCTTCCGGCGGTTCAGCATGCGTTGCGCGATCTGCCGCCGCGGCCGCCGACCTTCTGCACCGGCTGTCCGGAACGTCCGGTCTTCTCTGCGCTCAAGCTGACGCAGCAGGAAATCGGCAATGCGCATATCTCCGCCGATATCGGCTGCCACTGCTTCGGCCTGTTCGCGCCGTTCAGCATGGGCAATTCGGTTCTCGGCTATGGCATGTCGCTCGCGAGTGCAGCCGCGGTCGGTCCAAACACCAACAAGCGCCCGATCGCGGTGATGGGCGACGGCGGTTTCTGGCATAATGGCCTGATCACCGGCGTCACCTCGAACCTGTTCAACAAGGGCGACGGCCTGCTGATCGTGTTCCAGAACGGCTATACCTCGGCGACCGGCCTGCAATACATGCCCTCGTCCAAGGCGAGCCGCGCCGGCGAAGGCCAGACCGCCGATATCGAACAGACGCTGAAGACCATGGGCGTCAAATGGCTGCGCAAGGTGCGCACCTATTCGGTCGGCAAGATGATGGCGACCATCAAGGAAGCGCTGGCCAGCGCCGAGCACGGGCTGAAGGTCATCATCGCCGACGGCGAATGCCAGCTCGCACGCCAGCGCCGTGTGCGTGCCGAGGATGCCGCCAAGCTGACCCGCGGCGAGCGGGTGGTGCGCACCAAGTTCGGGGTCGACGACGAAATCTGCACCGGCGACCATTCCTGCATCCGCCTGTCGGGCTGCCCCTCCCTCACCATCAAGCCTTCGCCCGATCCGTTGCGAACGGATCCGGTCGCGAGCGTGGTTGAGTCTTGCGTCGGCTGCGGCCTGTGTGGCGAGGTCGCGCATGCTGCCGTGCTCTGCCCGTCTTTCTATCGCGCCGAGATCGTGCGCAACGCCACCTGGTGGGACCGCACCCTGTTCAACATCCGCCGTGCCGTGATCGGCTGGTTCGGCGGCCGTCCGCGTGAGGCCGATATGCCCGCAGGCGCGGTGCCCGCCGCAGCGCGTGAACAGGTGACCGCATGATCAAGGAGCACCGTCCCGTCACCATGCTGATCGCCGCACTTGGCGGCGAAGGCGGTGGCGTGCTCACCAACTGGATCATGTCGGCCGCTGCCGATCTCGGCCTGCCGGCGCAATCGACTTCGATCCCCGGCGTCGCCCAGCGCACCGGCGGCACTACCTATTATATCGAAATCTATCCTGCGACTTGGCAGGAGCTTGGGCTGCGCCGTCCGGTGCTGGCGCTTGCTCCCGGCATCGGCGACATCGACGTGCTGGTTTCGTCCGAATTCATGGAGGCGGGCCGCTGCATCGCCAATGGCTTCTGTACGCCGGACCGCACCCTGCTGATTTCCTCGACCAGCCGCTTCTACGTCATCAACGAGAAAATGGCGCTGGGCGACGGCCGCTTCGACGAAAGCCGCCTGCTCGAAGCCGCCGAGAAGAATGCACAAGGCCGCATCCTGTTCGACATGGAAGCCGTCGCCAAGGAAGCCGGCAGCATGATCAACGCGGTGATGCTCGGCGCCATCGCCGGCTGCGGCAAGCTGCCGATTCCGGTGGAGGCGTTCGAGCGCGCGATCCGCGCCGAAGGCAAGGCCGCCGAGGCCAACCTGCGCGGCTTCCAGGCCGGGCTCGCCATGGCCCGGAGCGAAGCGACAACGCTGCGCCGCCCCGCCGAAGGCAAGCGCCGCGAAAAGCCGCGCAACGATCTGGTGACGCTCGAGCACGACGTCCGCGCGACGATGCCGCAGGCGGCCCAGGACATCGTGATCGAGGGCGTGCGCCGTCTCGCCCGCTTCCAGGACGGCGACTATGCGCGTCTGTTTCTCGACCGGCTCTCGCCGGTGCGCGATCTCGAAGCGCAGTTGCAGGGCGACGGCAAGTTGCTGCGCGAGACCGCGCGCCATCTCGCGGTGCGCATGTCGTTCGAGGATCTGATCCGCGTGGCGCAGGCAAAGATCGATCCGGCCCGTATGCAGCGCATCGAGCAGGAACTGGGCGCCAAGAATGGCGAGCCCTATTCGGTGACGGAATTCCTCAAGCCCGGTATCGAGGAAATGTGCCAAGTGCTGCCGCCGTCGCTGGCGCGCCGCATCATCGCTTTCTCCGAAAAGCGCGGCTGGCTGGAGCGATTCCACATCGGCATGTATGTTCAGACCACCTCGGTCACCGGCTATCTGCGTTTCTGGCTGCTGGCCAAGCTGCGGCCGTTGCGCCGCTATATGCACCGCTATGTCGAGGAACAGGCGCAGATCGAGTCGTGGCTATCGCTGATCATGCAGGGCGCGCGGCTCTCGCCGGCACTCGGGCTCGAAATCGCCGAATGCGCGCGGCTGATCAAGGGCTATGGCTCGACCCACAAACGTGGCACGCAGAATTTTCACACCATCGAAACCCGGCTGATCCGTCCAGCCCTGCAGGGCCAGCTCCCGGTGAAGGACGCGATCGACGGCATTGCCAGCGCCCGCACCGCCGCGCTGGTCGATCCGGAAGGACAATCGCTGGCAAAATGCCTCGACGAGTTCGACGCCCGGCTATCCTTCCGCATTGCGGCGGAATAGCCCGCATGCCCGCACCGGCATTGTAAGCGGCGGGGCGGTCCGCTATGCGTCTACGCGGCTGAAATCCCGGCAAATGTGTCCGTTCGTCCGAGTGGGTGAGGTATCGTCATGTCAGGCCCGTCCGGCGCAAAGCAAAGCAAACACGCGCCGATCGCGGCCGAGATTTTCCTGAAGACCCTCGCCGAGCACGGCGTCGACTATTTCTTCTGCAATCCCGGCACCGACTTTCCGCCGATCGTGGAGGCCTTCACCCGCGCGCAGCACAGCAACGCCAGGCTGCCGCGCCCGGTGCTGGTGCCGCATGAAAATTTGGCTGTGGCGATGGCGCACGGCGCCTATCTGATGACCGGCCGGCCGCAAGCAGTGATGGTGCATGTCAATGTCGGCACCGCCAATACTATCAACAACGTTACCAATCTGGCGCGCGACCGTGCGCCGCTAATCCTTGCCGCCGGCCGCACGCCTTTTACCGAGAAAGGCAGCTTCGGCTCGCGCAGCCGTTCGATCCACTGGGCGCAGGAGATGTTCGACCAGGCCGGCATGCTGCGCGAACTGGTGAAGTGGGATTACGAGATGAAGGTGCCGGAACAGGCCGCCGATGTCGCCGCCCGCGCCTACGAGATGACGATGACAAGCCCGCGCGGCCCGGTCTATCTGGTTTTGCCGCGCGAGCCGCTCGCCGCCCCCGTATCCGAAACCCTGGCCTCGGCGCCGCGTCAGGTGCCAGGTGTCGGTTTTCCCGACCCGCAGGCGATCGCGACGCTTGCAGACTGGATTGCAAAGGCGCGGTCACCGCTGATCGTCACATCCTCGGACGGTGATCCGCGTGCCGTTGCCGCGCTCTCGAAGCTCGCAGAAGCGTATGCACTGCCGGTCGTGAACCATAACCCGCGCGTGGTTACGCTGCCGTCGAGCCATCCGATGCATGCCGGCTACGATTCCGGCCCGCTGGTGCCGGAGGCCGACCTGATCGTCAACGCCGAATGCGACGTTCCGTATTATCCGCATTTCGACAAGGTGATGAGCGGCTGCAAATTCGCCCATATCGGCGAGGACCCGGTCTATCAGCGCTATCCGATGCGCTCCTTCCCGAGCGACCTGTCGCTGGTGGCGCGCTCGGCCGATGCGTTTGAGGCGCTTAACGCCGCACTGGAACAGCATCGTCCGGCGATGGCCGCCGCGATCGACGCGCGCCGCAAGAAAATGGCCGAACGACGCAAGGAACGCGCTGACAAGGCGGAGCAGGCCGCGCGCGGCGCATCCGACAAAATCACGCCGGCCTATCTCAGCCGTTGCATCGGCGAGGCCTTCGGCACCAACGCCGTCATTTTCAACGAATATCCGCTGTCGCTGGAATATTGCCCGCGCGAGAAGCCGGAGACCTTCTATTCGCTTGGCCCGGCGGGCGGGCTGGGCTGGGGCCTCGGCGCGGCCATCGGCGCAAAGCTCGCCGCACCCGACAAGCTGATCGTCGCGACGCTCGGCGACGGCAGCTACATGTTCGGCAATCCGACCGTGAGCCATTGGGTGCAGGACAAGTTCAATCTGCCGGTGCTCTCGATCGTGTTCAACAATAGCCGCTATGGCGCGGTGCGGCGGGCGACGCTCTCGATGTTCAAGGACGGCGTGGCCGGCGAGACCGACGGGCGCTTCCTTGCCGATCTCGATCCGGCGCCGCCGTTCGACGCTTTCGTGACTGCGCAGGGCGGTCATGGCGAGCGGGTCGAGCGCCCGGAAGATGTCCCGGCGGCGCTCAAGCGCGCGCAGGACGCCGTGCGCGCCGGCAAGCAGGCGCTGCTCAACGTAATCACGCCTTACTGAACTAACCCACGTTCAACGCGACGAAGAGGTTCGCCCGCATGCGTATCGACGCCTTCAACCACTTTTTCCCGAAGAAATATTTCGACATGCTGCTGGCCAGCGGCCTGCCGGACATCGGCAAGCGCGCGACGCAACTGCCCGCGCTGCACGACATCGATCACCGCCGCAAGATTGTCGGCAGCTTCAAAGACTACAGGCAGGTGATCTCGCTGGCCGCGCCGACACTCGAACAGGTTTCCAAGGGCGACCCCAAGCTTGCGGTCGAGTTCGCCAAGGTCGGCAACGACGGCATGGCCGAACTCTGTGCGAAATATCCGGACGAGTTTGCAGGCTTTGTCGCCCAGACCCCGCTGACTGCGCCCGATGCCGGCATTGCCGAAACCACGCGCGCCATCAACGAGCTTGGCGCCTGCGGTACGCAGATCTTCACCAATGTCGAAGGCAAACCGCTCGACGCACCGGAATTCCGTCCCTTCTTCGCGGCGATGGAAAAGCTCGACAAGCCGATCTGGGTGCATCCGTCGCGCGGCGCCAATTCCCCGACTATCTCAGCGAGAAGAAGTCGCTGTTCGAAATCTGGTGGACCTTCGGCTGGGCCTACGAGACCGCGGCGATGATGTCGCGTCTCGTCTTCTCGAAAATCCTCGACGACATGCCCAAGCTGAAGGTCATCGTGCATCACTTCGGCTCGATCGTGCCGACGCTGGAAGGCCGCGTCGGCCCGGGCTGGGATCAGTTCGGTTCACGCACGTCGGATGAAGACTACGGCGCGCTGCTCAAGAGCCTCAAGAAGCGCCCCCTCGACTATTTCAAGCACGATTTCTATCCGGACACGGCGACCTTCACCTCGGAAGGCGCGATGAAGATCGGGTTCGGCTTCTTCGATCTCGACAAGGTGATTTTCGCGTCGGACTGCCCGTTCGATCCTGAAAAGGGCACGATGTACATCCGCGAGACCCTCCGCATTCTCGACGAATACGGCATGCCGAAGGAAGATCTCGACAAGGTCTATTACAAGAACCTGGAACGGATCACCGGCAAGACATTCGTGAAGTAGCCGACTGCCTGTCACGGCCGGGCTTGATCCGGTCCTCCACGTCTTGCCGTACAAGGAAAGGCATGGACGCCCGGCACAAGGCCGGGATGACGCAATATCTTGCGGCCGTAAGAAGCTGCGCTGTTGAAGACTTTGCCGGGGCGCGCCCCGGCAATTTCTTTTTCAGCCAGCGGTTTGATAGCTTGGCCGCCATGGACGCTCCCCACAAAAAGCCATCGCCGGACGAGGCCGTACCGCCCGGCACCGGGCGCACCACCGCCAAAACAGGCGACGACATCGGCCGCGTGACCCCGATGATGGAGCAATTCATCGAGATCAAGGCGGCCAATCCGGATTGCCTTCTCTTCTACCGGATGGGCGATTTCTACGAATTGTTCTTCGACGATGCGGAGGTCGCCTCGCGCGCGCTGGGCATCGTCCTCACGAAGCGCGGCAAGCATCTGGGCAACGACATCCCGATGTGCGGCGTACCGGTCGAGCGCTCCGACGAATATCTGCACAAGCTGATCGCGCTCGGCCACCGCGTCGCGGTCTGCGAGCAGCTCGAAGATCCGGCAGAGGCGAAGAAGCGCGGCGCCAAGAGCGTGGTGCAGCGCGGGGTGGTGCGTCTCGTCACGCCGGGCACGCTGACCGAAGACACGCTGCTCGACGCTCGCCGAAACAATTACTTGCTGGCGCTGGCGCGGGCCCGCACCTCGTCGACGGAAGGCGGCCGGTTCGCGCTGGCCTGGATCGACATCTCCACCGCCGAGTTCCGCGTTGCCGAATGCGAGCACGGCCAGCTCCTCACCGAGATCGCAAGGATCGAGCCGGGCGAGATCGTCGTGTCCGATGCGCTTTATGCGGACGCGGAGGTTGCACCGCTCTTGCGCACCTTCGAGCATGTGATGCCGCTGGCCCGCGACGTATTCGACGGCGCGACCGCGGAGCGGCGGCTGTGCGATTATTTCCGGGTCGCCACCACCGCAAGCTTCGGACCGCTGTCCCGGCTCGAACTGACTGCGGCGGCGGCCTGCGTGACCTATGTCGAGCGCACGCAATTCGGCAAGCGGCCGCCGCTGTCGCCACCTTTGCGTGAGACCGCCGGTGCATGCCTTGCGATCGATGCGGCGACCCGCGCCAATCTCGAACTGATGAGGACGCTGTCAGGCGAGCGCAGAGGCTCGCTGCTCGCCGCCATCGACCGTACCGTCACATCCGCAGGCGCGCGCCTCCTCTCACAGCGGCTTGCGGCGCCGCTCACGGACGCCGATGCCATCGCGCGACGGCACGATGCGGTAGCGCTGTTCGCTGCCGATCCCGCGATACGCGGCGACGTGCGCACGCAGCTCAGGAGCGCGCCCGACCTCGCACGCGCGCTGTCCCGGCTCGTGATCGGCCGCGGCGGACCGCGCGATCTTGCCGCAATCCGCGACGGCCTCGCTGCGGCCTCCGCGCTCGCCCTGCGCCTCTCGCAAACCGCGCAGCTGCTGGAAGACATTGCAGCAACAGCAGCGGCCATGCGGCGTCCGCCGGCCGCACTGACGATGGAGCTGTCGGCGGCACTCGCGGATGAACTGCCGTTATCCAGGCGCGACGGCGGATTCGTCCGCGACGGTTACAGCAACGCGCTTGACGAGACGCGCGTGCTGCGCGAGGGCTCGCGCAAGGTGATCGCCGAGTTGCAGGCGCGCTATGCCGAGGAAACCGGCATTCGTATCCTCAAGATCCGGCATAACAACGTGCTCGGCTATTTCGTCGAGGTGACGGCGCAGCATGGCGATAAGCTGATGGCTGCGCCGCTGAATGCGCGCTTCATCCATCGCCAGACGCTTTCCGGGCAGGTGCGGTTCACAACCACCGAACTCGGCGAACTCGAGGCGAAAATCGTGAGTGCGGCCGATCGTGCGCTCGGGCTCGAACTCGAAATCTTCGATCGTCTGACTGCTCAGGTGCAGGCGGCGAGTTCCGACATCAAGGCCGCAGCAGAGGCGCTGGCGGCACTCGACGTTGCCGCGGCACTGGCGGCACTCGCCGTCGAGCGCGATTACGTGCGGCCGGACATTAGCCGCTCGCTCGATTTCGTCGTCGAAGGCGGCCGGCATGCGGTGGTCGAGCAGTCGCTCAGCGAGCCCTTTATCGCCAATGATTGCGACCTGTCCGCGCCGGCGGATCAGGACAGACTGGCAGCCGCCGGCCGCATATGGCTGCTGACCGGCCCGAACATGGCCGGCAAATCCACGTTCCTGCGCCAGAACGCGCTGATCGCGATCCTCGCCCAGATGGGGAGCTTCGTGCCGGCCAGGCGCGCCGCGATCGGCATCGTGGACCGGCTGTTCTCCCGTGTCGGCGCCGCCGACGATCTGGCGCGCGGCCGCTCCACCTTCATGGTGGAGATGGTCGAGACCGCGGCGATCCTCAATCAGGCCACCGAACGCTCGCTGGTCATTCTCGACGAAATCGGACGCGGCACCGCCACTTTCGACGGATTGTCGATCGCCTGGGCTACGGTCGAGCATCTGCACGAGGTCAATCGCTGCCGGGCGCTGTTTGCGACGCATTTTCACGAGCTGACCGCGCTCGCCGCCAAGCTGCCGCGCCTGCACAATGCCACGATGCGAGTCAAGGAATGGCACGGCGACGTGGTATTTCTTCATGAGGTCGTGCCGGGCGCAGCCGACCGGTCCTACGGCATTCAGGTCGCCAAACTCGCCGGACTTCCGCAGAGCGTGATCGAGCGGGCGAAGGTCGTGCTCGCCGAACTCGAGGCGGAGGAGCGCGGCAAGCCGGTGCGGGGCTTCGAGGATCTGCCGCTGTTTCAGGCCGCGCGTCCGGCGTCCGCTGCGACCGCACCTTCTCCGCTCGATCCGGCGATCGCTGCCCTGCAGGAGCTGCATCCCGACGAAATGTCGCCGCGCGAGGCGCTGGACGCGCTTTATGCGTTGAAAGCGAAGCTGCCGCCGAGGGCCTGAGCCTTTACTCCATCGGCAAACGGGCGCGGAATTGCGTGCGCCAGGTCCACAGCGCCGCGTTCCAGAAGAGCGACGCAGACAACGCAATGAGCAGCGCCCACCATTCCCCGAGCGATACGGAGAAGACATAGACCGCAAGGAATGCCGGGATCAGCCCGAGCATCGGGATTTGCGCATGGGCGATCACATTGGATGTCGCAAGACCGCCAATTCGGTTATGCAGGATCACAATGAAGCTCGACATCGCCATCGGAAAGACCGCGAAGATGCCGGACGCGAAAGCGCCGATGGAATGGCTGAGCGTGGTGACGACGATCACGAAGGCGGAGACGGCGGCGGCGCGCAGCGGAATATCGTAGGCCTTCGATACGACGGCTGCCTTCGGAAAGGACGCCGCCCGCAATTTCGCCGTCGCCCAGATGGCGAGCGCTGCGACCGCGCCATTCAGCGCGATCGCCGACCAGACCGAAAAATCGAGATGACGCAAGGTGAATGCGCTGACGAACCAGACCGCGAGCGCACCGCCGAGCCCTACGATCAGCGAGAAGCGCGCCGCCAGCAGCGCATAGACCGCGGCGAAGGTGACGCCCGCAGCATTGGCGGTCAGACTGCCGAGCGCCGACTTGGAGATGAAGTCCGGCGAATGCTCAAACGCCATCACGACATAGGCCGCGCCAACCGAGGTCGGCAGCGACGCGATCATGGCGCCGAGAAACGGCCCTCCGCGCTCCACGATCAACGATGCGGAGACGATGATTGCGGAGGTGAGCGCGGCCTTGAACAGCAGCGACAGCAGAAAATATTCCGAGGGGCCCATGCGGCGATGTAACCGGAGATTGTTGTTCTGTACCGGAGTTGTACCGGTTGCGCCAGCCCCGAATGTTCGGGCGGCGGGGGTTATGACCGGTTGTAATTGGTTCGCAAAATTAATTCGGTGAAAGCACGACGCGTCCTATCACGTACCCATCCCTCAAATCGTTCAAGCTCTTGTTCACGCTGTCGAGGGGGCGAACCTCGACCGGCATGTGCGGCATCGGCGAACGCCGGAGCAACGCAATCAGTTCCTTCAGTTCGGGCAAGCTGCCGGTATAAGAGCCCTGCAGGGTCATGGCCCGCATCGGGATGTACGGAGTCGGAATTGTCATTTCCCCGCCGAACAGCCCGACGACGACCAGATGACCGCCCTTGGTCAACAGATCGATCCCAAGCTGCACGGTGGAACTTGAGCCGACGAAGTCGACCACCGCCCAAATGCGGTCGTTCACGATCGCCTGGATTTGCGCAGCGGCATCCGGCGCGCGGCCATCGACCACCGCAAGCGCACCGGCCTGCATCGCAGCCTCACGCTTCTTGGGATCGATATCGACCACGATCGCGCCCCGCGCCTGCATCGCGCGCAGGATCGCCAGCGCCATCAATCCGACGCCGCCGGCCCCGACGAGGACCAAGGGTTCGCTTTGCAGAAGCCCGCCGAACTTCTTCAGTGCGCCATAGGCGGTCAGGCCGGAACAGGCCAGCGGTGCCGCCTGTTCTTGTGGCATATCGCCGAAATCGAACAGGTAACGGGGATGCGGGACCATCAGGTGGTCGCTGAAGCCGCCGGGCCGGAACGCGCCGACGAATTGCGGCTTCAGGCAGAGCTGCTCGTCGCCGCGCCGGCACACTGCACAGCTGCCACACCCGATCCACGGATAGACCAGACGCACATCGCCGATGGCGACCCCCGTGGCCTCCGGTCCCACCGCAACCACACGTCCCACATTCTCGTGTCCGAGCGTCAGCGGAAGTTTCAGCCCGCGGTCCGTGAGCCGCATCACCTTGCCGCCGCCGAGGTCGTACTCGCCTTCCCAGAAATGGATGTCGCTGTGACAGATGCCGGCGGCGGTGACTTCCAGAAGCACGTCGGTTCCGGACGGCGCCGGCGTTGGCTGCTCGCGCAATTGCAACGGCGCGCCGCATTCGCAGACCTCATAGGACTTCATTTTCGCCCCCTCCCGTGACGCACCGTTTGGCACAAAGCTTACCCGTTCTTCGGCGCTTTTCATCTGCTGCCGTTAACCCTTGATCTTAAAGCATTTTTCGTGTCGCCGGCCGGCGCACAACCGCATTAAACTTCATCAACCAGCGCCGTTAAGGCCGTGACAGCCGCCATGGGCTCCGCTATCCCCGTCCGTCATGTTGTCTCCCGATCAGACATCCCGCGCCGCGAGCGAATTGTTCGACGCCGACGCTGCCACGCAGGAATTGGCAGTGCTGGCCAAGGCGCATTCCGGCCGCGACAAGGAGCTGCGGATCGCGGTCGCCCAGTACATGAAGGGCGAACTTCGCCGCGGCCGGGAGAAGGCCGAGCAACTTCTGCTCAAGGAACGTCATGGCCGACGCTGCGCCGAGCGGCTTTGCGCCATGCAGGACGAAATCATTCGCGTCCTGTTCGAGTTTGCCGGACAGCGGCTTTACCCGTCCGAGAATCCGTCCGAGGCCGAACGTATGGCGGTGATCGCCACCGGAGGCTATGGCCGCGGTTTGCTGGCTCCGGAATCCGACATCGATCTGCTGTTTCTGCTGCCCTACAAGCAGACCGCATGGGGCGAGTCCGTCGCCGAGGCGATCCTGTATTGCCTTTGGGACATGGGCCTGAAGGTCGGACACGCGACGCGCTCGGTGGACGAATGCATCCGCCAGGCCAATGCGGACATGACGATCCGCACAGCCATCCTCGAAGCGCGTTTCCTGAACGGCGACCGCGCCCTATTCGACGAACTGGTGACGCGCTTCGACCGCAATGTCGTGCAAGGCACCGCTCCCGACTTCGTCGCCGCCAAGCTCGCCGAACGCGAGGAGCGTCTGCGCAAGACCGGCCAGTCGCGCTATCTGGTCGAGCCCAATGTCAAGGACGGCAAGGGAGGCCTGCGCGACCTGCATACGCTGTTCTGGATCGGAAAATACGTTTACCGCGTGCGCAATGTCGAGGAACTGATCGACCACGGCGTCTTCGACCAGGACGAACTGAAGCTGTTCCGCCGCTGCGAGGAATTCCTGTGGTCGGTGCGCTGCCACATGCATTTCCTGACCGGCCGTCCGGAGGAGCGCCTGTCCTTCGACATCCAGCGCGAGATCGCGGTGCGGCTCGGCTATACCGAGCATCCGGGCCTGCGCGACGTCGAACGCTTCATGAAGCACTACTTCCTGACCGCCAAGCATGTCGGCGATCTCACCGCGATCCTGTGCGCCGCGCTCGAGGCCGATCACACCAAGCCCGCGCCGATGCTCGGCCGCATGATCGCGCGATTGCGCTCCAATAGCGGACGCCGGTCGCTGACGGAGTCCGACGACTTCATTGTCGACAATAATCGCATCAATATCGTCCGGCCCGACGTGTTCGAGCGCGACCCGGTCAATCTCATCCGCATTTTCTACCTGGCTCAGAAACACAATCTTGCATTCCATCCCGATGCGATGCGCACCGCGACGCGATCGCTGTCGCTGATCAAGAAGGACCTGCGCGAGAATGAGGAAGCCAACCGGCTGTTCTTCGAAATCCTGACGTCCCATCACGACGTCGAGACGGTGTTGCGCCGCATGAACGAGGCCGGCGTGCTCGGAGCCTTCGTGCGCGCATTCGGACGCGTGGTCGCGATGATGCAGTTCAACATGTATCATCATTATACGGTCGACGAGCACCTGATCCGCTGCATGGGCGTGATCGCCGAGATCGAGGCCGGCACCAACGACGAATACGGCCTTGCCAACGAGCTGGTGAAGAAGCTGTCGCCGCGCCAGCGCGCGCTCCTGCGGATCACGCTGTTTCTGCACGACATTGCCAAGGGCCGTGTCGAGGATCATTCGATTGCCGGCGCGCGGGTGGCCCGGCGCTTCTGCCCGCGCATTGGCCTAAGCAGCGCAGAGACCGAAACCGTCGCCTGGCTGATCGAAAACCATCTCGTGATGTCTACGGTGGCGCAATCCCGCGACCTCTCCGATCGCAAGACCATCGAGAATTTCGCCGCCATCGTGCAGTCGCTGGACCGGCTCAAGCTGCTCTTGGTGCTGACCACGGCGGACATTCGCGCGGTCGGGCCCGGGGTCTGGAACGGCTGGAAGGCGCAGCTCCTGCGCACGCTCTATTACGAAACCGAGCCGGTGCTGACAGGCGGCTTCTCTGAGGTCAATCGCGAGCGGCGCGTGGCAATGGCTCAGGCGGAATTCCGGGCCGCCCTGACGGATTGGCCTGCCGAGGAAATCGACACCTATATCGCGCGGCATTATCCGGCCTACTGGCTCAAGGTCGAGCTGCCGCGCAAGATCGCGCATGCGCATTTCCTGCGCGACGCCTGGAGTACCGGAAAGACCCTGGCAACGCAGGTCTCCTTCGATCCGGTGCGGGGGGTGACCGAACTGACCGTGATCGCGCCGGATCATCCGCGGCTGTTGTCAATCATCGCTGGCGCCTGCGCCGCTGCCGGCGCCAATATCGTCGATGCGCAGATCTACACCACCACCGATGGGCTGGCGCTCGATACGATCTCGGTAACGCGCGAGTTCGACCGTGACGAGGACGAAGGACGCCGGGCCGACCGCATCGCCGACACGATCGAAAAGGCGCTGCGCGGCGAAATCAGGATGCCCGACATCGTCGCCCGCAAGGCTGCGCCAAAAGGGCGGATCAAGGCCTTCGCGCTCGAACCCGAGGTCAACATCAACAATGAATGGTCGAACCGTTACACCGTGGTCGAAGTCACCGGCCTCGACCGGCCGGGCCTGCTTTATGAGCTGACGGCGACACTCTCCAAGCTGTCGCTCAACATCACTTCGGCTCATGTCGCAACCTTCGGCGAACGCGTGGTCGACGTGTTTTACGTCACCGACCTCTTGGGCGCGAAAATCGCCTCGCCGACCCGGCAGGCTGCGATCAAGCGCGGCCTGCTCGCACTTTTCCCGCGCCAGGGCCATGCCGAAGGCGAGAAACGGGCGGCAGAGACCTCATAGCGGCGCACTGGCACGGCGCTGCAGGGCTGGGGCGGCGTCGGTGGCAGCGATCATGCTCGGTAACGCCTGCGACCGAGAAACGAAAAAGGCGCCGGAGCCCCCGCTCCGGCGCCTTTTCGCAACCAAGTCGCGATGAATTACCGCTTCTTCTTCGGAGCAGCCGCCTTCGGCGTCCACATCGACTGCCAGGCATAATAGGGCTGCATGAATGCAGCGGTGACGAACTTCTGGCCGGCCGCATTCGGGTTGGCCGGAGCCGCGGATTTCTTGGATGCAGCGAGCGCCGCGCTCGGAGCCGCGGCCACGATAACGAGAGCAAGAAGAAGAGCGCCTTTGCGCATTTTAGTCCCCAGAGTTGAAATCACCGGTCGATCCGGCCGGGCGGGATCATGCACAAAAGCAGCCGCTTGAGAATGAAAAAGCGCCCTGTTTTCAGAGCTTTTCAGCCCATTGCGCCAACACGTCGCAGAGCGGCAACAACAGGTCCCTTAACCGGCCCTTAAACTGGCGTCCCTAGCTTCGCAGGTTATCCGCCACGGCGCGGCGGTGCGGCGGGGGAGCGCTTTGGGACGGCGAAGCAAGTCCGTGCGCCGCGAGCCGAAATTCGATGTCGGCGGTCCCAACCGGGAGTTGCGCGCCGATCCTCAAGACCGGCTCGTCGGCAATGAAGATGGGGAACGCCGCGCAGCGAAGGCCGCGCGCACGCGGGCCCGCGCCGCCAAGCCCGCAGCGCAGGCGCAGGGCAAGACGGTATCGAAGAAGCGGCACCAACGGTCGCTGATCGGCAGTCTGGCCTATTGGAGCGTCGTCCTCAGCCTCTGGGCGGCAATTGCCGGGATCGCGCTGCTCGCCTGGGTGGCCGCGCATCTGCCGCCGATTCAGTCGCTCGAGGTACCGAAACGCCCGCCATCGATCCAGATTGCCGGAACCGACGGACGGATTCTCACCGTTCGCGGCGACAGCGGGGTCTCGGCGAAGCTCAAGGAGTTGCCGCCGCATGTGCCGCAGGCCTTCATCGCCATCGAAGATCGCCGCTTCTATTCGCATTTCGGCGTCGACCCGGTCGGCATCGCGCGCGCGGCGCTGGCCAACGCCCTGCGCCGTGGCGTGTCGCAAGGCGGCTCCACCATCACACAGCAACTCGCCAAAAACCTGTTCCTGACCCAAGACCGCACCTATACCCGCAAGCTGCAGGAACTGGTTCTGGCGCTATGGCTCGAATACAAGTTCACCAAGGACGAGATCCTCGAGCTTTACCTGAACCGGGTCTATTTCGGCGCCGGCGCCTATGGCGTCGAGGCGGCGGCGCAGCGCTATTTCGGCAAGCATGCCCGACACACCAGCGTGCCGGAAGCGGCGATGCTGGCCGGCCTCGTGCGCTCGCCCTCCCGTCTGGCACCGACGCGCAATCCGGACGGGGCGGAGCGCCGGGCGCAGGTGGTGATCTCGGCCATGAGCGATTCCGGGTTCATCAGCGACAAGACCGCCAAAATCGCAATTGCCCAGCCCGCCCGCGCGCTGAAGCAGAAGACCACCGGCTCGATTAATTACGTCGCCGACTGGATCATGGACGTGCTCGACGATCTGGTCGGCCGGGTCGAGGACGATATCGTTGTGGAAACGTCGATCGATCCGGCTTTGCAGCTTTTTGCCGAACAGGCGCTGACCGAGGAACTCGCGATGCGCGGCGGCAAGCTCGGGGTCGAGCAGGGCGCCATCGTGGCGATGTCGCCGGACGGCGCAGTGCGCGCCATGGTTGGCGGCCGGGATTATGCGGAGAGCCAGTTCAACCGCGCGGTCGCGGCCAAGCGCCAGCCGGGCTCTGCGTTCAAGCCGTTCGTCTACCTCACCGCGCTGGAACGCGGCCTGACCCCGGACACGATCCGCGAGGACCGGCCTGTGACCGTAAAGGGCTGGCGGCCGGAAAATTACACCCGCGAGCATTACGGACCGGTGACGCTGACTCAGGCGCTCGCGTTGTCGCTCAATACCGTCGCGGTGCGGCTGACGCTGGAATTCGGCCCGACCGCAGTCATCCGCACCGCGCACCGGCTCGGCATCGCCTCGAAGCTCGAGCCCAATGCCTCGATCGCGCTCGGTACCTCGGAAGTCTCGGTGCTGGAGATGGTGTCCGCCTTCGCGGTCTTTGCCAATAACGGGATGGCGATCGCCCCGCATGTCGTCGAGCGCATCCGCAGCAAGGACGGCACGGTCCGATATCAGCGGCGGCCGCAGAGCCTCGGCCAGATCGTCGACCCGCATCATGTGGCGATGATGAATACGATGATGCAGGAGACCCTTCTGACCGGCACCGGCCGCAGGGCCGACCTGATGGGCCGGCCCGCGGCGGGCAAGACCGGCACCAGCCAGGATTTTCGTGACGGCTGGTTCGTCGGCTATACCGCCCAGCTCGTCACCGGCGTCTGGCTCGGCAACGACGATTCCTCGCCGACCAAAAAAATGACCGGCGGCAATCTGCCGTCCGATATCTGGGCGCGCTTCATGAAGAATGCGCATCGCAATCTGCCCGTTGCCAGTCTCCCCGGCGTGCATGGCGGCATCGCGCTGCCTTATCCGGGCACATCGGCGCAAACCTACGGACAGAGCGCCGGCGCGCCAATTCCGCCCGGCGCGATTGCGGGCCGCGGCGCTCCCGGTGCGACAACGCGCAACGACGGCATGGACAGCTGGCTGCTCGACCGCCTGCTCGGCCGCCGGTGAAACACTGGCTGGTTTAACGCCCGGGCCTTGATTGCAACGGCCGCCATAGCACGAGCACCAGCATCGCCATCGCAAGCACCGAGAGCGCCGCCGGCCACGCGCTGTCGCGGATCGACGCCACGACCCATGCGCTGAGCAGCGCCGCACTCACCTGCGGGGCAAAGCCAAGCAGCGAGGATGCCGCGCCCGCCCGCTCCGCTGCGCAGGACAGACCGCCCGCGATGGTTTGCGGAAACAGCAGGCCAAAGCCCAGAAGGTTGAGGCCGACCGCCAGCGCGATCCAGACGACGGACTGAAAATCGAGCGCCACCGCCGCGCAAATTGCAAGCGCGCCGGCAAGCATGATTGCTGCGCCATATCCCATGGTGCGCACGATCCCGGCGCGGACCACGATACGCGTCGCGATCAGCGTACCAACCAGATAGCCCACCGCAGAGCCGGCAATCGCCAGCGACATGACGAACGGCGTAAGGCCGAACCGGCTATTGTAGATGAACGGCACCGCAACCAGCCACGCGATCAGCCCGGTATAGGACACCGTCCCGATCAGAAGATAGAGCTTGAAGTCGCGATCGCGCAGCAGATCGTGGTAGCCGGCGAGCATCGAGGCGAGCGACAGGCGGGCGTCCGGCCTTCCGGCAAGCGTCTCCGGCATCTTCAGCGCCACCGTGAGCGTTAGAATAAGACCGAAGACCAGCAAGGCGGCAAAGGACGAGCGCCATCCGAACAGCGCATGCAGGGCGCCGCCGATCAGCGGCGCCGAGACCGGGCCGAAGGCCATGACCAGCCCGATCATCGACAATTCCCGGCCGGCCCGTGCACCGCTGTAGAAGTCGCGCACCACCGCACGCGCCAGCACGATGGCGCCCGAGCCGCCGAAGGCCTGCAACACACGCGCGCCGATCAAAACGTCGATCGAAGGCGCAAGCAGACAGATCAGGCTGCCGGCGCAATAACACGACAGCGCGACCAGCAAGCCGGAGCGCCGCCCATACCAGTCGGAAATCGGGCCATAGCCGATTTGTCCGAGCGCAAAACCAAACAGATAGGCCGACATCGTCAGCTGCACTTGCGAGGGCGACACGCCGAAGGCGCGGCCAATATCCGGCAGCGTCGGCAGGTAGAGATCGGTCGACAGCGGCGCGAGCGCGGTTAAGGCGGCCAGCAGCGCCGTCAGCGCAAAGGTGTTGGGTTTGAGCATCGCAGCGGCGGCGGTTCAACGCCGCATGCGGCGTCCTGCTTCGATGGGAACGTCCGGCTCGGTCCGGGCGCGCGGCAGACCGTAGCGGTGAAGCTCGGTGCCGTGCATGTCAAGCCACGCTTTCGCACGCCTTACATTCGGGCAGAGCCGGTCCACCAGCCGCCAGAACCGCGGCGAGTGGTTCATCTCGACCAGATGCGCAACTTCATGGGCAGCGAGATAGTCCAGCACGAAAGGCGGCGCGAGAATGAGCCGCCAGGAATAGGACAACACGCCGGTGGTCGAGCACGAACCCCAGCGGCTCGACGGATCGCGGATCGATACGGCTTTCAGCGAGACGCCGATCTGGCCGGCGAAGGCGCGGCTGGCGCGTTCCAGATCGGCCCTTGCCTCTTTGCGGAGAAAATCGCCAACCCGGCGGTCGATATGGGGCGTATCGCCGGCCACGCAGATCCTGCGTTCGCCGTCATCGGTTGTCTCGGCCCAGACCGTGCCGCGTTCGCCCTTGCGGTGCACGATCCGGTGCGGCTCGCCGCGCAGCGGAACCACGCCGCCATGGGCGAACGGTTCGGCTTTTGGCAGATGATGCAGGCGCGAGGCGATCCAGGCGCCGTGCTTCTGCGCAAAATCCTTTGCTTCCTTGAGACATCCCCGCGGCGGCATGGTCAGGACGATTTCGCGTGTGGCCGCCTGGATGCGCAGGGTATAGCGGCGCGCCTGCCGGTGGCGGCGCACCCGCACCAGATAGATGTTCTTGTCGTGGACGACCTGAATCGCCTTCGGTTCGGTCGGCCGCCGGTACAGGAGCGCGCGAAGCGGCATGGCACCCTCGACTGCTTCGACCCGCGATACTGCCATAGCGGGGTTTCCAAACATCCCCTTTTCTGAAATAAACTGAGACCACAAAATATAGATGTGACTGACAATCAGCACCAACATCTCGCGCATAATAATGAAATCAAATTCATTTCTTGGGCACGGCGGTGCTGTAGGCGGTGAGGTCCAAAGGTTAGGTTCAACCCGGATCGAATCAGGTTAACCGCGGGGGCCGCCTGCGGCCCAACGTCGGCAGCATATGGCCTGCTTCGCCGAAATGCCGGCGCGGCTCAGGCGACGGCGCGCGGCACCGACCGCAGCGCCTTGGTGCGACCGCTCTGGCTGGTCAGCACGAAATCGGCAATGCGCGGCGCGATTTCGGAACGGAAACGCGAGCCGTTGAACACCCCGTAATGACCGACGCCGGGCTGCACATAATGCGCCTTGCGGTCGGCCGGGATATTCACGCACAGCTTGTGCGCCGCCTCGGTCTGGCCGAGCCCGGAAATATCGTCCTTTTCGCCCTCGATCGTGAGCAGGGCGACATTGCGGATCGCCGACGGATCGATCCGCACCCCGCGATGCATCATCTCGCCCTTGGGCAGCAAATGCTTCACGAACACGGTGTCGACGGTCTGAAGATAGAATTCCGCCGTTAGATCCATTACCGCAAGATATTCATCGTAGAACTCGCGATGCTTTTGCGCGGAATCGCCGTCGCCCTTCACGAGATGGAAGAACAGCTCCTTGTGGGCGTCGACATGGCGGTCCAGATTCATGCTGACGAAGCCGTTGAGCTGCAGGAATCCCGGATAGACGTCGCGCATCACGCCAGGATGCGGAAACGGCACCTTGGTGATGACGTTGCGCCGGAACCAGTCGACGCCGCGGTCTTCCGCGAGCTTGTTGACCGCCGTGGGATTCTCGCGGGTGTCGATCGGCCCGCCCATCAGCACCATGGAGTACGGCACGTAAGGATCGTGTTCGGCTTCCATGCGCGCCACCGCCGCCAGCACCGGCACCGAGGGCTGGCACACCGCGATCAGATGACAGTCGCCGCCGAGCGCATGCAGCATCGAGATGATGTAATCGATATAATCGTCGAGATCGAAGCGCCCCTCCGAAAGCGGCACTAGCCGCGCATCGACCCACTCGGTGATGTAGACATCGTGGTTCGGCAGAAAGGCCTCGACAGTGCCGCGCAGCAGCGTCGCATAATGGCCCGACATTGGCGCGACGATCACCACCTTGGGCTGGGGTCGGCGCGGCGCGGTTCGCAATACGCGCTCGAAATGCAAAAGCCTGCAGAACGGCCGCTCCCAGACCGGCGTAATATACACATCGACTTGCTCGCCGCCGACAACGGTCGTCTTGATATTCCAATCCGGTTTGCCGTAGCGGCGGGTGAAGCGCTCGAACATTTCGGCAGAGGCCGCGAGCGTCTTGCCCATGGTCGTATGCGACCACGGATTGAGCGGATTTTTCATGTAGAGACGCGTGACGTCGGCGAAGGCGCGAACGGGATTGAGCGCGGCGTGGCTCATCTCGTAGAGCCAATACATGCCGTTCGACAGAACTGGCCCGGCGTGGGCCGGCAACTCCGGCGCGGCACCGAATTCCCCGATCGCGATGTTTTTTTCCGGCATCCGTTATGGTCTCTTTTTGCCCCGATGACCTGTTCGCCCCAACGTCATTTTGCAACGCAACATCAGGCCTTTTGTTCGCGCCGTCAATATAGGCGAGAGACCTTCTCAACTGATTACAGAATAATCACTCGCCGGCCTGCATTAATGTTCCCACCGTACGGGCGCTGTTCAGCAGCACCAGAAACCCAATAACGGCGGCCAAAAAATATGCGGCATTGAGGACGAAGGCCCAAATCATGAGGTCCGCGCGGAAGGTCTGGTCGATCAACAGCGCGCGCATGCCTTCGAACACATAGGTCGGCGGCAGCATCCAGGCGACTGGCTGGAGCCAGGCCGGGAGGATGGAAACCGGGTAGTAGACGCAGGTCAACGGCAGCAAGAGGAACATGATGGTCCAGGCCATGCTCTCCGCGCCCATGCCGTTGCGCAGCACGATACCGGAAACCAGAATTCCGACGGCCCAGCTTGTCAGGATCAAATTCATAAAGAAGGCGGCGAGCGCGAATCCGAAGCTGTAAAGATTAAAATCAAAAAACGCCAAGGCGAGGATCGTGACCGGCACCATCCCGATGGCAAGCCGCACGATACTCATGATCATCAGCGCGCAAATGAATTCGCCCGGCCGCAGCGGGCTCATCATCAGGTTGCCCATGTTGCGCGCCCACATCTCCTCCAGAAAGGAAATCGAAAATCCAAGCTGGCCGCGGAACAGGATGTCCCACAGCAAAACCGCGCCGATGAAGGTGCCGCCGGCCTTGGCAAAGAAGCCGGCATTCTCCGAGATGTAGAGCTGCAGGAAGCCCCACATCAGCATCTGCACCGCCGGCCAGTAGATCAATTCCAGCAGCCGCGGCCAGGACGAGCGCAAGAGATACCAGTAGCGCAGGATCATCGCGAAGATGCGGCGGGGCGAGAATGCGATCGCTTCGTTCGCAGCATCGGGAGCGTTCATTGCGCAGCCTCCTGCGCCGGCCGCCGGCCGCGGGCGATATCGAGAAACACCTCCTCGAGATTCTCCCGGCCGTAGCGCACCAGCAAGGTCTCAGGCGGCGCATCGTCGACGATCTCGCCGCGCTTCATCATGATGACGCGATCGCACAGCCTTTCGACTTCGGCCATGTTGTGCGAGGCGAGCAGAATTGTGGCGCCGCGCTCGCTGCGATAGCGTTCGATTTCGGCGCGCACCCAGTCGGCCGTATCCGGATCGAGCGATGCGGTCGGCTCATCGAGCAACAAAATCTCCGGTTGGTTGATCAGCGCCTTGGCCAGAGAGACACGCGTTTTCTGCCCGGCCGACAGCTTGCCGCTCGGCCGATCAAGGAATTCGTTGAGATCGAAGTGGTTTGCCAGATCGCCGATGCGGCGGGTGAGGTCAGGGACGCCGTAGAGCTTGCCGAACACCGTCAGATTCTGGCGCACCGTCAGCCGCATCGGCATGTCGACATAGGGGCTCTCAAAATTCATCCGGTGCAGGACCCGATGGCGATGACGCGGCATCTCGGCGCCCAGCACCGCGACATGGCCGGAGGTCGGCGTGACGAGCCCCATGATCATGGCGATTGTGGTGGTCTTGCCCGCACCGTTACCGCCGAGCAGGGCGGTCACCGAGCCCGGTTCCAGCGCGAAGGAAATGCCAGCCACCGCCATGCCGCCCTTGTAGAGTTTGACGGCGCGGTCGAGCACGATGGCGGGTTCGGCGGGCATTCGGCGTCCGGCGGATGATGACGCGTTGATGTGCCCGTCCCGTCAGGCAAGCGCAAGTGTGCCGCGGACGGCCACCCTCCGGAGCCCTTGCGGCGGGCCAATTGCCCCTGCGCGGATCGGCCCAGTTTTATGCTACGAGCAGCCGGAACTAGACTTGAGGCATGTCCTCCATGGATCTCGACCGCCTTCCGATGCCACGCCGCAATGTGCGGCTGGATACGCTGGTCCGTCTGCGCTGGCTCTCGATCATCGGCCAGACATCGGCGGTGCTGATCGTCTATTTCGGGCTGGAATTCGATCTGCCGATCTATGCCTGCCTTGCGGTGATCGCGCTGTCGGCCTGGCTCAATATTGCGCTAAGGATCCGGTTCCAGCAGGCACGGCGGCTCGAACCGAGCCGGGCGGCCTGGCTGCTCGCCTTCGACATCGGCCAGCTCGCCGTGCTGATGTATCTGACCGGCGGGCTCGACAATCCGTTCTCGTTCTTTTTCCTCGGTCCGGTGCTGCTGTCGGCGACGGCATTGCCGGCACGGATGACACTGGTGCTCGGCCTCTTCGCCATCGCCTGCGCGACGCTGCTGATTTTCTTCCACGAGCCGCTGCCATGGTCGGAAGATTACGGCCCGATGCCCGTCCTGCCGAATTTCTACATGCTCGGTGTCTGGTTCTCGATTGCGCTCGCGATCTTCTTCATCAGTATCTATGCATGGCAGATCAGCGAGGAATCGCGTCAGCTCGTCAATGCGCTGGCGGCGACCGAACTGGTGCTGGCCCGGGAGCAGCATCTCACCCAGATCGACGGTCTCGCCGCCGCCGCTGCCCATGCGCTCGGTACGCCTTTATCGACCATTTCGGTGATCGCGCGCGAACTGGAACGCGAGATCGATCCGAAGTCGTCGCATGCCGAGGATGTGCGGCTGCTACGCGAGCAGGCCCAACGTTGCCGCGACATTCTCGCCAATCTCAACGAGTTGCAAGCCGAGGGCGTGCCGTTCGACGGGCTGCCGCTATCCACCTTGCTGCAGGAGGTTGCGGAGCCGCATCGGCATTTCGGCATCACCATCGATGTGAAGCTGCCGGCCGGGCAGGCCTCGCCGGTCGCCGCACGCAATCCGGCAATCCTTTACGGACTCGGCAACCTGGTGGAGAATGCTGTCGATTTTGCACGTGACCGCGTCGAGATCGCAGCCGAATGGACCGCGGACTCCGTGTCTGTGGTCATCTCTGACGACGGACCGGGCTTTGCTCCTGAGGTGATCGGAAGGATCGGCGAGCCCTATGTTCGCAGCCGCAGGCTGCGACGAATGTACGCAACCGGCGACACCGGGATGGGTCTGGGGTTTTTCATCGCGAAAACCCTCCTGGAGCGGACCGGAGCGAAGTTAACCTTTGTAAACCGGGCCTTGCCTGAAAGCGGGGCCGTGGTCTCGATCCGATGGCCCCGCGAGGCGTTCGAGTTTCAGGCACCATCCGAGCTTGAGCCCAAAGCCGCGAGTGCCTAATTATGGCAGACGGGCGGCTTCGGAGGGTTCCATGTCCTTGCAACCGGCAATTCCAAATGACCGCTCATTGCTCATCGTCGAGGACGACAAGTCGTTTTTGATGCGGCTTGCCCGCGCCATGGAGGGCCGCGGCTTCACCGTGACCACCGCCGAGTCGGTATCCGAAGGATTGATGCAGGTGGAGAGGGCCGCACCGGCCTTTGCTGTGGTCGACATGCGTCTCGGGGACGGGAACGGTCTCGACGTCATCTCCGCCCTGAAACGACGGCGGCCCGAGGCGCGCGGCATCGTTCTCACGGGCTATGGCAACATCGCCACCGCGGTGAATGCCGTGAAGCTTGGCGCGGTCGACTATCTCGCCAAGCCCGCCGACGCCGACGACGTGGCCAATGCATTGCTGTCACTCGAAGGCCAGAAGCCCGAACCGCCGGAAAACCCGATGTCCGCCGACCGCGTACGCTGGGAGCATATCCAGCGGATCTATGAATTGTGCGGCCGCAACGTGTCTGAGACCGCGCGGCAGCTCAACATGCATCGCCGCACCCTGCAGCGAATCCTGGCAAAGCGCGCGCCGCGTTAATTCTCCGCGCGCCGCGATAGCCATCCCGAAATTCTGGCGCATTCATGCGCGTCGCGGCAATTTGCATTGCGCGCATCGGTCACATCTCTTTCCCGTAAGGCCCCGCGGGATCGATCAGCGACTGCAGCCGCAGCGCCGCGCATTGCGCGATCCGCAGCGTCATCGCCTTGCGCGTCGGCGCCGGCAATTTGTGTTCCGGCGCTTGGCAGACGAATTCGCCCCCGAAACCGTCTGCGACGATCAGCCCGGTATCCTGTGGGAAAATCTCGCATGGCACCTCGACCGTGGTGGCGAAGAACAGCCGGTCGCAATGCAGGCGATAATCCATCCACTTCTGGTCGGCACGAAAATCGGCGACCGAGGACTTGATTTCCACGATCCAGATTTCGCCGCCGCGCCCGAGGCCGACGAGATCGGCCCGGCGGCCCGACGGCAGCGGCAATTCGCTGACGCAGGTGAAGCCGTGCGACAGCAAGAGCCGCATGGTGCCGCGCGCCACGGTGAGCGCGGTCTGCGACTGCCGGCCGTCCACCGGCATCTGCGCAATGCGGAGGATCAGTTCGCTCATGCCGCTGCCTCCGGCGGACGCCGCAGCGACGGATGATCGGGAAACGCGGCTTCCAGCGCCTCGCGTGAGGCCGCAAGCACGCCGCGCTCGGTGATCAGCCCGGTGACGAGCCGCGCCGGGGTGACGTCGAAAGCCGGATTTTCCACGGGCGTCCCATCCGGCACCACCGTGACAATACCCACGCCCCCTGCCTCAGTCCGCCCAGTCACAGTCGATACCTCGGCGCCGCTTCGCTCCTCGATCGGGATATCCGCAACCCCGTCGTCCGACGAGAAGTCGATCGTCGGCGATGGCAGGCCGACGTAGAAGGGCACGCCGTTGTCGAATGCCGCAAGCGCCTTCAGATAGGTGCCGATCTTGTTGCAGACGTCGCCGCGTCCGGTGGTGCGGTCTGAGCCGACGATCACCATGTCGATGCGGCCGTGCCGCATGAGATGCCCGCCGGCATTGTCGGCAATGACCGTGTGGGGGACACCGTGCTGACCGAGTTCGAATGCGGTCAGCGACGCGCCCTGATTGCGCGGCCGGGTCTCATCGACAAAGACATGGACGGCGATGCCGGCGTCATGCGCCAGATAGATCGGGGCCGTTGCAGTCCCCAGATCCACGGTCGCCAGCCATCCGGCATTGCAATGGGTGAGGATATTGACCGGCTCGCCCGGCTGCTTGCGCGCAGCCACAGCCTCGATCAGCCGCTTGCCATGCTGGCCGATCGCGGTGTTGATCGCGACATCCTCGTCGCAGATCGCGTCGGCACGATGATACGCTGCTTCGGCGCGTTGCGAGGCCGGCAGATGCCGCACGACGGCCGAGATTTCATCGAGCGCCCATTTCAGATTGATCGCGGTCGGCCGCGCCGCAAGCAGCTTTGCATAAGCTCGATGCAGATTCTCGTCGGATGAGTCCGCACGCAAAGCCATCGCCAGCCCGTAGGCCGCGACAGCGCCGATCAGCGGTGCGCCACGCGTTTGCATGCTGGCGATCGCGTGCGCCGCATCGGCGTCGTTGCGCAGCTTCAGCCGCGCAATGCGCCAGGGCAGGAGGGTTTGATCCAAGATGCCGACCGACCAGCGGTCTGGCTCGCGCCAGACGCTGCGGGTCGAAATGCCGCCGAATTTCATGGCGCACATTAAACCCGGTCGCGAAGCTTGCGAAAATCGAAAAATCGGGATGCGCCGAATTGGTGCCTGCTCGCTTGCGCTTGCTACCCTGCTGACGCAATCTCCCGCCGGATTTCAAGGTGCCGTCCCACAGGAGTAGCGGAAATGGCGATCGACAACAGCGCAGCCTATAACAACCGCGCCGCGGTAGCCGATTTTCCGAATATCGTTGCGCAGTGGCAGCGCGACGCCGCCGCCTATCGCGACATGATGGCCAGGGAGGGCCGCGCCGAATTCGACATCCGATTCGGGCCCACCGAGCGGCAATATATCGACCTGTTCAGGGCGAAGGACGACGACGCCCCGCTCGCCCTGTTCATCCATGGCGGCTATTGGCGCGCGATGAGTCCGAAGGAACACAGCCATCTCGCACGCGGCCTGACGGCAAACGGCGTGACCGTCGCGGTCGCCGGCTACGACCTCACCCCGCAGGTCTCGATCGCGCAGATTATCGAGCAGATGCGCGAGGCCGTGCTGTTTCTGTGGAAGCGCTTCGGCAGGCGGATGATGGTCTACGGTCATTCCGCCGGCGGGCATCTCGCCGCCTGCATGATGGCGACCGACTGGACTGGGCACGGTGCGCCGGCCGACCTGGTCCCCGCAGGTTATGCGATCTCAGGGGTGTTCGACCTCGCGGGCTTGATCGACACCGACATGAATGTGGATTTCAAGCTGGACGAGGCGTCTGCGCGGGCAAGCTCGCCGCTGTTCTGGCCGGCCCCGGCGGGCCGCACCCTCGACATCGTCGTGGGCGGCGACGAATTGCCGGAATTCATCCGGCTGTCGCATGTCATGGCGGATACCTGGGGTTCTGCCGGGGTCAAAACACGCTATGAAGAAGCGCCCGGCGCGCATCATTTCAACGTGGTTGCGCCGCTCGCCGATCCGTTAAGCGCGATGACCGGGCGGGTGGTCGAGCTTTGCGAGCTGACGCGGAGATAATGCTCTGGCTCAAAACCAGTATCGCCACGCATAGACGATCGTCAGGATCGCGCCGATCGCGGTGACGACCCAGCGCATGATTTCGCGCGGCGCATGGCGCGCGATGCGGGCGCCGATCAGCGACCCGATCAGCGCGCCGCCCATCATCGTAAGGGTCGCCGGCCAATCGATGCTGCCTTGGACGGCAAACACCATGGCCGCCACCGCACCGTTCAAGGCGGCGACGAGATTTTTAGTGGCATTGGCCGGGCGGTATTGGCCGGAGGTGGCAAGCTGCAGCACCGCCACCAGCAAGACTCCGAGACCGGCACCGAAATAGCCGCCATAAACCGACACCGGCAGCAGCATCGGTATCGAGGTGAGCTTGATCTCCGGCTCGCGGCCATGCTTGGCGAGCGAACGCGCGCGCATGGCCCCGCTGATCTGTTCGCCAAAGGCAAACAGCACGGTGGCGAAGCCGATCAGAAGTGGCACCAGAATTTCGAAGATCCGGTTCGACGTCAGCATCAGCAGCATCGCGCCAATACCGGCGCCGATCACCGAGGCCAGAACCAGCCCGACAAAGCCGCGATTGAGCGGCGGCAATTGCGTGCGGTCGGACAAGGCGGCGATCAGGCTGCCCGGCGTCAGCGCCGCGATATTGGAGGCGATGGCAGAGATCGGCGTCAGCCCGACCGCAATCAGGGCCGGAAAGGTGATCAGCGCCGCGCCGCCGGCAAGACTCGCAATCGTGCCGCCGGCAAGGCCGGCCACACCCAGCAATGCGGCAGCCGCAAGTTCCATGGTTGTTGTCTGCCCGCGCTTCCCCGATTGCCGCATCCATTGCGGAGCGGCCCGGTCTGGCCAGCAGGGCGGCCATCCGGCAAATCCGCGGCGAAGCTGTAAACGCAACGATGCCCGGCACAAAGGCCGGGCATCACAGGTGAGCTATGCGTCCGGTGACAGCCGTTGGGCAATCAGAAGAACGCCTGAATCCCGGTCTGCGCCCGTCCGAGGATCAGCGCATGAATGTCATGCGTGCCCTCGTAGGTATTGACGGTTTCCAGATTGGCGACGTGGCGCATGACGTGGAACTCGTCGGCGATGCCATTGCCGCCATGCATGTCACGGGCGACACGGGCGATATCCAGCGCCTTGCCGCAATTGTTGCGCTTCATCAGCGAAATCGCAGGCGGGGCGGCGCGGCCCTCCTCGATCAGGCGGCCGAGTCGCAGCGCTCCGTGAAGACCAAGGGTGATTTCGGTCTGCATGTCGGCGAGCTTTTTCTGGATCAGCTGGTTCGCCGCAAGCGGGCGGCCGAACTGTTTGCGGTCCAGGGTATATTGCCGCGCCGCGTGCCAGCAGAATTCGGCGGCGCCCATAGCGCCCCAGGCAATGCCATAGCGGGCGTTGTTGAGGCAGCCGAAGGGACCGGCAAGACCCGACACATTCGGCAGTAGCGCGTCTTCCGGCACGAACGCATTATCGAGAACGATCTCCCCAGTGACCGAGGCGCGCAATGACAGCTTGCCCTCGATCTTCGGGGTGGAGAAGCCCTCGGTACCGCGCTCGACAACGAAGCCGCGGATCTTGCCGTCGAGCTTCGCCCACACGATCGCGATGTCAGCGATCGGCGAATTTGAAATCCACATCTTGGCGCCGGTCAGCCGGTAGCCATTCGGCACCTTCTCGGCCCGCGTGACCATCGAGCCGGGATCGGAGCCGTGATCCGGCTCGGTCAGGCCGAAACATCCGACCATCTCGCCGGAAGCGAGCTTGGGCAGGTATTTCTTCTTCTGCGCCTCGGTGCCGTATGCATAGATCGAATACATCACCAGCGAAGACTGCACCGACAGCGTCGAGCGGTAACCGGAATCGACCCGCTCGATCTCGCGGGTGATCAAACCATACGCAACGTAGCCGAGGCCCGCGCCGCCATATTCTTCCGGGATGGTCGGACCAAGAAGGCCAAGCGCGCCCATTTCGGGCAGCAGCTCGCGGTCGACCTTCTCGTCGCGATAGGCTTCGATCACCCGTGGCATCAGCCTGTCCTGCGAATAGCCGCGCGCGGTATCGCGGACCATACGCTCTTCTTCCGTCAGCTCGCCTTCCAGATCGAGCGGATCCTCCCAGTCGAAATGGACGTCCTTGATGGAACCGGGACGGTGCGTGCTCAGTTTCTCTGCGGCCTGACTCATGTCGATCTCCTGCGGGGACCTGTCTGACTGCTATCGGTCAGATATTTACCGTAAATGCAACACTAAGCTGGAATTGCCTGAGGCCGCCCGGAATACCGCGGAAGTTGCATTAACTAACTTTATGTTCGGATTCGGCGCCTAAGATGCGGTTTTTCGGCGGCGAGGTTCAGTCGTGCGTATCCAGAGTAACGTTTTTGCCCGCCCGTCGGCCGAGCGGCTGCCCGGAATCGGCCTCTTGGCGCTGACCTGTTTTTCCTGGCCGATCTCGGACGCAGTCGCGCAGGACCGCTTCCTTTATCGGGATCCATATTACCGGGATCCCTATTTTTATGCGCCACCGCCCCCGCCCAGGCTCGAGAATCGCCGGCCAGACCCGCGCCGCCTGCCGCCCCGCTCTGAGTCCCCGCGCAGGCAGGCGGGAAAGCCCCGCGAGACGGTCAAACTCGCCCCGCCGCCACCCGGCCCGCATATGCTCATCGTGTCGGTCCGGTCGCAAAATGTATCCTTTTACGCAGGCGGCAAACTGGTTTCGCAATCGCCGGTCTCGACCGGCAAGGACACGCACCCGACACCCTTTGGCGTCTTCAGCGTCATCCAGCGCAGCCGGCATCACCGCTCGAACATCTATAGCGGGGCGCCGATGCCCTATATGCAGCGGCTGACCTGGTCGGGGATCGCGCTGCATGAGGGTGCCCTGCCCGGCTATCCCGCCTCGCATGGCTGCATCCGCCTGCCGGAAAGCTATGCGAGCTACCTCTGGCAACACGTCAGGATGAATACCCGTGTGATCGTCTCGCGCGAGGATGTCGCGCCGTTCGAGATTGCACATCCCCTGCTGTTCCAGCCGAGGCCCGACCCCGCAACGGCCGAGGCACCGCCCGACCTGCGCAAGACGCTGGACACGACGTCGGCACGCCTGCGCACGGCAAGTGCCGGAACCATTGCCACCGACGGCGCCGGCGAGCCGGCCGGAGAGGGCTCCAATAGCGCTCCGCAGGGCTCCGAGGTAAGCGCCGCAGCGGATCTGTCCGTCCCGGCAACCGAAACAGCGCCCGACGCCACCGCATCGATCTATCCGCGGCCCGCGGAAATTCCAGCCCCGATTCTTGCGAGCTTTGTCCAGTCGCTCGACGCAAAGCAGAAGAAGGCGCCGCCGAAAGGCCCGATCTCGATCTTCATCAGCAAGAAGGAGAAGCGGCTTTACGTGCGTCAGCACTTCGTGCCGCTGTTCAGCGCGGAGGTGTCGTTCAAGGACGCGAGCGAAAATTTCGGCACGCATGTCTTCAGCGCGATCGCCCAGGACGGCAACGAAAAGGAATTGCGCTGGACCGCGGTGACTATGCCGCAGGAATTGCCGCAGACGGAAAGGATCAAGACCCGCAAGGTCCTGGACCGGCACGGGCGGCAGATCGAGGTGCCGGTCAAGCCGGCCGCCAAGGTCCCGGAGCCGAAGCCGATCCCGAGCCTGAGCGCCGCCGCTGCGCTCGACCGCATCGAGATTGCGCCCGAGGTGGTCGAGCGCATCTCCGAATATGTCACCGCAGGAGCCTCGCTGATCGTGTCCGATCATGGTCTCGGAACGGAGACCGCAAACTTCACCGATTTCATTGTCGTGACCCGGTGAGCGGCCGCGGCGCCCGGCCTCATTCCTTCATGACAACCTGGTGCGGCTGCTCATCATAAGGCGGTCCGTAAATCACCAGCATCCGGATCACCGGGCTCGTGACCTTGATGTCGTGAAAGACCTTGGCCGGGAAGTAAACCAGGTCCCCCGCCTTGATGTCATGCGGCACATCGTCGATCCGGACCGTGGCTTCGCCTTCCAGAACATAGACGGCCTGCTCAAGGTCTGGATGCATGTGCGCGACCGCGCCTTCGTTGCGCTCGATTTCGCCGAGCACGATCTCGAGGTGGCGGGCGCCATTGACGCGCGGTCCGATCAGCCGCCGGTTGCGCGTTCCGGTATGGTTGGCCGGTGAATAGGCTTCGATTTCGTCGGGACGAATAACGTATTTCGAGCGCTGCGGCAGTGGCACGGCTTTACCCTCCTTTTGCAGGCGATAACGACGGCCCGGAAATATCCGCGGGCAACAGGCCCCGATCTCGTGCCAGCTTGGTCACGATCGCGGCGATCGTGTCAAGCGTTGGCGTTGCGATATTCGCCGCGCGCGCGAAGGCGACAGGCGCAAGGACGATCTCGGCAATCTCCATTGGACGATGCTGCTCATAGTCCTGCAAGAGGGACGCTTTATGATTCAATAGTCGCGCCAGCATGCGGTCCGGATCGAGATCGAGGCGATAGCCGTGCGCGGCGGCAATGCTCAGGCCTTCGCGCATGACCCGGCGGTAGATTTCGGATAATGCGGCATCCTTGCGCGCGCCGTCCGAGGGGCTTGCCGTGGCAAGACCGATGGTCGATCCGCTCATGTTGTTGACGAGCTTGGTCCAGACCGCGGCGCGGATGTCTCCCGGGTCGGGCGACAGGATGCCGGCGTGCTCGAAGGCCTGGCGGATTTTAACGATCCGCTCAGGCGTATCTGCTCGTCCGTGCGAAAGCGGGGGCACAGAGTCTGTTGCTGGATTCCCGCCGTCGCGGGAATGAGTGGAGCTGTCGCCGATCGCTGCGATTTCCATCCGGTTATGCGCCGGCGAATTGTTCTTGATCACGCCCGGCGCCTCGACCTCGTTCGCGGAATAGATGATGCCGCCGATCACCTGATCGGGCCGCATCGCCGCGAGGAACGGTTTGGCAAGTTCGAAGATCGGAATGGCCGGCGGCTTGGGATGCGATGACGGCAAACCCACCGGATACCACCAGGTCATGCCGTTCTGCGGGAAAACCACCAGCGTGTCCTCGCCGATCAGGGGACCGATCTGCGGCGCCAGCGCCGGCAAAGCCGTCGCCTTGGTGGCAACGATCACCACGTCCTGCGGCCCGAATGGCGCGGGGTTATCGCTCGCGGCGATCCTGGCCGACAGCGTTTCCGCTCCGGTCCGCAACAGCAGACCGTTTTCCTTGATCGCCGCGAGATGCGCGCCGCGCGCAATCACCGAGACATCATGTCCGGCAAGCGCCAGACGCACCGCGAAGTGCCCACCGCTTGCTCCGGCGCCGTAAATGCAGATGCGCAATGGACACCTATTGCTTTTCGATTTTCGCGGCTTCGACAGCGTCCCGCCAGAACGCCAAGTCCCGCGCAATCAGCCGGTCGAAATCATCGGGCCCCATTGGCACCGGCGTCATGCCAAGCGCCAGCATTCTGTCGCGTATTTCTGTGGTCGCCATGGCGTCGGCCACGATCCTGGCGAGCCGGTCTCGAATCGACTTCGGCGTCCCTGCGGGCGCGAGGAAGCCCACCCACGACGTCGTCTCCACGCCCTTGACGGTCTCGTTAATCGTCGGGAGATCGGGCAAGCCGGAGAAGCGTTTCGGCTCTGCCAGTGCGACGAGGCGCAATTGTCCACCAGTCACCAGCGGCATGACCGACGGAAGGGTAGCGAAGCTCATGTCGATATGGCCGCCCGCCAGATTCTGCACCGCAGGCGCACCCCCCTGAAACGGGACGTGATTAATGGCGATGCCCGCCTTGGCATTCAGCAGAGCCCCGGCAATCTGATGCGCCGATCCGACCCCGGCGCTGCCGAAGGTGAGCTGACCGGGCTTTTCTTTCGCAAGCCGGATCACGTCGGTGACCGACTTGATCGGGGAATCGCTCCGTACCACGAGCGCGAGATAGGTTTCAGTCAGTAGCGAAATTCCGGCGAGCGTCTTTGACGGATCGAACGGATAACTCTTCTGCAAGGCAGGCGCCATGACCACGGGCGCATTGACTGTGATGAGCAGCGTATAGCCGTCTGGTTCAGCGCGCGCGACCGCGGCCGTTCCGGTGACGCCGCCAGCGCCTCCGCGATTCTCGATCACAACGGTTTGGCCTAGCGCCTCGGACAGCTTGGGCTGCAGGATACGCGCCGCCGCATCCGATAGCGCGCCAGCAGGAAAGGGAACGATGATGGTGATGGCGCGCGTCGGATAGGTTTGCGCCATGACGGGTTGCAACAGCACAATGGAGGTAAAGACCGCGGCGATGACGCTAAGCACTCGGCCCATATCGGTATCTCCCTTAGATCGGCTTTTCCTGCCAAGGCGGGCATTCCGCTTGTGATTCAGAGTCTGTGTCTCCATCTCGGCGGAGACAAGCAGCCTAGTCTGAAACCTTCAACTTCGCGGTGGGTGGAGCAATTGCCTGCGCAAGCTTGAGAGGCACTTTGATCTTCATCTCCAGCGCCATCTGTCCGAACGCCTTGCCCTGCGGGTCGATCCGTCGCGAGGCCATACCGCCGCCACCCAGTGCATCCTCCAGCAGGAAGTTGAAGGCATGCAGGCCCGGCGCTTCGTATCGCGTGACCTTCCCATGCACGAGGCCCTCGAAATGCGCTGCCATCTTTTCCGGCGTGACCTCGCGGCGGATCAGCGACACATATTTCGGATCACGCGCGATGATGGCGATATTCGACGCATTGCCCTTGTCGCCGGATCGCGCCACCGCGATTTGCCGCAGTTCGACTTCGATTGCGCCTTCGTCATCCGGCCCGACTGAAGGCGCAGCCGCCGGAACCGCCTGCGCTCGATAGCCGCCCTGAGCCGGCACTTCGACTACAAACGGCGCCTCGCCGCCGATCTGAACCATCGGCGAACCCACCGTCGCCTTGTCGACAAAGAAGGTAAACAGGCGGACCACCGGCGTCGGCTTCGGCCGCCCCGACAAAATCCCGGTGGTGCCCTGCGCGAAGCTGATACCCACCGAACCAAGCTCGCGCGCAAAAATGTCGATGGCCTCGCGATCGGCATGATCCACCACGAGCCGCAGCAGCACTTCGCGCGCGCTGCGCGCATTCGCCTTCGGGCCGTAGGCGGATTCCGAACCCAGCACTTCGGTATGGGTCGCGGTGAAATCGCCGAACTGGCGCTGCCGGAACAGCATGCGCGCACGGGCAAGCAGTGCCTCGGCCGTCCGTTCGGCCTTCGCGACAGCATCGGGCCCGACGATGGACACCGTGGCGACGCCACGCCAGCCGTCCTGATACGTGGCCGAAACCTTGTATTGCGATGTCGGCGGGTAGCCCTTTGCGCCGGAAACGCGCACGCGATTGTTGCCAACCTGTTCGAGTTGCACCTGTGTGAAATCCGCGATCACGTCGGGAAGCATGTACGCCGCCGGATCGCCGACTTCGTACAGCACCTGCTCGACAACCGAGGCCGGCACGATCAGCCCGCCGGTATTGTCCGGCTTCCAAAGCGTGAAGCTGCCGTCGATACGGCAGGACGCGATGGGGTAACCGATATTCTCCCAGCCCGGCACCTTGTCCCAGTCGGTATGCACGCCGCCGGTGGATTGCGGTCCGCATTCCAGAATGTGCCCGGCGAGACTGCCGGCGGCGAGCCGGTCGTAATCGTCCGCCCGCCAGCCAAATTCATGCATCAGGATGCCAAGCGCGAGCGCCGAATCCGCACAGCGTCCGGTGATGACGATATCGGCGCCGCGATCGAGCGCAGCCGCGATCGGCAGCGCACCAAGATAGGCATTGGCAGTGAGCAGCCTCCGCGGCAGCGGCTCACCGCTCGACGCTTCGCGCACCGTCGCGCGCAACGCATCGATATGCGGCAGCACGTCGTCGCCTTCGACCACCGCGACCTTCAGCGACAAGCCGAGCTCGGCACACGCGGCCTCCAGCGCGCGCTTTGCGCCCTGCGGATTGACCGCGCCGCCGTTGCTGACCACCTTGATCCGGCGCTTTGCGATCTCGGCCAGGTGAGGCTTCAGATACGCGACAAAATCAGGCGGAAAGCCGGCATTCGGATCCTTCATGCGCGCGCGGGCCAGAAGCGACATCGTCACTTCGGCGAGATAATCCATCATCAGGTAATGGACATCCGCGGTCAGCAATTGCGGGATCGCCGTCGGGCTGTCGCCCCAGGCGCCCGACGCGCCGCCGATATTGACGACCTTCTCGGCCACGGACCGGCTCCCGTTCAATATGACTTCGGCAGGCCGAGTTCGCGCTCGGCGATGAAGTTCAGCACCATTTCGCGCGATACCGGCGCAAGCCGCATCACCACGGCTTCGCGGAAATAGCGCTCGACATGGAATTCCGCCGCATAGCCCATGCCGCCATGCGTGCGCACCGCCTGGTCCGCGGCCTTGAACGCGGCGTCGGCAGCAAGATATTTCGCCGCATTCGCCTGCGCGCCGCAGGGCTGGCCTGAGTCATACAATTCGGCCGCATGCAGCGTCAGCAATTCGGCGGCCAGCAGTTCGGACCAGTTTTCCGCGAGCGGATGCTGGATCGACTGATTCTGGCCGATCGGCCGGCCGAACACCACGCGCTCGCCGGCATATTTCACCGCCTTCTCAAGACAGCGCCGTCCGATGCCGACGCACTCGGCCGCATTCAGCACGCGTTCGGGATTGAGGCTGTCGAGAATGTAGCGGAAGCCCTTACCATCCTCACCGATACGGTGCTCAACCGGCACCTCGTAATTGTCGTAAAAGGTCTGGTTCGAATTGACCGCGTGCCGGCCCATTTTCAGGATTTCGCGCACCTCGATCTTGGAGCGGTCGAAATCGGTATAGAACAGCGTCAGACCGTCGGTCGGCTTCTTGCATTCCTCGATGGGAATGGTGCGAGCCAGCAGCACGATCTTGTCGGCCTGCTGCGCGGTGGAGGTCCAGATCTTCTTGCCGTTGACGATATAGCGATCGCCCTTCAGCACGGCTCGGGTCTTGATCTTCGAGGTGTCGAGGCCGGCATCCGGCTCGGTGACACCGAAACAGGTGCGCGAGGTGCCATCGATGATCGAGGGCAGCCACGCCTTCTTCTGCGCGTCAGTGCCGTGCTTGACGATGGAATGCAGTCCGAAAATGTTGATATGGATGGTCGAACAGGCCGCGAAGGCGCCGGCCGAATGCGCGACCTCCTGCATCATGATCGCTGCTTCGGTTACGCCGAGGCCAGCTCCCCCGTATTCCTCCGGCATCGCAATTCCGAGCCAGCCGCCATCGGCCATTGCCTTGGCGAATTCGAACGGGAAGGCGTGGGCCTTGTCCTTTTCGAGCCAGTAATCGTCGTCGAACCGATCGCAGATGGCGCGGACGGCGTCGCGGATTTCGCGCCGTTCCGGCGTGTTGCACAGTGCGTCGAAGGTCTTCACTTGCGTTAGCTCCCGGTGCTGGCTTTTGTCTTGGCTGAAGCCGCGCGCTTCTTTGCGCGCGCGGGGAGAATTTCGTCTGTGTGTTCGCCGAGATTTGGCGCAAGCCGCCGGACCTCTGCCGGCGTCTTGGAAAATTTCACCGGGAAGCGCGCGACTTTCAGCTTGCCCTCGGTTGGATGCTCCATCTCGGAAAACATCTTCACCGCCTTGAGATGCGGATCGTCGAACAAATCCTCGATGCGGTTCACGGCATGGGCGGGAATGTCGGCCCTGCGGAGCGCTTCGATCCACTCCGCGGTGGTCTTCTGCGGCAGATGCGCCGCGAGGTAATGCCCCATATCCTCGGCATGCTGGGTGCGCGTTTCCTGCGTGCTGAATCGCGGATCGGTCTCGATCAGATCGGGCTGCCCCGCCAGATCCGAAAACGCCCGCCAATGTTTGTCGGTATAGACCACCAGCGCGAGATAGCCGTCCTTGGTCCGATAAGGCCCGCGGACACGCGACAGCAATCGCTTGTATCCCATATTACCGAGCGGCGGCACGAAAGCGCCGCCGCCCATGTGATCGGCGAGCACGAACTGCGCCATGGTCTCTAGCATCGGCACTTCGATCTCCTGACCTTCGCCGGTCAGGGCGCGATGATGCAGCGCGCTGATGATAGAGATCGCCAAATAGAGTCCGACCACACGGTCGCAGATATTCACCGGCGCGTAACGCGGCGCGCCGTCGATCGCCTGAAACAGGCCGGCGATGCCGCTTCCGGCCTGGGTCAGATCGTCATAGACCGCCTGTCCGGCATTGGGGCCATCGGAGCCGTAGCCAACCGCGAGGCAATACACGATGTCGGGCTTGACGGCGGCGATCGCGTCGTAGCCGAGACCAAGCCGCGCCATCGCCTGCGGCCGCATATTTGAGACGAACACATCGGCGGAAGGCAGGAGCGACAGCAGCGCCTCCCGATCCTCGGCATCCTTGAGATCGAGCACCACGCTGCGCTTGTTGCGGTTGGCATTGAGATAGAGCGGCCCCATGCCGTCGCTGCGGTTCGGCCCGACCCAGCGCATGGAATCGCCGCCGGCGGATTCGACCTTGATGACGTCGGCGCCGAGATCGCCGAGGATCTGCGTCGCCGACGGCCCCATCACCACCGTCGTCAGATCGATCACGCGCACGCCCGATAGTGGACCGCTCGCTTTCGCTGGGCGTTTTGCCCCGATTGCTACGGACGTCTTCACCCGTCCTCCAATTTCGCTATTGCGAAAACTATGACGCTATCTCGAATTATTTGTAGGTTTGCAGGAAACACGAGTCAAATGCCCGAGTGGACACTCGCGCAGGCGGCAGCCGCCTTCGCGTAGCAAAATCTATCGGCCGTCGCTCAGGGTCTTGCAGGCGTCCATGGCGAGCCTCGCAGCCCGGTCGAGCTTGCCGGCCATGCGCGACGTTGGGCCCGCGATCGTCACGATGTAATGCGCCCCGTTCCAGCCAAATAACGACGACAACGTGGTCGCATCCTCGACGCTTTCCTCGCGATTGAGGAAATAGCCTCGCCGCTTCGACGCCTCAATGTCCTCGCGCAAGGCCGATTTGGACCGGATGGTGTTTCGCGTCATCGGTTCGAGTTTGGCAGTCCTCAGATAGGCCTCGAATTTTTCCGGACTCAGACTGCCAAGAAACGCCTTTCCCGCCGACGTCGCATGCAGACTGCGCACCTCGGAACCGACCGCGACCATAAAGCGCAAGGCATGGCTCGGCTCCAGCACCAGCAGATAAGTAGCGTTGGTCTTGCCAACCTTGGCGAGCGATACCGACTCGTCGATGGCATCCCGCGTTTTGCGCAGCAGCAATTCGGCCCGAAGCAGGATGGGATCGTGATCCGAAATGGTTTTGGCCAGGTTCAATAGCCGCACGGTCGGATAGAATCCTGCCCGCGGCCCAATTTCGTAAACATAGCCCCGCGCCAGCAATGCCCGTAAAACGTCATGGCAGCTCGAGGCAGGAATGCCGAGCATCCGCGAAATATCCGAAAGCGACAGCGGCCGGCGTTCGTTGGCAAACAGTTCGATGAAATCGAGCGTGCGCTCGACGATCTTGGACATGCGCCAAAGCTCCGAAAATTTGCCGATACATACAACGGTCCCCGCAACGTACAAAGCAGACGGCCGCTTACGCGATATTGTGTTCCATCACGGCCGCGCGGATAATGCGACATGACCTCCTCCACGGCAAAATCGGCCGAGCGGGCCTTCGAAATTCTCGAGCTTTTCGGCGAGCGACGCACACCGCTTTCGGTGATGGATATCGTGCGCCACCTCGGCTATCCGCAATCCAGCACTTCGGTTTTGCTCAAGGGCCTGCATGCCATCGGCTATCTGAATTACGACACTGGGCAACGGCGCTACTCGCCGACCGCGCGGGTTGCGCTTCTCGGCGCCCAAATCACCCGCGGTTTTTTCTTTACGGGCGATCTCGCCAAGCTGGCTTTCGAATTGCAAGCACGCACCGGAGAGGAAGTGGTTTTCGGTATGCAGAACGGCGTGCATGTCCAGTACATCCACACGCTGGAATCGCCCGCGCATGCAATGCCGCTGCATCATCGATCCGGCACTCTGCGTCCGATCGGACGTACGGCGACCGGAAAGATGCTGCTTAGCCTGAAATCGAATGCAGACATCGGCGCGCTGGTACGCCGAATCAATGCCGGCGAACGAGTTCCGTCGGTGAATCTGACCACGCTGCTGAAGGAAGTCCAAACGATCCGTGGCTGCGGTTACGCGGTATGCCACGAGGAGGCGACGCCCGGGGCAAGCGGTATCGCAATGTTGATGCCGCGGATTCCGGACCATGCGCCAGTCGCGATCGGGGTCGCCGGGCGCACCGAGCGTATCCGGGCGCGGCAGGCTGCGCTGATCGACATTTTGTACGGGGCGGTAAAGGCTTTCGCCGAACAATCGGGACGAGCCACCGGCACGACCGACCAGCAGACCGACCTGCACCGCAAGCTTTAGCCGCGCCAGCAATTTCCCTGCCGGGCCGGCACTGCGCTTGGCCGGCCGACGACCCTCCTTGCCATCATCCCGCTGATATTCGTCCGGCCGCTCTCGCACCGCGCAGCACAATTGCTAGTTTGCACACGTTCCAGAGCTAACAAAGGTGCCCGGATGCTGGTTTATGATGCTATCGCCAAAGCGTTTGTCGAAGAGGGCTGCGAAGCAATTTTCGGCTTGATGGGAGACGGCAACATGCCTTTCTGGGGCGCGCTGGCGCGTTACCCCGGCATCCGCATTTATTCGGCCCGACACGAAGCCGCGGCGGTCGGAATGGCGGATGGTTATTTCCGTGCAAACGGTAAACTCCCTATCGCCACTGTGACATGGGGACCAGGCCTGACCCAGACCGCAACGCCGCTTACCGTCGCCTGCCGCAACCGGACCCCGATGGTCTTGGCGCTCGGCGCACAGGGCAAGAATGCGAAGGACCGCACGCAGTTCATAGATCATCGCAAGTTCGGCGAAATCTGTGGTGCGCGCTATCAAGAGGTGACCAGCGCCGATACTGCCGAAGCCCAGATCGCGGAAGCCTTCTATGCAGCGCGCGTGCATCGCATCCCGGTGTTGCTGGACCTCCCGATCGACGTACAGTTCCAGACGCTAGATTTCGATTTCGACTACAGGCCCTCACGCAACTTCGTCACCGCTACCGATCCGGTGATCGCAAGCGAGACATCGCTCGCACCGATCATGGAGGCTCTGATCTCCGCCGAGCGTCCGATCATTATCGCAGGGCGCGGAGCACGCCTGTCGCAAGCGCATGACGAGATCGTCGCGCTTGCCGGAACATGTGGCGCACTGCTTGCGACGACGCTTCCCAATAAGGGCTTCTTTTCCGGTCATGCATACGACATCGGCGTTGCCGGTGCCTTTGCTAGCGCCCCGACCGAGAAATTGTTTGCCGGTTGCGACTTCGTACTCGGAATCGGGGCAGAACTTGGATATTTCACCACCGAAGGCGGCCTTCTGTTTCCGGACGCCAACGTCGCGCGTATCGATATTAAGCCCGCTCCGGAGGAGATCGGCCCCCTGCCCGGCCTTTATGTCCGCGGCGATGCAAAAAGCGCAGCCGCCGCGCTGACAGGGATGCTGGAGGCGCGGCAGGTGCGTAAGTCCGGCTATCGCACGCCCGAAACCGAAATGACCATGAAGGCTACTCCGGCCCCGCTCGACAAACCAACCGACGGCCTCGATCCGCGGAAACTTATGCAAAAGCTCGGCGCCGGGCTCCCGGAGGACGTGCGGGTCGTCACCGGTGTTGGCCACTATCTCGGATTCGTCGTGATGTATCTGCAACTGCCGCGGCGGGCCGAGCAGATTATTACTTATCAGTTCGGGTCTATCGGACAGGCATTGATACAGGCCGTCGGCGCGGCAGCCACCGGGGACGGCCGACCAACGGTCCTCATTGAAGGCGATGGCAGCCTCATGGTGCATGTCCAGGAACTGGAGACCGCCCAGCGCGAGGGGCTGTCGCTTGTGGTGGTGATCATGAACGATAATGCGTTCGGCGCCGAGGTGCATAAGCTTCGGGCCAAGGGGTTCGAACCGTCGCTGGCAAAATGGTCGAACCCGGATTTCGTTGCGCTTGTTCGCAGCTTTGGGGGCGACGGCGTGGTGTTGCAGGCTGAGGACGGCATCGACGCTGCGCTAAAGGCTGGGATCGCTAAGGGAGGCGTGTTCGTCATTGATGCGCGGCTTTCGCCGACGACGGTTAGCGACACCTATCGCAAGCTGCACTTCGGCCTGGATAACCGCGCTCCGCTATTGCGTCCGCAATGAGGTGGGAAGGCGACATCCTTGTCCCCGGTCGCGTGGAGACGGTCATTGCCGCCTTCTCCGACATCGAACGTATGGCGCAGTATCTTCCCGGAGCTGCAATCGAGGGGCGTGGCGAAGACGGCAGCTATTGCGGGTCCATCACTGTATCCTTCGGCCCGAAGCGGCTGGTGTTCCGCGGCAAGATGATCGCGCAGATCGACGAGGCGGCGAAGTCCGGCGTGCTCCAGGGCCAAGGATCGTCGGATCAGCGCGCCGCGCGCTTCAAGGTGCGCGTCACATACATGCTGCATAACGCGAAGCCCGCAGATACGGCAAACCCTATGACACGCGTTAACATCGTTTCGGCCGCAGAGCTGCAGGGCGTGCTGGAGGACTTTGCCCGCACCGGAGGACCGGCCGTTGCGAAAGTCATCCTCGATGAATTCGCCGCGCGCTTTGCCGCAGGCCTGGCTGCTTCATCAGGCAACCCGGCCGCATCGATGCCGGTGTCGGCCCGGACGAATGCCCTGTCGGCGCCGGCGCTGGCGGTTCGGGTGTTGAAGGAAATGGCCCGTCAAGCATGGACCGGATTGAGCGCGCTATTGGTTCGGCGCTGAGCTACTGCTCCATTTTAATCTTAACCTGCTTCAGGTAATTGGCCCAACGATCGGTATCCTCCTTCAGGCGGGCGCGCGCCACTTCCGGAGAAGTCGCCGTCACGGTCTCGGCGGTCTTCGCCAGCCGCGCGACGATCTCCGGATCTTTCAGCGCCTTGACCAGCTCGGCGCTCAGCCGGTCGGAAATCGACTTTGGCGTTCCGGGCGGGGCAAAAAAGCCCGACCAGGTCGCAACCACGATTTCGGGATAGGTTTCCGCAATCGCCTGCACATCCGGCAACTGTTGGAAGCGGTCCTTCCCGGAAACGGCGATCACCCGGATCGCGCCGGAGCCGACATGCGGCAGGATTGACGTTATGGTCGCGAGCACGACATTGATGTGCCCGCCGACCAGATCGGTGAGCGCCGGCGCCACGCCCTTATAGGGCACGTGCTGCATCTGCACCCCGCCGAGCTGGTTCAGCATCTCGCCAATAATTTGCTGCGGTGCGCCCGAGGTCCCGAACGTCACCTTGCCGGGATTAGCTTTGGCGTAGGCGATAAGCTCCGGGATGTTTTTAGCGGGTACCGAATTATGAACGGCGACGCCGACCACTGTCTCGGTGGAGAGGGTGAGTGGCGTCGCTGCTGCGGGATCGAAGCCGACATTGGAGTAGAGGAAGGGATTAAGAGTCATCACCCCGTCGGTGGTTAGGACGAGGGTGTGGCCGTCGGGCGCTGCTCGCAGCGCTTGGGAGGTGCCGAGGTTGCCGCCGGCGCCGGGCTTATTCTCCACCACAACCGGATGGCCGAGCACCGGCTGCAGCTTCTGCTGTATCATGCGCGCAAGCGTATCGATCTGGCCGCCCGGCGGATAGGGCACGATCAGTGTCACCGGTCCGCTCGGAAAGGATTGCGCCACTGCCAGCGGAACAACAAGGCTTGTTCCGAGTGCAAGCACGATGGCTGACAACATGGCTTTCACGTTGATCCTCCCGAAAGATTTTGACGCTTGCCGACGATTGACGCCGCCAGCCGTCTCTTGTTCTGTGCAGTGCGCAAAGATGACGGGTCCGGCGCAATAGAAACAGTGAATTCGCGTCCAGGAGGCAAATATCAATATGCTGATATGTCGGCACACGCAGACGGAACGCTTCGGATTTTGATCGTGAGAAATCCCAAACGAATCTCCTTCATCGGCGGGTTCATCCACCCGGCCTTCGACCAGACCATCGCCGCCTGCGGCGACCTCGCGCTGACGCGGATCGACCGCGAAAAGCCGCTCTCTGCGTTGCACGAAAATCTTGCCGCGACGCACGCGATCCAGATCGACTCCGCACGCTCGGACATTCCCGACCACCTGCTGGTGGGGCGTGAATTGCTGGCGGCGTGCCCCAATGTGGTCGTGGTCTCGGCAAGCGGCGCCGGCTTCGACGCCATCGATGTCGCGGCCTGTACCGCGGTCGGCGTGATTGCGGTCAACCAGACCGGGGGCAACCGCGAAGCCGTCGGTGAACATACGCTTGGCATGATGCTCTCGCTCGCCAAGCGCATTGCCGAGACCGACAGGGCGATGCGGGTCTCGCGCATCGACGACCGCGTCGCCTTTATGGGCGATGACCTCTACGGCAAGACCGTGGGCATTGTCGGTTTCGGCAATACCGGATCGCGGGTCGCGGAATTGTGCAGCGGCCTGTTCGCTATGCCGGTGCTGGCCTACGACCCTTATCTCGATGCCGGGACGATCGCCGCACGCGGCGGACGCAAGGTGGATTTGCCAGAGCTCTTGCAGAACGCCGATTTCGTCTCCGTGCATTGTCCGCTGACGCCGGAGACCCGCGGCATGATCGGGGCGCGCGAGTATGGGTTGATGAAGCAGGGTGCGTTCTTTGTAACGGCGGCCCGCGGCGGCATCCACGATGAGATGGCATTGTACGATGCGTTAAAGTCCGGCCACCTCGCGGGCGCGGGTTTGGATGTCTGGGAGAAGGAGCCGCCCGAGCCCGGCCATCCCCTGCTCTCGTTGCCCAATGTGATCGCGAGCCCGCATACCGCCGGCGTGACCCACTCTGCGCGGCGGCGTCTCGCCATCATGGCGGCGGAGCAGCTGATCGCCATCCTGCGCGGCGGCGATCCGCAACGCATGCTCAATCCCGAAGCGCTGCCGGGCTTCCGCGAACGCTTCCGCAAGGTGCTCGGACATGCGTGACGTCACCCGCAGTCCCGGAGCGGCCGCGCCCGTGTTGCGCCGGAAGCTGCTTGATATCCTTTCGCTGGAAGACCTCGAACCGGCTGCCGAGCGCTATCTGCCGCATTGCATCTTCTCTTTCATTTCCGGCGCAGTGGAGACCAACGCATCACGGCATGAGAATCGCGCCGCGTTCCAGGACTACGATTTTTATCCGCGTGTTCTGATCGACGTGTCGGCCCGAACCACCACAAAGACGTTGTTCGGCGAAACCTTCAGCGCACCGTTCGGCATCGCGCCAATGGGTGGCTCCGGACTTGCCGGCTACCGCGCCGATCTCGCGCTGGCCTCGGCAGCCGCGGCAGAGAATGTGCCTTTTATTTTGAGCGGTGCATCGCTCGTCCGCATGGAGGACGTGGCGAAAGCCAACCCGCAAGCCTGGTTTCAGGCCTATCTGCCGGTGCAACGCGACGCCATTGCTGTATTGATCGATCGCGTCGCCTCGACAGGATTCAAGCATCTTGTCGTTACGGCCGACGTGCCGGTCGGGGGCAATCGTGAAAATCTCGTCCGCGCGGGCTATACGTCACCGTTACGGCCATCGCTGAAACTTGCGCTCGACACCATCTCCCATCCGCGCTGGCTGTTCGGCACCGCGTTGCGCACACTGCGACATCACGGCATGCCTTATTATGAGAATTCCGGTGCCGAACGCGGCATGGCGGTCTTTTCGAATGCGGCGGTCCGGGCGCATCTGCGGGACTCGTTGTCGTGGCGCGACATCGCATGGATCCGCGAGCGATGGCCGGGCAAGCTCATCATCAAGGGTATTCTGTCGCCCTCGGATACAGAAACCGCCCGCCAGACCGGGTGCGACGGCATCATCGTCTCCAATCATGGCGGCCGGCAGCTTGATGGTGCTGCCGCTCCGCTGCGCGTATTGCCGCGCATTGCCGAAGTCGCGCAGGGTATGACCGTCATGATGGACAGCGGCGTCCGCCGCGGCAGCGACGCCCTCAAGGCGCTGGCGCTCGGCGCCGACTTTGTCTTTATCGGGCGGCCGTTCCTTTATGCCGCTGCGATCGGCGAAGCCGACGGCGTGCGCCGCGCCATCGATCTTCTCCGCAGCGAAATCCATCGCAATCTCGCGTTCCTCGGCTCACGCGATTTGTCCGAACTGAGCGGCCGCGTCCAGCGCATCGCGCGCTGATTTCCGAACGCGCGCGGTTACCGCTCAACGCTGATGCACGTAGGTTCCGGGCGCCGGTCCCAAGGGCGGCAATCCGCGATCCGGTGCACCGAGCCGCGGCGGCGCGACGCGGTCTGCGCTGCTGCGCGTGGCGAGCCAGTCGGCCAGCGCCGGCCACCACGACCCTTCGGCACGGCTGGCATTCGCAAGCCAGCTGTCCGGATCGATATAGCGGTCGCCTGCACGACGCGTCCCGAACGAATAGCGCCGGTCGGTGCGGCCCGGCTCGGATACGATGCCGACATTGTGCCCGCCATTGGTCAGGACGAAGGTCAGGTCGTTGTCGGTGAAAAGGCTGATCTTGTAGACCGAGCGCCAGGGCGCGATGTGATCACTTTCGGTGCCGACCACGAACATCGGCGCATGGATATCCTTCAAGGCGATGACACGGCCCTCGACCGCATAGCGCCCGGCTGTAAGACGGTTTTCAAGAAACAGCGCGCGCAGATATTGCGAATGCATACGCGAAGGCATCCGGGTGCGATCCGCGCTCCACGAGCCGAGCGCCGTCGCCTTTTCGCGCTCGCCCAGCCAATATTCCTTCATCGCCTTCGCCCAGATCAGATCGTTCGCCCGCAGGATCCTGAAGGCGCCCGCCATCTGCCGGGTATCGAGCACGCCCTGGTCCCACATCATGTCCTCGAGATAGGCGATCTGGCTCTCGTCGACGAACAGCATCAGGTCGCCGGCTTCGCTGAAATCGATTTGCGCAGCGAGGAGCGCGATGGTCGCAAGCCGCTCATCGCCGTCGCGCGCCATCGTCGCCGCCGCAATCGACAGCAGCGTACCGCCGATACAATAGCCGCAGGCATGGACCTTTCGGCCCGGAACGATGGTGTTGATGACATCCAGCGCCGCCATCACCCCGGACAGACGATAATCGTCGAATGCGATGTCGCGATCCTCCGGCCCCGGATTGCGCCACGAGATCATGAAAACGGTGAAGCCGCGCTCGACCAGATAACGCACCAGCGAATTATGCGGTTCAAGATCGAGAACGTAATATTTCATGATCCATGCAGGGACAATCAGAAGCGGTTCCGCAACCACGGCGTCACCCGCCGGGCGATACTGGATCAGCTCAATCAGATGATTGCGGAACACGACTTCGCCGGGCGTGGCCGCGACGTCCTTGCCGATCTTGAATCCATTGCGGACCGGCAGCTCGTCGCCGGCCAGCACGGTGGCTACGTCTTCGGCAAGGTGCTTGGCACCGCGGAGCAGATTGGCGCCGCTCTCCCGCATCGTGGCTTCCACGACCTTCGGATTGAGCCATGGCACGTTCGAAGGCGCCATCGCATTCAGCATCTGGTTGACCATGAAACGCACGCGCCGCGCCCGCTTCGGGTTCATGCCGCGGACCTCGCGGGTCGCCTCGCACCACCAGCGCTCCTGCGCGAGATAAGCCTGCTGCCAGAACACCAGCGGCATTTTGTTCCAAACGTCCTCGCGGAAGCGGCGATCGTGCGGCTGGCCATGGAAAGGCTGCGGCGGATTGGCGCCGGCAAGCGATTGCGCGACGAAGCGCGCATAGAGCGTCCCAAGCTGCACGGCGGCGATGCCGAGTTCGACCTGCCGCCCGGGTGCGCGCGCAAGATGCGAGGCCCAGTCGAACCAGGCCGCCGCCTGCGCATAGGGCGAGAGCCCTTGCGTCATGCGCGCTGCGGTTGCCCGCAGCACGCGATTCCAGTTCTCAAAAGAGGGTACCGAGAGGACGTCAGGCGCTTCTGCGGGCGAGGCCTCCGCGACGGCATGCGGACTGGGCGCCTTCGGCAGCGGCAAGCTTGTGACGTTTGAAATCGGCTGGATTTGCTTGTGAAGGGCCATCGGCGACCTGAACTCGTTTAAGTTACCTTATATTGCCTTCGTGACGGTGCGTTGCGTCAGATCAATCGGCAATTCCGGCAATTTGACGCCGTTGTGGCGTCCACCTATCCAAAACCGGCAGAACCGGTTCCGTAAACCGTTAGACGCACGAGCAGGGTGTTTGAATGAAAGCGGGCATTGCCTCTCCAAGCGGCGTGGTCATTGCGGACGTTCCGGAGCCGGAGCCGGGTCCGGCCGATCTGCTTATCAGGGTCAAGGCGGCGGCCTTGAACCGGGCCGATCTTGCCGCCGCCAAAGCTCCGGCCGGCGGCAAGCCGATCGGCATCGAGTTTGCCGGTGAAGTGATCGCCATCGGCAGCGCGGTCGCGGGGTTCAGCCCCGCCGACCGCATCATGTGCCACGCCACAGGCAGTCACGCCGAGTTTGCGCTTTGCGACTATCGCCGCGCGCTGAAAATTCCCGAAACCCTGAGTTTCGAACAGGCCGCGACGCTACCGGTCGGCCTCAACACTCTGCACAACGCGCTGGTCACCGCAGGACGCATGAAGGCCGGTGACAACGTGATGGTGCTCGGCGCGAGTTCCGGCGTCGGCATTATCGGCCTGCAGATGGCGAAGCTTCTCGGCGCGAAGCTTGTGGTCGGCACCTCGACCGACGACGCGCGGCGCGCGAGACTGAAGGAGTTCGGCGCCGACCTTGCGCTCAACACCGCTGACGGCGACTGGCCGGAGCAGGTCCTGAAGGCGACCGGCGGCAAAGGCCTCGATCTGACGGTTGACATGCTGTCCGGCCCTACCGTCAACCAAACCATGCGCTGTACAGCGCTGAAAGGCCGCATCGTCAATATCGGCCGGCTTGCCGGCATGAAGGCGGAATTCGATTTCGACGAACATGCGCGGCGACGCATCGATTATGTGGGCGTCACCTTCCGCACCCGCACCATCGAAGAAGTTCACGATATCATGATCGCGATGCGGGACGATTTGTGGGAGCACGTCACCGTCGGCCGTATCGGCGTGCCGATCGATCGAATCTTTCCGCTCTCAGAGGCTCCTGAGGCTCATGCCTATATGCGCGCGAACAAGCATTTCGGCAAAATCGTGCTGGCTCCTTGAGCACGCCGCCGCTCACCAGGTAACCTTAATTGCATTGCTGAATGGAACTCGGGAGTTGGATGGAGTTGAAATCTCCAATTCGCAAACGCCGCGATCGAGCCCAACCCATGAAGCCGTTACCGAGCCCGTCTCAGCCGGACTGCTCCGTTGAACAGACCTTCCATTGTATCGATTGCGGAGATGGCAGCGCCGCAAGTCCGCTGTGGTTGACCGACGTCTCCGCTCAGGGCGCTCGGCTGACGGGCCGCGACGTCGCCAATATGCCCGATACATTTCGGCTAAGGGTCCAGGGTCACGGCAACGGGATGTGGCGTTGCCGTGTGGCATGGCGCAAGCGTAACGAAATCGGCGTGACGATCATCGAGACGCTCAGCGCTGACGACGGCAGCACGCAACGGCTTCTGCCGACGACTTAGCTAGGTAAAGGCCAAGTCAGCCGTTTGCGACCAACTGCCGGTGTCTTGCAAAATGCCGGCTGAGCTGGGCGCCCACCGCGAACGGGAGGGCGTGTTTGCGAATGACCCGCGGCGGCATGGCGCCGCTCCTAATGCGGGTCCAGGTTTCGATAAGCCGGTCAGACAGGCTCTCAATCATGCGATCTTGATCGTCGGCGCGATCCACCAGATAGCCGCTCTCGCCGTCCTCGATAACAAGCTTGTACTGGGGCAATGTGACCGCAACAACCGGCCGGCCACTGGCCAGTAATTCCAGAAGATAGCACGGCATGCCTTCAAACCATGACGTGAGTATGCCGGCGTGACAGTGTTTCATGATCCCGGCGACTTCGCGCGAAGTGCGGAATCCGTGGAAAACCGAGAACTCCCTCACCAAGGCAAATTCAGGATAGCGCGCGGGGTCGCTGGTGCCGATGTAATGAAACTGAAGCTTTCCGCCAAGCCGATCGTAGGTACGCCGCAGCGCGCTGAACATGAGCGGCGGATTCTTAAACTCGTCAAACCGCCCGGCAAAGACCACGCGGAAGATGCCGTCCCGTGTATCAAAATCCGAAGCGGTGAAGACCTCCGTGTCTACCGCAACGGGCATAAAGACAGCGCGTCGTGCTGCGGCGGGCTTTTCCCGCTCCAGTCGCGAAAGAATGTTCGGATTCACACAGATGATACGGTGGGCGAGCCGGACCGCGATTTCTTCGTTCAGGCGGTGCAGAAACCAGAACTTCTTGATCAGTGAGTCCATCTTGTCGTTCTTGCTACCCTCGCCGTGAATGACTTGAACGGCCGGGCATCCCAGCAGAGGACCGAGCATTGCGAATTCGAAACGTTGAAACTCCACGCTCGTGCTCGGCGCCGTACTGACCGCGCTCCGGATCGCAAGAAAATGCCGCGCCAAGCCGATACTGAACCGGAAGGTTAGCGATGCGAAGATCGATCGGGCGGCCTGCGTCTGATCCTCGGCAAAATACAGAACCGGCAGGAAGTCCACGCTGCGGCCTTCCACCGTCAGTTTGCGAATCGCGCCGAGCCGGCAGTCACCAACGGCGTCGACGCCGACCAGGAGTACGCGCCAGTCGCGCGGCGCGAGCCTCATCATCATCCGTATATGGGTTTCTATGCCGCCGACCTTATTGCCGCGCGGGTCGATCGGATGGACGAGACAGAGCGTATGCGTGGAGTCCGCAGCCGTGAGGGCAGCCTCTTCCAACGGCAATCCCGTTAGTCGTTCTTTTGCCAGCATAGCAAATTCTTGCGGATGAATGGCGGAAGGCGCGCACGGCCGACCGGGAAACATTGTCTCACAATGCAGCAGGCCGTGCAGCAAACCCGCTCGGCTTGGTTAACTTGGGCCCGCAGCCTTTAGGTTAACGCGCGTTCCGGCCAGCGCTTCCGCCGTCCTCTTTGACCGCTGCATACAGCACATGCTACCCGCACCCGATGCGCCAGACGTATCCGGCAGACAGACGGCAGGTTCTCGGCGGCCTTGCGGCTTTGGGTGGCGTGGCGCTGTTGGATAGAGGGCCGGTCTTGGCCGCGCCGGCACCCAAGGCGCGCGAGGCCGCGGCCTCCCGCGGCATGCTGTTTGGCTCAGCTTTCGATCAGCATCTATTTTCAAGTCCGGCCTATGCGAGATTGCTGCGCGACGAATGCGCAATTCTGACACCGGACTACAGCATGAAGTTCGGCGCCTTGCGCAGCACCCCGGACGTGATCGACTTCACGATCATCGACCGGCTGTTCGAGTTCGCAGCCTCATTCAACGCCAAGATGCGCGGACATACGCTGATCTGGAATGAGTTCATGCCGGAGTGGTCGCGCCGCCTGTCGGGTCCGGAGATGGAGCGGTTGCTGGACCGCCATATCGATGAGGTCGCGGGCCGCTATTCTGGACGCGTGCATTCCTGGGACGTGGTCAACGAGCCGATCTGGATCGAGCATTGGAACGAGGGCGGTTTGCGGGGCGGTCCATGGTACGCGGCCATGGGCCGCAACTACATCGCACGCGCCTTCCGCCGCACCCGCAAGGCCGATCCGCACGGCAAGCTGGTGCTGAACGAGGCCTATCTGGAGCACCTCTGGTACGACTCGCCCTACGCAAAAAACCGAACGCGCAGAGCCGATTCGCCCTGGCCGAAATTCCGCGGATACTTTCTCGACCTCGTCAAACGCCTGCTCGATGACGGCGTACCGCTCGATGCCATTGGCATGGAGTCGCACATGGCACCCAGATTCCGCAGCGAATATGACCGCGATTCGCTGCTGGGCTTCATGCATACCATCAAGGCGCTGGGGCTCGATATCTACATCACCGAGCTAGACGTTGACGACTCGACCTTCCCTGATGACTTCGCCGCGCGCGACAAGGCGGTTGCCGATTACTACCGCATGTATTTGACGGACGTACTCTCGACTGGCGCGGTCAAGGTCCTGATGACCTGGGAGCTCTCGGACCGCCATACATCGGTGGCGGAGGAGAAGCGCGCCGGCCGCCTTGCCGATGTCAGAATGCCGCGAATCCTGCCATTCGTTTATGACATGCAACCGAAGCTCGCCTACCAGGCCATCGTTTCGGCGCTGAACGGCGCGTGAGCGAAGGCGACGCCAGCGGCGCCTTCACGCACGCACGACACGGCTCTTGCGTCATGCCGCTCTCGGAACACGAGGCGTGTCGTCGTTGCTGCCGGACCCGCCGGCATCACTTCGAATTGGCTCCACAGGCAAGCGTTCGAGCCATGCCTCACGCCACCATGAGTAGATTGCCCGAGGGCAGAACATCCGGCAATCGCTGTATCGAGACTGACACCAGACATTCTCCAGCATGACGGCTGGTGTTTTCAGCATCGTCATCTTGCCGGTCTTTTCGTCCAGAAACTTGTGGATCCTCGCCTTGACGCGATAGGTGCGGCCGCAAAACGGCACCATCTCGGCATCGAAGAACAAGCCTCTATTCTTGTTACCGCGGTCAAGGGTCGCAAGAATTTCATCGTAGGATTTGACGCGCACCAACTCGCCGGGTTGAAGCATCAGGTTGGTAACCGCACCGGCCGCGCCATCCGGGAGTTTTCCCTTTTTCCGCGGGAACGGTACGCCGTTCCACAATGCTTGAGCCGCATCGTAAAGCCAACGGAAGGGGCGACCGACTTTGTCCCGATAGGCTTGCGTGCCGTAGTAGTAAGTTACGTATATTCCGCCGCGAACGATCTGGCCGAGCGACGCATTCCCCGAGCGGTAGTCTTCGAGATATTGCCGGAAATCCCACCACGGAAGCGGCGCCGTGTAGCGCGGAAGTTCGGTCGCTTGGCACGCATATCGAAACTCTTCCGGATTGCTGCCTTCCGCGCGCCGGACCGCGTTCCAAACGTCCTCCTCGGAACAGACGGCGCTTGCCGGGCGATCGGATTTCGCCACGGGCCTATGAGATAGCGAAAGCGTACCGGACCCCTCGGTCTCCGCGACCGGCCTGAGCCAGGCCTCTTTCCAGAAAATCAGACAAGCCGCCTGACATCCGCCATAGGCCGCTCCATCGCAGCGCAAATCCAGGTGGACAGCATTCGGGAGGCTGCGGCCGCCGGTCCGATCCACCGTGTCGCACGTCTTATGCGCGCGCTTGAAGACCTTGAAGCGCCGGCCGCAGAACTTGAACATCTGCGGCATGAAAGGCAATCCATCCAGGCGACCCTGTTTGTCGAGCGTAGCCAGAATTTCGTCTTTGCTCAGAACTTCAACCCAATCGCCTGCTTTCATCACGAAACCTCTTCACATTACCTCCAGTTTGCAGACCTTTCGCCGCCTGCGCCAAACCTCACGTTGCGGTAACGACTAGTAACTGCCCCCGGTGACGGGGGACCTCAGCCCGCGGATCAAATCGAGATAGAAGTCCTTCTGCCCAAAGACGAAGAGCAGCGCCCCGAGATAGACCAAGGCCATCACTCCCCCGCCGAGAACCAGCTTCAACAGCGGAGCCAGCGTATAGGCATCGCTCAGATAAGATTCAGTTGCAGCGGCAGCGCCGGCTGCAAGGAGCCCGGACAGCAGCGGCCGTCCAATCGCTACAGCGAGATCGGCGACCGAGATTGGCGTCTTGTGCAGGCACCACAGAATGTGAGGGACGAGCCAGAGCGCCATCGCCGCCGAATACGCCGCCGCTACGCCCACCGGACCATGAGGAAGGCCGATCGCATATGCGGCGATCATGATCGGCGTCATGACCAGTGCAATGCTGAGGCTCCGGCGCTGCAGACCGATCGAGAACAGCAACCAGGACAGCGGATTGATCATCGCAAAGATGAGGATTGTCGGCGACATCAGCCTGAAGATCGGGGCTGCTTCGGTCCATGTCGGACCCAGCACTACGAGAATGATCTCATCGGCAAAGACCGCGCAGAAGATTGTCACCGGAATGGTCATCGAGACCACCAGCGAATAGCCTTTCAGAAAGTAGCTTCTCAAGCGGACCGCATCGTCCTGCAGCCGCGACAACGCGGAGAACGCGATTCCGCCGACCGCCAGGTTGAGATTCAGAATCGGGATATTGATAAGCTGATACGCCCGCCCGTAAAGGCCGAGCGCATCGGCCCCCCACACCCGGCCCAGCATCAGCTTGTCTGCATTGGATGCGACATACATCACCAGGCTGTTCAAGGACAGCGTTCCACCGTACCACAACATCGGAGCAATTCCGGAGAACGATCGGACCCTGCCGGGCACCCACCGCGTCACCGCAATGGCGCAGACCGTGGAGGCCGCCTGGAGGCCTAAGGCCGCGCCGACAAGAGCCCAGTATCCCAAACCGGCGAAAGCCATCCCGATTCCGATAGAGATGCTAACGAGGAGCGCAACGAATTCGATCACTGTAATCGCGACATATCTCAGCTCGCGTTGAAGAATTGCCATATGCTGAACGCTTGCAGCGGCAATGATGAAGCCCGGCGCCATCGCAATCGCGATCCAGAACAGCCGCGGCTCGTGATAGAAGCGGACCAGGACCGGCGCGGTTGCCGCACACAGGGCCGCCAGCACGAATCCGACAAGCAGATTGACCCAGAACAGCTGCGAGATCTGCTCATTTGTCACTCTGGCCTGCTGGACCATGGCAGCCGACAGTCCTGCCGATGTGAACAGCTCGTATATGCCCGTTACCACGACGACCATGGCTACCAGCCCGAAGTCCTCCGGGCTCAGCAAACGCGCCAGAACCATGATGTAGGCGAACCGGACTACGAAGCTTGCGGCTTGCCCACAAAGCTTCGCAAAGCCGCCGCGGAGCGTTTGATTTTTCAGGTTGCGCATTGACGACTCCGGTCCTGTCGCCGGTCTACCGGATGAGCCCAGCTGCCCGACAGAATGCGTCGCACCAAAACGGACGGCAGCAATGCGATGACGATAACCGCTAGAATATTCTTTGCTCGATTCCATAAGGGAATGCCGGGATAGGTAGCGAATTTCCTGACGGCCTGGGCTAAGGCAACACGCAATGGGATGTGCTTGATTGTCGGCACATCGTCGAAGCTCTTTTTCAGCAATATGATGGTTCGAAAATCATACGGGCCGAGGTAGTTGATGGCTTTGTCAGCCGCGAACCCGCACCGTTCAATATTCCGAGCGAGGCCTTCCCTGAACTTGATGTCATTCAGTAACTGGCGTTGCAGTGTTTGGGCGTTCACGATTGCGGCGGGCGACGCGTTTCGTCCATGGATGCGATAGCAACCCAGCCTCTTTTCAACCGATCCGATCCGGCCGTAGAGCGGTGCGCAGTAGATGAGGTACCCATCCGCGGCCATATGCGTGTCGAGGGTCGCCGCAAACACGCGCGCCAGATAGTCACTCGAGAACGCATTCCCGGACATCGGCGAAGATGGGATATATCCATATCGCAACAGAAACTCGAGATGTCCTGCGGCCAGGAACTCCTGCTCTGGGTAGCTGCCGATCGCTCTCCCGCCGCTATCGATCTTGTCGAGACCGTATTGCAGAAGCGACAGTTCCGGACGCCACGACGCTGCAATCTCGGCGCAGGCGGCCGGATAAAGAAAGTCATCAGCGTCCAGGAACACAACGATATCGCCACTCGCGGCCGCAAAGCCCGCCTGGACCGCAGACAACTGACCGCCGTTGCTCTTGAACACGGTTTTAATGCCGGGATACCTGCCGATAACATCGCGCGAAGCATCGGTCGACCCATCATCGACGACAATGCACTCCACCGCCGCATGCGTCTGCCCGATGACCGATTCAATCGCCCGCCCCACAAAATAGGCATAGTTGTAGTTGTTGATGACAACCGATACGAGCAAATCACGCATGGTTGCTCCTGTATCTGACGGAGCGCGCGCGGACACCATTTCGCACCGATTGCTTGATGCTGGCGATCCAGTCGGTGACCCGCCCTGGCAAAACAAGTATCGCCAACGATCGCGCGACCGCGCCAATGTTGCGTGATGCAAGTACTAGATAACCGAATTCCCGACGACACCGCCACACTACGGGAAGGATCTGCCTCGACGAGGCGCCGCTTCTGCGATAACAAGCGAGACTATCGACAGCGTTACGCGCAATGTAGTGCCTGACGCCTCGCCGGATTCGTTTCTGCAACTCCGCATCTGCAATATGGGCGCTGACGGCATCGTACATTTCTTCGATAAAGCGCCGTCCGCTTTCGATCCTTGACTCCGCGGACGAACGGGACGTGGCACTGGCCTGGTGCCATGCAAATGTTGCACAGCAATCGTTGACGAGACCCGCCCGGCCCGACATCAACAAACGGCCCCAGGCGGCCGTGTCCCCACAGAAGGGCCAATCCTCGGCGAACCCGCCATAACTGCGCAAAGCATCCGTGCGCATCATGATGCTGCAGAGCTGTATTGACAGCTTGCCATCAAGATATTCCAGGAGAATGACGGCGCCGTCATGGATTCCCGTCCCCAGCGAGCGGCTTCGCATCGCAGGCAAGGTACGGCTCTCCTCCGTCAGCCACAGCTCGTTCAATGCGACGATCATGTTGAGCTGCGGCTCTCGCGACAGGAGCGCGATACAACGTTCCAGCATCGTGGGCGCAAGCCGGTCGTCGTCGGCAAGGAATACGATGTACTCGCCCCTCGCCGCCCGCAGACAGGCGTTCCAGTTCGGCATCAGACCGAGATTGCGCTCCTGGCGGATGATTCTTAGCCGTGGGTCACAGAACTCGGCCAGCACAGCTTGCGTTTCGTCAGTCGACGCATTGTCGGAGACGACAACCTCCACATGCCGATAGGTTTGCATCAAGGCCGAGCGCACACAATCCCTCAGCCATACCGCGCGATTGAACGTCGGTATGACGATCGAGACCAGCGGATCGACCGGCTGTTTCGACACTTTTGGGTCTGGATGCATCTTCAGCCTCCAGCCCCGCAGCGTCGCGAATATACCGGGGGACGCCCCATTCGCGACCGGCCTTGACCGATCTTAGGAAACGCATAGTCCGGATAATGGATGCGAGCCGGCGGCATTGGCGGCGCCGGAATCATATCCTTCCGCAAGAATGCGAAGATCACGGCTACGCTTGCAGCGAAGCCTGTATTCTTGGACCACAGATCGTTCGTCGCGTTCGAAAGGACGAACTGGAAAACTGCAACATAATAGATTCCGGACGTGCAATATCGCGGATTGGATTTGAACAGAAACAGGACATAAGAAAGCAACAGCGGCACCGTAAAGAACAAGCCGCATATCAGCGCAAAATTGATCCACGAATTCTCGATAGCGATCAGCCCGAACTGCTTTTGAAGGTTGAGAACGTCTTGTTGGCTCATGCCGAACAGAAGATCCTGAAAGGGCGCTTCCAGAATGATCTGTAACGCATGTTGCCGGCTCAAGGCGCTGCCGTCGTCTCTTTCAAAGCGAGCCAGCATTACGTCGAAAACGTCAAGCCGCTCCATGATAGGCAGCGCCAGGGCCACGGCCGTGAGAAAGCAGACGGACCAAACAACACCGGCCCTGCTGAAAGATCCTTTCGCAAGCGAGCGGAGCGCGGCAATCGCAACGAACGCCGTTAGCACAAGAGCACCGACCACGAGGGCCGCTCGCCCGCCGGTCGGAAGAATCGCCACGAATGCCAAGGCCGAGAGCGACAGGCGCGCCACACATCGGGTCGACATGCGCATTGGCGTGGCGACCAGGTTCAGGATTGCATAGAGGCTGAAAAAGCCGGCCGCCGTCAAAGGATGGCCGAAGATTCCGGCCGCGCGAAACTCGGCGGTGACCATCTGGCCGGTCGCATGGTCGTAATAGGACGGGTTTTCAAAGAAGATCGACTGCCGGAGCACAAATTCGCCAAACACCGTGGCAGCGCCAGCAATGAAAAGCAGGTCCACAAAGGTCCGGAAATGGCTCAGCGACCAGCGTGGAACGGCGACCAATGCAATCCTCACGATCAGTGCCAGCGCGAAGGTCTCGATCAGGTTAGCCGCCGACGCCCCTCTAGCGGCAACCGCAAAGAGCGAGGTCGCGGTCGCGGCAACAGCAAATGCGACGAATGCGTAGTCGGTCCTCAATTGTGCGATACAGCGTCGGCGGAATACGCGGTTGAGAACGACAAGCAATCCAAAGATTGTCACGAGCAGAAATGTTGCGGGATGAATCTTCTGAAACTCGCTACCGCCGCCGAAATAATGCCAGCCGAAACGTATCAGGGCATTGCCGGGAAGCAGGAAATACAGCGCGACGCAGGCCATGAACGCCAACGACAGCCAATTGAGCCGTCTTGACTCTGTCACGGGCTGAAAGCCGGCGTTGATGTCGTCCCGAGGGTGGATTGCGATGCTCATCGGAACTCTGTGACCATCCTCGCCCGGTGACGAATCCGGCGGCCCAGATGGGCAGGATTCATGTTGGGCTTAGCACACCGGATCGCAGCAGAATTCGACGACCGCACTGCTGGCATCGAACTTCAAACGTTAACCTAAATCCCCGCCGCCTCGCTGCGATTTGCCGCTTTAGATTTTGTTAACCATTCCGGACACAGGCTGCGCCATCGTTTCATCGGCGAGGCGGATCGCATGAAGACCCCAGCTCTTGCAGCGGCATTGCTTATTGCGGGTTCCACCTATGTCGAGGCGCAGACCGCGCCCGCACCGGCGCGCATCAATTCGCGCGTGGATTCGCTCCGCTACAATTCAAACCCAAGCACGCTCGGCCCTTCGGATCGCATCAGCGTCTACGGCCTGCAGAATCGGGTCGACTCGCGGGTGCGCTCGCGGGTCGATTCCTACAATTACAACACCAATCCGAGCCAGTTCCGCGTTGTCGATCCGCGCTTCAACGTGCAGCGCTTCTGATCCCGGTCCGCCTGGTTTTCCTTCTTAGGCTTAACGGCGCAAACCTGCCCCGACACGCGTCATATCCCGTAAATTCCGCGGGCAGTTGTAGATGGCTTTGGAAGTGTGTCCATGCGTGCCCGCACCGGCCTTGTCGAGATTGACGGGCAGCTCATCACAGCGCGTAACCTTGCCGAGTCCGTCCACAGCATCATGCAGCGGCTTGCGGATACGCGCTCGTTTTCGGTGTGCACGCTCAATCTCGACCATCTGGTCAAGTTGCGCACCAATCAGGCATTTCGCGATGCGTATGCCAAGGCCGAAATCGTCATCCCGGATGGCTTTCCGATCGTCGCCTTTGCGCGGATGAAGGGCGTGCAACTCGAGCGCGCTGCGGGCTCGGACCTGATAGCGCCGTTGTGCCGTGAGGCCGCCGCATCCGGCTACCCGGTTTATCTGTTCGGTTCGACGCTGGATACATTGTGCGCGGCGGGGCGCGCGCTGCGCAGATCGTTCCCGGACCTGGAAATCGCCGGCGCCTACGCTCCGCCTCACCATTTTGACGTCGCTTCACGCGAAGCGGACGAGGCGATCCGGATCATCGGGCAGTCCGGCGCGAGGATATGTCTCGTCGCGCTCGGTGCGCCGGGGCAGGAATTGTTCGCCGCCCGCGCCGTCGACGCGGTCGAAGGCGTGGCGTTTCTCGGTATCGGCGCCTCGCTCGACTTCATCGCCGGAACGCAAACCCGCTGTCCGGTGATTCTGCGAAAGCTCAATCTCGAATGGGCTTGGCGCGCAGCCTCCGATCCGCGGCGCCTAGTACCGCGCTATGCGGCTTGCGCGGCTTTGTTCGCCCAGCTTTACGCGCGCTACGCCTGGCGCAATTTGAGGCCCCGCAAAATCTGACCGGATGCGTCAGACGAGCGTGATCTTGCGGGCGAAGAAACCCTCAGCGAAACGATCCGGCGCGCGACATTCCATGCCGCGCAAACGGGCGAGCCCGCGAAACGTATCGGCGTCGAACCATTGCTTCGAGCGCTGGGTGGCGAAATGCTTGTCGAGCAACTCGATTTTGCGCTGCAGGACGCCCTCGGAAAGCGGTACGTAAAGGTTGGGCTGGCCCAGATCGCCATCCCATTTGGGAATCTCGTATTCCAGGATGAAGTGATCGCGAAACGTGTTCCAGGTCAGCCGGCATACTTCGCGGTGATCTTGATGCGCATCGTCGCGACGATGCGTGAAGATCAGGTCAGGATCGAGACGCGACTTGAGATCCTCGAACCACGACTTTATGGCCTCGCCCTGTTCCGGAAAAAAGCCGTCGCGGAATGTCAGCGTTTCGACGCGGTGCGTCGTCGCGCCGGCCAGAAAATCGGCGGCGGAATTGCGCGCCTCGGCCTCGCGCGGGCCTGCGGCGCTGAGCACACACCAATGAACATCGAGGTCGCGTCCCTGCGCCATCAAGCTAAGCAAGGCGCCGCCCACTCCGATTTCGATATCGTCGGAATGCGCGCCGAGGCAGAGCACCGAAAGACGGCTAGCGGCCGCGGGCAGGCTGAGAGACAGCATGGATCAGATTTCGCTCGCGGAAGGCATCGGAATCCGGCGCCCAGGGCATCTGACCGTTTTCGACCATCTCCTCGAGCACCTGCCGGTCGCGCAGCGTGTCCATGGCCCGCCAAAAGCCTTCATACTTGAATGCGACGAGGTTGTTGTCCTTGATCAGCCGGTTGAAGGGCTGCAGCACCAGCTCCTCGCCGTCCTTGATATAGTCGAAAATCTCGTTGCGGAAGATGAAATAGCCGCCATTGATCCAGACTTCGGACTCGGTATTGGAACGGAACCGCTTCACCAGCCCGCCCTCGCCGAACTCGGCGAGGTGGAAGTTGAACGGGGCCCGCACCGCGATAAAGCACGCCAGCTTGCCGCTGGCCTTGAAGAAATCGATCATTTCCGGAAGCGGCGCATCGGTGAGGCCGTCGCTGTAATTGGCGAGGAATATCTCCTCGTCCTTGACGTGCTCACGCACCGCGACGAGGCGCTGACCTATATTGCGCCACACGCCGGTGTCGATCATGGTCAGCCGCCAGTCCGGCGGCTGCTCGCCGATGATCTCGACCTTCTTGCCGAATTGCGATACCACGCAATTGTGCGTTGCGGCCGAATCGAGATGCAGGAAATAGTCCTTGATGACGTTGGCCTTGTAGCCGAGGCAGAGCACGAAATCCCGGTGCCCGTAGCGGCTGTAATATTGCATTACATGCCAGATGATCGGCTGTGATCCGACCGGGATCATCGGCTTGGGAATGCTTTCGGAGTATTCCCGGATGCGGGTGCCAAGCCCGCCGCAGAACAATACGACCTTCATCGACGATTTATCCGCATTGATGCAGATGTCCGGCGTCGTAACGCCTTCTGGGAACTGACGTCTGGACATCGGCTGCCCCTTGAAGACCCGTTCGGCGAACTCTGCGCAGCCATAGCGCCATAATCCAGCATAGCGCATGCCGTGCAACGCAATGTGAGCGTTAGTGTAAACGCCGATAATTTCGAAATTGACCGGCGCGCGGCTGCATCGAGACCGTGTCCTGTAAATCGGCGCTAGTGCTCGTGATGCAAGGCCGGATCGCGTCCAAGCCCATTTTTAGAATGCGCCCTCGGGCTTAAGGTTAACCAGCTGCGATCCTCCCTCTTCCATTCCCGCGTGATAGCTGGAAGCCGTCGTCAATCGTGCGGAGCCCGTCATGATCTTCAGGGAAACCAGACTTAGAGGCGCGTTCGTTCTCGAGCTGGAACGACGGGAGGACGAACGTGGCTTCTTCGCGCGCGCGTTCTGTCAGAACGAATTCCGTGCGCACGGGCTGAAGCCTCTGGTCGCCCAGGGCAACATCGCCTCGAACATCAGGAAGGGCACTCTCCGCGGTATGCATTTCCAGTATCCGCCGGCGGCGGAGAGCAAGCTCGTGCGCTGCACCCGCGGCGCAATCTACGACATCATAGTCGACCTTCGACCCGAGAGCCCGACCTACCTTCAGCATTTCGGCGTCGAGCTGAACGAGGACAATCAACTCGCCCTCTACGTGCCGGAACGCTTCGCACACGGCTATCAGACGCTTTGTGACAAGACCGACACCAGCTACCTGGTCGGCGAATTCTACGCGCCGGACGCCGAGGGCGGACTCCTGCACGACGATCCGGACCTCGGACTGCGCTGGCCCCTGCCGGTCAGCGTCATTTCGGAAAAGGACCGAAAGTTTCCGCTCTACCGCGACATTGAAGCAGAGCTAAAGCGAAAGATGGGCCGCGTACTCGAACCGGCGTGACGTTGATTCGCTGGAACGGACTTTGGATCGGAGGAAAGCTGCAATGATTCTCGTCGATGACGCTCTCAAGGCCCGCCAGGACGCTGGCAATCCGATCCGCGTCGGTATTGTCGGCGCTGGCTTCATGTGCCAGGGGCTGACCAACCAGATTGCGCATAGCGTACCCGGTATGTGCGTCGTCGCAATCTCGAACCGCAAGATCGAACGCGCCGCAGGCGTATATGCCTATGCGGGCTTCGCAGGCGCTGCCTTTGCAGACACACAGCGCGCACTTGATAGCGCGATAGAGACCGGGCGTCCGGTCGTCACCGAGGATGCGTTTCTGCTGGCACGGTCCGGCCTGATAGACGTCGTGGTCGATGCGACCGGTTCGGTGGAGTTCGGCGCCCGGGTAACGCTTGAAGCCTTCAGGCATGGCAAGGACGTGGTGCTGCTGAATGCTGAGATCGATGCGACCATTGGCCCGATCCTGCAGACCTACGCTGCGAGACATGGCGTCATTCTGTCAGCCTGCGACGGCGACGAGCCCGGCGCGCAGATCAACCTGTATCGCTGGGTCAAGGGCCTCGGCCTGACGCCGCGGGTGATCGGCAATGTGAAAGGCCTGCAGGATCCCTATCGCAACCCCACCACGCAGCAGGGCTTCGCCGAGAAGTGGGGCCAGAATCCGGCAATGGTGACGAGCTTTGCCGATGGCTCAAAGATCAGCTTCGAACAGGCGATCGTCGCCAACGCGACCGGGTTCAAGGTTCGTAGCCGCGGCATGTCGCGCGGCCTGGAGTATCGCGACGACGTCATGCAGATCGGCAAGCTCTACGACATCGAGGAGTGCCGGCGTCTCGGTGGGATCATCGACTATGTGGTCGGCACCCCGCTCACCAAGGTCTATGTGCTGGCCGAGCACACGGACCCGAAGCAGCAGCATTATCTGAACCTCTACAAGATGGGCGAGGGTCCGCTTTACTCCTTCTTCACCCCCTACCACCTCGTGCATTTCGAGGTTCCGAACGCCATTGCCCGCGTTGCACTGTTCCGCGACCCCGTAGCGAAGCCGCTTGGCGGGCCCGTGGTCGAGGTCTGTGCCGTTGCGAAGCGCGACCTGAAAGCGGGTGAAGTGCTCGACGACTACGGGATGTACATGACCTATGGCGAGGCGGTGAATGCCGAAGAGATGTGTACGCAACGCTATCTGCCCGAAGGCCTTGTCGAGGGCTGCAGACTGGTCCGTGACATCGAGAAAGACAGCGTGATCCGCTACGACGACGTGGTGTTGCCCCAGGGGCGCATCGCCGACCGACTGCGCGCCGAGCAATACCGCCATTTCCGCGGCGAGTCCTGGCTTGACGAGATGCTGAAAGTTGCGGCTTAGGCTTTATTTTATCGGAGAGTTTGCAGATTAGCCGGCCGGCTAACCGGGCCCCATGCGGCAGGAAGCGCCGATCGCCCGGGAAAAAGCACCCGCCGATCGCGTCAAGCGAGGTGCGGGCGCCATACAAAGCCCGCTTCTGTCTCACTGCTCAACGACGCGCAACAGATCAAAACTAGGCATCGACCGACATCGGACCGGCCTCAGCCCTCTGGTCTGCCTTCGACGCTGCGGACGGTTGCTTGCGCAGGCTTGCATCGAGCACGCCTTGCGCAAGCAGCATTTTGATATGGCTAATCCGCTGATAGCGCGGGCCTTCGAATTCCTGCAGGGTAACGCCGGACTGGCGATAGGCGTTGTAGAGCTGCTCCGCGCCCTTCCGCGCGTCCCATTGCGGCTGGAACGACGGCAATTGCCGCCGGATCTTCTCGAAGCTGACGCGGTAGGAGCGCTTGTCCGGCCCGGCATCCTCTGCAAACTCAAGTTTGCAGCCGGGAACGATGCTGGCGACGATTTCTGCCAGGTCACGGATCCGGTAATTATGCGCGGTCTGACCCACATTGAACGCCTCGTTGAAAACCGCTTCGCGAGGCGCTTCGAGTGCAGCCAGAAAAGCCCGAGCGATATCTTCAATGTGAACGATCGGCCGCCAGGGCGTTCCATCGGATTTCAGATAGATTTTTCCGGTTGTATGCGCCCAGGCCACAAGATTGTTCAGCACGATGTCGAAGCGGAGCCGCGGCGAGACGCCATAGGCGGTGGCCGGCCGCAGAAAGACCGGACAGAAGCCGTCGCTCGCGAGCCGGCCGATATCGCGCTCCGACATAACCTTCGATCGACCATAGGCGGTGACCGGATTGAGCGGGGCGGTCTCGTCGATCATCTCCTCTCCGGCCTGTCCATAATTGCTGCAGGAGGACGCAAATACGAAACGGCGTACGCCGGCGCGCTTGGCAAACTCGGCAAGCCGGACGCTCGCAAGATGGTTGATCTCGTCGGTGAGGCCTGGCTGGAGGTCGCCGAGGGGGTCGTTGGAAAGCGCCGCCAGATGCAGAACCGCATCGAACCCGGCAAGATCGCTCTCGGCGACGTCGCGGACATCTTTGCGAACGGCCGGCACCGGCACAATTCCGCCGCCGAGCTCGAAGGTGCAGCGTTCGTACAGATTGCTGTCAAGCCCCACGACGTCGTGACCCGCCTTGAGCAGCATCGGCGCAAGCACGGTTCCAATATAGCCCAGATGACCGGTTAGAAGGACGCGCATCGTATTGCTCCCGTGCCGATGGCATTGTCAGTCGAGGGGCGGCCCTGGGACCGTCGCAATCGATGCGGCGACGGGCCGTCGGGATACTAGGGAGCGAACTTGCGCGGTCACGTCAATCGCGTCGAGCCAACATGCCTAACGCGCCAAGACGCGCCGTTGCTCGCGCCGAACGGTTACACCCAGGCCTACGCAGCCGACGACCGCACGGTCCGCGCATTCGGCGATGTGTGTCCCGATCGCGCTGTCAGCATCGTCTCGAACAGACGATACATATTGCCCTGGTCGGCTCTCGCCAGCGCATTCCAGCGCGCGATATTGCTCGCCGCCTTCTGCGCGTATTCGACACGCCAATCGGCCGCGGTGCATAGCGAAGCGATGGCCGCGGCGGCAGACCGTGCATCTTGCGCATCGACCAGAAGCCCCGATGTCCCCAGCACCTCCCGAAACACCGGCATATCCGGCGCAATCACCGGCAGGCCGGCATATTGTGCTTCTAGCAAGGGCAATCCAAGCCCTTCGTCGCGGGACGTGCAGATGAAAAGATCGCTGGCAGCGACAACCGCACGGACCTCCGCGTCCGGCAAAGCGCCGAGCAATCGCACATGCGGCTGCTGCGACAGAAACGCGGCATCGCTTCCCCATCCCGGCCGCCCGATGATCTGCAAATTAACCGGAACGCCCAGCCTCGCCGACAGCGCCGCGCAGATTTCGGCAGCGGCACGGAAATTCTTGCGGGGTTCGACGGTACCGATCCCGGTCACTGTCAGCACAGACGGCGCAGGATTGCGAATGCCGCGCCCTTGCGCGTCCAGCCCGAAGACGTTGCGTACATTGGGCCGGCACAGGACGATCGTCGCGTCGTCCCGGCAAAACGCACGAAGCGTCGACGCGGTATAGTCGGAATTGACCAGGAAGTGTCTCAGGGAGCGGACCGCAAGGGCAAAGAGCGGGGCAAAATAATAGCGCGCAGCCATGTTCAACTCAGCACGCCGCGTCAGCAGGAAGACGTCATGAACATACATGACGGTCCGCTCGCGGCACGCCAGAGAAAACCACGGCGACGGCGGAAAACCGGGAAACAGAAACACATCGCTGCGATGGCGCATTGCGCCAAGCGGCAGCTTCAGGTTCTGCGCCGTCACTACTCCGAAGCGCGATCGCGACGCTTCGACAGTCTCCACCGGTAATGGCGCGAGCATGTCTGCGCTGAACAGCTCACGCGTGATCCGCTCGATGCCGGTTGAGCGCCGGTGCATGTGGGAATGATCAATCCGCAACCGCCCGGCAAATAATGCACGTTCAGCTGTCACCGGCTATTCCGATCTCGCTGCGAGCCGGCACCACCGAGCGCTTCGTGCGCCGGGACAGTACCGTCGTGAAAACCGCCTCGGTTTCCGCAGCCGCCTTGCGCCACGAAAAGCGCGTGGCGTTTTGCAGGCTGCGCTTCGCCATGGCCTGCCGCAAGCCCCCATCGCAAAACATTTCCGCGATCCGTTCCGCCAGTGCGCTGGCATCATGCGGCGGAAAGTACACCGCGCCGCTGCCGGCGACTTCGCGCAGAACCGGAATGTCTGCGCAGATCACCGGCGCGCCTAACGATTGCGCTTCGACGACAGGCAGACAGAACCCTTCATAGACCGACGTATTGATGAAGCAGGCCGCCCCCCGGTAGGCTGCTATGAGGGCGGCGTCCGATAGCGTACCGGCCTTCTGCAAGACCTCGCCACAGCCGATGCCGCGTTGTGCATCTGCAAGCAGACCCGCCGAGTCACGGCCGACATGGTAGATGCGCGGCATCCGGCCTTGCGCTTTTAGAATGCTCAGAGCTCCGACCAGAACGGCGACATTCTTGTTCGGCGAAATATTGCCGACATAAAGTCCGTAAGGGCTTTCAAAGTAGGTGGGCGGCTCAGCCGCATCCGTGCCGGTGCCGTCCACGATCGGCGCCTCGTGAATGACGGCGAGCTTTGCGCGTGCATGCGGATGATGGCGCGCCACATCGTCCCGTGTGCTGCGCGACACGCACACGACAGCGGATGCGGCGCGGAGGCTCAACGGAAACAGCATGTTCCACCACAGACGGTGCCTCATCGGATAGAACGCCGGCATCGTCTCCATATAGACGTCGTGCACGGTGATGACACGGGGCCATCCACCGAGAAAGCAGCCGAGGGGATTGCAATTGAACTCCAGCACGGCGCCGCTGTCACGCATCAGGCGCCTGACCGTGACGAGCTGAGACATCACGTTGACTGGAGTCTTGGCGTGATAAGGCAAGGTCCGCACTTCAACCGCGCCATTGCGCAACGATTGCGGAAGTGCAGCAGGGGACCAGGTCGTCGCAAGCACATAGCGATAGCGCGGGGACTGCGCCAGCTCCTCCAGAAGCGCGAACAGGTAGCGCGAAATTCCCGAGATCACGTCGGGTGGCTCGAGAAGGTGATTGACGAGCACGGCGCCCTTCATGGCACGTACCCGCGCCATCCCGGACCTGCACCGGCTTGACACGGCACGCTCATGCTTGCCGATCCTGCCCGAAACCATGACCGGCGCGGTACCGCGCATAATACTCGCCTTCCTCGTGCCGGTGGTAATGACCAAGCTTATCGGTGTCGGCCTTGTTCAGAACGAAGCCCACGAGCTTGTCGCAAATGTCCGGCGCCGAATGCAGCGCGGCCCGCGCGGTGTCCCGAGAGGTATCGCCCCAGGCGACAACGAAGACAAACGAATCGACGAGCTGCGCCAGCGCCCGCACGTCGGCAAACGGAATGATGGGAGGAAGATCGAGAACGATAATGTCGAACCGTTTGCGCAGCGCATCCATCAGCGCCTGCACACGATCCGGCGACAGAATGTCATGCGGCTGACGGCCCCCGCGTTGCGAGATGGCAGGGAGGAAGAACAGTCCGGTCACCGGATCGTTCCAGATCGCGGCGTCGATTTCGGCGCGCTTTTGTACAATATCGGCAATGCCGGCATCGGCATTCGGGCTGAGCCGATGGGTCAGGGCCGGGTGTCGAAGATCGCAATCGACAAGCAGGCAGCGCTTGCCGGATACGGCGGCAAGTTGCGCAAAATTAGCAGCAACGAAGCTCTTGCCTTCGCCGGCCTTGGCCGAGCAGAATGCAACGGCGTTGGCTTCGCCGAACCCACCCGCAAAGCCGGCGGTCTCGAATGCAACACGGCGCAGCGTTTCCGAAAATTGCGACATCGGATTGTCGGCTGCATACCGCAATGCGCCCAGATCCTTTTCCAGCAGACGCTGTCCGTACGGGCCTGCGCGTTGCGGCGGCGGCGCTGCGATCCCGCGATAGGGCAATTGCACATGACCGATATCGGGAAGGATACCAAGCGACCGGCAGCCGAGCACGGCCTCGGCCTGCGCCGGCGTCCGGAAAGTATTGTCCAAGGCTTCGCGTCCGAGCGCTATCAAGAGACCCAAAAACAGCCCAAGGACGGCGCCCGCTGCGGTAATGCGCTTGGTTAGCGGCCAACTCTTGTAGCGCGGCGTCTTGGCCGGGGAGATCACTCGCGCCTCGGTAACAGGAAATGACTCCTGCTGCGCGATCTCCATATATTTTTTCAGGAAGTTTTCCTGGACCTCGCGCGAGGTCTGAACCGCGCTCTCGAGATCGCGGAGCTGAACCTGCGCCTGGTTGGTGCTGCGGCTTTGCGTGACCAGTTCGTTCAGACTGTTCTGCAGGGTGGTTTCGCGCAGCTTGGCGATCTCGTAATCGCTCTTGTAGCTCTGCGCGATACGCCGCAATTCATCCTTGATGCTGTCGAGGAGCTGACGCTTTTCTTCGCGCAGCGCCACCGCCGCCATATGCTTTTGGCCGTAGCGTGCCGAAAGCTCGGCCTCGCGCCGCGAAACATCCAGATATTGCTGCCGAAGCCGGACAATAATGTCGTTACGCAGCGTTTCGGTAACGGTTGCGTCGCCCGGATCGTTGCGCAGGATCTCCTCCACCCGGTCCCAGCGCGCTTTCGCTTCGGCCACCTGAGCCCGCGCAAGAATGATCTGGCTGCTGATTTCGCCGATCTGCTGTTCGTTGATGAGGCCCCGCTCGGTGCTGACGATATTATTCTCGGACTTGAACCGCTGCACCGCCCGGTCGGATTCGGAGGTCTGCTGCGAGAGCTGCTTGAGGCGATCCTCGAGCCACAATCCGGCGCGCCGCCCCATCTCGTATTTGGCCTCGAGAAGATCGGCGAGATAGGCGTCGGCGACCGCATTGGCGACCTTTGCCGCCCGCTGCGGATTGGGCGAGGTGAATCGGATCTCGATCACATTTGTAAAACCCACTCGCCGGACATTGAGGTCGCCCCTGAGCCAGTCGACCAGAAGCTCGTCGTCGAACGGCTCGGGGGCGCTGATTTCGTCGGGAGCGACGAACTGCGCCACGGTATTGCGAAGCTTGGTCAGGAAGCTCTGCGGCTTCTGAAACTCGGGCTCGCTGGCAAGGTTCAATTGCCGGACCGCGCGCAGCAGAACAGGCTCGGACCTTATGATCTCGACCTGACTGTCGATCGTGACCGAGGTTGGGGCATCGGAGGTCGGGCCCTGATCGCGTAGCGCCTTGATGCTGCTGTTGTCGACAAGAACGCGCGCGGTGGCTGTATAGAGCGGCGTGGCCAGCAGACTATAGATCAAACCCGCCATCCCGGCTCCGGCCGCAAATCCGGCGATGACCGTGGCGTGACGGCGCAGAAAGCGCAGGATGGCGTAAACGTCGATGGACACATCGCCATCTGCAGCTGTGGAGGCTGTACCGCTTGGAGGCCGCCGCAGCGGGTTCGCGTTAAGCATGGGCACGACCTACTCACACACCAGACCGCATCCTTGCGGTGCATCGCCGGATCGAAAAACGCCCGTCCGGCAAGGGCCTGCCCCGGTTGCCGGATATGGCATCGGTCCCGGCAAGGCAAGGAATCAGCCTTTAAATGATTAACCTGTGGCCGGGTGTCAGCATTAAAGCTCCGTTAACCATAACTCTCGAAAAATCCGCCTGGTAGTTCGAAACCGAAACGGTTCGATGACGATTTTCAGGCGCCCCACGTTTGCGGCGGGTCTGCATCGCGCGCTTGTCGCGTCAATGTGCAGTGCGTTGCGCCAGACGAATGCACGTTGCATGCGCGGTGCCGGCATTCGGCGCGCTACAATCGGAATCTTGCTATTGCCTCTTCTCACGACGGGCTGCGGCCTGTTTCCCGCTTCCGGGCCCTACAGCCCGGACATCATGGCCTATAGCGGCGGCGCCGATGCACCCTATGAACTCGTGCCGCTGTCGTCGCGGGTCACCTCGGCGCTGTCACGGCGCGGCGGACTGTCCGGCGTCGGCGCCTTTTCAGACAAGCCGCCCGCACCCGACATCCGGCTCGGGGTCGGCGACGTCGTAGCGGTCACAGTGTTCGAGGCGCAGGCGGGCGGGCTGTTTATCCCGCTGCAGGCTGCATCGCGGCCGGGCAACTTCATCCAAATCCCAAACCAGAGCGTCGACCGCGCCGGCAATATCACCGTCCCTTATGCCGGGCAGGTCCGCGCCGCCGGACGCACCGTCCCCGAAGTCCAGAACGATATCGTGGCAAAGCTCCGCAATCGCGCCATCGAGCCGCAGGTCGTCATTAGCATTGCCGAACAGCGTTCGAATCTCGTCAGCGTCATGGGCGACGTCAACAATCCGCAGAAATTTGCCCTGTCTTTGCCCGGCGAGCGCATCCTCGATTCGATAGCACGGGCCGGCGGACCGAAGAATCAGGGCTGGCAGACCTTCGTCACGCTGCAGCGCCGCGGCCATAAGCAGACCATTGGTTTCAACCGCCTGATCGCCGAACCGGAAAACAACATCAACGTGCTGCCCGGCGACACCATCTACGTCTTCAGTGAGCAGCAGACCTTCCTCGCCTTCGGTGCCACAGGACAACAGGGTCAATTCAATTTCGATCAGGACCGCCTGTCGCTTGCCGAAGCGGTCGCCAAGGCGGGCGGCCTGATTGACGGGCAGGCCGATCCGCGCACGGTGTTCGTCTATCGCGTCGAGCCTATCGAATTTCTCGCGGAACTGGGGGTCGATGTCAGCCGCTTCGGCAACACGCGCTCGGTTCCGGTGATCTATTGGGCCAATTTTGGCGATCCGGCAGGTTATTTTCTGGCCACCGAGACGCCGGTCCAGAACAAGGATGTGCTCTATATTTCCAACGCGGCGACAGTCGACTTTACCAAGTTTCTCAACTTCGTGCGCACCATGGTGGCCACCGCGCACGAAGGATTTCAGCTGCGCAACACCATCAATGTTGTTCGATGATTGCACGGTTGATGGCCGCCGCGGCCACACGCAGCCTTGTCCCGGTTCAGCACAGGCGGCACAAATCGCAAATGGGCATCCGACAAGCTTAGGTAGAGCCGGCCGCCGCACCCGCGGGTCGCCGGCTGGATTTGTCGTGTCGTTTCGGGCGCTGACCCAGCATATTTGGTAAACGCCGGATCATGGTCCTGGACTTGCTCAGTAAATGCCGGAAGGCGCGGCCGTGTCCCACACCGCCCCTATTTGATACATTCGGCAAGCTGCTGTGGCGAATACCTGGCCCGATCGCAGAACCAGACCATTTGTGGCGCAGCCGGGACGTCCGGCTTTGCAGCGCTTCGCGTTCGGACTGATCGCCGGCGCCGCCGATGCGGCGATCGTGGTTCTGGCCTCTCTCGGCACCGGTATCCTATATCACAAATTTGCCTATCAGGATTCGGGACCGGTTGCCGACTACGTCAAAGTCGGCCTGTTAGCGGCGCTGTTTTATCTGATCCCCTGCATTTATCGCGACGAGTATCAGGTGTCGGGTGCGCTGAAATTCGACCCGCATCCCGGCCAGATCGCCCGCTACTGGACGTTCGCCTTTGTGTGCCTGGTGATACTCGGCTTTCTCACAAAGACCAGTGTGTTGTACTCGCGCGGCTGGCTGGTCCTGTTCTACACGGCGGGACTTACCGCGTTGCTTTGCATGTATGCGCTGAGACTCCTCGCCTTCGATGCCGCTGCAAGATTGGGGCTGATTGCAGGGCAGCAGCTGTTTCTCGTCGGCACCGAGGCCGACATTCTCGATTTCAGGCGACGCTACAATCTGCGAAGCTTCGGCTGTCGTGTGGTTGGAACGGGCTACATTCCGGCCTATGACGAACAGTCGGATAGCGAGCTGAGGACATCACTCGACAGCGTGGTTGCGAAGGCGCGTGTCCTCGCGCCCGACACCGTTCTCCTGATCGCGCCATGGTCGTACCAACGGACCATCGAGCGCTGCATCGACGCCTTTATGACTATGCCCTGCTCGATCAGCCTTGCTCCGGAACGCATTCTCGAGCGGTTCGATCATATCTCGATCGAACGTCTCGGGCCGATCGCGAGCCTGCACCTGCTGCACCCGCCGATGTCCACGCTGTCGACGCTGGTCAAGCGCGCCTTCGATGTCGTTGTTTCGGCGATCTTGCTTCTGATTCTGCTGCCGGTATTCGCGGCGGTTGCAATATTGATCAAACTTGACTCTCGCGGCCCGGCTTTGTTCCGGCAGCAGCGTTACGGCTTCAACCAGGAATCGTTTTGGATCTATAAATTCCGCACAATGTCCGTTCTCGAAGACGGTGAGAATGTCCGGCAAGCGCATCGCCAGGACGCTCGAGTAACGCGACTGGGCGAGTTCCTGCGGCGATGGAGCATCGACGAACTCCCACAGCTCTTCAATGTTCTGAAAGGCGACATGTCGCTTGTCGGACCGCGTCCGCACGCCCTCATCCATGATCGCGCCTGGAGTGAGAAAGTCGCGCTCTATGCCCGCCGCCACAATGTAAAGCCGGGCATCACCGGATGGGCGCAGATCAACGGTTTTCGTGGCGGCATCAGCAGCGACGAGCAGCTGCAGGGCCGCATTCTGTGCGACCTTTACTACATCGACAATTGGTCGATCTGGCTCGACATCAAGATCATGTTCGCGACGGTGTTTTCACGCGATACGCACAAGAACGCCTATTGACTGGCTGAAAGCGTGCACGCAGCGCCATTTCCCGCGATCGCCATTTACCCTAACGACGGTTTAATGCGTCACCGCAAATTTGAAGCGGTAGCATCACGCTGCCATCAACGGGCTTAGGGTAGAGGCATTGCCATGAAGCATCAACGCAGTGAGCCAGTGGGAGAGGCCGTCGCCTGGCTTCCGCCGGCTGCGGATGCCGGCAAATCGCTTCAATCGTCTGTCTCAAGGCAACGCGGCCGCGCGGTTTGGCTTCTGGCCGGTTGGCTTTTGGTGTCGCTGGCTGCAATTGCCGCCGCGGCGACGATAGTCGCTCGATACTTCTAGACCGCCGGCGCCACTCCCCAGCGCGCGTCTTAACCGGTTCTTTACCATAACGGGCAGAAGTTAACGCCAAATGGCGGCCCGGCTTTCCGGCGCAACGGCTTGTTCGGCTTTCGCGCGCGCGGGCTCCCGATACCACGAATAGGCGGATCGGCGGCATGAACAAGCGTGAATGGACGAGCAAACCAGTCGCGCAAGCTGGATGGCGTAGCGCAGCGCCCTCGTCCTCGTCCCCAGACTCCAACCGTCCGGTGATGGCGCCCTCGCCGTCGGGCCACGCGCAGCTTCATACGTCCGCGATATCGGAACCTGACTTTCCTGCCCGAGATTCGGCGCGCTCGCCAGCCCCGGCGCAAGCGAAGACGCAGTCTCAACAAGCGTCAGGCGCGACCGGGCTGTGGTGGTTGGAGGCGCGCAATCAGCAGCGTGTTCAGGGTCAGCGGTCGGACGGCGCACCGGCTCTTGCGGCCGTCGACCAGGATTTGCGTGCGCTGTCCAAGCAAATCGAAGAGCTGCGGCAACGCAGGGGACAGGCCAAAGCTACGGCGCAACCAACCCCAACTGTCCCCGCGTCCGCGCCCGGAAGCGAGAAATCAGCCCCGCAGCTCTCGGCCTCTCATCGGCACGCCATTCCCCCGTCCGCTGCCTTATCGGCTCACTCTGCCTATGCATCGGCCAAATCCGAAAACGGCGAGCGAGGCTCGCACTCCCGTAAGCCCGGCGCCGACATGCACGCTTTGCGGACCGCGATCCAAAACAGTTTGCAGGACATTCACTTACGACTCGACGCATTGCAGGGCGGCCTGAATAAGCCCAACCGGGGCAAGCCGGATGTCCCGCCTGCCGGTATCGACATTGAGGCGCGCATCGCGCTGGCCGCCGCCCATGCCACGCTTTCCGGCCTCGTCGAGCAGATGGGTCGCAGCCTGAATGCGCCGCAAGGCCCCGACGGGGCGCGGCCTTCGTCCATTTTGACCGAACGGCCCATCATGCGCACCCCGTTACGATACGATCATTCCGACGCTGACAGCGACGAAGCCGACTTGGAAGATGAGCGGCGTTCCTTCCGCGGACCGCTTCGCCAAATGGTTTTCGCGGTATCCGTGGCGGTGCTCGCCGTGATCGGTGCGCGGGTTTCGATGCAGATTTTCGATACGCCACCAACCGAACTGGCCAGCACGCAACCGGTTCAGCATGCCGAGATTCAACCCAGCAGACCCGAGGTACCGCGAGCCGAGGCCGAAGCGCTCGAACTGATGCGCTCGCAGGCGCCCAATCGCATGCTCACCTCCGAGGAGGCGGCGGCCCCGGGCGCAAGGGAGCAAGACAACCATGACAATAATGTCGCGATCGGCCGCCCGGCCACGATCTCAGCAAGTCAGCGGGAGTCGCGCGAACCCACATTGCCGTTGCCGGAAAGCCTGCCTGCGACGCTGCGCCTTGAAGCCAGACGCGGCAAACCTGCGGCCGAGTATGAGGTCGGTGTCCGGCTGGTTGAGGGCACGTCGGTCCCGGTCAATGTCGAAGAGGGCCTGCGCTGGCTGCGCCGTGCGGCGAATTCCGGTGTCATACCCGCGCATCTGTGGATCGGAAGCCTTTACGAGAAAGGTATCGGCGTCGAAAAGGACCTCAATCTGGCGCGGACCCATTACCTGGCTGCGGCGGAAAAAGGCAACGCCAAGGCGATGCACAACCTTGCGGTGCTGTACGCCGAAGGGATTGACGGGCGGCGCGATTACCGCACTGCCGTGCGCTGGTTTCAGCGTGCCGCCGAGCGTGGCATCGCCGATAGCCAATACAATCTCGGGACGCTGCTGACCCGCGGGATCGGCATCGATCAAAACCATCAGGAGGCCTACAAGTGGTTCGCTCTGGCGGCGGCGCAGGGCGACCGCGAGGCGGCGCGGCATCGCGACGACATCGGCCGCAGGCTCGATCCGGGCGCGCTGGCCGCCGCCCGTAACGCAGTTCAAACCTTCAGCCCGCAACCGCAACCGAGCGACGCCATCACTGTCGCCGCGCCTCCCGGCGGATGGGATCGGCCAGGCGACGACAAGCGCAAATCGCGATCCGGCATTTTCGCCCGCGGCGCATCCTGACGGCTGCCTCCGAAGAACCGACACTGCAACGGCAGCAGCGGACCGGCCTAAACCGCTTTCAAGCGAAGTGGGCACCGGTTCGCGTAAAGAAAGAGCGTATCAGCGCAGGAGAGCTTGGAGACTTTTCGCGATTCGAAGACAATCGAAAAAGGCTTTGAAGGAGAGGAGCCCCGGCGTCCGCTTAAACGCTGGCGCCGCTGGTCATTCTTGCGGTCAGAATTTCGCGCCAGTGAAGGGGCGGCCCCAGTCGAACATGTAATTCAGGCCCACCCGGCCCGTGCTGAAGCGCAGATCTGCGTTGACGCCGCCCGCAACCGAACCAGCCAGATAATTGGCCGGGCCGAAATCGTTGTAGAGAAACTCCGCCTTCATCGTCCAGTTGCGAGACAGCGCCCATTCGAAACCCAACCCCGCGGCAAAGCCGACATGGGTATTCGCGGAGGTCGCGAGCATGCCTGAATAATTCTGATTGGCGTAGAGCGTCACTTCGTTGTGCGCCCACGCGAGTCCGCCGGTGCCATAGAGCAACGCACGATCTGCGGCATATCCGGCTCGCAGGCGTACCGAGCCGAAAGAGTTCACCTTGCTGTAGGCGCTGTTGAAGGAATAGCCGGTGATCTGGTCGACGCTTCGTTCGATATCGGCAAAGGCCGCATCGGCTTCAACACCGAAAACCCAAGGCGAACCTGCGCTCTGCCAGTTCAAGCCCATCGTCCCGCCGGCGAACCAGCCGTCAATATCGGTGCCGCGCGGACTGATGTCGAAACTGCCTCCGCCATAGCCTCCCTGACCGCCGATGTAGAAACCGGTCCAATTGTACAGGCCGGGCAGCGGTGCCGACATCTGGTAAAGCCGCGGCATGTCGGCAGCCGGCGCGGCGCTTATCAAACCAGCCGACGCCATCGCGACGCCCAGCAGGATAGGACCGATCCGTTGCATCACAAGCTCCCAAAGTCCGGACGCCATGCGGTGATGCCGGGCCTGCTGCAACCTCAAGGAAGCCAGCAACATCCCGGCGCGACGGCGCAGTTATGCTTAATGAAAGGTAACTGCGCATGGTTGACAGACGGTAAATCGGCCGCCGGGTGCAGCAGCGTGCGAGCCGGTTCGCCTGCGCCGCCCTCACATACCGTGCCAGGCCGCCAATTGCGCAGCAGCGTAGCGGTTGCCGGCGGCGCTGCCCGGCGGGAACGCCGCCTCGAGCACGCGCATCTCCTCGCGAGACAGTTCGACCTCCAGCGCGCCGAGAACATCTTCGAGATGCGAGCGGGTCTTGCAGCCGGGAAACGCGATCAGCGGCGCGCCCTTCGCCAGCACCCAGGCCATCGCGAGGCGGGGAAGAGAAATATTCCGTCCCTTCGCAATCGCGCGTGCCGGAGCGAGCAGTCGCTGGTTGCGCTCGTAGTTGTCCACGCTGAAGCGCTCATAGTTGCCGCGCGTATCGCCCGCCCTACCCGGTTCGAAATTGCCGGCGATCAGCCCGCGCGCGAACGGCGCATAGGCCATGATCGTCATGGCAAGCTCGCGGCAGAGCGGCAGATGTTCCGCTTCAAGGTCGCGCGAGAGCCAGGAATATTCCATCTGCAGCGAGACCAGCGGATGCACCTTCGCGGCCCGGCGGATATAGGACACGCCCGCCTCGGACATGCCAACGAAGCGGATCTTGCCTTCCTCCCGGAGGCGGGCGAGTTCTCCGATCGTGTCTTCGATGGCTTCCGCGGGGCTCGGCCGCGACGGGCAGAAGATATCGATCGTCTCAAAGCCGAACCGGCGCAGGCTGTCCTCGCAATCGCGCCGCGCGGTCACGGGCGTGCATTCGACCCCGATCATATTGCCGTCTGCGTCGCGGCGAATGCCAAACTTGGAATGGACGACCGCCTTGTCGCGGCGCCCCTTCAGCGCGCGGCCGATCAGTTTCTGATTATGCCCGGAGCCGTAGCTCACCGAGGTGTCGAGGAAATTCACGCCGCGATCGATCGCGTGATGGATGGTGGCGATGCTTTCGGCGTCGTCGGCTGGCCCGTAAAGCCCGGACATCGCCATGCAGCCAAGTCCGATGACGGAAACCGACACGTCGCTGGCGCCGAGAGGAACATATCGCATGGCGGATTTTCCGAAACCAGCTGGAACGGTGAGGGTAGCGGAAATCCGGCGGCCTTACCCGCCGTCCCGGAAAAAATCCGGCCATTGCCGCCCAGGCGGGGTATGCGCTATGAGGAGCCGACGCACCCGTAGCTCAGCTGGATAGAGCGTTGCCCTCCGAAGGCAAAGGTCACACGTTCGAATCGTGTCGGGTGCGCCATTGACAGAGGGGCCGGCCAATGAAAGTGCCCGATAGCGCCCATTCCATATCGATAGCACCGGCCGCTCACCGTGTGCGCATCATGCATGGCGGGCGCGTGATTGCGGATTCGCGGCGCGCGCTGGCGCTGACGGAAGCCTCCTACCCGACCGTCCATTACGTTCCGCGGGAGGATGTCGACATGAGCCTTGTTTCGCGTACGGATCACACCAGCCATTGCCCCTATAAGGGCGACGCGACCTATTATTCGATCACAGTCGATAGCCGCGGCTCCAGCAATGCAATCTGGACCTACGAAGCACCGTTTGCCGCGGTCAGCCAGATCGCCGGATATCTGGCATTCTATCCGCGGCGCGTTGATTCAATCGAGCTGCTGCCGCTTCGCGATTGAGGCGCCGCAGCGTTAACCGTGCGCGCACGTCGGCCCCGTATTCATCAGGAGTTTAGTCCTAAGCGGACATGGAGGCACTTACGGCTGATTGATCCCCCCTAGCTTCATACAAAAGGTAGCTCTGGCGGTTGTTTACTTTCCGACGCCGCGGACAACTATTGCAAGGACCCGGAGGACTCGCTGAGTTAACGATTTCCCGAAACCGCTGGTATCGCGGGCCATTCCATATCTGCTCCATGCTTTCGCTGTGCAGGTTTCCCATCAGCATTTCCGGCCCGGGGATGCAGCACACATAAACATCTCCGTTACCTAGGATCGTCGCCGTATTCCAGGGATCGTCACAGAAACTGTGCCCCTTGCGATTTGCGCAGGGTTGAAACTCATCAGCAATCCCAAGACTGACGCCCTCCGATTGAGCCAAGGCGATCGCAGCTTTTCGAACGGAATTGAACCGCTCTTGCTCGAACCAAAGGCTTTCTCCAGCCATATCCGCTGTATAGGCCTCTAGATGATTGGCGGTAATGCAATCGAAGCCAGTCTCCCTAACGAGTCTGATTGCATCCAATAACTCATCAAGATTTGATCGCATCATCGTGAAGTTGATGATCAAGCCAATGCTCTGTTTTTGCAGAGCGTTTCGTTCCTCCGAAGCCACCTTCATGTTTTCTAGTATCGCATGCAGTGAAGGCGCCCCCTTCCGAATTGTCCTGAATGTTTGATCGCGTGCAGCGTCGAGAGACACGACAAGAGTCTCGAGACGCGAAGCAAACAACCTTTTCGCAACTTCACGCGTCAGATGCACGCCATTCGTAACGATTACATACGGCGCGTCCAGTCCGATTAAGAAATCAATGTCCCCTCCGAACCTGAAATCTGACCAAAGGATATCACCGCTATAGTCACTTGCTGCGGATTTTGCATGCCCGTCTCTGAACCAGCTACCGATTGCGGCGCGCAGCTTATCGTCAAGCCTCCGCAGAGAGGTACGGGAGAACCTCGAAATGCAATGAACGCAATTCAAATTGCACTGCGTTGTAGTGCTGATCAGAACACCTTTCGGTACAGGAGTATCAGCGATCGGTTTCGTATAGCCGAGTTTCGCGCGAAGCCCAAGGTCAGCAGTTAGGCTTCCACCTACTACGCAGGCCTCGTGACCTTCGATTCGGTCCGCTTCATCACTTAGCCAGACGGTCGCCGCGTTTCCGGTCACGCCATCGGGCGACGAGACTTTCAGGAGATAACATTTAGCGCTCGACTCGCTATCTCGTGGCAAGAAGATTTCAACGGGCGAATTATCCGCAATTGAATTGCAATCTTCGCTCTGTTTGGTGACAGGCGTCGCGTGGGCAAGAATAAGCCAGCGCTCAAACAACCTGGCAAGCCAGCCTCGCGGCACCCATGGGCTCAATTGCCGTAACCAATGGAGGTTCCGTTCTAGTTTCGATTTGCGCGAAGCGCGAAGCTCGTAGACCTCAAACAAAAGAGAACATGTCTTGACCGCGTTGTATGTGCCGACAACCACGGAGATGACCGAAAGATGGTCGGTTCTTGGTCTGAACAGTTGATAAAGTGATCGACCGGAGACCAGTTCCCCCGCACCCCGAACGGTCATGATGCCCCTCCTACAGCTGCAAAATATCACTTTTGGGTTGGGGTGAAATCTTTTGCGACAAGGACATGTTGCCGCGCCGCCAGTAAACGTAAGCAGCTCGGCCGACCATCCAAAAAAGGGACCAGATTTAGGTCGCCCAGCAACAGGCGCGCTTCTATAGTTGTGATTGTATCGTATCGGTCCATTCGGCAAGTCAGGAGTCGCATGCGTTCAATCCTTGTCTTCTCGCTAACGACAATCTGCACCCTCACGACCGCGGCCGATGTCTCGCCCGCAACTGCACAGGCGCAGTTCGAGGCGCGTTACACCTTGTCTATGGCCGGGCTCGCGATCGGGAAGCTGGTCTGGCAGACACGGCTTGGCGCCGCCGAGTACACCACCAGCGCCGAGGGCCGGGTCGCCGGATTTCTTAGCCTCTTGGTCAGCGGCGAAGGCAAGGTCAATGTCGCCGGCCGGATCCGCGACGGGCGTCCGCAGCCTGCAAGCTTTGTCTCCGCGGTCGTGCGCGAGGATGAGAAAGTCAACGTGCGGTTCGATTTGGACGGATCGCGCGTGCGCAATCTCCAGGTCGAGGAGCCGACGCCGGAGCCGGATCGCGTCCCGATCGAAGACGCGCACAAGTCCGGCGTCATGGACCCGTTATCGGCCTTTATCATTCCGGGCCCCGAGGCCGACCCGCTGGCGCCAGCAGCATGCTCACGCACCCTTGCCATGTTCGACGGACGGCGCCGTTACAACCTCGCGCTTTCCTTCAAGCGAACCGATTTCGTCAAGAGCGAAAGCGGCGAACGCCGGCCGGTGCTGGTCTGTTCGATCAAGTTCACGCCGATCTCGGGACATCGCTCTTCAAGCCAGCTTGTCAAGTTTCTGGCCGAAGGCCGTGACATTGAGGTCTGGCTCGCACCCGTCCGCACCACGCGCTTTCTCGTCCCCGTGCGTCTGTCGGTCGCGAGCTTGATTGGCAACATGGTGCTGCAAGCCAGTGAGTTCGAGACCGCAGCGATCGACTAGCGCGCCGAACGATATCGAGACTTTTGCCGCCTTAATGTGCCCGTGGGCGCTTTAGAAATGCCCTGCGGTCAGCCGACTGCACCACCACGTCGATACTGCGCTCGCCGCGCACAAGCGTGAGCGGGACGTTCGTCCCGGCATCGCCCATGGCCCAGATTTTCCGGAACAAATCCGCAAGACTCTCGACCCGCTCGCCATTGACTGCGACCACGACGTCGCCGGTCTCGATCCTCGCACGCTGAGCCGGCCCACGGCTGGCAAGCCCCATCACCACCATCCGCTCCTCGGTGTCGGCGACATACATCCCAAGCCAGGGCCGCACCGGACCGCGGCGGCTTCCGAAAGTCAGCATGTCGTCGAGGATGGGCTTCAGCAGGTCGATCGGGATCATCATGTTGATGTCCCGGCCGCTATTGGCTTCGAGTTGCAGTGAGCCGATGCCCAGCAATTCTCCGTCGGCACCGATCAGTGCCGTGCCGCCCCAATGCGGATGCGACGGTGCGGTGAAAATGGCTTCGTCGAGGACATACTCCCAATACCCGGCAAACTCCTGCTTTCCTGCCACCTTGGCAGCGACCGATCGTTTGATGCCGCCGGCACCGCCGACGACGACCGGATCACCCAGTCTCACCGCAGCGGAGTGACCGAGGCGCAGCGGCGGCTCGTCAATACGGCTGAGCGCCTGGACAAGGCCGAAACCGGTCGCCTGGTCGAACCCGATCGGCGTCGCCGGGACGGCGCGGCCATCGGCGAGATGGAGCCAAACCTGCTCGGCTTCGGTAATCAGATAACCGACGGTGAGGATCAGGCCGCGATCGCCTATGATGACGCCGTGCCCGGCCCGTTCGGTGCCGAGCGTGTCAGCCGTGAAGGCATCGGCTGGCATGATTGCGCGCAATCCGACCACAGATTGCAGCGTCCGCTGCAAATCGAAGGCATAGTCCGTAGGCCGCGGCTGCGCTGCTGCCGGAATTTTCCAGTCGCCTATGGATGGCATTGCCCCTTCCCTGCTCGCCTCGGGCATGCTCCGGTGAAAGGTTGCGGAGACGGCCGATCGCATCGTCAACCAACGGGACGGGCGGCTATTCCCACCGCCACGCCCCGAATGCTTGCCGCAATCACATAATCCGGGTTCCCTCAGCGCCGAGCCGCCGCGGCAATTGGACAGATCACAAATTCGTTGGCCGGGATGCGGTTTACCGCGCCTTCATGCTGCCCCATCTATCTCGCATAGGCGAACGGACTTTTCTTCGGGGGACTTCAGGGACATGCGGCGTCTCTTCGTGTTGTCAACACTGGCAACCTTTGGCCTCGTCACGGCGGAGCCGGTCGAAGCGCAATACAGCTATCCGCCCGGATACGGCTCGCGCGGCGGCGTGATTGCGATCGACCCGGACGACGATCTGGATCCGCGATTGCCGCCGCCCGGCTTTGCGGTCCGGCGTCCCTCCGACCCTGCCATCAACAGTCAGCCGCTGCCCCCACTCCAGCAAGGATCTGTGCCTTACGACGCGAGTTCGCGCTCTGCCGCACCAGTCGATCTGCTGCCGCCGCCCCCGGATCGCGGTTACGCCGGACATAATCCGGCATACGACCCCAGCCGGGGCGACCCACGCGACCCGCGGACCGACCTTTACGGCCCGCCGCCGGGCGTCTACGTGCCGCCACCTCCGGCGACCGTCTACGGAGCGCCGCCCTTGCCGAACGGCCAGCCACCGGCCGTTTATGCACCGCCGCCGGCCGGAGATCCGCGCTTCGGCGTGCCGCGTCCGCCGATGTCGATCGAGGCTGGCCGTCAGCCGGCTTATCCGGGAACGACGATTCCGGGAACGACAGGCTCAATTCCCCCGGCCACAATCGCCGCGCTGCCTCCTGAAGATCAGCCGGAGATCGGCAAGCCGAAAGAGCTGCCGCCGCAATTCAGGCGGCAGGTGGTGGATTACAAGACCAAGGAGCCGGCCGGGACGGTCGTCATCGATACTGCGGCGACCTTCCTTTATTACGTCAACGGCGACGGCACCGCGATACGCTACGGCATCGGCGTCGGCCGCGAAGGCTTTACCTGGTCCGGGACCGAGAGAATCTCACGCATGGCTGAATGGCCGGATTGGCACCCGCCGGCGGAAATGATCGAGCGCCAGCCCTACCTGCCTCGTTTCATGGCCGGGGGCGAAAGCAATCCGATGGGCGCGCGGGCGCTCTATCTCGGCAAGACGCTGTATCGTGTGCATGGAACCAATCAGCCGTCGACGATCGGTCAGTTCGTGTCCTCCGGGTGCATCCGCATGCTGAATGAGGATGTCATGGACCTGTATTCGCGGGTGAAGGTTGGCACCAAGGTTGTCGTGATCGGCGACGGCAAGGGGCGTCCAACCGGTCCGACGGCAGCACGCTGAGTCGCGGCCGACGGAGGCTTTGGCGGTGCGCTCAGCATTGAGTCGGGCGGATGGTATCAACGTCCGTTCATGGCCGGCGATTTCCTCTTAGTTTCTGCAGCTTATCAAACATTCGCCGTACTATTTGAATGACGCATCGGCGCGAATCAGCAAGGATTCCGTCGATATGGCCGATTGTTGTCGGCCTCGACGGGTCAGCGATCGGCGCGCGGTGCTTGTGCACCGGCCTGCGTATCTCCCCCTCTGGCGTGTTTGCGTGCTGCGCGCCTTCAAACGGGCGCTTTCACATATTTCTGGCTGCTGGATTCGCGAATGCTTCCCGATCTTCGGATCGTCATCGCCGCCGTTCTGTCGACCTTCATTCTGAGCATGGGGGCCGGTTTCTATGTCTCATCGCGGATAATGCCGGAGCCAAGCAAGCGGCCTGAAGCCCTCGCTGCTTTCGAGGATACGCCGGTCAACCGGATCGCACTGAGCTGGCCCGAGCCGACCCGTCAGCCCGAGCCCTCCGAGGCCCTGGCCCTTGATTTTGCGGTCACCGCGCGCGTTTCCCGCAACCCCGTCCGTGACGTGACCGATGAGCCGCCGGCGGCCGCACCATATCGCCCTGCCGAGCCCGTCCGTTCCGCTGCCAGAGATCTGCCCGCGCCATCGGCCGCCGAGCCGGTCCCCGTGCCGCTGCCGAAGTCCCAAATGGACTTCGTCCCGGCTCCCGGCACCGAGCTGCCAGGCGCTGCACGCCCCAGCGATTCATCATCCGGTGTGTCTCTGCCCATCGCGCCGCCGCAGCCTGCGCCCGAGCCGGATATCCGTATCGCCGTCGTATATCCCCCGCTCAAGCTGCCGCCGGAATTGCAGGCGCCGACCTCCCCGGCGGTGTCGGTCGAGCGGGAAAAAGACATTCCAACGGTGACCGGATCGATTGTCGAGCAAACGACTCGGACCGATCCGCTAACCGACACCACAGCGCCCATCGTATCCGCACCTGAAGTTCCAGCAGCCGCGCAAACTACCGCTGCCCCCTCCGAACCTGTGCCGTCCGCAGCTGAGCCGTCTGCGCCCGCGCCTTCCGCACCTGAGCCTTCTGCCCCTGCGACGGCCGAAATGCAGGTCGCCAGCCGGCCGGAGGGCGCAGAGGCAGCACTGCCGGCAAAGCCGACAGCGATACCCATGCCGAAGCCCGCGCCGAAAATCCGGGCGAAAAAGGCTGCGCCGAAAAAAGCTGCGCCGCGCCCCAAGGTTGCCCGCCGTGCCGCGCGTCCTGCGCCTGCACCCGCACAGCCTCCGCTTCTATTCTGGAACATCTTTGCACAACCGCCCGCCCGGAATTGACGCGTGCTCCGGGCACCCCTGCACATTTGAGGGGTAGCTTTTTCGCCGATCTGGCCTAACTGCGCGGATATGCGCTCCAGCAGACCGCGTTCCGCATGACGATCCTGTCGATCCTCGATCTCTCCCCGGTCCCCGCCGGCGGCTCCGCCGCCCAGTCTCTGCGCAACAGCATCGATCTGGCGCGCCATGCCGACAGTCTCGGCTATCACCGCTACTGGCTCGCCGAGCACCATAACCTCGCCAATATCGCAAGTTCTGCGCCCGACATCATGATCGGCCAGATCGCGGCAGCGACGCGCAACATGCGGATCGGCTCCGGCGGCGTGATGCTGCCGAACCATGCGCCGCTCACCGTGGCCGAACGCTTCAAGGTGCTGGAGGCGCTGTTTCCCGGCCGCATCGATCTGGGGCTCGGCCGCGCGCCCGGCACCGATCACGTGACATCGATTGCGCTGCGGCGCCGGCAGGACGTGCGCGACGATGACGACTTCCTCGAGCGTTTCCAGGAATTGCTGCTGCTCGAAAACAACGGCTATCCCAAGGATCATCCGTTCAGCAGGGTTCGCGCCATGCCGGACGACGTCGTGCTGCCGCCGATTTTCCTGCTCGGCTCCAGCGACTACAGCGCGCAGCTGGCGGCGCAAATCGGCGCCGGCTTTGCCTTCGCACATCACTTTGCCAGCCACGACGCGCAGGACGCGATGCGGCTCTATCGCGACAGATTCAAGCCATCGCAGCACATGCGCGAGCCGTATGCGATTCTTGGAACTGCGGCAGTGGTTGCCGAAACCGCCGACGAGGCCGAACGGCTCGCCTCGACCATCGATCTGAACTTCGTGCGCCGCGCCAAGGGCGTCTATGCACCGCTCGAAAGCCCCGAAGTCGCACTCGCCTACGACTATTCGCCGATCGACCGCGAGCGGATCGGAAAGAACCGCGAGCGCCTGGCGGTAGGCGACGGGACCATGGTGAAGGCGCGCCTTACGCAGCTCGCGGCCGAAACCCGCGCCGATGAGATCATGGTCACCACCATGATCTACGATCACGGTGCCCGCAAACGCTCCTACGAACTGCTGGCGGAAGCGTTTTCCCTGATGCCTTCTCATGCTATGCCGCAACCGGCCGCGGCCTGTTGAGAGCCGCCTGCGGCGAACGTTCGCGCGATCAGGGAGAGAGCCTTGGGCAAGCATTTTTCGCTCACCACGACCGACAATCATTCGCTCGGCGCCTATCGCGCCGATCCGGCCGGCGCTGCCAGGGGCGCCATGGTGGTCGCGCAGGAAATCTTCGGCGTGAACAGCCATATCCGCAATGTCTGCGACCGGCTCGCCGCCGCAGGCTATGTCGCCGTCGCACCTGCCCTGTTCGACCGCTTCGAGCGCGATTTCCAGTCCGGCTATTCACCCGACGAAGTCGCGCATGCGCGTTCGTTCCTCGGAAAGATCGACTGGACTAAGATGCTGCTCGACATCCAGGCGGGAATCGACAGCGTGAAAACGGCGGGCCCGGTCGGCGTGATCGGTTTCTGCATGGGCGGCAGCGCCGCGTTCCTGGCCGCAACGCGGCTCACCGGCCTGAAGGCCGCGGTCGCCTTTTACGGCGGACAGATCGTCAAATACGCCGACGAGAAACCAAGATGCCCGGTGCAAATGCATTTCGGCGAAACCGACGCCAGCATTCCGATGTCGGATGTCGAGACCGTCAAGCAGAAGCGGCCGGATTGCGAGATCTACGTCTATCCCGCGGGACACGGCTTCAATTGCGACGAACGCGCAAGCTTCCACGACGCGAGCGCGACGCTCGCCTGGGAACGCACGCTGGCGTTTCTCGGCAAGCATATGAAATAGCCAAGCGGGCTCGCGCCGCGATCAGAACCAGCGTTCGCGAACCGTGATGGTGTCGCCAGGCCGCAGGGGGAAATCCGCAGGCACCCGTGTGCGCATCACCTCGCCGTTGAAGTTGCGCGCCAGCAGGATGTCGCTCTTGCTGGCGCGCGGCGCGAAGCCGCCGGCAATCGCAACGGCCGCCTCGACCGTCATGTTGGGCACATACGGATATTGGCCCGGCGCATTGACCTCGCCGAGAATGAAGAAGGGCCGGTAGACTTCGACTTCGACCGAGACATGCGGATTGCGGATATAGCCGTTGCGCAGCCGCTCCGCGATCGCGCGTCCAGCCTGGGCGGTCGTCATGCCGCGCACCGGCACGGTGCCGATCAGCGTCATCGAGATATTGCCCGACGCATCGACGATGTAGGAATTGGTCAGCCCTTCCTGCCCGAACACCTGTACGCGCAGACGGTCGCCGGCATCGAGCTGATAGGGCGCGTCATGTCCGGTCAGGGCCGGAGCATAGGGGCCGCCTGCCGCAACCATGACCGGCGCGACAGCTGGCGCGGCAACCGGCTCGACCGGCACGGCCTCGACCGCAGCCGGGGCCGCGACATGAGTCTGGTTATGCACGCAGGCAGGCAGGGCCAGCATGGCAAACAGCACGGTCAGGCGGCTGAGCGTGGCCTTGGGCCGCATGGGACATCCGGACGATACGTTCCCGCGCAGTTAACGCCCGGTATGGTTAACAAATCCTCACCGCCCACGGGGTCAGGGCGCGTTCAAGCGATGTGTCCCTTCGCGTCAAAAGGCGCGCGACTGCATGAAAGCAGGGCTTCTTAAAGATTCCAAGAGACCCGCGATAAGGCTTCAATTCGGCCCGTCCGGCTCCGGCCGCTTCCGCCTAGATACCGTGTCCTCCACCGGCACACTTTTTTCCGCGATCCGGTCCGAAATCGCCGCGACCAGCATCGAGCCCAGAAACACGATGTGTATGCCGGCCATCCACCACAGTTTTTTGTCGTCGTAATTCCCGACATTCATGAACGCCTTCAGCAGCTGGATCGCCGATATCGCGACGATTGAAGACAGCAGCTTCATCTTCAAGCCGCCGAAATCCACCTTGGCCATCCATTGCGGAAGGTCGCGATGGCCGACATCGAATCTCGAGACAAAATTCTCATAGCCAGAGAAGATCACGATCAGGACCAGGTTCCCCACCAACACGATATCGATCAGGGCCAAAATCCCGAGGATCACATCGGCCTCGGTCAACGAGCCGATCCTGAGGGCGAAATGGGCCAGCTCGCGCAGGAAATGCACAAGCAGCACGAACAACGCGATCACCAGTCCGATGTAGAACGGGGCAAGCAGCCAGCGGCTGCGAAACAGCATCCCTTCAAAGAATTTCTCGACCCGGCGCATCAGTGATCGTCCTCAGGGGCGAAAGCCATTTGCACCGGCCATGGTCGCCGCGCAATGACAGGAAAGACACGCCGGTATGCAAAGAGCGGCGCCTCGATGCGCCGCTCTTCAACAAATTGCGCACGCTACGCGGCGACGCCGGTGCCGATCGGGCAGCTCACGCCGGTGCCGCCGAGCCCGCAATAGCCGGACGGGTTTTTCGCCAGATATTGCTGGTGATAGTCCTCGGCGAAATAGAAATCCGGCGCATCGAGGATTTCAGTCGTGATCGGACCGTAGCGCTTGTCGGCCAGCGCCCTGGCATACATCGCCTTGGACGCCTCCGCGGCCTTGCGCTGGTCTTCGTCAAACACGTAAATCCCGGACCGGTATTGGGTGCCGACATCGTTGCCCTGGCGCATTCCCTGGGTCGGATCGTGACTTTCCCAGAAGGTCTTGAGCAGCCGCTCGTACGAAACCTTCGCCGGATCGAACACCACAAGCACAACCTCGTTATGGCCGGTCCGCCCGGAGCAGACTTCTTCATATGTTGGATTGGGCGTATGTCCGGCAGCATAGCCGACCGCGGTCACGTAAACCCCCTCGCCCAACTCCCAGAATTTCCGTTCCGCGCCCCAGAAGCAGCCCAGGCCGAACAGGGCCTTCTGAAAACCGTCCGGATAGGGACCCTTCAGAGCATTGCCATTGACGAAATGGGTTTCCGCCGTCCGGATCGGGGCGGCACGGCCGGGCAGCGCCTCGGCCTTACCCGGAATGGTCAGAGACTTCTTGAACAGGAACATCGTTTCGGTCTCCCAGTCAGGCCGCTAATATAATCGCTGCGGCCCCGGCTCTACAGGGTCGTACGGGATCACGACTTGGCAATCGGAGCCGGGCAGCCGTGATCAGTGACGAAATGCACAGTGCCAACCCGTCATCTTCCCCTTCCCGGATCGGCATCCTATGCTGACGGTCCGATTTGAAGCCGAAGACCCCGGCATGTGAGGGACAATCATGAGGTTCAACGCATTCGCGCTCGCGCTCGCCGCATTCCTGTTTGCGAGCCCGCTGGCGGCGCAGACCGGGACTCCGCCGCCCTACGGCCCGCCCATCACACTGGATGCGGCCAAGAAGGTGATCGCGGCGGCCGAAGAGGAAGCCGTCCGCAACAACTGGCAGGTGGCGATCGCGGTGATCGACAGCGGCGGTCATCTGGTCATGATGATCAAGCGCGACAATACCCAGCTGGTTTCAATTCGGGTCGCCGAAGCCAAGGCGAAATCCGCGCTCGGTTTTAGGCTGCCGACCAAGCTGCTGGAGGATGCGGTCGCCGCGGGCGGGGCCGGCTCCCGGCTGCTTGCGGTGCAGGACATCGCGCCCTTCGAGGGCGGTTTTCCGATCATCCAGGATGGCAAGATCATCGGCGCCATCGGCGTTGCCGGGGTGTTGTCTGCCCAGGATGCGCAGATCGCCAAGGCCGGCCTTGCGGCGCTCGACAATCCGAGCCGCTGACCGGACCGCAGGCGCAGCGTCAGCGGGCGTAGCCGATCAACGGCTTGCGCTTGCGGCCGAGCAGTATGAGGACAATTCCGACAATGCCGAAAATCAGCCAGGACGGCTGGTCGAGGATCGTCGTAATGACCGGATCCCATATGACAGAAGGCAGTGTCTCTTGCACCCTGGCCTGCGCCGATTGCAGGCTGGCGACATGAATGTCGGTCCAGAGCTGGCCGAGCTTGTAGATATAGACGCGGCTATCGGCGATGGATTTTGCGCCGTCATACATCAACAGGATGAAACCGGCGGCGAGCACAATCACGCCAATCAGTCGCAGCAGCCCACGGATCATGATGTCGTCCCAGACGTCCGAGAACGGTCGGCGCGAATGAGCCCGTCGATAGCGCTCCGCGCCGCCTTGTTCAACCCGAATGGTCGCGGCAATCGGACGTCCGGTTCATCCTTGAGGATCATGGCTGCCTTCCGCTAGGGTCAACCGCGGCGGGTTCCCGCCCAACACATGTTTCTGCGTCCCCAGGGAGAGACAATGCCTGCCACGCCTCCGCGCCGTAACAAGCGGCCGCACTTTACCGACCAGGAAGCGCTGCTGTTCCATTCCGAAGGCCGTCCCGGCAAACTCGAGGTGATCGCCACCAAGCCGATGGCCACCCAGCGCGACCTGTCGCTGGCCTATTCGCCCGGCGTGGCTATTCCGGTACTCGCCATCGCCGAGGACGAGAGCCGGGCCTATGATTACACGACCAAGGGCAATTTCGTCGCGGTCATCACCAACGGCACCGCCATTCTGGGCCTTGGTAATCGCGGCGCGCTGGCGGCCAAGCCGGTCATGGAGGGCAAGGCGGTGCTGTTCAAGCGCTTTGCCGATGTCGATTCGATCGACCTCGAAGTGTCGACCGAGGACCCGGATGCTTTCATTAACTGCGTGAAGCTGCTCGGCAAGGGTTGGGGCGGCATCAATCTCGAAGACATCAAGGCGCCGGAATGCTTCATCATCGAGCAGAAGCTGCGCGAACTGCTCGACATCCCGGTCTTTCATGACGACCAGCACGGCACCGCGATCATCGCTGCCGCCGGACTGATCAACGCGCTGCACCTGACCGGCCGCGACGTGAAGACGACGAAGCTCGTCTGCAACGGCGCCGGCGCCGCGGGCATTGCGTGCCTCGAGCTTCTGGAAGCGATTGGCTTTCCGCACGACAATCTCATCCTGTGCGACACCAAGGGCGTGATCTATCAGGGCCGCACCGAAGGCATGAACCAGTGGAAATCGGCGCATGCGGTCAAGACCAAGGCCCGCACGCTCGCCGAGGCGCTGGTCGGCGCCGATGTGTTCTTCGGCCTGTCGGCCAAGGGCGCGGTGACCAAGGACATGGTAAAGTCCATGGCCGACAAGCCGATCATCTTCGCCATGGCCAATCCGGACCCGGAAATCACCGCCGAGGAGGTCGCCGAAGTGCGCGACGACGCCATCATGGCGACCGGCCGTTCGGACTATCCGAACCAGATCAACAATGTCCTGGGCTTTCCTTACATCTTCCGCGGCGCGCTCGATGCGCGCGCAACCACCATCAACATGGAGATGAAGATCGCAGCGGCCTACGCGCTCGCCGAACTGGCGCGCGAGGACGTGCCGGACGATGTCGCGGCGGCTTATGGCGCGCGGCCGAAATTCGGTCCGGATTACATCATTCCGGTGCCGTTCGATCCGCGGCTGATCTCGTTCGTGCCGCCGGCAGTGGCAAGAGCGGCGATGGAGACCGGTGTCGCGCGCAAGCCCATTGTCGATATGGACGGCTACCGCCAGCAATTGCGCACCCGGCGCGATCCGGTCGCGGGCGTATTGCAACGCGTTTACCAACGGCTGCGCCGCTCGCCGAAGCGCGTGGTCTTTGCCGAAGGCGAAGAAGAGCAGGTGATCCGCGGCGCCGCGAGCTTTGTGCATCAGGGCCTCGGCACCGCGCTACTGGTCGGCCGCGAGGAACGTATCCGCGAGGCCGCTGGCGAGTTGGGCGTCGATCTCGGCGGCAATATCCAGATCGTCAATGCCGCTGTGTCGCGGCGCAACGCCGATTATGCGAGCTATATTTACGAGCGGCTGCAGCGAAAAGGCTATCTGCTGCGCGACTGTCAGCGGCTGGTGAATACCGACCGCAATCACTTCGCCGCCTGCATGGTGGCGCTTGGCGACGCCGACGCAATGGTCACCGGTGTGACCCGCAATTTCTCTGTCGCACTGGAGGACGTTCGCCGCTGCATCGATCCCAAGCCCGGCCACCGCGTGATCGGCGTCTCGCTGGTGCTGGCGCCGCGCGGCCGCACCGTGATCGTGGCTGACACCGCGGTGACGGAAATGCCGAATGCCAAGGATCTGGCCGAGATCGCGATCGAGGTCGCGGGCGTGGCGCGCCGTCTCGGCTACGAGCCGCGCGTGGCAATGTTGGCCTTCTCCACCTTCGGGCATCCGCCCGGCGAGCGCGCCGCGCATGTCCAGGAGGCGGTGCGCATCCTCGACCAGCGCCGCGTCGATTTCGAATATGACGGCGAAATGGCCGCGGATGTCGCGATCAATCCGGAGCTGCAGACCGCCTATCCATTTTGCCGGCTCACCGGCCCGGCCAATGTGCTGGTGATGCCGGCCTTTCACTCGGCCTCGATCTCGACCAAGCTTTTGCAGGAGCTCGGCGGTGCGACCGTGATCGGGCCGATCCTGGTCGGTCTCGACCGGCCGGTGCAGATCGTGCAGCTCGGCGCCAAGGACACCAACCTCGTCAATATGGCGGCGCTGGCGGCTTATAACGTAAGCGGATGAAAATCATGACCAATCGAACCTTGCGCGGCGTCATCGCCGCGGTGGCGACCATCGTCGACAAGTCCGGCGGCATCGACCACGCGCGCTCGCTGAAGCTCGCGCGCTTTTTGCTCGACAATGGCTGCGACGGACTGAATGTGCTCGGCACCACCGGCGAGGCAACCTCGTTCGCGCGCGACGAGCGCATGGGCCTGATGAGCGCCTATCGCGACAACGGCCTGCCGATGCAGCGCCTGATGGTCGGCACGGGCGCGGCCGCTGTCTCCGACGCAATTGCGCTGACCCGGCACGCGGCGGGGCTCGGCTTTGCCGGCGCGCTGGTGCTGCCGCCCTTCTATTACAAGGGGGTGCCGGATGACGGCCTCGTGGCCTATATCGACGCGATCGTGACGGCGACCGCCGATCATCCGATCCCGCTCTATCTCTATCATTTCCCGGCCCAGTCCGGTTTGCCCTGGCATGTCGGCCTGATCCGCCGCCTGCTCGATGCTCATCCCGCCCGCATCGTGGGACTGAAGGACTCCTCCGGCGACATGGCCTATGCGCGCGAGGCGGCGCAGATTGCGGACGGCTTCGATGTGTTTCCATCGACCGAAGCGGCGTTGCTGGAGGCGCGGTCCGGCTCCTTCGCCGGATGCATTTCCGCCACGGCGAACTGCAATGCCGACCTGTGCCAGCTCGCCTGGTCGTCGGGGGACACCGCAGCCTCCGAACAGGCGGTGACGATCCGCAACCTGTTCAACGGCCGACCGCTGGTCTCCGGCATCAAGTCCCTGCTGGCCCATATCCACGGCGACCCGGCTTTGGCCGCGGTCAAACCGCCGCTTGCCGAGCCCTCGGCGGCGGACCGGAACGCCATTATCGCCGGATACGACGCCGTACGGGCCCGAAAGGTGGCCTAAAGAGCCCGGAATCGGCGTTTTCGTTCATTGACGGGAAGGGGTCCCGCGACTATAACCCCCTCCAAACGAGGCGGCGGCGTTCCGCCGCCTCTCGCATTTTCCGAAATCATCCGTCCGGCGGCGCCACGGCAGGCGCTGGACTTTCGTTGCAGAGGGCCCCATGGCCAATACCAAGTCGGCCAAGAAGAAAACGCGCGTGATCGCGCGCCGCACCAAGATCAACCAGCATCGCCGGTCGATGATGCGCGGCTTCATCCGTAAGGTCGAAGAGGCGATCACGGGCGGCGATCGCAACGCGGCCCTCGCCGCGCTCAAGGCTGCAGAGCCGCAGATCATGCGCGCGAGCCAGAAGGGTATCGTTCACAAGAAGACCGCGAGCCGGAAAGTTTCGCGTTTGACCGCGCGGGTCGCAAAGCTCGGCTAGTCAGCACATCGATATTCGTGACGCAAAAGACCCGGCGCTGCCGGGTCTTTTTGTTTTTGGGCGAGGCCGCAACGCTGGACCGCAAGGCTATTCCATGCCGCTCCGATGTGATGTTGTCGCCTTCGCTTTGCATTTTGCGAACCAAGTGTCGCAGAAGCGACACACTTTGTACCGTCCAACCATCACCTTCGTAGGTGGGCAGACCATTGCGGTACCTTCCTGCAGCCGCATTGCTTGAAAATTCGGTCAAAAAAACTCCCGGAAAAATAAAGCGTTACCTGCAAAGCGTAGCGGGGACTTTCAAATTGCAGAGCGCGACACAGTTTGGGCCCACCAACGCCTTTTGATCCGAACCGCTTCGAAAATCACTCGGCCCAACAAAAGCACGCGGGGATTCAAGACGTTGTAGTGACAAAAGCATGAAAACCGCCGTGTTTACTGGGTCGAAGCGATTTCCATAACGCCGGATGCCCGACAAACTCGTTGCAGTTTGGGAGCGTCGGTGTATTTTCAGATCACCGCCGCACGGCGCTGCGGCGGCCTTCTGTAAACGGTCTGGTTTGAAACTCACGAAGATGAGAACGGGTGAAGTGTGTCTAAATTTCTCATCGGTTTGATCTTGGTAAGGGCAACAGGCTGCACTGACTAGAAGGTAAGAACTCACTGCTGAACGCTGCGACGCTGCGTATTTGTATCTGCGTCGCTGGGAAGCTCCCGAAACTCTAACGTCGACGAAGAATCGGACCACCGCGTGGAGGCGCGCGGATGGCAGGGGGAGTCATGACGACGGGTCAAACAAACTATCCTGGCCGCAGCTCGAAGCGGCAAAAAGCGGCGCGACGTGTCAGGCGATACGGTGCCACCGGAACGGACTTCGCCCGGCTTGTCACGGGAGCGGCGCATAGCCTGCCGCAAAAAACCAACGCAACCGGTTCGCTGGGCGCGGCTTCTCCTCCCACCGATGGCTAGGTTCGCGCTCATACGGCATCCGACGGCGTGTAACGGATTGATCTGAATCCGGGAGCTTGATCGCTCCGCCGTCATCAGCCGCATGAGCAGCGACGCCAGGGGTCACAGCCCCGGCATTTCACCCATTGGTTTTCGACATTCGGGAAGAGGCAACCGAAATGACGAGTTTGGAACAGGAGCGCTGGTCCCGGGTTAAGGGACGGCTCAAGGCAGAAGTCGGCGACGATATCTTTGCGAGCTGGTTCGCGCGGATGGATCTCGAAGCCGTCGAGAACGATACCGCCAAGCTTTCGGTCCCGACACGCTTTCTGAAGAGCTGGATTCAATCGCATTACGGCGATCGCGTGCTGCGCTGCTGGCAGGCCGAGGAACGTGGCGTCCAGCGGATCGAGTTGTCGGTGCGCACGGCGGCGATCAAGACATCGCTCGCCAAGCCGCGTGCGGACGAGCCCGCCGAACCTGCGCACGAGCAGAAGGTCGAGAAGGCGAACGGAACTGAGCCGCGTCCGCACATGGCCGTGAGCATGCCGGTCTCGGCCGCTCATGAAGCGTCGGGAGGCTCTCCGCTTGATCCGCGGCTGACTTTCGAAACATTTGTGGTGGGGCGTTCCAATACGCTCACGCATGCGGCGGCGAAGCAGGTCGCGGCGGCGCGGCGCGGCGACCTCGTCATGTTCAACCCGCTCTACATTCACGCCGGCGTCGGCCTCGGCAAAACGCATTTGCTGCAGGCGATCACTTGGGCCGGCAATGCCAGCGGCGAGCGCAAGGTGCTGTATCTGACGGCCGAGCGTTTCATGTACGGTTTTGCGACGGCGCTGAAGACCCAGAACGCGATCGCCTATAAGGAGGCTTTGCGCGGCATCGACGTCCTCGTGATCGATGACCTGCAATTTCTCACCGGCAAGAGCATGCAGGCGGAATTCTGTCACACCTTGAACGCGCTGATCGATGCCGGGCGGCAGGTTGTGATCGCCGCGGACCGGCCGCCCTCCGAACTGGAGACCCTCGACGACCGGGTGCGCTCGAGGCTCGCGGGTGGACTGGTGGTCGAAATGGGTCCGCTCGGCGAGGAACTGCGCTTCGAAATTCTCAAGAACCGGATTATGGCGGCGCGCGCCCACCATCCGGGGTTTGAGGTGCCGGACAATGTGGCATCCTTCATTGCGAAATCCGTCACCCATAACGGGCGCGACCTCGAAGGAGCCCTCAACCGGCTGCTGGCGCTGAGCAAGCTGTCCGGCCAGCCAATGACCATGGAAGTCGCCGAGCGGGAAGTGCGGGACCTGATCCGTCCGCAAGAACCCAAGCGGGTGAAGATCGAGGACATCCAGCGCGTGGTGGCGCGGCAATACAATGTCAGCCGCTCCGACCTGTTGTCATCGCGGCGAACGGCGAACGTGGTCCGGCCGCGCCAGGTGGCGATGTATCTGGCGAAAACTCTGACGTTGCGCTCCCTGCCCGAAATCGGCCGCAGGTTTGGCGGGCGCGACCACACCACCGTGCTGCACGCCGTTCGCAAGATCGAGCATTTGCTCGGCAGCGACACTGCGCTTGCCGACGAGGTCGAGGCGCTGAAGCGGCAGCTTCAGCTCGAATAGCGCGCGCAGGGCTTCAGGGCCCCGACGGGGCCTGCGATAGGGGCTTGCCGAGCGCGGCTTGGCACGGCACTTTCGCGTCCCCCGGCCGTCCGGCGCCCGCCGGCGGCCGGTCATCGTCACAGCGGCGCTGTTCGGGCGCGTCAGGGTTCAGCTAAGATGAAAGTCACCGTCGAGCGTGCGCATCTACTCAAATCGCTCGGCCACGTGCATCGCGTGGTCGAGCGCCGCAACACCATTCCGATCCTCGCCAATATCCTGATCCGCGGCGAGCGCGGGAAGCTGGCGCTCAAGGCCACCGACCTCGACCTCGAGGTCAACGAGTCGGTCGCGGCCGAAGTATCCCCGAGCGGCGCGACCACCGTGCCGGCACATATGCTCTATGACATCGTGCGCAAATTGCCGGACGGCTCGCAGATCGTGCTCGAAGCTTCCGGCGAACGCGGCGTGCTGACGATCCGCGCCGGCCGCTCGCGTTTCACGCTGCAGACGCTGCCGGAGAGCGACTTTCCCGATCTCAACGCCGGCGACATGACCCACAGCTTCCGGCTGCCGGCGGCTGACCTGAAGACGATGATCGACAAGACCCAGTTTGCGATCTCGACCGAGGAGACCCGCTACTACCTGAACGGCATTTTCCTGCATACGGCGACCAGCGCCGCCAAGACCGAAACGCTGCGCGCTGTCGCCACCGATGGCCACCGGCTCGCCCAATACGAAATTGCACTGCCATCCGGCGCCAAGGGCATGCCGGGCGTGATCGTGCCGCGCAAAACCGTCGGTGAGGTTCAGCGCCTTATCGAAGACAGCGAGGCCGAAATCGCAATCGAGCTTTCGACTTCGAAAATCCGCTTCTCGATCGGCGACGTGGTGCTGACCTCCAAGCTGATCGACGGCACCTTCCCCGATTATGGCCCGGTGATCCCGCTCGGAAATTCGAAGCTTCTTCAGGTCGACAAGAGTGAGTTCGAACATGCGGTTGACCGCGTCTCGACGGTGTCGAGCGAGCGCGGCCGCGCGGTGAAGCTTTCGCTCGCCGGCGGCAAGCTTACGCTGTCGGTTAACAACCCGGATTCCGGAAGCGCCACCGAGGAACTGGAAGTCGAGTACGATTCCGATCCGCTCGATATCGGCTTCAACTCGCGCTATCTACTCGACATCGCCGCGCAGATCGACAGCGAGACCGCAATTCTGAAACTCGCCGATCCGGGTTCGCCGACCCTGATCCAGGACAAGGATGGCGGCAAGGCGCTCTATGTCCTGATGCCGATGCGGGTGTAGCAACCGATGTTGACCGGTCATGGCCGGGATCGTCCCGGCCATCCACGTGTTGACAGGCGGCGCCAAAGGCGTGGATGCCCGCGACAAGCGCGCTCATGACGGCGGAGATGGTTAAGCCAAGACCGCCATGACTCCCGCCCGCATACTTCGCCTCAACCTGACGAATTTCCGCTCCTATCGCGCGGCGAGCCTCAACGCGGCCGAGCGTCCGGTCGTGCTGGTCGGGCCGAACGGCGCCGGCAAGACCAATATCCTGGAGGCCATCTCCTTTCTGGCGCCCGGCCGCGGTCTGCGGCGCGCCACGCTCGACGAAATCGCTTTCAGCGAGGGCGACGGCTCCTGGGCGGTCTCCGCCGAAATCGAAGGCGCGCTCGGGCTTGCGACGCTCGGCACCGGGATCGCGGCACCGCATGGCGAGGAGCAGCCGGCCACGCGGCTTTACCGGATCGACCGCGAGCCCGCGGGCTCGGCCGCCGACTTCGCCGAGCATCTGCGCATTGTCTGGCTGACGCCTGCGATGGACGGCTTGTTCGCGGGCCCTGCTTCCGAACGCCGGCGGTTCCTCGACCGCCTCGTGCTTGCGGTCGACGCATCGCATTCGGCCCGGGTGTCTGCGCTGGAGCGCTCCCTGCGTTCGCGCAACCGGCTGCTCGAAGACGCGAGGCCGGACTTGCATTGGCTGGAAGCCGTCGAGCACGAGACGGCGGAGCTTGCTGTCGCGGTTGCAGCCTTGCGCGCCGAAACGGTCAGGCGTCTGCAAACGGCTTTGGCCGCGAGCCAGGGGGCCGCCACCGCATTTCCGTTTGCCGAAATCGCGCTGCGCGGATCGATGGAAGAGGCGGTCCTGGCGGAGCCCGCGGCGGAGGTGGAAGCGCGCTATCGCCATCTCCTGCGCGATAGCCGGGCGCGCGATGCTGCCGCAGGGCGTACGCTCGACGGCCCGCATCTCACCGATCTGCATGTCATCTATGGCCCGAAGGGCATCCCGGCCGCGGACGCCTCCACGGGCGAGCAAAAGGCGATCCTGATCCGGCTGGTTCTCGCGCATGGCGCGCTGCTTGCTGGCATGACCGGGCATGCGCCGGTGCTGCTGCTCGATGAGGCCGTCGCGCATCTCGATCCATCGCGGCGAGTCGCTTTGTTCGAGGCGCTGGACGAACTCGGCGCGCAGGTGTGGATGACGGGCGCCGACCCGGCCACCTTCGCCGATTTTGCCGGGACCATCCAGCTGGTTGACGTCGCGCCGGGCCGGGCTGTCAACCGCAGCTAACGCCGATTCCCGCCCAATGGCGGAGCACGAGGAACGGATTCCCCAGCCAGCGCTTTGTCTCGCCAGGAAAAGCCACCCACGGAGGACCGAAGGGCCGGAACCGCACCATGAACCAGGAAGAGACCCGGGATAACAAGCAACCGAAGAAGGACGGGGTCGCGAAGCATCCGGCCGAGCGGCTGCAGGAGGCGATCGACGGATTGCGCAAGGACGTAACGAAGGTGGAGGTCTGGGCCGCAGCATTATCGGCTTTTTCGCGGCCGATCCCGGATTACCGGCCGAACCCGAAATACGAGCTGGGACAGCAGGTCCAGACCCCTGATTTCAGTGACGGCAACAGCGAGAGCGATCCTGGAACCGCGCCTCGCAAACGCCCCCAGGACGGCTTCTGAAGCGGCCTCAATTTGGCCTGTTCAGGGCCTTGAAAATCGTTCAATTCCAATTACTTACGTAAATTGAAATAGGGCTGTACGCCCCGGTTTTTTCGTGTCACCAAGACACATTCCGCCACCGTCTTTTGCAACTGATTCGAAGGCTGCCTGATGGCCGAGCCCGCCCGCCAGAACCCATCCGAACCGTCTCCGGAATACGGCGCGGAGTCGATCAAGGTCCTCAAAGGCCTGGATGCCGTGCGCAAGCGCCCGGGCATGTATATCGGCGACACCGATGACGGCTCCGGCCTGCATCACATGGTCTACGAGGTCGTGGACAACGCGATCGACGAGGCGCTGGCCGGTCACGCCACCGAAGTCGTCGTCACGCTCAATCCCGACGGTTCCTGCACGGTGCGCGACAATGGCCGCGGCATTCCGGTCGACATCCACAAGGGCGAAGGCGTGTCGGCCGCCGAAGTGATCATGACCCAGCTTCATGCCGGCGGGAAGTTCGACCAGAACTCCTACAAGGTGTCCGGCGGACTGCACGGCGTCGGCGTGTCCGTCGTCAATGCGCTGTCGACCTGGCTGAAGCTGACGATCTGGCGCGACGGCAACGAGCACCAGATGGAATTCCGCGACGGCGTCGCGACGGCACCGCTTAAGGTCACCGGCAAGGCCGAAGGCCGCAAGGGAACGGAAGTGAGCTTCCTGCCCTCGCCGCAAACCTTCTCCATGACCGAGTTCGACTTCAATACGCTGGAACACCGGCTGCGCGAACTCGCCTTTCTGAATTCCGGGGTCACGGTCATCCTTACCGATGCCCGGCATGCCGTCGAGAAGCGCGAAGAGATGCGCTATGACGGCGGCATCGAGGCTTTCGTCAAATATCTCGATCGCAACAAGACGCCGCTGATCCAGCAGCCGATCACGATCCGCGCGGAACGCGACGGCATCGCCGTCGAATGCGCGCTGTGGTGGAACGACGGCTACCACGAAAGCGTGCTTTGCTTCACCAACAACATCCCGCAGCGCGACGGCGGCACCCACCTCGCCGGATTCCGCGGCGCGCTGACGCGCCAGATTACCGGCTACGCCGAGAAGAACGGCACATCCAAGAAGGAAAAGGTCTCGCTCTCCGGCGACGATTGCCGCGAAGGCTTGACCGCCGTCCTTTCGGTGAAGGTGCCCGACCCGAAATTCTCCTCGCAGACCAAGGACAAACTGGTCTCGTCCGAAGTCCGCCCCGTTGTGGAGAACGTCGTCAATGAGGCCCTGCAGGACTGGTTCGAGGTCCATCCCGCAGAAGCCAAGACCATCGTCGGCAAGGTTGTCGAGGCAGCCGCAGCCCGCGAGGCTGCGCGTAAGGCGCGCGAACTTACCCGCCGCAAGGGTGCGCTGGACGTGTCGTCGCTGCCCGGCAAACTCGCCGATTGCCAGGAACGCGATCCGGCCAAGTCCGAATTGTTCATCGTCGAGGGCGACAGCGCCGGCGGCTCCGCCAAGCAAGGGCGCAACCGCGAATTCCAGGCGGTGCTGCCGTTGCGCGGCAAGATTCTGAATGTCGAGCGTGCGCGTTTCGACAAGATGCTGTCGTCTGCCGAGATCGGCACGCTGATCACCGCGCTCGGCGCCGGCATTCGCGACGAATTCGATATCAACAAGCTGCGCTATCACAAGATCATCATTATGACCGACGCGGACGTGGACGGCTCCCACATCCGCACCCTGCTTCTGACTTTCTTTTTCCGGCAGATGCCGCAGATCATCGAGGGTGGCTATCTCTATATCGCGCAGCCGCCGCTTTATAAGGTCTCGCGCGGCAAGTCCGAGCAATATCTGAAAGATGAGCGCGCGCTCGAGGACTATCTGATCGAGCACGGCCTCGAGGATACGGTGCTGCGGCTCGCCTCCGGCGAAGAGCGCGCGGGCACCGACCTGAAAAAGCTGATCGAGAACGCGCGTGCGGTGCGCAATCTCCTCCACGGCCTGCACAGCCGATATAACCGCAAGGTTATCGAACAGGCGGCCATTGCGGGTGTCCTGACGCCGAACGTCACCGGCAATCCCGAGGCAGCCGCAGCCGCGGCGGACTATATTGCGCGCCGGCTGGACGTACTGTCCGACGAAACCGAGCGCGGCTGGCGCGGCCGTTTCGATTCCGAGGGCTTTCATTTCGAAAGGACGGTACGCGGCGTGAAGGATGCGGCGCTGATCGATCAGGCGCTGCTTGGTTCGGCCGACGCACGCAAGCTCGACGAATATGCGCCGCTCCTTCAGGAAGTCTACGTCAAGCCAAGCACGCTCCGCCGCAAGGGCGAGGAGACGCCGATCTACGGACCTGTCGGGCTGTTTGAGGCTGTCACCAATGTGGGCCGCAAGGGCATTGCATTGCAGCGCTACAAGGGGCTCGGCGAGATGAACCCGGAGCAGCTCTGGGAGACCACGCTGAACACGGATGTGCGCTCGCTGCTGCAGGTCAAGGTTCGCGAAGTCGACGAGGCCGACGACATTTTCGGCCGCCTGATGGGCGATCTGGTCGAACCGCGCCGCGACTTCATCCAGGAAAACGCGCTGCAGGCGAGCGTCGACGCATAATAAGCTGGACAAAAAGGCAGCTCAACGATGCCCGTGTTCGACATCGCGTTGCCGGAAAATCTCGCCAACGAGCTGGAGAAGGAATTCTTCTGGTGGGAGCCCGTCGGTTCACAACCTCGCACGAACGCGCCGCATCCTCGCTCAAGCGATGGATATTGCGCCGTTTGACGTGATCTGCCGGCTCGAGACCGATGTCGGCCCCAATGCGCTCGCCGAGTTGATGCTCCATGCAGAGCTGGGTTGGCTGAGTGAACGGTCGTGGGAGTTTTGGCGCGGACGCCTCATGCTCGCGACCGGGCGCCCTATTACCTGAGGATGCGCCCCGGAGATCGTTCGACGATGCCACGGCAATTTGAGCCGAGACTCGACATTCTCCCGGCAGAGCAGAAGGAGATTTGGCGGCTGCTCGGCCCAGCTACGCGTCTTGGGCTTGTTCTCTATGGCGGCACTGCCGTCGCGCTTCATCACATATGGTTCGCTCTCCGGGTAATCCTTGATGGCGCTGTCTCAGCTCCGTAATCCCGGCGCTTCCTGGCCGGTGCGCGCGACATACTCGGTATAGCCGCCGCCATAGGCGTGGATGCCGTCCGGCGTCAGCTCCAGTACACGGTTGGAGAGCGCGGCCAGGAAATGCCGGTCGTGCGACACGAACAGCATCGTGCCCTCGAAGCGCGACAGCGCCGCGATCAGCATCTCCTTGGTCGCCATGTCGAGATGGTTGGTCGGCTCGTCCAGCACCAGGAAATTCGGCGGGTCGAACAGCATTTTCGCCATGACAAGGCGCGCCTTCTCGCCGCCGGAGAGGACACGGCAGCGCTTTTCCACATCGTCGCCGGAAAATCCGAAGCAGCCCGCAAGCGTGCGCAGCTGGCCCTGCCCGGCCTGCGGGAAGGTGTAGTCCAGCTCCTCGAAGACCGTCCGCTCGCCATCGAGCAGATCCATGGCGTGCTGCGCGAAATAGCCGAGCTTCACGCTGGAACCGACGGTCACCGTGCCCGCATCGGGTTCTGTCGCGCCGGTCACAAGCTTCAGCAGCGTCGACTTGCCCGCGCCGTTGATGCCAAGTACGCACCAGCGCTCCAAACGCGCGACATGAAAGTCGAGCCCCTCATAGATGCGTTTGCTGCCATAGCTCTTGTGCACGCTCTTCAAGCTGGCCACATCGTCCCCCGAACGCGGCGGCGGCATGAAGTCGAAGGCGACCGACTGACGGCGGCGCGGCGGTTCGACCCGCTCGATCTTCTCCAGCTTCTTAACCCGGCTCTGCACCTGCGCGGCATGTGAGGCGCGCGCCTTGAACCGCTCGATGAACTTGATCTCCTTGGCCAGCATCGCCTGCTGGCGCTCGAATTGCGCCTGCTGCTGCTGCTCGTTCATCGCACGCTGCTGCGCGTAGAATTCGTAGTCGCCGGAATAGCTGGTCAGCGTGCCGCCGTCGATCTCAATCACCTTGTTGACCACGCGGTTCATGAATTCGCGGTCGTGCGATGTCATCAAGAGCGCGCCGTCATAGCCTTTGAGAAAATTCTCCAGCCAGATCAGGCTTTCGAGATCGAGATGGTTCGACGGCTCGTCGAGCAGCATGCCGTCCGGCCGCATCAGGAGGATGCGGGCGAGCGCGACCCGCATCTTCCAGCCGCCGGACAGATTGCCGACATCGCCGTCCATCATTTCCTGGCTGAAGCCGAGACCGGCCAGCACCTCGCGCGCGCGCGCCTCCAGCGCGTAGCCGTCGAGTTCCTCGAACCGCGCCTGCACCTCTCCGTAGCGTTCCAGGATCGCGTCCATCTCGTCGGCGCGGTCCGGATCGGTCATCGCCGCTTCCAGCTCTTTCAGCTCGGCCGCCACCGCGCTCACCGGCCCCGCACCCTCCATGACCTCGGCAACCGCGCTGCGGCCGCTCATCTCGCCGACATCCTGGCTGAAATAGCCGATGGTCAGACCGCGATCGACCGAGACCTGGCCCTCGTCGGGCTGTTCGGTTCCCGCGATCATGCGAAACAGCGTCGTCTTGCCGGCGCCGTTCGGGCCGACGAGGCCGATCTTTTCGCCCTTGTGCAAGGCGGCTGACGCCTCGATGAACAGGATCTGATGGCCGTTCTGCTTGGAGATATTGTCGATGCGGATCATGGGCGAGGCCGGAAAAATGAAGCGGCCCGCTTAGCGCAAGCGCGTGACAGACGAAAGCGCCGATCGGGCGTTCAGGCCAAAAAAGCCGCGCGCCGGCCAGACGGCCGACGCTTCCTAACAAAACCGGATAAATCGCCGGCCATTCTCGACAACGGGTGGCGATTGAAAAGGTATCAGAACTCGTCCCAGCCCTGATCATCCTTCAGTGCGTTTGCACCATGGACCCGCGGTGCCGACGCGACTCGCCGTGTCGTAGACTTCGGCTCGGGCTTCGCCGCCGTGCCGGCCCGGGGCGTTGCCGCAGGCCCGGCCTTTCGGCTGATGACCGGGGTAACGACATTCGGCGTCGCCACCGTCTGACCGAAATTGAAGAAGCTCATGCGCTCGCGCATCGCGCTTTGCTGATCCTCCAGCGTCTTGGCGGTGGCGGCATTCTGCTCCACCAGCGCCGAATTCTGCTGGGTGACCTCGTCCATCTGCACCAGCGCCTTGCTGATCTGGTCGAGACCGCTGGCCTGCTCGGCGCTGGCATTGGCGATATCGGACATGATGCCCGCAACCTGCTTGATCGATTCCACGATCTCGCCGAGCGAGGATCCGGCGCGGTTGACCAGATCGACGCCGTCCTGCACCTGGACAGACGAATTGACGATCAGATCCTTGATGTCCTTGGCGGCCTGCGAGGAGCGCTGCGCGAGGCTGCGCACTTCGGAAGCCACCACCGCAAAGCCGCGGCCTGCTTCGCCCGCACGGGCAGCTTCCACCGCGGCGTTGAGCGCCAGCAGGTTGGTTTGGCGCGCGATTTCGTCGATCACCGAAATGATGTCGGAAATCTTGCGCGAAGACTCCTCGATCCGCACCATCGCCGACACCGCTTCGGCCACGACCTGGCCGCCCTGATCGGCGATCTGGGCCGTCCCCTGCGTCAGCGAATTGGCGTGCTGGGCGTTGCTCGCATTCTGTTTCACCGTGGCAGCTATCTCCTCCATCGAGGCAGACGTCTCCTCGAGGCTTGCAGCCTGCTCCTCGGTTCGCTGCGACAGATCGGTTGTCGCCGCCGCGATCTCGGCCGCAGCGTTTGAAACCTCGTCATTGGCCTGGACAATCGCTTCGATAGTCGATTGCAGACGCTCCAGGGTGCCATTGAAATCATCCCGGATGCCCCAATAGGCCTCCGTGAAGCCCTCATTGAGCCGGATCGTCAGATCGCCGTCCGCCAGCCGCTTCAGGCCTTCGCCGAGGGCGCGCATGGCGCGCGCCTGCTCATCCGCTGCACGCGCCCGCTCCTCGGCCGCTTTTGCCTGCAATTCGGCTTCGGCCGCCTGACGTTTCAAGGCCTCGTCGGCCTCGGCCCTGGCGCGTTCCATCGCCAGCATCTTGAAGCGCTCGACCGCATTGGCGACGTCGCCGATCTCGTCCTTGCGATCGAGGCCGGGCAGCACCACCGAGAAATCGCCGTCGGCGAGCTTCAGCATGGCGCCCTGGATGTTACGCAGCGGCTCGGTGACCCGGCGCGAGACCAGCAGCATCATCGCTGCAACGGTGATGATAGCCAAAACCAGCAGCACGAGCGCGATCGCAAGATGCGTCAAGGCCGAAGACGCCTTTGCTGTCGCGTGATCCTTGGCGACATCGAGTGAAACCTCGGCGACGCCGAGCAGCGAAGCAAGCTTCGACACCGACATCGGCGTCCATTCCTCAGCTTTGATTCCGGTGTTCTCTCCAGCCAAGACCGACTTGAACACCTTCAGGCGCAGTTCGGAAAATTTTGGATCGAAAAACTCGTTCTTGGCCGTTTGCACGGCCTGAGCGAATTGCGGCGGCAGCTTCAGGGCCGCAGCGGCATCCTCCATCGCCGACCAGACCGCATCGGTCCTGCCGAGATTGGCGGTATAGATGAGGAGGGCATCGGCCGGCAGCTTCTGGCCGGCAAGCCCGTTCGACACCATTACCTGAGCATCGCCGGCGCTGTTACGCGCAATCCAGGCGAGTTGCTTGATCGACATCAGCTGGTCGATCATGGCGTCGTCGAGCTTGACCATCGCGTTGAGCTGTTCGGACATTCTATCGAGCAGTCCGAGCAGCGTAGTCGCCTCGTCGCTGAATGCTTTCGCAAGTTCAGGCCGGCGCTGCTCGCGGGGCAGAGTGACGGCGCGCGCGGTCTCATCGTGCATCGCGATGAGTTTGTTCATCGAATTGACCATCGCGGGATACAGCGAGGCCTTGTTCGGAAAATCCATGCGCGCCAGCGCTGCGACCGCAGGCTTCAGCGCCGCAAGCTCGGCTTTGCGGACCTCCTGGGTCTGCGGGGATAAAGCCTGCAGCTGCCGCTGGCCGGTCAAATCGCGGAATGTCGTCGAGCGATCGACGCGCAGATTATGCAGGGCCGTGAACAGATTGCGTGAAACGTCGATGACTTCGGCACTGCGGTGCGCCAGCCGGTATTGATGCCACTGCGACCAGGCATTCTGAGCCAGAACCACGACAACCACCGCGCCGAGGACTCCGATCACGGATTTCAACAGTGCACCGACGGAAATTCGATTCAGCATTTTGCAAAAACCTTTCGCCCCTCCGGCGTTGATGATCCATAAGGGGCGAAAGTAAATTGAGCGTAATTGCCGGCGAGCTCACGAGAGGCTTGCGCTGGGACGTCTCGTTCTTGCGCCCGCCCTTTCCGCGCCGACACTCGAACGTAGAGCGGGATTACGCGTCACGTTACACAATTTTCTTGTGAAGCGAGGCCGCAGGCGCGAAATTTTGCGCGCAACAATCAGAAAAGATCAAAGTACTCTTTTTGCTCCCAGCGCGTGACGTCCGGCGTGTCGGATTTCTCCTCGCTCCGGAAGCGGAGGATCTCCGCCTCCTTAATACGAATGTAGTAGTCGACAAAGTGCTGGCCGAACGCCTGCCGGAAACACGCATTGTCCTTTAGAGCAGCGAGCGCATCGCCGAGCGATGTCGGCATCATTTCCGCCTCGGTCTCGTAGGGCGTATCGGCGGACGGGCCCGGCTCCAGACGTCGCGCAACGCCGTCGAGCCCGCAGGCTACCTGCGCGGCGACATAGAGATATGGGTTGGCTGCGGGCTCGCCCACCCTGTTCTCCAGATGCGTGGCCGGATCGCCGGGCTGGCCGATCACGCGCAGCATGACCCCGCGATTGTCCTGCCCCCAGATCACCCGGTCGGGCGCCAGCGCATAAGCACGGTAGCGCTTGTAGCCGTTGATCGTTGGCGTGGTGAATGCGGCCGCAGCGCGCGCATTGGCCAGCAGACCCGCAAGCCAATGGCGCGCCAGCGGCGGCAGCACCCGCGCCGGATCGGCCGACACGAATGCATTCGTCCTGGTCCTTCGCTCGATCAGCGACTGGTGCAGATGCCAGCCGCTCGAAAACGCATTAGGCAATCCCGGACGGCACATGAAGGTGCAATGCAGACCGTGCCGGCGCGCGATCTGTTTCATGGCGCTGCGAAACAGCATCATCATGTCGGCGGACGCGAGCCCGATCTCCGGGCGAAACGTGAACTCGCACTGGCTTGGTCCGAGTTCGACTTCAAGCGAGCGGAACGGCAGTCCGAGCGCCGTGACGGCGCGCCAGAACGGCTCCAGGATCGGCTCGATCTGGTCCGAGCGCGCTTCGGTGAGAAGCTGGAAGCCCTGATGGATGTAGCTGACATCGACCGGCTCGCCGGGCCAGGTCGCATCCGCCGGCGAAAGGCGCGGATTCTCGATGCGATAGAGATGGAATTCGACCTCAAGCCCGGCCATCAGGTCGAATCCGGCCTCTCCAAGCCGCGCAAGCTGATCGCGGGCGATCTGCCGCGTCGAGAACGGCACCGGCTTGCCGTTCGGGAAATAGATGTCGCATAGCACCCAGCCGGTATTCGGCGCCCAGGGCAGCACGCGGAAGGTCGCGGGATCCGCGATCATCAGGAAGTCGGCGGCGCCCTGCATCTCGGGCATTGCGAAGCCGCCGCCCGGCGTGAAAACCGGAAACACCGTCTTGTGCGAGGTGTCTTTGGCAAGCAGCGTCGTCGTCATGGAGACGCCGTTGCGCATTAGCTTCGCCGCTTCCGCCGCGACGATCGTCTTGCCCCGCAGAACGCCATGTTGGTCGGGAAACGAGAACCGGACCAGTTCAAGCTTGCGGTCCTCGATCTCCTTCGCGGCCTCGGCGGCCAGCCGGACTTGCTCGTCCGTCCACAAGCCGTGACGTTCGACGAAGCTTAAGGATGCGCGGTCGCGGGAGGACATCATTGTCTGTCGTCCCCGCGAAAGCGGGGACCTGCAATAACCAGCGTGGAATTTGGGTCCCCGCCTTCGCGGGGACGGCCGGTCACGTATAGCACGGCTTGCGGCAAAGGCGGCTAATGACGATTTGCCCAGCTCTTGGTCGTGCGGCGGCGCTCATGCGCCTTATCGACATAGCCTTGCCAGTCGGCCACGGGACCGACGCCATCGACGCAGACCGGGCCGGTGATTTCGGGCGCCTGCTTGTCGTCCAGCACCATTAGCGGGCGCTCGCCCTTTCCAGCTTGCTCGATCGCTGCGCGCAGCAGCCGGCGGTACGCCGTGATCGCCTTGTCGGACTGGCCGAGATGTTCCTTGGTGCGGTCCTGGATCGGGCCCATCGATTCGCACGCCCATTGGTCGTGGATGTTGATGTCGGCGCCCATGCCGGTATAGGTCTCGTGCGCCTGCTCGTGAGGATCGAAGCCGTAGTCGTTGGACTTGTTCTTGCGCGGCACGTAATTCGGCAGCTCATACAGTTCCAACCGCTGGCGGCGCATCTCCTCCTTGTCGACCTTCTGACCGAAGCTGGTGAAGATGCAGTACCAGTAGTGCGTGGTCTCGTCGATCGGCACATGCCATTGCGAGATCGTCATCTCCTGGCTCATCGGAATCATGAAAGCATTCGGAAACACTAGATTGGTGGTTCGCACATGCATCGACTTGTCGTTGATCTGGCGCAGCGTATTGAGCCGCAGGCCGTAATCGGTCTGTTCGACCTCGATGCGCGGACGCGGGAAGTCGCGCATGATCTTGGTCATCGGCATGTCCGCGTCAGACGTCGAGTCGCGGAACATCTTGCCATAGGACTTCGAGGTGTCCTCGTCTTCGAAGAAGCGGTGCAGCCATGAGGTATGCGCGGGGTCGATGCCGACCTCGAGCGACTGCAGCCAGTTGCACTCGATCAGTCCCTTGAAGGCGAAGGTGTATTCGTCGGGCGCGACGAAGCAGTCGAAATTCGGGAAAGCCGGGGGCTCGCCCGGTCCCATATAGGCAAACAGGATGCCGCTCTTCTCCGCCACCGGATAGGACTTCTGGCGGATGTTCTTGCACAGGTTGGAGCCGTCGGGCTCCGCCGGGGTTTCGAGGCATTTGCCGTTCACATCGAACTTCCAGCCATGGAAGGAGCAGCGCAGGCCGTCCTTCTCAAGACGGCCGAAGGCGAGGTCGGTGCCGCGATGCGGACAGCCGCGCGCGATCAGGCCGTAACGCCCCTGCCCGTCCTTGAAGATCACGAGATCCTCGCCCAGCAACCGGACCGGCTTGATCGGGCGATTGGTGGCCAATTCCTCGACCAGCGCGGCGGGCTGCCAGTAGCGCCGCAGCAGGTTGCCGGCCTTGGTGCCGGGATTGGTGCGGGTGATGAGTTCGTTCTGTTCTGCGCTCAGCATGGCAAGTCTCCTTGATGAGGCGCCGCTGCGTGGGGCCGGAGATCTCAGAAAATGTTCGTTGACCGAACATACGTTCGAATTAGAACAAAGTGGTTGAGGCTAGGCAAGCGCAAAAAGCGGGCTAAAATGGCCTTGCCGGCAACATTTTCGAACATTCGTTCGTTTTTCGGACGCCTGGGGGCAAGTAGCGCATGAGCGAGCCGTTGATCGTTGTGGGCGCGTCCTATGCGGGTCTGCAAACCGCTTTGTCGGCTCGCGAGGCTGGCTTCGCGGAACCCATCCTGCTGCTCGGCGACGAAGACGATCTGCCCTATCAGCGTCCGCCGCTGTCCAAGGGCTTCCTGCTCGGCAAGGTGACCGAAAGCGCGCTGCCAATCCGCGCGCAACAGGTGCTCGACCAGCACCGCATCGAATTTCTGCCGCGCACGCGGATCACCGCAATCGACCGCACCGCGCGCACAGTCGAGACGGCGGACGGCAAGCGCATCCATTACGGCTGGCTCGCCCTCGCAACCGGCTGCGGGGCGCGCCGCCTGCCGGCCGAAGGCGCCGATCTCGATGGCGTCATGGTACTGCGCACGCTCGCCGATGCCCGCGCGCTGATGGCCCGTTTGCCCGGCATCGACAGCGCCGTGATCATCGGCGGCGGCTTCATCGGCCTCGAGGTCGCAGCGTCTCTGACCACGCTTGGCAAGCAGGTCGCGGTGGTCGAAATGCAGGACCGGCTGCTGGCGCGCGCGTTGCCGCCGCGCATGTCGGAATTTCTCGCCCATGCACACCGGCGTGCCGGCGTAGACCTTGTCATGCGGATGGGCGTCGCGCGGCTGATCGGCAATGGACGCCGGATCGCGGCGGTCGAACTGACCGACGGCCGCAAGCTCGACGCCGATCTCGTTGTGGTCGGCATCGGCGCGTCGGTGAATGACCAGATGGCCGCTGCCTGCGGACTCGCCTGCGGCGACGACATTGTCGTCGATGAATATGCGCGCACCAGCGATCCGCATATCGTTGCGGCAGGCGATTGCACGCGGCATCCGAACCGCTTTGCCGGCCGGCCGATCCGGCTAGAATCCGTGCAGAACGCGCTCGACCAGGCCAAGACCGCCGGCGCGACGCTCGCGGGCCAGCTCAAGCCCTACGACGCGGTGCCTTGGTTCTGGTCCGATCAATACGATCTCAAGCTGCAGATGGTCGGCTTTTCTGAAGGTCACGATCAGGCGGTGCTGCGCGGATCGCCGGACGACAACCGCTTCTCGGTGTTCTACTTCCGCGACGGCACGCTGATCGGCGTCGATTCGGTCAATGCCGGCGGCGACCATATGGCCGGGCGTCAGATCATCCCGGCCAATACTCCGATCACGCCGGATGAGGCCGCCGATCCGAGCTTCAATCTCGCCGCGCTCGTAAAGGCAGCACGCAGCCGCGCCGCTGCCGGCGGCCGCTAAGACCGGATCGCCGCATGCCGCGCGTCAAACGATCGCAAGCCGAAGCCGGTCAGATGGAGAGCGCGGGTCCCGAGTTTCTCGAGGCGCTGGCGCGCGGCCTGCGGGTGATCCAGGCATTCGACCGCGACCGCCGCCATCTTTCGTTGAGCGATGCGGCTCGGATTGTCGATCTGCCGCGCGCATCGGTGCGACGAACCCTCCACACCCTGGTCCAGCTTGGCTTTGCCGAAACCGACGGCCGCATGTTCCGGCTGACGCCACGCATTCTGTCGCTGGCAGGCGCCTATCTCCTTTCAAATTCCGTCTCCACGATCCTGCAGCCCGCAGTCGACCGGCTCAGTACCGAGTTCAACGAAGCCTGTTCCGCTGCGGTGCTCGACGGCGACGACGTGGTGATGATCGCGCATGCGTCGCCGGCACGGATGCTGGCGCTCGGCGCACAGGTCGGTTACCGGCTGCCGGCGGCGTCGACGTCGCTCGGCCGCGTATTGCTGGCGACGCTCGACGACAGGGATCTTGACCGGTTCTTCGCGCGCGCCCGCCCCGAAAAACGCACTCCGTTCACCGTGGTCGACAAGGCGGAGCTCAAGCGCGCCGTCGCCAAGGCGCGCGACGAGGGCTTCTCGCTGGTGGACCAGGAGGCCGAGCTGGGCTTCCGCTCGATCTCGGTGCCGCTGCGGCGGATCGACGGAAAAGTCGTCGCGGCGCTGAATGCCGGCGTTCATAGCGAACGCGTCTCGATCGATGCGATGATCCACAACTATCTGCCGCGGTTGCGCGCGGCTGCCAGTGAATTGCAGCCCCAGCTGATCTGATCGGACGGCAGGGCCGGAACTCAGCACGCCCTCCGCCGCAGATAGGCGCGGCGCCGGCCGTTCAGCCGGTCCTGTTCCGCACGCGCCTCCTTCATCGATGCGGTGGCGCAGACGCGATATTCAAGATCCTGCGGACGATACCCGCAGCCCCGGCGTGCGAAGATTGCAAAAAGCCCCGACGCCGGCGATCGCGTCAGGATTGCAAGGCTTTCTGCGACATTGGCGGAAACCGAAAAAGCAATCTGAGCGCCGGACGTGACATGCCTGACCTCGAATACGCCCGGTCCGGCCGGGGCATCAAGCGTGCCGGAATGCGGGCTGGGAAAGGTTCTCCAGGGAGTCCACGCAACAACAGAAGGCATGCAAGTCGTTCTCGAAACTGTTTCGAGGATGCATCTCGAAGAGGTGGGAGACTATGGCGGCTAACGGTTGTTAACCACGCGCGTGCAGCGATTGCCGCACCGCCCAACGCGGAGCGCGCATTTCCGTTCCGCACCATGTGGATTCGGAATGAGCGATGCCCATGGCGCGCAATGCCGGCAAGAATGCGGCCGCCGACACGCCCGCAGGCAACGACCGCGAAGCTACCGGCCCGGCAAAACCAGCACCTTGGGTTTCACCGGGAGGGTGGTCTTGGAGATCACAACCGACGGCGTATCCGCCATCTCGACCTCGAACTTGTCGCGCATGCGGTCGAGAAAGCGGTTGAGCGTGAACACGCTGAAGTAATGCATCGGGATGATCAGCGGCGCCTTCAGCCCCTCCACCACCTCGATCATGCCGTCGATGTCGAGCGTGTAGCTGCCGTCGACCGGAACCAGCACGGCGTCGATCCGGCCGATCTCATTCAGCTGCTGCTGGGTCAGCGTGTGATGCAAATGGCCAAGATGAGCGATGCACATATTGGCGATCTCGAAAACGAAGATCGAGTTTCCGTGCCGATCGGTGCCTCCGTCCCAGCCGCGGATATTGGTCGGCACATTGCGCACCCGCACATCCTTGTAATTGACGTCGTGGCGGACCGGCTTGCCGCGATCTTCGGCCCAGCCGCGCAGCACATGGGCGATTCCGGGCTCGGGATTATCCGTGTAATGCGTCGAGTGCGCGCGGTTCATGGTGACGATATCCGGCAAGACCGGCGGCCGCACATAATCGTTGTAGTCGGTTGCGATCCTTGCCAATTGCGGACTTTCGATCAGGAAGGTCGAGTGGCCGACATAGGTGATACGCACCTGATCGAATTTGAGCTGCGCGATGCGGAACGCGGCAGGCAGGATGGGAAGCGCGTCGGAGGCAACCAGCCCCGGGCAATTCTCCATCATCTCGGGCTTGGGCGCAGTCGCCTGGACGCGCTCGATAGTGCCGGCACTTGCTGGCACAACGTAAAGGGCCGCAGCGACCGCTGCAGCGGAAAGCCTGGTTGCTGAACGCATGCAACGCTCCCTCACCGTCGAATTATGACATGGCGGGACCAAGCCGCACAATTCACCTGAATGTGCAGCCTTGCGGCGAACTGCCCAACAAAAAAGCGGCGCCGGACGTCGGCGCCGCCAACTGCGAGGCTCAAGTCAGGCCGCGTCAGCGCTGCGACACAATGAAGCCCTTCGGCGTGACCACGACCCAGCGACCCTCCTGACGGCGGATGGTTTCCACCCGGCCGAGCCCCGGAAGATTGGCGCCAGGCACCACTTCGAAAATTCCCATGCGATCGTTTTCGACCATGGCGACGCCGCGGAATACATCGCGCAAAACCCAGCCATTCACCACCGGCGGGCGCTCCTGCTGCTTTTGGGCGATCGAGCCTGTGGTCTCCGGCGCGGACGCAAGCGCAGGAGCCGGCGCCAAAGCCGTAGTGACATTGGCTGCGGTGCGCTTGTCGATGCGCTCCAGCAATTCGGATAGCTTGGCGACACGCTGGGCCGGCTCGGCCTGCGCCTTTTCGGCGCGATCGACCCGCTCGACAATTTTGGCCATCTGCGCATTTGCGCTCTTGGCGTTGCCCTCGATCGTCGCCTTGAGGGAAGCGATCTCGGCCGAGAGCTGGGTGATAACGCCCCGCAGCGCATTCACTTCGATGCTGCGCGCATCATCGGCGGTCGCGGATTGCGGCTTGGCGAAAGCGGCGCCCGCCATCGCGCCGACAGCCGAACCGGCCGCTGCCGACAGGACGATCGCAACAGCGAGAATTGCGGCGCGGCTGAAGCGCTGATTTTTCGCGGGCACATAAAGAATCGGCGCCTTGTGGTCGCCGCCTTGACGATGCTGCGCGCGCTCGACGCTCTCGACCCTGATTTCCGGTGCGGGCGCACCATCCGCTTCGGGCCTTGCCGCGTCCGAAGCGTTGCTCTCTGCGTGCTTGCCGGCTTCGTCGATCGGACCCATGGCTCGATCTCCCAAGAAGGTGAAAACTTCACCAACGGGTAACCAAGCCCACTTACGAATTCGTTAAACTTTTAACGGCTCGCGGCGACGTGATCGCGCGGCGCGCATCGGTAAATGAAATCCTAACGCGCGCTCAGCCGATGCAAGCATCAATGCATCAGCATACGCGGCGAAAAACCGGGGCCAGTCCTTCCGTAACTTTCCGGCGCGTCCTTGCCGCAGCGGAACGCGCGCGCCTTTTCGTCCGCAACCTCGCGCGCAAGCACGTTCGCATCCGGATTGGCGCGGCCATCGACATAGCCGACATGGCAGACCCCGCCTGGATCGAGCCGCGTAGTCACCAGCACCTGACCGCGCACGACCTCGCCCTGGGGATTGGGGTCTTCCTTCTGGACCGTGGTGGACCAGCGCATGATCGTAGCGAAAGGGCGCTTCCTGCCGTCCGGCAGCGTCTCGATGCGCCACTCGACGACATCGCGATGCCCGTTGAACGACATCAGCGACTCGCGATTGGCGAGTTCCTTATTCGCATTACGGCCATAGCTCACGAACGAGCGCTGATCGCCGCCTGAGATGTAGATCGGGATATTCGCATAGCCCTTGCACAGCCATGAACCGTAATCCTCGGCGACGCGGCCGGGCGTATGCTTGCACGCTTTCAGGTCGGTCTTCGTATAGGCATACTCGATGTCCTGCGCGGCAGCACAGGACAGACCCGCCACATAAGCGGCAGCGACAGCAAAAGCAAAAAGACGCGCCATCGTCGCACCCTAACACGCACGGTTATATCCGTCGCGCGCGAGGCAAAACCGGTTCGATCAGACCTTCGGTTCCGGCAAGCCCGCAGATGCACACGCCGCACGCAGCGTATTGAGGATCACGCAGGCGATGGTCATCGGTCCGACGCCGCCCGGCACCGGCGTCACCGCGCCCGCCACCTCGAGCGCTTCCTTGTAATTCACGTCACCCACAAGGCGCGTCTTGCCGCCTTCGCCGGGCACCCGGTTGATGCCGACATCGATCACGGTCGCGCCCGGCTTGATCCAGTCGCCGCGCACCATCTCGGGGCGTCCGACTGCGGCGAACAGGAGATCGGCGCGCCGGCACACATCCTTTAGGTCTTTTGTCTTGGAATGTGCGATCGTCACCGTGCAATTCTCCGCCAGCAGCAATTGCGCGAGTGGTTTGCCGACGATGTTGGAGCGGCCGATCACCACCGCATCCATGCCCGAGAGCGACGGATGGATCTTCTTTGCCAGGATCACACTGCCGACCGGCGTGCAGGGCACGAGCGCCCGCTGACCGGTCGCGAGCCGGCCGGCATTGACCGGATGGAAACCGTCGACGTCCTTGCCCGGATCGATCGAGTTCAGCACGAGCGTGGAGTCGATCTGCGACGGCAGCGGCAATTGCACCAGGATGCCGTGCACGCTCTTGTCGGCATTGAGCCGTTCGATCAGCTTGAGCAGATCGGCCTGCGAGGTGTCGGCCGGCAGCTTGTGGTCGAAGGATTTCATGCCGGCCTCGGTGACCGCCTTCGATTTTGACTTCACATAGACTTCGCTTGCCGGATCGTTGCCCACCAGCACCACCGCAAGACCTGGCACGATGCCGTGTTCCTTCGTCAGCGCCGCCGCGGCTTTCGCGATATTTCCGCGCAGCTCCTGCGCGATGGCCTTTCCGTCGATGATGGTCGCAGTCATTCAGAGATTACCCACAAGCCGTTCCAGCCGCGCCGCGAGTGCGGCGCCGTCGCCGTCGATAACGATGCGCTTGATGCGCGCGGTTTCGCCGGCCGCCAATGTCACTGTGCGGCGCGGTACGTCAAGCGTCTTTGCCAAGAGTGAAATGAGCGCGGCATTGGCGTAACCCTCGGTGGGCGCTGCCCGCACCCGCACTTTCAGAACGGTGTGCCCATCGGACAGCGTCTCGATCCCGTCGATCGCATCGCGCCCACCCTTGGGCGTCAGCCGGATGACGAGCAAAAGGCCCGACGCCGTCGCGTTCCACGGAGCGGCAGGAGGCGGTTGCGACACCGCTGCCCAACCGGCCGTGTCAGAACACGTTTGGATAGATGTAGCGGGTGATCACGCTCTGGATGAAGATAATGATGAGGATCACGATCACCGGGGAGATGTCGATGCCGCCGAGATTCGGCATAATATTACGTATCGGCCGCAGCACCGGCTCGGTGATGCGCCAGAGGAAATCGCCCACCATCGCAACGAACTGGTTGCGGGTGTTCACGACGTTGAACGCCACCAGCCAGGACAAGATCGCGGACGCGATCAGGAGCCAGATGTAGAGCTGCAGAACGATCAGGATGACATCGAGGAGCGCGCGCATCGGGCTTGGTCTTCCGTCCGGACAAGGATGATCGTGGCGAGGGTGCCCTCATGTATCGGCTCAGCCGATTCCGGGCAAGCCGCCCTCCGGCGGGCCAAGCCTCGCAATATCGGCACGCGATTTCCCCTCGCCGCCCAGCCCTGCGGGCATCGGCCTTTGCCGTCCTTGACTTGCTGGAAGCCGGGGCCTAAATGGCCGCTCTTCGCCCATTCTCGCGCATCCGGCCGGTTCGCTGCCGGCTGCGTCTGGCGGGGGCCGTAGCTCAGATGGGAGAGCGCCTCGTTCGCAATGAGGAGGTCAGGGGTTCGATTCCCCTCGGCTCCACCAAATTGTGCCCGGCCGCCAGCCTTGCGCCTGGACGGGCATTCCCGGATGCTCTTCGCCCGGCCTTCGCGGTAAAAAGCGCTGAAGCTACCGCCCCGCGCCCTTGATCCTCTGTTCCAGCCGCGCGATCGCCGCAGGCCCATCGCCATCTTTTGGCGAAAGCTTCACGAACGCTCTGAAATCCGCAAGCGCATCGGACAGCGAGCCCTTCATCTCCAGCGCATTGCCGCGATTGAAATAGGCGCTGGCGTCCTTCGGATTGAGCTTGATCGCCTCATTGAGGTCGGCGATGGCCTTGTCGTATTCCTTCTTGCGGATCAGCGCGACGCCGCGATTGTTATAGGCCTTGGCATAACGCTTGTTGAGCTTGATCGCTTCGGTGGAGTCGGCAATCGCCCTATCGGGATCGCCCTTGCGGTTCCAGGCGACGCCGCGATTGCTGAGCGCGCGCGCATGTTTCGGATTGATCTTCAGCGCCTCGTTGAAATCGGCGATGGCCTTGTCCTGGTCGCCCTTGACGCTCCAGGTGAAGCCGCGGTTGCTCAACGAGTCCGCATCCTTCGGATTGGCGGCGATCGCCTTGTCGCAGGCCGCAATCGCGGCGTCGCCTGCAGCCTTGGCGCAGAGTTCGCGATCAGTTTGCGCCGCCGCGCCGGACGCCAGCGCAACACCGGCAATTGCGATCAACCATGGCTGCAAGGTCCGGGGCCGTCGCATGGTGTCCTCCCCTTTGGCAAGCTCGTTTGGCAAACTTTGCGATAGCTTAGCGCTTTGGCTAAATGCCGAAACTTCAATCCTTCGGATTTGTGTGCGACATCTTCGGCGTTCATTCCTGCACAGTCGCACCGCACCCGCCTACCGCAAACCCGCTGCGGTGCCGCCGCAAAGGACCACCGCCCCGGCCTGACCTAATGAATCCGCAACCCGACTCCGCCGCATGGCTCGGCCAATATCGCGCGTTCGTCCTGTTCTGGTTCGCGCGCGTCTTCGCAAGCCTGGCGTTGCAAATGATGGTCGTCGCGGTCGGCTGGCAGGTCTACGACATGACCGGCCGCGCGCTCGATCTCGGGCTGGTCGGCCTTGCGCAATTCGTCCCGGCATTTCTGCTGGTGCTGGTCGCGGGCGCAGTCGCCGACCGCTACGACCGCAGCCGCGTGGTGCGGCTTGCGCAGATGACGGAGGGCACGGCCGCACTGGTGCTGGCGGTCGGCACCTGGCAGGGCTTTCTTACACGCGACCTCATTCTGGCACTGGTCTTCATGGTCGGCGCCGGCCGGGCATTTGAGGCGCCGACGCTGATGGCGCTGCTGCCACGGCTGATACCGCTGCCGGTACTGCCACGCGCGGTGGCGGGTTCGGCCTCGGCCAACCAGGCGGCGACCATTGCGGGACCGGCGGTGGGCGGCCTGCTTTATGTGTTCAGTCCAACCCTCGTCTATGCGCTTTCAGCCGCGCTGTTTTTCGGCGCCAGCATCCTGATCGCGCTGATCCGGATCGAGCAGGTGGCGCCCAAACGCGAGAAGGTGGACTTTGCCGCACTGTTCGCGGGCATCGCCTTCATCCGCAACAATCCGCTGATCCTGGGTGCGACCTCGCTCGACATGTTCGCAGTGCTGTTTGCGGGTGCGACCGCGCTGATGCCGATCTATGCCAAGGACATCTTCCATGTCGGACCCTGGGGGCTCGGCCTCATGCGGGCAATGCCGGCGGTCGGCGCGCTATTGATGGCGATCGCACTGGCGCGCTGGCCGCTCGTTCGCAATGCCGGCCGCAAGATGTATCTTGCGGTGGCGCTGTTCGGTATCGCCACCATCGTTTTCGCGCTGTCGACCTCATTCGCGCTGTCGCTCCTTGCGCTGTTCGTCCTCGGCGCAGGCGACATGGTGAGCGTCGTGGTGCGCCAGACGCTCGTCCAGGTGCAGACGCCGGATGAGATGCTCGGCCGGGTGATCTCGGTCAACGCGCTGTTCGTCGGCACCTCAAACCAGCTCGGCGAATTCCGCGCCGGCGTGTTCGCGCATATCGTCGGCACGGTGCCGGCAGTCGTGTTCGGCGGTGTCGCAACCTTGCTCATCGTCGGCCTGTGGACGAAACTGTTTCCCGATCTCCTCAATGTGCAAAGCCTGCAGAAGGAAATGCGATGACCGCAAAGCCCGAGACAGCCAAGCCAGACATCGAAGTGCTCCGCTCCAATGCCGTCAATCCGCCCGGCCTGCCCTTCCCGGATGGCGTGCGTGTCGGCGAGTTCGTGTTCATGTCCGGCCAGATCGGCATCAAGCCGGGCACGCTGGAATTGCCCGCGGGCGGCATCGAGGCGGAGACGCGGCAGCTCTTCGAGAACCTGCGGGTCACCATGGAAACCCACGGCATGAAGCTATCCGACATCGTGCGCATCCAGGCGATGCTCGCGGACATGGCGGAATGGCAGCGCTTCAATGCGGTCTATCTGGAATTTTTCCCGGACGCTGCGCCCGCCCGCTGCGCCTTCGGGGCGACTGGACTTGCGCTTGGCGCACGCGTCGAGGTGGAGGCCTTCGCAGTCAGGCGGTGACTGCGGCCGGCTTCACCGCCGGCTCCGGCTGGCCCTTCAGCCAAACATCCAGGAAATGCGCCAGCCAGTTCTGCATGGCGTAATCGAAGACCAGCCGGTCCTCGAAATGCGCGACCCGCTGCTTGGCGCCCGGCAGTTCCATGCGATGCTGGCCGCGGATGGTCCAGCGGCACATCATCGCGTGCGTGACCTCGGGATGGAACTGGATCGCATAGGCATGCGTCCCCTGCCGGAAAGCCTGCACCGGAAAGGTATCGCCCTCGGCCAGAAGTTCCGCCCCAGCCGGCAGATCGAAGCCCTCGCGGTGCCATTGATACACATGGTCCGGCCAGACCTCGCAGATCTCACGCCCCTCGATCGTCGGGCGGATCGGGTAGTACCCAACCTCGACCTGCCCCTCCTCGTGCAAACCGACCTTTGCACCAAGGTGCCGCGCCAGCATCTGACCACCGAGACAAATGCCCAAGAACGGCTTGTTCTCCTTGAGCGGCACCCCGATCCAATCGATTTCCCGCTTGATGAATTCCAGATCGTCGTTGGCGCTTTGCGGTCCGCCGAAAATGACCGCGCCAGCGTGGCCGGCAAGGGTGGCCGGCAGATCGTCACCCAGGGCCGGACGGCGAATATCCAGCGGCACCCCGCGCCTGCGCAGATACTGGCCGACGCGGCCTGGGGTCGAATTTTCCTGGTGCAGAACGATGAGGACGGGCAACGACATCGGCTGGTGTACGGAGCTCCCGCGATTCAACGCCGGAAAATAATCCCTCCGCGCGCCCTGACAAGCGGCTCCGGCGAAATGCCGCTATGAGAAAAGGACTTATCTCGGCCCTGAACCGTGCCGCCGTGCCACCTGGGGCAGCAAGACCTTTCGCGGCACAAAGCCTATGCCATAGACCAAGAGCTTGTTGAGAAACCCAGGTACCACGCGACGCTTTCCGGCCATCAACCCGCGATAGGCTTCTTCGGCCACGCGATCGGCAAGCGTCGTCATCGGCGTCTTGAGCACGCCCGGGCCGGTGCGGGCGACCTCCTGGAATTCGGTCGGAACCGGCCCCGGGCAGAGGGTGGTGACGCGGATGCCACGGCTACGCCATTCCTCGTGAAGCGCCTCGGTGAGGGACACGACGTAAGCCTTGGTGGCGTAATACACGGCGTGGTTCGGTCCCGGCAAAAAGCCCGCGACCGATGCGACATTCATCAGCCCGCCGCGCTGGCGCGCCATCGTCTCGGCAAAACGCAAAGACAGATCGGTCAGTGCCCGCACATTGAGGTCGATCATATGGAGCTGGCGCACCCGCGATTGCGCCGCCGCAGCGCCGGACAGTCCGAAGCCTGCATTGTTGACGACGAATTGCGGCTCCAGACCTTCACGGGCCAATGCTTCCTCAATCCGGTCGCCGGCATCGGCATGCAGCAGATCGACTGTCAAGACCAGCGGCCGGGGCCCGCCGGTTTTGGCAAGGTCATCGGCCAGCACCTCCAACCGCTCGGTTCGCCGCGCGGCCAGGACCAGACGATGACCGTGGCGCGCAAAAACCCGCGCCAGTTCGGCGCCGATGCCCGAGGATGCCCCTGTAATCAGCGCGACCGGTTCAGGCATCGTCGCCCGATTGCTCGCCGGCGACATCACGCTTCATCTCCACACGGTCACGCTGCGAGATGCCGAGCAGGTCGGATGCACGCCACACCACGTTGTCCTCGAACTCGTTCACGCGGCCATCGGCATAGACCATTTCCCACATCATGCGCACGATCCGTCGCCGGCCATCTTCGTCCATCGCGCGGTTGATCAGGCTGGTAAAGCCGTACAAATCGACCGCCTCGCGATCCGCTGCCGTCGCCGCCTCGATCAGTTCCGCAACGGCCTCGTCGCCCAATTCGAACTGGCTCTTGAGCAAGACCCGCAGCTTTTCATGTTCGGCGCCGGTCTCCTGACCGTCGATGGTCATGACATGGATAAGCAGGGCGGCGGCGGCCATCCGGTAGTCATTTTCGTCAAAGCGGCTCAGGGTCTTTTCGCCAATCCCGACATCGCTGAGGAAGTCCCGCAAGAGCTGGAGCATGAAACCTCGATCGTCACAAATTGTAGGGAATGTGGTTGCAACAGGACACATTGTAAAGCGCGAAGCATGGGCATCACGGCCCGGTTGCGGGACGCAGTCGCGCGGCCGCAGTACAGCGGCGAGGGCAGGCTTGCGGCCATTACGGAGGTCGCGGCGCGGCTCCGCGAAATTCAGCGCACTGCGGCGCCTTCGCGCAGACTCTGATCCAGCAGATTGAGATTGTTCTGGATGTAGGGATTGCCGGGATCCTTGGCCTGCGCTGCGAGGAGCGTCTTGCGGGCACGATGCCGGTCGCCACGCAGCAGATAGGAATAGCCCTGATTGTTGAGGATTTCCGGCGTCGGGCCGGCAAGACGGATCGCCTGCGCATAGGCGCGGTCGGCAAGATCGAAACGCTTGAGCTTGTCGTAGCTCGCCGCAAGCCCGACCCAGGCTTCGAGGTCGTTCGGTCCCTTCTCGACGGCACGGCGGAAATGCTGCTCGGCCAAACCGAAGCTGTTTTCGCGATAATGCCGCTTGCCGAGTTCGAGATCGCCCTTCGGATCTTCGCCCATCAGGCCGGTGGAACTCGGCGTGTCGTTGGAAAGGCCCGCGATCGAGCCAGTATGCTCGCTTGTGGTCTCGCATCCTGCGAGCGCAAGGCACGTCACACACACGACAAGTCCGGAAAGCCGACCGATACGCATTCTACGCTCCGGCGCAGACAGCCGCGTGCAGACTGCACCGGCCAGGCCACGCTGATCCGGCTGTTCACGCCGGTGTGGCGACGGTAGCCTCGGGTGGTTAAGATTTTATTCGGGCGTGAAAGGTGTGGTTAACCTTGCACTAATCCCGCAGGTCAGCCGAATCCGCCGGTCATGAGCCGGACGACGACAGGCAGAAGAATCACGACAAAGATTACCGGGAAGATGCAGATCATCATTGGCAGCGACAGCTTCGCCGGCAGGCTATAGGCCTTCTCCTCTGCACGCGACAGCCGCTTGTGACGCATGTCGTCGGAATAGACGCGCAACGCATCGGTGACGCTCGAACCGAGTTCTTCTGATTGCTGGATCAGCGTTGCGAACGACTTGGCTTCTTCGAGGCCGAGACGGTCGGCGAGATGCTCCAGCGCCTCGGTCATGGTGCGGCCCGCCCGGATCTCCAGATTGGCCATATGGATATTGGCGCAGAGCGAGGGATAGGAATCCGCAAGTTCGCGGCCGACCCGGTCGAGCGCCGCTTCCATGCTCAGGCCGGCGTCGGCGCAAACCACCAGAAGGTCCATGAAATCGGGAAAGCCGGCGCGATGCTCGTCGCGCCGTGACGCGATCCGCCGATCGAGATACAGACTCGGCGCCGCATAACCGAGCATGCCGCCCGCCCCGATCGTCAGCCAATAGATCGAGTTGCCCTCGCCCGGCGCAAAGACCATTGCCGCGGCAGCAAAGCCGACCGCGAGCGCAACCCGCGCCAGAAAGAAAAGGGCGACGGCCCGCGATTCATAGATCCCCGCGAGGATCAGCCGCTTGCGCAGCACCTTCATATCCTTGGAATCGCTTTCGCCGAAGTGCTTCTGCGCATAGTCGGCGATGCGCTGCGCTGCGGTGGCGCCGGATTTGCGCTGCGAATGGGATGCAAAGCCGCCGATCTCGGCCGCAACCTTCGGATTGATTCCAGCGCTGCGCCGGCGGATCGCGCCATGCACCCGGATGGTCGCCATCATCACAAAAGTCAGGATTGCGGTCGCAAGGAATACTGTCAGCGTCAGCAGGATCGATTCGGGGTCCGCAAAAATATTGAATTCGCCGGTCATGGTCAGATCCTGAAATTGACCATGCGGTGCATGATGAAGATGCCGACGCCCATCCAAGCGCCCGCGCCGGCCAGCGCCATCTTGGTGATATCGTGATACCAGACGCTGCTATAGTATTCAGGCGAAACCAGATGGATGATGCCGAACAGCATGATCGGCAGCGATGCGAGGATCATAGCGGATGCGCGACCTTCGGACGCAAGCGCACGCACCTTGCGCCGCATCTTGAAGCGCAGCCGGATCACGGCCGAGAGATTTTCAAGAATTTCGCTCAGGTTGCCGCCGGTCGAGCCCTGGATTGCAATCGCGGTGACGAACAGCGGCAAATCTTCCTGGCCCACACGGAAATACAGATTCCGCATCGCCATCTCGAGATCGGAACCGTAGGTCACCTCGTCGGCGACAATGCCGAATTCGGTTCCGCATGGATCCGGCATCTCGCGGCCGACCATGGTGATCGCCACCGGGACCGGGTGTCCGGCTCGCAGGCTGCGCACGATGATGTCGAGCGCATCGGGGAATTGCGCGCCGAATTTCTTCTGGCGCCGGCCGCGCAGGAATTTGAGCCAAAGCAACGGTGCGGCGGTGAGGAAGAATAGCAGAGTGAGCCCGCTATAGAGCGGCTGGCCTTTCACAACATGCATCGCAGCCGCCGCAACCAGGGCAACGACGGCCACATAAAGTGCGAGCTTACCGATGCCGAGCGACAGTCCGGATTGCAGGATCAGCCGGTTCAGATATTCGACCGGCAGACGATAATCGCCGCCGCGATTGAGGCCGCGCTCCTTGCGCAGCTGGATCAGCACGCCCTCACGGTTCGGCTCGTCCCGGAGCAGCTGGATACGCCGGTTGATGCTGTTGCGGTACGACGCGTTCTGAAAGAACAGCAGATAGGCTGCCTCGAACACCAGGAATGCCGAAATTCCGATGAAGGCGAGGAAGAGATATTGGGTGTCGAAATCGAGCCAGGCCATCGCTCCGTCCGTCACAGCGGCTGACTTGGATCGAAATACGTGCCCGGAATGCGAATGCCGCGGGCCGCAAGCTCGCTGAGGAAACGCGGCCGCACGCCGGTCGCCTGGAAATGTCCGATCACAGTTCCGTCCTCGGCGGTGCCGGTGCGCACGAACCGGAAGATTTCCTGCATCTGCACAATATCGCCTTCCATGCCGGTGATCTCGGCGACGGAGGTGACGCGGCGCTTGCCATCCGACATGCGCTGCAGCTGCACGATCATGCGGATGGCGGCGGCGATCTGGCCCCGGATCGAGGATATGGTCATCGGCAACCCGGCCATGCCGATCAGCTGTTCAAGCCGGGAAATCGCCTCACGCGGGTTGTTGGCGTGGATCGTCGCCATCGAGCCCTCGTGGCCGGTATTCATCGCCTGCAGCATGTCGAAGGCTTCCTCACCGCGGCACTCGCCAAGGATGATGCGCTCGGGCCGCATACGGAGCGCGTTCTTGACGAGTTCGCGCTGGCGGATTTCCCCCTTGCCCTCGACATTTGGCGGACGGGTCTCCATGCGCGCGACATGCGGCTGCTGCAGCTGCAATTCGGCGGCGTCCTCGATGGTGATCAGGCGTTCCTTGTCCGAAATGAACGCGGACAGGGCGTTCAGCATCGTCGTCTTGCCCGAACCGGTGCCGCCCGAGATGATGGTGGTGATCCGCGACTTGACCGCAGCCGCGAGCAGTTCCGCCATCTGCGGCTTGAGCGCGTCGATCTCGACCAGCTTGTTCAGGTTGAACGGCTTCTTGGAGAATTTGCGGATCGAGACCAGCGGTCCATCGACGCCGACCGGACGCACCGCGACGTTGACGCGCGAGCCGTCAAGGAGGCGCGCATCGCAGAGCGGATGCATCTCGTCTACCCTGCGGCCGACCGCCGAGACGATCTTGTTGATGATGCGGAGCAGATGCGCCTCGTCCTTGAAGCGGCAGGGAATCGGCTCCAGCAGGCCGCCGCGCTCGACATAGGTGCATTCGTGACCGTTGATCAGAATGTCGCTGATGCTTGGGTCCTTCAGCAGCGGCTCCAGCGGGCCCAGGCCAGTCATCTCGTCGAGGATCTCGTTGACGAAGCTGTTCAGTTCCTCGGTGTTCAGCGCCAGGCGTTCGCTGACAACATATTGCCCGACGAGCTGCTGAATCTGCTGTCGCATCTGATCTTCGGGCAGCTTCTCCAGCGCCTGCAGATTGACCTCTTCCAACAGCCGCCGGTGCAGCCGCACCTTGGCGTCCAGCAGCTTGTCGGAATGAAGCGGGTTGGCGCGCGGCGCGGGCGCGGGCGGAATCGAAGCCGGGATTTGCGCAGACGCTGGTGCAGACTTCGCCGCGGGAACCGGATCATGCCTGGCTTCGGTCTTCGGCTCAGCCGCGGCCGGCCCAGGCAACACCGGCCAGGCGCCATTCTCCGCCGCAGGCGGCACGTGGCTCGGCGCGAAGGATGCCGCCGGCGGCAGAGCGGATGCGCGTCTTGCTGAAAAGCGTCCGGCCATTCGCACGTCTCCGCCGATCTAGCGCGCAAAGGAGAAGCTGAATTTTTTCTGTTCGGCCGGCGCCTTGGCCGCAGATTTGGCCGCTTGCGGCACGATCAGCTTACGAAGCTCCTGACTGATATTATTGCCGCGCTTGACCTCGTCGAGCGGAACGCCGCGGTCGATCGCTTCGCGCACCAGCCGGTAATTGTTCGGGATCGACAGAGCGAAGTCGTCGCCCAGCGCCTGCTCGATGTCGTTCTTCTTCAGGCCGGGGGCGAACATGCGCTGCTCGAAGCGGTTGACGATCACCTTGGGCTGCGGACCGTCCGGCATCCGCACCCGGATCGCCGCAAGGATATGCTTGGTATTCTTCAGGCTCGGCACCGTCATTTCGCTGACGATGAACAGGTGATTGGTCCCCTGCAGCACGTCGTCGGTCCAGGAGAACCAGGTTCGCGGCATGTCGATCACAACATGATCGAAATTCGACGACACGAGATCGAGGAGCCGCGTCACCACGTCGGGATCGAAGCTGCGCATCTCGGCCGGCTGCGGCGGCGCCGCGATTACCGCAAGACCGGAGGTGTGATAGGCGGTCATCACTTCCAGCAATTGCTTGTCGAGACGATCGGGACGCGGCTCGATCTCGGACAGATCGAGCCGCGGCTCGAGGTCGAGATACTCGGCGCAGGCGCCGTGCTGAAGGTTGAGATCGACGAGGCAGGTCGAAGTGCGGCTGCGCGCGCCCCCCGACAGCAGCATCATCGCGCTTTCAATGGCGAGCGTCGTAACCCCGGCGCCGCCGACCGCGGGAATGAAGGTGTAAACTTCCGCCTCCGTCTCTTCGCTCGGTGCAGGCTTGACGACGCGCGCGCAGGTGCGGACGAGATCAACCGACGATACCGGCTTAACCAGGAAATCGGCGATCTTCATGTGGATCAAGGTGCGCGCAAGCTGTGCGTCGCATTCCTGCGCCACCACGACGACCGGAGGCCAACCGGCCGTGCGGACCGCCAGTCTTTCGAGCGCCCGCATTTCTTCGGTATCTTTGGGATCGAGATCGGCAACGACCACGGTCGCGCCATCGGTGTCAACGGTGTCGGCTGCATCGGATAAAGCGGACTCGACGAGGTCGAGCCCGATCTGCGGGCTCGAACTGAACGTCCGGCGTATCTGCTGCGCAAAATCCGCGTCGGCGGTCAGCACCACCACACGGGTCCGGCTGCTCGTCGGGGCTTCTTTGATCATGCGCATGGCGGCACTCGTAGCGATCCGATGGACGAAGGTTTTACTGAGACTGACTCGCGGTTTGCGGTTGCGACCGTTGCGGACCGGCCCAGGGCGAAGGTGATCTGTCCTGCTGTTGCGACGCATTGCTGCGGCCGTTCTGCGATGCGCCCCTGACGGCTTCCGTGGTGTAGTCCGGCGCCGGCTGCGGCTGGGTGCCCGAATCCGAGGTGAGCGGACTCATTGGCCGGATCACGTTTCGCGTGCGGTAGCGCTCGACCGCGCCCTGCATCCGCTCGCCGTTGAAGGCGATGTTGCGGTTGGCGCTATAGGGCGGCCAGGGATCGACCATCATCGTGACCTGGTTGATCGCCTTGGCGTCCCCGGCATAGGGCACCACGGTCTCGCGCCGGTCGAAGTAGATGTCCGAACATCCGGTCAGCGCACATGACGCGGCGAGCAGCATCGCAGGCAGCGCGGCCGCCTTAATATTTGACGGACAGGACATGACCCACCTCCTTGGCGGCGACGGCAGCGGGCCGCGGCTGAACGTCGAGCATGTGACCGGTATAGTTGCGCATGACGCCGGTATTGGCCTTGGCGAGGCCGCGCGGAATTTCCGGCTTGCCCATCAGGAAAAAGTCGGCGTCATTCGGCGGCAGCGTGCTGTCGAGCGGGGTTGCAATCTTGTCGCCGGGGCGCGCCGGCCGCACGAGTCGCGGCGTGACGATGATGGCGAGGTCGGTTTCCTTCTTCTTGTAGGCCGCCGAGCGGAACAGCGCACCGAGGATCGGCACGTCGCCAAGCCACGGCAATTGTTCCTGCGCGGTCTCACCCTGGCTCTGCAGCAGCCCGCCGATCACGAAGCTCTGGCCGTCGCGCAGTTCGACCGTGGTCGAGGCGCGGCGCACGATCAATGGCGGCACCGACACGCCCGCCACGGTGACCGGATTGGCCATGTCGAGCTGGCTGACTTCGGGCTCGATCTTCAGATTGATGACGCCGTCGGAGAGCACCGTCGGCGTGAAGGCGAGGCCCACCCCGTATTTCTTGTAGGTGATGGCGACCGCGCCCAGTCCCTGCGGCACCGGGACCGGGAATTCGCCGCCGGCGAGAAAGCTCGCCGTGTCGCCGGACAAGGCGGTCAGGTTCGGCTCGGCGAGCGAACGCGCCATGCCCTTGGCCTCGAGCGCATTGATCAGCACGTCGACCGACAGCCCGTTGGTGATCAGCTTTCCGACCAGAAAGCCGAACGGGGCGGCGCCCGAGAGCACGCCCGCGGCGACGATCTGGGAGATCGTCTGGGCGGAAGCGCCGACGTTCGGCCCGCCGGAGGTCACGCCCGGCTGCTTCCAGGCGTCGGCGCCCGGCGTTGCATTGGTCCCGGTGATCGGCAGACGGTCGGCCGATTGGCGCGAGCCGATATTGCCCATGAAACGGCCGTTGCTGGCCGTCGGGTTCCACTGGATGCCGAGTTCGCGGCCAGCCTGACGGTTGGCCTCGATGAAGCGCACCTCCAGCATGACCTGCTGGGGCGACAACACCGTCATCGAATTGATGATATCCGGGCCGAATTGCCGCGCCAGCGTGACGGCGCGGTCGACGGTCGTGGCGTCATGCACGGCGCCGGACAGCATGATGCGGCCATTCACCGAGCTTGCCCGGATTTTCGAACCGGGGAAGTGACGGTCGAGCGCGGATTGAAGCGGCGAGATATCGTGGATCACCTCAACATCGAACACACCGACCAGCTTCTTGTCCTCGGCATAGGCCGACACCCGCGTGGTTCCGGTCTTGCGGCCGAGAATCGACAGCGTGCGATCGGTCAGCGGCGACACGTCGGCGATGTCCGGGTCGGCAACGACCAGTTCGACAAAGCCCGCATCGGTGCGCACGTCCTCGCTCTTGCCGATCACGACGCCGACCGTTGCGGTGCGCTTGGCCGCAACCATCTGCACGAGCCGCTGCGCCGAGGCGATGCCGAGCCCCGGCAACATCGGCTCGGCAATCACGATCGACAATCCGACCGCCAACACGCGCGCTGCGATCGAGCGGCGCAACCGCCCCTTCGCACCTTCGCTTCGCCTTCCGGCGCCGGCACCGCTATTCCACTTGCTGTTCACGACACTCTCCCCACCCAAAACAGGTCCCCGTTATTGTCTCCGCCCCTGCGTCCCCCCGGACGCAAGCTGCGGGCTTCCAGTGCCGTCGACCGGCACCTCGTAAGTTTGCGTTTGTCCGCCGCGCCTCACCGACACATTAGTCACCCCGCCCTTTTTCTGCGGACCGGCGCGCTCCGGTTTGCTCAGATCGTCGAGGGTCACGCGCCGCGTTGGCTGCGAATCGACCTCGCCGGCTTTGCGCAGCAGAAGCGACAAGCTGCCGACCGAGGCGGCAAGCCAGATTTTCTGGGCGCCAACGGTATCAACTTCGAGCGTCACCGCTTTGGCGACCGCTGCCTTGCTGGACCGGTCGTCGGCGCTCTGGTCGACCGCGAGCACGCGGGCATTCTGCAGCACGACTTCGGTCGAGGCGTTACCCTTCTCGAGCTGACGGGTCAGCACGACATCGACGCGGTCGCCCGGGAGCACAAAGCCGCCGACGCCCTCGACATCGTTGACGCGAACCGAGACTGCCTTCATGCCCTCGCCGACGATCGCCGACAATGTCGCGCGCTGTCCGGGTCCGGTGACCTTGATCGCCAGCACCGGCTCGTTCGCCTCGACCGGGGCCAGCACCACGCGCCGGTCGCCGGACAACAGATCGGAAATCTTCGCGAAAGCGCCTTGCGGCATCGCCTCGGCCGGCCACTGCACTTCGCGCAGATGCTCGCGCGCAAGCTCGGTGCCGAACGGCAGGCGCTGCGTGGCAACTACGACGGTGTTTGTGGTCAACGGCTTCTTGTTCGCTTCGAGACTGCGCAAGCGGCGCTCGGCCTGGCCGTTCAGCCACGCTTGCGCGACAAAGACGGCAAGCAGGCCGAAGGCCATGGCAAGCGCAACCATGATGATTGTTGACTTACGCACGACGACCTTCCCGAAACTGGCGCTGCGTTGTTGTTTGCGCCGCTTTCGCAGATCACTATCGCGATAGGGTCGTATTGAATTGGTGAAGCGTTACGGGCTTCTGACGCTATGCTAAAAAGCGGTTTAACCGTCAGGCTTTATAAAAACTGTCGTAACATCGCCAACGCGCGCTTAACCTTGCGCAAGCGTTGACGGCGACCCTCGCAATCGCATGCAGCTTTGACCTTTGCGATGATCTCGCCGCGATTCCATGCGCGTCTCGCCTCATGGAACAGATCATGGCCGGGACGAATCCGGCCATGACGCGCGCAAGGATCGCGGTGAATCAAATCCGAAGCTGCGTGGTTAAACGCAACTTACCGTCATGACGGCCCATGAAGCCGGCACAATTACGCCGGCACCGGCGGACGCGCTTCGGCGGCCTGCGCCCGCTCCTCCTTCGCGGTCTTGGCAAGCGTCAGCAGATCGACCTTGCCGGAACCGAGCATCGGCAGCTTCTCCATGACGATGACCTCGGCGGGGATCATCAGCTCGGAGACATGGCGCGCGCGCGCGAACGCGATGAAGTCGGAGCGGTTGGCGCCCGCCTTGTTGGTATAGAGCAGAAGCCGCTCTCCCTTTCGGGCGTCCGGCACCGAAACCACCGCCGAAATCGCGTCGGGCCACAGATCGCCGGCCAGCGCCTCGACCGCAGCGAACGACACCATCTCGCCGCCGACCTTGGCGAAGCGTTTGGCGCGGCCCATGATTTTGATGAAGCCCTGATCGTCGATGGTGACGATGTCGCCGGTGTCGTGCCAGCCCTCCGGCGGCCGCTCAAGCACGCCGGGATTCTCGTATCGCAGATAGCCGAGCATCACGTTGGGACCTTTCACCAGCAGGCGGCCGCCCTCGTCCACGCCTTCGACCTTCTGCAGCTTGGCCTCCATGCCGGGCAGCAGCCGCCCGACAGTGCCGAACTTGTTGAACATCGGCGTATTGAGAGCGAGCGCCGGCGCAGTCTCGGTCACGCCGTAGCCTTCGAGAATGCGCAGGCCGAATTTCTCCAGATAGATTTGCCGGGTGGAATCGCGCACCGGCTCGGCACCGGCCAGTAGATAACGGATCGAGCGGAAATCGTAGGGATTGGCGACCCGCGCATAGCCGTTGAGGAAGGTATCGGTGCCGAACATGATCGTCGCATTGGTGCCGTAAACCAGCTCCGGCACCGTGCGGTAATGCAGCGGCGAGGGATAAAGAAAGATCGGCACGCCCGACACGATCGGCAAAATCACGCCGACCGTCAGCCCGAAGGAATGGAACACGGGCAGGATGTTGAAGACCTTGTCCATCCGGTTGAAGTCGATGCGGGCGCGGGCCTGCGCCGCATTGGTGAGGATGTTGCGGTGCGACAGCACCACGCCCTTCGGCATGCCCTCGGAGCCGGAGGTGAACAGGATCGCGGCCCAGTCGTCGGGCTTTCGCGGCACGATCGGCTTCTTGTAGCTCAGCATGCCGGAGAGCTTGTCGAACAGGCCGACCGTGGCGCGGACATCCTCCAGATAGACGAGCTTCACCTCCGCCGACATCTTCTCGGCCAGTGCGTCGAGCTTGCCGCGCTCGATGAAGGTGCGCGAGGTGACCACCGTGGTAATGCCGGCGGCGCGGCAGCCGGCGAGGATATTAGTCGCGCCTGCGGTGAAATTGATCATGGCGGGAACGCGGCCCGCCGACATCAGGCCGAAAATCGTGACCACCGCGCCGTTGGCATTCGGCAGCATGACGCCGAGCGGCTTGCCAAGCTCGGCAAGCGGCATCAGCTTCTTGCCGAGGATGCGGGTGCCGAGCAGGAGGCGCTTGTAGGTCAGGGCGCCGGTCACGAGATCCTCGGTCGCGACCGTCTTCATGCCGTGCTCGTTGGCGGCATCGATCAGCGCATCGACGATGCTGCGGTCGGTGCGCGTGGTCTCATAGATCATGTTCGACATGATGTCGTAGAGCGCAGCCCCCGCCGCGCGGCGGCGCGCCCGGCCGCGCAACGCCGGATCGAGATTGAGCTTGGTCGGCTCCAGCACCGTGATGCGGACCTTGGGAAAGAGCTGCTTGCGGATCTGGTAGCCCTTGAGACGGGTGAACCATGAGCGCTCTAGTCCCTCGATCCGGATCGGCACGATCACCGCGTCGGATTTGTCGGCGATCATGCCGGCGCCGTCATAGACCTTCATCAGCGAGCCGGTAACGGTAATCCGGCCTTCGGGGAAGATGATCAGGGTTTCCCCGCTCGCCACCGCCTGAATCAGGGTGCGCGTCGCCATCGGCTTCAGCGGATCGATCGGCAGCGCGCGGACCATCCGCGTAAATGGCTTGACCCACCATTTCTGCGCCATCGCGGTGTCGATGGCGAAGAGCGGATCGCGGCCGAGCAGCGACAGCGCAATGCCGGCATCAAGAAAGCTGACATGGTTGAGCGCAAGGATGACATTGGGCTGCTGAACCTTCTGCAGGTTCTCCAGACCACGCACCTCGGCGCGGAAGAAGGCGCGGTAAAGGATCGACAGCGCATCCGCGAACGGCCGGGTTGGCATGGTGAAGGCGATCAGGATCGCCACAATCAGGTTGGCGACGCCGAGCATGAGGAACAGAACCGGCGTGGTAACGCCGGCAAGCCCCTGCAGCATCGCAACGACCAGCGTCGCCACCGTCATGAAGGCCGCGTTGAGGATATTGACCGCGGCGATGGTCCGGGCCCTCCGGTCCGCACCGGCCCAGGCCTGCACCGCCGCGAAGGCCGGCACGATGAACATGCCGCCACCGATCGCAAGACCGATCAGCGAAATCGCAACATTGATGCCGCGCGCCGTGCGAAACACCTCCCATGGCCCGTTGAACACGGTGGCGGGCTGGGCGCCGTAGAGCGTGTAGCCGAGAAACAGCGCGAAGCCCGCGAGCAGTACCGCGCCGATCAGCGTCGGCAGCAGGATGATGCGTCCGGCGGCAAGCCAGGCGGCAAGACCCGAGCCGACCGCGACCGCAACCGAGAAGATCGCCAGATAGGCGGTGACCGTTTCCTCGTTGCCGCCGACCAGGGTCTTCACGGCTGGCGGCAGCAGGGAGAGCACGACGATGCCCGCGAGCCAGAACCAGCTTGTGACCAGCGCGCCCCACCACAGCCGCGAATCGGCGCGCAAATCGCGCAGCAGCGTCAATGTCGACGCCGCGATGTTACCATTCACGATGAGATTGGGCGCGGCCTCGCCGGTGCGCGGGATCAGGAGCGCGGACACCCAGCAAAGCAGTGCAAAGAACATCACCAGGGCCGAGAAGGCGAGCGGATCGCCGCCGCCGCGAGCGGCCATGCCGCCGGCAATGGTGCCGAGCAGGATCGCGATGAAGGTCGCGCCCTCAACCAGCGCGTTGGCGGCGGGCAATTCGCGCCGCTCGAGATGGTCCGGCAGGATGCCGTATTTGATCGGTCCGAACAGCGCGCCGATCACGCCGAATCCGGCCAGCGCCACGAACAGGATCAACAGCGAATGCGTCACAAAGCCGAGCATCGCGATCGCGGCGACGCCGATTTCGACGAGCTTCAGCCGCTGCGCCACCACGGCTTTGTCGTAGCGGTCGGCAACCTCGCCGCCCAGCGCCGAGAGAAAGAAATACGGGGCGATGAACACCGCGCCGGCCAGCGTGATCAGCGCCTCGCCCTCCGTGCCCATGCGGAACAGGATCAGAAAGACGATCGAATTCTTCAGAAAGTTGTCGTTGAAGGCGGAAAAGAACTGGGTCCAGAACAGTGGCGCAAAGCGCCACGACAGCATCAACGGCTTCGACGGTCCGGCCATGCGCGTTCGGTGTCCGATCTTATTGAATACTTCGGCCTGCTTAGCAGATTTCGGCCCCGGCCGCTAAGACGGGAGGAAGGCCGCCCCAGGGGCGCTGAGGCGCCTCTCAGCCGCGGCGCGACGGGCGCTCAGACGCTGCGCGCCAGCACCGTCGGCTGCTTGGTGCAGTCTTCGTCGACGCCGTTATGCAGCTTGTACTGGCTGAACCCGACATGGCTTGCAGGCGAGCCGGACACCACGACGAGATAGGCAAATTCGGTGCGGTGGCGCTTGGCGTCGCTGAAAACCTCGTCGTATTCGGCCCAGCCCCAGATCAGGAGCTTGCCCTGGAGATCGCGGACCTGGCGCAGGATCGCCGGTTCCATGGTGATGATCGGCGACAGGGCGGTGGCGCGCGGACCCACGATCAGCGGCTTGTAGGCGTCATAGGACAGAATGCGGTTTCCGAGCTCGTCGAAATCGGCAAAGTCAAAATCGGCCGGCACCGATCGGTCGAAATATTTCCAGTTCACATGGCCGCGGCCGTTCCGGGTCGGGGTCGTGCCGGTATTCTCCCAGACCGGCTGGATGGTGCAGGTCTGGATTTCATCATTGAGCGGATTCTTGGTCATGGCGACCTGGAATTCGCGCAAAAACACGTAAGGCCGCTGCGCCGAGACCAGCCCCTCCTGGACCAGACCCGCCATGCGATCAGTGGCGCGGATCGCGCGCAGCATCCACAGGCCCTGGAAGATGGTCGCAAGCAGCAGAAAGGCGGCGAAAGCGAGCAGTGCCATGTCGGTGATGCGGATGTCGCACAGGAAACGGTTGCGCCAGCTCATCGCCTGCGCCGGTTGCGGCGCCGAGGACTGGGCCTTCCACACCATCGCATCGATGCTCTCGCGGTTCAGCACCGCGCGCTCGATGACCGCGTTCTCGGCACCGCGCTCGAAGTGAATCGGCAGCCGCGACGGCGTTCGGGCCGGGGACACGGGCGCTTCGATCGCGCAGACATTCGACAGGACAAAGACCGAGCCCGCGACCGCCGCCAGCGCGACGAGCGCGGAAAACAAGAATGCACTGATAGTCTTCATTACAGAGATGCCTGGCGGTGCCGCTGATGCCGTCATAGCGCCGCGAGGCCCCCCGCGACCGGGCCGACGTTAGAGAGCGGGCCCCGATCAGTCAAACCATACCGGCCCTTGCGCACGTTCGGGCTGACGTTGCGCCGACCGCCCGGATCGAACATGGCCGGGTCGCGCCGGCGGCCATAGGCAGACCGGCCTGGCGCGTGTATGCGGGCAACCGGGACCCTTTTCGGATTTGCGGCTTTGCCCGATCACCATCCTCGTGCCGCCGGGCTGTCGGCGCCGGCCACCGGAGCTTTGTGCGGGATCGCCGCGGCGGCATGCTGGGCCGCAGGCTTCGTCGCCGCCAAGCATGGCTTGGCCGCCGGACTCGCCCCGGTCGATATCGCCTTTCACCGCTTCGTCTGGACCGGTCTGATCATGCTGCCGATGGTGCTGCGGGCAGGCCCGACCGACCTTGGCGGGCTCGGCTGGCGGCGCGGCCTGATCATCGTGGTGCTGGCGGGGCCGCTGCAGGGTGTCCTGAGCTACACCGGCTTTACGCTGGCGCCGCTCGGCCATGGCGCAGTGATCCACCCGGGCTCTGCGGCGTTGGGCGGCCTCGTTCTCGCCTATTTGGCGCTGGGCGAGAAGCTCACGCGCGTGCGCATCTTCGGCGTCACCGCCATCCTGCTCGGCCTGCTGGTATTGGCCGGAGAGGCGATCATGACCATCCGTGGCAATGCGCTGACCGGCGACCTTTTGTTCGCAGCCGCCGGCTTCATGTGGGCCGCGTTTACGATCTGCCTTCGCGGATGGCGCACCAGCGGACTGCTTGCCGCGCAAGTGGTCGGCGTGCTGTCGCTGCTGATCTACGGGCCGCTTTATGCGCTGGTGTTCGGCTTCGAGCGGATGGCCGCAGCCGGCCTTGCGGAGAATATTCTCCAGATCGCAGTGCAGGGCATCTTCGCCGGGCTGCTTGCGCTCTATCTGTTCGCCCGCGCCGTGACCGCGCTTGGCGCCGGACGCGCCTCGATGTTCCCGGCTCTTGTGCCGGCGATGACCATCCTGATCGGATTTATGGCACTTGGCGAAGTGCCGACCCTGCCGCAGCTTTTGGGGCTCGTCATTGTGCTCGTCGGTTTCTGGTTCGCGCTGCGGCCGTGAGCGGCTACCAAGCGGAGCGCAGCGAATCGGCCACAGTCGCGGGAATTGCATCCACAGGCATCTGCAATCCGGTTTGACCGCGGACGGTAGCGGAGTATCGTTCCGGTTCCGGGGGATGGACGGCTGAGGGATTGCTCACATGGGCATCGTGTCATGCGGCGCGAGCGGACGCGCACCGCTTCGAACGCTTTTGGCTTTGCTGTCGGCACTTGCGGCAGGGGCGATCGCACCAGTGGCGATCCCATCAGCAGCGAAGGCGCAGGAGCGCGTCGCGCTGGTCATCGGCAATGGAGATTACAAGCACGGTCCACGGGTACCGGCACTAAAGAACCCGGTCAACGACGCTTCCGACATCGCTGCGGCACTCGGCCGGATGGGTTTCACCGTGATCAGCGGCATCAACCTCGACAAGCAAGGCATGGAGGACCGCATCCGCGAGTTCAGCAACAAGCTGAGCCAGGCCACGACCAAGGTCGCACTATTTTATTATGCGGGGCACGGCATACAGATCAACGACAAGAACTACCTCCTGCATGTCGATGCCCGTGCAAACGATATCAAGCAGCTCGACCTCGACGCGATCACGCTCGATACCGTGCTGCGGCAGATGGAGAATTACGACCGCGCCAATCTGATCTTCTTGGATGCATGCCGCGACAATCCATTTGCCGACCTCCCGCAGGACGACAAGACCCGCGCCATCAGGGTGGCGCGGACGGGCCTTGCCCTCATCGACAGTGGCGCAGGACTTTTCATTTCTTTTGCCGCAGCGCCAAACAGAAGGGCGCTTGACAGCGACGGAACGCGCAACAGCCCTTTCACCGCAGCGCTGTTGCGGCATCTCGAAGCTCCGGGGCTTGACATCGCGAGAATTCAGACGCGCGTGGTGAATGATGTTTTCGATGCAACCAACCGATTTCAAGTACCCTGGAGTCACTCGTCGCTGCGCAGGGAAGTGATCCTGACCGCGGCTCTGCCTGAGGCGCAAATTGGCGGGATCGCGGGCTCGGTATCGCCGCGGACGACCCCTCGTCCCGATACCCGGGTGGACACCCGGGTCGACTACGCCGCCGAATGCGATGAAGAGGCCGGCTACCGCGATGACCCGGACCGTCCGCAGACCAATGGACATCGCGCCTACCGCGACATCGATCCGCAGAAGGCGCTGCGGATCTGCCGCCTTGCGCGCGACAACAGCCCCTCCCCCGTCGTCGAGCGGCGCATGCGGCTGCAGATCGGCCGGGCGCTGGCCGCGCGCGGCCGGGACGAAGCCCTCCGCGGCGACCACGCGGCCGCCCGCAGATCATTTGCCGAAGCCGAGCAGGAATGGCGCAGAGCCGCGGACATGAATAGCGGGCATGCGTATAATGTGCTCGCCTCCTATTTGCAGGGCAGCTTTTCGATCAATACCCCCTCAGGCGCCTTCGTTCCAGCTGCCCCGGACTTCAAAGAGGCCTTCCGGTATTACAAGCGCGCCGCCGACCTCGACAATCCGCACGGCCTGATCAATGCCGGCATCGTCCTGATCGGACTGGACTCCCGGTTTCCCGACCTGGTCGACGATCGCAGGGGCCGCCTCTATCTCGAACGCGCGCGCAAGCTCGGCTTACCGCGCGCCTATTACGCCATCGGCCATTCGATGATCCTCGGCCTCGGCTACGAGAAGAACGAGCGCGAGGCGATGCGCCATCTCGGCGTCGCCTATTGCAAGGACAACGGGCAGGCAAAGCAGTTCTTCGACCGCAATAGCAACTATCAGAAGCCGCAATGCAGCGGCGACGCCTATGTCGACACCTTCGCCAATCCGGTCGCAGCCAAACGGCCGGAGGCGATCAGAGCCAATCCCGCGGGCCAAAGCTGCGACCGGCTCGCCGCCAACCCGACCGATCCGCGCAAGCCGATCGCGGTCGAAGGCGTGCCCTATAATTCGCTGCGCGAACAGGCCGACGAGGCGATCCGGGTCTGCCAGCAGGCGATTGCCGCGGAGCCGGGCGAACTGCGCTACCGCTACCAGCTCGGCCGTGCCTTGCAGTTCCGAGATCGGCCGCGCGCTTTCGACATTCACAAGGAGCTGGCGCGGCGCGGCTATGCGGCGGCTTTCGACAATCTCGGCTGGATGTATTTCGCCGACCGCAGCAATCCGCAGGAGGCGGTCCGCCAGTTCATCGCGGGCGCCCAGGCCGGCGACGCCGACGCGATGGTCAGCCTCGGCGAGATGATCAGCCGCGGTCACTTTTCGCCGTCCAATCCGGCAGAGGCCAAGCTGTTCCTGTTCAGACGCGCCGCCGAACTCGGCCATCCGAACGGCGCGCGGGCCTACGAGCTTGAATTGTCGCTGATGGCCGGCGCGCAGGCGCGGTTTGCGGACAACAATCGTCTGCGCCAGCAGGTGTCGCAATTCTTCCAGTCGGTACTTGGCGTCACGATCCGCTGAAACGCGGCCGGCCGCCGTGCCGCCCTGAACCATGGCGCTTGTTGAATAGCGTTCGCCTGCGTTTCGAAAAGCGACCCTCGTCACTGCCTTTCGGAGCACGAAATGTGCGCGCGCATCGCTGGCGAGAATTTGCGCCATGGCTTCAGGCCGCAATCTGGCGCCTTGCGGCAGGGCGTCCATCGCGATGCGTCTTTGGGCAACGCGCTCCGGTCAGGTGAACGCACCCGCGAAGCCGACCTGCGAATTTCACGACCGTGCCGACTTTTCTTGAAAACGGCCAGCAACACGATGGCAAGACAGCATGCCGCGTTGAACACAAAGACCAACGACATAATACGGTCGCCGGATGTCGCGGCTGCGTGGATAGCCGTCGCTATATTGGCGGCGGTAAAGAGCGACCATGTAAGAATGGATACCGAGGATGCTCCATGCTGGTCGCGCCAAATACGGTGAATCTGGGGGAAATAGGCAGCCGCGCGGGCAAGGTTGAGTATTGTGAATGCCGCCAGCGACAGATCGATAAGGGCATCGCCAGTCCCAGCCGCTATTCACCGCTTTGTTGAAGAAAAGACCGCTCCGGATTGTCGCGCCAGCGAGCCGCGATGCCATTCGCTTCAATCGTGATGGGCATCGCGGCAAACCGAAACCATGACGATGTAAAACGCATTGGTTTCGATCAGATCGTACGGGTCCATTACTCCCTGCTCGCGCAACCACTTGACTTGCAGATCGTATGCCAGCTCTTCGCGTTGGGCATCGCACTGGTACGTCAGCGCGTGAACATTCTGGAAATGATGCGCGAGTTCATGCACCAACTCGCTCTTGTCTCGCAGCCTTTCTGGATTCCATCCGGTGCGCATATAGATGACCTGCTCGCCGCGTCCGTACAATGCCCGCAACCGCTCGAGCTGCGAGTCGGGGACGGCGGCGGCTTCTTGCATGGCTTTCGGATCGAGACGAACGATCCGCGGCGGCGGCGGAACGGATAGCCCGGTCTGCAATGCAATCCACGCCGACAAGAATGCAGCAATCGACTCCATCTTCTCGCTCCATCAGGAAAAGAGACGGGATGTTGAAGCAAGGACGCGCCGAGATTGAGCAAAGCATGCCGTCGCATCCCGTCTCGGCTCACAACGAAACCGAGAGATGCGAATTATGCGGCGACGATGGAGGGCGCGCTTCCGCCAAATGGCGGAAGCGATTCTGCGCGCGCGATATGTTTCGATGACAGATTGATGAAAATCAGAATGACAGGAATACCGGCGAGGCCGCTCACCGTTTCATCTGGATCGGCGATACAAGACTCATCACACGCGAGACCAATTCGGCCTGACGGTTGGTCTGGGTCTTGCGGTAGATGCCATCAAGATGGGTCTTCACCGTCGAACGGGCGAGGCCGAGAATATCGGCAATCTCAATCAGGGAACGCCCCTGCAGCAGCTGACCGAGAACCTGGATTTCCGACGTTGTCAGCCGGTACAGCGTGGCCGCGGTTCCCAGCGGCGTTACGAGCGCCGCATCGGGCTCGCGTAGCAGCAGAAGGATAGGACTGCCCATTTCATTGCCGGCCTGTTCCAGCTCGGCGCAGGTGACGTGGACGTTTCGGCCCGTCGCGTCGGTCAGCAAAGCGTCAAGCCCCCTGCGCGCTTTCCGTTCAGCCGGAGCCGCGAGCATGGCCAGAAGCTTCTGACTTTCCGCTCCCACGGCCAGAAGGCGGTTGGCATGTTCGAGCAGCACACGCTTGGTCGCCAGTTCATCGTCAGCGGCCCTGTTGCGGAACAGGATTGTGCCGTCGGGCTCGACGATCAGCGCCGGTGTCGCAAGCGCTTCGAGCGCCGCGCGCAAGGTTCCGGCTTCCACACGCTGGCGGCCGATGACGCCGGAAATTTCGATGACACGCTTGATGTGCGGAGACAGGAGGCGCGCGAGTTCAATGTCATCGTCCGTAAATGCGTTCTTCGATTCGCTGCCGACGACACCCCGGGTACGGAATGTGGTTACGCTGCGAGACACCGGCGTGACGACATAGTCATAAAGGCCCCGCCCGGCATAACAGTTTCGCCAATAGAGACTACGATGGAACGCCTCTATGTCGAGATCTCGCGAACTGCAAAACACCTTTAATAGTGGCGCCGTGAGTCCGAGAGGCAGGCCTGGATTGATTGGCGCATTGGCGAGCGCCTTTTCGATCATGTCTTTGGGAAAATTGTAATGAGCGGCATAGACCTGCTGTCTCTTCAACGGATCAGAAACCGTTAGGTCGGCCATCGCCCCGCCGAGAGCGTTTGTGATCTTGCCCAGCACCTCCGGCCACAGACTGGTATCGAGTGCACAATCGTAAATTTTGCCGACAAGATCGGAAAACGCTTCGTCCGGCTTCATGGACAACCTGTGTGCACCTGTACACATGTGAGATTATTTCAACGTCTTTGCAGACGCATTCCACCAAATGGGGGACGCACAACTTTGCGGTGCGGAAATTTCGCGCAAATCGTGAGATGGAACCGAGCAGCCGTAACGACGATAGCTTCTGGAACCGAAAATCGGTATTTCGGTACAGCGCACACGTGAAAACGACTACGAAATACGGCGCGCCGGAGTGAAGCTTCTCCGGGGCTAGCTCACCGAGCAAAGCACCGCCTTCTGTTTCGGCCGCTTCAGCGTCGCCTCCTGGCCCTTGATCCAGAACGACAGCCCGCTTTTCGAATAGCGCGCGCCGGAGGCCGAAAGCCGCTGCGGCAGAGTATAAGAATGCCCGTCGAATTGAAGGCGCATGCGCTTGTCGCCCCTGTAGAATGCGGCAACCGCCTGCGTACCGTCGGCGCAACGGTAGGTGACGAATGTCACCTGCGCCTGGACCGATGGCGCGCAGACCAGTGTTGCTGCAAGCGCCAGCATCGCCGCCAATCCAATATGCGTCATCGTCACGTTATGCCGCCTTCCGGGTCGACAGAAACGCACCCATCCTCTCGAGCGCCTTCAAAATATTTTCGGTGGAGTTGGCATAGGACAGCCGCACATAGCCCTCGCCGAGAATGCCGAAATCCGGGCCGCCGATGATGGCGACGCCCGAGTCTTCCAGAAGCGAGGATGCCAGCGCCTTGGCCTGCCAGCCGGTGTTCTTGATATTGGGAAAGGCGTAGAACGCGCCCTTGGGCGTCGCGCAGGACACGCCCGGCAGCCTGTTCAGCCCTTCGACCACGACTTTGCGCCGGCGGTCGAACTCCGCGACCATCTTCGTCACCTCGTCCTGCGGTCCGGTCAGCGCCGCAAGTCCCGCATATTGCGCCGATGCATTGACGCAGGAATGCAGATTGACCGCGAGCTTGCGCGCATAGTCATAAAGTTTGCCCGGCCAGACCGCATAGCCGAGCCGCCAGCCGGTCATGGCGTAGGTCTTGGACCAGCCGTTGAGCAGAATCAGCCGGTCGCGGATCTGCGGATAGGAGAGCAGGCACACATGAGTCTCGCCGTCATAGACCATGTGGTCGTAGATCTCGTCCGACATCACCGCAACGTCGGGGTAACGTTCCAGCCCGGCGACCAGCTTGCCGATTTCGGATTTTGGGGTCACGCCGCCGGTCGGATTGGCGGGCGAGTTGACGATCAGAAGCCGCGTCTTCGGGGTGATCAGCTTCAGCGTTTCCTCGGCCGAGAACGCAAAGCCGTTCTCCTCGCGGATCGGCACCGGCACGGGCGTAGCCCCGGTGAACTCGATCATCGAGCGGTAGATCGGAAAGCCGGGATCGGGATAAAGGATCTCGGCGCCCGGCTCGCCGAACATCAGGATCGCCATGAACATGGTTGGCTTGCCGCCCGGCATGATCATGACTTCGTCCGGCGACGCCTCCACGGCGTAACGCTTGTGCAGATCGGCCGCCACCGCCTCGCGCAGGGCCGGGATGCCGGTCGCCGGCGTATAGCCGTGATGGCCGTCGCGCAAAGCCTTGATCGCGGCCTCGACGATGAAATCAGGGGTGCGGAAATCCGGCTGACCGATGCCGAGATTGATGATGTCGCGGCCCTGCGCGGCCAGCGCATTGGCGCGCGCGAGCACGGCGAAGGCATTCTCCTCGCCAATCCGGTCGAAGGCGGCAATGGTGTGAAGCATGGGCAGGAACTCCAGAACGGCGCCATTAGTCGCGCCTCCCGATGAACCGGTCAACCTTGCCGGTCAATGCGGCCGATCTCGATCTCGGCCATCCGCATCACATCGAACAGGATGAAGACCGACCATCCAATCAGCAGCAGCCCGTTGAGCGCGGTCATCGGGCCCAGCAGCCGCAAATGCTGCGGCGGCACGATGTCGCCGTAACCCAGCGCTGCATAATTCTCGAATGCGATCTCGAACAGCGAGATGCCGGCCGGCACGGCGAAACCCGCGAATTCGTAAAGGCCGGCCCAGAGCAGGATTTCCAGCAGATGCGCCGCGCTCAGGACGGCCACAGTGACCAGAAGCAAGGCCACCAGCCGGGTCACGAAATGAAAGTCGTCCGTGGCGACCGCGGTATGCTGCGTCCAGACCATGATCAGTGCCGACATCACGGCATGGATCACGAAGTTCGCAAGACTGACCGCACCGCCGAGCGCAAGTTGCGAAATCATCGGATATTTCCTTCGATAGCTTCCGGCTGCAATTCCGGGAGCGGAGACCCTGAGAGACGTTGCCGCATCGGCTGCGGCATGTCACATAAGTGAGGTTATGACAGTCTGGCTCGAAACCGCCATTGTCGTCGGCCTGATTCTGGTCAACGGGTTCTTCGCAATGGCGGAGCTTGCGATCGTCTCGTCGCGGCGCATCCGCCTGCAGCAGATGGCCGAGGCCGGTAGCGCGGGAGCGGCGCGCGCCCTTGCGCTGTCCGAAAACCCCGGCCGCTTCCTGTCCGGCGTACAGGTCGGCATTACCCTGATCGGCATCCTCTCGGGCGCCTATGGCGGCGCTACGCTCGGCGCACGGCTGGGCGACGTCCTCAATACCTATCCGGTCTTCGCGCCGCGCGGCAACGAGATCGCGTTCCTCATCGTGGTGATCGCCATCACCGCGCTCTCCGTCATTATCGGCGAACTGGTGCCGAAGCGGATCGCGCTGATCCAGCCCGAACGCATCGCTGCGGCGGTCGCAGGTCCGCTGCAACTCCTGGTGCTGATCGCGCGGCCGCTGGTGTGGGTGCTGGAGAACACGACGGCGCTTCTCCTGAAGCTGCTGCGAATTCCTGAAAAGCGGACCGATACCGTGACCGAGGAGGAGGTCAGGATCGCGATTGCGGAAGGCACCGAGGCCGGCGTCATCGACGAGGTCGAGGAAGAGATGATCCACGGCGTGCTCGCACTTGCGGATTCGTCCGTGGCCTCAATCATGGTGCCCCGTCCCGACGTCTACTGGATCGACCTGTCCGACCAACCCAGCACCATCGAGCGCGAAATCGCCGATTGTCCATATTCGCGCATCGTGGTGGCGCGCGATGGCGATCTCGGGCGGCCGCTCGGAGTGGTGCAGAAGAAGGATCTGGTCGCGGACCTGATCGCCGGCCATGGCGTCAAGGTCGAGGAGCGGCTGATCGAGCCGGCCTTCGTGCCGGAGACCATGCCGGTGCTGCGGCTGCTCGAAACCTTCCGCACCGTGCCGGTGCATATCGCCTTTGTGGTCGACGAATATGGCGATTTCCTCGGCGTCGCCACGCTGACCGATGTGCTCGAAGGCATTGCCGGCGATCTTCGCGAGGAGCACGAGCAATTGCCGGAAAATATCGTGCAGCGCCCGGACGGCACCTGGCTGGTCGACGGGCGGGTGCCGATCGCCGAGCTTTCGCATCGGCTCAAGCTGCCAGAAGGCTCGGGCGAGTATCACACTGCCGCCGGCTTCGCGCTGGAAAAGCTCGCGCGAATTCCGGTCGAATGCGAAACCTTCGACATACCGGGCTGGCGCGTCGAGATCATCGACATGGACGGCAAGCGCATCGACAAACTCTTGTTCACGCCCCTTGAGAAGGCTGCGGCCGAATGACCGGAACCGATTCTCAACCGGCCCGTTGATTCGGGTCTTACTGCACGGAAGCGAGGCGATGGCGAGAACCGAAAAGCGCAGATTGCGCTCGCAGCTCTGGTTCGACAATCCTGACAATCCCGGCATGACCGCGCTCTACCTGGAGCGCTATCTGAATTACGGGCTCACGCTTCAGGAACTGACCGCCGGCAAGCCGATCATCGGCATCGCCCAGACCGGCAGCGATCTGTCGCCGTGCAACCGGCATCATCTCGAACTTGCGGCCCGCGTGCGCGAAGGCATCCGCGATGCCGGCGGGATCGCCTTCGAATTTCCCTGTCACCCGATCCAGGAAACCGGCAAGCGGCCGACCGCAGCGCTCGACCGCAACCTGTCCTATCTCGGTCTCGTCGAAATCCTCTACGGTTATCCGCTCGACGGCGTGGTTCTGACCACCGGCTGCGACAAGACAACGCCGGCCGCCATCATGGCCGCAGCCACCGTCAACATTCCCGCCATCGTCTTGTCCGGCGGGCCGATGCTGAACGGCTGGTGGAAGGGCAAGCGCTCGGGCTCCGGCACCGTGATCTGGCAGGCGCGCAAGGATCTCGCGGCAGGAAAGATCGACTATCGCGAATTCCTCGCCATCGTCGCGTCGTCTGCGCCGTCCATCGGCCATTGCAACACCATGGGCACCGCATCGACCATGAATGCGCTCGCGGAAGCGCTCGGCATGTCGCTGCCCGGCTGCGCCGCGATCCCCGCGCCCTATCGCGAACGCGCACAGATCGCCTTCGAGACCGGACGGCGCGCCGTGGAGATCGTGTGGGAGGACCTCAAACCATCCGACATCCTGACACGCGAAGCCTTCGAGAACGCCATCGTCGCCTGCTCGGCGATCGGCGGCTCGACCAATGCACCGATCCATATCAACGCCATCGCCCGCCATGCCGGAATCTCGCTGACCATCGAAGACTGGGAAAGGATCGGCTTCGACGTGCCGCTCCTGGTCGACATGCAGCCGGCCGGACAATATCTCGGCGAGGACTATTACCGGGCCGGCGGGCTGCCGGCCGTGCTGCATGAGCTGCTGCGCGCCGGCCGCCTGCACAAGGATGCGCCGACGATCAATGGCCGCAGTATCGGCGAGAATGTCGGCGAAGCCAAAGCATCCGACCCGGACGTGATCCGTCCCTACGACAGCCCGCTGAAAGCGCAAGCCGGGTTTCGCGTGCTGCGCGGCAATCTGTTCTCGTCCGCGATCATGAAGACCAGCGTAATCTCCGAGGATTTCCGTGCCCGCTATCTCTCCAACCCGGACGATCCCGAGGCGTTCGAAGGCAACGCCGTGGTGTTCGAGGGACCGGAGGATTATCACGCACGCATCGACGATCCCGCACTTGCGATCGACGAGCGTTCGATCCTCGTCATTCGCGGCGTCGGCCCGATCGGCTATCCGGGATCGGCGGAGGTCGTGAACATGCAGCCGCCCGCCGCCCTGATCCGGCAAGGCATCGAGTCGCTGCCGTGCATTGGCGACGGCCGCCAGTCCGGCACGTCCGGCTCGCCCTCGATCCTGAATGCTTCGCCGGAGGCCGCAGCCGGCGGCGGCCTGGCGTTGTTGCGCACCGGCGACCGGCTGCGGATCGACCTCGGCAAGGGCACCGCCGACATGCTGGTCGCCGAGGATGAATTGGTGCGCCGCCGCAAGGCACTGGAGCAGACTGGCGGCTTCGCCATGCCCGAAAGCCAGACGCCGTGGCAGGAAATCTATCGCAGCACCGTGACGCAGATGGCGGACGGACAGATCATTCGCAACGCCGACCGCTACCGGTGCGTCGCCCAGACCGCGACCCCCCGCGACAATCACTAGTTGCCGCTTTCTTGAACAGCGTTTCGTTTCACGCGCTTTCAGACTGCGAAAACGCGCCGGCCCGGTCCGTCAGCGTCGCATGCTGCCGATAATGTTTGACTTTCCCCGGCCTTGCGCCCGATGCTTGCGCCATAAAAACAGACAAGCCGCGAGACGCGGCCCGGGAGGGAAACCATGAATCTCAGAACGATAATCGGCTCATTGTCGGTCGCGGCGCTGGTCGCGACCACCGGCGTCGCATCGGCGCAGGAAACGATCCGGTTACGGATCGCCTCCGGCCATCCGCCGGTCAATACCTATGTCAATCTGATGCAGAATTTCTTCGTGCCGGAAGTCACCAAGCGTGTCGCGGCGCGCACCAAGCACAAGGTCGAATTTGTCGAAGGCTATGGCGGCGCCATGGTGAAGGTGGCGGACACGCTGGAAGGCGTGCAGTCCGGCATCATCGATATCGGCGGCTATTGCTTCTGCTTCGAACCCTCGAACCTGCCGCTGCATGCCTTCCAGGTGATGCTGCCGTTCGGCACCATGGACCCGGTGGCCAGCGTGAAGATCGCGCGCGAAGTCTACGATCAGGTGCCGTATCTCTCGAAAGTGTTCGAGGACAAGTTCCGGCAGAAGCTGATCGCCCTGATCGCCGACAATGGATACAATCTCGGCACCAATTTCGAATGGAACAATGTTTCCGATCTGAAGGGCCAGAAGCTCGCGGGCGCCGGCCTCAATCTCAAATGGCTGGAATATGCCGGCGCGACGCCGGTGCAATCGTCGCTGCCGGAGGCCTACACCGCGATGCAGACCGGCGTCTATAACGGCTGGATCATGTTCCCGTCGGGCTGGGTGAATTTCAAGCTGTTCGAGGTCGGCAAATATTATACCGAGATCGGCTTCGGCGCGATCACCTGGCACGGCCTCACCATCAACAAGGCGCGCTGGGACAAACTGCCGAAGGACGTGCAGGACATCATCCTCGAAGTCGGCAAGGAATACGAGGCGATGACCGGCACCGTGAACCAGGCCAATTATCCCAAGCAGCTCGAGGAGCTGAAGGCGAAAGGCACCGTGGTGCGCAAGCTGCCGGACAGCGTACAGGCCGACTGGGCGAAGTCGCTCGCTGGCTGGCCGAAGGAAAAGGCCAAGGAGCTGGATGCGCAGGGCCTGCCTGCCACGCAGGTGCTTGAAGCCACGCTGGCCGCTGCGGAAAAGCACGGCCACAAATGGCCGGTGCGTTACAGCGTGAAGTGAGGCGATAGCAGCGCCGCGTATGCGGTGCGCTCCCTCTCCCCGCTTGCGGGGAGAGGGTCGGGGTGAGGGGCCAGCCCAAGGAGTCTCCAATCCCTGGACAGCCCCTCACCCGGTTTCCTCACTCCGTTCGGAAACCGACCTCTCCCCGCATGCGGGGAGAGGTGAAATGCGGCGACAGGGGCGACACGAGGCAAGAATGCTCGAACATTATGTCACCCGCATCGTCCATTCCCTGCTTGCGGTCGCCGCAGCGATCATCTTCCTGCTGAGCTTTCTGATCGTCGCCGACGTGATCGGCCGCGGCGCATTCAACGCGCCGGTCAAGGGCACGCCGGAAATCGTCTCGATGTCGATCGTGATCATCTGCTTCCTGCTCGCGGCCTATGCGGTGCAGAGCGGCGGCATGCTGCGCACCGATGTCATCGTCTCGATGTTTGGACGCAGGGGCCATGCCTTTGCCGATCTCGCCTCGGGCCTGCTCGGCGCCGCCTTCTTCATCCTGATCGTCTGGGGCGGCTACGAACCCCTGCTGCATGCCTGGACCAGCAACGAGTTCGAGGGCGAGGGCGCCTTGCGCGTGCCGGTCTGGCCGGCCCGCTTCGTTGTGATGGCAGGCTCGGTCCTGGTCGTTGCGATCTATCTCGGCCAGGCGGCGCTCGCCGCCATCGCGCTTGCGCGCCCCGATCCGTCGCCGCCGCCGTCACGCTCCGCACACTGACCGGGTATCGCGATGTTTGGCCATAGCGAGATGATCCTGGTCATTATCGTCCTGCTGGCGCTGGTCTTTGCCGGCGTCCATATCGCCATCGCGCTCGGCGTGACCGCCGCAATCGGCATCTATCTGATGCTCGGCGATATCGATGTGGTGCGCACCTTCGTCGCCAATACCGCCTATGAGGCGTTGCGCGATTACGTCTTCGCCGTCATCCCGCTGTTCATGCTGATGGGGGACTTCCTGGCCAAATGCGGCGCGGCAAGCGATCTTTATACGCTTGCCAACCGGTTCAGCCGCTGGCTGCCGGGCAGACTCGCGGTGGCGACCATCATCTCCAACGCCATCTTCGCTTTCGTCACCGGCGTCAGCATCGCGGCGGCGGCTGCCTTCTCGCGCATCGCGTATCCGGAAATGCGCCGCTTCGGCTATGACCGCTCCTTCTCGCTCGGCTGTATCGCAGGCAGTTCATGTCTCGGCATGCTGATTCCGCCATCGGTGCTGATGATCGTCTGGGGGGTGCTGACCGAATTGTCGATCGGCAAGCTGTTCCTGGCGGGCGTCTTGCCGGGACTGCTGCTCGCCACCGCGTTCTGCGCCTATGTGGTGATCGCGGCGCTTATCAATCCGTCGCTCGTCGGCGGCGCCGGCGGACGGGTCCAGGCTGCGCCGCTCGGCGCGGCGGTTGCCACGCGGCATCTGCCGGATGCGGACGAGCCGCCGCTCGGACCGCTGATCTTCAGCACCGCTCTGGTGCTGGCGCTGATCGCGGGCGTCCTCGGATCGATCTGGCTCGGCCTGTGTACCCCTACCGAAGGCGCAGGCGTTGGCGCCGTCGGCGCGCTCATCCTGGCGCTGATCAAGGGCATCACCCTGCGCGAAATCTGGCAGGTGGTGCTCAATGTCGGCCGCACCTCGGGTCCGCTGCTGCTGCTGTTGTTCTGCGCGCAGCTCTATTCCCGCGTCCTCTCCATGACCGGCTTCACCGAGACCGCCAAGAACGTCCTGCTCGGCACAGGCCTCGAGGCCACCGGCATTCTCGCCCTGATGCTGCTGATCTGGTTCGTGCTCGGCTGCCTGATCGATTCGATCTCCATCATCCTGCTAACGGTGCCGATCTTCGCCCCGATCGCTGCGACGCTCGGCATCGATCCGCTTGCCTTCGCCATCATCGGCATTCTGGCGATCGAAACCGGGTTGCTGACGCCGCCCTTCGGCATTCTGGTCTTCACGGTGAAGGCGGCGGTGCCGGAGCCCAATGTACCGCTCGCGGAAATTTTCCGCGGCGCGATCCCCTATTGGTTGATCCTGTTCGGGGTCATCATCCTGCTGGTGCTGTTTCCGCAGATCGTGACCTTCCTGCCGAGCCTGTAGCCATCGGCGCGCGACGCCGATTTTTCGCCGAAGGCTGCGGCTTCTCGCAGTTGCGAGAAGCGCCGGTTACCGGGCTTCGCCATGTTGCCAGCGATGCGTCTGGGGAGTAGCCCGCCTGCAGCCTTTGCAGTTTCCCTGCAAGCTTACCTGTCCGACACTCCAGCTCCAAGAAACCGGACCGAGCGGCATGACATCAATCGCCGACAAGCGCCGCACCTTCCGCTCGCTGCACGAGAGTGGCTGCTTCGTCATTCCCAATCCATGGGATGTCGGCTCTGCGCGCTATCTCCAGCATCTCGGCTTCAAGGCGCTGGCGACGACAAGTCTCGGCTATGCCTATGCTGCCGGCTATGCCGACGGCGCCGTGCCGCGCGACAAAATGCTCGAGCATATCGCCGAACTGGCAGAGAGCTGCGACGTTCCGCTCAATGCGGATTTCGAGGGCGGTTACGCCGACGCGCCGGACGGCGTTGCGCAGAGCGTATCGTTATGCGTGAAGACCGGTGTCGCCGGTTTGTCGATCGAGGATTCCACCGGCGACAAGGCAGACCCGCTTTATCCGTTCGATCTCGCGCTTGCCCGCATCAAGGCCGCACGCACCGCCATCGACAAATCCGGCGAGGACGTGATGCTGACTGCGCGGACGGAAGGTTTTATCCGCGGCCGTCCCGACATGGGCGAGAGCGTGCGGCGGCTGCGCGCATTCGCGGATGCGGGCGCAGATTGCCTCTATGCGCCGGGCATTCGAACGCGAGAAGAGATTGCGGCTGTCGTCGAAGCGGTCGCGCCGAAGCCGGTCAATATCCTGATCGGGTGGCCGAGCGATCTCACTGTGCGCGACATCGCTGCACTCGGCGCGCGGCGCATCAGCGTCGGCGGATCGCTGGCGCGCGCCGCCTGGGGCGGCTTCATCCGCGCGGCCCGCCAACTCGCCGGTGGCGGCTGCTTCGGCGGCTTTGCGGATGCAGCGCCGGCGGCGGACCTGAACGCCTTCTTCCGCGAGGATCGCGCCAGACGGGACGGCGCGTGATCGACGGTCTGAATTTCAAGGGCGCGCGCGTTCCTGAGCCGGTCGTGCTCGCGGGCCGTTACGGGCGGATCGAGAAGCTCGACCCGGACCGGCATGGCGCCGGCTTGTGGGACGCCTTCCGGGACCGGCCTGAGATCTGGGATTACATGCCCTATGGCCCATTCGCCGATGCGCAAGCATTTCGCAGCTGGATCGCCGGGCGCGCTCGACTCACCGACCCTTATGTCTACGCGATCGTCGACCCAGATAGCCGCGCGCTCGGGATTGCGGCGCTGATGGCGATCCGCCCGGACATGGGCGTCATCGAGATCGGCCATATCGCTTATGCACCGGCCTTGCAGCGCACGCGGCTCGGCACCGAGGCGCAATATCTGTTTGCGCGCTACGCCTTTGAAACATTGGGCTATCGCCGCTATGAATGGAAATGCAACGCGCTCAATGCCGCGTCCCGGCAGGCCGCTTTGCGCTATGGCTTCAGCTTTGAGGGGATTTTCCGCCAGCACATGATCGTCAAAGGCAGGAACCGCGATACGGCATGGTTCTCGATCCTCGATTGCGAATGGCCGTCGCGCAAGGCGGCGTTCGAGCGCTGGCTTGCGCCCGGCAATTTCGATGCCGCCGGGCGTCAGAAGACGAGCCTTGCCGCGCTGATATCTGCGGGTGGATGACAGGATGAGCGGCCGCCTCGAAGGCAAGGTTGCCGTCGTTACTGCCGCCGGCCAGGGCATCGGCCGCGCCATCGCGGAACGCTTTGCCGCGGAAGGCGCGCAGGTGATTGCGACCGATCTCGACGCCGGCAAGCTCTCCGGTTTTACCGCAGTCAAAGCGCTGCCGCTCGACGTACGCTCCGGCGAAGCCGTCGCTGCCCTGGCGCGCGAGGTTGAGCGCGACTTCGGCGGCGCCGACGTGCTCGTCAATAGCGCGGGCTTCGTGCATCACGGCACGGTGCTCGACTGCACGGACGACGACTGGGACTTTTCCTTCGACCTCAATGTCAAGTCGATGCATCGCACGATCCGCGCCTTTCTGCCGGCGATGTTGAAGAAGCAGCGCGGTTCGATCGTCAACATCTCGTCGGTGGCGTCGTCGGTGACCGGGTTGCCGAACCGCTATGTCTACGGCGCCTCCAAGGCCGCGGTGATCGGCCTGACCAAGGCGGTCGCCATCGACTTCATCCGCCAGGGCATCCGCTGCAACGCGATCTGTCCGGGAACCATCGAATCGCCCTCGCTCGACGAGCGGATCGCTGCGCAGGCAGCGCGGAGCGGGCAATCACTCGACGCAGTACGGCAAGCATTCGTCGATCGCCAGCCGATGGGCCGGCTCGGCACCGCGCAGGAAGTCGCGTCGCTTGCGCTGTTTCTCGCCTCCGACGAGTCGCATTACGTCACCGGCCAGCCGCATCTGGTCGACGGCGGCCTTGCGCTGTAAGGTCCGGACCGCTCCGGAGGCGTTCATGCGTGTGATTTCGGCTGCCATCATTCTTGCGCTCACGCCCGGCCTCGCCTTCGCCGCCAATTGCGGGCGCGCAGGCAATGCGGTGACCTGCGACGATGGCCGCACCGGCGTCTTCACCGGTGATGCCATTGTCTGGCCGGACGGCACCCGCTCGTCCGCCGCCCGGCATCCGAGCGTGAATATCGGCCACAAGGACTCCGTCCGCGTCGGCCCCGGCGTGTTCGTCGGATCGCCTTCGGGTCGCGGTTCGGTCCCGCTCGACGATCCCAACGCGCCGCACAAGCGCAATTGCGCGGTGCTCGACGGCGTTTCGTATTGCCACTGACGGATTCAACGCATGCATATCCTCATCACCGGTGCGGCCGGCATGATCGGCCGCAAACTGCTCGAACGGCTCGCACGTGACGGCGGCCTGAACGGCAAGGCCATCGACACCCTGACGCTGACCGACATCGTGGCGCCGCAGGCGCCGGTTGGTCTCGCAGCACAGATTGTATGCAAGACCGCCGATCTCGCGTCGCCCGGCGTCGCCGAGGATCTGGTGAAGGATCGGCCCGACGTGATCTTTCATCTCGCGGCGATTCCGTCAGGCGGCTCGGAGACCGATTTCGAGGCCGGCTATCGCGCCAATCTGGATGGCACCCGCAATCTCCTGGAGGCGATCCGCAAGACCTCCGACGGCTACAAGCCGAAGGTGATCTACACATCCTCCATCGCGGTCTATGGCGCGCCGTTCCCGCATTCCATACCGGACGACTTTATCCTGACGCCGCTGACCAGCTACGGCGCGCACAAGGTGATCTGCGAAACGCTGCTGGCCGATTACAACCGGCGCGGCTTTCTCGAAGGCGTGGGCGTGCGGCTCTGCGGCATCACGGTGCGGCCGGGCAAGCCGAATCTCGCGGCCTCCGGCTTTTACTCCGGCATCATCCGCGAACCGCTGGCGGGTCTCGAAGCAACCCTGCCGGTCTCCGAGGACGTGACCAACACCCATGCCTCGCCGCGCGCCGCGGCCGGGTTTCTGGTGCATGCAGCTTCGCTGACGCCGGAACAGCTCGGCCACCGCATCAACATGACCATGCCGGGCGTCTGCTGCACCGTCGGCGAGCAGCTTGCGGCGTTGCGCAGGGTTGCGGGCGACCGCGTGGCGGATCGCGTCAAGCACAAGCCCGATCCCTTTATCGAAAAGATCGTTGCAGGCTGGCCCAGCCGGTTCGATTGCACGCGCGCCCGCGAGCTTGGTTTTACCGCCGAATCCTCATTCGACGAGATCATCCGCGTGCATATCGAGGACGATCTGGGGGGCGATTTCGTGCGGTGACGGCCACGCTGGACGCCATTCGCAATGACGGTCCGGCAATGCAGCCACCCGGCCCCGAACTTGCATCGCCGGTCCGATCGCATACATTGCGGCCGAGCGACCCGCCCCCGAGGCCTTTCCATGAATTACGTCGATGCGGCCCTTGCGCCGATGCGCAAGACCGGACAGATCAAATTGCACAAGGCCGAGGCCTTTGCCGGCATGCGCAAGGCCGGACAGCTCGTCGCACAATGCCTCGACATGCTGGTTCCCGAGGTGCGTCCCGGCGTGCCGACCGAGCGGATCGACCGGCTGGTGCATGACTTCGCGATGGATCATGGGGCGTTGCCGGCGACCCTGATGTATCGCGGCTACCGCAAATCGACCTGTACCTCGATCAATCACGTGGTCTGCCACGGCATCCCCAACGACAAGCCGATGAAGGAAGGCGACATCGTCAATATCGACGTGACACTGATCCTGGACGGCTGGCATGGCGATTCGAGCCGCATGTACCCGATCGGCGAGATTCCGCGCCGCGCCGAGCGGCTGATCGACGTGACCTTCGAGGCGATGATGCGCGGCATTGCCGCGATCCGGCCGGGCGGCACCACCGGCGATATCGGCGCCGCGATCCAGTCCTTCGTCGAGGCCCAGCACATGAGCGTGGTGCGCGACTTCTGCGGGCACGGTCTCGGCCGGCTGTTCCACGACGAGCCGAATATCGTCCATGTCGGCCGGGCCGGCGAAGGCACGGTGCTGCGGCCCGGGATGTTCTTCACCGTCGAGCCGATGATCAATCTGGGCCGTCCGCATGTGAAGGTGCTGTCGGACGGCTGGACCGCAGTGACACGCGACAGATCGCTTTCGGCGCAGTTCGAGCACACGATCGGCGTGACCGATAGCGGCGCCGAAATCTTCACCCTGTCGCCCAAGGGCCTCGACAAGCCGCCATATACAACCAAATCCTGAGAACGCCCGCCGCGCGGCGATTCAGCCGTTGCAAATGACCGCGATCGCGTCATGCTTGCGGCGGAGCGGGACCGATGCGGCACGCGGGAAAGCAGAGCGATCAGAAGAAGTCCCGTGAGGGCCTGCAGGACGCCACGCCGCATTATCATGGGCATCGTGAGCGGCTGCGGGCGCGCTTTCGCGAGGCAGGCCCGGAGGCCTTGGCCGATTACGAGCTGCTGGAACTGGTGCTGTTCCGCGCGATCCCGCAGCGGGACGTGAAGCCGCTGGCCAAGAAGCTGATCGAGACATTCGGCTCCTTCGCCGAGGCCATCGCAGCACCAGAGACCCGGCTAAAGGAGATCAAGGGCCTGGGAGAGGCCGCCATCACCGAGATCAAGGTCGTGCAGGCGGCGGCGAGCCGCCTGGTCCGCGGCCAGGTCAAGGCGCGCACCGTGCTGTCGTCGTGGTCCGCCGTGCTCGACTATTGCCGTACGGTAATGGCCTTTGCCGACAAGGAGCAGTTCCGCATCCTGTTTCTCGACAAGCGCAACCAGCTGATCGCCGACGAGGTGCAGCAGACCGGCACCGTCGACCATACCCCGGTCTATCCGCGCGAAGTGGTCAAGCGTGCGCTGGAATTGTCGGCGACCGCCATCATCCTCGTGCACAACCATCCGTCCGGCGATCCTACCCCCTCCCGTGCGGACATCCAGATGACGCAGTCGATTGTGGAGGTGGCGAAACCGCTCGGCATTTCCGTGCACGATCACATCATCGTCGGCAGGGACGGCCATGCGAGCCTGAAGGGGCTGCGGCTGATTTAGAGCGGTTCATGTTTTGACGGAAGCGGTGCCGCATGCGCCAACACATGAAACGCTTTAGGCGCGTCTTATTGCAGCGCTACGCCGAATAGACTGGCATGGTCCGCCGCGCGGCCCTATTTCTTCTGCAGCACGATCTGATCGCCGCCCTCCGGCACGCGCCACCATTTCTTCGGCTCGCGTTCCTCGAAGCGCCACACTTGTCCGGTCGGCGCGGCCAGCACCAATTCGCCCTTGTCGAGCCGCCATACATTCGGATTGAGCCTTGTCATCGCCGGATCGCAGGGCTGGCGGAATGTTAGGCGATATTCGTCGTAGCCCTTGGTGGCCGCATTGGTGAAGGTAAGATCGCAGACCGGCTTGTCGGACTTGACCATCGACCATTCGCCGGCGAGATCCTCGACCGACCGCTTCGGCGCGAACACGGCCGCCGAGGCCGCGGTCTGCAGGAAGTAAAGCCCTTCACCCTTGCGCTCGCCCTCGAACATCCCGACCTCGACTTCGGTCAGCTCGAACACCGCGCGGCCGCGGGCATCGATCAGCGTCAATGTCTGGTTCGCAAGCGTCCAGCTTTCCACCTCTTTCAGCGGCGGGACTTTTTCGCGGCAGGCGTCGTCGAACTCAAGCTTTGAGCCTTTCCCGGCGGGCTCGGATTTGAATGTGAGACTGCAAATCTGGTCGCGTTCGGAATTGGACAATTCCCAGACACCGGTCATGCTTTTTTCGGCCGCCGCCTGCTCCGCCGGTTCGGGGGCCTGCGCCAGCGCCGGGCTCGCCAAACCAAGCAGCATCAGTCCGAAAAGAAAGCGCCGCATCTTCGCTCGCCCTATTGCCAAAGGACGCTTTCTAGCACGGCCCTGGCGGCAAAATCACGCCGGCTTCGTCGGCGGATAGGGCGTTTCCGGCACCGGCGTCACCGGACCCTTGCCCGCGAACCAGGATTTCAGGTTGTCGACCACGAGTTGATCCATGGCCCTGCGGGTCGCCACCGAAGCCGAGCCGAGATGCGGAAACAGCACAATGTGCTCCATCTCGATCAGTTCCTGCGGCACCTGCGGTTCGTTGACGAACACGTCGAGCCCGGCCGACATGATGGTGCGATCCTTCAGCGCCTTGATCAGCGCCTCCTCGTCCACCACCGAGCCGCGGGCCATGTTGATCAGAATGCCGTTCGGACCGAGCGCCTTCAGCACGTCGGCGTCGATCAGGTTCTTCGTCGCCGCCCCTCCCGGTACGATCACCATCAGGGTGTCGACGTCGCGCGCCATGTCGATCAGCTTCGGATAATATTTGTACGTCACGCCCGGCTGCGGATTGCGCGAATGATAGACCACCGGTACGCCAAATGCTTCAAGCCTTCGCGCGATCGCCTTGCCGATGCGCCCCATCCCCACCATACCCACGGTACGGTCGCGCAGTGTCGCCGGCGTCAGCCGGTAGGCGCCCTGCGGCCACTTGCCGGCGCGCAGATGGCGCTCGGCCTGCGGGAGTTCGCGCACCGTACAAAGCAAGAGACCGAGCGCGGTATCGGCGACTTCCTCGTTCAGCACATCGGGCGTATTGGTGACGACGATGCCGTGCTCGCCTGCCCATTTGGCATCGACATGGTCGTAGCCGACGCCGAAGCTCGATACGATCTCGAGCTTCGGAAAGCGCGACATGAACGCGCCATCGATCTTGTCCGAGGTATAGGCGATGGCGATGCCGCGGATGCGCGGCGCGATTTCCTTGATGAAGGCGTCCTGATCCTTGGCCTCGGCAAGTTTATGGACGGTTGAGAACGGCTCGATGCCGCCGAGGATCACCGGCTTTGGCTGTCCAATCAGAAGAATCTCGGGCTTGCCGGAAGCCATCGCCGTCTCCGTCTCGCTGTGTTGACCCATGTCAAAAAACGGCGGCCGGTTTCGGCCGCAATGTCCCTATACTAGCGTTTTGCTTGTCCGCAAATCGGCCCGGTCGTCGCGCATTCCATACACCACCGCTCCCCATGAAGATCCACACCGTCCAGGCGGTCCGAAAGATCGTCCTCTACCTCGCCGTTGCCGCCGGCGTTTTCGTGTTCGCCGTCACCAATTCGATCGTGCCATCCGGGCAAACGCTGCATGAACTGATCGAATGGGTTGGCATCGTCCTGATCGTCGCCTGCATCCTCGGCCGGACCTGGGCGTCGCTCTATATCGGCGGCCGCAAGATCGAGGAACTCGTCCAAACCGGTCCCTATTCTGTCATGCGCAATCCGCTGTATTTCTTCTCCTTCCTGGGCGCCGCGGGCGTCGGCATGCAGGTGGGCAGCGTCGTGCTCGGCCTGATCTGCGCCGGTCTTGCATGGCTCGTGTTCTATGTCGTGGTGCTGCAGGAGGAGCGGGTTCTCGCCGGCCGCTATGGCGCATCGTATCGGGATTATATTGCGAGGGTGCCGCGCTTCTTCCCGAATCCTGCGCTGTGGCACGACGAACCCACGCTGACGATCCGTCCGCCGCGCGTGCTGATGACATTTGCCGACGCGCTGGTCTTCCTGCTCGCGGTCCCGCTTGCCGAATTGTTCGAATACCTGCAGGACACGGGCGTGATCCCGGTGCTGCTGCGGCTGCCCTGACCATCAATTGCGCGTCACAATGGCCACAGCCGCGCCCACCATCGCAACGCCTGCGGTACGGTTAACCGTCTGCAACGCGCGCGGCGAGGTGAACATGCGGCGGGCCTGCGCGGCGAGAATGACGTAACCGGTCAGCACGATGCTGACCACCACCGCCACGATCGCCGCGAGCTCGGCCATGTCGAGCATCGTGAGCCGGGTGAGGTCGATCACCGTCGGCATCAGCGCCAGATAGAACAGCATGATTTTCGGATTGCCGAGGGACAAAAGAAGCGCCGCGCCGAAAAGCTGCAGTCCCTGCCCCCGCACGGGCTCGGCCTGCACGGGTGCGCCGGAATCGCGCCACAGCTTCCAGGCGAGGAATAGAAGATAGGCCGCGCCGGCATATTTCACGATCTGGAACACCGGCTGGAACAGCGCTGCCAGTGCGGCGAGCCCGAACATGGCGCAGGACAGCCAGATCAGATCGCCGATCACGAGACCGGCGCAGAAGGCGGCGATTCCGCCGGTGCCGCGCGCCATGATGCGCGCGACCAAAGCTGCAATCGCGGGACCAGGGGAAATCACCGCGACCAGCAGCACGAGCGCAAAGGTGAGGAAGGCTACCTGTTCCAAGGCATCACAGCCGCATCATGCGATCATACCAGCATGGTGAGCGGCTGCTCCAGATAGCTCTTCAGCGCCGCCAGCAATTGCGCGCCGAGCGCACCGTCGATGACGCGATGGTCGCAGGACAGCGTGACCGTCATCTGGGTCTCGAAGCGCACGCCGCCATCGTCCGTCTCGACCGGCCGCCGCTGCGCCGCGCCCACCGCGAGAATGCTCGATTGCGGCGGGTTGATGATCGCCGAGAAGTCGCGCACGCCATACATGCCGAGATTGGAGACGGCGCTGACACCGCCCTGGTATTCCTCGGGCCTCAGTTTCTTGTCGCGGGCGCGCGCGGCGAGTTGGCGCATCTCGTTGGAAATGGCGCTGAGCGATTTCGTATCCGCGGCCCGAATCACCGGGGTGATCAGCCCGCCGTCCAGCGCCACCGCAACGCCGATATCGGCGCGATCGAAGCGCAGGATGCGGTCCTGCGCAAAGATCGCATTCGCCGCAGGCACCCGCCTGAGCGCAAGCGCCAGCGCCTTGATGACGAAATCGTTGACCGAAAGCTTGTAGCCGCCTTCGCCTGTCGGTGCAGCCTCGTTGGCCGCGCTCCGCACCGCCATCAGGGCGTCGAGTGAAATATCGGCGGTGAGATAGAAATGCGGGACGGTCTGCTTGGCTTGCGTCAGCCGCGCGGCGATGGTGGCGCGCATGCCGTCGAGCGGCACTTCCTGCAACGGGATGTCACGGTAAAGCGCCAGAATGTCGGCGGCGGACAGACCTTTGGCCAGCGCAGGGGCGCCTGCGGGCGCTTGCGCGATGCTCGCCTCCACATCGCGCGCGACGATGCGGCCGTGCGGACCCGTGCCCTTGATCCGCGACAGGTCGATGCCGTTTTCGCCGGCGAGCCTGCGCGCCAGCGGCGTCACCGTGGTGCCGCCAGCGATCCGCGCCGGGCCGAAATTGCGCTCGGGGGTGCGAACCTCGCGGAAGGGGTCCATCTCGATGGGTGCGGATGGGCTTGCAGCCCGCTCGTCCCCGCGAAGGCGGGCACCCAGTTCTTGAGTCTGGATTCCCGCTTTCGCGGGAATGAGCGGTTGAGAGGCCGGCGTCGGCGACGCCGCTTGGGCCTGCGGCGCCTTCGGTTGTGCGACCTCGCCTTCACCAAGAATCACCGCCACCACCGCGCCGACCTTTGCGACCTCGCCGACCTGAAAATTGATCGCCGACAGCGTGCCGCCGAACGTCGCCGGCACTTCCATTGAGGTCTTGTCGGTCTCGATCTCGAACAGGTTGTCGCCCGGCGCGACCGTGTCGCCCGCGTTCTTGAACCACTTGACGATCTTGCCCTCGGCGACGGTTTCGCCGAGTTGCGGCATCAGCACGTCCATTCTTTGCTCACTTTCGATCCGTCACCTTGAGGCGGCCCCCGCAGGTGGCCCTCGAAACACGGTAGCCCGCCGTCCTTCGATCCTCGCTTCGCCCGAAACTCAGGATGGAGGAAAATTTCACCAGTTCACCGACACATACTGGGTTTCGAGAAATTCCATCAGCCCCTCATGCGCGCCCTCGCGGCCGATGCCGGACTGCTTCATGCCGCCGAACGGCGCCGCCGGATCGGACACGAGCCCGCGATTAAGACCGATCATGCCGAAATCGAGCTTCTCCGAAACCCGCATGCCGCGGCCGAGATCTTTCGTGTAGAGATAAGCAACGAGGCCGTATTCGGTGTCGTTGGCGCGCTTGATCGCTTCGTCCTCGGTCTTGAAAGTCTGGATCGAGGCGACCGGTCCGAAGATTTCCTCGTTCAGCATCTTCGCCGAGTCGGGCACGTTGGTCAGAACGGTCGCGGGATAGAAGAAGCCGGGTCCCTCCGGCGTCTTGCCGCCGGTCAGGACCTTGGCGCCCTTCGACACCGCATCGTCGACCAGTTCGATCACCTTGTCGCGGCCTTCCTTGTTCACGAGGGGGCCGAGATTGATGCCCTCGTCGAGGCCGTTGCCCATCTTCAGGGCTTCCATCTTGCCGGTCAGTTTCTTCGCGAACTCGTCATGCACGCTCTCATGCACGTAAAAGCGGTTCGCCGCAGTGCAGGCCTCGCCCATGTTGCGCATCTTGGCGATCATCGCGCCCTCGATCGCCGCATCGATATCGGCATCCTCGAACACCAGGAACGGGGCGTTGCCGCCAAGCTCCATCGCCGGCTTGATGATGTTGTCTGCGGCCTCGCGAAGCAGCACACGGCCGACTTCCGTGCTGCCGGTGAAGGAGACCACACGCACGCGCGGATCGTGCAGCATCGCGCTTACCACCTTGCCCGACGAACGCGACGGGATCACGTTGACCACGCCGGCCGGCACGCCGGCTTCTTCGAGGATCGGCATCAGCGCCAGCATGGTGAGCGGTGTGTCGGAGGCAGGCTTCAGCACCACCGGGCATCCTGCGGCGAGCGCGGGTCCGATCTTGCGGGTCGCCATCGCCGCCGGGAAATTCCATGGCGTCACCAGAACGGCGATGCCGGCGGGCTTGTGCTGCACCAGGATGCGCGCCCCCGAAGCCGGCGCAATCGACAGCGAACCGAGATTGCGCACCGCTTCCTCCGCATTCCAACGGAAGAATTCGGCGGCATAGGCGACTTCGGCGCGGGAATCCGGCAGCGCCTTGCCGTTCTCGACGGTGATCAGCTTCGCCAGCCGCTCGGCATCGCGCATGATCAGTTCGAACGCCTTGCGCAGGATTTCGCCGCGTTCTCTTGGCTTCTTCGCCGCCCAGCCGGGGAATGCGGCCTCGGCCGCATCAAGTGCGGCAATCGCATCGTCCACGGTGGCACTTGCGACCGACGCAACGGTCCGTTCGGTCGCCGGATCCATCACGTCGAAGCGCTGACCGTCGGAGGCCTTGCGCCATTTGCCGCCGATCCAAAGATCGGTCGGAACATTGGCGAGCAGATTTTCGTACATCGTTAATGTCCTGGCGTTTCCTGTTATCGGTTATTGGCCCTCAGCGGGCGCATCCGGTCCCGGCACCCAAAGCACGTCGAGCGCGAAGGTATGCGCTTCGAACGGCGGCGCGGTGACCGGGTCATCGTCCTTGAACGTCGCTGCCAGCAGCCACTTGCCGCCGGTCAACGCCAGCACTTCCAGTGTCCTGGCGATCGGGTCGACATACCAGCAATAATTAACCCCGGACGCCGCGTAGACGGCGAGCTTATCGGTACGATCAATCTGCTGGGTCGAAGGCGAAAGAACCTCACACAGCCAGTCCGGCGGTGTTTCGATAAACGCCGTTTCCGGGAACGGCGTCAGGCGCTCGCGCCGCCATCCCCCGATATCAGGCACGACCACATGTGCGCCGAGATGCAGTTCCGGCTCCACGATGAATATCCAGCCGCCCGGCCCGCCACGGCCGTAATCAAACGGAAATATCAGTTCGCTCTGCAGCCGGCCAGACGCCACCCCATGCCGCGGCGTCGGCCGCGGATGGGCATGCAGCACGCCAAAGACGATCTCGCCGACCACATTCGGCGGCAGCGCCTCGATATCGGCGTAGGTCGCTTGGCGTGCTTTGGGCTGCCGCATGTCGCTGCGCCTCAATCCGGCCGCTTCAACTCAATCAGGATGTTGCGATAGGTCGACGATCCGACGTTACGAAGGTCGTGGACCTCGCCGGCCTCACGCCAGATCGGAGAGCCGACCACGCTTTTCGGCCGCTCGATCTGCCCGGTCAGCGCCGATTCGATCTCGATGTCGCCTTCGGTCATCGGGATGATGACATAGGGCAATTTGTGCCGGTGCCAGCCCTTGCTCTTGCCGGGCTCGACCGTGAAATCCCACACCCGCACCCGATCATTCTCGAACATGATGTAGTCGCCGATCGGCCCGAGCTTGAGCGTATTGATGTCGTACTTGCTCGACATGCCGTCTCAAGCCTCCAGCGACCGCCGCACCGTCTCCGCGATGCGGTCGACCGTCGGCAGCACCGCATCTTCGAGCAGATCGGCGGAGGGTAGCGGGATATGCGGCGTGGTGATGCGAACCGGTGGACCGTCGAGATCGTAGAACGCCTCGTCGGCGACGATCGACACGATTTCCGCGCCCCAGCCGCACAGCCGCGGATTCTCTTCCACGGTGAACAGGCGATGGGTGCGCCCGACCGAGCCGAGAATTGTCTGGGTGTCGAGCGGCACCAGTGAACGCACATCGACCACCTCGCAGTCGATCCCGTGTTCCGCCTTGAGCCGGTCGGCCGCCTCGATCGCCCGCGGCACCATCAGCGCGAGTGCGAGAATGGTCGCGTCCTTGCCGGGCCGCACGATCTTCGCGGTGCCGAGGGTGTCGACGATCTCGCCGTCCGGCACTTCGCCCTTCATCGGATAGAGCGACTTGTGCTCAAAAAAGATCACCGGATCCGGATCGCGCACGGCGGCGGCGAGGAGGCCGATCACATCGCGCGGGGTCGACGGCGCAACCACCTTCAGCCCCGGAATCATCATGCACCAGTTCTCGACGCTTTGCGAATGCTGCGCGCCGAACCGCGAGCCGGCGCCGTTGCCGGTGCGCACCACCAGCGGGCATTTGACCTGCCCGTTGGTCATGTAGCGGCTCTTGGGAAATTCGTTCGCGATATAATCGAAGCAGACCGCGATGAAGTCCGAAAACATGATCTCGGCGATCGGCTTCAGGCCGGTCATCGCCGCGCCCATGGCGGCGCCGAGGATCGCCTGTTCGGAGATCGGCGTGTCGCGCACCCGCAGCGGGCCGAACTGCTCGTAAAGACCCACGGTCGCCTTGAACACGCCGCCCGCTTTCGCCACGTCCTCGCCGAGAAACACCACGTCAGGATCGCGCGCCATTTCCTGCGCAATGCCGCGCGCGACCGCGTCGCGATAAGTCAATTCGGCCATCTCAGTTTCTCCAGGCAAAGCCGCCGTCGGCATAGACATCGGTATGGATGATATCGTACGGCGGCGGCGGCGCCGCCTTGCACTTCTCCGTAGCCTCGTCGACTTCCTTCAGGATGCCGTCCTCGATGCCCTTCATCACCTCGGGGTCGATGCCGAATTCCAGGAGCCGTTCGCGATAGATCTTGATCGGATCGCGCTCCTTCCACTTTTCCAGTTCGCCTTCGGGACGGTATTTCGCCGGATCGGCGCGCGAATGGCCGCTATGCCGGTAGGTCAGACACTCGATCAGCGACGGTCCCTCGCCCTTGCGCGCCTTCGCATAGGCCGCCATCGCGGTGCGATAGACTTCGTCGGCATCGTTGCCGTCGACGATGATGCGCGGCAGTCCATAGGCTGCGGCGCGGTCGGCCGCAGGATGCGGCACCGCCGTCACATCGCCGATCGGCGTATATTCCATGTAGAGATTGTTTTCGCAGACGAAGATCACCGGCAGCTTCCACACCACCGCAAAGTTCAGCGCCTCGTGGAAGGCGCCGATATTGGTGGTGCCGTCGCCGAAGAAACAGACGGAGACGTCGTCATGGCCCTTGTATTGCGCGCGCCAGGCCGCGCCGCAGGCGATCGGCAAATGCGCGCCAATGATGGCATAGGAGCCCATGACGCCGTGCTCGACTGAGGTCAGATGCATCGACCCGCCCTTGCCGCGCATCAGGCCGTTGTCGCGGCCCATCAATTCGCCGAGCACCTGCTCCACCGGCACGCCCCGTGCCAAGGTGTGCGCATGACCTCGATAGGTGCAGAATGACAGGTCGCCTGGCTTCATCGCGGCGGCAAAGCCGGCGGCGACGGCCTCCTGGCCGAGCGAGAGATGGCTCGTGCCCTTGACCAGGTTCTGCAGGAACAGATCGAAGGCGCGCTGCTCGGCCTGCCGCAGCAGCACCTGCAGACGGTACATTTCCAGCCTCTTGTCCTCGCCGATATCGTCGTTCAGGCCGGGCTTTGCCTCGTTTGCTTTATCCAGCATCGGTGTCTCTGGCTCGTTTCCTCGTTATCGGCGCCGGCGGATTGGACGTCCGCCGTCACGTCTGATGCGCTTTGGCGCGGCGGACCATAGCAGGGCGCTGGCCTCCGGAAAAATGTCAAATATGCGGGCCCGGAATGCCGCGCGCGGCTCATTCGCACGATGCGCGTGCGGCCTTCAACCTCCGGCATGCCGGCAGAGCTGCGCGTTTTGACGCGGCGCGCAAGCCGCACCCGGTTCCGGACTATCGGGTGTCTTCACCATGTCGAAAACTGCCCCGGCCCGCTTCAGAAAGGCCAGACCCAAATCAGCATCGGGATCGCGACAACAATGACGATCACCTCCAGCGGCAGGCCGAGCCGCCAGTAATCGCCGAAGCGAAAGCCGCCCGGTCCCAGGATCAGGGTGTTGTTCTGGTGGCCGATCGGGGTCAGGAACGCGCATGAGGCCCCGACCGCGACCGCCATCAGGAACGGATCGGAGCTTACGCCAAGACTGCCAGCGGTACCGATCGCGATCGGACACATCACCGCGGCGGTCGCGGCGTTATTCATGAAATCCGACAGCGTCATGGTGACGATCAGGATGATTGCGAGCGCAAGAACATGGTGCTCGCGGGCGACCACCTCCAGCAGAAAACGGGCGATCAGATCGGCAGCACCCGTGGTGGCCATCGCGCCGGCCACGGGGATCAGGGCGGCGACCAGGACGATCACCGGCCAGTCGATTGCATCGTAGACCGAGCGGACCGGCACGACCCGAAATGCCATTGCCGCCAGAACCCCGGCCACGAAGGAGACCGCCGCCGGCAGCAGGCCGAAGGCTGCGCCGCCCACGGCAACGACCATGATGCCGGTGGCGATCATGGCCTGCCGCTTGTCCGGCAGGCGCAGGGTCCGCTCCGCGAGCGGCACGCAGCCGAACTGTCCGGCGAATTCCGAAATCGCCTCAGGCCCGCCCTGCATCAGCAGCACGTCGCCTGCGGCGAGCGGCAAGGTGCGCAGCCGCGAGATCGAGCGCCGCCCCTGGCGTGAGACGGCGAGCAGATTGACATTGAAGCGGCTGCGCAGACGGATGCCGGTCGCCGACCGGCCGACCAGCGGCGAGTCGGGCAGAACGGCAAGCTCCGCCAGCACCATGTCTTCGGAGGACTCAGCGCCCGAGGATTGCTCGTCCTTGCTTGCGGCCGCATCTGGCGCAAGGCGCGGTGCGTGCGCGTCGCCATCGTGCGGCCCGGCATCCGGCTGTTCCGGCTCGTCGTCTCGCGCCGCTTCCTCCAGTTTCAGGTCGAGGGCTGACAGCGCCGAGGTCAGCGCTTTCGGATCGGCCTCGATGATGAGAATGTCTCCGGCTCGCAGCCTGCTCCAGGGTTCCAGCGCCGGCAGGCGCATATCGTTGCGGATCACGCCGACGATCTGTGCCTCTGCCTCGTCGAGCGCCTCCTCGAGCTTGCGCATGGTCATGCCGACGGCCTTGGCCTTTTCCGGAATGCGCGCCTCGGTCAAATAGGCCCCGGTGTCGAATTCCTCGGTACCGGCACGTTCGCGTGCCGGCACCAGCCGCCAGCCGATCAGGATGATGAAGGCAATGCCGAAAATCGCCACCGCGGCGCCCACCGGGGTGAAATCGAACATGGCAAAGCTCGTGGCGCCATTGCCGACGCGAAAGCCGGACACGATCAGGTTGGGCGGCGTTCCGATCAGCGTGGTCATGCCGCCGAGGATCGAGCCGAAGGCAATCGGCATCAGGAGCCGGCCGGGCGGCAATTCAAGCCGGGTCGCGATCTGGACCGCGATCGGCATCAAGAGTGCCAGAGCGCCGACATTATTCATGAAGGCGGAAAGAACCGCAGCGAGAGTCGTCAATGCTGCGATGGTCGCGACCGGACCCGAGGTCTGCGGCAGGACAAATCGGGTGAAGGCATCGACCGCGCCGGAATTCTGCAGGCCCCGGCTCAGCACGAGGATAGCCGCAACCGTTATGACGGCGGGATGACCGAAGCCGGAAAACGCATCGTTGGTCGGGACGAGCCCTGCAGCCACACAGGCAAACAGCGAGCCTACCGCAACCATGTCGTGGCGCCACCGGCCCCACAGGAAGCCCGCGATGGTGACGGCGAGTATCAGGAGAAGCAGGATCTGCTCGGTCGTCATTCCATCACCCCAGCGGGCACAAACGGTATTCGCGGGCAAATGTTCCTGGCCGCGTGAAAGATCATGTCATCCGGCGGATTTGAATAGATTTTGCAGCAACAGATGCGTCGGCCAATAGACCGCGACGGGCAGACCGAAGAACAATAATGCAAACCACGCATGCGGAGACATCCAGGTCTGCGGCTTGCGGTCGTCGAAGCCCCAGACGAGGTTGATGTTGACCGGCGTCAGGCCCGGATCGGGCTGCGCCTTCGGCATCAGGAAATAGCAGACCGGCAGCACGGCGCAGGATACGATGGTCCACGCGACGAAGGCGCGGCTGTCATAACCCATTTCCCAGAGAAGATAGAGCAGGAGAAACGGCAGCCAGCCGTGAAACAGGGAGAGCCCGCGCAGGAAGAGCGAGCGCTGCTTGTCGAACATATAGTCGGTCAGCCCGGTGGTATGCTTGCCGAAAAGATTGGCGACGAAATCGACGACCCACAGCGTCTGCGGCAGCAACAGGCCCACAGCGCTCATCGAGATCAGGAGCGGATTGTCGAGCCACAGACCCGCAAGCGTCAGGAGAAGCGCCAGATCGCAGAAATAGAGAAAGTTGGTCCAGCCATATTGACGCAGGTAGACCGGGATCAGCACCGCCATGAAGGCGGTGTAGATCAGCTTGACCGCCAGCAGCGTCTGCACCTTCTCACGCCGCTGCGTAAGGATCTTTCCAGCGTCCCGCCTTGCGCCCCGCAAGCAGCCAATAAACAAAGCCGCCGATGATGCCCGCGGCCGCGACCAATTGCAGTCCGTAGGTGATCGGCGACAGGTCGGTGGTGTTCTCAAGCTGCAGCGAGATATCCGACATGAACCAGGCGATCGCCGCAATCAGCCCACCGCCGATCGCATAGTAGAAGATCGAGCGGATATCGAAGGTCTCCGCGACCGCGATCAGGATCACCGACGGAACAAAGGCGGACATGCCGGCAAAGCTGGTGGCGAAAAACGCCACGGCGAAGAACGCGAATTTCTCGATCGGATCGGAGCTGAGCGAGACGAGTTCCGGCGCCATGATGCCGATGGCCAGCGCGATGCCCGCGGCGAGCAAGGCGAAGATCAACGAAAACAGGATGACGAAAAAGCGGGTGATGAACATGCGGCGCCCCACGAATCTGCGCTCTGTTTAATGCAAGATCGCCGTCAGATGAACCGTCATGGCCGGCCTTGACCCGGCCCTCCACGTCTACAATCAACTCCAAGACGTGGATGCCCGGCTCAAGGCCGGGCATGACGACGCTGTTGGGTTGGACGAAGCACTAGTCCGTCATTGCCATGGCGCGCAAAGCCATCCGCTCGCGCGCCGAGAGCTTCTCGGTCTCGCTCTTCAGCTGCCCGCAGGCCGCCAGAATATCCCGGCCGCGCGGGGTGCGCACCGGCGAGGCATAACCGGCGTTGAACACCACTTCGGAGAATTTCTCGATCTGCTCCCAGTCGGAGCATTCATATTGCGAGCCCGGCCATGGATTGAACGGGATCAGGTTGATCTTGGCGGGAATGCCTTTCAGGAGCCGCACCAGCTCCTTCGCCTCGGCGAGCGAATCGTTGACGCCCTTCAGCATTACGTATTCGAAGGTGATGCGGCGCGCATTCGAAGCGCCGGGATAGTCGCGGCAGGCCTGAAGCACCTCCCTGATCGGATATTTGCGGTTCAGCGGCACCAGCACGTCGCGCAGGTCGTCGCGCACCGCATGCAGCGAGATCGCAAGCGAACAGCCGATCTCGGCGCCGGTACGCAAGATGTTCGGCACCACACCCGAGGTGGACAGCGTGATGCGCCGCTTCGACAGCGACAGCCCGTCGCCGTCCATGGCGACGAGCAATGCGTCGCGTACATTCTCGAAGTTATAGAGCGGCTCGCCCATCCCCATCATCACGATATTGGAGACGCAGCGCTCGCCCTCGGTCGGAAGTCCGGGTCCGGTGGCGCGGGTCTGGTTGAGAAAATCGCCCAGCCGGTCGCGCGCAACCATGATCTGGCCGACGATTTCGCCTGCGGTGAGATTGCGAACGAGGCGCTGCGTTCCGGTATGGCAAAACGAGCAGTTCAGCGTGCAGCCAACCTGGCTCGAGACGCACAGCGTGCCGCGGTCGCTTTCAGGGATATAGACGGTCTCGATCAGATGCGGGCGCTCACCCGGATTTTCGCTCGCAAGCTTGAGCAGCCACTTGCGCGTGCCGTCGGCGGAGACCTGCTCGGTAACGACCTCCGGCCGCTCCAGCGTGAAATGCTTTTCCAGCGCGCCCCGCACCTCCTTGGAGATGGAGGTCATCGGCGAGAAGTCCTGCGCGCCGCGCACATAGAGCCAGTGCCATATCTGCTGCGCGCGCATCTTGCGCTCGCGCTCCGGCACGCCGATGCCGCTCAGCAGCTCGACGATCTGCGCGCGCGAAGCCCCGACCAGCGAGGGCTTGTCGGGCGCGACATAGACCTCGAGCGGGGTCTTTTCGAGCGGCGCTGTGGCGGAGGCGGGGGTCATGCGCCGGTATATAGGGGAGCGAAGCGCGATAATACAGCCGGTCATTCCGGGACGGCCGAAGGCCGGACCCGGAATCCATGCTCCCGACCGTGACCATGAATTTCGGGTTCGCGACCTGCGGTCGCGCACCGGAATGACAAATGGCTACCGGCACTCCTGCGCGGCGCGATCCAGCGCCTGCGACACGCCCTGCAGCGAGAATTTGTCGATGGTCTTGGTGCCGCGGCCGGACTCGCCGCGCACCGTGACCTCGGCGCCCTTGCGCATGGCGTCGACCAGACGCGCCTCCTCGGCGGCGTTCTTCACCCAGGCGCCGTCATTCTGGGTGTACATGGCGAAATTGGTCGAGCCGATCTCGATCGTGGCGTCGGTATTGGCCTTGAACGGATAGCCGATGATCACCGACACCTCCTCCCGTACCTTCTCGGCCGGGCGCGTGGAGACGAACAGCCACGCCGGATCGCGCGGACGGCCGGGGGGATTGGTTTCCGAGGAGGTCGGTTTAGAGAGTGCGAAGCAAACCTTCCGGCCGCCAGGCGATGCCGTATAAGCGCCCCAGGCGCCGAATTCACCCAGCAGCTGGGCGCCCGCGGGCTGCGCCTTTGCGGGTCCGATTGAACCACCGGCGGTGAGCAGTGTGCAAATGGCAAGCAGGCGAAGAAATACGGGAAGTCGTCGAACACGGCGCATTGCGGAAACCTAGGAGATTCGAAAGGGCGAGCAAACCGCTAGCACGAACGGCGGTTTGTAATATTAGTTGAAAATCGGCGATGTGATGGCGCAGGGATACCATTCTGTACCCGCTGTGCACATTCGCCGCAGTCCGAAACGCAGCGCGCCCTGAGGTCTCGCCCATGAAAGCCATCATCTGCAGCGGCTACGGCACGCCGGACGACCTCGAACTCCGCGACCTCCCCGAGCCCGAGGCGGGGGAAGGCGAGGTCGTGGTGAAGGTCGCAGCGGCCGCGCTGAATTTTTTCGACACGCTACTGATCGCCGGGAAATATCAGGTCAAACCGGACTTCCCGTTTTCGCCCGCGGCAGAGTTTGCCGGAACCGTTCATGCGACGGGCCCCGGCGTCACCAATTTCAAGGTCGGCGACCGGGTGATGAGCTATGCCGCCTATGGCGCGGCGCGCGAATATTACGTGCAGAAGGCATCCCGGCTGGTGAAGGTGCCGGAGGCGCTCGATCTCGAGCGCGCGGCCGGTTTGTCAGTGACCTACGGTACGACGATCCACGCGCTGAAGGACCGCGCCAAACTGAAAGCCGGCGAAACCCTTGCGGTGCTGGGCGCTGCTGGCGGCACCGGGCTTGCCGCCATCGAGATCGGCAAGCTGATGGGCGCGCGCGTCATCGCCTGTACCTCGTCGGACGAAAAATGCGCCTTCGCCAAACAGCACGGCGCCGACGAGACGGTGAATTACGGCAGCGCCGACCTGCGCACCGAGTTGAAGCGGCTCGGCGGCACGCATGGCATCGACGTGATTTACGACCCGGTCGGCGACAAATATGCCGAGCCTGCGATACGCTCGATGGCGTGGGAGGGCCGTTACCTCGTCATCGGCTTCGCCGGCGGCGAGATCCCAAAAATCCCGCTCAATCTGGTGCTGCTGAAAGGCTGCGACATTGTCGGCGTGCATTGGGGTGCGTTCGTGGAACGCGATCCGGAGGCGGAGGCCCGCAACATGAGCCAGATCGTGCAATGGTGCGCGGACGGCAAATTGTCCGCGCATGTGCATGCGGTCTATCCGCTGAGCGACACCGCGCAGGCGCTGAAAGACATCGCCGCGCGCCGGATCATGGGCAAGGCGATCGTGAAGCCGTAGTCGCCCTGGACAACCGGCCGGGGCCTTCACGCGATCCACCTCTCCCGCTCGCGGGCGAAGGACGAAAAAACCCGGTCTCCTTGCGGAGACCGGGTTCGGCTGCCCGAACGGCGCCGGGGTCACACAGGTGAACCCGAGAAGCGATTAGTAGCCGTAACCGCCGTAGTAGGAGCGATAGCCGTAGGACTTGTAGCCGTAGCCGTACGATTTGTAGCCGTAGCTGTAGCCGTAATAGGGCTTGTAGTAGGACTTGTAGCCATAGCCACCATAGTAACCGGCAGAAGCGGCGGTCGGGGCCAGAGCAGCGGTGACGAGGGCGGCACCAGCGGCGAGGCCGAGGATGGTCTTGCGGAACATGGGTCTCTCCTGTGTGAGGGACGCGGCCATCGCGTCCTGCACATCAGTCGCGCGGTCCCGCGGGCGGGTTCACAGCGCCCGCATCTCCCCTCGCATTTTCCGGATCGGGAGCAATTTTTGACCGATCCGCCCGTCGGGGGCCGGGTCTGTCGCGGCGGCCACGTCTTTGATCCGAAAAGGATTTTAAGACGTTTATGGCCGCGACAAGCGCGGCCATAACGATCCCGTGAGACTTGCTCTGCTTGGCCCTATGCCGCCAGCTTCCGCTTCGCCGCCTCGCGATGTTCCGGCCGCATCGCATCCGACACCGTCTTGAGGGCTGCCGCGAGCAAGGCCGCATCGTCCGCAAATCCGAACAGCGGCAGGAAGTCGGGAACCGCATCGATCGGCATCACGAAATAGGCGAGCGCCCCGAGCAGGATCACCCGGACATGGTTCGGGGTGTTGCGGTCGAACGCACAGTAATAGGCCGCCAGCAAATCCTCGGCGAAGGGCAGCTTGCCGGCCAGCCGCGCCAGTTTCGGCCAGAATCCATCGCGGACCGTCTGCTCATCGGCAGCGGCCTTCAGGAAGTCGTCGACATTACGGGTGCGGGCCATGGCGCGGGCTCCCCAAGGGTTTCGGCGGATTATGTGGTGATTTTCCCCGTCCGCAAAAGGGGCAGCGTGCGGGCTCAGGCGTTGAACGCCTCCGCCCGGGCCACGAGAAAATCGAGAAAACTCCGCGCCCGCGCCGACATCCAGTGCGTCTCGGGATAGACTACATGCAGCGGCAATGATGACACTGCATAATCGGGCAACAGCGCCTTCATCTGCCCGCGCTTGAGCGCCTCGCTCGCGCACCAGGCCGGCACGATGGCGATCCCGAGATGCTGCAGCACCGCCTCCTGCATCGCATCGGCATCGTCCACCATTACCGCGCCGGACACGCTGACAACATGCCGCCCGTCATCGGATTCGAAGGTCCATTGGCTGGCGGGTGCCATCCGCGCATAGGCGATGCATTGATGCTGCTTGAGATCGTCCGGATTGCGCGGCGTGCCGCGTTCCTTCAGATAGCGCGGTGTCGCTACCAGATAGCGCCGCACCGTGCCGATCCGCCGCGCCATCAGCGAACTCGATTCCAGCTGGCCGATGCGCAGTGCCAGTTCCATCCCCTCCTCGACCAGATTAATGGTGCGCTCGTCGAAGCGCAGGTCGAGCCTCACGTCGGGATAATCGCGCACATATTCGCGCACGATCGGCATCAGGTAATGCCGCCCGAAGGATGACGGCACGCTAATGCGCAACGTGCCGGAAGGACGCGCCGGGGCCTCGCGGATCGAGGCCCGCGCCTCCTCGAAGGTGCCGAGCACCTGCCGTGCGAGTTCATAGACGCGATGCGCCTCCCGTGTCGGCGTCAGCTTGCGCGTGGTGCGCATGAATAGCTGCGAGCCGAACTCCTGTTCCAGCAGCGCAATGCGTTTGCTGACCGCAGGCTGGCCAAGCCCCAGCTCCTTCGCGGCCGCCGAGAAGCTGCCGCCCTCCATTGCCCGCACGAACGCCTTCAGGCAGTCGATCCGGTCCATCGCAATAATTCCCATTCGGAATAAATCTTATTCTGTTCATTCCCTATACGGAAGCCCCGGCGCTGCCCTAAGCTTCGCCGCAACAAGCAAGAAATCCGAAAGTGGGAGGATACCTTGAAGCGATCGATCGGAATCGTCGGCGCCGGCATCGGCGGCCTGCATCTCGCGTTGTACCTGCAAAAGCACGGTGTGGACGCGACCATCATCACCGACCGCGCGGCGGAGGATTATCGCCACTCGCGCCTGCTCAACACCGTCGCGCATCATGCGGTGACGATCGCGCGCGAACACGAACTGGGCATCCATCACTGGGACGATCCGAAGCTGTTCTATTACTATCACGACCACGTCTTTAACTTCCCGCAGCCGCTGCGCTTCCGCGGCGATTTCAAGAATCCGAGCCGCGCGGTCGATTACCGCATCTATCTGCCGACGCTGATGAACGATTTCGAGCGGCGCGGCGGCAAGATCGAAATCCGCAAGATCGAGGAAGGCGACATTCCGGCGCTGGTGAACCGCTTCGATCTCCTGGTCGTGTCCACCGGCAAGGGCGCGCTCGGCGACCTGTTCTCCTACCGGCCCGAACATTCGCCCTATACCCAGCCGCAGCGGCGTCTCTGCGTCGGTCTCTACAAGGGCGTGCGCCAGCCCGACCCGATGAATGTCACGCTGTCGGTCTCGCCGGGTCATGGCGAGATGATCGTGATCCCGACGCTGACCTTCGACGGCATCGCCAATGCATTGCTGATGGAAAACGTGCCCGGCGGCGACATGGAGGAGCTGGCAACGCTGAGCTACGAAAAGGACCGCAAGCATTTCCTCAAGGTGCTGCTCGGCAAGCTGGAGAAGCATCACCCGACCACCTACGACCGGATCGACACCGCCACCTTCGATCTGGCGCAGCCGCAGGACCTTCTTCAGGGCGGGGTCGTGCCCACCGTGCGCAAGACCACGGTGCAGTTCGACGGCGGCAAATGCGCGATCGCGTTGGGCGACCTGCATTCCGTCGTCGATCCGATGATGGGCCAGGGCGCCAACATGGCGTCGTACGCCGCCTTCGTGTTGGGCGAGGAGATCGTCAATGCCGACGCGCTCGACGCGCGGTTCTGCGAAAAGGTCGATATGCGCCGGCAGGACCGCGTGCTGGCGGCCTCGCGCTGGACCAATCTGATGCTGGCGCCGCCGTCGGAAGCGATGGGCGCGCTGATTGGGACGATGAGCCAGAACAAGGCGCTTGCCGACGAGTTCACCGAGAACTTCAATTATCCCGAACGCCAGTGGGACCGCATTGCGTCACCGGAGCGCATTCACGCGTGGCTCAATCGTGTATCGTCGCCGCAGGCCGCAACCGCGGCCGCCTAGACTATACATCGGCTGAAATCTATCGATCCGCTCGTCCCCGCGAAGGCGGGGACCAGACTCGAGACCTGGATGCCCGCCTTCGCGGGCATGAGCGGCTATGGATGGCTTTCAATCGGTTCTGCTCAAAACACGCACGAGGAAACGCAATGCATTGCCTGACCGTCATCTATCCGAAGCCAGACAACCCGGAGCATTTCAAGAAATACTATAAAGAGACGCACATCCCGCTTGCCAAGCAGTTGCCCGGGCTGAAATCCTGCCACTACGCCTATCCTGACGCCATAGGGCCCGCCGACAATGCGCCGTTCTGCATCTTCCAGGCCTTCTTCGACTCGCCGCAGGCGATGGGTCAGGCGATGCAGTCGGAGATGGGCCAGAAGGTCGCCGCAGACGTGCCGAACTATTCGCCGAAGGGCGCGACCATCGTGCATTTCGCGCCGGAACAATAACGCAAAGGATCATGACTGTGCAGGAAGCGACCCGCTACAATCTCACCATCGGCGGCAAGTCCGTCCCTACTTCGGATCACTTCGAGGTCCGCAACCCTTCCACCGGCGAGGTCGTGGGCCTTGCGCCGAAGGCGAGCGCCGAGCAGCTCGATCAGGCCGTCGACGCCGCGCAGACCGCGTTCGCAAGCTGGTCCAAGACCTCCCATGACGAGCGCAAGAAGCTCATTCACGCCGCGGCGCAGAAAATTGCCGATCATGCCGAGGAGATCGCGCGGCTCATCACCCTCGAACAGGGCAAGCCGCTGAATGGGCTCGGCTCGCGCTTCGAGATGGGCGGCGCAGGCGCCTGGGCGAACTACACCGCCGGTCTCGATATTCCGGTGAAGGTGATCCAGGACAACAACGAGGGCCGCATCGAACTGCACCGGCGGCCGATCGGCGTCGTCGGCTCGATCACGCCGTGGAACTGGCCGGTGCTGATCGCGATCTGGCATATCATCCCGGCGATCCGCGCCGGCAATACGGTCGTCAACAAGCCTTCGCCGTATACGCCTCTGTCCACGCTGCGCATGATCGAGCTGATGAACGAGGTGCTGCCTGCGGGCGTCGTCAACGGCATTGCCGGCGAGGACAGTATCGGCGCTGCCATGTCGGCGCATGAGGGCATCGGCAAGATCGTGTTCACCGGCTCTGCCTCGACCGGCAAGAAGGTGATGTCGAGCGCCGCGAATACGCTCAAGCGCCTCACCCTCGAGCTCGGCGGCAACGATGCCGGCATCGTGCTGCCGGATGTCGATCCGAAGGAGATCGCGCCCGGCCTGTTCTGGGGCGGCTTCATCAATAACGGCCAGACCTGCGCCGCGCTGAAGCGGCTCTATGTGCATGACAGCGTCTATGACGCGGTGTGCCGCGAGCTGGTCGCGTTCGCGAAAACGATCCCGATGGGCGACGGCCTGAAAGACGACACCCAGCTCGGCCCGGTGCAGAACCGCATGCAATACGACAAGGTCGCGCGCCTCGTCGAAGCGGCGAAGAACGGCGGCGGCGAGGTGCTGATGGGCGGCGAGCCGCAGAAGGGCAGCCTGTTCTATCCGGTCACGATCATCGGCGGCCTCGACAACGGCAACCCGCTGGTCGACGAGGAGCAGTTCGGACCGGCCTTGCCGATCATCCGCTATTCGGACGTCGAAGAAGTCATCGTGCGCGCCAACGACAACCCGAACGGCCTTGGCGGCTCGGTTTGGTCGAAGAATATCGAGAAGGCGAAAGAATACGGCGCGCAGCTGCAATGCGGCACGGTGTGGATCAACAAGCACGGCCCGATCCAGCCGAATGTGCCGTTCGGCGGCGTGAAGAATTCCGGCATCGGCGTCGAGTTCGGCGAGGAGGGCCTGTTCGAGAATACCAATGTGCAGGTGATGTATTGCTGAGGTCGCCGCGGGCGGCGCGGTCCCTCGCCCCGCGCTCACTCTTCCCTCTCCCCGCTTGCGGGGAGAGGGTGGCGAGCAGCGAAGCTGCGAGCCGGGTGAGGGGGGATTCGCAGTAGAGCGCGGAGTGCAGAAACTCCCCACACCCGGCATTATTCGCTTCGCTCATGCGGCCGACCTCTCCCCGCTTGCGGGGAGAGGTGAAGAAAAAAGAATCACCCCGCGAGCTTGTCCATCGCCTTGGCCAGCGCGATGTCCTTCTCGGTGAGCCCGCCGGCATCGTGGGTTGCGAGCGTCACCTCCACTGTCTTGTAGACATTGAACCATTCGGGATGGTGATCGTGCTTTTCCGCGATCAGGGCCGCGCGCGTCATGAAGCCGAAGGCTTCGTTGAAATCCTTGAACACGAATTTGCGGAAGATCGCATCCCGCTCCGTCAGTTCGGTCCAGCCGGGGATGGTTGCGAGCGCAGCCTTGCGGGCATCGCCTGAGAGTTTGTCCGCCATTTGAAGTCCTCCACTCTGTCCCGCTCGTCCCCGCGAAAGCGGGGACCCAGAACCAGACGGCTGGATGCCCGCCTTCGCGGGCATGAGCGGCGGAAAAACCGATGCCTCTTCAATCGAGATGCATTCGATATTACTTGAATATCCGACTCTTCGGAGGTGAATGTATGGGTTGGTCAATCACGGTCGGATCGATCGCAGGCACCGCGGTCCGCATCCACATTACCTTCCTTTTGTTCCTGGTCTGGATTTTCGGCGCCATGTATGTCGCCGGGGGCACTGCGGCGGCCTGGTCCAGCCTGATCTTCATCGTGCTGGTGTTCCTGTGCGTGCTGCTGCACGAATTCGGCCACATCTTTACCGCGCGCGCTTTCGGGGTGCGCACGCCCGACGTGGTGCTGCTGCCGATCGGCGGCGTGGCGCGGCTGGAGCGCATTCCGGAAAAGCCCTCCGAGGAATTCCTGATCGCGATCGCCGGCCCGCTGGTCAATGTGGTGATCGCTGGCCTGCTGCTGACCGTCGGCGGCGCCGATCTCACCTCCTATGCGGCGGCGGCATCGCTCGACAACACCACGGTGCCGATGGTCGACAAGCTCGCCATGGTGAATCTGTTCCTTGCCATCTTCAACATGATCCCGGCCTTCCCAATGGACGGCGGCCGCATCCTGCGCGCCGCGCTGAGCGCCAGGCTCGGCTTCGTGCGCGCCACCGAAATTGCCGCGACCATCGGACAGGGCGCCGCCTTCCTGCTCGGCTTTATCGGCCTGTTCTACAACCCGATCCTGATCTTCATCGCGATCTTTGTGTATCTCGCGGCGTCCTCGGAAGCGCATATGGTGGCGCTACGCGCGGTGTCGCGCGGCGTGCCGGTGGTGGCGGGCACCATGACCAAGATCGCGACGCTCACGCCCGACGCCCCGATCGAGGATGCGGTCCAGGTGCTGCTGCAGACCAGCCAGAGCGAATTTCCGGTGGTCGATTTCGAGCGAAAGCCGGTCGGGCTTTTGACCCGCGGCGGCATCATCCGCGCCTTGAAGGAGCTCGGGCCTGACGCGCGCGTCAGCCAGGCCATGACCACCGACGTGGTCTCGATCGACCGCCGGCGTCCGCTGGACGAGGCGGTGAAGCTCCTGCAGGAGCGCTCGGCGCCCGCGGTTGCGGTGATCGAACCGGACGGCCGGCTGGTCGGGCTGATCACCACCGAGACGCTGGGCGAACTCATGATGGTCAGCCAGGCCATGCCGGAGGGCTTTCGGCTCGGCCGCTCAGCCGGCCGCGGTCCCTGGGGCCGGCCGGCCGGGGCCTGAGCGGGCTCGCTGACGCTTTTGGCCCCGAAAACAAACATGACCATTCGTTCAGAATGGCATGATACCGACACAATTGTAGCGGCATTAGCGAGAATCCGGTGATCCGAGGGCCGCGCGCCCGCCTATGAACATTCAGACCCGCCCCCCGCTTTTGGCCGAGCCTGAGCCTGCCGGGCCGTCGCGCGCGCCGCGCAGCCGGCTGCGGCGCATGTCCCGGCACCCGCTGCTCATCGTCATTGCCGCAATCCTGGCCGTTGCCGGTCTTGCGCTTTGCGTGACTTACATTCAGTCGAAGCCGGTCACCCTCAAAATGGCGGTCGGCCCTCGGCAAAGCGAGGACGAACGCCTGGTCCAGCAGCTCGCGCAATATCTGGCACGCGAGCGGGCGCCGGTGCGGATCACCGTGGTCCGGCAGGAGGGTCCGCAGGGCAGCGCCGAGGCGCTCGAAGCCGGGCACGCCGACCTCGCCGTGGTCCGCCGCGATGTCCTGATGCCGAAATCCGGGCAGGTCGTCGCCATTCACCGCCGCAACGTTGCGGTGCTGGCGGTGCCGCCGGCGGAACCGGCCAAGGCAGAAATCACCGCGGAATCCGAACCCGACGATGAGGAAGGTGCAGCCCCAGCGCCCCGCCAAACCGCACCAACAACCCCACCCAAGCCGGTCGAAAAGATCGAAGACCTGTCCGGCAAGACCGTCGCCATTGTCGGACGCACCCGCGCCAATATCCAGCTGCTGCACGCCATCCTCGGTCAATATGGCGTCCCGCCGCAAAAGGTCTCGGTGCAGCAATTCGCAACCGAGGACCTGACGGCGCAGCTGAAGGCTGCGAAATTCGACGCGCTGCTCGCGGTCGGCCCAGTCGGCAGCAAGATCACTGCGGAAGCGCTCGCCGCCTTGACCCGCGGCAAGGAAGCGCCGACTTTTCTGGAAATCGGGTCGTCGGAGGCCATTGAGCAGCAGAACCCGGTCTACGAAGCTTCCGAAATTCCGGCCGGCGCCTTTGGCGGCTCCCGTCCGGCAGAGGCCATCGAGACCATCGGCGTGTCGCACTACATCGTCGCCCGCCGCTCCCTCGACAACGATCTAGCCGGGCTTTTCACCAAATGGCTGTTCAATGCCAAGCAGGCGCAGGGCGGCGATTTCCCCGCCTTCACCAAGATCGCCAGTCCCGACACCGACAAGGCCGCAACGCTTGCGGTGCATCCCGGCACGCTTGCCTATCTCGAAGGCGAACAGACCGGATTTTTCGAGCGCTACAGCGAGGCGATGTATTGGGGCCTGATGCTGCTGTCGTTCTTCGGCTCCGGCGCCGCCTGGCTTGCAAGCTATGGCCGGCGCCCTGCCGCATCGGCGAGCGACCGCGGCGATCTGGAAAACCTGATCGGCATCCTGCGACGGGCCCGCAGCGCCGCAGCGGTCGAGCTCGAACCGATGGGAATCGAGATCGACGATATCGTTGAGCGCGCGATCCGGCAGATTGAGGCCGGAGATCTCGATCAGAACCGCGCCGCCGCCACAACGCTTGCTGCGGACCAGGCCCGCCGCGCCATTGCGGAACGCCGTGCATCGCTGGGAATGGCCTGAAACGACGCAAAGCCTGCGCCGCAGGCAGCAAAAGGCCGCCCAACCCGCAAAGTTCCGTTGCGTCTCCGCCGGTCCTGACTATATTGCGCTGCAATAAGCGGGCCGGCGTTCAAGGCGTCTCCGGCCCGCGCATTGTTTTCCGGAACCATCACATGAAGCTCCGTAACGTCGCGATCATCGCGCATGTCGACCATGGCAAGACAACGCTGGTCGATCGTCTGCTGCAGCAATCCGGCACGTTCCGGGAGAACCAGCGCGTCGCCGAACGCGCGATGGATTCCAACGACCTGGAAAAGGAGCGCGGCATCACGATCCTGGCCAAGGCGACCTCCATCGTCTGGAACGATGTGCGTATCAACATTGTCGATACGCCGGGACACGCCGATTTCGGCGGCGAGGTCGAGCGCATTCTGAACATGGTCGATGGCGCGATCGTACTTGTCGACGCCGCCGAGGGCCCGCTGCCCCAGACCAAGTTCGTGGTCGGTAAGGCGCTGAAGATGGGCCTGAAGCCGATCGTTGCGATCAACAAGGTCGATCGCCCGGATGCACGCGCATCGCAGGTCGTCAACGAAGTCTTCGATCTGTTCGCAGCACTCGACGCCACCGACGAACAGCTCGACTTCCCGATCCTCTACGGTTCGGCGAAGGAAGGCTGGATGAATTTCGCCGAGGAGGGTCCGAAGGATGAAGGCATGAAGCCGCTCTTCGACCTGGTGCTGCGTCACGTGCCCGAGCCGAAGATCGAGGAGGGCCCGTTCCGGATGCTCGGCACCATCATGGAATCAAACGCCTATCTCGGCCGCATCATCACCGGCCGCATCACGTCCGGCACCGTAAAGCCGAACCAGATGGCCAAGGTGCTGGACCGCGACGGCAAGGTGATTGAGGAAGGCCGCATCTCCAAGGTGCTCGCCTTCCGCGGGCTGGAGCGTACCCCGCTCGACGAAGCCGAAGCCGGCGACATCGTCTCGATCGCGGGCCTGCCCGATGCCACGGTCGCGCACACAATTTGCGCGCCGGAGGTCGACACACCCCTGCCCGCCCAGCCGATCGATCCGCCGACGCTCGCCATGACCTTCCGCGTCAACGATTCCCCGCTCGCCGGCACCGAAGGCACCAAAGTCACGAGCCGCATGATCCGCGATCGCCTGCTGCGCGAAGCCGAAGGCAATGTGGCGCTGCGCGTCTCCGAGTCCGACGAAAAGGATTCGATGGAAGTCGCCGGCCGCGGCGAATTACAGCTCGGCATTCTCATCGAGACCATGCGTCGCGAAGGCTTCGAGCTTTCGGTATCGCGGCCAAAGGTGCTGCTGAAGCGTGATGCCGACGGCACGCTGACCGAGCCGATCGAGGAAGTGGTGATCGATGTCGACGAGGAGCATTCCGGTGTCGTCGTGCAGAAGATGGCGGAGCGCAAGGCCGATCTTCTGGAGATGAAGCCGTCCGGCGGCGGCCGGCTGCGCCTTGTCTTTCACGCGCCGACCCGCGGCCTGATCGGCTATCAGGGCGAATTGCTCACCGATACGCGCGGCACCGCGGTGATGAACCGCCTGTTCCATTCCTATGCGCCCTACAAGGGCGAGGTGCAGGGCCGCCGCAACGGCGTCTTGATCTCCAGCGAACAGGGCGAGGCCGTCGCCTACGCGATGTGGAAGCTCGAGGATCGCGGCCCGATGATGATCGAGCCGGGCTGGAAAGTGTATCGGGGCATGATCGTCGGCGAACACACCCGCGACAACGATCTTGAGATCAACGTGCTGAAGGGCAAGCAGCTCACCAACATCCGCACAACGTCGAAGGACGAGGCGGTGCGCCTGACGCCGCCGATCCGCATGACGCTGGAAAAGGCGCTGGCCTATATCCAGGACGACGAACTGGTGGAAGTCACGCCGAAGTCGATCCGCCTGCGCAAGAAGCTGCTCGATCCCAACGACCGCAAGCGCGAGGAGCGCCGCAAGGAAGCCGAGATGGCGTGAGCCCCCGCGCCCGCTGTCGGAGCGACCGCCCGAGGCTCATGCCTTATGTTGCCCTGCAATTAGACTAACTAATTGATGGCGAGCTTCGCCGTCGACACGATGTCGGCCCAGCGGCCGTGCTCTGACTTGATGAAAGCGCCGAATTCCGCGGGGGAATTCCCCACCGGCTTCGCCCCTTCATTGGCGAGGCGCGAGCGCACGGTGGGATCGTTGATCGCGTCCACCGTCGCCTTGTGCAGCAGCGCAATCAGCTTCTCGGGTGTGCCTTTCGGCGCCACGAAGCCGTACCAGGCACTCGCCTCGTAATCCGGCCAGCCGCTTTCGGCGATGCTCGGCACCTCCGGCAAAGTCGGCGCACGCTCTCTGCTAGTCACCGCGAGCGCCCGCATCTGTCCGTTCTCGATGAGACCGCTGACCGAGGGAATGGTTGTGATCATGAACTGGGTCTGGCCGCCGAGGAGGTCGCTGACCGCAGGACCGGCACCGCGATAGGGAACGTGGATGGTATCGATCCCGGCGATCACATTGAGCAGCAAAGTGGCGAGGTGGTTGGCCGAGCCGTTGCCGGCTGAGCCATAAGCGAGCTTGCCCGGATTGGCGTGCGCGAATTCGATCAACTGTTTGATGTTCTGAAACTCGGACTTTTTCGGGACTACTGCGACCAGCGGCGCCGCTGCAATGAGAGTAATCGGTGCAAATGCCGTCAGCGTATCAACCTTCAGGCTCTTGAACAGATGCGGGTTCACTGCCATCGGACCCTGATTGGCCATCAGGATCGTGTAGCCGTCCGGAGCGGCGCTGGCCGCGGTTTGCGTTGCAATGTTGCCGCCCGCAGTTGCGATATTCTCTATGACCACGGTCTGGCCAAGAGTCTGGCTCATATTCTGCGCCACCACCCGCGCAATAGCATCGGTTCCGCCGCCAGCCGCGTAGGGCACGATCAGACGGATAGGACGAGCCGGATAGCTCTGCGCGAACAGATCCGATGACGAGGCGATCGCCGGCGCCGCAACCAGGCCGGACAAAAACAGGCGTCGTGTAATCATGGGCATAACTCCCTGAGCTTATCGTTTTCTGTGGTGTGAGAGAACGCGTGCGAGGGCACGATGACGCAGCCCTCGAAAATGCGCCGGGCCGTGCGGATCACGCTTGCGCTGGCAACCGAGCCGTCTGGCGCAAAGGAGAGATCGATCTGGATGCGGCCGCTGGGATGTTCGATGGTGACAGGCGAGGCCGGTCCATCCTGCGCAAGAATGTGCGCCACGCTTCCGGGCAGGCGACTCGCTACCGCAATGCAGAGCGCGCCGGTCACCGCGTGGCTGCGATGGCAACGGTCGGGCACAAAATAGCGCGACGTCACAGTGCCGCCGCGAAGCGGGGCCGACAGCATGCCGACTTTCGGAACTACCAGTCCCGATACGTCGCCGAGTGCCATACGCCGTCCCGCCTCCTGCCGCACCGCTTCGAGACGCGCAAGCAACTCGACCTTCGAGTCCAGCTCCGCCGGTGTTTCGTTGCCGCGTAGATCAAGATCGGCTGCGGCGACCAGAATCATCGGCATCGCATAATCGATCAGCGTGACGGCCAAGCCCTGAATAATTTCGCGCGGCCGGCCGGTCGGCAGCAGCTTGCCGGTCTTCGATCCCATCGCATCGAGGAAACTGAGTTTGATCGGCGCGGCGGTGCCCGGGACGCCATCGATCGACGCGTCGCCGTCATAAGCGACCTTGCCACCCGGCGTCTGCACGACCGCATCGATCAGGCTGCGAGTATTGCGGTTATAGATGCGGACGGATGTCTCGCGGTCGCTGGCTGCGACGAGCCCGGCCTCGATGGCAAATGGTGCGACGCCCGCCAGCATATTCCCGCAATTTGGGCTGACATCGACTTTTGCGCGATCGACCGAGACTTGGGCGAACAGATAATCGACATCGGCCAGCGGATGCGTCGCGCGCGAAACGATCGCGACCTTGCTGGTCTGCGCATGTCCGCCGCCCACTCCATCGACCTGCAGGGCATGCGGGGAGCCCATCACCGCCAGCAGCATCCGATCTCGCAGGCCCGGATCCGCGGGCAGGTCGGTCTCGAGAAAGTAAGGCCCGCGCGACGTTCCACCGCGCATCAGGACGCAGGGAATTCGCGTGGAATTGGAATGTGTTGCGGTCACAAGAGCCACCGTGGCGAGAGACGGCGGCAAACTGGCACTGCAGATTACGTCTGTGAAATGCAAATATTAGTGCTATTAATCCATTATGAGCATCAATTTCGAATCGCTCGATCTGCGCGCTTTCGTGACGGTGGTCGAGTTGGCAAGCTTCCACCGCGCGGCCGCCGCTCTGAACCTGTCACAGCCCGCGCTCAGCCGGCGCATTCAGAAGCTGGAGACCGCGATCGGCGCCGCTCTGCTGGAGCGGACCACGCGCAGCATAGCGCTCACCGCAGTCGGCAGGGAATTGCTGCCATTGGTGCGCCGCATGCTCGATGAATTTGATTCTTCGCTGTTCTCGATGCGCGATTTCGGCGCACGGCATGCTGGCCAGGTGACGATCGCCTGTGTGCCGACAGCTGCATTCTATTTTTTGCCGCGCGTGATCGCACGCTTCAACGAACAATTTCCGAATGTGCGTTTCAGTATTCTGGATCTGTCAGCGAATGAGGGGTTGCAGAGCGTAGCGCGCGGCGAAGCGGAATTTGGCATCAATTTGCTCGGCTCCGCCGAGCCCGAATTGACCTTTGACCCGCTGATCGAAGACCCTTTTGTGCTCGCCTGCCGGCGCGATCATCCGCTCGCCAAAAAGCAAACCGTCGCCTGGAAGGACATCGAGCCCTTTCACCTCGTCACCGTGAGCCGGGCGAGCGGCAACCGTACGCTGCTGGAAGCCGCGTTGGTCCGCTCGCGCGTTCGACTGCGCTGGTTCTACGAAGTCACTCATCTGTCCACCTCGCTGGGACTGGTCGAAGCCGGTCTTGGCATTTCGGTCTTGCCGAAACTTGCGACACCGCAGGGCGAGCATCCGATCATCGTCACGCGGCCGATCGGACATCCATCGGTATCGCGCACCATCGGTGTGGTGCGACGGCGCGGCCGACACCTCGCACCCGCTGCGCAGCGCTTTTTCGATATGCTAATGACCGCCTGGAAAGAGGACACCCCTCGCTAGCAGCCGCTCCCTGAGCCATCGTCGCCGCAACGGCTACGACACTCGCGGTGTCCTGCGATGGCACAAACCGGACAAAATCCTCAAAAAGACAACAAAATCAGCATTTCAGTTGGGTCTGTGTTTCGAATCGGTCCAGTCCGGCGCGGCCACCGGTGCAAAAAGTCCACACCTTTACCGTTCGTTAAGGATAGGGCTTGAACGGCGAGTCGCCGCTTGCTCATATGGCGGCATGAGTACCGTCCTGATCGAGATTCGACGTGCGAAACCGGCCGACGCCAACGATGTCGCGGCCGCCCATGACGAGGCGTGGCGCACGGCCTATCAGGGCATCATCCCCGGCACCGAGCTGGAGAAACTGGTCAATCGCCGCGGCCCCGACTGGTGGCATTCGGCGATCCGCAAGGGCAGCCGCATCGCGCTGATGCAGTTTGGCGATACGATCGCGGGCTACGCCAATTACGGACGCAACCGCGCCCGCAGCCTCTATTACGACGGGGAAATCTACGAGCTTTATCTGAAGCCGGAATTCCAGGGGCTTGGCTTTGGCCGCCGGCTGTTCACGGCGGCGCGCCGCGATCTGGCGCAAAGCGGGCTGAAGAGCCTCGTGATCTGGGCGCTCTCCGACAACGAGCCGGCGGTCCAATTCTATCGGGCGCTCGGCGGCCGCGCCGTGGCGCGCTCGTCGGAGCGGTTCGGCACCAAGGTGCTGGATAAGGTCGCCTTCGCCTGGCAATCCTGAGCCGCGCAGCGCTTTGTTTTTTTGCGGGGCGCCGGCCGCAAGCCAGCGCCCCGAATTCTTTCAGAGCAGCCCGTTTTCCTGCGCCAGCGCCTTCAGCGATACCGCAGGCCGCGCGCCGATATGCTGGATCACCTCGGCCGCTGCGAGTGCCGCAAGCTTGCCGCAGGCGGCATGATCGCGTCCGGTCGCAATTCCGAACAGGAAGCCTGCCGCGAACAGATCGCCGGCGCCCGTGGTGTCGACGAGTTTCTCGATCGGCGCCGCCGGCACCGCGAGCGTGTTGTCCCTGCTGACGACGACGCAGCCCTTCTCGCTGCGCGTCACTACCGCGAGCGCGGCATCCTGCTTCAGCGCAGCAATCCCGGTGTCGAAATCGGCGGTCTCGTACAGGCTCTTCAGCTCGGCCTCGTTGGCGAAGACAAGGTCCACCGTCTTGTCGCGCATCAGCTTGAGGAATTCGTCGCGATAACGATCGACGCAGAATGCATCCGACAGCGTCAGCGCCACCATGCGGCCGGCGTCGTGCGCCGCCTTGGAGGCTTTCAGGAACGCCTCCTTGGCCTGCGGCGGATCCCAGAGATAGCCTTCGAGATAGGTGATCGCAGCGTCCCCGATCAGCTTCGGATCGATGTCGGCGGGCGACAGATTTTGCGCGGCGCCGAGATAGGTATTCATGGTGCGCTCGCCGTCCGGAGTCACCATGATGTAGCAGCGCGCGGTCGAGGGGCCATCCTTGGCACGCGGCGTATCGAAGCCAACGCCGAGCGCGCGGATGTCATGCGCGAAGACCGTGCCAAGCACGTCGTCGCGGACCTTGCCGACAAACGCTGCCTTGCCACCGAGGCTGGCCACGCCCGCAATCGTGTTAGCGGCCGAGCCGCCGGAGCTTTCCGTCGCCGGCCCCATGGCGTCATAGATCGCGCTTGCGCGCGACTCGTCGATCAGGGCCATGCCCCCCTTCTGCATGTTCTGCTTGATCAGGAAATCGTCTTCGGCACGGGCAATCACGTCGACAATCGCATTGCCGATGCCGAGAACGTCGTAGCGGGGAGCGGTCATTCGGGATGGTTCCTCCGGGGAAAAGGCGGCGCACTATAGCGATGCAAGGCAGCAGGGCAAATGCAGCTCCGCACGGCGGGATAACATGTGTGCGCGTGACCGGGCACGGCCTCAGCCGCTAAAGTGGGCGCACCCCGGGGCCGCATCCCAAAGGCAAAACCGAATTATGTCGATCGCCCGCAACGTCGCCATCGTTGGCGCAGCGACGCTCGCCTCGCGCGTGCTCGGCTTTGCACGCGATGTGGCGATCGCCGCCCTGTTCGGGTCGAGCGCGCGCGCCGAAGCGTTTGTGGTCGCCTTCCAGTTTTCCAATCTGATCCGGCGGCTTCTGACCGAGGGCGCGCTCAATGCCGCCTTCGTGCCGCTCTATCTGCGCCGGCGCGACCAAGGCGGCGAGGATGAAGCGGGCGCCTTTGCCGGGCGGGCGATCGGAACGGTGACGATCGCGCTGCTCGCGCTCTGTCTGCTGCTGGCGCTGGCGATGCCGCTTCTCATGCTGGCGCTGGCGCCGGGCTTTGCCGACCGGCCACAGCCGCTCTCGCTGTCGATCGAATTGTCGCGGCTGATGCTGCCCTATCTGGTGCTGGCCGGACCGGTGGCGGTGCTGATGGGCGTGCTCAACGCCAATCATCGCTACAGCACGGCGGCGCTCGCTGCGGTGACGTTCAACGTCGTCATCCTGATCGCCATATCCGGCGTCATTCTTGCGCAGGCCGGCGACAGCGACATCTCCGTCCGTATCGTGTCCTTCTCGATCGCCTGCGCCGGTCTGTGCCAACTCGCCCTGGTCGGCTGCGCGGTCTGGATCGGCCCGGAAAAGACGACGCCGCTCGGCGTGTTGCCGCGCCGCGAAGCCATGCGTTTCGCCGCGCTTGCCATTCCGGGCCTGATCGCAAGCGGCATCCCCCAGATCACCATGATCGTCGCGGTGATGGTGGCTTCCGACTGGCCCGGCGCGGTGTCCTGGCTCTATTACGCCAACCGCCTCGTCGAATTGCCGCTCGGTATCGTCGGCATTGCGATCGGCACGGTGATGACGCCGGCGATCACCCATGCGCTGCGCGGCGACGATCACGAGCTTGCGCCGCGCACGGTCCGGCACGGCATCGAGATGGCGCTCGGGCTTGCGATGCCCGCCGCAGTTGCGCTGCTGCTGCTGGCATTGCCGATCATCCGCATCCTGTTCGAGCGCGGCGCGTTCACGGCCGCAGACAGCGATGCGACCGCGGCAATGCTGGCTGCGCTTGCGATCGGTCTGCCCGGCCATGTCCTGGTCAAGGCATTGTCGCCGGTCTTCTTCGCACGGGAGGATACCAGAACGCCGATGATGGCGGCGGCGGCGGGCCTCTTCGCCGCATTGCTGGGAAGCCTGGCCTTCATGCTGGCCGAACGCCCGACCGGGATCGCATTGTCGGTCGGCCTGTCCGGCTGGATCAGCGCCGGCCTGTTGTGGCTGATCGCAACCCGCCGCGGCCTTCTCCACATCACGTTTGGCGAATGGCGCCGCCTCATCCTGATCGCGGTCTGCGCGCTGGCGATGGGCACCTTTGCCCGGGCGGTGGCGGAGTTCTTCGGGCTGGCCACGATCGAGACGCGGCTGACACAGGTTGGCGTGCTCGGGGCCGTGATCGCTGGCAGCATTGGCGTTTACGCCGGATGCCTGTGGCTGACCGGAATCGTGCGGCCGCGTGAATGGCGGGCGTTGTTCCAGCGCCGCTGAAGCACTTGGCGCTGAAGCACCTGGAGACCCTTGCCGCCGCTGCCGTTGCATGGCATTGACCCGCGCCTTCTGATTTCGCGCGAGATCGGACGCAAAACCGGTACCGACTTTTGCTGATCGCGCGTTTGCTACCCAAAGAGTCGCTCATGGCCTTCAAGCAACTGGTATTTTCCGGCGTGCAGCCGACCGGGAACCTGCATCTCGGCAATTACCTTGGCGCCATCGTCAAATTCGTCGAGCTGCAGAACAAGTTCGACTGCATCTATTGCGTGGTCGATCTGCACGCCATCACCACCTGGCAGGATCCGGAGGAACTGCCGCGCGCCATCCGCGAGGTAACGGCCGCCTTCATCGCCTGCGGCATCGATCCGAAGAAGCACATCGTCTTCAACCAGAGCCAGGTGGCGGAACATGCCGAGCTGGCCTGGGTGTTCAACTGCGTCGCCCGCATGGGGTGGCTGAACCGCATGACGCAGTTCAAGGAAAAGGCCGGCAAGGACCGCGAGAATGTTTCGGTCGGCCTGTTCGCCTATCCGACGCTGATGGCGGCCGACATCCTGGTCTATCGCGCAACGCATGTACCGGTCGGCGAGGACCAGAAGCAGCATCTCGAATTGTCGCGCGACATCGCGCAGAAATTCAACAACGACTATGCCGCCTCGATTGCCGGGCATGGCTTCGGCGACGTGTTCTTTCCGCAGCCCGAACCGCTGATCCAGGGACCGGCAACGCGGGTGATGTCGCTGCGCGACGGCTCAAAGAAAATGTCGAAGTCCGACGCTTCGGATTATTCGCGCATCAATCTGACCGACGACGCCGACGCCATTGCGCAGAAAATCCGCAAGGCCAAGACCGATCCCGAGCCCTTGCCGAGCGAGGAGAAGGGCCTCGAATCGCGTCCCGAAGCCGATAACCTCGTTGGCATTTATGCAGCTCTGCAAAATACCACCAAGGCAGAGGTGCTGCGCGAATTCGGCGGCGCCCAGTTTTCCGCCTTCAAATCGGCGCTGGTCGATCTGTCGGTTGCAAAACTCGGCCCGATCGGCGGCGAGATGAAGCGGCTGGTCGCCGATCCGGCCTATATCGACGGCATTCTGGCCGACGGCTCCGATCGCGCACGGGTGCTTGCGGCAAAAACCATGGCCGCGGTCAAGGACATTGTCGGACTGGTCCGGCGCTGAATCCGCCTTGTCCTTTCGTTCAAGTCCACCGTCTCGCTGTCTTGTGATGACGCCCTGCGCCATGCCAGAATCGAAGGCGTGGGGGGATAGCCGATGAGCCGCCGACGCCGCTCCTACGAATCCGGTCACCAGCCGAAATATCTGGTCCTGGTCGACGATTCCCCGGAATGCGACCGCGCCATCTATTATGCGGCCCGCCGCGTGTCCCGCATCGGCGTCGGCATGATCATGCTGCGCGTGATCGACATCGAGGACCGCAATCAGCAATGGCTCGGCGTCGCCGACATCATGCGCGCGGAGGCTTATGAAGAGGCCAACGAAGCGCTGGACCGCGCTGCCGAGCGCGCCAATGCGGTCGCCGGGATCACGCCGGACCGGGTGATTCGCGAGGGCTCCTGGATCGAGCAACTGCTGAAACTGATCGACGAAGACGAGGATATCGCGATCCTGATCCTGGCTGCCGGAACCGCCAAGGAGGGGCCGGGCCCGCTGGTCACGGCGATCGCGCGGACCGCCGGCGAATTTCCCATTCCGGTGGCGATCGTGCCTGGCCATCTGACGGACGAGGAACTCGACGCCCTGTCCTGAGGCGGGTCCGGGCGGTTGACCTCGGAGCGCAAAACGCCATCTATAGCGACATGGGGCTCGCCGATACCCGGCCCCAGCCCGGAGCCGCTTGCAATGTTCATCCAGACCGAAGCTACGCCAAACCCGGCGACCCTGAAATTCCTGCCTGGACGCAGCGTCGTCGATGGTACCGTGGAAATCACCAGCGCCGAGCAGGCGGCGAAGTCGCCTCTGGCGGAGAAGCTTTTCGGCATCCCCAATGTCAGCGGTGTTTTCTTTGGCTCGGATTTCATCACCGTCACAAAGAATGCGGGCGAATGGCAGCAGCTCAAGCCGCTGATCCTCGGCGCCATCATGGAACATTACATGTCCGGAGCGCCGTTGCTGCGCGACGGCGAGGCGGATGTCGGCGAGGAAGAGTTTTTTGACGAAGCCGATGCCGAGACGGTCAAAACCATCAAGGAACTGATCGAGACGCGGGTGCGTCCGGCGGTTGCCAATGACGGTGGAGACATCACCTTCCGCGGCTTCAAGGATGGCGTGGTGTTCCTGTCGATGAAGGGCGCATGCGCGGGCTGCCCGTCTTCCACCGCAACGCTGCAACACGGCATCCAGAATCTGCTGCGGCATTTCGTGCCGGATGTCACGGAGGTGCGGCCGGTGTGATCGGGTTTTTTCCGCTCACCCCCGCGCAGCAACCCCGCCAGCACGCTTGACGCAAGAGTTTTGGGTCTCCGCCTTTGCGGGGACGAGCGGCGGTTGGCATTTTATGTTGTCGGATATGTTTTAATATCCCGCATGCTCGTTCTCGCCATCGACACCGCGCTGGAAGCCTGTTCGGCCGCGATTTTCGATTCCGAACTCGGCGCGGCGGTTGCAAGCGAATCCGCGCCGATGACGCGCGGCCATGCCGAAGCGCTGATGCCGCTGATCGAGGGCGCAATGCGCGAGGCTTCGCTCGATTTCTTCGCGCTCGATCGCATCGCAGTCACGGTCGGACCCGGCAGCTTCACCGGGCTTCGCGTCGGCATCGCCGCGGCGCGCGGCATCGGGCTCGCTGCAAGAAAGCCGGTGGTCGGCGTCACGACGCTTTCGGCGCTCGCGGCTCCCTATCTCGCCGAAGAACCGAGCCGCCCTGTCGCCGCGGCGATCGACGGCCGTCATCGGCATGTCTATTTCGAACTGTATGGAGCGCAGGGTCGCGTCCTGCTCGCGCCGCGAATCATTCCGGTCGAAGATGCGGTGCGCGCGGCCGCTGGCGCCTCTGCGCGTCTGGTCGGCTCGGGCGCCCGGATGATGACCGAGATATGGCCCGATCCTGCACACTTGCCGACGGCGGACGAACGCGGCGCGCCCGATATCGCCTGGGTGGCCCGGCTTGGCGCACAGGCAGAACCACGCGAGTCTCCGCCGAAGCCGCTTTATCTGCGTCCTCCCGACGCGCATCCCCAAACCGCATCGATCCTTCCGCGCCGATGAGATGGTTCTTCGACATGTTCGCGCCGGCCCGCCCGCCGGTTGTTTCCGATGCGACGGCGCGAGACATCGCCGCGATCGCGGAACTGCACGCAGGCTCGTTCCGGCGCGGTTGGAGCGACGACGAGATCGAAGGCATCCTGGCCGACCGCAACGTCGCAGCGCATCGCGCCACCGTCGGCCGGAATTTTGCGGGCTTCATCATGTCCCGCATCGCCGCCGACGAAGCCGAAATCCTGTCGGTCGCCGTTTCGCCGCGCTTTCAGGGCCGCGCAATTGCCCGCATGCTGCTGCGCCACCATCTCGGGCGCCTTGCGGCGCTCGGTGTCCGCACGGTTTTTCTGGAAGTCGACGAGGGCAATGATCCGGCATTGCGGCTTTACCGCCGTGCGGGCTTTACCGAAGTCGGGCGCCGCGCCGGCTATTACCCCAATCCGGGCGGCAAGCCGGCGGCGGCGCTGGTCTTGCGCCGCAATCTCGTCTGACGGATGGATCATGGACGGCCTGCCGCGACACCACTAAAATAGCGCATCGATCGGAGAAGGCTGTGGTCGCCAGAATTTCCAACGCCCGCAAGGTGACGAGCATCGAAACGCGCTGCGCCGAGAAGGGCATGCGCATGACGGAGCAGCGTCGCACCATTGCGCGCGTGCTCAACGAAGCGGACGACCATCCCGATGTGGAAGAGCTTTACCGGCGCTGCGCAAAATTAGACGACCGGATCTCGATCTCGACGGTGTATCGCACGGTCAAGCTGTTCGAGGATTCAGGTATTATCGAACGGCACGACTTCCGCGAAGGCCGCGCGCGGTTCGAGCAGATTTCCGACGCGCACCACGATCACCTGATCAATCTGCGCACCGGCGAGGTCATCGAGTTCCAGTCCGAGGAAATCGAGAAGCTGCAGGCCGAGGTCGCCCGCAAGCTCGGCTACAAGCTGGTCGACCACCGGCTCGAACTCTACGCGGTGCCCCTGAAAGGCGACGGCTCGGATTAGCCGGCGGCGGCTTCTGGCCGCCCAATTCGCGTCCGGAAAGAGCAAGAGACCGGCTCTTGAAGGCAGGAAAATCCGGTTTATGTCGGGCCGGCCGGTCAAAATTCGCCATCCGGCGGCGGGTCCAATTCCTTTTCGGCCGGTTTGGATGTATGAGGGATTTTCTCAAGGAACCGCGGCATGTCTGTCGTATTTGGACGCAAGGATCAGGACCGTTGACGCATCCCGCGCCGACCGCGTCCCGCAGATCGGTATGACCGGACCCCGCAAAGTCCATATCAAGTCCTACGGCTGCCAGATGAACGTCTACGACTCGCTTCGTATGGCGGACATGCTGGCGCCCGAGGGCTTTGCCGAGACCGCGAGCGCCGCGGACGCCGATCTGGTGGTGCTGAATACCTGCCACATTCGCGAAAAGGCCGCGGAAAAGGTCTATTCGGAGATCGGGCGGCTGCGCCTCCTCAAGGACGAGGCGGCGAAATCCGGCCGCCAGGTCACGATCGCGGTCGCCGGCTGCGTCGCCCAGGCCGAGGGCGCCGAGATCATGCGGCGCGCGCCGGTGGTCGATCTCGTGGTCGGGCCGCAGAGCTACCACCGCCTGCCCGGTCTGCTGGAACAGGCGGGTCGCGGCGAGCGCCCGGTCGAGACCGAGTTTCCGGCGGACGACAAATTCAATTTTCTGAAAAGTCCTTCGCGCGACGCGATCCGCGCCCGCGGCGTCACCGCCTTCCTCACCATCCAGGAGGGCTGCGACAAATTCTGCACCTTCTGCGTCGTTCCCTATACGCGCGGCGCCGAAGTCTCGCGTCCGGTGGCGCGGATCGTCGCCGAAGCCGAGCGCCTCGCCGAGGCGGGCGTGCGCGAAATCACGGTGATCGGCCAGAATGTCAATGCCTATCACGGCGACGGTCCCGGCGGGCGCGCCTTCACGCTGGCGCAGCTTCTATACCGGCTCGCGGACATTCAAGGCATCGACCGGCTGCGCTACACCACGAGCCATCCGCGCGACGTCGACGACAGCCTGATCTTGGCGCATCGCGATCTGCCCGAACTGATGCCGCAATTGCATCTGCCGGTGCAATCGGGCTCCGACCGCATTCTCGATGCGATGAACCGCAAGCATACCCGCGACGATTATCTGCGCGTGATCGAACGGCTGCGCAAGGCGCAGCCCGCGCTTGCCTTCACCTCGGATTTCATCGTCGGCTTCCCCGGTGAGACCGACCGCGACTTCGAAGACACCTTGGCACTGATCGACGCGGTCGGTTTCTCGGGATCGTTCTCATTCAAATATTCGCCGCGCCCGGGCACGCCGGCCGCCGACATGCAAGACCAGATTCCGGAACACGTGAAGAGCGAACGGCTGCAGGCCCTGCAAGCGCTGATCGACCGGCAGGCGGCGGCGTTCAACCGCAGCTGCGTCGGGCGAACGCTTGACGTGCTGTTTGAGAAGCCGGGCCGCCATCCCGGCCAGATCGCCGGCAAGTCGCCCTATCTGCAGCCGGTGCAGGTCGCGGCCGATGCCAGCCTGATCGGCACGATCGCCGCCGTGCGCATCGACGATACCGGTCCGCACAGTCTGTTCGGCACGATCCCCGGGCCGGCGCGGCCTGCGCCGCAGCACGCCGACCTTACGGCTTTGGAGGCCTGACGCCTTTGCGCAATTTCAAGCCAGGTCACGGCGCCCCGCTCGCTTCCAAGAATGGCAGCGACACCGCGATCCAGACCATGCTCGCCTTCGACGACAACAAGCTCGCATCGGCGCTGTTCGGACAATACGGACAGAATCTGGCGCTGATCGAACGCAAGCTCGATGTGGTGGCGGATTCGCGCGGCAACCACGTCACCATCGAAGGTACCCGCGAGGCCTGCGATCAGGCGCGCCGCGTGCTCGAGACGCTGTACGAGCAGCTCAAGAATGGCGGCGAGGTTGCGCAAGGCGACGTCGAAGGCGCCATCCGGCATGCGGTGGCCCAGGGCTCGCTATTCGACAACGATCAGGCCGCCGCGCGCACCAATTTCGCCGATATCGCGCTGCGCAAGCGCACCGTGCGCGCCCGCACGGCCGGACAGGACAGCTATATCCGCGCGCTGAAACGCAATGCATTGGTATTCGGCACCGGCCCCGCCGGCACCGGCAAGACCTGGCTTGCGGTCGCCCATGCGGTGTCGCTGTTTGAGCGCAAGGAAGTCGACCGCATCATCCTCTCGCGCCCAGCGGTCGAGGCGGGCGAACGGCTGGGCTTTCTGCCGGGCGACATGCGCGAGAAGGTCGATCCCTATCTGCGCCCGATCTATGACGCGCTGTTCGATCTGATGGACATGCGCATCGTCGAGCGCGCGCTGCAGTCGGGGGAGATCGAGATCGCACCGCTCGCCTTCATGCGCGGACGCACGCTTCACAATGCCGCGGTGATCCTCGACGAGGCGCAGAACACCACATCGATGCAGATGAAGATGTTCCTGACGCGGCTCGGCGAAAACAGCCGCATGATCGTCACCGGCGATCCGAGCCAGGTCGATCTGCCGCCGGGGCAGGTCTCCGGTCTCGCCGAAGCGACACGCCTTCTGAAGGAGGTCGAGGGCATCGGCCATGTCGCCTTCAAGAACGAGGACGTGATCCGCCACGAACTCGTCGCCAGGATCGTCGCGGCCTATGACAAAGCCGGGCCCGCGAAGCGCCCGGACGGAACGTCATGAACGCCATCGCCAGACGACGCGGCGGCGCGGCCGCCGAAACCGTACCCATCGATGTCGATGTCGATGCCGCATCCCCGCTCTGGTCCGCCGATGCGCCCGAGGTCGTCCGCCGCGCGATCGAAGCCGCGGCCCGCGCCGCAGGCCGGCCGGGAACCGTCGCCGTCATGCTGACCGACGACGCGACGATCCGGGCCATGAATGCGCAGTGGCGCGGGATCGACAAGCCAACCAACGTCCTCTCCTTCCCGGCCGCCGAATCGGCGACGGCCGCCGCGGGGAGCCTCCATCTTGGCGATATCGCCATCGCCCATGAGACGGTCGCAGCCGAATCTGCGTCTGAAAACAAGGCCTTTGCAGACCATCTCGCGCATCTGGCCGTCCATGGCTATCTTCACCTGGTCGGATTCGATCACGAGACCGACGCAGAGGCCGCCCGCATGGAAAATCTGGAGATCCGGATCCTTTCCGGCCTCGGCATCGCCGACCCCTACGCGGACAAGCCCTCCGGGGACTGACAGCACAGCCATGCCCGACACCGAACGGTCAGCGTCTTCGGCCGACCCACAGAGTACCAGCAATCTTCCCGCCACCACGCGCACGGCGAAATTGCGCGATGGCGGCGACAGCGTCTTGTCGCGCTGGCTTCGGACCGTGTTCGGCTGGCGTTCCGGGTCCACGCGCGCCGATCTGAAGGAAGTGCTGGAGGAAAGCGCGCCGAGCGAGCTCGGCTTTTCGCCCGAAGAAGGCACGATGCTCAAGAACATTCTTGGGCTGCGCGAACGGCGGATCGACGACGTGATGGTGCCGCGAGCGCATATTGTCGCGGTCCAGCAGGATATCGCGCTTGGTGAGCTGGTGAAGGTGTTCGAGAAGGCCGGTCATTCGCGTCTTGTCGCCTTCAACGACACGCTCGACGATCCGGTTGGCATGGTCCACATCCGCGACCTGATCGCTTTCATCACCGCGCGCGCTTCAACCGCCCCCAAGGCAAGGCCGCGGCGGAGAAAGAAGTTGCCGGAGGGTGCAGCGGACAAACCTGTCGCCGAAGCGGCCGCAGCCAAGGGTGCGGAGAAGCCTGTCACGGGCATGCTCGATCTCAGCGCCGTCGATCTGACGATGCCGCTCTCCAAGACCAAGATCATTCGCACGATGCTGTTCGTGCCGCCCTCGATGCCGGCCATCGATCTGCTGGCGAAGATGCAGGCGACGCGCATCCACCTTGCCTTGGTGGTCGACGAGTATGGCGGCACTGACGGCATCGTTTCCATCGAAGATCTGGTCGAACTGATCGTCGGCGACATCGAGGACGAACACGACGAGGAGGAGGCGCCCGGCATCCTCAAACAATCCGACGGCTCTTTCGTCGCGGATGCGCGCGCAAGCCTCGAAGACGTGATCGAAGCGGTCGGCAAGGGCTTCGACGTCGGCGAAGCGTTGAACGAGGTCGATACACTCGCAGGCTACCTGGTGTCCCAGGTCGGCCGCGTGCCGGTGCGCGGAGAACTGGTGCCGGGCCCCAGCGGATATGAGTTCGAAGTGCTGGATGCCGACCCGCGCCGGGTCAAAAAGGTCCGGATCCATAGCGGCAAGAGCCGGCGCGGCGCGCGCGAATTGCCGGCGCCCGCACAACCGAGCCCTGCCCAGGCAGTAGCCCTGCCGGCGCCGAGCCAGCCCAAGCCCATCGCACCGGGTCTATCGGCGTCGCGCAACGATGGCCCCGGCAGGGGTCCGCAGCAGCCGTGAGCCTCACGCAAGTCGCGCATGCCGTCGTTCTGTCCTGGGGCTGGCGCCGCGCGCTGATCGCTTTTGCCGCCGGCGCGGTGTCCGTGCTGGCGTTGCCGCCGTTCGATTTCTGGCCGATCCTGTTCCTGACCTTCCCGGTTGCGGTGTGGCTGATCGATGGTTCGGCAGCCGGACGGCTCGGCGGCGCACCTGCCGCCGCGATGGCCGGATGGTTCTTCGGCTTCGGATATTTTCTGGCAGGCCTTTACTGGATCGGTCACGCTTTTCTGGTCGATGCGCAGACATTCGGCTGGCTGCTGCCGTTTGCCGTGACGGCGTTGCCGGCGGGACTGGCGCTGTTCACGGCGGCGGGCTTTGGACTGGCCCGGACAATCTGGCCGCGCGGCGCGTTGCGCGTGATCGCACTCGCGGTCGCGCTGACAATCGCGGAATGGCTGCGCGGGCACATTTTGAGCGGCTTTCCCTGGAACAGCTACGGCTACGCACTCACCGGAACGCTGGTGCTGGCGCAGACCGCTTCGGTTCTGGGCTTGTGGGGCCTCACATTTCTGTCGGTTGCAATCTTTGCCAGTCCCGCAACGCTCGCCGACGATTCATCGGACACGCCGCGGCGCGCCTTGCCTGTTGCACTGGCCGCATTGGCGCTCGTGGCGATGGCGGGCTTTGGCGCATGGCGGCTGTCGCAAAATCCGGAGCGCTTCGTCGACAATGTCCGCTTGCGCATCATGCAGCCGAACTTGCCGCAGGACCAGAAATTCAATTACGCCGCGCGGCATAAGATCATGGCTCACTATCTGTCGCTGTCCGAGGGACCGGGCGGCGCGCAAGGCGCGGGCCTTGGCGATGTGACGCACCTGATCTGGCCGGAATCCGCCTTCCCTTTCTTTCTCACGCGTGAGGGCAGTGCCATGGCGCAGATCGCCGATCTGCTGCCCCCCGGCGCCGTGCTCATCACCGGAGCGGCACGCGCGGCCGACGCCTCTCCCGACCAGCGCCTGCGGGCCTATAACTCCGTCTATACGATCGACGACAACGGCACCGTATTGTCGGTCTACGACAAGGTGCATCTCGTTCCCTTCGGCGAATACCTCCCGTTTCAGAATGCGCTGGAGCAGCTGGGCTTGATGCAACTCACCAAATTACCGGGAGGATTTCTGGCGGGCGACCGGCGGCGCATCTACGACGTTCCCAATGCGCCGCGCGTTCTGCCGCTGATCTGTTACGAGATCGTATTTCCAGGCGCTGTCGTGCCATCCGGAGAGCGGCCGGGATGGCTTCTCAACGTCACGAACGACGCATGGTTCGGAATCAGCTCCGGGCCCTATCAGCATTTTCAGCAGGCGAGAATTCGCGCCATCGAGGAAGGATTGCCGCTGGTGCGCGCCGCCAATAATGGCATTTCGGCGGTTGTCGATCCGTTTGGGCGGATTGTCGCAGAGCTGCCGCTCGGCGCTGAGGGCGTGCTCGACGCACGGCTGCCGCAGGCGGCGGGACGCACGATCTACGCGCGGCTTGGCGACGGGACCGCAGGGCTGGCTGTCGCCCTGTTTCTGCTCATAGTGATGCGTTATCGGCCAAAACAGCCCGTTTAAACCAGTTCCAGAAATTGGTTCGCGGCGTTTTATTGGCAAACGCAATATTTGCTGAAGGGATGCTTTTGCTTTGATGGCGGTGATTTGCCCCTTGCGCATCAATGACGGAAGCGCAAAATTTAAGATTAGCGGGCTGCTCCGACGAGCGTTCGCTTCATTTGCGACAATGGCGTTGCAAAATCGTTTGACCACTTGGCGGGAACATGCGCAAAGCAATCGCGGACGTAGAAGCGCCTGAGACCATCGAGCCTCGCGCTGCGGAGATTGGAATGGTCAAAAAGTCCCCGAACCCCACAGACAAGCACGTCGGTGCGCGCGTACGCATGCGGCGCATGATGCTTGGCATGAGCCAGGAGAAGCTCGGCGACTCGCTTGGCCTCACCTTCCAGCAGGTTCAGAAATACGAAAAGGGAACCAACCGGATCGGCGCCAGCCGGCTGCAGCAGATTTCCAACATTCTCGAAGTGCCGGTGTCTTTCTTCTTCGAAGGCGCACCAAATAATTCGAATTCGCAATCGGGTTTCGGCGAGGCAGGTTCTCCCTCCTACGTCTCCGACTTTCTGGCGACATCGGACGGCCTGGCGCTGACCCGCGCCTTCATGCGCATCAAGACCCCGAAGCTCCGGCGCCGCATCGTCGATCTCGTCGAGCAGATTGCGGCCGAGGAAGACTGAGCCCATCCCGGCCCAAGGATTGCGCCCATCCAGCCCACATCTTGACCGCGCGGTGACAAGGCTGCATTGAACTGCTTTCCACAACCGACGAACGGTCCGTCTCGTCCCTAGGGGGAGTAGCCACCAGTGCCGCGCAAGAGCCATCTGTTCACCAGCGAGTCCGTCTCCGAAGGGCATCCGGACAAGGTCTCCGACCAGATTTCCGATGCGATCCTCGACGCATTCATCGAAAACGATATCAAGCTTGGCATTGCCGACGACAGCCTCGTGAACACCCGCCTCGGCTGCGAGGTGCTGACCACCACCAACAAGATCGTCATCGCCGGCGAAGGCCGCGGCCAGGCGCCGCTGTTCAAGAAATACGGCAACCACGCGGTCATCAACCGCGAGCAGATCGCCGAGATCGCGCGCGGCGTGGTCAAGGATATCGGCTACGATCAGGACGGCTTTTCCTATCATGGCGCCGATATCGAGGTGCTGCTGCACGGCCAGTCGCCCGACATCGCGATGGGCGTCGACGCCAAGAAGAAGAAGGGCGGCGAGCAGGAAGGCGCCGGCGACCAGGGCATGATGTTCGGCTTCGCCTGCACCGAAAGCGAGGTCTATGAGAAGAACTCGTTCATGCCGGCGCCGATCTATTTCGCGCACAAGATCCTGAAGGTGCTGGCCGACCAGCGCCATTCCAAGAAGCTGTACGACCTGCAGCCCGACTCCAAGAGCCAGGTCACGATCAAATACGAGGACGGCAAGCCCGTCGGCTGCACCAAGGTCGTGGTCTCGACCCAGCACAATGCGCAGAACCGCAACGGCAAGAAATACACCCCTGCGATGGTCAAGGACCTGATCGGCTCCGCCGTCGAATCCGCCTTGCCGAAGGGCTGGATGCCGAAGAAGGATTCCGACTTCCTGGTCAACCCGACCGGCAATTTCGTGGTCGGCGGTCCGGACGGCGATTGCGGCCTCACCGGCCGCAAGATCATCGTCGATACCTACGGCGGCTATGCCCCGCATGGCGGCGGCGCCTTCTCCGGCAAGGACCCGACCAAGGTCGACCGCTCGGCGGCTTACGCGGCACGCTATCTGGCAAAGAACGTCGTCGCGGCCGGTCTTGCCGAACGCTGCACCATCCAGGTGGCCTATGCGATCGGCGTCGCCGACCCGATGTCGCTTCTGGTCGACACCCACGGCACCGGCAAGGTCGATGACGGCAAGCTGGAGAAGGTCCTGGCCGAACTCTTCCCGCTGCGCCCGACCAACATCCGCCGCACCCTGAAACTCAACCGGCCGATCTACCGCCGCACCGCGGCCTATGGCCATTTCGGCCGCGCGCCGGAAAAGGACGGCGGCTTCTCGTGGGAGAAGACCGATCTGGCCGATCAGATCCGCCGCGCATTCAAGTAAACGCACTCCGCAGCTTGTGTTTTGCGAACGGCCGCATCATGGATGCGGCCGTTATGCATTCCGACACAGCAAAACCGGACGAACGCCGGCAGGGCGGCGCATTTTTCGGACGCCGCAAGGGCAAGTCCCTTCGGACCGGTCAGGCGCGCTTGTTCGAGACGCTGCTGCCGCAGCTTCGCATCGATCTGCAGAAGCCGGCGCCGGATAACCTGTCCGAGCTGTTTCCGCGCCGGCCAGGCGAGGTCCGGCTTGAGATCGGCTTCGGCGGCGCCGAGCATCTGATCGCGCAAGCCACCACAAACCCCGATTGCGGCTTCATCGGCGTCGAACCGTTTCTCAACGGCATGGCGAAGGCGCTGTCCGCGATCGAGGCCGACGCACGTGACAACATCCGCCTGCATCACGGCGACGCCATCGATCTCCTGGCCTGGCTGCCGCCCGCCTCGCTGTCGACGGTCTACCTGCTCTATCCCGATCCGTGGCCAAAGCGCCGGCACTGGAAGCGGCGCTTCGTACAGGACCGCAGCGTGGCCGCGATCGCACGCGTCCTGCGGCCCGGCGGCGTCATGCGTTTCGCGACCGATATCGACGACTATGCCGCTTGGACGCTGGTGCGGCTGCTGCGATCACCCGATTTCGAGTGGATCGCGCAGCGCGCCGACGACTGGCGTCAGCCCTGGACGGATTTTGCGAGCACGCGCTACGAAGCCAAGGCCAAGCGCGAGGGCCGCACGCCCTGCTACCTCACGTTCCGGCGGCTGCCGGCGCCGGCTCGACCGGCGTAAGCTGCCAGAACCGCACCACCCGCTTGGCGGTCGCGGACGACAGGCGGTCGAAATTGGCGGCCGCCGTGTCGAGGCTCGGCGCGAGCTTGCCCCGCTCACTGGTCCGCGCCAGCAGAATTTCCCGCGCGGTCGACCAGCTGTAATTCGCAGCTTTGCAGAGAATCAGGATCGGATCGGGACGCTCGCCCGAGAGCAGACGGTCCACGACATCGGCCGGCACATCGGACAGATAGGACAGGGCCACAACCGTCTCGTCGTATGACCGGCTCCTGGCAAATTCGGCGAGTTCGGCTTCGCCGAGCTTGCCTTCCTCGGCCAGCATGCGCACCCGGACATGCGCTTCGGAAAAATCCCTCGGCGGGCGCACGGCAAAGGCCTGCCCCGAGACCCGCGCCAGCACGCGCCGGATCTCGGCCTGGGTCTCCGGCCGCGCCTTTGCCAGCAGCCGTCGCTGCACCACTTCGGTGGCGCGGGCGAGCAATTCCCGGAACATGTGCTCGGGCACGTCGTTGCGCAGCGCGACGGTTTCGGCGAGTACACCGTCATGTTCGGCGCTGCGCACCAAGACCGCAAAAGAGCTTTCGGAAATTTTCGCGCCGGCATTGCCGGCCAGCTTGCGCTTGACGGTGAAGTCGCCGCGCCGCACCAGCACATCGGTAACCGGCTCGTCGATCGCCGCGCGGCTGGAGATCGCATAGAGATGTTCCGGTCCCATGGCGCCGGCGATTTCCACGAGATCGGCGGTCACGAGCCGCGGCGATTGCGCAAGCACAGGGCCCGCCACCATGATGTCTTCGTCTTTTGCAAGCCTGCGGATCACCTTCACGGGCGAATTGGCGACCGGCGCCAGCTGACGCGACAATTCCGCACGGGCCTTGGACTCGATTTCCCGGATCAGCATGACGAACACATCGTCGAACAGGCGCAGATGATCGTCGTTGAAGCGTTCGGCGCCATGCAGAAACAGCGCGGTAATGCGGCGCAGGGCGTCATGACGCCGCTCGTCGGAGCCGTGCTGCACGACGCTTTCAAGTTCCGGAAACAACGAAAATGATGGGGCCATCGATCTTTTACAAAATGGGACAGCCGGCAAAAATCGGTCGAAATTTACCGTCCGAGTCTGAAGGAAGGGTTAGCCGGTTAACGAGCCCTTGGTACGGGATTCGCACGGCCCTTGCGAAATCGACTAAATGAGCTATATTGGTAGCGTCTTAAGACACCTCATAACAGTCCAGTTGTTGGGCTGGTTTTTGAGAGTGGGCCCCGCCCGGGACCCGCTCTTTTTTGTTACCTGAAGCGCCCGGATACGCGCGATTGCATGCATCGTGCCGGGCAAGCTCGGGGCGAATGTGAATTCCGCCGAGCCGAACTGAAAAGCAGAACTGCCAGCAGAACTGCCGAGCCGAACCGCCAAGCCAGACGCCGAACCAAACGTTTCGATGAGCCTTTCGTCCGACCAAAAGACTGCTCCGGACCCGCGCCTGATCGCGGAGCCCGGCCTGGCTGCCCGCGTCGCCGCAATCGCGGAGCCGGTGGTCGAAGGCATGGGCTTCCGGCTGGTCCGGGTGCGGATATCGGCAGCGGACGGATGCACCGTGCAAGTGATGGCGGAGCGGCCGGACGGTACCCTGACCATCGAGGATTGCGAGGAGATTTCGCACGCGCTGTCGCCGGTGCTCGACGTCTCCGACCCGATCGATCGCGCCTACCGGCTGGAGATTTCCTCGCCCGGCATCGACCGTCCGCTGGTGCGCCGCTCGGACTTCGAAAAGCATGCCGGTCATCTTGCCAAGGTCGAGATGAATGTGCCGGTGAACGGCCGCAAGCGTTTTCGCGGCACGCTGCTCGGGGTCGAAGGCGATGCGGCGCGCATTCGCATCGACGATGCGAAGGCGGAAAAATCCGGCGGTCCCGCCGAATTTCTGCTGCCAATCGACGATATGGCTGAGGCCAAGCTGGTCCTGACCGACGATTTGATCGCGCAGGCGCTGCGCCAGGGCAAGGCCGCCGGGCGCGAGGCGGATGGCGAGACCGCACCGAAACGAGACTATGCGCCGAAATCCAGGGCCAAGGCCGGCAAGGCGCCGCGGCAAAAGCAGGAGCGGCCGGCGCCGCGACCGAAGCAATCCCAACTGGACCGGGCCAAGCGGCTGCGGTCCGGCGTTTCTGACGAAGGAGAATGACCATGGCAGCCGTGAGCGCAAACAAGCTCGAATTGCTGCAGATCGCCGATGCGGTGGCGCGCGAAAAGTCGATCGACCGCGGAATCGTCATCGCGGCAATGGAAGATGCGATCGCACGGGCCGCCCGCTCGCGCTATGGCAGCGAGACCGAGGTGCGCGCCGAGATCGACCAGAAGAAGGGCGAGCTGCGGCTCTCCCGCCACATGCTGGTCGTCGACCAGGTGGAAAACCCGTCCAATCAGATCAGCCTTGAGGACGCCCGCCGCCTCAACCCGTCGGCGCAGGTCGGCGACACCATCGCCGATGCGCTGCCGCCGCTCGAATATGGCCGCATCGCCGCGCAGAGCGCCAAGCAGGTGATCGTGCAGAAAGTGCGCGAGGCCGAGCGCGACCGGCAATACCAGGAATACAAGGACCGCATCGGCGATATCGTCAACGGCGTGGTCAAGCGCGTGGAATACGGCAACGTGGTCGTCGATCTGGGCCGCGGCGAAGCCATCATCCGCCGCGACGAGATGCTGCCGCGCGAAGTGTTCCGCAACGGCGACCGGGTGCGCGCCTATATCTACGACGTGCGCCGCGAGCCGCGCGGACCGCAGATTTTCCTGTCGCGCACCCATCCGCAATTCATGGCCAAGCTGTTCGCGCAGGAAGTGCCGGAAATCTACGACGGCATTGTCGAGGTGAAGGCGGTGGCGCGCGATCCCGGCTCTCGCGCCAAGATCGGCGTGATTTCCCGCGATTCCTCGGTCGATCCGGTCGGCGCCTGCGTCGGCATGCGCGGCTCGCGCGTGCAGGCGGTGGTGAACGAATTGCAGGGCGAGAAGATCGACATCATTCCGTGGTCGCATGACATTGCGACCTTCGTCGTCAATGCGCTCGCACCCGCCGAAGTCGCCAAGGTGGTGCTCGACGAAGACAAGGAGCGTATTGAAGTCGTGGTTCCGGATGCCCAATTGTCACTTGCGATCGGGCGCCGCGGCCAGAATGTGCGTCTCGCCTCGCAGCTCACCGGCTGGGATATCGACATCCTCACCGAGCAGGAAGAGTCCGAGCGCCGTCAGGCCGAATTCCAGAATCGCACCAAGACCTTCATCGAGGCGTTGGACGTCGACGAGGTGGTCGGCCAGCTGCTGGCATCGGAGGGCTTCACCTCGGTCGAGGAACTGGCGCTGATCGACGTCAAGGAGATCGCGGGCATTGAGGGTTTCGACGAGGAAACCGCAGAGGAGCTGCAGAACCGCGCGCGGGATTACCTGGGCCGGATCGAGGCCGAATATGACGAGAAGCGCCGCGCTCTCGGTGTCGAGGATGCGCTGAAGGAGATTCCGGGCGTTACCACGAAGATGCTGGTCGCCTTTGGCGAGAATGGCGTCAAGACGCTCGAGGATCTGGCCGGCTGCGCCACCGACGATCTGGCCGGCTGGACCGAACGCAAGGATGGCGAAACCAAGCGCGAGCCGGGCTTCCTCGACGGCTTCGAGCTGTCGCGCGACGAATGCGAAGCGATTGTCATGCAGGCGCGCCTCAAGGCCGGCTGGATCACCGAAGCCGATCTGGCCAAGAATTCCGGCGCCGCCGAAGAGGCCGAGGCCGAAGCTGCGGACGCGTGAGGTGACGAACCGCCGATGCTGGCTGCGCTCGACGACAATGTGCTGGATAACGGCCCCCATAAAGGAGCCGCGACCGAGCGCTTTTGCGTGGTCGAGCGTGCGGTCAAGCCGGTCGACGACCTGATCCGGTTCGTGGTCGGGCCCGATGGTATGGTGGTCCCGGACATCAAGCGCACCCTGCCCGGCCGTGGCCTGTGGATTTCCGCGAGCCGTGCCGCGGTGGAGGCCGCCCAGCGCCGCAAATTGTTCGCCCGGGGCTTCAAGAAAGACGTCCGCGCCGATTCCGGGCTGGGAATCCTCACGGACCAGCTGCTGGAGCGGGCGGCGCTGGATGCCCTTTCGATCGCAGCAAAGGCCGGCTCCGTGGTGTCGGGCTTCACCAAGGTCGAGGCGGCGCTGAACCGGGATAAACCGGTGGCGCTGCTGCACGCCGCCGACGGCGCCGAGGACGGGCTGCGCAAGCTGAAAGCCCTGCTGCGGCGCGATCCGGACCGGCCGGGGCCGGAAATGCCGGTGATCCGGGCATTTTCCGGAGCGCAATTGGATTTGGCATTGGGGCGGTCAAATGTGATACATGCTGCCCTGCTTGCCGGCCCAGCAAGCCAGGGCTTCCTCACGCGTTGTCGGCGCATGATGCGCTTCCGCACCGGCGAAACGGACAAGCCGGGGCCGGTGCGTGCGCTGGACCAGGAACCTAAGACAACGAACCCACGAGAACGGATTCGGGAACGGAATACGAATGAGTGAGACCAAGACGCCCGGCGAGAAAAAGATCGGCAGCGGCAAGACGCTGACGCTGAAGCCGCGCACCGAAACCGGCGTGGTCCGCCAGAGCTTCAGCCATGGCCGCACCAAGCAGGTCGTCGTCGAGAAGGTGAAGCGCCGCGTCATCGGCGGCGGTGATGGCAAGCCTGAGCCTGTCGCAGAACCGGTGGCGCCGAAGCGGGCCGCCCCGCCTGCCGGTCGTGGCGCGCCTGCCACTCCTGCCGCGCCCGCCGCGCCCGCCGCGCCCAAGTCCGGCGTCGTCCTTCGCACCCTGACGGAAGAGGAGCGCAACGCCCGCGCTCATGCGCTCGCGGATGCGCGGGTGCGCGAGGCTGAAGAGCGCAAGATCGCCGAAGAAGAGGCACGCCGCCGTCAGAGCCGCGAGAGCATTGAGAAGGCCGAGCGCGAGGCCGCTGAAGCGCGCAAACGCGAGGAAGACGAGCGCCATCGCCGCGAGGAAGAGGCCAAGCGCAAGGCTGAACAGGAAGCCAAAAAGCGGTTCGGCGACGACACCCCCGGCACGGCCGGCACGGCGGGCGCGCCTGCCAGCGTCGGCCGCCTCGGCGCACGGCCGCAGGTGATCGAGGCCGAGGACGAGGAGGCCCCGCGCGGCCGGCGTCCCGGCACCGGCGGCGCAGCGCGTCCGGCGCCGGCGGTCAAGGCGCCCCGCGGCGCCGCGCCCAAGCAGCGCACCCGCCTCACGGTGGTCAACGCAACCAGCGCCGACGAGGTGCGCGAGCGCTCGGTCGCCTCGTTCCGCCGCCGCACGCAACGCCTCAAGGGCCATCACGACGAGCCCAAGGAAAAGCTCGCCCGCGAAGTCGTCATTCCGGAAACCATCACCATCCAGGAACTCGCCAACCGCATGGCCGAGCGCGGCGTCGACGTGATCCGGATGCTGATGAAGCAGGGCCACATGGCCAAGATCACCGATGTGATCGACGCCGATACCGCGCAGCTGATCGCCGAAGAACTCGGCCATACCGTCAAGCGCGTCTCCGAAGCCGACGTCGAGGAGGGCCTGTTCGACGCCCCCGACGATCCGGACGAGCTCGATCCGCGCGCCCCGGTCGTCACCATCATGGGCCATGTCGACCACGGCAAGACCTCGCTGCTCGATGCCATTCGCTCTGCGAATGTCGTCTCCGGCGAAGCCGGCGGCATCACCCAGCATATCGGCGCCTACCAGGTGGAATCGCCCTCGCACGGCAAGATCACCTTCATCGACACGCCCGGCCACGCCGCCTTCACGGCGATGCGCGCGCGCGGCGCCAAGGTCACCGACATCGTCGTCCTTGTGGTCGCTGCAGACGACGGCGTGATGCCGCAGACCGTCGAGGCGATCCAGCATGCCAAGGCGGCGAAAGTGCCGATGATCGTTGCCATCAACAAGATCGACAAGCCGGACGCCAAGCCCGAGCGCGTGCGCACCGAACTCCTGCAGCACGAGGTTCAGGTGGAATCGCTCGGCGGCGACGTGCTCGATGTCGAGGTCTCCGCCCTGAAAAAGATGAATCTCGACAAGCTGCTCGAGACCATCGGCCTGCAGGCGGAAATCCTCGATCTGAAAGCCAATCCCCGCCGTCTTGCCGAAGGCACCGTCATCGAGGCCAAGCTCGACCGTGGACGCGGCCCGGTCGCGACCGTATTGATCCAGCGCGGCACGCTCGATATCGGCGATATCGTGGTCGCCGGCTCCGAATGGGGCCGGGTGCGGGCGCTGATCAGCGACAAGGGCGAGAATGTTCAGCAGGCCGGCCCCTCGGTGCCGGTGGAGATTCTCGGCTTCAACGGCACGCCGGATGCGGGCGACCGGCTTGCGGTGGTCGAGAGCGAAGCGCGGGCTCGCGAGATCACGACCTACCGCGAGCGCCAGCGCCGCGAGAAGCAGGCTGCCCGCCAGACCGGCATGCGCGGCTCGCTGGAACAGATGATGGCGCAGGCCAAGACCGCGGGCCGCAAGGAATTTCCGCTGGTCGTCAAGGCCGACGTACAGGGCTCGCTGGAAGCGATCATCGGCGCGCTCGACAAGCTCGGCACCGACGAGGTCGGCGCGCGCGTCGTACTGTCGGGCGTCGGCGGCATCACCGAGTCCGATATCACGCTGGCCGAATCGATCGGCGCGGCAGTGATCGGCTTCAACGTGCGCGCCCACAAGGAAGCGCGCGAGGCGGCCGAGCGCGACGGCATCGAGATCCGTTACTACAACATCATCTACAATCTCGTGGATGACGTGAAGGCCGCGATGTCGGGCCTGCTCACGCCGGAACGGCGCGAAACCATGCTCGGCAACGCACGCATCCAGGAAGTGTTCAACGTCTCCAAGGTCGGCAAAGTCGCCGGCTGTATCGTCACCGACGGCACGGTGGAACGCGGCGCCGAAGTGCGCCTGATCCGCGATAATGTCGTGGTCCACGAAGGCAAGCTCTCGCAGCTCAAACGCTTCAAGGATGACGCCAAGGAAGTGAAGGCCGGCCAGGAATGCGGCATGGCCTTCGAGAATTATCAGGACATGCGCGTCGGCGACGTGATCGAGTGCTATCGGGTGGAGCAGGTGCAGCGAAGCCTGTGAGTCCAAGTCTCACGGCTACGTTCTGGCACGTGCTCCGTTGAGGCGTCATGGCCGGGCTTGGCCCGGCCATCCACGTCTTGAAATCGAAACAAGGAAGACGTGGATGCCCGGCACAAGGCCGGGCATGACGGCGTTGAGACCATCATGCGACACAAGAAGCCCAAAGCTGATTCCGGTCCGGCCGGCGCGTCGCAGCGCCAGCTTCGCGTCGGCGAACTGATCCGCCATGCGGTGGCGGAGATGCTGACGCGCGGCGACATCCACGATCCGGTGATCGAAGGCCACATGATCACGATTCCGGAAGTGCGCATGACCGCCGACCTGAAGCTAGCGACCATCTATGTCATGCCGCTCGGCGGCAAGGACGTGAGCGAGGTGATCGAAGCGCTGAACAACAACAGGCGCTATCTGCGCGGCGAGATCGCGCATCGCGTTAACCTGAAATTTGCACCTGAGATTCGATTCCGCGCCGACGAGCGATTCGACGAAGCGGAACGCATCGAGAAGCTTTTGCGAACGCCGCAAGTACGGCGCGACATCGAAAAGGCTGGAGACGCCGATGAGTAACGAACAGCGCTCAGGTCTCTCCTTCACCTCCCCCCTTGCGGGAGAGGTCGCCGAGCGAAGCGAGGCGGGCGGGGGTGTTTCCTTCGCGAAGCGCCCCCTCCCTAACCCTCCCCCGCAAGCGGGGGAGGAAATGGAAAGGTCTGCGCAAGGGGAGAGGGAGCACACAGAGCAAGCGGCAAAGAAACGCAAGCAGCAGCCGCGTCGCGACAAGCGCGATGTGCATGGCTGGGTGGTGCTCGACAAGCCCACTGGCATGACCTCGACGCACGCGGTCGCGGTGATCCGCCGCCTGTTCTCGGCGAAGCGCGCGGGCCATGCCGGCACCCTCGATCCGCTCGCCACCGGGTGCCTGCCGATCGCGCTCGGCGAGGCGACCAAGACCGTTCCCTTCATCATGGATTCGACCAAGACCTACCGCTTCACCGTGCGATGGGGCGAGGAACGCGACACGGACGATTCGGAAGGCCGCGTGGTGGAGGTGAGCGATGCCCGACCGACCGCGGAGCAGATCGAGGCCATCCTGCCGCGCTTTACGGGCGCAATCCTGCAGACCCCGCCGCGTTATTCCGCCATCAAGATCGACGGCGAGCGGGCCTATGACATCGCCCGCGACGGCGAGGTGGTGGAACTCCAGCCCCGGGAGGTCGAGATCGACCGCCTGGACCTCATCGAAATGCCCGACCCCGGTCACGCGGTGTTCGAGACTGATTGCGGCAAAGGTACCTATGTAAGGGCGCTGGCGCGGGATTTCGGCCGCCTTTTGGGCTGCAAAGGCCATGTTTCGGCGCTGCGCCGGACCTGCGTCGGCCCCTTTGGTGAGGATGAAATGATTTCGCTGGAACAGCTGGAGGCTTTGTGCGATAGAGCCGCCGCCGGCGAGGCAAGCCTCGCCGACGCGTTATGGCCTGTTGAGACCGCGCTGGACGACATCCCGGCACTGGCCGTCAACAGGTCCGATGCGGCAAGGCTCCAGAGAGGCCAGGCCGTCATCCTGCGCGGACGGGACGCTCCCATTCTCGAGGGCCTGGTCTACGTCACGGTGGCGGGCGAGCTGATCGCTCTCGCCGAGACCGGTCAGGGCCAGATCGTCCCCAAGCGCGTGTTCAACCTCGCCGGCCTGACTGGCAGCGCCGGCAAAGAAAAAGGCATGTGACGATGTCGATCGAAGCCGGCCGCAAGGCCGAAGTGATCAAGACGTTTGCCCGCACCAAGGGCGATACTGGTTCTCCCGAAGTTCAGGTTGCGATCCTGTCCGAGCGGATCAACAATCTGACCGGCCATTTCAAGACCCATACCAAGGACAACCATTCGCGCCGCGGGCTCCTGAAGCTCGTGTCGCAGCGCCGTCAGCTGCTCGATTACATCAAGCGCAAGGACGAGGCGCGCTACAAGGAACTGATCGAGCGGCTCAATATCCGCCGCTGATCGGGCGTGCCGCGCCCGTTGCGCGGCATGAGCATGATGCCGGAAAGCGCAACGCGGATTTCCGGCGGCATCATGCTCCACGACAGCACGAAGCCGGAAAGCCCAAAGCGGTTTTCGGAGAACATCGTGCTGCAAGAAGCTGCGCGGCTTGAACGCCGCGCTGCCCGACGGGGCGGATTCCGAGACATGACTTTTTCGGACCTGTTCCATGCCCCGGCGAACGGACGCAATGCGGCGTCCGTCGATTGCGACCGGCAGCGTGACCTGCCGGACCCGGATGGAGACAATACGGATTGCTCCATTCGCATCCCGGAGGGATGAGCCATGGCAGGATCGCCGGACGCTGCTTTGCACTCTCAGAGTTCAATCGAAGGGCGAACAGCGTCTCGCCGTCTTGCACATGGCTTTTTCCTCAGTCCGAACCGATGAGAGAAAAGCGAAATGTTTGAAAAGCATACTGTTGAACTCGACTGGGGCGGGCGCAAGCTCATCCTCGAGACCGGCAAGGTTGCCCGTCAGGCCGATGGCGCCGTCGTTGCGACCTATGGCGAAACCACCGTGCTTGCGACCGTGGTCGCGGCGAAGGCGCCGCGCGAGGGCGTGGACTTCCTGCCGCTGACCGTCGATTACCAGGAAAAATTCTATGCGGCCGGGCGCATCCCCGGGGGCTATTTCAAGCGCGAAGGCCGCCCGACCGAAAAGGAAACGCTGGTTTCCCGCCTGATCGACCGCCCGATCCGCCCGCTATTTGCCGAGGGCTGGCGCAACGAAACCCAGGTGATCGTCACCACGCTGTCGCATGACATGGAGAACGATCCGGACGTGCTGGCGATGGTTGCGGCGTCGGCCGCACTGACGCTGTCGGGCGTGCCGTTCATGGGCCCGATCGGCGCCGCCCGCGTCGGCTTCATCAACGGCGAATATGTGCTCAATCCGGTCATCGACGAAATGCCGGAAAGCGCGCTCGACCTCGTGGTCGCCGGCACCGCCGATGCCGTGCTGATGGTGGAATCCGAAGCCAAGGAATTGTCCGAAGAGGTGATGCTGGGCGCCGTGATGTTCGGCCACCGGCATTTCCAGCCGGTGATCAACGCGATCATCCAGCTCGCCGAAAAGGCCGCCAAGGAGCCGCGCGAACTCACCGTCATCGACAATACCGAGCTTGAAAAGGAAATGCTCGGCCTGTTCGAGAAGGATCTGCGCGAGGCCTATTCGATCTCCGCCAAGCAGGACCGCTATGCCGCGGTCGGCGCAGTGAAGGAAAAGATGATGGCGCATTTCTTCCCGGAGGGCGCCGAACCCAAATACGACAAGCAGCGTGTCGCCGGCGTCTTCAAGGAACTGGAAGCCAAGATCGTCCGCTGGAACATTCTCGATACGTCGAAGCGGATCGACGGCCGCGATCTGAAGACCGTGCGCCCGATCGTCTGCGAAGTCGGCGTGCTTCCGCGCACCCATGGCTCGGCGCTGTTCACCCGCGGCGAGACCCAGGCCCTGGTGGTCACCACGCTCGGCACCGGCGAGGACGAGCAATGGATCGATGCGCTGCAAGGAACCTACAAGGAGCATTTCCTGCTGCACTATAACTTCCCGCCATTCTCGGTCGGCGAGACCGGGCGCCTGGGCGGCACCAAGCGGCGCGAGATCGGCCACGGCAAGCTCGCCTGGCGCGCCATCCACCCGGTGCTGCCGCCGCATCACGAATTTCCCTACACCATCCGCGTGGTGTCGGAGATCACCGAGTCGAACGGCTCGTCGTCGATGGCGACGGTGTGCGGATCCTCGCTCGCGCTGATGGATGCCGGCGTGCCGCTGAAGCGGCCGACCGCGGGCATCGCCATGGGCCTGATCCTGGAGGGCGAGAAATTCGCCGTGCTGTCGGACATTCTCGGCGACGAGGATCATCTGGGCGACATGGACTTCAAGGTGGCCGGCACCGAGCAGGGCATCACGTCCTTGCAGATGGACATCAAGATCGCCGGCATCACCGAGCAGATCATGAAGATCGCGCTCGGCCAGGCCAAGGAAGGCCGCATCCATATCCTTGGCGAGATGGCGAAGGCTCTCACCGCGGCGCGCGCCGAACTCGGCGAACATGCCCCGCGCATCGAGACGCTGAAGATTCCGGTCGACAAGATCCGCGAAGTGATCGGCACCGGCGGCAAGGTGATCCGCGAGATCGTGGAGAAGACCGGCGCCAAGATCAACGTCGAGGACGACGGCACGGTGAAGGTCGCTTCCGCCAATGGCGAATCGATCCGCGCGGCGATCAAGTGGATCAAGTCGATCGCCTCCGATCCGGAAGTCGGCCAGATCTACGACGGCACCGTGGTCAAGGTGATGGATTTCGGCGCCTTCGTGAACTTCTTCGGTTCGCGCGACGGCCTCGTCCATATCAGCCATCTCGCCCAGGGCCGGGTGCAGAAGACCTCCGATGTCGTCAAGGAAGGCGACAAGGTGAAGGTGAAGCTCTTGGGCTTCGACGACCGCGGCAAGGTGCGGCTGTCGATGAAGGTGGTCGACCAGGAAACCGGCGAGGACCTCGAGGCCAAGCAGAAGGCCGAGCGCGAGAAGGAGCCGGAAGCGGCGGCCGGTGGCGCGGAATAGCTTTCGTATGATGTTTGTTCACAGCGAGTTCAAAGGGCGGCCTTTTGGCCGCCCTTTTTCGTTATGGCCTACCGCGTCTATGATGAGCGAGAATCCATCCTCTCGCCCCAAGCTCCGTCCATGTTCGACTGGTATCGCCTGAAATGGTACGGCGTGCTTGCGATCGGCATAGGCTTCATGGCGGCCGGCAGCTTTCTCGCGGTGACGCGCGATCCCGGCGGATGGCTTGTCGTTGTCTTTTTCGGGCTCGTCGCGGCCATGGCCGTGCATGAGTTGTGGCCGGAGGTGATCGAGGGGCCTTTCGTTTCGCCCGACGCGATCCTTGCCCGCTTTCCCGGCCCCGCGAAACTCACGACGCCGCGCCGCAAGCAGATCTTCATTCTGATCGGAATCGTCGTGTTCGGCGGCTGCCTCCTGGTCATGGCGCTCTATTGGCCGCTCAGCGCGCTGGAGCGTTTCTTCCTGTGGCTCGGCGCGATTGGATGCGCTGCGGCTTTGCCGTTCCTGCTGCTGCCCCTCATCCGGGGATCGGTCTTGCGGCTCGACGCCGATGGCTTCGAGGTGTTTCAGGGACTCAAGCGCAGCGGCTTTCAGTGGCGCGACACAAGCCACTTTGTCGTGGCCGATGTCGGCGCGCCGATGGTGTTTTTCAACAACACGGGCATCGACGCGGGGACGATCGCCGCGTTCAACCAGCGAATGACCGGCTTCAGCGGCGCATTGCCCGACACCTATGGCATGGATGCGTGGACGCTGGCTGCGCTGCTGAACGCGTGGCGCGAGCGCGCGCGCTCTATCCCACCACCTCCGACACAATCGCACCCAGCGCCCTGAAATCGCGGGCGCGCGACGAGGTCTTGCGCCACGCAAGGCCGACGGTGCGGAACGGCTCCGGCCGCGCGAAGCGCAGAAGCTTGACGCGCTCGTCGCGCGCCTCCACCGGCACCGCAATTTCCGGAATCAGCGTGACGCCATAGCCATTCGCGACCATCTGCATCACCGTGGTGAGGCTGGTGGCGCCGAGTTCGCGCAACGTGCCGCCGGTCGCATCGTGGCAAAATGCCAGCGCCTGGTCGCGCAGGCAGTGACCCTCTTCGAGCAGGATCAGGCGCTCCGGATCAATATCGTCGGCGGTAATGCGGGCGCGGTTCGGCAGATTGTCGCCCGCGGGCGCCGCGAGCAGGAACGCATCGTCGAACAAGGCCAGTGTCTCGATCTCGGCCTGCGGCGCCGGCAAGGCGATCATCACCACGTCGAGCGCGCCGCGGATCAGTTCCTCGACCAGAAAGCGGGTCTGGGTCTCGCGCAATTCCAGTTCGAGTTCGGGATGCTTCTCCTGCAGCACGGGCAGCAGAAGCGGCAGCACATAAGGCGCGACCGAGGGGATCACTCCGAATTTCAGCGTGCCGGAGAGCACTGCGCCACGATGCCGCGCAAAGTCCTCGAGGTCCGACACTTCGCTGAGGATGCGTGCGGACCGCCGGGCGACTTCCAGCCCGGTCTCGGTCATGGCCACTTCGCTGGCCCGGCGTTCCACCAGAGCGACCCCGAGACTCTGCTCCAAGTCCTTGATCTGCATGGATAAAGCGGGCTGGCTCACGGCGCAGGCATCGGCGGCGCGGCCGAAATGCCGGTGCCGGGCCAGTGCATCCAGATAACGAAGCTGACGTAGGGTGATCATGCCGATCAGATAATCTTATCGTTGATCCTAATCAATCCGATTGGACCTTATAAAAACTACAGAGCATGGTCCGGCCCGGCAGCCAGACCCCGCTCATTGAGGAGGAGCCAAGAATCATGGACGCAAAGACTGACGACAAAGGCCCGGGCAAATGCCCTTTCACCGGCAGCGCGCGCGGACCGAAGAACCGCGACTGGTGGCCGGACGCACTCGACATCGAGATGCTGCACAAGAATTCCGACCTGTCGGATCCGATGGGCAAGGACTTCGATTACGCGAAGGAATTCGAGTCGCTCGACCTCGATGCGGTGATCAAGGACCTGCATGCCCTGATGACGGATTCGCAGGACTGGTGGCCGGCCGACTTCGGTCACTATGGCGGCCTGATGATCCGCATGGCCTGGCACTCGGCAGGCACCTATCGCATCACCGACGGCCGCGGCGGCGCGGGCGCCGGTCAGCAGCGCTTCGCCCCGCTGAATTCCTGGCCCGATAACGCCAACCTCGACAAGGCGCGACGGCTGCTGTGGCCAATCAAGCAGAAATACGGGCGCAAGATTTCCTGGGCCGACCTGATGATTCTTGCCGGCAACGTCGCGCTGGAATCGATGGGCTTCAAGACGTTCGGTTTCGCGGGCGGCCGCGCCGACGTGTGGGAGCCGGAAGAGCTCTACTGGGGTCCGGAAGGCACCTGGCTTGGCGACGAGCGCTATTCGGGCGAGCGCCAGCTTCATGACGCGCTCGGCGCCGTGCAGATGGGCCTGATCTACGTCAATCCGGAAGGCCCGAACGGAAATCCCGACCCGGTTGCAGCGGCCAAGGACATCCGCGAGACCTTCTACCGCATGGCAATGAACGACGAAGAGACCGTTGCGCTTATCGCCGGCGGCCACACCTTCGGCAAGACCCACGGCGCGGGCGATCCTTCGCTGGTCGGCCCCGATCCGGAAGCCGGCGCGCTGGAAGATCAGGGCCTCGGCTGGAAGAGCAAGTACGAAACCGGTGTCGGCGCACACGCCATCACCGGCGGCCCGGAAGTGACCTGGACCCAGACGCCGACCAAGTGGTCGAACCTGTTCTTCAAGAATCTGTTCGAGAACGAATGGGAGCTGACCAAGAGCCCGGCCGGCGCCAAACAATGGGTGGCCAAAAATGCCGAGCCCTCGATCCCGGATGCGTTCGATCCGTCGAAGAAGCACCGGCCGACCATGCTCACCACCGATCTGTCGCTGCGCTTCGATCCGATCTACGAGAAGATTTCGCGCCGTTTCTACGAGAATCCGGATCAGTTCGCCGATGCCTTTGCACGCGCCTGGTTCAAGCTCACCCATCGCGACATGGGTCCCCGCGCGCGCTATCGCGGCAAGCTCGTACCGAAGGAAGTGCTGATCTGGCAGGATCCGATCCCCGAGGTCGATCATCCGCTGATCACCGACAAGGATGCCGACGACCTGAAGGCGAAGATCCTGGCCTCCGGTCTGTCGGTCCGCGACCTTGTCTCGACCGCATGGGCGTCCGCTTCGACGTTCCGCCGCTCCGACAAGCGCGGCGGCGCAAACGGCGCGCGCATCCGGCTTGCTCCGCAGAAGGACTGGGAGGTCAACGAGCCGGCGAAGCTCAAGACCGTGCTGGCGAAGCTCGAAGAAATCCAGAAGGGCTTCGGCAAGAAGGTGTCGCTCGCCGATCTGATCGTGCTGGCGGGCAATGCCGGCGTCGAGAAGGCGGCGAAGGATGCCGGTGTCGACGTGAAGGTTCCCTTCGCGCCGGGCCGTATGGATGCCTCGCAGGACCAGACCGATGTCGAATCCTTCGCACCGCTGGAGCCGCGCGCCGACGGCTTCCGCAACTACGTCAACACGAAGAAAATCCAGTTCATGACGCCGGTCGAGGCGCTCGTGGACAAGGCGCAGTTGCTCACCCTGACCGGACCGGAGATGACGGTAATGCTCGGCGGCCTGCGCGTGCTCGGCGCCAATTTCGGCGACTCCAAGCATGGCGTGTTCACCAAGCAACCGGGCAAGCTGACCAACGACTTCTTCCTGAACCTGCTCACCATGGATACCGAGTGGCAGGCGCCGGATGCCGAGGGGATCTATCGGGGCGTCGACCGCAAGACCAAGGCGCCGAAATGGACAGCGACCGCGGTCGACCTGATCTTCGGGTCGCACTCGCAGCTTCGCGCCTTTGCCGAAGTCTATGCCTGCGCGGACTCCAAGGAGAAGTTCGTGAAGGACTTCGTCAAGGCCTGGACCAAGGTGATGAATGCCGACCGGTTCGATCTGCACAAGGATTCGCTTCGCGAAGCGGCGTAGGCGAAACCATCACCGCGGTCATTGCCGGACTTGATCCGGCTATCCATTTAAACAGAAGAAGGGCGGCCGCGAGGCCGCCCTTCTTTGTTGTCCAACGCTACGTCAGGGAATCTCCGGCTGCGTTTCGGCAAGCGGCCACCAGCCGCCCTCGCCGCGCCGGAACAGCGGACAGCCATACGCGGCGCGGACCGGCGGCGGCGCGGACAGCGTTGCGAGTTCTGTCTGCCAGCGATTGGTCTGTTTCATCGCCACCACGACGCCAGCAACGTGCACGCCGATGCGCTGGAGCAATCTCACGGCGGCGGCCGCCGTCGCACCGGTTGAGATCGCATCATCCACCAGCACGATACGGCGACCGTCGAGCAATGGCATCATGTTGGGGTCGAGCCGCAGGCGCTTGCCGGGCTCGGGGCTGGTGATCGATTGAACCGCTTCGGAGAGCGCGTCGTCGTACCAGAACTTGCGCGAAGTGCCGAGCGGCACGAAACGCGGATGGCCGAGCCGCTCCGACACGCGATCGGCGAACGCAAAGCCGAGCGTCGGCAGACCGACAATCATGTCAGCCCCAAAGGTGCGCGCCTGTTCGGCCATCGCGTCGGCGAGCGCGCCGATCACGACATGAGCGGCCTGGTTGGCAATGAACGATGCGACCGCATTGCCGCCGGTTGGCAATTGCCGAAGCGGGAGTACAAGAATCCGGCCGTCAGGCAGCCGCACCGGATAACCATAGCGGTAGGGCGGCGCGCCGCTGAACCGGGCGGGAATATCGGCCGTGATCTCCTGCCAATAGCCGGTGGTCGGTTCGGTGAAGAAAGCCTCTGGCATCGGGAATGCATTCTTAAGGAACAAACGGCAGCCACCGGCAGACCGCCGCCTTTCCCGAACACGATATCGTCACACCGGCTCCGGTACGAACGAAAATATTTGCAAAAGGGCATCCGCTGTGTCGCGCCGCGGATCAACCCGCCGATTGCGCGCGCCAGACCAGAAAGATCGCGGCAATCAGCGCCAGCGCGGCGAGCCCGGTCAGAAACTTCAACAGCGTGATGATGCCGGCGACGGTCATCACCTGTTTGTCGGCAACCAGCCGCTCAGTCTCCTTTTCGCTCTGCTGAAACAGCGGATCCTTGCCCATGGTGTCCAGTCTCTCCGCTCATTCCCGCGAAAGCGGGAATCGAGCGCACTTTTCGTTGGGTCCGCGCTGTCGCGGGGAGGAACAGACAGATTCCGCTTTTAGAGTGGATCACTTCACTGTGGAATCGGCAAATCCACGCCGATCACCTCTCCCTTTGGGAGAGGTCGGATCGCCGAAGGCGAGCCGGGTGAGGGGTTACGCACGAAAAGAGGTTTGTAAGCCCTCACCCCCGCCCTCTCCCTACGGGAGAGGAAGCGCACTGAGATTGCGGCGCAGGTTCAAGCAAGACATGAAAACGATCTAGATGGGGAAACTCACTCCCCGCCATCCTTGCCGCCACCTTCCGCGCGCAACGCATCCGGCAGCGGCATCGCGATCACGTTGTAGCCAGAATCCACGAAATGGATTTCGCCAGTGACGCCGGTGGAGAGGTCCGAAAGCAGATACATGCCGGCGCCGCCCAGTTCCTCCAGCGTGACGCCGCGGCCGAGCGGCGAATATTTCTGCTGGAAGGCGAACATGTAGCGCGCGTCATGAATGCCGGCGCCGGCGAGCGTACGGATCGGACCGGCCGAGATCGCATTGACGCGGATCTTCTGCTTGCCGAAATCGACCGCGAGATAGCGCACCGAGGATTCCAGCGCGGCCTTGGCGAGCCCCATCACGTTATAGTTCGGCATGGCGCGGTCGCCGCCGTTATAGGTCAGCGTCAGCATCGCGCCGCCGTTCGGCATCAGTTCGGCCGCGCGCTTGGCGCCCTCCGCGAAGGAGAAGCACGAGATCACCATGGTGCGGATAAAATTCTCGCGACTGGAATCGGCGAAACGGCCCTTCAGCTCGCTCTTGTCGGAAAAGCCGACGGCATGGACGAAGAAGTCGATGGTTCCCCATCTCTGTTTCATGGCGTCGAACACCGCATCGACGGTCGCGATATCTTCGACGTCGCACGGCATCAGGAAGTCCGAGCCGACCGATTGCGCCAGCGGCTTGACGCGCTTCAGCAAGGCCTCGCCCTGATAGGTGAAGCACAGCTCGGCGCCATGCTGCGCCAGCGTCCTGGCGATTCCCCAGGCGATCGAATGGTCGTTCGCGACGCCCATGATGAGCCCGCGCTTTCCCTGCATGAGTTTTGTCATTTGATGGCAGCTTCTGTCAGATCGAAATGGAGTGCTTCGGCTTCCACCACGCCGCCGAAGAGCGTTACGGTCAGGATCTCGGTGCCATCGCCGGCTTCGACCCGCATGAAGTCGATGTTGCCGGACTTGCTGTGTTTGCGGACGCGCAGCGCATCCGCGGAGAACAGCACCCGCCGCAACCCTTCGCCGGTACACAGATAGCGCCGGCGGCGGTCGACGCCCTCCTCGTCGGGATAAAGATCGAGGAACAGACGGATGGTCTGCTTCATGCCCGGCAATCCGGCGACGTGGATGTCGACCAGATTGCCGTCGTGCCAGTCGATGTCCTGCCCGGCGAGCCGCATCGGCGCTCAGGCATCGGGATGTTTGAATACGACCGACGCATTGGTGCCGCCGAATCCGAACGAATTCGACAGCACGCAGCCGAGCTTCACGCCGTCCTTGCGCTCGCGCACGATCGGCATGTCGGCGAAAGCGGGATCAAGCGTCTGGATGTTTGCGCTCTCGCAGATGAAGCCGTTATTCATCATCAGCAGCGAATAGATCGCTTCCTGGACGCCTGCGGCGCCGAGCGAATGGCCGGTCAGCGATTTCGTCGCCGAGATCGGCGGGCATTTGTCGCCGAACACTTCGCGCAAGGCCTCGATCTCTTTCGCATCGCCGACCGGCGTCGCGGTGGCATGCGGATTGATGTAATCGACCGGCGCCTTCACATCCTGCAGGGCCATGCGCATGCAGCGCACCGCGCCCTCGCCGGACGGCGCCACCATGTCATGGCCGTCGGAGGTGGCGCCGTAGCCCGCCACTTCGGCATAGATTTTCGCGCCGCGCGCCTTGGCGTGTTCGAGCTCTTCCAGCACCAGCACGCCGGCGCCGCCCGCGATCACGAAACCGTCGCGATCGGCGTCATAGGCGCGCGACGCGGTCGCAGGCGTATCGTTGTATTTCGACGACATCGCGCCCATCGCATCGAACAGATTGGACAGCGTCCAGTGCAGATCCTCGCAGCCGCCGGCGAAGATCATGTCCTGCTTGCCCCACTGAATCATCTCCGCCGCATTGCCGATGCAATGGTTGGAGGTCGCGCAGGCCGACGAGATCGAATAGTTCACGCCCTTGATCTTGAACCAGGTCGCAAGCGTCGCCGACGCGGTCGACGACATCGCCTTTGGCACTGCGAACGGGCCGATGCGCTTGGGCGAGCCTTTCTCGCGGGTGATGTCGGCGGCTTCCACGATGGTCGAGGTGGTCGGGCCGCCCGACCCCATGATGATGCCGGTGCGCTCGTTGACGAGGTCGCTCTCCTCGACGCCGCCATCGCGGATCGCCTGTTCCATGGCGATATGGTTCCAGGCGGCGCCCTGGCCGAGGAAGCGCATGGCACGCCGATCGATCATGCTTTCGACGTCGATGTTCGGGATGCCGGCAACCTGGCACTTGAAGCCGTGATCGGCGAATTGCTCGGCGCGCGAAATACCGGATTTCGCCTCGCGCAGGCTCGCCAGCACTTCGTTTGCGTTGTTGCCGATGGACGAGACAATGCCCATCCCGGTCACGACCACTCGCCGCATGATTGCCTCGTCAAAAGATCAAATCGCAGATATCTACCTGTCTGCACCCGCCGCCGCCCCTGCGGGCCCGCCGCCCGTCATGACGGTTAACACGTGGCCGGTCCGGCGCAAGACCGCAAGGCGGTTGGACCCTGCTCAGGCTCCGGCCGCCATCGGCGCGTCAGGCTTGAACAGGCCGACTTTGAGGTCGCTGGCGCGATAGATCACATTGCCGTCGGCCGAGAGCCAGCCATCCGCAATTCCGAGCACGAGCTTGGAGCGCATCACCCGCTTGATCTCGAGCCCGTAGACCACCTTTTTCACGCTCGGCAGCACTTGGCCGGAGAATTTCACCTCGCCCATGCCCAGCGCCCGGCCGTTGCCGGAAGAGCCCAGCCAGCCGAGGAAGAAGCCCAGCATCTGCCACAGCGCATCAAGCCCAAGGCAGCCTGGCATCACCGGATCGCCCTTGAAATGGCAGGCGAAAAACCACAGGTCCGGTTTGACATCGAGTTCGGCCCGCACCAGGCCCTTGCCGTGTTCCCCGCCCTCCTCGGACAATTCCGAAATCCGGTCGAACATCAGCATCGGCGGCAACGGCAGTTGCGGGCCGCCGGAAAACAATTCGCCCCGGCCGCAGGCCAGCAGGTCCTCGAAATCAAAACGCGTCTGGCGGCTCTGCATGCCGGTAATTTTCTCCAGAAAATGGGGCTCAGGGCGTCCAGCCCGAACGACGGGTTCGGGCGGTTCCTAACACAGGGGTGAGAGACCGGCAAAGCAGCGGATTTGTGCTATTCTAATCTGTCTAGATGCGAAACGGTTGCAAGTGGCGGCTGGCCCCGGCTATAATTTCAGATGCAACCAATCTCGGCCTTGAACCGGGACCAAGGGGCAAAGAGAGAACAATGAACCCACCGCGCACAGTCGTTTTTTCAACCCCGCCGGAAGCCGGTCCGGTGCAACATCACCATCATGCTGCGCACGATACACGGCGCACGGACCTGAATGGCTGCCCGTGGCATGATGTGAAGTCGATGCTGCGCGAAGTCGGGCTGCGTCCGACCCGCCAGCGCATGGCGCTGGGTTGGATCCTGTTCGCCAAGGGCGACCGGCATCTGACCGCGGAAATGCTTTACGAAGAAGCGAGCAAGGCCAAAGTTCCAGTATCGCTTGCAACGGTTTACAACACCCTGCATCAATTCACCGAGGTGGGTCTCCTGCGCCAGGTCGCGGTTGACGGCTCCAAGACCTATTTCGACACCAATGCCTCCGAGCATCATCATTTCTTCGTCGAAGGCGAAAACGAGCTCGTCGACATCCCCAGCGCGGACGTCACCGTGAACAAGATGCCGGTGGCGCCGGAAGGCTATGAGATCGCCCGGATCGACGTTGTGGTCCGGCTGAAAAAGGCCGACAGACGCCGCTGATCGGCAACGTTTCATCCGTCGTTAGGTGCATCATGGCCGGGCTTCGTCCCGGCCATTTTTTGTGGCGGGACTTGTGCGGGGCGGCCGGACTTTTATGTGTAGCCGCGGCGTCGCCGCCCGTCGGGCGTGAATCTCGGCACGCCATTTCTGCAGGCGGGAGCCAAAGGCCATGTTCGACGCCGCATTCAAAGCCTTGCAACAGATGGTCTCGCCGCCGTTCCGGTCGGTGCTGATTAAGTCGATGCTGCTCGCCATCGTGCTGATCGTTCTGGTCGGCTTCGGCCTGTACAAATTCCTCGATTGGCTCACCGTCAGCGGCGGGCTCTGGGCGGAAACTGCGCTCGGGCCAAACTCGCACACCCCGCTCTCCTGGATCATCTGGCTCGCCTCCATCGCTTCCGCGCTCGGGATCGTGGTCGGCGGCATCTTCCTGATGCCGGCGGTGACCGCCCTTGTCGGCAGCTTCTTCGTCGACGAGATCGCCGACATCGTCGAGCGCGAATATTACCCTGCCGACCCGCCCGGCACCGCGCTGCCGCTCGACCGCTCGATCTTCGAGGGCGCCAAAACGGCGCTGATCGCGATCGGGGTCTATCTTGTGGCGCTGCCCTTCATCCTGTTCGCAGGCATGGGCTTCGTGATCCTGTTCGTCGCGGCGGCCTGGCTGCTCAGCCGCGAATATTTCGAGCTGGCCGCGATGCGCTTTCGCCCGGCCGTGGAGGCCAAGGCTTTCCGCAAGGAGAACGGCGCGCAGGTCTTCGCCGCAGGGCTTCTGATCGCGGCCTTCGTCTCGATCCCGGTCGTCAATCTTGCGACGCCGCTGTTCGGCATGGCCATGATGGTGCATCTGCACAAGAGGCTGTCCGGCCGCCGCCCCTCGGCGATCGGGACGGAAGCCGCCGCACCGCTTGGCCACGCGGAGAACGGGCGCGGGCCGGCACGCTGACGCAGGCGCCGTTGCGAACCGGCCGATTCACGCGCATTTCTGCGTTAACATTACGCTGCGGCGAGCCTTGCGCCGCCCGGCCGCGTACTGCTGAGTGCTTGGGCTCGCGTTTACGTTTCTTGAAAAAGAGCCCGCGCCGTGCCGCACGGATGCTTTTCGATTCCGTTTCCTTTCTGGTTTAATGCGGACGCAATATCCGCAGGCGAAGGGAGTTCGCACCATATGCAACCGCTCACGGCAGGCATCACCAAGGCGGCAACCGGCATCGACGGCATCGTCTGGAATATTCTAGGCCAGACCTATGTGCCCAAGGTGCTGTCGGAGCAGAATTTCGCCTGGCACGCCACCTTCCCGCCCGGCACCTTCGTGCCGCCGCATATTCATCCGACTCAGGATGAATTCATCTACATGCTGGAAGGCAAACTCGATTTCCTGCTCGATGGACGCGAATATTCGGCGAGCGCCGGCGACACGATCCGGCTGCCGATGCAGATCCCGCACGGCATTTTCAACAAGTCCGATCAGACGGTGAAATGCTTTTTCTGGGTGACTCCGACCCGCAAACTCTACGATCTGTTCTGGGGCATCCACTCCATGAAGGAGCAGAAGCCCGACGAGGTGGTGGCGCTCGCGGCGCGACACGAGATCATCTTCCTGCCGCCGCCGCCGGAGTGAGAAAACTCCGCCTTCGGAATCGTTATCGACCCAACTGCTATTGTGGCGGGGCAGCGCGCCGGGCGAGAAATTCGGCCTGCAGCCGCCAGGTGGCGCCGCCGTCCGATGAACGTTCGCCGCGCCAGCGGAACGAGTCCGGCGTTATTTCGCTGAAGCTCCAGCGCGTCGGCGTGCCGTCATCGTCCTTGCCGATCTGCACGATGTCTTGGCCCTGCGCGCGCCCGATCTGGCGCGCATAATAAGGCCGCAACGGATCGCTCCAGATGATGTGCCAGGCATCCAGTCCGGCATCGTAGACGCGCAGCGTCGTGCCGTAGAACACGCCCGGCAAAATCCATACGTCCTGGATGGCGCGGCCTTGCAGCGCCCAGCGGAAATGGATCTCGCCCGCCCCTTGTTGCGTGCGGCCGTCGTCGAGAAACAGCGTGCAATCCATCCGCCAGTCACCGACCAGCCATCCATAGAGACGCATCTGTTGAGCGCGGTCGGCGGCCGGTCCGTCGGACAGGAGCCGTTGCAGGAATCCGTCTTGATCAATGCGCATCGCGGGCGCTCCAGCCATTGCCTACGGCACGCGCTTCTAGACGAAGGTTCCGGCCGCAGACTTGGGAAAAATTGCTATTGTCGCGATGTGACGATGCATTCGCGATTGCTGGCGAAGGGCCGCGGCTGGACCGCACACGACATCGTGTGCCGCGCCGGACCGCACGACCGCCCGTTCGAGGAACGGCACGATCTCGTTTGCGTCGCAGCCGTCACCGAAGGCACTTTCGAATACCGCACCGCGCATGGCAAAGCCACGCTTGCGCCCGGCGCGCTGCTGCTCGGCGATCCGGGCTGCTGTTACGAATGCAGCCACGCGCACGCGACCGGCGACCGCTGCCTGTCGTTCCATTTCGCGGAGGACTTTTTCGAGGATGTCGCGGCCGCCATGCCCGGCATCCGACGCCCCCGTTTCGCAAGTTCGCACCTGCCGCCCTCGACGCGTTTGCTGCCGCTGATCGCGGAAGCGACGGCTGCACGAGAGAATGCCGGCGAGCTCGAGGAGATCGCGCTTGCGATCGCGGGCGCAGCGATCGCAGGCGCGGACGGAACCAGCCGCCGGTCACGTCCCCCAAGTGAACGCGACAGGCGGCGCATCGCCGATGCACTGCGGCGTATCGCGGCCGAGAGCCACGAGACCTTCACCCTCGCCGGACTGGCGGCAGCTGCAGGCATGAGCCCGTACCATTTCCTGCGCACATTCCGGCAGATTGCCGGCGTGACGCCGCATCAATTCCTGCTGCTGCGCCGGCTCAATGCTGCCGCCGGCGAGCTCCGCCGTACCGGGCGGCCCATTGCGGAAATCGCCTATGATTCAGGCTTCGGCGACCTGTCTACCTTCAACCGCCGCTTCCGCCGCGTCATGGGCAAGGCGCCGCTGGAATATCGGCGCTCGGGGATCAGGCCGCTTTCGCCGCGGGGCGGTTGACCTGCTCGCGGGCAAAGCCCGCAGTCGACGCATAGCCACGCACGATGGCCTTGCGCTCCTCGTAGGACAAAACGTCGTCGATATTGCTGAAGCCGTCCGGTGCGCGCTGCTCTACCGCATCGATAACGCCTTCCGGGCCGCCCTTTCGGTTCATCATCACGATCTGCGAGGTCATCGGCAGCCGTTCGCGCTCATAGGCGTAAAGCGCGTGCCGGGCATGCTCGCTGTCCACCAGCCGGTCGGCGAGGCAGCGCGCGTCGAGGATCGCCTGCGAGGCGCCGTTCGAACCGACCGGATACATCGGATGCGCGGCATCACCCAGAAGCGTTACGCGGCCATGCGACCAACGCGGCAAAGGATCGCGATCGCAGAGCGGATATTCCCAAAATTCCGGTGTGGCCTCGATCAGCGCCTTGGCGTTGCAATAGGGGATGGCGAACTTCTGTACATGCGGCATCAGGTCCTCGAAGCGACCGAGCCGCGACCAATCCTCTTTCTTGGGCGTGCCGCCGCCCTCCGAGACCTTCACCATCACCGCCCAGTTCATCAGGCAGCGGTCCTCGCGCGAGCCCTCGGCGATCGGATAGAGCACCAGCTTGCCGGCCATACCGCCCGCGATCACCATCGAGCGCCCGGTGAGGAATTTCGGCCAGTCCAGCGCGCCGCGCCACAGCACCGTCCCGGTGAAGCGCGCCGGTTCCTCCTGTGGGAAAAGCTGCGCGCGAACGAAGGAATGCAGGCCGTCGGCGCCGATCAGGATGTCGCCGCGCGCCGTGTGAATATGCGAGCCGCCGCGATCGAAGAAATAGGCGGTGACGCCGGTCTCGTCCTGGGTGAAGGAGCCGAGGCGATGCCCGGTGTGAATACGGGATTCGCCGAGCCGGGCGCGGGCGGCGGCGTAGATCACGCCCTGAAGGCGCCCGCGATGAATGGAAAACTGAGGATAGTCGAAGCCGGCATCGGTGCCGCGCGGCTCGCGCCAGATTTCCTGCCCGAGCCGGTTGCAATAGATCAACTCATAGGTGCGGATCGCGACCTGATCCAGCCGGTCGAGCAGGCCGAGCTGCGCCAATTCCTTGATGGCGTGCGGCAGGGTGTTGATCCCGACCCCCAGTTCGCGGATCTGCTCGGCCTGCTCGAAGACCTCGCAATCGATGCCGCGCGCGTGCAGCATCAGGGCCGCCGTCAGCCCGCCAACCCCGCCCCCAACAATGATCGCCTTCATATCGCGTTCCTTACACCCGGCGGCCCATTCTGTCCGCGTCGAGGGCAAAAACGCAACAAAATCAATCGGTCTTGGTTGACGGCTCCCGGTCCCGGCGGGCCGCTGACCGTGCGCGGCGATCTGGCGCAGCCGCGATCTCTTTAGTAGCGTCCGCGCCGTGGCACCGAACCTCAAAGACCAGCTCAAACGCCTCAACGAAAGGCGGCTCGCGATCCGCGAGCGCCGCCGCGAGGAGCGAGAACAGCGCGCCGCGCTCGGCCGGCGCTTCAGCCTCATTCGCTGGTTCGGCCTGACCCGGACGACGGGCTTCGTGCTGCTGGCTGCTTTCATTGCGATCCGGCTATGGGATCCGGCGCCGCTGCAAAATCTGCGCTGGCGCAGCTTCGACTTCTTCCAGACCATGAAGCCGCGCGTGGCTGCGCCCGACAAGCGGCCGGCCGTCGTCGTCGATATCGACGAGGCGAGCCTTAAGGCTTACGGGCAATGGCCCTGGCCACGCACGCTGATTGCCGAACTGGTGGACAAACTGCAGAAGGCCGGCACCGCAGTCACCGCCTTCGATATTCTTTTGTCCGAACCGGACCGAATGTCGCCCGCCAATGTCGCGCAATCGCTGCCGCAGATCGACGAGGCGACGCGCGAGAAGATGAGGACGCTGGCCAGCAACGACGACGTGCTGGCGGCGGTGATCGCGCGCGGCGGCGTCGTCCTCGGGCAGGCGGCGGTGATCACGCAGACGCCTGCGCCGGACGATACGCCCGGCATCGCCATGCTCGGCGCCGACCCCACGCCGTTTCTGTACAAATTTGCCGGTCTGCTGCGCAATATTCCCGTGCTGGAAAAGGCCGCCGCCGGACGCGGCAATCTCACCCTTGTGCCCGAGCGCGACGGCGTGGTGCGCCGTGTCCCGCTGATCGTGGAAGCTGCCGGGCAGAAGCTTCCCTCCTTGACGATGGAGATCCTGCGGGTCGCGACCGGCGCGGGCGCGCTGCTGATCAATACCGACAAGGTCACCGGCATCCAGTGGGTGGCGATCCAGGGCATTCCGGTGCAGATCCCGACCGACAAGAACGGCCGGCTGTGGATTCACTTCTCGCCGCACGATTCGGCCCGCTTCGTTTCGGCAAAGGATGTTTTGGAAGGCAACTTCCCGGCCGATCGCTTTCAGGGCCGCGTTGCGCTGATCGGCACGTCCGCGATCGGCCTGCTCGACCTCAAGGCGACGCCGGTCGAAGTCGACATGCCGGGCGTCGAGGTGCATGCGCAGATCCTGGAGAACATTTTCACGCAGGCGCTGTTGTCACGCCCGGATTACGCAAATGGCGCCGAACTGCTCGTCACCGCGCTGGTCGGCATTTTCATTGTCGCCCTCGCGCCGGTTATGGGCGTGACCGGCCTGCTCGTTTTCGGGTTTCTCACCGGGGTCGCACTGGCCGCAGGCTCCTGGTATTTTTACACGCAGCACGGATTGCTGTTCGATATCACGTTTCCCCTGATCGCGATTTTCACGACCTATCTGACATTGGTCTTCGTCAATTATTTCCGCGAGCAGAAGGATCGCCGCAGAATCCGCTCCGCATTCGCGCATTACCTGTCGCCCACGCTGGTCGAGCAGCTCGCCAATTCGCCGCAGAAACTCGTGCTTGGTGGCGAGACCAGGAACATGACGATCCTGTTCAGCGACGTGCGCGGTTTTACGTCGATCTCGGAGTCCTTCAAGGACGACCCGCAGGGCCTCACGAAGCTGATGAACCGTCTGCTGACGCCGCTCACCAACTCGATCATCGAACACAAGGGTACGATCGATAAATATATCGGCGACGCGATCATGGCGTTCTGGAACGCGCCGCTGGACGACCCGATGCATGAAGCGCATGCCTGCGCCGCAGCGCTCGACATGATCCGCAAAATCGATGACCTCAATCATGAGCGCGAGGCCGAAGCTCTGGAGGACGGGGTGCCGTTTCTGCCGATGAGCATCGGTCTTGGCATCAATACCGGCACCTGCGTGGTCGGCAATATGGGCTCGGATCTGCGCTTCGACTACTCGGTCCTCGGCGATCCGGTGAACCTCGCCTCGCGGCTGGAAGGCCGCACGCGCACGTATGGCGTACCGATCATTCTCGGCGCCCATACCGCCGAGAAAATCAACGGCCAGTTCGCCGCTTTGCAGATCGACCTGATCACCGTGAAGGGCAAGAGCGAGCCGGAAAGCATCTATACCTTGATCGGGGACGGCAGCGTCGCGAAAAGCGAGTCGTTCAAGCGAATTGCCGGCCTGACGGAGGAAATGCTGGGCTGTTATCGCAGCCGCGACTGGGATGGCGCCGAACATGCGCTGCAGCGCGCCAAGCAGGCGGAACTGACCTACGGACTTACCGGCGTATTCGAACTGTACCAGTCGCGGATCGACGCATTCCGCGTAGCGCCGCCACCGGATTCATGGGACGGGGTCTATGCGTTCGATACGAAGTGATAAGGAAGCTGGCGTAATACATCGCCATGAATGTGAATTCCGGACCCAGGGACCGGCGGCGTCTCGGCCGGGCCACCGAAAGCACAAGCCCGTGATCGCGCTTGTGACGAACCGGATTGGCTGCGTACGATAACGAAAGAGCCCTGAAGGGCCGCGAACGGGGGCGAAGAAGTTGGCGATGTCGGACTTTCTGATCCGGTTCTGGGGTGTGCGCGGTTCGCTGCCCTGCCCCGGGCCTGCGACCAAGCGCTATGGTGGCAACACCCCCTGTATCGAGGTGCGGTGCGGCGATCGGCTTATCATTCTCGATGCCGGGACCGGGATTCGCGAATTCGGCGCCGCGCTCGACCAGGAAGGCAGCCCGGTCGATGCCGACCTTTTTCTCACGCATTGCCACTACGATCACGTGATCGGAATCCCGTTCTTCTCGCCCTTCTTTCAGCCGCAGCACCGCTTCCGGATATGGGCCGGCAACCTCCTGCCGGACTTCAGACTGAAGAAGGTCATGCAGGCGATGATGAGCGAGCCCTTGTTTCCGATCGGCATCGACACATTCCGCGCCGATATCGACTATCGCGACTTCGCGGCGGGCGAGACCGTGAAGCTGTGCGAGTCGGTGACGGTCCGCACGGTGCCGCTCAACCATCCGGGCGGCGCCACCGGATATCGCATCGACTATCGCGGGCGGTCGTTTTCCTACATCACCGATGACGAGTGGCGACGCAGCAAACCCGATCCTCAGCTGATCGCCATCGCCAAAGGAACCGACCTCCTGGTCTACGACACGCCCTATACCGAGGCGGAGATCGGCGCCAAGAAGGGCTGGGGCCATTCCACCTGGCGCGACGGGGTCGATTTTGCCAAGGCCGCCGAGGCGAAGACGCTTTGCCTGTTTCACCACGCGCCGGAACATGACGACGACGCGATCGATGCGCTGCTCGCGCAGGCGCGGGCCGTCCACCCTTCGACAATTGCCGCGGTCGAGGGCGACGTCATCCGGTTGTAGCAATTTGCCGGCGCTGAAGCGCCTTCGGACGAAACGGTGCGCCGGTTCGCGTGAAGAAGGCGCAGCAATGCAAAATCCGGCGTCCCTTCGCTGTTTCGCGAACGGGGTCCGGCCCCGTATTCGACCAATGTCGCTTAAGCCCGTCTTGCCGATGTCCGGCGGACATGAAAGGAATCGGCGGAGCGCGCCGACGTCTCCCGACCGGTCGTGGAGTGACCAATGGATTTGGGCTATTTCATCAGTTATCTGATCGAATTCATCGCGTCGAAAATGGACCTGGCCAATCTGCTCGGTCTGATCGGCGCCATCTTTTACGTCGCCTCGATGACGCTGCGGACCATGATTCCGCTGCGTATCGCGGCGATCATCAGCAATATTCTGTTCATGGGATACGGTCTGCTGGCGAAGGCTTTGCCGACATTCATCATGTATGCCGTGCTTCTGCCGATCAACGTGTTCCGGCTCTATCAGATTCAGCAACTGGTGAAGCGTGTGAAGGTCGCTTCCCAGGGCGACCTCGACATGGAATGGCTGAAGCCGTTCATGACGAAAAAGAATTTCCGGAAAGGCGACGTTCTGTTCCACAAGGGCGACGTCGCCAATGCGATGTATTTCACTGTGACCGGGAAGTTTCTGGTCAAGGAATTCGGGGTCGAACTTCCCCCCGGCCGGGTGATGGGCGAACTCGGCTTTCTCGCACCCGACAACAAGCGCACCGCAACCGTCGAATGCATCGAGGACGGCCAGGTGCTGTTTATCATCTATGACAAGGTGCGCGAACTCTATTTCCAGGATCCCGATTTCGGTTTTTATTTCCTGAAACTGACCAGCGAGCGGCTGTTGCAGAATATCGCCAGGCTCGAGGGCGAGGTTGCAACGTGCAAGTCGCGGATCCGCGAGCTGGAAGCCGCGGCCAATGCCGCGCGCGCTACATGACGTCGCGTGAGGCTTGATCGGACTCGCCGAGCGTTGCCAGCCGGTGCACCGCGCTATCGAGCTGTGCCAATACGCGATAATGCGTTTCTGCGAGGTCCGCCATCACGAAGTTGCGATTGTCGAGGACAAGCCAACGCCCATCGAGACGGACCGTGGCGACGGCATGCGCACCACGTCCGGCACGGTCTCTCACGATCATCAACTGCAGATCGTGCGGGGCGACGCCTATTTCCTGCAATGCCATCAGCTTGAGGATGGCGTAGTCTTCGCAGTCGCCGGCGCCTGCCGCGACAGTCTCGAGCGGGCTTGCCCAGTAATCGACTGCATCGAATAGCTGTTCGTCGCTCACCGGACGGATTGCGAGATTGACCGCGCGATTGATCTCGCCGATGCGCGCACGGCCTTCCCGCGCGCGCGCGGCTTCCACGATCGTTTCAAAGCGAAGCTCGGTCTCGCTGCACATCCACGGCTCGGCGCGGCAGGCGGCAAGACGGGCCGCATCCTGCGCCATGCGGCGCTGTGCATCGCGCCATTTCGCGGCGAGACCCGGGTGGTGCCTGACTGCCGGAACGAGAAATGCGCGATCGTCTGCATGCAAGGGGCTTGCCCCCATCCATACAAAGGCCATCATCAGCACGCCGATAAAGCGCAGCATTGCCGGTCCCTCAAACCGCGCCATCCGAAGTCTTCGCTCCGGTATCGCTGCGGTATCGCAACCGTCCTAGCAGCGCCCCCATGCCATCCGGTTAAGCGACGGCATGCAACTACGCAAAATGGTGAACGCTTTATCCGGTCGCGCAACAAAGGAGGCCCCTCCTTTCGGAAAGGCCCCCTATGTCAGCAGAGCTGCGTTACAGCTTTATTTACCAGCGCTGCGCGCCGTACCAGGTGTCGATATCCTTTTTCACCTGATCCTTGGCGATGCCGTAGCGCTCCTGAATCTTGCCTTCGAGCTGATCGCGGCGCCCGTTGATGACGTCGAGATCGTCATCGGTCAGCTTGCCCCACTGCTCCTTGATCTTGCCCTTGACCTGCTTCCAGTTACCTTCGACACGATTCCAGTCCATCGTGGATCCTCCGCGTTTTGCGTTCTGGGAATTAGTGACGCACCAACGCTGCAGCGCGGCAGACGTTCCACGACCTGTCGTAAGCAGGATGACGTGAACCGGCTCCGCGCATTGACGATTGGTTCCATCACAAGGACGTGCGCAATACCGGTTCAATGCACCATGTCCGATGGCTACAACGCGCTCTTGGACCGCTCCGGGCTTCGGTGCGCTCCTTGATGCGCTCCCTGGCCGTAGTCACATGGCGGTCACACCACCGTTTTGTAACGCGCGATCACGGTGTCGAGCACTTCGCCGATCGGGCGCGACCACCAGTCGTTTGACAGTAGTTCCACCTCGATGAAGCCATAGAAGCCCTGCGCTTCCACTTCGCGCCGATAGGACGGAATATCGATCACGCCGTCGCCCATCATGCCGCGATCGAGCAGCATGTCCTTGGTCGGCACCAGCCAGTCGCAGACATGGAAGGCGAGCAGCCGCTCCTTGCCGACGCGAGCGATCTGCCGCCACACGTCGGAATCCCACCAGACATGATAGGTGTCGATCGCAACACCGATTACGCCGCTCTGCGCGGGGTCGAGCATGTCGCAGATGTCGAGCGCCTGCCGTAGCGTATTCACGCAGGCGCGGTCGGCGGCATACATCGGATGCAAGGGTTCGACAGCAAGCGGCATGCCGGCGCTCTGCGCATAGGGCAGCAGTTCGGCGAGCGCGTCAGTCACTTGGGCGTGCGCGGCGCGGATATCCTTCGACGGCTCCGAACCCGGCCGCGAATATTGCGGCAGCCCGCCGACCACCAGCACAAGACAAGGTGAGCCGAGCGCCGCAGCCTCGTCGATGGCGCGGCGATTGTCGTCCAGCATTGCCCGGCGATGCGTAGCGTCGCTCGTAAACATGCCGCCGCGGCAATAGCCGGACAGCGTCAGCCCGGCATCGCGCACCGCCCTGACGGCGCGGTCAAGCCCGACATGCGCAACCTGATCGCGCCACGGCGACACCGCGCGAATGCCGCGCTGCGCGCAGGCTTCGACGATGCCGACAAAATCGGCCTGCTGGCGCACCGTGGCGGTATTGATGGACAGCCAGTGATGATCCTTGGAGAGATCGCGCATCAGACGCCGACACCCCGCACCGCCAGAATGTTGCGCATGCGCGCAACCGCAAGCTCCGGATCGCGCAGAAGCCCGGCGGCATCGGCCAGCCGGAAAATCTCGGCGAGATGCAGCGTCGAGCGCGTGCTTTCCTGTCCGCCGACCAGGGTGAAGTGGTCCTGATGGCCGTTTAGATAGGCCATGAACACCACGCCGGTCTTGTAGAAGCGCGTGGGGCTGCGGAAGATATGCCGCGACAGCGGCACCGTCGGCCCAAGAATGCTGTGGAAGGTCTCGCCGTCATTCTTCGCGAGCGCGATCAGCGCGGCGGCCGCAGCCGGCGCGATGGCATCGAAAATGCCGAGCAGCGCATCCGAATAGCCCTGCGCGTCGCCCGCAATCAGTTCGGCATAATTGAAATCGTCGCCGGTATACATGCGCACGCCTTTCGCAAGGCGGCGTCGCATCGCGACTTCCTTGTCCTTGTCGAGCAGCGAAATCTTCACGCCGTCGACCTTTGCGGCATGCGCATTGATGATCTCGACCGCGACATCCATCGCGGCATCGAGATTCTTCGTGCCCCAATAGCCGGAGAGCGCCGGATCGAACATGTCGCCGAGCCAATGGATGATCACCGGCTCCTTCACCTGCGACAGCACCCGGCCATAGACCTTGCGGTAATCGTCGCCGGATTGGGCCACCCGCGCCAGCGCGCGCGACGCCATCAGGATGATGCGCCCTCCGAACGCCTCGATCGCCGCAATCTGCTCCTCATAGGCGCGAATGACATCGTCGATGCTGTTAGCATTTTCCGGCACGAGCTGGTCGGTCCCGGCGCCGGAGAACACGAGGGCGCCGCGCGGCTTTGCGGCCGCGACCGAACGGCGGATCAGTTCCAGCGATTGCGGCCAGCTCATGCCCATGCCGCGCTGCGCCGTATCCATCGCTTCCGCGACGCCGAAGCCGAGATCCCAGAGATGTTCGCGGAATGCGATGGTGCGGTCCCAGTCCACCGCGGCATCGAGCCAGGGATCGGCATCGGCCAGTGGATCGGCCACGACATGCGCTGCCGCGAACGCGATCCGATTCAGCGGCGCATTAACCTTCGCCGGAAAGTCGCCCGGCGCGGAGACCGCAAAGTCTTCCATGCTGCGGTCGGCGCGCGGCAGCGCGATGGTGAGGCCGGCACGCGGGCGTTCATAGCGGTTCATGGCGAAGCCTCCAGTCTGCTGTGCCTACCGCGGCTCAAATCTTCAACGCCGGCACGTCGACGAAGCGGCGTTCCTTCCAGCTCTGCAGCGCGCATTCGACCAGCTGCACGCCCTTGGCGCCTTCCAGCAGCGTGTAGCGATAGGGCGCATTCTCGGCGACATGGCGGATGAACATCTCCCACTGCACCTTGAAGCCGTTGTCATAGACCTGATTGTCCGGCACCGGCTGCCAGGTATCGTAGAAATCGATCGGCTGCTTCACGTCGGGATTCCACACCGGACGCGGCGTGCCCTGCCGCGGCTGGATCACGCATTCGGTCAAGCCTGCGACAGCCGACCCGTTGACCCCATCGACCTGGAAGGTGACGAGGTCGTCGCGATAGACCCGCGTCACCCAGCTCATGTTGATATGCGCGATCACGCCGCCTTCCAGTTCGAAGGTCGCGTAGGCCGCATCGTCCGCGGTCGCCTTGTATTCCTTGTTGTTCTCGTCCCAGCGCTTCGGGATGTGCAGCGCGCCGAGACACGAGACGCTTTTGACTTCGCCAAACAGATTGTCGAGCACATAGCGCCAGTGGCAGACCATATCGAGGATAATGCCGCCGCCATCCTCGGCGCGGTAATTCCAGGACGGCCGCTGCGCCGGCTGCCAGTCGCCTTCGAATACCCAGTATCCGAACTCGCCGCGCACCGCGATCATGCGGCCGAAGAAGCCCGAATCGCGCAGCATCTTCAGCTTGAGCAGGCCCGGCAGGAAGAGCTTGTCCTGAACCACGCCGTTCTTGAGCCCGGATTCGTTGGCGATCCTCGTAATCTTCACCGCCGAGGCGAGATCGGTCGCTATCGGCTTCTCGCAATAGACATGCTTGCCATGCGCGATCGCCTTTTCCAGAAGCTCGGGCCGCATCTGCGTGGTGCCGGCATCGAAGAACACTTCGTCTTCCGGATTGAGCAGCGCCTTGTCTAGATCGGTGGCCCAGCGGGTCACGCCATATTGCTGCGCCAGTGCTGAAATCTTGTCCGGATTGCGCCCGACCAGGATCGGGTCCGGCATTACCCGGCTGCCGTCTGACAGAACAACGCCGCCCTGGTCGCGGATCGCCAGCACCGACCGGATCAGATGCTGGTTCATCCCCATGCGCCCGGTGACGCCGTGCATGATGATGCCGAGACGTTTCGCCGCCATTCCCTGGTCCCCGTTTTTACTGTTGTGATGCTCTTTTAACCGGCTGGTTAAAAGATGAAAAGCCCGATTTTTCGTGGCATTCAGCATCCGGAAGCGGCCGCCGGCGTCTTGGACGCGCTGCGGATCAAAGCCGGATCGATAGCGGACGCGAAGCCTGGCTGACCGCCCAGCGAGCCGATGGCGAGGGCGCCGTCGCGGATCGAGAGCCGTACCGCGCCGTCGCGCTCCTCGTACAGATCGGGATGCGCTTTCAGGAACGCCCTTGCCTCCTCCGGCGGTGTTCCCGGAAAGCCGCCGACAAAGTGGTGACCGTTGCGTTCCGAATGCGCGATCCCGTGAAGGGCGAGTAGCGCCAGATCCTGCTGAACCGCGAGCCCGGCCTGGCAGGTCAAATCCTCGCCGGCGACAAAGACCTGGACATTGCCTTGGGCATTGCCGCTCGCGGACCAGCGCGCGGCGCGTGCGCCATTGACCAGCGACTTGTAGATGCCCTTGCAGGTCTTCGACGAGATGCCGCAATAGCCGAGCGTGATCGCTTTCGGAAACGTCTCGTAGTCGCTCTCGCCTTCGTCCACGATGACGGCAAAGCTTTTCCCGAATTCGCCAAGCGGCGTGCTGAAAGTGAGATCGCGCGGCAAGGGTTGCTCGACATAGAGCAGCCGCTGCAGCAGATTCGCAAGACGCGCCTGGCGCAGCAACGCCTCGCCGAGCGCCGTCAGGTCGTCGTGGCTGCCATATTGCTCGTTGGCGTCGAGCGTGACGCGATAGTCGATGGCGGCGCGGTCGAGTTCGGCCGCGATCAGGGCGAGGCGGTCGGCATCGGCTGCGGCATGTCCCGAAAGCTTCAGCTTGAAATAGCGACAGCCGGTGAGCCGGTGAATATCCGATAGCTCCTCGACCGGATCGGCCATGCCGACGGTGTGGCGCACCATGATCCGAGACAGCGGCCGGCGGCTTTGCAGATAGGCCGCGATCGCCGCGTCGTCGATGTCCGGCGACAGCCGCGCATCGAGCCCGGCGATATTGCCGCGCCATCCGTCGAACACATCGATCCCATGCGCACGCAGCAATGCATCGAGGATCGCCTTGTCGATCTGCGCGGGCCCGAACGCTGCGGCAAGGCCGGGAATGGTCTCGCGCGCGCAGGCCGACAATGCATCCGCGTGACATGCCGCGTGATGACCGAACGCGGTATCGGCTGACTGGCGCGCAAGATAGAGATCGCGGGCGATCGTCAGCGCGCGCCGCAACTGGTCGACGGTCTGGTCCGGAGTGAGTGCCGGATCCTTGTTGAACCATTTCGGGACCAGCAATTCGGCGGTGGCGCCGAGGCTGCGCCGCCCATCGCCGGCTTCGATTTCGGCGAACAGAAAGAGCTGGGACGCAGACGTCACCGTGACTGCGCCGAACTTGAAAGGGATACGGAACACAACCGGCCGCTCGAACCAGTCGAGCGAGCAGACCCGGAATTTCGGAGCCATCCTACCCACACAATGCGAATTAACTCATCAGTTAATCCACGGCCTTCAGGTCGCCCGGTCAAGCCCTTGACGCCGCAGCAAAGGTTGCGCTCCTGCGCGGCAGGCAGACTGATTATGGTATTATTGTATTTATCGGGAACTTTCGGGAGCCTTTTGCGTTGCACCAAATACACCGCGCGCCTATCCCCGTCATTACACCGCCTGATGGGACATCTGGACTGACGAATGGGGGAAAAGTCGTCGTATTCATCTGCCATCGGACGCGGACGCGCTGAGCGGGCCTCGGCCGCTGCAGGGTGTCCGGCACGGCGGCGGGCGGCGAAGGCAATTGGCAGCGAAATTCACCCCGGCCATCGGCACGATTGCCGGCTGAACAACGCGACCTGAACATAAACGCGGAGAACGAAAAACCGTCGCCATGCCGGATACCGAGACCACCCCCGAAAACAAAGCCTACGATCACATCGGCGAAGCCGGCACACAAAAGCGGCATTCGTCGCCGCGCGTGCCCGCCGAGCGCGTCGAACCCGACGCATTCGCCATCTTTCTGGATATCGACGGGACGCTCTTGGACATCGCGCCTACGCCGCTATCGGTGCATGTCTCGGACGATCTGCGCAACACGCTCACAACACTCCACGCGCGCTTCGGAGGCGCCATCGCCTTCGTCAGCGGCCGTCCGATCGCGGAAATCGACCGGCTGTTTCATCCGCTGCGAATCTGCGCCGTCGGCGGACATGGCGCGGAAATCCGCTTATCGCCCGATACGGATGTTGCGCGAAGCCAAAAGGCAACGCTCGATGGCGACTTGCGCGCGGCCTTCGCGCGCATCGGCCGCATTGGCGAGGGCGTGATCGTGGAGGACAAGGGCTATTCGCTCGCTATCCACTATCGCCTCGCGCCGAATCTGGGCGGCGAAATCATGAAGGGCGTTTCCGAAGTCTGTAGGGATCGGCGCTGCGAGGCCCTCGAGATCCTGCCGGGCAAGCTCGTGATCGAGATCAAGCCCGGTGGCTACGACAAAGGCACCGGCCTGCGCGAAATGATGAATGTGGCGCCGTTCGCCGGACGGCGGCCAATCTTCGTCGGTGACGACATCACCGACAACGCGGCTTTCGCCGTGTTGCCCGACTTCGACGGCACCGGATTTTCCGTCGGCGGCATCGTGCCGGGCGCAAGCTTCAATTTTGACGGACCGCAGGATGTGCGGCACTGGCTGCGGCTTTTGAGTGAGGATTGTGCATGAGTGAGGCCCCTGTCGACTACGGGCTCGATCTCGCGATTATCGGCAACGGCCGGACCGCAGCGCTGCTGGAGCCGTCCTCGCGCATCACCTGGTGGTGCTTTCCGCGTTTCGACAGCGATCCGGTCTTCTGCCGGCTGCTCGCAGGGAAGGAAGACAAGGGATTCACCGACATCGTGCTGGACGGGCTCAAGCACGTCAAATCCAACTACATGCGCAACACGCCGATCGTCGTCACCGAACTGACCGACGAACAGGGCGGTGCGATCCGGATCACCGACTTCGCGCCGCGATTCCAGAATCTCGACCGCATCTATCGCGCGCCGCAGCTCGTGCGCATCATCGAACCGATCGCGGGCTTGCCGCGCATCACCATCCGGTTCCGGCCGACCTACAATTACGGCACGCCCGTCACCAATCACGCGCTCGGCAGTAACCATATCCGCTATTGGGGCGGGGAGATGCAGCTGCGCCTGACCACCGACGCGCCGCTCTCCTACATCGAGCGGGAATCGTCCTTCGTCGTGACGCGCCCGCTGCACATGGTGTTCGGCGCCAACGAGCCGTTTCCGGCCGCATTGGCTCCGACCTGCCGTGACTTCCTCGACCGCACCCGCGACTATTGGCGCGAATGGGTACGCCGGCTGAACCTGTCCTACGACTGGCAGGATCCGATGATCCGCTCCGCGATCACGCTCAAACTCTCCAATTTCGAGGAGACCGGCGGGATCGTCGCCGCGCATACTACATCCATCCCGGAATCGCCCGGATCGCAGCGCAACTGGGACTACCGCTTCTGCTGGCTGCGCGACGCCTATTTCGTCGTGAAGGCGCTCAACCGCATCGGCGCCACCCGCACGATGGAGGATTTCATCCTCTACATCGTCAATCTGGTCTCCGAAGAAGCCGAAATGATCCGGCCGGTTTATCCGATCGTGCCGACCGACGCGATGGACGAACGCATCGCGCAGAATCTCACCGGCTTCCGCGGTGACGGGCCGGTCCGGATCGGGAACGCAGCGGCCGAGCAGGCGCAGCATGACACCTATGGCAGCGTGATCCTTGCGGCCATGCCGATGTTCTTCGACCGACGGCTGCCGCAGATGGGCGATGAATCGCTGTTCCATTTGCTGGAGGTGCTGGGACGCAAGGCGGAACGGCTTGCCCTGACGCCGGATGCGGGGATTTGGGAATATCGCGGACGGCAGCGCATCCACACCCATTCGGTTGCCATGTGCTGGGCCGGCTGCAACCGGCTGGCGGCGATCGCGCAACGGCTCGGCTTTGTCGAGCGCGCCAATTACTGGAACGACGTGGCGGATCGCCTGCATGCCGCGATGCTGGACAAGGCCTGGAACGCCAAGCGCGGCGCTTTCACCGGCGCCTTCGGTTCCGACGACCTCGACGCCAGCGTGCTGCTGCTCCACGAACTGGGCGCCGTCGAGGTCGACGATCCCCGGTTTGTCTCAACAGTGTCGGCGATCGAGCGCGAACTTCTGCGCGGCAACCACGTTATGCGTTACGCCAGTCCCGACGATTTCGGCGTGCCCGAAGGCGAGTTCCTGATCTGCCGCTTCTGGCTGATCGATGCCTGGTGGTCGCTCGGCCACAAGGAAAGGGCGCGCGACCTGTTCGTCGACGCCTTGCGCTATACCAATCGCTACGGGCTCCTGGCGGAGCATATCCATATGAAAGACGGGCAGCTTTGGGGTAACTTCCCCCAGACCTATTCAATGGCAGGACTGATCCTGACTGCGATGCGCCTGTCGCGAAGCTGGGAGGACCGGTATTGGCGCGGCTAGTCGTCGTCTCGAACCGCGTATCGGTGCCGAAATCCGGCACCCGTGCCGGTGGCCTCGAAGTCGCCGTGCTGGCGGCGCTGAAGCGAAATCCGGGCATCTGGTTCGGATGGAGCGGGCGCCTTTCCACCAATGTGCTCGCGACGCGGGAGATCAAGGGCGATCCGGTCTCCTTCGTTCTCACCGACCTGCCGAAAGAGGCTTATGACGAGTTCTATTACGGCTTCGCCAACCGTGTGCTGTGGCCGATCCTGCATTACCGGCTCGATCTCGCAGAGTTTTCGCGCCAGGATTTGTCCGGCTACACCAAGATCAACGAGCATTTCGCCGATGAGCTGCACGAAATCCTGAAGCCGGACGATATCGTCTGGGTCCACGATTATCATTTCCTGCTGCTGGCAAAGGCGCTGCGCGAGCGCGGCCACAGCAATCGCATCGGGTTTTTCCTCCACACGCCGTTCCCGCCCGTCGAGATCATCACCGGGCTTCCGCATCACGAGCGCATCATCTCCGCGCTTTGCCATTACGATCTGGTCGGCTTCCAGACCGAGACCGATGCGCGCAACTTTGCGCGCTATGTCGAGAACGAATGCCGATACCCGGGCGATCGCAGAAGCGGCTACAAAACCGGCGAGCGCACCGTCCGGATCGGCGACTTCCCGGTCGGCGTCGAGGTCGACAGCTTCAATAAGATGGCGCGACGCGCGATCCGCTCCTCATTCGTGGAGGGCGTGCTGCAGTCGCTCTCCGGGCGCGCGATGATTATCGGTGTCGACCGGCTGGACTATTCCAAGGGCATCGAAAACCGGCTGGCGGCATTCGAGCGGTTTCTCGGCACCTATCCGGAATGGCGCGACAACGTCACGTTCCTTCAGATCACGCCCAAGAGCCGCTCCGAAATTCCCGAATACAAGCAGATGGAGATGAACGTCTCCGCGACCGTCGGCCGCGTCAACGGCATGTATGGCGAGGCGTCGTGGACGCCGATCCGCTACGTCAATCGCGCCCATACCCGCACCGCCCTGTCAGGCCTCTATCGCGCGGCGCGCGCGGCTCTCGTGACCCCGCTTCGTGACGGCATGAACCTTGTCGCCAAGGAGTTTGTCGCCGCGCAGGACGCAGACGACCCCGGTGTTCTGATCCTGTCGCGCTTCGCCGGCGCCGCGGTTGAATGCAAGCCGGCGCTGCTGGTCAATCCCTACGACAACGAAGCCGTCGCCGCCGCCATCCACCGGGCCCTGACCATGCCGCTCGAGGAGCGGAAGGCGCGGCACAACGCGCTTTATGACATCATCTCGAAAAACGACATCAACGAATGGCCGATCCGGTTCCTGTCGACATTGACCGGGACGACCACTGTGGACGGCACCCCGGATTCAGGTTCGAGGCCCGGTTCCGAAACGAGGGAGCTGCGGCGGCTGTCGGTTGGAAACCTTTAGCGACGCGCTCGATTTGCATTCACGACCAGGATTGAAAGGAGGTGCGACCATGTCCGCCATCGGGAAAACGCGCTGGGCCATCCCTGAAGGCTATATCCCTTCGGAAAGCATCTCGCAGGACCGCGCCCTCCTGTCCCACGAGACCGCCTGCATTCTGAATGCGGGCGATCGCGAGGCGAATATCCGTCTGACGGCCTATTTCGCTAACCGTGAACCCGTGATCTATCGCGTTGTCGTTCCCCCGCGCCGCACACTGCACCTGCGCTTCAACGACCTCACCGATCCGGAGCCGATTCCGCTCGATACTGATTACGCATCGGTGTTCGAGTCCGACGTCCCCATTGTCGTGCAGCATACGCGGCTCGATTCCCGCCGTGCCGAAATCGCGCTGCTCTCGACCGTGGCCTATGGCGAGGATTAGAGCGCTTCATGTGTTGACGGAAGCTGCGCCGCATGCGCGCAGTCTGCTCCCTCTCACCTGTGGGGAGAGGTTGGGGTGAGGGAGATTTCTCTCTCAATGGCTATAACCCCTCATCCGGATCGCCTTACGGCGATCTGACCTCTCCGGATGGTAGGGGGCGCAGGCTCCACGCGCTACCTCCTTCCGTCAGCACATGAACCGGTCTCGTCCGGGATGACCGCTGTGGTCTCGATTTCGAGCAGCGCGTTCTTTTCCACCAGCGACGTGACCTGCACTAGCGCCATGGCGCCGAAATTCTTGCCCATCACTTCGCGATAAGCCTTGCCGATCTCCGGCAAAGAGTTCCGGTAAGCGTCGATGTCGGTGACATACCAGGTCATACGCACGACATGCTCAGGCCCCGCGCCGCCTTCCTTCAGAACCGCAACAATATTTTCCAGAAGCTGCCGGGTCTGGGCGACGAAACCTTGCGGAAACTTTCCGTCCTTGTCCCATCCGACCATGCCGCCGACGAAGATCATCTCGCCGCGAGCCTTGATACCGTTGGCGTAACCTTTGGGCTGTGGCCAGCCGGCGGGATTCAGAATGGTGTTGGCGGGCTTAGCGGCTATGTCCGGCACGGCAGGTCTCCTCGCATATCTTGCATGTGCGCTCAGGCGAGCCACGCACTCTGGATCACCTCTCCTATAGGGAGCGGTCGACCGAGCGGAGCTCGGTCGGGTGAGGGGCTATGGCGGCGCTTAGGCCCCCTCACCCCAACCCTCTCCCCACAGGGGAGAGGGAGCGCACCGAATTCGCGGTAGCGCCTCGCTATACAAATCACGAAGCCATCTTCTCCGCGTCCGCCTCGGCAATCTTGCGCAGCTCGAAGCGCTGCAGCTTGCCGGTCTGGGTGCGCGGCAGTGAAGCGACATACTCGATCGCGCGCGGATATTTGTAGGGCGCGACCGTGTTCTTCACATAGTCCTGCAGCGTCTTGGTCAGCGCCGCATCGCCGGTATGGCCCGCACGCAGCACGACATAGGCCTTGACGATATGCCCGCGCTCCTGGTCGGGCGCGCCGACCACGCCGCATTCGGCGACCGCCGGATGCGCCAGCAGCACCTCTTCGACTTCGGGGCCGGCGATGTTGTAGCCCGACGAGATGATCATGTCGTCGGAGCGCGCCTGATACCAGAAATAGCCGTCTGCATCCTGCACGTAAGTATCGCCCGGGAAATTCCAGCCATGTTGCACATACTTGGTCTGGCGCGGATCGGCGAGATAGCGGCAGCCGGTCGGACCCTTGACCGCAAGGCGGCCGATGGTGCCGCGCGGTACCTCGTTGAAATTATCGTCCACGACCTTGGCGACGTAGCCCGGCACCGGCTGTCCGGTGGAGCCGCCGCGGACTTTCCCCTCGGGTGAACCGATAAAGATATGCATCATCTCGGTGCCGCCGATGCCGTCCAGAATGGTAATGCCGGTCGCCTTCTTCCACGCCTCGAAAGTGGCTTTCGGCAGGGTTTCGCCGGCCGACACGCATTTGCGCAAGCTGGAAATGTCATGCTTGCCGACATGCGGCGTCACCGCGCGGTAGGCTGTCGGCGCCGTGAACACCACCGTCGCCTTGTACTTCTCGATTGCGGGCAGGAGGTCGTCCGGAGTCAGCTTCTCGAGCTGGATCGTGGTCGCCCCGATGCGGAACGGGAATAATACATGCCCACCAAGCCCGAAGGTGAAAGCGAGCGGCGCCGAGCCGATGAACCGATCGTCGGGGGAGGCCTGGAGCACATATTTGCCGTAGGAGTCGCAGGGCGCCAGCATGTCGCGGTGGAAATGCATGGTGCCTTTTGGCTCGCCCGTCGTCCCCGAGGTGAAGGCGATCAGACAGACATCGTCGATGGCGGTGTCGCAGGCGGCGAAGTTCTCGTAGCCCGGCTTATTCATCAGGGCTTCAAGCTCGCCGCCCTCTCCCCAATAGACCGCGCGCTCAAGTTCGGGCGCGAGCGCCTTGGTTTTCTCCATTTCATCGCCGAGTTTCCTGTCGCACAGCGCGAGTTTGATCTTGGCTTTCTTGACCGTGTAGGAGAGTTCCTTGGCGCGCAGGAGCGGCATCGTCGCAACCGTCACGCCGCCCGCTTTCATCACCGCGAGATAGGCGGCAATCATCGTCGGATTATTGGCGGAGCGCAGCAGCACCCGATTGCCCGGCACGAAACCGAGATCGCGGGTGAGCACATTGGCAATACGGTTGATGCGCTCGGCAAGCTGCGCATAGGTCAGCGTCTCGTTCGGCGACACGATCGCCGTCCGATCGCCCTGCCCCGAGGTGACCCACTTGTCGACGAACTCGGTCACGCAATTCAGCCGCTCCGGATATTGCAGTTCCGGCAGCGTGAACAGGAATTCCGGCCACTGGTCCTGCGGCGGGAGATTGTCCCGCGCGAAGGTGTCGATATGTCCCGAGCGGATCATGATCTCATTCTCCGTGTCTGCCCCGGCGCTCTCTGGTCCGTCACGTCTCCGCGGCCTTTGCGGCCGCATGATTCTTCAAGGCTTCGCGCGCGATCACGACCTTCTGCACCTCGGTCGCGCCCTCATAGATTCGCAACGCGCGGATCTCGCGATATAACTCCTCGACCTTCACACCCTTGGTGACGCCCTGGCCGCCGAACAATTGCACGGCGCGGTCGATCACGCGCTGCGCGGCCTCGGTCGCATGCATCTTGGCCATTGCGGCTTCGCTGGTGACGCGCGCTGCGCCGTTATCCTTGGTCCAGGCCGAGCGGTAAACGAGGAGCGCGGAGGTATCGACATCGGTAATGGAATCGGCGAGCGCACCTTGGGTCAGCTGCAGGTCGCCGAGCGGGGCGCCGAACAATTTGCGGGTGGCGGCGCGCTCGGTCATCTCGTGCAAGGCACGCCGCGCAAAGCCCAGCGCCGCGGCGCCCACGGTCGAGCGGAAAATGTCGAGCGTTGCCATCGCGACCTTGAAGCCCTCGCCCGGCGCACCGAGACGGTTGGCCACCGGGATGCGGACATTGTCGAATTTCAGAGTCGCCAGCGGATGCGGCGCGATAACCTCGATGCGCTCCTCGATCGACAGGCCCGTCGCATCGGCATCGACCATGAAGGCCGACAGTCCCCGCGCGCCCGGCCCCTCGCCAGTGCGTGCGAACACCACATAATGATCCGCGATGCCGCCGTTGGATATCCAGGTCTTGCGGCCGTCGAGCCGCACATGCGTATTGCCGTCCGGCACCGCCGTCATCGCCATCGCCGCGACGTCGGAGCCAGCCTCCGGCTCGGACAGCGCGAAGGCCGCGATCGCCTGGCCCTTGCCGACCTTCGGCAGATAGCGCTGCTTTAAGTCGGGCGAGCCGTACAGCGTGATCGAGCCGGTGCCGAGCCCCTGCATCGCGAAGGCGAAATCGGCAAGCCCGTCATGGAACCCGAGAATCTCGCGCGCGAGGCAAAGCGTGCGCACATCGAATTGCGGATACATGCCGCCGTATTCGGCCGGCACCGTCGGGGTCAGAAAGCCCGCCTCGCCCAGCGCCTTGACGCGCGCGCGGCAGGCCTCGTCCACATCGTCATGCGGCAGCGTGTGCAGATGGTCCGCCGCCCAGCGATTCAGCCGCCGCGCGAAGTCGCGGTGGCCATCGTTGAAGAAAGGCCAGCGGAGGGTTTCTGCGAGGCTCATCTAGTTGCCCTCGAACACAGGCTTCTGCTTGTTGGCGAAGGCATGGAAGGCGCGCTTGAAGTCTTCGGTCTCCATGCACAGCGCCTGCGCCACCGCTTCGGCCTCGATCGACTGCTCGACCGACATCGCCCATTCCATCTCCAGCATGCGCTTGGTCATGCCGTTGGCGAAGGTTGGCCCGGCGCAGAGTTCGTTGGCGAGCGCCGTTGCATCCGCCAGCACATTTTCCGGCGACGACAGGCGATTGAAAAAGCCCCAACGCTCGGCTTCCTCGCCGCCCATGACGCGGCCGGTATAGAGCAGCTCGGCGGCGCGGCCCTGCCCGATGATCCGCGGCAGAATCGCACACGCGCCCATGTCGCAGCCGGCAAGGCCGACGCGATTGAACAGGAACGCGACCTTCGACTTCGGTGTGCCGATGCGCAGGTCCGACGCCATCGCCAGGATCGCACCCGCACCCGCGCAGACCCCGTCGATGGCGGCAATGATGGTCTGCGGGCAGGCGCGCATCGCCTTCACCGCCTCACCGGTCATCCGGGTGAATTTGAGGAGGCCGACCGTGTCCATCTCGACCAGCGGGCCGATGATCTCGAATACATCGCCGCCGGAACAGAAATTGCCGCCCTCGCCGGTCATGACGATGGCCTTCACCTGATCGTCGCCCGCGGCTGCGCGGAAAATGCCAGCGATCTCGGCGTAGCTTTCGAAGGTCAGCGGATTCTTTCGCTCCGGCCGGTTCAGCGTCAGGGTTGCAAGCTTGCCCTCGACCGTGAACTTCACATGCTGCGCCCGGTAGGACGAAAGCGGCAGCGGCACCGGATGGTGGGTGTTCAGGATCATTGCCCGGCCTCCGCTTCGATCGCCTTGCGTGCGGAGGTCTTGGTCTTGGCCAGAAGTTTCATCAGGGTTTCGATCTCTTGCGGTTCGAGGCCTGCGAAGATGTCGGCGATCCAGTTCTCATGGATGCGCGCCAGCGAGCGGAACGTACGTCGGCCTTCCGGTGTCAGGGTCACAATCATCGCGCGGCGGTCGTTCGGTGCGGGTTTGCGCTCGACAAGATCGAGCGAGACCAGCCGCTCCACGAGCCCGGTGACATTGCCGTTCGACACCATCATGCGCTGCGAGAGTTCGCCGAGGGTCATGCCATTCGGCGCGCGGTCAAGCTGCGCCATCAGGTCGAAGCGCGGCAGCGTCACATCGAATTGCGCGCGCAGCCGCTGGCGGATTTCGTTCTCGATCAGGGTGGTGCAAGTGAGAAGCCGCAACCACAGCCGCAGCTCGGCCTCGTGGTCGGCGGGGCTTTCGGCGACCTTGGTTTCGGCATCGAGCGGCAATGCCGCGATTTCGTCCATCAGATCTCTCCTCCGGCAACCGTCATCGCGGTGCCGGTCACCGCACCGGCCGCATCCGAACTCAGATAGAGCACGGCGGCGGCGACCTCTTCCGGCTTGATCAGGCGCGCCATCGGCACATCCTTCACATATTGCGCGATCACGTCCTGCTCGGACCGGCCGGTCTTTTTGGTGATCGCGGCGACACTCTCGCGCACGAGATCGGTGTCGGTGAAGCTCGGGCAGACTGCGTTGACGGTCACGCCGGTTTTGGCGGTTTCGATCGCCAGCGACCGCACCAGTCCAACCACCGCGTGCTTCGACGACACATAGGCGCTGACATAACCGTAGCCCTTCAGCCCCGCGGTCGAGGCTACCGCGACGATGCGGCCGAATTTGCGCGCCACCATCCCGGGCAGCAGGATTTGCGCGCAATTGACGATGCCGAGCACGTTCAGCTCGAACAGCCGGCGGAATTGCTCTGGCGCGGTCTTGCCGAACGGTGCGGTCTCGGCGGCGCCGGCATTGGCGACGAGAATGTCGAAGGGTCCGCGCGCGGCTTCCGCCTCGGCGATCCCTTTTGCTACGGCTGCGGCGTCGGTCACGTCGGCGGCAACGGCGCCGGCGGCATGGCGAGACGCCACCGCGTCGTCGAGCGCGGCCTGCTGCCGGCCCAGCACCGTGACCGCCGCCCCGGCCTCCGACAGCGCGGCCGCGACCGCGCGGCCGATGCCGCGGCCGCCGCCGGTGACGAGAGCATGCCGTCCCGAAAGCTGCGCCATAAGGGGTCCAAAGGGTCCAATCTACGCCGAGCGATATGGATACTTTAAGCTTAAAATTTCTAGGGCTCAAGCACCCACCCGGCGCGGAGGTTGCGGCCGGTTGCGGGCCGCCACACTGGATCGCGACAGACAAGGCCTCGGGCGCTTCGATTTCGACGGCGGTTGACCCAGATCAAATCCCGCTTGCACAGAGTTGTTTTAAGCTTAAAATAATCGCAAGGTCTGCCAGCAACGGCGCGGAGGCTCCCATGAAGGTCAGTGTGATCGGCGGCGGCCCCGCCGGGCTCTATTTTGCCATCCTCTACAAAAAGGCGTGGCCGAAGGCGCAGATCACCGTCTACGAGCGCAACCGTCCCGATGACACCTTCGGCTTCGGCGTGGTGTTCTCCGACCAGACCCTCGAGACCTTCCAGAAATATGACCTCGAAAGCTACCGCTCGATCACCGAGAATTTCGCTTATTGGGACGACATCGAGATTCATTTCAAAGGCCATGTCCAGCGCATCGGCGGCAACGGCTTCTGCGGCTGCTCGCGTGCGACCCTGCTGAAGCTTCTGCATCAGCGTGCGCAGCAACTCGGCGTCGAGCTGAAGTTCCAGACCGAGATTACCGATATTGAAGGCGTCCTGCGCGATTCAGACCTCGTCATCGGATCAGACGGCATCAATTCGCGCATCCGTGAAACCTTCAAGGATCACTTCAAGCCGAGCGTCGATCTGCGCCCCAACAAGTTTAGCTGGATGGGCTCGACGCGCCCGTTCGACGCCTTCACCTTCTTCTTCCGCGAGACGAAATACGGCATCGTCATCGTGCATTGCTATCAATACGAGCCTGGCCGCTCGACCTGGATTTTCGAAACCGACCCGGAGACCTTCGCAAAGTTCGGGCTCGATCCGCTGGACGAAGCCGGCAGCGCAAAGCTGATGGAAGAACTGTTCGCGGAGGAATTGCAGGGCCACAAGCTCATCATCAACCGCTCGATGTGGCGCAACTTCCCCGCCATCCGCTGCGAGCGTTGGGTCTATGAGAATTGCGTCATTCTTGGCGACGCCAAGGCGACCGCACATTTCTCCATCGGTTCGGGCACCAAGCTCGCGATGGAAGACGCCATCGGACTTTACGAGTCGTTCAAGGCCACCGGCGGGCAGAACGTGAAAGCCGCGCTATCGCATTACGAGACGACGCGGCGCGAGGAAGTGGAGAAGACCCAGCACTCCGCCAATGTGTCGCTGGTCTGGTTCGAACACGTGAAGCGGTTCTGGAACATGAATCCGACGCGCTTCATCTTTGGGCTGATGACCCGGTCGAAGGCGATCACCTACGACAATCTGGCGCTGCGCGCGCCGGAATTTGTCGACGAGGTCAACCATATGATGGCCGACGAGACCAAGGCTGCAGGCTTCCCCGAGGTCGACACCAAGACACCGGTGCCGCCGATGTTCCAGCCCTTCCGCCTGCGCGACATGGTGGTGCCGAACCGCGTCGTGGTGTCGCCGATGTGCCAGTATTCAGCAAAAGACGGCCTGCCGAACGACTGGCACCTCGTCCATCTGGGCAGCCGCGCCATCGGCGGCGCAGGTCTGGTCTATACCGAGATGACCGACGTCTCGGCGGACGCGCGCATTTCGCCGGGCTGCACCGGACTGTGGAACGACGAGCAGGAAGCCGCCTGGAAGCGCATCGTCGATTTTGTGCATGCCAATTCAGGCTCGAAAATCTGCATGCAGCTTGGTCATGCCGGCCGCAAGGGCGCGACCAAACTGTCCTGGGAAGGCGACAGCGAGCCGCTGCCGGAAGGCGCCTGGCCGCTCGTTTCGGCTTCGCCCATTCCGTATTTTCCGAACAGCCAGGTGCCGCGCGAAATGACACGCGCCGACATGGACCGCACGGTTGCGGACTTTGTCGCAGCCACGGAGCGGGCGCAGCGTGCCGGCTTCGACATGGTTGAGCTGCATGCCGCCCACGGCTATCTGCTGGCGAGCTTCATCTCGCCGATCACCAACAAGCGCACCGACGAATATGGCGGCTCGCTGGAAAACCGCATGCGCTTCCCGCTGGAAGTGTTCTCCGCCATGCGCAAGGCGTGGCCGAAGGAAAAGCCGATGTCGGTGCGCATATCGGCGACCGACTGGATCGACGGCGGCGTCACCGGCGACGATGCGGTCAAGATTTCGGAGATGTTCAAGGCGGCGGGCTGCGACATGATCGACGTCTCGACCGGCCAGACCGATCCGCAATCGGCCCCGGTCTACGGCCGCATGTACCAGACGCCGTTCTCCGACCAGATCCGCAACGAGGCCAACATCGCCACCATGGCGGTCGGCGCAGTGACGACGGCGGATCAGGTCAACACCATCGTGGCCTCGGCGCGCGCCGATCTCGTCGCGCTGGCGCGCCCACATCTGATGGACCCATATTTTACCATGCGCGCGGCGGGCTGGTACGGCGTAGACAATGTTTTCTGCCCGCCGCAATATCTGTCGGGCCGCGATCAATTGTTGCGCAATGCCGAGCGCGAGCGCGCCGAGATGACCGAATTGAAGATCAAGGCCAAGCCGAAGCCGCAGATCGACACCTGGAAGCAGGCGGCCGAGTAGGGCTGGCGCGGCCTCGCGCAGTTGGTCCGTTCCCGCCCCTTGCTGGGGGAGGGAGCGTATTAGGTACTATGCAGCCAGCGTCGCCTTCCCCGGCCAGCGGCACAGATCGGCAATGATGCACTTTTCGCACAAGGGCTTGCGCGCAAGGCAGACATAGCGCCCGTGCAGGATCAGCCAGTGATGCGCGTGCATCATGAATTCAGCCGGGATCACCTCAAGCAATTTCAGTTCGACCTCCAGCGGGTTTTTACCCGGCGCAAGCCCGGTGCGGTTCGACACCCGGAACACATGCGTATCGACCGCCATGGTCGGCTGCGCGAACGCCATGTTGAGCACCACATTCGCCGTCTTGCGGCCGACCCCGGGCAGCTTTTCAAGCGCCTCGCGATCGCCCGGAACCTCGCCGCCATATTCGGCGATCAGTCTTTCCGACAGCGCGATGACGTTCTTCGCCTTGTTGCGGTAGAGTCCGATGGTCTTGATGAAGTCGCGCACCTGCGCTTCGCCGAGCGCCACCATCTTTTCCGGTGTGTCGGCGGCCGCGAACAGGGCAGGCGTCGCCCTATTCACGCCGGCATCGGTCGCCTGCGCCGACAGCACCACCGCGACCAGAAGCGTGAAGGGGTTAACGTGCTGCAATTCGCCCTTGGGCGCCGGGTCGACTGACTGGAAGCGGCGGAAGGCTTCGCTCACCTCCGCCTGCGTCCAGGGCCGGATCTCGCCATGGGTGGCTGCGGCATCCGCTTTAGCCTGCGCCTTCAATGGCTTGCGCCGGGCGGCCGTGCCCGCTTCCGCAGCCTTCAGCGCGGTTTTCCCTGCCTTTCCTGAGGCTGCCTTTCTTGAGGCGGCCTTTCTTGAGGCGGCCTTGCGTTTTTTCGCTTTGGCGGCCGTGCGGGTCGTCTTTTTTGCCATTTCTCCCGTATATTGTTGGCAATGGCTTCGAACAACGACCCGAAACCCGATACCCCCCTGTTTTCGGCAGTGATGACGCCGAACCGCTCGCTGGGAAAGCGCGGCTTCGGCATCCTGATGCTGGCGGTGGCGGGCGTGAGTTTCGTCGTCGGCATTGTATTTGCCATGGCGGGTGCCTGGCCGGTCACCGGCTTTTTCGGGCTGGACGTCCTGCTGATCTACTGGGCCTTCCGCATCAATTATCGCGACGGCCGCGCCTATGAGCAGATCGTGGTGACGCCGACCGAACTGACATTCCGCAAGGTGAATCCGCGCGGCGCCGCGATCGAATGGCGCTGCAACCCGCTCTGGGTCCGGCTCGACTTCGATGTCCACGAGGAATTCGGCGTACAGAGCCTGCACCTGGTCTCGCGCGGCGAGCGCCGGCAGATTGCCGGCTTTCTCTCGCCCCAGGAGAAGGAAAGCTTCGGCAAGGCGTTGCAGGCGGCCATCGCCGCCGCAAAACGCGGCCCAGACCGCACGGTGTTGGCCTGACCAGAAATCGGGTGGGCCTGATCGGGGCGGCGGGCCTACCTTAGCGGGGCACATCCATGACGAGAGGCGCCATGTTGTCCCCCGACCTCACGCCTGACGCAAAGCTCGCCGCCGCCGCAGACGATTACGACGTGGTCCGGCGCGCCATCGCCCATATCCGCGGCAACTGGCGTCTTCAGCCCGATATCGACACCATCGCCGAAGCAGCGAAGGTCACGCCGACCGAATTGCATCATCTGTTCCGGCGCTGGGCCGGGCTGACGCCGAAAGCCTTCCTGCAGGCGCTGACGCTCGATCATGCGCGCAAGCTTCTTCGCGATTCCGCGAGCGTGCTGGATGCAACCTACGAAGTCGGACTGTCCGGCCCCGGCCGGCTGCACGATCTGTTCGTCACGCACGAGGCGATGTCACCCGGCGAATGGAAGGCGGGCGGCGAAGGTCTGACGCTGCGCTACGGCTTTCACCCCTCACCGTTCGGATCGGCGCTGGTGATCGTCGCGCCGCGCGGGCTTGCGGGCCTCGCGCTTGCCGATGCCGGGAAGGAGCGCGATGCGCTGGCCGACATGAAGAGCCGCTGGCCGAAGGCGGCCTATGTCGAGGACACCAGCGCCACCGCCCCGGTCGCGGCGCGAATCTTCGATCCGAAGCTGTGGCGGCCGGACCAGCCGCTGCGCATCGTCTTTATAGGCACAGATTTCGAGGTGCGGGTGTGGGAGACGTTGCTGAAAATCCCGATGGGCCGCTTCACGACCTATTCCGACATCGCGCGCAATCTCGACAAGCCGAAGGCCGCGCGTGCGGTCGGCGCCGCGGTCGGAAAAAATCCAGTCTGTTTCGTGGTGCCGTGCCACCGCGTCATCGGCAAGAGCGGGGAACTGACCGGCTATCACTGGGGGCTGACGCGCAAGCGCGCCATGCTGGGCTGGGAAGCGGGACGCGTGGCACCCTGACTTTGGCAACCTGATTTTCAGCGATTGCGCAGAGGGAACTTACCGGGCAACGCCGTTCGTCTCAGCCTCGGCCACGCCCGCAAAGACCGGCGCACTGATCCGCGGAAACTCGCCCCTCTGATAGGCCGCAAGCATCTCCGGCTGCAGCCGGTCCATATAGTCGGCGAGCGTCCGGTACGTGACGCAGCGCACCTCCGGCAGGCCGCAGACCGTGCGCGCAAAGCTCTTCAGCGCCTCGCGATAGGCCCCATTCTGGTAATCCGTGAAATGGTGCCCGATATGAACGGGGGCACGGTTGCCGGCATAATTTGCGCGGAAATAGTTCAGGTAGGTCGCCAGCATCTGTCGGCGGAACTCCTCGCGGCGATTGGCGATCGGGGCCACACCCGATTGCGCAACCAAAAAGTTATAGTCCATCGACAAGGTCGCGCGGCCCGAGCCCGCGAGTCGGATGCCCGCAAGATTGAATCGCCAGATGCCGTCGCGCTTCTCCGGCCAGGCATGGGAGGCCATGGTGCCGCTGGTGTCGTAGCGGAAGCCGCGCGCAGCAAGCGTCGTGTAGAGTCCCGGGCTATGCGCCAGATACGGCGCCCGGAACCCGACCACATCCTTCGGCGAGAACGCAAAGCCCTCCTCCGCCGGAAAGTCGTTGTTGCGCGCGACATTGCGCATGAGATCGTCGAAGCTGTTGAACTCCGACGTCCAGGCCGAAGCGCCCCAGCTGCGTCCGTCGAAATGGCCGACCGCGTGCGAGGCGATTTCGTGCCCGTCCCGGTAAAGCGCATTTATGAAGGCAACGCGCTTTCGCACATCCTCGGGACTGCCGCCGAAGTTGATGCGCGAGGCGCCGCGGGCCTGGTTCGGGCCCTGATAGAGATGCCGCTTGCTGTTACTGAGGAAATTGATGCCGCTGACGAAAAAGGTGAAGCGGATGCGCTCGCCGTCCCGGTTCAGTTCGGCGGCGAAATCGCTCCATTCCCGCCAGCGCTCGAGTTCGGTGCAATTATCGAAGGCGATGGCGACGAATTGCGGCGGCCGCTCGACCGCCGGAGCGGCCTGCGCAGCCGCAACTCCGAACGCCATGCCTGCAAACGCCAACACCACACGCATACACATCCGCTAACAACATGATCGGAGCGCCGATCAACGACAATCGCGAATTGTGGTTAGCGCGGAACGTTAATGCTTCAATGTGTCGGCAAGGTTACGCAGCGAGATCGACCTTTGACGCCACGGTGGCGTCGGCATTGAGATGGTAAATGATCGGTACGCCGGTCGCGATTTCGCGCTTCAGGATACCTTCGGGCGACAGCTTCTCCAGCACCATCACCAGCGCGCGCAGCGAATTGCCGTGCGCTGCGATCACCGTGCGCTTGCCCTGCAGCACGGCCGGCAGGATCTCCTGCACATAATACGGCAGCGTACGGGCAAGCGTATCGCGCAGCGATTCGCCGCCCGGCGGCGCGATGTCGTAGGAGCGGCGCCAGATATGCACCTGTTCCTCGCCCCATTTCTTGCGGGCGTCGTCCTTGTTGAGTCCGGACAGGTCGCCATAGTCGCGCTCGTTCAATGCCTGGTCGCGCACGATCGGGATACCGGTCTGGCCCATCTCGGTCAGCAAGAGGTCGAGCGTGCGCTGCGCCCGCTTCAGCGCCGAGGTGAAGGCGATGTCGAAGGTAATGCCCTGCGCCTTCAGCTTGCGGCCGGCCTCTTTTGCCTCGACAATCCCCTGCTCGGTCAGGTCGACGTCGCGCCAGCCGGTAAACAGGTTCTTGAGGTTCCATTCGCTCTGGCCGTGTCGCACCAGCACAAGAAGACGGTCGGACATTGAGCTTCCTTTGTTTCGGTCGTCATTGCCGGGCTTGACCCGGCAATACATCTTTCGAAAAAGATAGGCTCGCGGGTCAAGTCCCGCGGGCGACCAGTCCTAAAAATCCTTCAACCCCAGCACATCCATCATGGAATAGAGGCCGGGCTTTTTCCCTTGCGCCCACATCGCAGCCTTGACCGCACCGCGGGCGAAGATCATGCGATCCTCCGCTCTATGGCCAAGCTCGATGCGCTCGGCGGGACCGGCGAAGATCACATTATGCTCACCGACCACGGTGCCGCCGCGCAGCGTCGCAAAGCCGATGTCGCCCGCATTGCGCGCACCGGTATGGCCGTCGCGCGAACGTACCGCCCGCTGATCGAAACTGACCTTGCGGCCCTCCGCCGCCGCGCGGCCGAGCAGAAGCGCGGTGCCGGACGGCGCGTCGATCTTCTTGTTGTGGTGCATCTCGACGATCTCGATGTCGAATTCCTCGTCGAGGGTCCGTGCAACCCGCTTCACCAGGGCAGCCAAAAGATTGACGCCAAGGCTCATGTTGCCGGACTTCACGATCGCCGCCTTGTTCGCGGCATCGGCAATCGCGGCTTCGTCCTCGGGGGAAAATCCTGTGGTGCCGATGACATGGACAATACCGGCCTTGGCCGCAAGCTTTGCCAGCGTCACGGTCGCCCTCGGGATGGTGAAGTCGATAATGCCGTCGGCATCGCGCAGCAGCGTCTCGGCATCGTCGGTGATCAGAATGTCCTGACCGCCGACACCGGCAAGGTCCGATGCATTGCGGCCGATCAGCGGCGAACCCGCTTCTTCCAGTGCTCCGGACAGCGTAACGCCCTTGGCGTCGGCAATGGCGCGGATCAGCGTGCGGCCCATGCGTCCGCCCGCCCCCGCCACAATCAGCCGCATGTCGGACATTGGTTTGCGCTCCAGCTTTAGATGATTACGGCTGCGGGCCGTCATAGCCCTCGACAACAACGATTTCGCCGATGCCTTTTCCCATGCGGAGCGCTTTGGCTTTTTGATATCCCGGCGAATGGTAGCATGTCAGTGCAGCCTCATAGCTCGGAAATTCGATCACTACGACGCGCGACCGCAGGTTGCCTTCGACCGCTTCGGTTTTGCCTCCACGAGTTAGAAACTTGGCACCGAATTGACGGAATGGCTCGGCATTCGCCGCAACGTAGGCTTTGTAACCGTCCGTATCCGTCACATCGATACTCGCGACCCAATAACCCTTCGCCATGACAACTACCTCAGATTTGCGTGGCTTGCGCCACCTCTTGCACGATCGCGTCCGCAGCCGCTTTGGGATCGGCGGCGCCGGTAATCGGACGGCCGACGACCAGATAATCCGAACCCGCCCTGATCGCAGCCGCCGGCGTCCTGATCCGCTTCTGGTCTCCGCTATCGGCGCCGGCCGGCCGGATGCCGGGCGTCACCAGGAGCCGCGCAGGGCCAACGATCGGCCGCAGCATCTCGGACTCCTCCGCCGAACAGACGATGCCGTCGATACCGAGCCCGCAAGCCTGTTCGCTCTTGCGCCGGACCTGGTCGCGCGCGGTCCCGATATAGCCCGCCTCGCTGACATCCGCATCGTTGTAGGAGGTCAGGATCGTGACCGCGAGAACCTTCAGCTGAGAGCCGCGGCTCGCGTCGAGTGCGGCTTTCATGGTTTGCGGATAGGCATGCACGGTCAGGAAGGACGCGCCGGTCTTGACGACACTTTCGACGCCTTTGTTCACCGTATTGCCGATGTCGTGCAGCTTCAGATCGAGAAAGACCTGCTTGCCAGACTTGATCAGATCGCGCGCGAAGGAAAGTCCGCCCGCATAGCCGAGCTGATAGCCGATCTTGTAGAAATCGATCGCGTCGCCGAGCTGCCAGACAAGCTTTTCCGCCACGGCAACCGACGGCAGATCGAGCGCTACGATCACGCGCTCACGCGGGGGGACATCGGGGCTGGCAAGGGTCATGCATAATATCTCGCGAATGCAATCAGGCTCTGCACCACGGCCTTGAGCCGCTTGCCGTTCGCCTCATCCTTGAAATGATCCGTCTCGTCAAAGGCCTCGCCCGCGCGCGCAACCGCGATCTGGTCCGGAATCACCAGCGCGCCGCAACCGAGTTCCAGAATTTGCCGCAGCGCCATCAGCGAACGCATCGCGCCGTAGCCGCCGTTCGATGCCCCGCCCAGCGCAAAGGCGCGGTCCTTGTAGACCGCCAGCGGCGCTTCCTTGCCCTCGCGCACCCGCGACACCCAGTCGAGCGTGTTCTTGAGAAGAGGAGTGACGGACGCGTTGTATTCGGGGCTCGCAATAAAGATGCCGTGATGCTGCTGCATCATCCGCTTCAGCATGACCGCAGCTTCCGGCGGACCGGACCGGCTCTCCAGATCGCCGTCATAAAGCGGCATCGGATAGTCGAGCAGCGAAATGCGGGTGGTGTCTGCGCCGGCCAGCGCAAATTCCTTCGCCGCCAATGCCGCAAGCTGCGCATTCATCGAGCCGGTGCGGATCGAGCCGGCAAAGACCAGTATCCTAGGGATGGGCATGGAATGAACCTATGGCGCGAGCGCTTCAACCTTAACACGCCCGCGCCTGAAAATGGGCAGCCACGCCTTCACCTCTGGTTCCAAAACGTGGATGGCCGGGTCAAGCCCGGCCATGACAGCGATTATCCAATGCAATGTGATTAGGACACCAACGCGCGGCGATAGCACCACACCCGCGCCGGCGGCAGATTCATCCAGATGCGCTCGGACGCTTCGGCTGCGATACGCGACAAACCTTTGGGGATAGGCGGAGCCGCCATCGAATAAGTGAATTGCACGAAGGGGGCCTTGTCGTGCATCAGGCCGAATGCTTCGTTGATCAAACGGATGCGCGTGCGTAGCGGTTTGTTCAGGAGCGGCAATCCCGAGACGATCGCCGCGGCCGGCTCCTCCAGCACATCGCCCAGGGTACGCCGCAAGCTGTAGGCGTCGCCCTGCACCACGGTGGCTTCTGGAAAGCGCTTGCGCAGGATCCGGCAAAAGTCAGGATTGAATTCAACCAGCATCAGCCGCTTCGGCTCGATCCCGTGCGCGATCAGCGCTTCCGTCACCGGCCCGGTGCCGGGCCCCAGTTCAACAACCGGACCCGTGCTTGCAGGGTCCACATAGCGCGCCATCGTGCGCGCAAGAACCCGCCCCGAAGGGGTCACAGCGCCGATGGCCAAGGGCTTCTCAAGCCAGGAGCGGATGAACCGCACCTCGTCATCAAGACGGAGGCCCTTTTTCTCGGCGAGGGAGGTGTGGGGACGCATGGCCGTAACTTTTGTGAAACTATTGTGACCTCAACGCATAGCCTTTTTGGACCGGCGCGCCAAGGGAAAGCGCATCGGCCCGGATCACTGGGGCCGCGTGCCGAGGTCGAACAATTCCTTCACCCTGGCGAAAAATCCGGTGGCTTCCGGCTGCGTCTCAATGGACGAAAGCTTTTGAAATTCCATCAGCAATTCGCGCTGCCGCTTGGTCAAATTCTGCGGGGTTTCGACCACCACCTGAACATACATGTCGCCGGTCTGCTTCGATCGCAACACCGGCATACCTTTGCCTTGCAAACGGAACCGCCGTCCGGACTGGGTGCCGGCGGGAACCTTGACCTTGCTGCGGGCGCCGTCGATCGCGGGGACCTCGAATTCGCCGCCAAGCGCCGCGGTGACCATCGAAACCGGAACCCGGCAATGCAGGTCGGCCCCATCGCGCTGGAAGATCGGATGAGAGGCAAGCGACAGGAAAATATAGAGATCGCCAGCCGGGCCGCCGCGCAATCCGGCCTCGCCCTCGCCCGCCAGCCGGATACGGGTGCCGTCCTCGACCCCTTGCGGAATATTGACGGAGAGCATGCGTTCTCGCGTGACCCGGCCAGAGCCGGAGCAGGACGGGCACGGATCGTCGATGACCTGACCGCGACCCTGACAGGCCGGACAGGTTCTCTCCAGCGTAAAGAACCCCTGGGCGTGACGAACGCGGCCGTGTCCTCCGCAAGTCGAACACGCCTTCGGCCGTGTGCCTGCCTTGGCGCCCGAACCGGAGCAGGCCTCGCAGGTCACCGATGTCGGAATCCGGATTTCCGCCGTCTTGCCGTAGAAGGCATCTTCCAGCGTGATCTCCATATTATAGCGAAGATCGGCGCCGCGCTCCCGGCCTGAGGCAGCGCGGCCACGGCCGCCAGCCATGCCAAAGATGCCTTCGAAAATATCCGAAAAGGCCGAGCCAAAATCGGCGCCGAAGCCATGCGCGGCCGCGCCGTTGCCCTGCTCGAATGCGGCATGCCCGAACCGGTCATAGGCGGCGCGCTTGTCGCCGTCCTTGAGGACGTCATAGGCCTCGTTGATTTCCTTGAACTTGGCCTCGGCCGCCTTGTCACCCGGATTGCGGTCCGGGTGCCACTTCATCGCGAGCTTGCGAAACGACGACTTGATCTCGTTGTCTGTCGCCGTGCGCGAGACATTGAGGGTTTCATAGTAGCACGTCTTGGCCATCGGCTTCGCGATCCGTCCAGTCGGTCATGGCCGGGCTTGGCCCGGCCATCCATCGAAATTTGCAAGATGGACCCCCGGCTCAAGGCCGGGGGTGACGAATGTGCATGCGTCGCGAGACGTCATGCCATCAATGCGGCTTACGCCGACTTCTTCTTGTCGTCGTCGACTTCGGTGAATTCCGCGTCGACCACGTTGTCCTTCTTGCCGCCGGCAGCACCGCCCGATGCGTCGGGGCCGCCCGAGCCACCCTCCTGCTGCGCCTTGTACATGGCTTCGCCGAGCTTCATCGACGCCTGTGCCAGCGTGTTGGTCTTCGCGGCGATCGCGTCCGCATCGGTGCCCTTGAGCGCTTCTTTCAGATCGGCCAGAGCATTCTCGATGGCGCGGCGATCGTCCTCGCCGACCTTCGAGCCATGCTCGGACAGCGCCTTCTCGGTCGAATGCACCAGCGCCTCGGCGTGGTTCTTGGCTTCGACCGCAGCCTTACGCTTCTTGTCCTCTTCGGCGTGCGCCTCGGCGTCCTTGATCATCTTCTCGATGTCGGCTTCGGACAGACCGCCGGACGCCTGGATTCGGATCTGCTGTTCCTTGCCGGTGCCCTTGTCCTTGGCCTGGACGTTGACGATACCGTTGGCGTCGATGTCGAAGGTGACCTCGATCTGCGGCACGCCACGCGGCGCCGGCGGAATGCCCATCAGGTCGAACTGGCCGAGCAGTTTGTTGTCGGCCGCCATTTCGCGCTCGCCCTGGAAGACCCGGATCGTGACCGCATTCTGATTGTCCGCGGCGGTCGAGAACACCTGGCTCTTTTTGGTCGGGATCGTGGTGTTGCGGTCGATCAGGCGGGTGAAGATGCCGCCTTCGGTCTCGATGCCGAGCGACAGCGGAGTGACGTCAAGCAACAGCACGTCCTTGACGTCGCCCTGCAGCACGCCGGCCTGAATCGCGGCACCGATCGCCACGACCTCGTCCGGGTTGACGCCCTTGTGCGGCTCCTTGCCGAACAGCTGCTTCACCACTTCCTGCACCTTCGGCATGCGGGTCATGCCGCCGACCAGGATCACCTCGTTGACTTCGGAGGCGGAGAGGCCCGCATCCTTCAGCGCCTTGCGGCACGGCTCCACCGTCTTCTGGATCAAGTCGTCGACCAGCGCCTCGAACTTGGCGCGGGTCAGCTTCATGGTCAGATGCTTCGGACCGGTCTGGTCCGCGGTGATGAAGGGCAGATTGATCTCGGTCTGCGTGGTGGACGACAGCTCGATCTTCGCTTTCTCGGCCGCTTCCTTCAGCCGCTGCAAAGCGAGCTTGTCCTTGCGCAGGTCGATGCCCTGCTCCTTCTGGAATTCATCGGCGAGATAGCCGACGAGGCGCATGTCGAAGTCTTCACCACCGAGGAAGGTATCGCCGTTGGTCGACTTCACCTCGAACACGCCGTCGCCGATCTCGAGCACCGACACGTCGAAGGTGCCGCCGCCGAGGTCATAGACCGCGATGGTGCCGGTCTTCTGCTTGTCGAGACCATAGGCGAGCGCGGCCGCGGTCGGCTCGTTAATGATGCGGAGCACTTCAAGGCCCGCGATCTTGCCCGCATCCTTGGTGGCCTGACGCTGGGCGTCGTTGAAATAGGCGGGAACGGTGATGACGGCCTTGTCGACCTTCTGGCCGAGATGGGCCTCGGCGGTCTCCTTCATCTTCTGCAGGATGAAGGCGGAAATCTGCGACGGCGAATAGCTCTTGCCGTCGACCTCGACCCAGGCGTCGCCGTTCGAGGCCTTGGTGATCTTGTAGGGGACAAGCTTCTTGTCCTTTTCCACCGTCGGATCGTCGTAGCGCCGTCCGATCAGGCGCTTGACCGCGAAGATGGTCTTTTCCGGATTGGTCACCGCCTGGCGCTTGGCGGGCTGGCCGACCAGCCGCTCGCCGTCGTCGGTGAATGCGACGATCGAGGGCGTGGTGCGCATGCCCTCGGCATTCTCGATCACGCGCGGCGTTTTGCCTTCCATCACGGCGACGCACGAATTGGTGGTGCCGAGGTCGATACCGATGACCTTTGACATTTTTCTATTCCTCTCTTTCAGGCAGATCGGCCGGGCCCTGAGACGGCACCCGGACGGACCTTGGAATTCGGCAGGCGAGCCCTGCCGCTGCGTCCTTGATCCGACCCCCTCTCAAATGATCGGCGCCGCAGTCCTGCGGCGTCTTGGCTCATATAGGAGGGGCCCATTGGGCCGCAAGGACTTGGACGTCTGGGACCGGGGTGAAAGTGCCTTGGCCGCAGGGGTTTGCGGCCCGCGAAAGCTGCGCTGTTCCGGTTTCGGTTTCCCTAACGGCGGCCGATTTCATCCGGACTGCGTCCCGGCCGGGCGAGATAGACCGGCAGCGACCAGCCCCGCCACAGCGCGAGGCTGCGGATCGCAAGGCAGACCGCAAAGCCGATCAGGGCCTCGGCGGCTCCCGGAAGATCGAGCCGGAGCGTGACCACGAAGGTCGCCGCACCCGCCAGCGCCGCCGTGGCATAGATTTCCCTGCGCAGAATGACCGGGATCTCGCCGCCAAGGACATCGCGGACCACCCCGCCAAAGGTCGCGGTGATGACCCCCATGACCACGGCAATGAACGGGCTCGCCCCCGCCTCCAGCGCCTTGTCGGCACCGACCACGCAGAACACCGAAAGCCCGATGGCATCGAGCCAGAGCAGCACGCGATAACGCGATTCCGGGATATGGGCGGTAAAGAAGACGACCGCTGCGACCGCGACGCAAAGGCCGACATAGACCGGCTGCTGGACCCAGAAGACCGGCGCCACGCCGAGCACCAGGTCGCGGAAGGTGCCGCCGCCAATCCCGGTGACGGTAGCGAGAAGCGCGAAACCGACGATATCCATCTGCTTGCGCGAGGCCACCAGCGCCCCGGTCACGGCAAAGACCGCAACGCCCGCAAGGTCAAGGATCGTGATCAGGGTCGCAAGCGTCGAGGAATCCATGGCCGGACCCGCCTTTCAATGACCCGAATTGACGGTAAAGTGTGCCTGAACGCCAGTGCGGACTGCGTTCCGCCGGCGCCCAACCGAAACGTAAAACCGAAAATCCATCAAGCTTGAAGACCGATCATGTTGCGAACGGCCCTGTTGTTTTTTGCGGTTGTCCTGTCTGTCCCGGCTTTGGCCGCCGATCCGGTTTTCCCGTCGGGCTCTCATATCGGCCTGGTCCCGCCGACCGGCATGACGCCCAGTACCGCGTTTCCAGGCTTCGAGGATCGCGACCGCAAGGCGGCCATCCTGCTGAGCCAGGTTCCTGGAGAGGCTTACGAGCAGTTTCTGAAGGCGATGAGCGCGGGCGCAATCAACCTGCCCGGCGTCAGCAACGCCAGGCGCGAGTTGATGCTCACCAGCAGCGGAGCGGCCCATCTGGTGGTCGGCGACCAGGAAGCCGAAGGCGTCAAATTCCGTAAATGGCTGATGATAACCCGCCACACCGTCACCAGCCACGACAGCAATACTGCATTCTCGTTTGTGATCACCGCACAGGTCCCGGAGGACGCAAGCGCAGTCTATCCGGATGACGTGATCCGCACGTCGCTGTCGACGGTGGCTTTGCGAGCCGCCATTCCTCCCGAGGAAATTCTTGACCAGATGCCATTCCGGATCACGGAGCGGGCGAATTTCGAGGGTGTCCGCCTGCTCGTGCCCGGACGTGCGGTGATGCTGACCGAGCGAGCCGGCCCCGGCGACATCGGCAACGCCGAACCGATCCTGATGATTTCCATCGGCGGCGGCGCGCCAAATCAGGCCGACGAGCGCGCGACCTTCGCGCAGAACGTGCTGCGCACAATTCAGGGGTTCAACAATGTGCGCCTGTTGTCCCAGGAGCCGATCCGCATCGGCGGCCAGCCCGCGCATGAGATCCGGCTGGAAGGGCAATCGGCAGCGGACAATTCCGATGTGATGATCGTGCAGTGGATGCGGTTCAGTCCCGGCGGCGGCTTCGTGCGCATGGTCGGCATCTCGCCGAAGGCTGGCTGGCCGGAGAATTTCCCGCGCTTCCGTCAGGTCCGCGACGGCATCAACGCGCGGTAGCCGGATCAAGTCTCGGTACCGATCCGGCTCCCGCTGCGGTCAAGGTCGATTGGTTCGGCGCGCGTTGCGCGCCCGCAAAGACAGGAGGAGGACCGCGCCCCGCGGCTACTTCCCGCCGGCGTTGTCGTTCGCGACCGGCGCGGCCATCTTCGGACCGCCCTTCGCCACCGCGACCATGGCCGGCCGCAGGATGCGCTCGCCGATGACATAGCCCGGCTGGATCACCTGCACGACGCTGCCCGACGGCACCGAGGGGTCAGGCACCTCGTACATCGCCTGATGCAGGTTCGGGTCGAACTTCTCGTTCAGCGGCTCGATCTTGCGTATGCCGTGCTTCTCCAGCGTCTTCAGCAATTCCTTCTCGGTCAGCTCGACACCCTCGATGAAGGAAGCGACCGCGGCGTCCGCCCCGGCCCGCACGTCGGGGCCCACGGTATCGAGTGCACGGCGGAAATTATCGGCGACACCCAGGATGTCGCGCGCGAAAGACGCGATGCCGTATTGGCGCGCGTCGGCGACCTCACGCTCTGTGCGCTTGCGCAGGTTTTCCATCTCCGCCAGCGTTCGAAGCAGCCGGTCCTTCATCTCGGCCGCTTCGTCGACCAGGAGCGAGGGGTCGACATAGGGCTTCGACGCAGCAGGGTTCGCCGCAGCAGGCTTGGCCGAGGCGGGATTTGCGTCGGTCTCGGCCGTGGCTTCGGGATTTGGCGCGTCAGGCCGTGGCGTATCGTTCATCGCGGTGCGTCCGGTTGACGGTGAGGGATTGTCGTCCGCCATATCGGAACTCAACCGTAAAAATCAAGTTCCGGCGAGAATTCGGGACACCACCTTGGCTGTGTAGTCAACCATCGGGATCACCCGTGCGTAGTTCAGCCGGGTCGGCCCAATTACGCCCAGGACGCCGACGATCCGGCCGGAGGAATCGCGATAGGGCGCGACGATGGTGGAGGAACCGGACAGCGAGAACAACTTGTTCTCAGAGCCGATGAAGATCCGAACGCCGTCGGCCCGTTCGGCGCGGCCAAGGAGATCGATGACGCCGCGCCGGGTTTCGAGATCGTCGAACAGGAGCCGAACCCGCTCCAGATCGTCGAGCGCCTTGAGGTCGTCGAGCAGATGGGACTGCCCGCGCACGATCAGCTTGCGGTCGTCGTTTTCGCCGCCCGACCAACTGGCGAAACCGGCGGCCACGATCTTCTGGGTGAGTTGATCGAGTTCGGCGCGGCCGGCCTCCAGCGCCTCCTCGAGCTCGAGGCGGACCTCGGCCAGGGTCTTGCCGCGGATGCGGGCGTTGAGGAAGTTCGAAGCTTCGACCAGCGAGGACGTTGGCAGCCCGGCGGGGATGGGGAGAATGCGGTTTTCAACCTGGCCGTCTTCGGCGACCAGCACCACCAGTGCGCGCTCGGGTTCGAGCCGCACGAATTCGATATGCTTCAGATGGCTGTTGAGCTTGGCGGTCAGCACGACGCCAGCAGCGCGCGTGAGCCCCGAAAGCAGACCGGAGGCCTGCATCAGCACATTCTCGTAAGACTGGCCGCGGCCGGCCACCTGCGCCTCGATTGCGCGCCTGTCGGCATCGTTGAGATCGCCGATCTCCATCAGCGCGTCGACGAAGAAGCGCAAGCCAAGCTCGGTCGGCAGCCGGCCGGCCGAGGTATGCGGCGCATAGATCAGGCCGAGCTGCTCGAGATCGCTCATCACGTTGCGCACCGAGGCCGGCGACAGCGACACCTGCAACAGCCGCGAGATATTGCGCGAGCCGACCGGGTCGCCGGTGGCGAGATAGCTTTCGACGATCTGGCGGAAAATGTCGCGCGACCGCTCGCTCAGATCGGCGAGCGAGACTTGGGTCGCACCGACCGGGATGTCGTGTGAGGCCACGGCAAAGCTCCTTCAACTGCAAGACTTGTCCATTTCCTGCAGCAATTTCAAGCCGCTTGGCGGCTCACACCCTCCGCCCGAACAGGAGGATGGCGCCGATCGGCAGAACGAAACCCAGGAACAGGGCGGTGATCAGAAGCCCGCCAAGCTCCATATAGTCGCCGCGCTGTACCGCGAAGATCTGGTTGAGATACTTGGTCTGCAACTGCCCAGCTGCCAGCGCCAGATTCATCAGCGACGCCATCAGCGCGAACCAGGTGGCGCGGTGACCGGGCGGCGCATAGAAGGCGATCAGCGTCAGCAGCGGAATCATCGACAATTGCGCGAAGGGCGAGGAGGCCACCGTATCGATCAGCGCGATGGTGCGCGCCCCGAAGCCGAAGGTGCGCTCGGTCCATTCATGGACGCCGTAATAGAGCGCGACATTGGGCAGCGACAGGATGGTGCCGATGATCGCCAGCCAGAACAGCGTTTTCGTCACGGAATATTCGGTGAGTTGCTTGGAGAACAGCCACATACCGAGGATCGCCAGCACCGCGCCGGTCTGGCGCAGCGCGCCGTAGAAATTCTCATCGAATTTCAGGACGTCGAGCGTCCACCAGAAATAGCCGTCTCCGACGCCCGGCGTCGCGCGAAACGCGAAAATGATGATGCTGGTGTAAAGGATCGCCATCTTCGACTTGTGATCGAGTTCGCGCGTCACGAACACCAGCATGGTGCAAACCACCGCCATCGACAAAAGGAAGATGAATTCCTGCGCATAGGGAATGCCGCCGAGCGCCAGCGCAACCACCATCGCGCCGAACAGAACGCCGCCGCCCAGGATGCGCCAGTCGATCGGCCTGATCTCGGTCGGCTCCTTTTTGACGAGGAGCGTACCCGTGATCGAGATCGCGGGAATGACGAGGCCCATCAGGAACACCGTCTCGCGATCGAACATCCCGGCCAGAACCCCGGACAATCCTGCGACGGCGACGATGCCGCCCGACAGCGCGAGGCGTCCGAGCACCTGCACCATGCCGAGTTCGGACCGCACTTCGTTGTCGGGCCGCGGCTCGCCATTGGCATCGACCCGCTGCACCACCTCGGTCGACATCGCATCGGCGACGACGTCCTGGATCACCGTCCCGAGCACGATGAGAAGCGCACCCAGCACATAAAGCTGGTCAGGCCGCATCACGGCGAGCCAGCTGCCCGCGGCGCCCGCGAGCGTAACGAGACCCGTAGCGGTAAACAGCGCACCGATAACGATATAAACGCGGCGGCGCGAACCGAAGATCGGCACGCAATCGACCAGCTCCCCGAACACCATCTTGATGGTCCAGGGCAGCGTCAGCCATACGCCGATGGCGGCCAGTTCGGAGGGCGAAAGCTGGAGCCGTTCCTTGATCCAGAAATCGCGGGTGACATCGATCAGGCCCAGCGCCCCATAGGCGAAATAGACCATGATCAGCGGCATATAGGCCGGCTGGAAGGCGCGGAGCGGCCGCATCAGGTTTTCGAGCAAGACCTTTTCCTTCGGGACCGGGCTTTCGACGAATCCGCGCTTGTCGGCTGCGACGGTGCCTCCTAAAACCGCCGGAGCCAAATCGCAAATCCGAGAGAAGGACGTCACATGCGGCCGAGCCGCCGGGCCCCCGATGAAATGCGCGCCGTTTCGCTGGAACGCGGCGTTGTCAAATATGCCGAAGGCTCCTGCTTCGTGAAATTCGGCGACACCCATGTGCTGGTGACCGCGACCCTCGAGGATCGGCTGCCGCCCTGGCTGAAGGGTCAGGGACGCGGCTGGGTTACCGCCGAATACGGCATGTTGCCGCGCGCCACGTCTGAGCGCACACGGCGCGAGGCGAGCGCCGGCAAGCAGGGCGGGCGCACCATCGAGATACAGCGGCTGATCGGGCGCTCGCTGCGCACCGTCGTCGATCTTGTGGCGCTCGGCGAACGGCAGATCACCATCGATTGCGACGTCATCCAGGCCGACGGCGGCACCCGCACCGCCTCGATTACCGGCGGCTGGGTCGCGCTGCACGATTGCCTGCAATGGATGAAGGCGCGCAACATGATCAAGACCGACGTGTTGCGTGACCATGTCGCCGCGATCTCCTGCGGCATCCACAAGGGTACGCCGGTGCTCGACATCGACTATGCCGAGGATTCCGATGCCGAGACCGACGCCAATTTCGTGATGACCGGCGCAGGTGGCATCATCGAAATTCAAGGTACCGCCGAGAAGACGCCGTTCAGCGAGGAGCAATTCCTCGAATTGCTGAAGCTTGCCCGCAAGGGCGTCGGCAAGCTCGTCGATCTGCAGAAGATGGCGGTGACGTGAGCGATCATAGGCAAATTACCGGGAAGCTCGTCATCGCGACCCACAATGCCGGCAAACTGCGCGAGATGCGCGAGTTGCTGTCGCTTTACGGCATCGAGGCGGTATCGGCGGGCGAACTCGGTTTGCCAGAGCCCGAGGAGACCGGCACGACCTTCGCCGAGAACGCTGCGATCAAGGCGCATGCCGCGGCGAAGGCTTCCGGCCTGCCCGCCTTCGCCGACGATTCCGGGCTTGCAGTCGATGCGCTCGGCGGCTCGCCCGGCATTCATTCGGCGCGCTGGGCCGGTCCGGACAAGAATTTCGCAAGAGCCATGGAGGCCATCGACCAGATGCTGCGCGACCATGGCGCGACCACACCCGCACGGCGTCGCGCGCATTTCGTCTCGGCGCTCTGCGTCGCCTGGCCGGACGGACACACGGAAGACTTCGAGGCGACCGTCGAGGGCACGCTGGTCTGGCCGCCGCGGGGAGAGGCGGGCTTCGGCTACGACCCGATGTTTCTGCCCGACGGCCACGACCGCACCTTCGGCGAGATGACGGCCGAGGAAAAGCACGGGCTGCCGCCGCGTGGACAAGGGCTGTCGCATCGCGCCCGCGCCTTTATCAAGCTCGCAGAAGCCTGCCTGACAAAGTAAGGGTCCGGCACGCTTCGCAGCGCCCGGACCCTTTCGGTTCATAACGCAGATAGCCTAACTGAACAGGAAATCGCCCTGGTTTGCGGTCAGGAGCGCGATCGTCGTCTTCTGCAGCGTCAGTGAATCGCCATTGCCGAAATCGATCACCACGTTCTTTCCGTCCTGCTGCATCAGCTGCGCAAGACCTGAGAAGTCGCTGACGCTGCTGACCCCGGTCAGGTCCACGATGTTCTTTCCGGCCTGGTATTTCACGATCGTGTCGTGATCGTAGCCGTCGGCGAACACATAGGTGTTGCGGCCCTTGCCGCCATCGAGGATGTCGTTGCCGCCGCGCCCATCGAGAATATCGTCGCCGGCGCCGCCGCGCAGGACATCGTCGAAGTTCGAACCGATCATGATGTCGTTGCCGCCCTTTCCGTCGACAAATGGCAGGGCAACGGGTTGCGAGATCAGTCCGCTGAAGTCGAAAGTGTCCATCTGCTTGGTGCCGACCAGACCGCGGCCGTTGCCCTCGAGAATTTCGATCGAGGAACTCGTGGCAGTGAAGCCCGCCAGCGTCACGCCGCCTTTGCCAACGAACTGCAACGTATCGGTGCCGTTGCCGCCCAGAAAGACGTCGTTGATGCCTTCCTTGCCCCTGACCTGCAGAATATCGTCGCCGTCGCCGCCATACAGGGTGTCGACACCTTTATCGCCGTTGAGGATGTCGTTGCCGGCAAGGCCGGACAGGAAATCGTCGCCCTTGCCGCCGTAGATCACGTCGGCACCGCCGGTCGGCGTCGCCTGGGTCCCGACCGAATTGAGCGCATTGACCATATCGCTCTGCTTCGAGCCGAAAATCGTCACGCCCGGCGCGTCCGGATCATCGGTGGGAGGCGGCGCGAAGGTGCCGATATCGTAGAACATATGTCCGCCGGGCGCGAAGCTCAGCGTGTAGGCCTGATCTGCCGGTGTATAGGTGACCTCGACGCCGTGATCGATGACGAGCTCGGTGATGCCATTTCCAACGTCGGTCAGGGCATAGATATTGTAGATCGACTGAGCGCCGGTGCCGCCGAACACCAGCTGATACCACGCCGCCGAACCGTCCGCCGTGCCCGGCAGGTTGTAGATATTGAAGAAGCCGTTTTCGTCGGTCGGATTGGTGTAGTTGTAGCTCCAGGTGTTCGTGGCATCCGCCACGATCTCGTAATAATACCAGTTGCCGTTCGCACCCGTCAGGTTCAGTGAGATGAATCCGTCCGCGTCCGCGCCGTCGGCGCCGGGTGCGTAGATCTTGAAGACGATCGGCGTGTTCGCATCGGGCGCGTAGATCGTGCTGCCGACGCCGAAATTGAAGCTGAACCCGACATTGTTGGTATTGGCGGTTGTCGCAGCCTCGTATCCGTTAATCCCCGGAGCAATGTAACCGGTGCTCGACGCCTTGTATCCCGACGGCGGCACCTCACCGTTATCGAAGATGGTGATATTGATCGTGCTGACATTGGAATTTGCGTCGGCATCCCACAGCGAGATCTGCGGATTGACGCCACCAGCCGAGACCAGATCGCTGTAGGAATAGCCGTAGGCGTTGGAGCTCACGAGAATCTGCTGCGCCCAGGGATCGTAGAAGAAATCGCTGGCGCTGGGATTGGCCGGCATCAGGTAGTTGTAGAAGTCCGCAGACCCGACACCCTCCAGCAGGATCGCGTTATAAGCGTAGTTGACGTTCCAATTGTAGCCCTTGTTGAAATCGAAGACCTGATTGTCCAGTCCGTTGGCCGAAACGCCCTGGCCGCCCCAATATCCGGCGTCGAAACCGGCTACGAAATGCTTGGCGACGCCGCCCACCGCATTGTTCGGCGTGAAGCTGTCGTAATAGACGACGTTGCCGCCCTTGCCGCCCTGATGGACCTCAAGCGAGCCGCCCTGGACGAAGATATTCTCCACCAGCTGGCTGACCGGGATGCGGATCCAGTCCTTGTTGGTAGCGCCGTTACTGGTGTCGGGTACCAGCCAGAAATAATCGTCGCCATACTGGTCGCTCGCGACATACTGCACGCCATACTGGCTGAGCATCGCGTTTGGCTGCAGCGTCGAGCCGCCCTGGAACGCATAGACGATCTGAATGGCGGACAGCGTTGCCGGGTCGTTCTTCAGCGCATCGACATAAGTCTGCCAGCCGGACCCGGCCCAGGGCGCTGCGTTATTGGCCGTCGCCGGGCCGCTCGCAAGGCGGATGGGGTTCGGAAAATTGTTGGGATTGAAATCGCTCAGGGCCTCCGGCGGCAGCCAGCTGAAGATGCTGTTGGCGTCAACGTTGAAGCCGCGTGTATCGGTGCCGTCCTGGTACACGACTTCGAGGGTCGATGCCAAGCCGAGCGTGTTGAGAGCCGAGATGTCGCCCTGGTCGTTGCCGCTGCCGGACAGCGTCGCCTCGAACATCTGATAGGAATAGTTGTACTCGGCCGCCTTGGTGGCGATGTCGCCGATGCTCGAAATATGATTTGGCAGGTTGCCGTCGCCGCCCTGCTGAATCACAACAAAGATGTTGCCGCTGTAGTAGTTCGGCGAAGGAAGCGTGATCGACCCCCCCGTACCCGCTCCGTTTTCGAACAGCGTCTCCGAGGCAATCAGCGAGACCGGGCCATTCTCGACCGTCGCGCCGAACGCGAATACATAGGCGTAGGTGTCCGTGTTGGGATGAGTGGCCAGCGTCGCCTGCAGCGCAGCACTAAGATTGATATTGACCGTCGTCGGCATGGTGCCCCCAAAAACTTCAATCATCGCCTTCGCCGTGGCCTGCGGCCGCATCGCGTCAAGCTGCGCCGGCGTGAAACGCGCAGTCGCGTTTCACGGGTCGGCAAGGCTGCGCGCGATGACGGAAACGGGCGTCGATTCGGCGGTACGATCCTAGGTTCCTGATCGTTACAATTTTATCGATGCCCGTCTGTTCGCTTCCGGCGCGCGCCGGAACGAGGTAAGGTCGTTAACATGACGTTAACGAATCTCTCCGCAACGACGCTCCCGGCGCAGACCTTTGGCGTTTACGTGCATTGGCCGTTCTGCCTGTCGAAATGCCCCTATTGCGACTTCAACAGCCATGTCCGTCACGGCGGCATCGACCAGTCGCGCTACGTTGCGGGTTATCTGCGCGAAATCGAAACGATGGCGGCGCGGACAAATGGCCGCACCGTCTCCACGATCTTCTTCGGCGGCGGCACGCCCTCGCTGATGCAGCCGGAGACTGTCGGCGCGATCCTCGACGCCATCGGCAAGCACTGGGCCGTCGCGCCGGATGTCGAGGTTACGCTGGAAGCCAACCCGACCAGCGTCGAGGCCGGGCGCTTCCGCGGCTTCCGGGCGGCGGGGGTCAATCGCGTCTCGCTTGGCGTTCAGGCGCTGGACGATGCGGCGCTGAAAGAACTCGGTCGATTGCATACGGCGGAAGAAGCACTGAAGGCGGTTGCCATCGCGCGTTCAGTATTCGACCGCTATTCCTTCGACCTGATCTATGCGCGCCCCGGACAGACGCCCGAGGCCTGGGCGAGCGAGCTGCGCCGCGCCATCGCGGAGGCCGCAGAACATCTGTCGCTCTATCAGCTCACCATCGAGCCGGACACGCCGTTCTTCAACCTGCACCGCAGCGGCAGAATCGCGATGCCGGACGAGGATCTGGCGCGCGACCTCTACGACATGACGCAGGAGGTCTGCGAAGCAGCCGGGCTGCAGGCTTACGAAATCTCAAACCACGCACGCGCCGGCGCCGAATGCCGGCACAATCTCGTCTATTGGCGCGGCGACGAATATGCCGGCATCGGTCCGGGCGCCCATGGCCGGATCGAGCAGGACGGCCGCCGCTACGCGACCGCAACTGAGAAGCGGCCGGAAAGCTGGCTAATGCGGGTCGAGGCGCTCGGACACGGTCTCGTGGTCGATGACGTGCTGACGCGCGAGGAACGAGCCGACGAATATCTGCTGATGGGGCTGCGGCTCGCCGAAGGCATCGATCCGCAACGCTACGAGGTTTTGTCCGGCCGCCCGCTCGACGAAAGGCGTATCGCCAATCTGCGCGCCGAGGGCGCAGTTGAGACCACTTCAAACGGCCGGCTGCGGGTCACGCAGGCGGCGTTCCCGATCCTCGACGCGGTGGTGGCGGACCTCGCCGCCTAGCTTAATCGCGGCCATGCGTGGCCGATCAGCTGCCGGTAAAGGATTTCGGCGGTGCGCTCACGATCTGGCCGCCCCCCGCGGCTACCTGCATCACCGCAAGTCCGCGCTCGTTGGTGCCATCCGGCTTGAAGCGGAAGATGCCGTCGATCCCGGCAAAGCCCGACGGATTGGTGAGCATCTCGTCGGTGATGCGCTGCGGCCCCTGGCTGCGCACCAGCGCAACGACCAGCGCGGTCGCATCATAGGCAAGCGTTGCCGTGCGGACGGGCTCGCCGCCATAGCGCGCCCGATAGCGCTGCGCGAAGCTCGCAAAGCCAGCGGGATCGGGCGCAGCATACACTCCGCCGAGCATGGTGCTGTCGCCAAAAATCCGCGGATCGTCCCATAATCCTGTGCCGAGCAATTGAGCGCGCCGGGTGTTGACACCGGCCGTGACCAGCCCACGCGCAATATCGGGCGCCACATCGCCGCCATCCGGAATGAAGATGGCGTCAGCGCTGCGCGCCGCCTGTGCAACGGTGTTCACAGCAGTCTGCAACTGCGCCTTCTCGTAGCGCTCGAGCGCAACGACGCGCCCGCCGCGCCGGGCGACGTCCTCGCGGAATTTTGCCTCCACCACCGAGCCATAGGCATTGTCGGGAATGATTCCCGCAAACGAGCGCTTGCCGTTCGCGAAGGCATAGCCGAGCACGCGCGCAACATCGGTCTCCGGAAGAAAACTCAAGAGATACACGCCCCGCGCCGCAACGCTGGTGTCGGTCGAGAAGCCGATCACCCGGATGTTGCGCGGCCGCGCCACAGTGGCCGTAGCCTGTACCGTCTGCGCAAACAACGGACCGAGGATGATTTGCGCGCCCTCGTCCATGGCCTGGTTGGCCACCATCCTGGCAAGCTGCGGGTTGCCGGCATCGTCCTTGACCAGGAGCTGGATGTCGGTGTTGGAGAATTCGGAGAGCGCCATCTCGGCGGCGTTCTTCATGGATTGCGCGGCCAAACCCGCATTCCCGCCGCCCGACAGCGGCAGGATCAGCGCCACCCTGTATTGTCCCTGCCCGATAGGCTCTCCCGCCTGCGGAGCGCCGCCCGGCGCCTCGGGCGACGGCGATCCGCTGCCGATGTTGTTTCCGGCACAGCCGGCGAGGCCGGCGGCGGCGAGCGACAGGGCCGACATGCCAAAGGCTCGGCGCGACAACAGGACAGTCGGCAGCGACCCTGGCAACGGACGATTCCTCGACATCAGGAGGCGACGCTTTGGCCCAAGGTCCGGACGCAGCGGCCATCGGCAGCTTTTCCGGAAGCGGAACAGGATTTGAAGGGCATCAGCAAACGCTTCGTTCTCGTGTGGTTCAGGTTGGCAGCCCCGCAGCCGCCAGACGCCGGATGCCGCGCCGGTCGCGCGAATTGGGCATCCAATCTGGCATATTGTGACAGAATGTTTAACCGCCCAGGCCCCGGATCGAATACGCTGCTGCCGCGGTGTGGCCATCACGCAACCCATCTTTCAAACCATACGAGCCTTGGCGGAAACCATGACGCAAGCCCGGCGCGGGTTTCACATCTCCGGTACGGCTTTCCCAGCCCCAACGCTGGCACCGGGGCTGTATGTGGTCGCCACTCCGATCGGCAATCTCGGGGACATCACGCTGCGCGCGTTGCAGACTCTTTCCGGCGCAAATCTGGTTGCCTGCGAGGACACCCGCGTCAGCCGCAAGCTGCTGCAGCATTACGGCATTGCGACCCCGACGACGCCGTATCATGAGCACAACGCCGCGGCGGCGCGGCCGGCGCTGCTCAAGCGAATCGCCGATGGCGAAGCCGTCGCACTCATTTCCGATGCCGGGACGCCGGCGATTTCCGATCCCGGCTACAAACTGGTGCGCGAGGCGTGCGAAAGGAATCTTTCAGTCATCGCCGTTCCCGGCGCATCGTCGGTGCTGACCGCGCTGGTGGCGTCGGGATTGCCAACCGACCGCTTTCTGTTCGAGGGCTTCCTGCCCGCCAAGGCCGCCCAGCGCAAGGCTCGGGCCCGGGAATTGACGCGCATTCCGGCAAGCCTGGTATTGTTCGAGAGCGGATCGCGAATTGCGGCGGCCTTAGCCGATCTGGCCGATGCGCTGGGCGATCGCGACGCCGCGGTCTGCCGCGAACTGACCAAGCTGCATGAAGAGGTGCGCCGCGGAACGCTGACAGCGCTTGCAAGCCACTATGCAAGCGATGCGGAGACCCGCGGCGAATTCGTGATCGTGCTTGCGCCGCCGCGCGAGGAAGACGCCCCGCAACCAGATGACATCGACAGCCTGATCCGCGCGGCGCTCGACCGCGTATCGGTGAAGGATGCAGTGGGGGAGATTGTTGCCGCCACCGGATTGCCGCGCCGCGATGTGTACCGGCGCGCCCTCGAACTCGACCGGGAACGCAGCGATGGCGCGCCCTAGATCCGGCGGAACACCCGGCAAGGCATTTCCTGCGACGGCGCGTCAGGCCGCTTTCAAGCTCGGGCTCTCCGCGGAAGATCAGGCGGCAGAGTTGCTGCTGGCCAAGGGATTCCGGATCGTGGCGCGGCGATTCAAATGCCCGACCGGAGAGATCGATATTGTGGCACGCAACGGGCCGCTACTGGTCTTCGTCGAGGTCAAGGCGCGCGCTGCGCTCGACGATGCGGCCTGGTCCGTTACCGAGCGGCAGAAACGGCGGATCGTGGCGGCGGCGCAAGCATGGCTCGCTGCGCATCCCGACGATGCCGATAGCGACATGCGCTTCGATGCAATTCTGGTCGCACCGCGCGCACAGCCGCGGCACATTCCCGGTGCGTTCGAGGCGGAATAGGAAAGCTCAGGCGTTTTCGAGCGAAGTGGGCGCCGGTTCGCGTCAAGAAAGCGCGTCAACGCGATTACCGAAGAGCCGCTTCGACTCTAAGCCGCGCGCAATTGCTCGAAGAAGCGGTCGAGCTCGGTGCGGATCCGCGACGCCAGCCGGTCGATCGCGTCGGAAACGTCGTGCGCCGCCACCGAATGCACGCGGCTGATCTCGGTCGCCTCGGTCACCTTGCCGATCTGGGTTGTGGTCTCGCCGGCACGGTGCGAAGCGGATTCGACGCTGCGCGCAATCTCCTGGGTTGCGGCGCCCTGCTCGGTCACGGCGGCGGCGATCGCACTCGAAATGTCGCCGATCTCGCGGATGGTCGCCTTGATGGCGCCGATCGCCGCGATCGAGCGTTCGGTCGCCTGCTGCATCCCGGCGATCTGCATCGCAATTTCTTCGGTCGCCTTGGCAGTCTGGCCCGCCAGCGCCTTCACTTCGCCGGCCACCACGGCAAAGCCGCGCCCGGCGTCGCCGGCCCGCGCCGCCTCGATGGTGGCGTTGAGCGCGAGCAGATTGGTCTGCTCCGCGATATCGTTGATCAGGCGCACCACATCGCCGATCCGGCCCGCAGCATCGCTCAAGGCCTGCACGGTATCGTTGCTGGCTTCCACTTCGGCGACCGCCTTCATCGCGATGTCATTTGACTGCGTCACCTGTCGTTCGATTTCCAGCACCGACATGGCAAGTTCGTCGGCGGCCGAGGCGATATCGCGGACATTGGCGTTGGATTCCTTCGAGGCCTGCGTCGCGCGGCCGGTGCGATCGACCGTAATCTCAACGGCTTGCCCGAGCTCCTTCGCAGCTAGTTTGGCGCGGCTGGACAGCTTCATCAGATCCTGCAGCGTCGCCTCAACCTCGGCGGAGAAGGCGGCGATCTCGGACGCAATCCGGTCCTGGCGCAACTTGCGCGCTTCGGCATCGCTGCGAACAGCCTCGCCAAGCTCGGCATTGCGGCGCATGGCGGCCTGGAACACGTCGATCGCTGCGGCGAGCGCGCCGATCTCGTCCTGCTGGCTGCGGCACGGCACGACAACATCGGTCCGTCCGCTCGCGATCTCCTGCGTGGCGCGCGCAATCGCCGCAAGCCCGGCGCAGGACCGTCGGACGATCAATCCACCCGTCACCGACAGCAATAGCAGTGACGCCGACATCGCCAGGACCGGCCAGGTCAGGGCACGGACTTCGCCCGCAACCGTGAGGCTTTGCAGCGCGATGCCACCGGTCACAATGGCAACGGTCGCGATCAGCGTGAAAATCGCGTAGAGCTTGACGGCAATAGTCAATTTCGGGATGGCCACGACGTCTTCCGTACCGGTCCGGTTTCTATGGGCAGCATGGCAGGTATTTGTTAACCACAGGTTTGCACCGCGGCATCGTAACGTTAGACAGAACCATGCAATTGAATATCGCCGTCCAGATGGACCCGATCGAGCGGATCAATATCCGCGGCGATTCGACCTTCGCACTGCTGCTCGAAGCCAAGGCGCGCGGCCACCGGCTGTCCTATTACACGCCCGACAAGCTCGCCCAGCAGGGCGACCGCGTATTCGCCCAAGTGCAGCCGCTCGACGTGCGCGACGAGATCGGCAGTCACTTCACGCTGGGCGATACCAAACGCACCGAACTCACGGAATTCGACGTGATCCTGCTGCGCCAGGACCCGCCTTTCGACATGGCCTACATCACGACGACGCACATGCTGGAGCGGGTGCATCCAAAGACGCTGGTGGTCAACGATCCGGCGCATGTGCGCAATGCGCCGGAAAAGATTTTCGTGATGGAATTCTCTGATCTGATGCCGCCGACGCTGATCACGCGTGACCTCGCCGAGATCAAGGCATTCCGCGAGGAGCATGGCGACATTGTCATGAAGCCGCTTTACGGCAACGGGGGCGCCGCGGTGTTCCGGCTGACCCGCGACGACCTCAATTTCGGTTCGCTCTATGACTTGTTCGCCACCACTTTCCGCGAACAATGGATGGTGCAGACCTTCCTGCCGGCGGTGAAGCATGGCGACAAGCGGATCATCCTGGTCGATGGCGAGTATGCCGGGGCGGTGAACCGCGTGCCGGCGCCTGACGATCTTCGCTCAAACATGGTGCGCGGCGGCTCGCCGAAAGACACCGAATTGACGCCGCGCGAGCGGGAAATCTGTGCGCGGCTTGGTCCGGCGCTGAAGCAGCGCGGGCTTCTGTTCGTGGGGATCGACGTGATCGACGGCCATCTCACCGAGATCAACGTCACCTCCCCGACGGGCATCCGCGCCATCCGGAATGTCGGCGGCCCGGATGTGGCGGCGATGGTCTGGGACGCGATCGAGGAGAAGCGCAAGCCATAAACGTCAGGAGACTGCCATGTCGGGGCTCAGCGTCACACTTCTCTACGTGGTCCTGGTCCTTGGTGCGACGCTTTACGTTGCACGGCGCCCGGGCTTTCGTTGGACCTTCCTCTCGGGCTCCCTGATGTCCATGGTGCTCTATGCCTCGCATGTGATCATCGGGGTCGCGCTGTTCCTGCTGCTATTCCACGCGCATCCCGAGGGTAAAGGCGGGCTTGCAATGGCGCTGGCCGGTTGGATCGCCCTCGGCTGCGTCGATCTGGTCCGGATCGTGCCGCGCAACGCCGAGCCGCCGCGCGTCTTAATGTCGCCTGGCATCGTCGATGTCGTCTGTCTGGCTGTCATTGCCACCGGACTTGCATTAGCGTGGCACGCTTGACTTATGGCCGCCGCATGTTCTGCAACGCAATTCCATCTGTCATTCTGGCGATCGCCATGGCGGCGGGATGCTGCGCCGGCGCAGCCGCCTCGGACCTGTCGGGGGGCGCAGACCTGCGGGCGAATGCCGGAAAATGCGTGTTCGCCAAACGCCCGCCGGTGGTGCTGAACGACGACCAGATCGCGGGCTTCTGCAAATTCGATCATGCCACCCAGAGCTTTGCCGGGACGCCCGCCGAGCAGGCGCGCTGCCTGCTCAATCCGGTGAAGCCGGTCGGCCGGCTCGGACCGCCCATGGCGGCTCTGCCGGAAGCACTGGAGAAGCGCGTCGGCCACGGCGCCGATCTGCCCTCGCGGGAGGCGCTGACCTCCCTGCTGCGCGATCGCGGCGCCTCGCAGGACATGATCGATGCGCTGTCGCGGCCGGTCTCGCATGCGCATGACAACGACCCGCTGGCGCGTTCTGCGACCTATATCGTGCTGCACGATACCTCGACGCCGAATTACCGCAGCCAGCCATGGCCGGCCTCGATCGACGACAATCCCAAGATCAACAATCTGCGGCGCTATGCCTGCGCCAACGAGATCGAGCGCGCCCATGTCTTCATCAATCGCGGCGGCAGAATCTTTCTCGCGCATGACTTCGAAGTGCCCTGGCGCGCCACCAAGTTCGAAACCGCGACCAATTTCGGGCCCGCCCTCAAGGGGCTGTTCCTGCATGTGGAATTGATCCAGCCGCGCCGCGCGCTGAAAGGCTACGGCCGCAACAACGATTTTCTCGCGCCCAAGCCCGGCTTCACGCAGGCGCAATACGATTCGCTGGCGCTGATTTATGCAGTGGCGAGCCACCGGGCCGGCTTCTGGATGATCCCGGTCTTCCATTCGGTGCTCGACGAAGGCATCCGCAACAAGCACGACGATCCGCAAAACTTCGAGCTTGCGGAATTTGCAAGAAGCATTGACGCGGTTGTCGGCGAATTGCGCACCCGCACGGCCGCAGCCGAGCGGGACGCCGAGACCCGCAAATCATCCGACTGATTACGCCGCCTGCCGGAACGTCGCAGCGTCAAAAACAGGCGCGGTGCGATCCGTTGCCGCCGGCTCGCCGAGCGCCGAAAGCTCCAGCTCGATCTGCTGCAGGCTGCGCCCCGCCTGCATCCGCTCGATCACCCGTTCGAGATCAAGCCCCGCCATCTCCGCGTCACGGCGCGCCCGGCGCGCGAAGGCCAGCTCCAGCTGCAATGATTTCAGGTCGACCATGGTCAGCTCCGATTCCGTGCCAGTGGAAAAGGTAAGCTGAGTCGTTTTGTTCTGCAAATGTTCTTGCATCGCATCGCAGTGTCCGCTAGCTTTTCCACAACCGGGACGGGCGGGCGTCAGGCTTCGGGCATGGTCCAGCATGTAACGACAGTGGCGTTTCAGGGCGTCGAGGCTCGCGCGGTCGATGTGCAGGTGCAGGTCGCGCCCGGATTGCCGGCCTTCGCTGTGGTCGGCCTTGCCGACAAGGCCGTGTCCGAAGCCCGCGAGCGCGTGCGCTCGGCGCTGATTGCCTCCGGGCTGGCCTTGCCGGCACGCCGCATCACCGTCAATCTCGCGCCGGCCGATCTGCCGAAAGAGGGCAGCCACTATGATCTGCCGATCGCGCTTGGCCTGATGGCCGCCATCGGCGCGATCCCGCAGGACGCGCTGGCGGGCTTCACGGTGCTGGGCGAACTCGGGCTTGACGGCTCGATCGCGCCGGTCGCCGGGGTCCTGCCGACAGCGATCAGCGCCGATGCGCGTGGCGAGGGATTGATCTGCCCGATGGCCTGCGGCGCGGAAGCGGCATGGGCTAGTCCTGAGATGGAGATCGTCGCCGCCTCGTCGCTGATCCAGCTCGCCAATCATTTCCGCGGATTGCAGGTGCTGTCGCGGCCGCAACCGAAAATCCGCGAAGCCGATGGCGTGGCGCTCGATCTGGCCGACATCAAGGGACAGGAGAGCGGCAAGCGCGCGCTCGAAGTCGCTGCCGCAGGCGGCCACAATCTCCTCATGGTCGGCCCGCCCGGCGCCGGCAAATCGATGCTGGCGGCGCGGCTGCCCTCGATCCTGCCGGCGCTCACACCCGAAGAATTGCTGGAAGTCTCGATCGTCGCATCGGTCGCAGGCGAGATCGCGGGCGGATCGCTGACCAATCGTCGTCCCTTCCGCTCGCCGCATCACTCCGCCTCGATGCCCGCCCTTGTCGGCGGCGGGTTGCGGGCGCGGCCCGGCGAAGTCTCGCTCGCCCATAACGGCGTCTTGTTCCTTGACGAATTCGCCGAGTTTTCAGGACAGGCGCTCGATTCCTTGCGCCAGCCGATCGAGACCGGCGAGGTGTCGATCTCGCGCGCCAATCACCGCATCACCTATCCGGCGCGCTTCATGCTGGTTGCAGCGATGAATCCCTGCCGCTGCGGCCACGCCAGCGATCCGGCCTATATCTGCAAGCGCGGCCTCAATACGCGTTGTGCCGCCGATTATCAGGGCCGGCTGTCCGGTCCGCTGCTCGACCGCATCGATCTGCATATCGAAGTGCCGGCGGTGACTGCCTCCGACCTCTTGCTTCCCGCACCGGCCGAAGGTTCGGCACAGGTCGCAGCACGTGTCGCCCGCGCGCGCGCGATTCAGGCCCAGCGCTATGCCGCGCTCGGGTTGCCGCAGATCCGCACCAATGCGCAGGCGTCCGGGCCGGTCCTTGAAGACGTTGCCAAGCTCGACAAATCCGGGATAGCCCTGTTGCGCGACGCCGCCGACGCCATGCGGCTGTCGGCCCGCGGCTATCACCGCACCTTGCGCGTGGCGCGCACCCTCGCCGATCTCGACGGCGCTGCCGCAATCGGGCGCATTCATCTCGCCGAGGCGCTTTCATATCGTGCGCTTGCCGACGAGATGCGGCGCGCAGCCTGAGCAGGCGCGACACGCCGTGGCAGGGTGCTGCCGCGGCGTGCTCCGCAACGATCGATAAAATTATCCGCAATTCCGCAAGCCGCCGCTAACGACGCTCCAATCGGCCGCGCGCGTATCAATCCAATCGCAACGCACGCCAATCACGGTACCGGCATGGGTAACGAGCCGTGCGCCATCGGAGCACGGCCGCGATGGGACGTCAGGCATGCACGCACGCTCGAAGCGCTGGAGTCAGATTCGACGATTCGTGTTCGGCTTCGTACGGATGGCGTTCCTGATGCTTATCGGCATCTGGATCGGGACCGGACTGATCGCGTCGACCGCGGCCGGAAACTACAATCCGGCTCTGTTCGCAGTCGGTGTTTCGGCGCTGTTCGCTTTCGTCTGCACCCTCGCGGCGTTCCTGATTTTTCGCAACCGCGTGTGGCGCTCCTATGCGCGGCGGCTCGAACTTCGCAACGAAGACCTCTCCGACCGCGTGTGGCAATTGCAGGAAGCCGAACAGAAGGCCCGCGCCTTCCTCGACATGCAGGGCGACCTGATCGTCCGCCGCAAGCCGGACGGCACCATCGCCTTCGCCAACGAAGCTTTTTGCACGCTGGCGGGCAGTCCCGCCGAGGCGCTGCGCGGTTCGGACTTCGCGTTTCCCGTTCTCGAACAGGGCGATGCCGCCACCTTGCCGAATGGCGGCCGGGTCTACGATCAGAAGATCGAAACCGGAAACGGGCCACGCTGGATCGCCTGGCGGGAAGGCGCGGTGCGCAGCGAGAGCGGCGAAACCGAAATCCAGTCAGTCGGCCGCGACGTCACCGACCGTGCGATGTCGGAAGCAGCGCTCGCCGATGCGCGCGACCGCGCAGAGGCGGCGAACCGCGCCAAGTCGCGCTTCCTCGCCATGGCGAGCCACGAAATCCGCACGCCGCTGAACGGCATCATCGGCATGGCCGATCTTCTGCTCGACACCAAGCTCACGCCCGAGCAGGCGACCTATGCGCGCGCTGTGAAGATGTCCGGCGACACGCTGCTGGCGCTCATCGAGGAAATCCTCGACTTCTCCAAGATCGAAGCCGGCCGGCTCGATCTCGAAGCGCGGCCGTTCCCGCTCGCCGCCATGGTCGAGGATCTGACCGAACTGCTCGCGGTGCGCGCGCAGGGCAAGGGTCTCGAAATCGCAAGCGATGTCGACGAGCGGCTGCCGTCGCGCGTCGTCGGCGACGAGACCCGGCTGAAGCAGGTGCTGCTCAATCTTGCCGGCAATGCCATCAAGTTTACCGAGACGGGCGGGGTCGCCATCGTGGCCGAGCCCGGCGCATGGCCGGACGAAATCGTGTTCAAGGTGCGCGACACCGGCATCGGCATTGCGCCTGCGGATCATGAGAAGATTTTCCAGGAATTCGAGCAGACCGAGGCCGGCGCCAGTCAGGCCGACGGCGCGGGCCTCGGCCTCGCCATCGTCAAGCGCATCATCGAAGGCATGCAGGGCCGGATCGTGCTGGAGAGCGCGCCGGGAGCGGGCGCGTTGTTCGAGGTCACGCTGCCGCTGCCGCCCGCCGAACCTGCGGCCGAAACGCCGTCTTTCGCGTCGCCGGATCTTTCAGGCCGCGCCATCCTGATCGTGGCGCCCTCGCAGATCGAGGCCGCGCTGCTCGCACGCCGGCTGACGCGCTGGGGCGCGCGTGTCGCGGTCGCGCCGAACGAAGCAGTCGCGCAGGCGCTGCTGCCGGAGCGGGAATGGCACGCGATCCTGATCGATCATGCGATTGGCCGCGCCGCGATCGATACGTTGCTGGCCGCCACGCATCGCGTACCATGCCGGCTGGTGACGATGCCGCCGTCGGCACGCTCCGAGCTGGCCGAACTGAAAGCCGCGGGCTTCACCGGCTATCTGGTCAAGCCGGTCCGCGCGGCTTCGCTTGCGGAGCGTCTGCGACCGGACCGCGACGGCTTTGCACAACACCCCGGCGAGCCCGGCGACCTGCCGAATTTCGGCTCACCACGGCCGGACGGGCTGTCGATCCTCGTTGCCGAGGACAATGAGATCAACGCATTGCTGACACGAGCCCTGTTACAGAAGCTCGGCCACCGTCCGCAGGTGGTGTCGAACGGACATGCCGCGATGGAATCGTTCCTCGCCGCGCAGGGCGCCGGGCTGCCGTTCGATCTGATCTTGATGGATATCCGCATGGCGGGCATCGACGGCCTGGAAGCGGCGCGGCGCATTCGCGCCATTGAGGCGCGCGACGGCGAGCGCCGCACGCCGATCGTAGCGCTGACCGCGAACGCGCTGCCGGAACATCGCGATGCCTGCCTTACCGCAGGAATGGATGCATTCCTGTCGAAGCCGCTCGATCGCGAAAAGCTCGCAGACGTGCTCGCAGACGTGCGCGGCATACCGCGGGCAGCCTGAAGCGCTTCATGTTTTGACGGAAGCGGTGCCGGATGCGCGGGCTGCTCCCTCTCCCGAGCGTGTTGCGATTCCGTATCATGATGAACCGCTAGAAAGCGTGGCGCGGTGCAACTCGGCCTCATCCTGAGGAGGAGACGCGCCCGGCGTTTCGAAGAATGGGGCCGCAGCGAGGGGGTTGCGCCCTAAAGGCGCCGCAACGCCACCTCGTCGATAAGGTGGCTCTCGTTCTTGGTCAGGATCAGGTCGGCGCGCGGGCGCGTCGGCACGATATTCTCGCGCAGATTGACGAGATTGATACGCTCCCAGATGCCCTTGGCGGTCGAAACCGCTTCATTGTCGGACAGACGCGAATAGCGGTGGAAATAAGACATCGGATCGCGGAAGGCCGTGAGCCGCAGCGCCAGAAAGCGCTCGACATACCAGCGCTCTAGCACGTCCTCGGATGCGTCGATATAGACCGAGAAATCGAAAAAGTCGGATACGAACGGGATTGCCTTGCCATCCTTCGGCAGCCGCCCCGCCTGCAGCACGTTCAGCCCCTCGACGATCAGAATGTCCGGACGGTCGATCTCGATCCATTCATGCGGCACCACGTCGTAGACGATGTGCGAATAGACCGGCGCCCGCATCGGCCGCCGCCCGGCCTTGATGCCGGAGAGAAAGCGCAGCAGCTCCGGCAGGTCGTAGCTCTCCGGAAAGCCCTTCTTCTCCATCAGGCCTTCGCGCTCCAGCACCGCATTCGGCAGCAGAAATCCGTCGGTTGTGACGAGATCGACCTTCGGCGTATTCGGCCAGCGCGCTAACAGCGCCTGCAGCACGCGTGCGGTGGTCGACTTTCCCACCGCAACCGAACCCGCCACGCCGATGATATAGGGCACCTTGGAATCTTCGGTCCCGAGAAAGTTCTGCTGCACCCGGAACAGCCGCTGTGAGGCCGCGACATACATCGACAAAAGGCGCGACAACGGCAGATAGATGTCCTCCACCTCCTTCATGTCTAGCCGGTCATGCACCGAGCGGAGCGTTGCGACCTCGCCCTGGCTCAAGGTCATCGGGGTGTCGGCGCGCAACGCCGCCCATTCCGCGCGGCTGAAGCTGCGGTAGGGTGAGACTTCGGGTTCGGTGCGCTGTTCCATGAATCTTGACTATGAAGCTCGCCTGAAACGCTCTCGCTAAAGATCCGGCGGACGGCGGTCCGGCACGCGCGAGGCCTTCTCGGCAAGCCCGGATTGTCCGGACCGCTTGGCCAGCACGGCCTCGACCTCGGCGAGCTCGATGCCGCGCGCCTGCAGCACGACCAGCAGATGGTAGAGCAGATCGGCCGCCTCCCCGATCACACGGTCGCGATCCTCCGCGACCGCCGCGAGCGCCATCTCAACCGCTTCCTCGCCGAGCTTCTTGGCGCAATGTTCGACACCGCGGTCAAGCAGCTTGCGCGTATAGGACGCCTCGGCGCTGGCCGCCGACCGCTCCTTCACGATCACGGCAAGTTCGGCGAGGGTGAAGGGGGTCTCAAGCGCCACGTGTCACTCCGGCATGCTATCCGCTCGTCCCCGCGGGAATGAGCGCAGCGAGGGTCCCATCAATAACGCAAATCTCCGGGGCTGCCCACCGCTTGGCGGCCCCGCCGGTCCAGGTTAACGATAACACCCGCCGGAGGTTTTCCATTGCCCTATCGCGAAAGCTTCGAGACCGTCGCAGGCTGCAAAATCCGCATCATGCGTGGCAATCGCGCGGCCGCTTCGGCGGAGCCGCTCCTGTTCCTGCACGGTGCGCGGGGCGCATCGGCATGGCTGCCATTCTTCGAAACCATGGCGCAACGCTTCGACCTGATCGTGCCGGAACATCCCGGTTTCGGTGGCTCGGATACGCCGGACTGGCTCGATAATGTCGGGGACCTCGCCTATTTCTATCTGGACCTGATCGAGGCGCTGAAACTGCCGCGCCTTCATCTCGCCGGCGTCTCGCTCGGCGGCTGGATCGCCGCCGAAATCGCGGTGCGCAACTGCACGAAGCTCAGGACGCTGACTCTGATCTGCGCCGCCGGCATCCATGTGAAGGGCGTTGCCAAGGGCGACATCTTCATGTGGTCGCGCGAGGACTTCATCCGCAACATCTTCCACGATCCGGCATTCGCAGAGGCGATGCTGGCGCAAACGCCAAGCGAAGCCGAGCTGATGATCGAGATGAAGAACAGGCTCGCAACCGCCAAACTCGGCTGGCAGCCGCGGCTCTACAATCCGGACCTTCGCAAATGGCTGCACCGCATCACCGTGCCGACGCTGATCGTGTGGGGCGATGACGACAAGGTATTTCCGCTGCCCTATGGCGAAGCCTATGCCAAGCTCATTCCGGGATCGCGGCTTCAGGTGCTGAAAAACGCGGGCCACACGCTACAAATCGAGAAAGCGGACGAACTGGCCGAGGTGATGACGGGATTTATCGGGGAGAATTGAGCGTGCTGCCGCCAAGGCCTCATGGCCGGGCATAGCCGTTCGAAGAACGGCGTTTCTTCGAAACGCCTGTGACCCGTCCATCCACACGGCGCCGCAAGGAGGAAAGACGTGGATGCCGCGTCAAGCGCGGGCATGACGACGGAAAGAGGGTAGAGCCGGGAGTTACACCAATGAAATTCTTCTTCTTTCACCTGATGCCCTATGCGGCGCTCGATCCCGATTACGACAAGCAGCACAATTCCGCCTGGGTGACGCTGCCGAACACCTATTACGATCCGAAGATCGGCCACCAGCTCTACAACCGCTATCTCGACGAACTCGAATACGCGGACGCCATGGGCTTCGACGGCATTTGCGTCAACGAACACCATTCCAACGCCTATGGCATCATGCCGATCCCCGGCGTGATGGCGGGCGCGCTGGCGCGCCGCACGAAAAACTGCAAGATCGCCGTGCTCGGCCGCGCATTGCCGCTTCTGAACAATCCGCTGACGGTCGCCGAAGAATTCGCGATGCTCGACACCATCACCGGCGGGCGGCTGGTCGCGGGCTTTGTACGCGGCATCGGCGCCGAATATCATTCATGGGGCGCAAATCCGGCGCAGTCGCACGAGCGCTTCCACGAAGCGCATGATCTCATCATCCAGGGCTGGACACGGCCCGGACCCTTTGCCTTTGAAGGCAAGTATTATCATTTCGACTACGTGAATGTGTGGCCGCGTCCGTTCCAGCAGCCGCATCCGCCGGTCTGGATTCCGTCGCAAGGCTCGCGCGAGACCATCGAATGGGCGACTCATCCGTCGCGCAAATACACTTACCTTCAAACCTTTTCGCCGGTTCAGGCGCTCGCGCGCTACATGCAGATGTATCGCGACAGCGCGGAGCAGCAGGGCTGGCAGGCGGGGCCGGAGAATGTCGGCTGGGCGATCCCGACCTATTGCGCCGAGACCGACGAGATCGCGCACAGGGAAGCAAAGCCGCATATCGAATTCTTCTTCAACAAGCTCCTGCGCATGCCGCAGGAAATGCTGCTGCCGCCGGGCTATCTCTCGCTCGCCTCGATGCAGGGAGTGATCGCGGCCAAGCGCACGCTATCGGGCGGCGTGCAGACCATCGACGACCTGATGGACAAGGCGATCTTCCTGTGCGGCAGCCCGGCGACCTTGCGCGAGAAGCTTGAGCAATATCAGGCGCAGATCGGCTTCGGCTATCTGCTGCCGACCATGCAGTTCGGCACCTTGCCGCACGAACTCGTCACCAAGAGCACCGCACTTTTTGCGAAAGAGGTGATCCCCTATTTTCGCGGCCGGGACGACCGCACGCCGGCAGCGGCCTGACTTTCACATTCAGAAAACTGAATCTTTAATGACGCTGAATTGACGAAGGTCAAACGCGCATCCGGTAAAATCGTGAGCATGTCGCAAAATCGATCACTGGAAGGCTGACCATGATTTCGATTGTGCGACTGACAGGCATCGCCGTCCTTGCTGGATTGCTCGGCGCTGCCTTGCCGGCGATCGCCGGAAACATCGTAGCGGCGCAAGAGCGGCTCCCGGCATCCGGAGAGAGTTCTGCAACCGACTTCAGCGCGCGCCAGGACGGACGCGGCGGAGGCCGGCAGCAGCAGCAGCGCCAACAACAGCGTCAGCAGCAGCCACGTATCCAGCAGCGCCAGCAGCAACGGCAGCAGCAGCGCATGATCCGGCAGGAGCATCGCGGACAGCGCCAGCAATTGCAACGAACCCAGCGGCAGCAGCGTCAGCAGGTGCAGCGGGGACAGCGGCAACAGCGCCAGCAGCAGATCCAAGGACAACGGCAGCAGCGGCAACAGCAGCAACGGGTCCAGCGCGAGCGCCAGCAACAGCAGCGGCTGGATCGCCAGCAGCAACGGCGCGACGTTCGGCAGGATCGCCAGAGGATCCAGCAGGAGCGTCAACAGCAGCGGCTGAATGCCGACCAGCGGCGCCGCGACCAGCGCGGCGTCGACCGCCAGGAGCAGCGGCAGGATCGCCAGCGCACCCAGCGCGACCGCCAGCAGCAACGCCGCCAGGACGCGCAGCAGCGCCAGCGGGAGCGGCAGACCCAGCAGCGCGACCGGCAGCAGCGGCGAATCCAGGAACGCGCCCAGCGCGACCGGGCGCGGCAGGAGCGGCAGCGCGAGCGCGCCAATCGCGATCAGGTCAGGAGGATCGCCGACACGCAGCGGTCGAAAGACCGCGCCGACCATCGCATGAAGAATCGCTTCAACCGCGACGCGGCACGCGATGGACGCTTTGCAACCCGCTATCGTAACCGCGATTATGCGCGCGTGCGTTACGCGGCCTGGGCGCCCGAGCGGGCGTGGCGGCGCGGCCTGCTCGCCGGCTTCGTGCCGTGGGGACTGGGCATCGGCATCGCGGGCGGGCTGGGCGGCGCGGTGTTCTGGCCTTACGCCTATGTCGACCTGTTCAACTACACGTTCTGGCCGTCTGCGTATTACGGCGGCTACTGGGCCTACGCCTATGACGATTTCTTCGACGGCATCTGGTGGGCCGAAGAGGCCGATTATGTCACCGAAGCCTATGCCTATCAGCCGGCGACGTCGGCTGCCCCAGCTGCTGCGCCGGCCGCCGCGCCTGTGCGTCCGCAAACCCAGGCTGCGGTCCAGGACCGGCTGCCGCCTTCCCCCGCCCGCCGCACCGAGGCGACTGCCGGCGAAGGCGCCTGCGGCGAGACCGGGCGCGGCATCACCGCCTGGCCGTTCGACCGCATCCAGTCCTCGCTCAATCTCAGCAATGATCAGCAGGACCTGCTCGACGATTTGCGCGATGCGGCTTTGCGGGCGGCAGACGTATTGCGCGACTCCTGTCCGCGAAGCGTTCCGCGCAATCCTGTGGAGCGGCTACAGACCATGCTTGAGCGGCTCGAGGCGACGCTGGAAGCGCTCAAGATCGTGCGCCCCGCGCTCGAAGACTTCTACAATGCGCTGTCTGCGGAGCAGCGCCGGCGCTTCGAGGCGCTTGGACCCAAGGTGGCAAGCGCTCAGCTGCAAGGCCGCACCGGTTCCGATCAGGCCGATGGCTGCGGCGCCGATAAGCCGGGTCTTGCCAATTTCCCGATCGTGAGGATTCAGGAGGCGGTGTCGCCGAACGACGACCAGCTCGATCTGCTGGACGCGCTGGAAGACGCAACCTTCAAGGCGCTCGATATTCTGAAGGCTGCCTGTCCGGACGACAACCCGGCGACGCCGGGCGAGCGGCTTGCCGCAACCCAGACCCGGCTTGAAGCGATGGTCGAGGCGGCCAAGGTCATTCTCCCGGCACTGGAGGACTTCTATGGCGCACTCGACGATCGGCAGAAGGCGGCGTTCAGTAAAATGAAGAGCTAACCGCCATCCGAGTGGGACCCGGCCCGTCCAGCTGCTGGCGGACGGCCGCGTCACATGACCGCCGCGGCCCATTCGCGGCGGTTTTGCTTTGAGCGGAAGATGTGCGACACCCGGCGCAAGCCGCTCTGACGCACCCACATGACCATTCTGCCCGAACCCGCCATTCTCGCCGCCTTCGTCCTGGCGTCCGTGATCCTGATCATCACGCCGGGACCTGACATGACGTTGTTCCTCGGCCAGACCATCAATGGCGGCCGCGCGCGCGGCCTTGCCTCGATGTTCGGCGCGACCGCGGGATTGCTGGTGCATTCGATGCTGGCGGCATTCGGGCTGTCGGCGCTGCTGGTCGCCTCGGCCACCGCCTTCACCGTCATCAAGGTCGCAGGCGCGGGCTACCTGCTCTGGCTGGCATTGCAGGCGATCCGGCACGGCTCGTCGCTGTCGCTGAAGCCGGGCGTCCCGTCGCATCTCAGCTTGCGCCGCGCCTTTGCGATCGGGCTCGGCGTCAACCTGCTTAATCCGAAGATCGTGATGTTCTTCCTGACCTTCCTGCCGCAATTCGTCTCCGCGTCCGATCCGGATGCACCGGCGCGGCTTCTCATGCTCGGCCTTCTTTACGCGCTCCTCACCCCGCCGCTTTGCGCGCCGATGATCCTCGGTGCCGAGCGCTTCGCCGCAGCAATGCGCGCCTCGCCGCGCATGATGCGTGCGTTCGACTGGACCTTCGCCGGTCTGATGGGCGCATTCGCCGCGCGGCTTCTGTTCGCGCGCGCGAACTGAAAAGTGCAAATTTCACGCGGTGCCGCGTACCCTCTCGCGGTGCAGCAGATAGAGTCCCGATGCGACCACCACCGCAGCCCCGGCTAGCGTCCAGCTGTTGGGGACGTCGCCGAAGATCATAAAGCCGAAGCCGATCGCCCAGACCAGCTGGGTATACATGAACGGCGCCAGCACCGAAGCAGGCGCCAGGCGGTGCGCAACGATCAACAGGTAATGGCCGAAGCTGCCGAACGCGCCGAATGCGACCATCAGAAAGATGATGAAGGGATCGTCCGGCGTATTCCACACCAAGGGCATCACCGGCAGCATCGCCACCGCACCGACCAGATTGGAATAGAACAGCGTGGTGTCGCTGGTGTCGCTTTTCGAAAGCACGCGGGTCGCAACGATGTAGAGCGAATAGAATACCGCGCTCGCGACCGAATACAGCGCCGCCCAATGCACATCGCCGACGCCCGGTCGCGTCACCAGCAGGACGCCGGAGAAGCCGACCAGAATGGCAACCCAGCGCCGCCAGCCGATCCATTCGCCAAGCACCGGACCTGCCAGGATCGCGACAATGAACGGCGTCGAGAACAGGATCGCCAGCGCCTGATCGAGCTGCAGATAGCGGAAGGCGAGAAAATTCGTGATGGTCGACCCGAGCAGCATCGCCGAGCGCACCAGCTGCAGCAGCGGCCGGCTGGTCCGCATCATTCCCGGCCGCGACACCGGATTGAAAATGAACAAGGTCAGCACGAAAGCGCCGGTATAGCGCGCCCATACCACCTGCAGCGTATCCATATAGCCGTTGAGATATTTGGCGATGGCATCGAGGCAGGCGAAGGACAGAACCGCGCCGCACATCAGGCCGATACCGGTCAGCCGGGCCCGCATCTGGTCGGGATCGGTATGGTGCGATGGGCCGGTTGTCATCCCTCTCTGTACCCAAGTTGGGCGGGCGGAGCGAGGCGGCTCGTTGGAATGGCCCTACGCCGGGCGTTGCAAGTCTCGGGTGACCGGCCTAGTCTGAGTGTCGTGGGGCTTGCGACGGTCGCCCCGCCTTTCCGAAGGCTCGCAGGCCCAAGCACCGTCTCCTTCCTTGATGGAGGAGGCGCATGCCTATGCATTTTTCAACCACCCCCGAAAGCCTGTGGCGCATGATCGGGACGCCCCCCGCGCCTGTCATCGTCGATGTCCGCAAGCCTGAAGCAGTGGCCGCATCGTACGGATCGCCACCCGGCGCGATCCTGCGCGACCCGCACGATGCCGCGTCATGGGCCTTCGAACAAAGTTCCGGAACAATCGTCACCGCCTGCGTCCATGGGCACCAGCGCAGCCAGATGGCGTCGGCGCAGTTGCGGGCACGCGGTGTCGACGCCTCCATTCTCGCGGGCGGCACTGACGCATGGCGCGCGGCCGGACTGCCGCTGACCGATCTTGCGGCGGTTCAGACATTTTCTCCGGAACCGCCAAGTCTGTGGGTCACGCCAAGGCGGCCCAAGATCGACCGTATAGCCTGCCCATGGCTGATCCGCCGCTTCATCGATCCGCAGGCCCGTTTCCTGTTCGTCGACCCGCCGCAAGTGGCTGATGTCGCACGCGAGACCGGAGCGGTGCCGTTCGATATCGAAGGCGTGTCGCTGTCGCATGACGGCGAGCGCTGCTCGTTTGACACGATGCTCAAGGTGTTCGGCCTCGAAAGCGAACCTGCGCTCGCCCGGCTCGCGCTGATCGTACGCGGCGCGGATACGGCGCGCCCCGATCTCGCGCCCGAAGCTTCGGGGCTTCACGCGGTATCGCTTGGCCTTTCCGCACTCGCCGGAGACGACGATCATGGGCTCCTGGAACGCGGTTTTGCGGTTTACGATGCCTTGTTCGCTTGGTTACGCTTTGCTTCATCCGAACGTCGCAACTGGCCCGCAAGAGTTTCCTGACATGACCACCATCGAAAGGGCCGGCGTGGCGAGCGTTCCGAGTTTTGCGGAAACGCTGCGCACCTACTTCAAGATCGGCTGCCTCGGCTTCGGCGGCCCGGCCGGCCAGATCGCGCTGATGCATCGCATTCTGGTCGATGAGAAGAAATGGGTGGGGGAGCAGCGGTTCCTGCATGCGCTGAATTTCTGCATGCTCCTGCCTGGACCGGAGGCTCAGCAGCTTGCGACCTATACCGGCTGGCTGATGCATGGGGTGCGGGGCGGCATCGCCGCCGGCATCCTGTTCGTCCTGCCCGGTGCCTTGGTCATGCTGGGGCTCAGCCTGATCTATGCGCTCGGCCAAGGCATTCCGCTGATCGACGGCGCGCTGTTCGGCATCAAGGCCGCAGTGCTGGTGATCGTGGTCGAAGCGCTTATCCGGATCGGAAAGCGTGCGCTCAAGACCAAAACGCTGATCGGTATCGCGGCGATGGCGTTTGTCGGAATCTTCTTTCTAGCGCTGCCCTTCCCCCTGATCGTGATCGGCGCGGGGCTTATGGGCTATCTGGTCGCCCGCAGCGCCCCCGGTCTACTCGCCCTCTCGGGCGATCGGGGGCTTGCCGCGCCGGTCGCCAGCCGCTGGCGGCAAGCCGCGACGGCTACCGTCATCGGACTTGCGGCGTGGTGGGCGCCGGTCGGGCTCGCTGCATTGTTGCTCGGGCCATCGCATGTGCTGGTCAGCATCGGCACCTTCTTCTCCAAGCTCGCTACAGTCAGTTTCGGCGGAGCCTATGCGCTGCTCGCCTATATGGCGCAGCAGGCCGTCGACGCCAAAGGATGGATGACAGCGGCCGAGATGGTCGATGGACTCGGACTTGCCGAGACCACGCCCGGCCCGCTGATCCTCGTCACGCAATTCGTCGGCTTTCTCGCAGGATTTCGCGACCCCGCGCCCTTTTCGCCGGTTACCGCCGGGGTGATCGCCGCAGCGATGACCACCTGGGTGACGTTCACCGCATCGATGCTCTGGATTTTTGCGGGCGCGCCCTTTGTCGAGCAATTGCGGTCAAACCGGATGCTGACCGGCGCATTGGCTGCGATCACCGCCGCCGTGGTCGGCGTAATCCTCAATCTGACGGTCTGGTTCGCGCTGCATGTGCTGTTCGCGGATGTCACCGAACAGCGCGCTGGCATGTTTCGCTGGTACGCATTTGATCCATTCGCGCTGGATTTAAAAACAGCAGCGCTTGCGGTCGTCGCCGCTTTGCTGGCGTTCCGCTTTCATCGCGGGCTGGTGGAGATCGTGGCGATCATGGCCGCGCTTGGCGTCGCCGTGCGGTTCGCTTTCGGCTGACGCAGGTGGGCGGCCTTATTGCGTGGCGATCCGGTCCGATCGCGGCCGGCGCAACGGCGGCGGCGCATCCGAACCCGGCCCACGTCGCCAAGCAGCACCGCTGCGGCCCTGCTCCACGCCGAACTCGAACAGGCTCTTCATATAGGCCGTATCGAAGCCGGGCCGCTCTTGCGAGGGAAAGCTGTCGTCGATCGCCGCAAGCGTCATGGTCCAGTTGCGGCGGCGGATGAACTCATAGGAGGCCAGCAGCGTATTGCGGGTATTGGCGCGCACCGAGGTCTCGAAGGAGCGGATCGCGACCCGCACCGTGTTGGCGGGCACGACCTGGAAATAGGGCTCAAGCTTGCTGTTGAGGATCACATAGACCCGCGGCCGCACGCCAGCCGGTAGCGCCAACCGATTGGAGGCCAACATCGCTTCGGGGATCACCAGAACATTCGCGGTGATTCCGCCGTCGACATGCATCTCGGCAAAGCGCTTGCCCTGCGCCTCCACATCGATCAGCACCGGCGCGAAGATGCCGGGGATGCTGGCAGAGGCCTCCATCACCTGACGGAACAGATCCGGGGCCCGCGGGTCGGGGCTCGATGCGATCGCCCCCATGTCCCAGATCGCGGTGCGCTGCGCATCGAGCTGGGTGCTCACGATATAGAGCCGCCGGCCTGCGCGATACTCGCGCGCGACTGCAGCGATAACCTCGGGCGTGACATGCTTGGCGATCAGCTGACGCATGGGCGCGGCCTCGAACAGGCCGGTGCCGAACAGCCCGCGCACGCCCTGGAATTGCAGGAAGCCCTCGAACGCGCCGCTGGAAAACACTTCGGCCAGCACCGGATCGTATTGTGGGCCCAGAAAGGCGAATGGTGCGATCAGCGCGCCGGCGCTGGCGCCCGTAACGATGGCAAAGCGCGGCCGGTCGCCGCGCTGGCTCCAGCCGTTCAAGAGACCCGCCCCGAAGGCGCCATCGGCGCCGCCGCCCGACAGTGCGAGGATCGCCGGGCTCTCTCGCCCGCGCAACCCGATCAGGGGATTTTGCCGCGCCAGCGACGGATCGTCCGCCCAGACCCGCGCCTCGGGGATGCCCGGAATGACCGCGATCTCCTGCTCCTGCTGGGTATAGGGAACGCGCTCGACGCCGGCGCAGGCGGCAAGCAGTACCGCGCAAAGCGCAAGGCCGGCCAGCAGCCGCAGGCCGGAAAGGCCGGCTCCTACGCAACGAAACATACGAAAATTCCCACCCGATCCCCGAACCGATCACACCAAGGACGGATTTGCGGCAGCTTAAAGGGCGCTACGCGCGTTTTGTCAGCATTAATGCCGGATTAACGCGGCTGTGGCGCCGAGGCATCTATTGACGGACTTAGAGGTCGGTCCGCACCGCCCAAAGCTCCGGAAAGAAGGAGTGATCGAGCGCCGATTTGAGGAAGGCGACACCGCTGGAACCGCCGGTGCCGCGCTTGAAGCCGATGATGCGCTCCACCGTCTTCATGTGGCGGAAGCGCCATTGCTGGAACCAGTCCTCCAGATCGACGAGTTCCTCGGCGAGTTCGTACAAATCGAAATAGGTCTGCGAATTGCGATAGACCTCGAGCCAAGCCCGGCGCACCGCGTCGCTCGGCACATGCCGGACCGAGAAGTCGCGATCCACCACCGCGTCGGGAACGGCAAAGCCGCGCCGCTTCAAGAGCATCAGCGCCTCGTCATAGAGGCTCGGCGCATCGAGCGCCGCCTTCAGCCGGGCATGGGTCTCGGCGTTATGCCGGTGCGGCAGGAGCATCTTCGGATCCTTGGCGCCGAGACGGAATTCGACCATGCGGTACTGGAAGGACTGGAAGCCGGAGGATTGCCCGAGCGCATTGCGGAATTCCAGATAATCCGACGGCGTCATGGTCGACAGCACGTCCCAGGCCCGGATCATCTGTTCGAGGATGCGGGTCATCCGCGCCATTGACTTGAAGGCCGGCGGCAGCTCGTCCTTTCTGATATTGGCGATCGCGGCGTCGAGTTCATGCGCCATCAGGTTGAGCCACAATTCGTGGACATGATGGATGATGATGAACAGATGCTCGTCGTGCTTGTCGGTCAGCGGCCGCTTGGCGGCGAAGAGAGTATCGAGCTGCAGATAGTCGCCATAGGTCATCTGCCCGGCGAGATCGACATGGATGTCGTCGCCGATGCGGCTTTTGGGCGGTGATTGATTTTCGGCCACGGTGTGCTGCCTTCGATTGTTTGCGGTTCGCTTCGAAATTTGGTCCAGTGCGTTTCGGACGCAACCTAGACATCCGTCCCTTCCCGTGAAAGCAAGAATCCAGCCGGTCTGGGTCCCCGCTTTTGCCGGGAGCAGCGGAGAAACCCTGCAAACTGCCATGCCGCTCGACCTGACCGCCGAATTCTCCCGCTTCCGCAATGCCGATCCGGATCGCTTGCATTTCGCCGCGCACAGCCATGCCTATTGGCCGGATGCAACCCGCTCGGCGCAAATTCAACTCTGGGACGACGCGGCGCGCCTGGTCGACGAAAAATGGACCAAGGTCATGGGCGAGGTCTGGCCCGCAGTGGCGCGCGGGATCGCGCATCACCTGAAGCTGCCGGACCCCGCGACTCTCGTGTCCGCGGTCAATACCCACGAATTCGTCAACCGCCTGATCTCGGCGCTGCCGGTCGGCCGCGTGCCGGTGATCGTGACCACCGACGGCGAGTTTCATTCCTTCAAGCGCCAGACCGAGCGGCTGGCCGAGGACAAGCTGATCGAACTCGTTGCGGTGCCGACCGAGCCGTTCGACAGCTTGCCGGCGAGGATCTTCGAACGGGTGAAGTCGCATGGGCCCGACATGGTGTTCGTCAGTCAGGTCTTTTTCAACTCCGGCTATGCCCTGCCGGATCTCGATGCGCTGGTCGATGCGGTGACGGCGCCGGAACGCCTCGTCGTGATCGACGGCTATCACGCCTTTCTCGCGCTGCCGGTCGATCTGTCCCGCATTGCGGATCGCGCCTTCTATCTTGGCGGCGGCTACAAATATGCGATGGCCGGCGAAGGCGCCTGCTTCATGCATTGTCCGCCGGGCTTTGCGCCGCGGCCGCGTAACACCGGCTGGTATGCGAGCTTCGCCACATTGTCCGGCCCGCAGGATCGCGTCCGCTATGCGACCGACGGACAGCGTTTCATGGGCGCGACCTTCGATCCGAGCGGGCTCTATCGCATGCGTGCATCGCTCGACTGGATGGCCGCGCATAATCTGGATGCTGCCGCCATCCACGCGCATGTGATCGCGCTGCAGGAGATGTTCCTCGCCGGCATTGCAAGCCAGCCCCTTGGCCTGTTCGATCCGGCCAATCTCGTCGTGCCGGCGCAGGAGATGTCGCGCGGCAATTTTCTCACCTTCGATCACCCCGACGCAGCCGCATGGAAAGATCGGCTGAAGCAAAACAACATCGTGGTCGATGTGCGCGACACGCGGCTGCGCGTCGGCTTCGGCCTGTACCACAATGCGGACGACGTTGCGCGATTGCTGCAGCGCCTGCGCACGCTTTGATGCTTGACGAAATCGCGCTGCGATGCGCTCAATCCCGGCCCAATCCGAAGCGCCGATAGTCCGGGGTACGAAACATGGCGAAAGCCCGCAAAGTCATCATCACCTGCGCCGTCACCGGCTCGATCCATACGCCATCGATGTCGCCGCATCTGCCGGTCACCGCCGAAGAGATCGCGGATGCCGCAATCGGCGCGGCAGAAGCCGGCGCCGCGATCGTGCATCTGCATGCGCGCAATCCGCAGGACGGCCGTCCCGACCAGACGCCGGAGGCCTTCGCACCGTTCCTGAAGGTCATCAAGCAGCGCTCTAATGTGGTGGTGAACATAACCACTGGCGGCGCACCGACCATGGCGATCGAGGAGCGCGTGCGTCCGGCCGCGACCTTCAAGCCGGAGGTCGCCTCCCTCAATATGGGCACGATGAATTTCGGGCTCTATCCGATGATCCCGCGCTACAAGGGCCAGTTCAAGCACGACTGGGAGGAGCCGTATCTCGAAGGCTCGCGCAAGGGCATGTTCAAGAATACCTTTGCCGATATCGAATACATCCTCACCACCTGCGCCGAGAACGGCACGAGATTCGAGGTTGAATGCTATGACATCGGCCATCTTTATACGCTGAAGCATTTCCTCGACCGCGGCGTGATCAAGGCGCCGGTCTTCGTCCAATCCGTGTTCGGCATCCTCGGCGGCATCGGTGCGCATCCGGAAGACATCATGCAGATGAAACGCACCGCGGACCGCCTGCTTGGCGACAATTATCACTGGTCGGTGCTGGGCGCGGGCGCCAACCAGATGCGGGTCGCCGCGATCGCGGCCGCGATGGGCGGCAATGTCCGCGTGGGACTCGAGGATTCGCTCTGGGTCGGGCCGGGCAAACTCGCCGAGAGCAATGCCGCGCAGGTCACCCAGGTGCGCAAAATCCTGGAAGGGCTCGGGCTCGAAATCGCGTCTCCGGACGACGCGCGCGAAATTCTCGAACTCAAGGGCGGCGACAAGGTCGCGTTCTGACCACACATCCCGCCTCACTGTCCAATGGGAATGGGTCCGCGCGGCCGTCGCCACGCGGATCGTCACGGTGTCTCGCCATCGGCGCATTGAGCCCTTAAGAAGGGCGAATGCATCAAGATACTCCCCTTATTTCTACTCTCGTCACTGGTCTGGTCCTCGCCTTCATCTTTGGTGCGGTGGCCCAGCGCATCCGCATTTCGCCGCTGGTCGGCTATCTCCTCGCCGGCATTCTGATCGGGCCGTTCACGCCCGGATATGTGGCGGACCAGAAGATCGCCGATCAGCTCGCCGAAATCGGCATCATCCTGCTGATGTTTGGTGTCGGCCTGCATTTCTCGCTCGACGATCTGCTCAAGGTAAAGGCCATCGCGATTCCAGGCGCGATCGTGCAGATCGCGGTCGCAACGGGGCTCGGTATGGGGCTCGCCCATCTGATGGGCTGGCCGGTAGCCGCGGGGCTGGTCTTCGGTCTCGCTCTGTCAGTCGCATCCACTGTCGTGCTGTTGCGCGCGCTCCAGGAGCGCCGTCTGGTCGAGACCGAGCGCGGCCGCATCGCGGTCGGGTGGCTGATTGTCGAAGACATCGCCATGGTTCTGGCGCTGGTCCTGCTTCCGGTACTAGCGGATACCTTGAAGAGCGGCGGGCAAAGCCTGACCTGGGAGCAATTACTGTGGCCGCTCGTATTCACGCTCACCAAGGTGACGACTTTCGTGGTGATCATGCTGTTCGTCGGCCGCCGCGTGATCCCTTGGGTCATGCATTGGGTTGCGCATACCGGCTCACGTGAATTGTTCCGGCTGGCGGTTCTGGCAATCGCGCTTGGCGTCGCCTTCGGTGCCGCCATGCTGTTCGACGTGTCCTTCGCGCTTGGTGCATTCTTCGCCGGCATGATCCTGGCCGAATCCGAATTGTCGCAGCGCGCTGCGCAGGAGACGTTGCCGCTGCGCGACGCTTTCGCGGTGCTGTTCTTCGTATCGGTCGGCATGCTGGTCGATCCGATGATCGTGGTGCGCGAGTGGCTGCCGGTGCTGGCGACCCTGATGATCATCTTGCTGGGGAAGTCGATCGCGGCGTATCTGATCGTTCGGCTGTTCCGCTATCCTTCCTCCACGGCGATGACGATTTCGGCCAGCCTCGCGCAGATCGGCGAATTCTCGTTTATCCTGGCCGGCCTCGGCGTGACGCTGGCGCTGTTGCCGCCAGATGCGCGCGACCTGATTCTGGCCGGCGCGATCCTGTCGATTCTGCTCAATCCGCTCTTCTTCGCCATGCTCGACCGCTATCTCGCGAGGGAGAAGCCCGGGGTGAAAGAGGAGGACGAGGCCCGCAGGCGCGCCACCCGCGAGCCAATCCCGCAGACCCGGCTTGCCGACCATGTTGTGCTGCTGGGCTATGGCCGCGTCGGACAGTTCGTCGCGCCACGGGTGATCGAGGCAGGACTACCGCTACTCGTCATCGATACCGATGCAGAGGCGCTCAAGGGCCTGAATGGCGAGCGGGTCGAGACGCTTCGCGGCAATGTCATGAACAAGGATGTGCTTGCTGCGGCCAACCTCGCGCATGCGCGCTGCCTTTTGGTCGCGGTCCCGGACGCCTTCGAGGGCGGTTTTGCGGCGGAGCTGGGCCGCAAAACCAATCCGGCGCTTCCCATCATCGCGCGCTCGCATTCCGAGGACGAGACCGCGCATTTGAAGAAGCACGGTGCAACCCAGGTCATCATGGCCGAACACGAGCTCGCCAAGGCCATGATCGCAGCTATTCCGCGGGACACCGAGGCACCTGCACCATAGCAAACGCCGGGAGCCGACGGACCGGTGACGGACAGCGTCGTGCCGAACGATCAGCCGGCCTGATCGGCCGCGCGACGCACGCACATTTTTATTGCGCTGCAGCGTCGAGCCGTTACCAAAGGGTGCGGAGAAACATCACGGATGGCGGCGCTCGAATCGATCAACATTGCGATCCTGCTCGGATCGGTGCTGGTGCTCACCGGCATCCTGTCGAGCCTGCTCGCCATGCGGTTCGGCGCCCCGCTGCTCTTGATCTTCCTGATGGTCGGGGTGCTGGCGGGCGAATCCGGTCCCGGCGGCATCCGTTTCGACAATGTCGCGCTGACCTACACCGTAGGCTCGGTGGCGCTGGCGCTGATCCTGTTCGACGGCGGCCTTCGCACGCGATTTGCCGCCTTTCGCTCGGTGCTGGCGCCAGCTGGGACGCTTGCAACGCTTGGCGTGCTCATCACCGCCGCCGCGACCGCCCCCGCCGCCCATTATCTCCTCGGTCTCGGCTGGACCGAGTCGCTCCTGGTCGGCGCCGTGGTGGCCTCAACCGACGCTGCAGCCGTGTTCTTCCTGATGCATTCGCGCGGACTGCGGCTGCGCGCGCGGGTCGGCTCAACCATCGAAATCGAATCCGGCACCAACGACCCGTTCGCGATCTTCCTGACGATCGTTCTCATCGAAATGCTGCTGCAGGGAACGAAGTCGACTCTGGAATTCTCGCTGTTTCTGGTCCGCCAGGGGCTGATCGGCGTAGTGGTCGGAATTGCAGGCGGGTATTTGATTACAGCGATGCTGAACCGGGTCAACCTGCCCCAGGGTCTGCACGCGCCATTCGCCGCAACCGGAGCGCTGGTGACCTTCGCCATCGCCGCCGTCGCCGACGGCTCCGGATTCCTCGCAGTCTATCTCGCCGGCCTCGTGGTCGGCAATCAGGTCAAGCGCGCGCACAGCGCCCTTATCGGTTTCCTCGACGCTGCCACCTGGCTCGGCCAGATCGTGATGTTCGTGCTGCTCGGGCTTCTGGCCTGGCCGGCGTCGCTGCCGGACCGGGTGCTGCCGGCGCTGGCGATCGCGGCGACGCTGATCCTTGTGGCACGCCCGATTGCGGTGTTCCTGTGTCTGACGCCGTTCAAGTTCAGCGTCCGCGAAATGACGTTCATTTCCTGGGTCGGTCTGCGCGGCGCGGTCGGGATATTCCTTGCGTCGATTCCGCTGCTAGTCGGGCTGCCGAACAGCCAGCTTTATTTCGATGTCGGCTTTGTCGTCGTCGTGGTGTCGCTCCTGGTGCAAGGCTGGAGCGTTCCCTTCGTCGCGCGCAAAATGCGCATCGCCAAACGGCGGTCGGACATGTCGCGGCCGCGCATCGAGCTCGATCTGCCGGGGCAGCGCACGCAGGAGCTGGTCGGCTATCCGGTTACGCCCGGCAGTCCCTATCTGCGCGGCGGTATTCTGCCAGGCTGGGCAAAGCTCGCGCTCGTGGTTCGCGACGAAAGGGTGATGACGCCCGAAGAGGCCCGCGGGCTGCACGAGGGCGACCATGTCTATTTGCTGGCGCCGCAGGAAAAGGCGTCCGCGCTCGACCGCTTCTTTGCCAATCTGCCGACGCCGTCCTCGCCCGATCCCGAACTGCTGGGCGACTTTTTCGTCACCGGCGACACCACGCTCGGAGCGCTGGCGGAAATTTACGGCATTACGGTCGAGCCCGATCAGCAGGGCATGACGGTCGCCGAATTGTTCGCCAAGCGGCTCAGCCGCAAGCCGCATGCCGGCGACAAGATCCGCCTTGGTGAAGTGTCGCTGGTCGTCCACCGGGTCAAGGACGAGACTGCGCTGACCGTCGGACTGCAACTCGCCGAAGAAGATCCAACGCCGTGGTATGAGCGGCTGCGCAAGCGGCTGCGCCGCATGCTGGATTGATAGCTGGCGGCCGTCAGTTCGTCTCAAACAGCCGCGTCACCAGCCGACGCGCCAGCACCGAGGCGACTCGGCGCCGGTAATGGCCGGGCGTAAACGTGGTCTTCATCGCCATTACCTGGTCGCGAACCAGATCGTCGAGCCCCTTGTAGAAGCTCTCGTCCAGCTTCTTGCCGCACAGTTCCTGCGTGCCGGTGAGCAAGACCGGACGCGGATTGGTGCCGGTGAAGGCGACGCGCAGATCGGCGAGCGTGTCCCCCTCGCGCTTCAGCGCCACCGCGACGCCCGCCACCGGATATTCGATCGAGCGGCGGATGCGGATCTTGTCATAGGCCGAGCGCAGGCCCGGCGTATTTTTCGCGCGCACCGCAGTGACGATCTCGCCCTTGCGCAATGCAAGAAAGAACTTGCCGTCGCCTTGCGTTTCGGTGACGGGAATGTCCTGCCGCGCGAAGCCGATATAGATCGCGTTCAGCGGCACGGTGCGCCGCCCTTCCGGTCCCGCAAGATCGACCTCGGCGCCGAGCGTGAGGAAGGCCGGCGCAAGATCGCCCGAGAAGGTCGCAAAGCACACGCCGCGGCTTTTTGGCGCGACATGGCACATGGTGCCGGTGGTTTTCAGGCAATGGTCGTTGGCGCCGCGCCACCATTCGCTCTGATTGTAATAGATGCAGCGGGTATCGAGGCACAGATTGCCACCGACCGTACCCATGATGCGATGGGCCGGCCCTGCAATCTCATGCGCGGCCTGCGCGATCACCGGATAATGCTTTCGTACATCCGGCTGCCCGGACAGTTCGGCGAGCGTCACCGACGCGCCGACTTCGATCGTGTTCGCGTCGGCCTTGATGGTCCGCAGCTCCGCGACCTTGTTCATCTCGATCAGGGTGGAAGGCGCGACAATGCCGCGGCGGATATTCACGGTGAGATCGGTGCCGCCGCCGAGCGGGCGCGAGTCCGGATGAGCGGACCGCGCCTTGAGGGCCTCGTCAAGCGTGGTCGGACGAAGCAAATCGAATTGCGGGAGCGCATCCATTACTCAGCTTCCGTTCTTTTTGCGGCGCGCCTCGGCACGCTTCCTTTTCTCGATCGCCTCGTAGACGCGGTCCGGTGTCATCGGCAGATCGTTGAAGCGAATGCCGATGGCGTCATGGATGGCGTTGGTCAGCGCCGGCAGGAACGCCGCGAGCGAACCCTCGCCCGCTTCCTTGGCGCCGAACGGGCCGTGCGGATCATTGCTTTCGACGATGAAGGTTTCCATCGGCGGCGAATCCTGGATGGTCGGCACCCGATAATCCAGCATGTTGCCGGTGACCATCAGGCCGTCGTGATAGCCGACCTCTTCGCTCATCGCCTGGCCCATGCCCATCCAGACCGAGCCCTGTACCTGCCCCTCGACGCTGAGGCGGTTCAGCGCCTTGCCGCAGTCATGCGCGACCCAGACCTTGTCGACGGTGACGACTCCGGTTTCCTCGTCGACGGTGACCTCGACAACCTGAGCAGAATAGCTGTAGCCCATGGTGCCGCCGATGGCCGCGCCGCGATATTTCTTGCCGCCATGCGATTCAGGGATCGTCGAGTAATTGCCGGTGACGGTGATGGTGCCGGAATCCTTCAGCGCCTCCATCACCACCTCGTCGAAGGTCGCGCCCTTGTCCTGCGCGCCGGCGCGATAGACCTCGCCAAGGCATTCGATGTCTTCGGGCTTGGCGTCGAGCTTGCGCGCGGCGGCCTTGATGAACAGCGCCTTGAGATTGCGCGCGGCATCGATTGCGGCATTGCCGACCATGAAGGTGACGCGCGACGAGTAGGAGCCATTGTCCTTCGGCACTACCTCGCTATCGCCAGTGACGACGCGCACACGCGACATGTCGAGGCCGAGCACTTCAGCAACCGCCTGCACCAGAATGGTGGACGAACCCTGGCCGATATCGGCGGCACCCGAGAGCACCACCAGAGAGCCGTCGAAATCGACCTTGATCTTCACCGTGGCATGCGGCTCGCCGGTCCAGTTCACCGGCTTGGACGCACCCGAAATATAGTGCGAGCAGGCCATGCCCAAACCTTTTTTCAGATGGCCTTTCTGCGGGCTGCCGCCATTGTTCATCCTGCCCTTGCGCACTTTCCATTCGCTTGCCTGTTCGACCAGATCGAGGCATTCGGGCAGGCCGTAGGAATTCACCATCAGGTCGTTGTCGGTGAAGGTCGGTGCCTGGAGGAGATTCGCGCGCCGCACCGCGAACGGGTCGATGCCCATCTCATGCGCCATCTGGTCGAGCAGGCTCTCGAAGGCGAAGCGCACGTCGACCGTGCCGTGGCCGCGGAACGCGCCACAGGGCGGCGTGTTGGTGAGGACGCGCTTGCCGACATATTTGACATTCTTTAGATCGTAGATCGCGTAGAGCATCGAGCCGGCGTAAAGAATCGTCACCACGCCGTAGCCCGAATGCGCGCCGCCGCGCTGGATCGCCTCGCATTCGACGCCGGTAATGCGGCCGTCCTTCTTCATGCCGATCTTCAGCTTGATATCGGTCTCCGGCCGTCCGCGATGGGTGATGAAGGTCTCCTCGCGGTTGACGACGGTGCGCACCGCGCCGCCGGTCTTGCGGGCAAGGAGCGCGGTGATCAGCTCGACATTCAGCGTCTCGGTGCGGCATCCGAAGCCGCCACCGACATGCGGCTTGACCACGCGGATGCGCGACATATCCATGTCGAGGATGTCGGACAGCATCAGGTGCACGTAATAGGGCACCTGGGTCGAGGCATGCACGGTAATGCGGTCGCGCACCGCATCGTAATCGGCGATTGCGGCATGCATTTCCATCTGCACCTGGCAGACTTCCGGACAGTTATAGACACCCTCGCGCACGAGATCGGCGTCGGCGAAGGCCTGCTCGACATTGCCGAGTTCGAAGAACACGTCGCGTTCGAGATTGCCGGGCTTCTTGTCGTGCAGTTGGACGGCATCGGGCGCCATCGCATCTTGCGAGGTGTAATAGGCGGGCAGTTCGCGCACCGTCATTCTGATACGACGGACGGCCTCGCGGGCCGCGGCGTCGTCGACCGCTGCAACCGCCGCAACCGGCTCGCCACGATAGCGCACGCGGTCACGCGCCAGGGGATGCTCGCTGCGCGCGATCGGCAGCACGCCGAAGGTCTTGTCGCAGTCGGCGCCGGTGACGATCGCCTTCACGCCGGGGACTTTCAGCGCATCGGAAATATCGACGTCGAGAATTTCGGCATGCGAATAGGGCGAGCGATAGATGCGGCCCGCGAGCATGTTGGGGCTAAGAATGTCCGCTGTGTATTTGGCGCGGCCGGACACTTTCTCCGGGCCGTCCACCAGCGGCACATAGTCGCCGATATTGCGGGCGGGAACGACGCCATGGGCGAGCGCATCGCGCGCGCGAACCGGCTTGTTCATGGCGCGACCCCTTCCGCCTGCAGGCCAGCGGCATATTTCACCGCCTCGATGATCTTCACATACCCGGTGCAGCGGCAGATATTGCCGCCGAGCGCATCGAGGATTTCGTGGTCGGTCGGATTCGGATTGGCGCGGAGAAGGCCGACCGAGGCCATGATAAAGCCGGGCGTGCAATAGCCGCATTGCGAACCGAGCTTTTCGTGGAAGCCGCGCTGCACCGCCGAGAGCTGGCCGTCCTGGCCGAGGGATTCGACTGTGTCGACCTTGCAGCCCGCAACGCTAGCGGCAAGCGTCAGGCAGGACAGAATCGGCTTGTCGTTGACCAGCACCGTGCAGGCGCCGCATTCGCCACCGTCGCAGCCGGTCTTGGTCCCGGTGAGGCCTGCGACCTCGCGCAGATAATCGAGCAGCAGCAGATTGTCGGGGACCGCGTCCACGCGCTTGCGGTCGTTGAGCACAAGCTCGAGCAGTCTCGCCATACCTGTGTGTCCCGGATGCGTTTCCTATTGCGGCCGGTTGATCCGGCACGCTCTCTTTTTGAATTGTTACAGTCTAATAGTTTGACCCCCAACCATGCAATCCGAAGGGCCGGAACCGGGAATCGCTGGCCACTTTTTTCAGAAGTGCGATTTCGTCACGCTTGCGCGTTTCGCGCGCAGGCGAGAGTGCGATTTGGTCGCGCCCGCCGGTTTCTGTTTACGTGGAACCGCTTCAGTCGGGCGTCTTGAACTTTGCGACCACATCCTGCGGGATCGGCTTGGTCTTGAGCTGGCCTTTCTCATCGAGCGAGGCCCAGACGCGGGTTTCGGACCCGTCGACCGCGAGTTGCCCATCGACGAAAATGCGGTGGCAGACCTCGAAGCTGGAGCGGCGGATCTCGCCGACCCAGGAATGCATCTCGACCGTGTCGCCGAATTTCGCCGGCACCATGAATTTGGCGCGGGCGTCGACCAGCGGCACGCCGAGGATGTCGAAGGTCCTGGCCATCTCGTGCGGCTTGACGCCCAGCGCCGCCTCGAACAGGTGCCAGCTCGCGGTGTCGAAAAACTCGAAAAAGCGGCTGTTGAAGACGATGCCGGCCGGGTCGCAATAGGCCCAGTCGATGTGGAAATGCCGCTTGTTGACGAAGTCGCCCACGAAACAATGCCCCCGGTTGGAATTTTGCGTCTTCGATGCCGCAGCAGGTGTGGCTGTGTCAAATCTCTCCGTCAGTGGAAATTACGCCCTTTCGGCATCACCTTGTGCATGGCGATCAGGTCCTCAGCCAGTTCCGGCTGTTCGCGCAGCAGGCGCACCAGCGCGTCGCCGCGGCGCGGATGCGCGCCTTTGGAGAGATTCTTGGCCGAGCGGTTGCCGGGCTCGGGCCGCTTCACCTCATCGCAGCGGGCGAGCGATTCGATCGAGGCGCCATGCTCCGAAAGGCGGCCGAGTAGCGGCGTGAGATCGTCGATCCGCTCCGCCACCACATGGATCACGCCCTTCTCGTTTTGCAGCCGGCCGGTAACGCCGACCAGCCGCGCGCCGAGCACCACCGGACGGAAGGTCTCGAAGGTCTTCGGCCAGACGATGGTGTTGGCGATGCCGGTCTCGTCCTCCAGCGTCATGAAGATCACGCCCTTGGCGGTGCCGGGCCGCTGCCGGATCAGCACGATGCCGGCAATGCTGACGCTGCCGCCGGACGCTGTGCGCGTCAGCGTCTCGTTACGCAGAATACCCCGCGCATCGAGATCGGGGCGCAGGAACGACACCGGATGCGCGCGCAGCGACAGCTTCAGATGCCGGTAATCCTCTACAACCTGTTCACCGGGCAGCATCGGGGGCAGCGCCACATCCGGCTCCATCTCCGGCATGGCGACGCGCGCGAACAGTGGCAAATCGTCCTTGTCGCCGGAGCGATGCAGCGCGCGGATCGCCCATAGCGCATCGCGGCGCGACAGCCCGAGCGAGCCGAAGGCATCGGCATTGGCAAGCGTCTCCAGCACGAAGGGACGCAAGCCGGTGCGCAGCCACAGATCGCGGATCGAATCGTAACCCGCGCCGCGCTTCTCCTCGATGATGCGGCCATCGGCCTCGGACAAGCCGCTGACCTGGCGCAGCCCGAGACGGAGCGCGTGGCTGGTGCGGATGTCATCTTTCATAGAGGCGTGGCGGGGGTGCAATCTCCGGTCCTCCCCGCGAAGGCTAGGATCCAGAACCAGGCATCCCGGATTTCCGTTTTCGCGGGAATGAGCGGCCTTCACTTCTGTTGAGTCAACGGGAAGCGCCTCCAGCGTGCAATCCCAGTCCGATGCATTCACATCCACCGCGCGCACCACAACACCGTGCTCCTGCGCGTCGCGTACGATCTGCGCCGGGGCGTAGAAGCCCATCGGCTGGCTGTTGAGGAGCGCCGCCGCGAAAACATCGGGGTAATGGCATTTCAGCCAGCACGAGGCATAGACCAGATTGGCGAAGCTCGCGGCGTGGCTTTCCGGAAAGCCGTATTCGCCAAAGCCCTTGATCTGCTCGAAGCAGCGCTCGGCGAAATCGCGCGCGTAGCCTTTCGCCACCATGCCCTCGATCATCTTCTTCTGGAACGTGCCGATGGTGCCGACCCGGCGGAACGTCGCCATCGCGCGGCGCAGCTTGTCGGCCTCAGCCGGCTTGAAGCCGGCGGCGACGATCGCGATCCGCATCGCCTGTTCCTGGAATAGCGGCACGCCGAGCGTCTTGCCGAGCACCTGTTCGAGTTCGTCGGCCGGCCAGGGCGGTGCCGGCGACGGATAGGTCACGAGATGCGGCGCCTCGCGCCGCTGCAGATAGGGATGCACCATCTTGCCCTGGATCGGGCCGGGCCGCACGATCGCGACCTCGATAACGAGGTCGTAGAATTTTTCCGGCTTCAGCCGCGGCAGCATCGACATCTGCGCGCGGCTTTCGATCTGGAACACGCCGACGGTGTCGGCGCGCCGGATCATCCGGTAGGTCGCATCGTCCTCGTCCTGGATCGAGAGATCGCGCGCCACATCGTAATGCACGCGCAAGAAATCGAAGGCGCGGCGCAGGCAGCTCAGCATGCCAAGTCCCAGCACATCGACCTTGAGCAGGCCGAGCGCGTCGAGATCGTCCTTGTCCCATTCGATGACGGTACGGTCCTCCATCGCCGCATTCTCGACCGGCACCACTTCGTCGAGCCGCGTCCGGGTGATGACGAAGCCGCCGACATGCTGCGACAGATGACGTGGGAAACCCTGCAATTCCTGCGTCAGTTGAAGCGTCATCTGCAGCCGCGGATCGGACGGATCGAGGCCGGCGCGGCGCACCTCCTTCTCGGCGATGCCGTCCATCGACCAGCCCCACAGCGTCGCGGCCAGGGCCGAGACCGTATCCTCCGACAGCCCGAAGGCCTTGCCGACCTCGCGCACCGCGCTGCGGCCGCGATAACAGATCACGGTGGCGGCAAGCCCGGCATGCTCGCGGCCGTATTTCTGGTAGATGTGCTGGATCACCTCCTCGCGCCGCTCATGCTCGAAATCGACGTCGATGTCGGGCGGCTCGCGCCGCTCGGCCGAGACGAAGCGTTCGAACAGGAGGTCGACGGTGTCGGGGCTGACATCGGTGATGCCGAGGCAATAGCAGATGATCGAATTCGCCGCAGATCCCCGGCCCTGGCACAGGATCGGTTCCGGCCGCGTGCGAGCAAAGCGGACGATGTCATGGACGGTGAGGAAGAACGGCGCATAGCCGAGTTCGCCGATCACCTGCAATTCATGATCGAGCGCGCGGCGCACCTTCGGCGAAGGCCCGCCCGGAAAGCGCCGCCTCATTCCGGCTTCGGCAAGGGCAATGAGTCGCTCCTGCGGCGTACCGTGCTGTGCTTCGTGCGGATAATCGTGCTGCATCTCGTCGAGCGAGAAATGACAACGGCCGAGCAGGATTTGCGTCTGCGCCAGCGCGTCCGGATAAAGCGCGAACAGGCGCGCCATTTCCTGCGGCGATTTCAGATGCCGCTCGGCATTGAGCGAAAGGCGGCGTCCGGCGCTATCCACGGTGACATGCTCGCGGATGCAGGTGACGATGTCCTGCAGCATGCGGCGTTCGGGGACATGATAGAGCACCTCGTTCACCGCAAGCAGCGGAACGGCATTGTCCTGCGCGATCTGTGCGAGTTTGCGCAGCCGCCGCGCATCGTCGCCGCGATAGAGAAAGCCGCCGGCAAGCCAGACCGAGCGCTTGGCGGCGCGCTGTACAAGTTTGGCGACCAGCGCAGACAGAGAAGCGGCATCGACGCGCTCAGGCGGCATCACGACGAGATTGAGCCCTTCTGCCTTTTCGAGAAGATCGTGCAGATTGAGGATGCAGTCGCCCTTTTCCGCCCGCCTTTTGCCGAGCGAGAGGAGCCGCGTCAGGTTGCCCCACGCCTTGCGATCGGAAGGATAGGCAAGGATGTCCGGCGTGCCGTCGGCGAAGACGAGCCGCGCGCCGACCGCGAGTTTTAGCCCGCGGTCCTTCGCAACCACATGCGCACGCACCACGCCCGCAACCGAATTGCGGTCGGCGATGCCGATCCCGGTATGGCCGAGCCGTATGGCCTGATCCACCAGCTCTTCCGGATGCGATGCGGCGCGCAGGAAGGAGAAATTGGTGGTGACGGCGAACTCGGCATAAGCCGGCGCGGTGCGCGGCTCGGCATGTTTGGAGTCATTCCGGCGCGCGGGAAAATCGAGCAAATCGCTCATGCGAAAATCCCGTGCAGGAACCAGCGTGGCGGGGCTCCGCCGGCCGCATAGATGCCTTCGCGATAGAGCCAGACCCGCGCACCCTGCCGCGTTTCGATCCGGAAATAGTCGCGGGCCAGCGCGTGGCCATTCTCGTCGCGCCACCATTGCATGGCGATGCGTTCCGGGCCTTCGGCATAAACGACGTCATGGGTGACGCGCCGCCATTTGAATTGCAACGGCGGGCCGTCCGGCACCTGCGCATTGGCCTCGATCGGCTCGGGACGCTCGAACAGCCGGATCGGCCGCGACGGAATCCGGCTGTCCTGTGCCAGATTTTCTTGCGTAAAGTCATGCGGCGCGGTTTGAGTCTGCTGCCGCAGATGCGCCGGCATAGCGACGCTTGCGTATTCCGGAATATGGGTGTCATGCTGGACCAGCCGCTGCACCCGGTCGGCACCGAAGCGTGCGATCAGCCGGTCGATCAGATGCGCGATCTCGCGCGCAGGATCGCCAGCGCCGAATCCGGTCTGCACCGGATCGAAATCTTCCACCGCAAGCGCGGACAGGCGGATTACATCGAAGCCGAAGCCCGGATCGGCCTCGTCGCCGATCACCGCCAGACGGTCGAGAAACAGGCGGCGGATGCGAGCCGGATCGCGCAAGGGTTCGGAGGTGCCAATCTCGACCCGCGCCACCTTGCCGTCGGCGCGAAACAGGGCGGCCTGCAGGCGGCGCGCGCCCTTGCCGTGCCGCTCCATCACATTGGCGAGCGTCTGCGCCAGATGGAACAGCGTGCCGAGCACATCCTCCTCGCGTCCGATGGGATCGGCGAAGCGCTGCTCGGCGAGGAAGGACGGCAGCGGCAGCCGCGGCGCGATCGGCTCGTCTTCCCGGCCCAGCGCCTGATCGATCCGCCGCACAAAGCCTTGCCCAAAACGGGCGGCAAGCGGCGCACGCGGCAGATCGATGACATCGCCGATGGTCTTGAGGCCGCTCTGCGCAAGAGGCGCGGCGATCTTCGGGTCAATGCGCAAAGCGGCAAGTGGGAGGGGAGCCAATGCGGAGAAGATAAGTTGCGTATCTCTCTCCTCCGCTCGTCCCCGCGAAGGCGGGGACCCAGAGTCGCGCATGAAAGTGCTTCCGCAAGATTCTGGATTCCCGCTTTCGCGGGAATGAGCGGAGTTTGTGGCTAGTCCATCGACAGAGGCCGAGACACCATATCGTGCCAGCGCCCACGCACATCCCGGCGTATCGGCAATCGCGGCGCGCGCATGAAAGCCCTGCGCCGCAAGCCTGCGGATCAGGTCGCGGCGCAGCGCGTCCTCGCCGCCGAACAGATGTGCGCAGCCGCTGATGTCGAGAAACAGGCCATCCGGCGGATCGAGCCCGATCAGCGGGGTGTAGCGGTCGCACCAGTCGGCGATATGCTCGAGCATCGTTGCGTCGGCTTTCGCATCCGCATCGATGGCCGCAAGCTGCGGATACATCGCGCGCGCATCGGCAAGCGACATGCCGGCGCGCAGGCCAAGCCGCGCCGCATCGTCGTTCAGCGCAGCGATCTGCCGCGCCGAGCGCACCGTGGTCACGACAGCGAGCGGCTGGCCGCCTAGGTCAGGCGATTGCCGCGTCAGCCGGTCGGTCGAAAGCCGGCGCAGCCACAGCGACAGGATCCGTTTCGACGAAGGCGCACTCATGATGACTCCACGCAACACGAAAGGCGCCGCAGGAGCCGCGCCTGTTCTTCACCAGAGAGAGTTGGAAGGCCGTCATGCCGAGGCCGCCGAAAGGATCGCGCTCGCCGCCAAGCGCCGCAACGTCCCAGCGCGTCGCTGCCGCACTTGGCTGCGATGACGCGCGATGCCGCAGCAACAGGCCGAGCCCGGCCGCGTTGCGCGCGGCCAGCGACAAACGGCGGGTCGCCGTCAGGTCCGCCGTATCATCCGGCATTTCGGCGATGACAGCAGAGACCGCGCGGCACTTCAGCGCCTCCTCCATCGCGAACAATGCATCGATGGGACGGCGCGCGCGAAGCACCAGCAGCCGCCGCACCGGCAGACCGAACAAGCCGAGCCCGATGCCGTAGGGCGCACCGGCCTCGAACCGGGCCATATCGGTCTGGATCAGCAAGGTCTCACGGCCACCGGCCCCCGCCCTGCCGGCGGCCTTGTACGCAAGGGCCGCGATGGCCAAGACAAAGCCCGTAGCGGCCCCCAGATGGATGGGGGCGGCGGGCGCGATATCATGCAGGGCGCCGCGGGCCAGCCCGCCGCGCAGAAACCCATCCACACGCCTCAGGCCGAGCGGAAGCGGCGCATGATCGGATTGATAATGCTGGGCATTTTCTATCTCCTGCCGGAGACGCGCGAGCGCCTCCGGGGCCTGCGCACCGGCCATCAGCGCATTCATGAGCGCATCCTTGGGCCCGTTCGGGCTCTGCTATGTTCGCTATTTGTTCTTATTGATTCCGGGCTTCGACCGCCCTGTCAAGCGGCCGTTTGCGAGGGTGTCCTGGTATCGATCAGTTCCCGCAGCGGCGCCTGAAGCTCATACTCAAATCCCTCCGGGTCGTAGCGCACCTCGCTCTTGCCCGCCATGTCGCGGGGCGCGATCCGCCGCACCAGCAATTCGCCGAAGCCCCTGCGCGCCGGCGATTCCACGACGGGGCCGCCGCTCTCCTTCCAGTGCAGATGAAACAGCGGGTCGCCGCCGAGATTGTCGATACGCCATTGCAGATTGACGCGCCCCTCCGGCACCGACAGCGCACCATGCTTTGCGGCATTGGTCGCGAGCTCATAGAGTAGAAGCGCAAAGGTCTGCGCCGAGCGCGCGCGCAGCGCAATGTCGGGCCCTTCCATTTCGATCCGGCCGGCAAAGGGCAGAATGTCCTCGGAGACAAGGCTGCGCAGGCTGACGCTTTTCCAGTCGCTTGCGGTGAGGATCGACATCGCCTTGGCCAGCGCCTGCAGGCGGCCCTCGCATGTGCGCTGGATTTCGGTGAGGCTGAGCCCCGGCGTGAAGCTCAGGCGCACCACCGCCTGCGCCACTGCCATCACGTTGCGGACGCGGTGATTGAGTTCGTGGATCAGTACTTTCAGCCGGTCTTCGGCAGATTTACGCGAGGCCACTTCGTCCGACAGGATCGCCGCGCGATTGAGAATGAAGCCAATCAGGAACACGGCGCCGAGCGTCATCGCGATGCCGGTCCCCGCAAACCATAGCCCGCGCCAGAAGCCCTCGCGCTGCAGATCGCGCGGCACCGCATAAACGAATTTCAATTCGCCCTGGCCGAAATCCATGCTCCGCTCGAACAGCGTGCGGCGCGGCTCGTTGTCGGTGGCAATATCGGACGGCAAAATGAAGAGCGGCGCGCTCACCCCCTGACTCGAGATAGTAATTGCCGCGCCAGCCGGGACCCTAGCGCTTGCAAGCGCAGACCGGAATAATTCATCGATCTTGAAACTGAAGGCCATCACGCCCAGAAAGCGGTCGGCTTCGTCGAAGATCGGCGCATACAGCAGCAGCGATTCCGCGTCCTGCGCTTGCGGGAGCCTCAGCGGCGGGATGCGCGTCACCTCGTGCGATTGCTTGGCGGCGAGAATGGCGCGCAACCTCTCCGGAACCGATCCGGCATCGATCCCTATCGCGAATCGGTTTCGCTCCGGCGCGATATCGATCACGGGAAATAGCGGCCGGTCGAGCGTCTTTAGATCGATCGGCCGTCCGTCCGCTGACCGCAGCGTCGGATCGGGCGCATCCGACGCGCGCAACACCTGCTCGATCTCGGCCGCTTGCACGGGCGCGACCTCGGGCAACCAGCCGACGAAAGCGAGATCGGGCGCGAGCCCGATCGCGCGCGTGCCGAAGCTACCAAGCGGCGCAGGCGTGGATAGCGGCGGCGGCAGGAAGAAGCGCGACACCGTCTTTGCCAGATTGACCCGCTCCAGCAGATATTCACTGACAGCCGCGAAATTCGCATCCACGATCTCGCCAATGCGCAGCCGCTCCAGCGCCCGGAACTGGCGCGATTCCTCGCGCGCGACGTAAATCGAGAGCAGGATGCCGGCGGCTGCCAGCAAGGTCAGCAGGGCCTGAGACATCGCCCGCTGCGGCAATTTGGATCGCTCGCGCAATTGCATGAGGTGGATGGCCCCGGCATCAAGATAGGACGTTCCTGCCGGAGCCAGAAAGCGCAAATTTGGCGGAACCGTCCAGACAAAGATTGGTTAGCTGTCCTGCTTCGTAAAGGAATGCCTGCGCGGATGAGCCATGCGGTCGAACAGGTCGTCGAAACCGACATTCCGGCACGTCTCGACCGCCTGCCATGGAGTCGGTTCCACACCCTTGTGGTCGCCGCCCTCGGCATCACCTGGATTTTCGACGGCCTCGAAGTCACGCTAGCAGGCGCGCTTGCGGGCGCGCTGCGGGAAAGCCCGGTCCTGCAATTCTCCAGCACCGATATCGGAATTGTCGGCAGCGCCTATCTCGCAGGCGCCGTCATCGGCGCATTGTTCTTCGGCTGGCTGACCGACCGGTTCGGCCGCAAGAAGCTGTTCTTCATCACGGTTGCGGTTTACCTGGTCGCGACCGGAGCGACCGCCTTCACCTGGAACCTCTGGACCTTCGCGCTATGCCGCTTCCTCACCGGCGCGGGCATCGGCGGCGAATATGCCGCGATCAATTCCACGATCCAGGAGCTGATTCCGGCGCGGGTGCGCGGCTGGACCGATCTCGTGATCAACGGCAGCTTCTGGATCGGGGCTGCGATCGGCGCGGCGGGGTCGATCGTGCTGCTCAATCCGAATGTCATCGATCCCGAGACCGGCTGGCGGCTCGCCTTCCTGATCGGCGGCGGGCTCGGCCTCATCATTTTCTTCATGCGGATGTGGCTTCCGGAAAGCCCGCGCTGGCTGATGACGCATGGCCGCGCCGCGGAAGCCGAGCACATCGTCGCCGGCATCGAGGCGCGAATTCCCGGTTATGTACGGCCCGCCGAGCCGCTGCCGCGCATCAGGTTGCAGTCGCGCTCGCACACCCCGCTGATCGAGGCGGCGCGCACGCTGTTCGTCGTGCATCGCAACCGCGCCGGTGTCGGCCTCACCTTGATGGCGGCGCAGGCCTTCTTCTACAACGCGATCTTCTTCACCTATGCGCTGGTACTGACCGACTTCTTCGGCATCGCCGCCCATCAGGTCGGCTGGTACATCCTGCCCTTCGCCGCCGGCAATTTCCTCGGACCGGTGCTGCTCGGGCGGCTGTTCGATACTGTCGGTCGGCGGCCGATGATCTTCTTCACCTATCTTGTCTCCGGCCTCCTGCTTGCGGTCACCGGCTGGCTGTTCATGAAAGGTTATCTGACCGCCACCTCGCAAACCGTTGCCTGGATGATCATCTTCTTTTTCGCCTCAGCGGCCGCAAGCTCCGCCTATCTGACGGTGAGCGAAACCTTCCCCCTGGAAATCCGCGCACTCGCCATCGCCATTTTCTACGCGATCGGTACCGGCATCGGCGGCGTCGCCGGCCCGCTGGTGTTCGGGATGCTGATCGAGACCGGTTCGCGTCCAACGGTGTTTATGGGCTATGCGTTTGCGGCCGGGCTGATGATCGCGGCGGCCGTGGTGGCGTTGCGCTACGGAGTTGCCGCAGAACGCAAGCCGCTGGAACAGGTTGCGCGCCCGCTCGCCAGCATCGACTGAGAGCGGCAATCCGGCGCTGGGCAAAATCCGCCTCCTCGCTTATGGTCGCGCGCCGGACTGAAACATGGGATCAGACGATGCGAGGTTTGCTTTGGAGCGCGCTGTCGTTCGCGCTCGTGTTCCAGGCGGGGTCGTCCGGCGCGCAGGCGCTCGACAAGGTCACCTTCGGCACCAATTGGGTGGCACAGGCCGAACATGGCGGCTTCTATCAGGCGCTCGCCGACGGCACCTACAGGAAATACGGGCTCGACGTGACGATCCTGCCTGGCGGGCCGAATGCCAACAACCGCATCCTGCTGCCTGTCGGCAAGATCGACTTCTACATGAGCGCGAACCTGTTGCAGGCCTTCGACGCCGTCGCGCAGAACATCCCGACCGTCGCCGTCGCCGCGAGCTTCCAGAAGGACCCGCAGGTGCTGATGGCGCATCCGGGCCAGGGCGTCGACAAGTTCGAGGATCTGAGGAAGCTGACCATCCTCGTCTCCAAGGAGGGCATGGCCGGCTATTATCAATGGCTGAAGAAGGATTACGGCTTCACCGACGCGCAGGTGCGGCCCTACACCTTCAACCCGCAGCCGTTCCTCGCCGACAAGAAAATGGCGATGCAGGGCTATGTCACGTCTGAGCCCTATGCGGTGGAAACGCAGGGCAAGTTCAAGCCGGTGATTTTCCTGCTCGCCGACCAGGGCTTCTCCACCTATTCGACCCTGATCGAGACGCGGCGCGATCTGGTCGAGAAGAGGCCCGACCTCGTGCAGCGCTTCGTCGATGCCTCCGCGATCGGCTGGGCCAATTATCTCTACGGCGACAACAAGGCCGCGAACGACCTCATCAAGAAGCACAATCCGGAAATGACCGACGCGCTGCTCGCCTATTCGGTCGACAAGATGAAGCAATACGGCATCGTGGATTCCGGCGACTCGGTGAAGCTCGGCATCGGCGCGATGACCGACGCGCGCGTCAAGGATTTCTTCGACAAGATGGTACGGTCGGGCGTGCTGAAGCCCGACCTCGACTATCGCAAGGCCTACACGCTGCGATTCGTGAACAAGGGCGTGGGCGTGGACTTGCGGCCGAAGTGAGGGCCTTCCCTCTCCCCGTTCTTACGGGGAGAGGGTGGCGAGCATCGAAGATGCGAGCCGGGTGAGGGGCATTTATCGACGTATCGGATCGTGGAAACTCCCCCTCACCTGACCTCATTCGCTTCGCGCGCAGTCAAGCTTGCGCAGACTGCGTAAACTTGTCTGCGCCGGTCGACCTCTCCCCGCAAGCGGGGGAAGGGTAAGAAAGAGCTGAATTGTGGAAGCACCGCCTTCGACATCCCCCATCGTCTCCCTCCGTGCTGTCGGCAAGACCTTCCCGAACGGCGTCACCGCGTTGCGCGATGCCAGCTTCTCCGTTCGCGAGCACGAATTCGTCTCGCTGCTCGGCCCATCCGGCTGTGGCAAGTCGACAGCGCTGCGCATTCTCGCCGGCTTGCTTGAGCCGACCACGGGCGACGTGACCTGGCACGGCGGCGCGGCACCGGACGGGTCGAAGGGCGAGATCGGCTTCGTGTTCCAGGAGCCGACGCTGATGCCGTGGACCAATGTCGCAGGCAATGTGTATCTGCCGCTGAAGCTTGCCGGCATCGGCCGCGAGGCCGCCATGCCGCGCATCCGCGAAGCCCTGACGCGGGTCGGCCTCGGCGCTTTCGAGAATGCCTATCCGCGAGAGCTGTCGGGCGGCATGAAGATGCGGGTGTCGATCGCCCGCGCATTGGTGACGCAGCCGAAGCTCCTTCTGATGGACGAACCGTTCGCAGCACTCGACGAGATCACCCGGTTCCGGCTCAACAACGATCTTCTGACGCTGTGGGCGGCCATGCGCCAGACCGCAATCTTCGTCACCCATTCGGTGTTCGAGTCGGTCTATCTGTCGAGCCGTATCATCGTGATGACGCAGCGGCCCGGCCGCGTGCATGCGCAGATCGCGGTGGACGCGCCCTATCCGCGCAGCGAGGCGTTCCGCACCTCGCCCGAATATGCCGCTTTGTGCCGCAAGGTCTCCGAAGCGCTGGCCGAGGCGATGGCGCAGGATTCGGGAGGGCGCGCGGCATGACCACGCGGCCGGCCACGCGCGCCGAGGAGGCGCTGGAGCGCACGCGGCGCGAGCGCATGCTGCGCGGTGCGCTGCCGCTTGTCGCGCTCGGCCTCGGCATTCTGGTCTGGGACCTTGTGGTGCGGATCAACGACATCCAGCCCTATGTGCTGCCGTCGCCCGGCCTCGTATTCCGCACGCTGATCGCCGACTGGGCGCTGCTGTGGGCCTCGCTTCTGGTGACGCTGACAGTGACGTTCCAGGCGCTACTGCTGGCTTTCATCGGCGGGGTTGCGCTGGCGATTGCCTTCAACAAGTCGCGGCTGGTCGAATATTCGTTCTACCCTTATGCGGTGATCCTGCAGGTCACGCCGGTGGTGGCCATTGCGCCGCTCCTTCTCATCTATCTGCCGCAGCAGGCGGCGGTGCTGGCCTGCGCTTGGATCGTGGCGTTCTTTCCGGTGCTGGCCAACACCACGCTCGGACTCAACTCCGTGGACCGCAATCTCGCAGAACTGTTCCGGCTCTATGGCGCATCGCCGTGGCAGGTGCTGCGCGACCTCAAGCTGCCGGCCGCCCTGCCCTATATGCTGGGCGGGCTGAAAATCGCGGGCGGCCTGTCGCTGATCGGCGCGGTCGTCGCTGAAATCGCGGCGGGCTCGGCGGGCGCGGGCTCAGGGCTCGCCTATCGCATTGCCGAAAGCGGCTACCGGCTGAATATCCCGCGGATGTTTGCGGCGCTGATCCTGCTCTCGATCGCAGGTGTCCTGATTTTCGCTGTACTGTCGCTCATCTCGCACCTGATCCTGCGCCGCTGGCACGAAAGCGCGAACACGGAAAGCTGAGCGCGGCCGCCTGCGGGCTACTTCCTCACCGCGGCGAGAAAATCGAAATCGCAGCCCTCGTCGGCCTGTTGCACATGCTCGCGATAGAGCTTCGCGTAGCCGCGCCGCGCGTCCTCCGGCACCGGCGGCGGAGTCCAGTCCTTGCGCCGCATCTCCAGTTCGGTATCGCTCACCAGCAGTTCAAGCTTGCGGTTGGGAACATCGAGCCTGATGCGGTCCCCGGTCTTGACCAGCGCGAGCGGCCCGCCCGCGGCGGATTCCGGCGACACATGCAGCACGATGGTGCCGAAAGCGGTTCCGCTCATGCGCGCATCGGAGATGCGCACCATATCCTTGATGCCTTGCTGCGCCAGTTTCTTCGGGATCGGGATGTATCCCGCCTCCGGCATGCCGGGCGCACCGATCGGACCGGCATTGCGCATTACGATCACGTCGTCCGCGGCAATGTCGAGCGCGGGGTCGTCGATTCGCGTCGTCATGTCTTCGACCGAGTCGAATACCACCGCGCGGCCTTCGTGCCGCATCAGCTTCGGTGACGCCGCTGCCTGCTTGATCACCGCACCGCGCGGGCAAAGATTGCCGCGCAGCACCGCGAGTCCGCCTTCCTTCTTCAGGGGCGCATTGCGCGGCCGGATCGCGGTCTGGCCCGGCACATCCTCGAAGGTCTTGATGGCGTCGCCCAGCGTACCGCCCATCACATGCTTCGCGTCGAGCTTGAGCAGATCCTTCAGTTCCTGCATCAGCCGCGGCACGCCGCCGGCATAATGGAAATGCTCCATATAGTGATCGCCGGATGGCTTGAGGTCGACGAGCACGGGCGTCCGCTTGCCGATCTCGTCATAATCCTCGAGCGACAGCGGCGTGTTCGTGCGGCCGGCAATCGCAGAGAGGTGCACCACTGCGTTGGTCGAGCCGCCGATCGACTGGAGCATGACGATCGCGTTATGCAGCGCATCCCTCGTGATGATCTCCGATGGCTTCGGCCCGCCGTTTTTGGCAAGTGCGGCGGCCTGCTTGCCAGTCGCTTCCGCAATACGCACGCGATCGGCATGGACCGCAGGAATCGTGGCGGCACCCGGCAGCGTCATGCCCATCGCTTCCATCATGCATGCGATGGTGGATGCCGTACCCATCACGCCGCAAGTGCCGACCGACGGAACGAGACGCGCGTTCGCCACCTCGATATCTTCGGCATCCATGCGTCCGCCGCGAAACTCGCCCCATAGACGGCGGCAATCGGTGCAGGCGCCGAGCACCTCGCCCTTGAAATGGCCGACCAGCATCGGCCCGACCGGCAGTACGATGGTCGGACGGTCCGCGCTCACCGCGGCCATGACCTGCGCCGGGGTCGTTTTGTCGCAGCCGCCGATCAACACCACGGCATCGACCGGCAGCGCCCGCACCATCTCCTCGGTGTCCATCGCCATCAGATTGCGCAGGAACATCGAGGTCGGATAGGCGAAGCTCTCGTGGATCGAGATGGTCGGAAATTCCATCGGCATCGCCCCGGCCAGCATCGCGCCGCGCTTCACCGCCTCGATCAGTTGCGGCACATTGCCGTGACAAGGATTGAAGTCGGAATAGGTGTTGGTGATGCCGACGATCGGCCGGTCGAGCGCGTCGTCGGAATAGCCCATGGCCTTGATGAAGGCCTTGCGCAGGAACAGCGAGAAGTCCTTGTCGCCGTAGCTGGTCAATCCCTTGCGCATGCCTGCAGTCACATCATCGCTCCATGGGCTCCGTCACCCCTGAGAGCCGCATCTCGTGCAGACGCCTCGGAGTGACAGGATACTTTCCGATGGGTGTAGGAACTTAGCAATTGCGGCGCAACGCTCTTCGCAAGCGCTAGGGCATCGTAATGTTGCCCTTTTTCACAGTGTCGGACCAGAGGTCGGCTTCCGCCTCCAGACCGGCGGCAAACTGTTCCGGGCTGTCTTTCGGGATCTGCATACCGAGCGCCTTGTAACGCTCGATCACATTCGGCTCGCGCAAGGCCGCCTGCACCGCTTCGCGCAGCTTCTTGATGACGGGTTCGGGCGTACCGGCCGGGGCTGCCATCCCCCACCAGTTCGAACCGGTAAAGCCAGGAAGACCGCTCTCGCTCAAGGTCGGAGTGTCGGGCAGTTCCGGCAGGCGGGCATCGGTCGCGACCGCAAGCGCCGTCAGCTTGCCATCCTTGATTTGCCCAAGGCCCGCGGCGAGTCCGACCGTGAAGAGCTGGATGTCGTTCTGCAAAAGGGCGAGGATGCCCTGCGGCGATCCACGAAACGGAATATGCTGCATGTCGAGACCCTTGGTCTGCTTCACCCGTTCGAGCAGCAGATGGTTCACCGTACCGGGAGCGGGAGAACCGAAATTGACCTTGCCGGGATTGGCCTTCACGTAGTCCATGAACGCCGCAAAGTTCTTTGCCGGGACATTTGGATTGGAGAACAGGACCAGTGGTACATCTGCGAGCTTCGCCACCGGCGCAAGCGCGGTGAGCGGGTCGATCGGCATCGTCATCGTGAACTGGTTGATGACGAAATTGTTGGTCGCCGTCACCACAAGCGTGTAGCCATCCGGCGGAGATTTCGCGACTTCGATGGTTCCGATATTGCCGGCCGCGCCCGGCTTTGCCTCGATGACCAGCTTATGCCCGAGCACTTCCTCCATCTTGGGCGCAAGCAGCCGCACGATCGCTTCGGACACGCCACCAGCCGTGTAGGTCAGCACCACGCGAATCGGCTTGGTTGGATAGTCCTGTGCGTATGCGGCCAACGGCATGGCGGCCGCCAAGACGAGACACGCCGCAAGTGCAAAAAGCGATCTCAAAGTGTAACGAGACATGGCCTACTCCTGTGGCTGTCGAAACGTGGTCCGGACAGTCCCGGCAGACGGCCTTGCGACGGCCGCTTCTCGCTTTTCTTGGCGTTCAGAATTTCGGAAACAACTGCTTGTCGGCGAGCCAGCGCGACATCTGCAGGCGCTGCTTGCGCGAGCCGGAGAGAAAGGCCTTATGCTCCTTCTTGTTCGGCCAGACGTGATCCGGCGTCACCGCCATGCGAACAAGGATTTCGTCCCTGGTTACGTTGAAGACCATAAGATCCTGCGCCAGCGTCAGCGGCCCCTGCCAGGCCTGACGCACGTCGCGCTCCATCTCGGCCGCGGTATCGAAGTCATTGAAGAAGTGATAGATCACCGCGTGCCGCGGATTAGTGCGGGCGAACACATGCCCGACCTCGGACGGTGCGGTATGGGCGACGGTGCCGATGCCCTTCGCCATGCGCTCGTCATAGCCCGAGCGCGCCATGAGCTGCGACACCGTGTTGAAGGCCTCGTGAATCAGAAGGTCGGCGCCCTGCGCGTTATCGACGAAAAACTGGCTGGGCGTAGTGTCACCGGAAAAGACGAAGCACAGGCCGTTCCATTCCAGACGCAGGCTTACCGGCCCGTCATAGATATGGATCGCCGGAAAGCTTTTGATGACGACGCCGTTCTTATCGTAGATCACACCGGTCTTGGCAAAGTCAAATTCATGCACCTCGACCTCGGCGCCGGCATCGGGCAAGAGCCCAAGCCGCGTGGCGGTGTCCCAGGCAAACGACTCCATCTGTTTCTCGATGAAGTGGCGCATGCCGTATTTCGGCTCCGGCCCCGACGGGCCATACATCACCAGCGGCTTTGAGCGCCCGCCGGCCCAGCTTCCGATCCAGACCTGCGCAAAGTCGCCGACGTGATCGGCATGCAAATGGGTGGCGAAATAGGCGGTGATGTCCTGGTGCGGAATTTCGAGTGCAGTGAAATTGGTCTGCGAACCCGAGCCGAAATCCCAGATGAATTTGTCGCCGTTGCCCAATTCAATCAGAAACGACGTATTGGCCTGCGCGCGCCGAACGAACGGACGACCGGTGCCGAGCGCCGTTATGCGCATCTCGTCCGCTGCAAGCTCCTCGGTATTGGGAAAATAATAGTCGCGCTTCGAAGCCATGCGATCCCCGCTCATTCTATGCGTTGACGTGAGTTTTTCGTGGATCGGCTTGCTTCGGTGCGCCGGACAGGCGAGCCTTCGCTTTCGGGCCGGGACCTCGCATGTAGTGGCGTTCGGGGGGATAGACTTGATCGCGCATGCCCGCCTTTCCGATAAACTTTCCGATCCAATGTCCGATCCAGGCTTTCAGCGTAGCAAGCTGCATCTTGTCGATCCCTTGCAGAGATTTGCGGCCCGCGACGTCACTCACCATCCAAATCGGCCAGGTCCGCCATCATGCGGACATTGGCCTTGACCCGTCGCAGCACGCGCATCAGCGTTTCAAATTCCGCGGGCTCTACGCCTTTCAGCACGCTTCGGTAATGTGCCTGCATTACGGTGCGCGTCTCCTCGAAAACCGCGCCGCCTCTTGCAGTCAGACGCACCGCAAGGGCACGGCGGTCGTCGGGAAGTGGCGCGCGTTCGACGAGACCGGCTTGCTCCATCTCGTCCAGCACGCGGCCGAGGCTCGAGCGATCGAGCACGGCCAGCTGCGCAATCTCGCCGATGGTTTGCCCATCCTTCTGGCGCAGTGCCGCCAGAGCGCGCCACATCGGCACACTGAGACCGCGCGGCCGCAGCACGCGGCCGAGATTCAGCTGGTTCTGCCGCTGGATCGCAGCGAAATAGTGCATCGGATAGTCTGTGATGCGATACGGCACCGTCGTTGCCGCTGCTTTCGAAGACGCGCCGGCTTTCGAAGCGACAAATTTCTGCGAGCCTTTGCGTGCATCTTTGTGCGCTGGGGCGTCCGGATGCATTGCGGCGGGCTGACGGTCGACTTTACGGATCTGAGGCTTTCCCATGCAAGATATAATATAAGTATTATATGTCACAGACAATAGCGAATGACCGGCGGCACGGCGGGCAACAGGCAAAGAACTGGAGGGTAGGAACTCGAAAGCTTGACAGACTGGAAGGCCTCAGACCGCAAACCAGCGAACGAAAGGCCCGCGAAATGTCAGAGCTGCGCCGCCACTGAAATCTCCCGTGCCGCCGCCTGCAGGCAATCCATCAGCCGCGCCGCAGCCGGCGGCAGCGTGCGGCCGCGCGTGCGTACCGCAGACAGGGCGGCGGCCGTGAGGATGGTTTCCGCCGGAATCCGTTTCAGAAGGCCGAGCGCCTCGAAATAGGCGGTGATATCTTCCGACAGCACCCACAGCAGGTTTCGCGCATTCATCAGGCTGACATTGGTCTGGATCGAGGACGACTCGATCATGCAGCGCCATGGCCGCCGCTTGACGCGACGGAAGATGCGTTCGATCCCGGCGCGCATCGGCGTGCCGTCCTGCGGCAAAATCCAGTCCTGTTCGGCCAGTTTCGCCCAGCCAACCGGCGAACCGCGCGCCAGCGGATGCTGCGGCCCGGCGACGATACAGATCGCGGGATCGTAAAGCTCGTCCATCGCGAAATCGCGGTCCACCAGGGCGGGCTCGACGCGGCCGATGACCAGATCGAGCCGGCCGTCTCGCAGCATCGCGAAATGCTCCTCCATTGCGCCTTCGCGCATGGTCACGATCACATCGGGTGCGCGATCAAGCAGCAGCGACAGCGCGCGCGGCATCAGCACGTAGCAGGCGCCGATGCCGGCCCCCACGGCGACCGTGCCGGACAGCCCGCTTTCGATTGCCTCGATCTCCCCTGTGCGCGATCGAGATTGCCAATGAGGTTCGCCGCATGGCGGATCAGCGCGCGCCCGGCTGCCGTCGGCCGCAGAGAACGTCCCTCCTTTTCGAAAAGGTCGATCCCCAGATCGCCGGACAACGAACCGAGCAGTTTCGAGGCCGCGGGTTGCGACAACCGTACCTCGCGCGCTGCCGCGCTCAGCGTGGGCGCCTGTTCCAGCGCCGCCAGCAATTCGAGCTGCCGCAGCCGGATGCGGCGGCGCAGCGTCTGCGCGGTTTTGCGTGCTTTGGACACGGGGCTGGACGCCGGTTTGCAGGGCCGTTTTGACATATGTCACTTATGACATGAATTCGCGCCAACTATTCATTTGAAGAAAGTGTAGCGGTTTCTCAGAATTGCTCCAGTCTCCGTTCAGCGAAAGCAGTAAAGTCCGGGTCTTCGATGGATTCCTCGCCCTCCTTTTCCCGCCCCGGACTGCAAATGACGAAACCTGCCCCGTTTATCGACCGCTTCGGCCTCTGGACCGCCGAGCAGAAAAAGCAGGCGCGCGCTCTCAAGGCGCTGACCGCCAGACACAAGCTGAAGCTGATCCGGCTGGTCTGGTCGGACACCCACGGGCACGCCCGCACCAAGGAAGTGACGATCCCGGCTTTCCTGTCCGCGCTGTCCAGCGGCTACAACATCAATGTCGCGACCACGACGCTCGATGCCTCAGGCGCACGCACCTTCGCCTCGTTCACGCCCGGCGGCGGCATGGGGCTCACGGAGATGACGGGCTCACCGAATCTGACCATCGTCCCGGACCCGTCGACGTTTCGCGTGCTGCCCTGGGCGCCCGGCGTCGGCTGGGTGATCTGCGACGAATATTTCAACACCGGCATCCCGTTCCACTTCTCGCCGCGGCAGCTTCTGAAGAAGCAGCTCGCGCGGCTGAAGCAGCAGAAACTCGGACTCACAGTCGGTCTGGAGGTCGAATGGTATCTGCTGCGTCTCGCCGGCGATCCGATTGCGCCGGAAAACACGAACGCCATCGGCATGAAGGGCAAGCCGGTCCGCACTTTCCCGGTCGAGACCGGCTATTCATATCACTCCGAATCCAACTTCGACATCATGCAGCCGGTGCTCACCGCCTTGTGCGAGCATTTCGAGGCGATCGGCCTGCCGCTGCGCTCGATCGAAAACGAATGGGGGCCGGGCCAGGTCGAATGCACGTTTGCACCAAGGGATGCACTGACCACCGCCGACAACCTGATCCTGTTCCGCAGCGCGACGCGGCAGATCACCCGCCGCATGGGCTATCTCGCAAGCTTCATGGCGCGGCCGGCGATCCCCGGCTTCTGCGCGAGCGGCTGGCATCTGCATCAGTCGCTGAGCGATGCGAGCGGGAAGAAGAATTTGTTTATGCCAGGCGCAAAGGGTGATCCGCTATCGCCGGTCGGCATGCATTATCTCGCGGGCCTGCTGACGCATGCGCAGGCCGCGACGCCCTTCACCACGCCAACCATCAATGGCTATCGCCGCTACAAGCCAAACTCGCTGGCACCTGACCGCGCCACCTGGGCCTATGACCATCGCGGCGTGATGGCGCGCGTCCTTGGCGCGCCTTTCGATCCGGCGACGCGGATCGAGAACCGCATCGGCGAGCCTTCGGCCAATCCGTATCTCTATATCGCCGCGCAAATCGTTTCCGGCCTCGACGGCATCGCGAACAGGCGCGAGCCCGGTCCGCAGGAGCTAAATCCATATAATTCGGACTTTCCGCTGCTGCCAAAGACGCTGCCGGATGCGCTTGCTGCCCTGGAGGCGTGCGAATTGTTCCGCGAACAATTCGGCGAGACTTTCGTCAATTATTTCCTCGCCTTCAAACGCACCGAACTCGGCCGCTTCGAGAAATGGAAGAGCGAACACGGTGCATCGTGGGATCCGGCCGGCGAACCGACCGAGTGGGAGCAGAATGAGTATTTCGATTATTTCTAGGTCTCAGTGTCAGCTCGTCCCCGCGCAGGCCGGGCCCCAGAGTCAGAAAGACTGGATTCCCGCCTTCGCGGGAATGAGCGGAGTGTGAGGCGCCGGCAGAGCAAGACAGCAACCACGGCAAAGGACGTAACCCCCATGCTGGAAAAAACCTCGGACCTGATCCGCACCGCCTATCTGTCGCCACCCTACGACTACGACCAGCTGGTGCAGCGCGACCGCGTGCATCAGCTGATCTACACCGATCCCGCGATCTTCACCGCCGAGATGACGCACATCTTCGGCGCAGTCTGGGTCTATCTCGCGCACGAGAGCCAGATTCCGAACAAAGACGACTACGTGCTGAGCAAGCTCGGCCTGCGGCCGATCATCGTGCTGCGCGACACCAAGGGAAAAATCCGCGCGCTGTACAATCGCTGCACGCACAGGGGCACCACGCTCTGCCGGCTGGAAAAGGGCAACTCGAACGTGTTCCGTTGCCCCTATCACGGCTGGACCTTCAACAATGACGGTTCGATCCGCAACGTGCCGTGGCCGGACGGTTACGCCAACGACGTCGCCGAAACGCGCTTCAATGCTGCACAGATTCCGCGGGTGGAAAGCTATCGCGGCTTCATCTTCGGCACACTGAACATGGATATGCCGCCGCTCGAAGATTACCTCGGCGGCATCAAGGGTCCGCTCGACGAATGGCTCGACCGCCATCCCGGTGGCAAGGTCGCGATCTGCGAGGCCAATCGTTTGAAATACAACGGCAACTGGAAGCTCGCCTACGACAATTCATGCGACGGCTATCACGTCGTATTCTCGCACCGCTCGCTGCTCGACATGGAGAACCGGCTGGTCGCGGAGGCCGACAAGGGCATGTCCTATTACAAGGGCCGCCCAGACGAGGCGCCGATGTATATGAAGTATTTCGGCCACGGCCACCACTTCAAGGACAAGCGCCCGAACATGGAAATCAAGCCTGGCGCGATGTGGGCAGTGGAGAGCCCCCATCCCGGCATGGAGCATTACGAAGCAGAGTTACGCCGCCGTCTCGGCAACCGGGCACTGGAAGCGCTCGATCTCGCTTCGTCGGAGCCCGTAAACATCAATATCTTTCCCAATCTTTCAATTCTCGGAAACCACCTGCAAGTCTTCGAGCCCCTCAGCGTCACCGAGACCAACGCGATCTGGTACGGCACCGCGGTCGTGGACGACGAGGGCGTCTGGGGTGACGCGCTGCCGCTGATCAATGCGCTGCGCATGCGCACGCAGGAAGGCTTCCCGAATTTCGGCGAGGTCGACGATCTCGCCAATTTCGAGGAGATCCAGCGCGGACTTGCCGCCTTCGAGGACGAGTGGGTCTACATGCATCGCGGCATGGACATCCCCGGCCGCACCGTCGATTGCGGCGGCGGCGTGCTGAAGGCGCCGGCGACCGACGAAATGTTCATGCGCGAGTATATTCAGTACTGGAAACGGCTGATGCAGACCGAGCCGAATGTCCAGATCAAGCGGGAGCCGTGATCATGAACGCAGCCGTCAAGCACGATCCGCACAAGACCTCATTCTACATCACCGATGCGCTCTATGACGAAATCATCGCAGACTTCTCCAACTGGCAGCGCGACGACCTCGTGATCAACGATCACGTCGAGCGCGACCTGTTCCGCTTGCTGCTTGAACACGAGGCGCGTCTGCTCGATCAGGATCGTCTTGAGGACTGGCTGACACTGTTCACGCCGGAATGCGTCTACTGGCTGCCCTCGACGCCGAATGGCGGCGATCCACGCAAGGAGATCGCCATCACCTTCGACGACCGGCGGCGGCTGGAGGACCGGGTGTACCGGCTGCGCACCGGCTATGCGTGGTCGCAGAAGCCGAAGTCGCGCACCGTGCGGCTCGTAACCAATGTCGAGGTGTTCGATGCCGGTCGCGCCGATACGCGGATGGTCCGCTCCAACGTGATGATCGCCGAGTTCCGCGGCTTCGAGACGCGCTGTCTCTATGCCTGGTGCGGGCACCGCTACGTGAAAGAGGGCGGCAAGTGGATGATCGCGGTGCGCCAGCTCAACCTGATCGATTGCGATCAGTGCATCCGCAATCCGAGTATCGTGCTGTAGCGGCCGTCACGGCAAGGAACGGGAGGCGAAGCAATCCGGGAGGCACCGGATTGTGCATGGGGATTGCTTCGCGTCGCCCGCGCTTCGCTTCGCCAGCAACGACGGGCTAATATGGCGCCTGGCAGAGAATTGTTTCCCAGGAACGCACGCATGCCCCGCCTCGCCGCCGCTCTCCTCCTGCTCGCCTTCTCGTTTTTGCTGCTCCCGGCGACCGGATCAGCGCAGGACCAATCGACAGTGCCGATGCAGGGCTATTGGCGCTTCGAGAAGGATGCCGCGGATGCAGCCAACCTGTCCTTTGTCAGCGACGGCAAGGTGATCTTCCTCGTCCGGGCAGGCCGCACCATCAGCATCTGGTTCGCGTATCCGGAAGGGCCGCAGACCAAGGGCCCGGTCCGGGTCCGGATCGAGACCGGCACAAAGCGCTGGCGCATGGATGGCGACCTCAGGACCGAAGAGCAGAACGGAAAGCCGGCAATCTATTTCACGCAGAACGACTTCGGCATGACCGACCGCAAGAAAAGGTGGGGCAACCTCACCCAGCGCTACAACCAGTTCATCGAGGGACTGACTGCCGCGGACCAGATCGTCATCACCACCAAGCAGGGCGTGATCCGGCTGCCGGCGGTGACCATCGCGGATGCGCGCCAGCAGATGCAACTGTGACGCGCACCACCGGAGCCTCGAGACAACGATGAAACGCCTCCCGGTTTCCGATGAAGACCGCCGTTCGATCGAATCCTTTTTCGAACGCTGGGGCACGCTGGTCGGCAATGTCGATTTCAAACGTGCCCGCGAACTCTATACGGAGGACGTGATCGCCTTCGGCTCGCTCGGCAAAATGCTGACCTCACGTGCGGCGCTTGAGGCCGAACAATGGCGCGCGGTCTGGCCGACCCTCGCCGATTACCGCCACGACCTGTCGACGCTGGAAATCGTCGTCTCGCCGGACCGGCTGATGGCGATCGGCGCGGTGATGGCCCGCACCACCGGCATTCACAGGGACGGCTCGCATTTTGAGCGGCCGGCGCGTGTCACCGCGACCCTGATGCGCGAAACCATCGATGCGCCATGGTTCATGACCCACACCCACGTCTCGCTCGTGCCTGGCACGCCGGCACCGTCCTTTGGGCAAAGGCCGGAGGCGGAGTAACCGGACGGGCCAGTCAGCGCAGTCAGCCCACGCGGCCCGGCGTGGGCCGCGTATTGGGCGCTTCGACCGCGCCGAATTCAGGCTGCCGGTCGGCCTGCTCCAAAATTGCGCAGGCCGCTGCGGCTCCCGAGGTTTTGCCAGCGAAACTCAAAATCGTCCTGTGGCAAAGCGAGCATGGCCGCAGCGTCTTGCCGCCGTTGACTCGTTCAAAGGCCAATCTCAGAATGATCATGAGGGGAAACGGGTCGCAAAGACCCGATACGCATCGCCGGGCAACGGCGAGCGTCCCAGAGGAAAACGCCAAGGAGAGACCCGCGATGGCTGCGCCACTTCGCTTCAACGCCATGCATTTCATGCCGTATTCGTACCTCCCGGAGAACCACAAGGAGTTCAAGTCGACCTGGGTGAGTTTCCCGAACAAGTATTTCGACCCCGACAAGGGGCATGAGCTCTACAACCGCTATATCGGCGAACTCGTGCTTGCGGACGAACTCGGCTACGACGCGGTGGTGGTGAACGAGCATCACAACACCGTCTATTCGCTGATGGCGACGCCGAACATCATCGCCTCGGCGATCGTCGCGCAGACCAAGAATGTGCGGATCTGCGTCTGGGGCACCCCGCCGAATTTCATGATGCCGAACCGGCTGGCCGAGGAATATGCAACTCTCGACGTGATGTCGAAGGGCCGCCTCGAAGTCGCATTCCCGCTCGGCACCGGCATGGAATACTGGTCCAACCCTGTGAACCCGGCGACCGCGCGCGAGAAGTTCCGCGAATCGCTGAAGATCATCCTGCAGGCCTGGACCGAGGACGGGCCGACCACGCATTACGGCAATCACTATACCTACCGCTTCCTCAATCCGTGGCCGCGTCCGTATCAGCGGCCGCATCCGCCCTGCTACATCGTCGGCACCGGCTCGCCGGAAACCATCGAGATCGCGGCCGAACTCGGCTTCGGCTATTCGTCGGTGTTCGTCACGCAGGCGCGCGCCAAGGAGCTGAACGAGCAGTTGCGCGAACGCGCCGCGCATTTCGGCCACACCATGCGGCCCGAGCAGCTTCCGCTCCTGACCTTCGTCTACGTCGCGGAGACCCAGGAGCAGGCGGAGAAGGAATACATCCCGCATCTGCAGCGCTTCTTCGAGGATTACGCCCGCACGGTGCCGCAATATCTCGCGCCTCCGGGCTATCTGTCGGTGGATCAGCTGAAGGTTCGCGCCGCCACCGCCGACAAGATGCATGGCGGGTTCGACTTCAAGGCGATCTCGTCGTCCTTCTTCATCTCGGTCGGCACCCCGGACAAGGTGGCGAACGACATCGGCGAGTGGACGGTCCGCATGAAGACCAACCACATCAACAGCGTGATGCATGTCGCCGACATGCCGCACTGGAAGACGGTGAAGAATCTCACGCTGTTCGCCGAAGAAGTGATGCCGCGGCTGCGCGAACGCGCAGGCTCCCCGCAACGCATGGCCGCTGAATAATGGCCGCCGAGTAACGGGGAATAACGATAATGAGCAAATTCGAGCGTCAGACTCTCACCGTCGACGGCGTCAAGACCGTCGTGCATACCGCCGGCCATGGCGAACCGCTGGTGTTCTTCCACGGCGCCGGCACCGTCGACGGCTTCGACTTCGCCGAGCGGTGGACCGACCGCTTCCGCGTCATCGTTCCGTATCATCCGGGCTTCGGCGAATCCGGAGACGACCCGACCTTCACCACCATGCATGACTACGTCATGCATTATCTCGAGCTGTTCGACATGCTCAAGCTCGACCGCTTCAACCTGGTCGGGCTGTCGATGGGCGGCTATCTCGCGGCAAAATTCGCGAGCGAACACGGCCATCGCATCAAGAAGCTGACGCTGATCGCGCCCGCGGGTCTGATCGATCCGAAGAACCCCATGCTCGACATCCTCGCGGTGCCGGGCGAAGCGGTGCCGGGACTGCTGGTCTCCAATTTCGAAGTGCTGAAGCCGAAACTGCCGGAGAAGCCGGATCTCGACTTCATGGGCGAGCGCTATCGCGAAGCCACGACTGTGGCGCGGCTGTTCTGGGAGCATCCGGGCGATCCGAAATTCATGCGCTATCTGCACCGCATCAAGGTGCCGACCCAGATCATCTGGGGCGAGGAGGACAAGATTATCCCGGCCGGTCAGGCCGAAACCTGGCGCAAGTTCATTCCGAATGCCGACATCCAGGTCTACAAGGGCGCCGGCCACCTCGTGCATCTGGAGCGGCCCGAGGCGGTGGACGCGGTCGCCCGCTTCATGAGCTGAAGGCGACGGCCATTCTTTCCTGACTGGAATAAGCCGGCGCGCACCTCACCGCGGGCCGGTACGGATAAAGGCGGAGGTTGCAAAAAGCCGGCCAAAGAAGCCGGCACGCACCGAAGCAAAACCAAAACAAGCGTAAAACAGCACCTTGGGAGGACTAAAAACAATGGACAGAAGAACATTCGTGAAAGGCAGCGCGGCGCTGGCCGGCGCTGTCACTTTGCCGAAAGTCTATGCGCAGGCGCAGACCGCGCCGAACAGCATCCGCTTCGGCTATGCGATCACGCAATCGGGCCCGCTCGGACCGGGCGCGGAATCGACCAGCATCTCGCAATACCGGCTGTGGCAGAAGCGGGTGAACGACGACGGCGGCATCATGCTGAAGAAATTCGGCAAGAAGGTGCCGATCGAATTCGTCAGCTATGACGACCAGGGCAAGCCGGACGAAGTGCTCAAGCTCACCGAGCGACTGATCCAGCAGGACAAGGTGGACATGATCCTGAGCCCCTATGCCAGCCACATGAACCTGGCATCGGCGCCGATTACAAACAAATTTGAATATCCGGTGATCTACACGACGGCAACCACCAACAAGACCTACACGCTCGGCCCGCGCTGGCCGTTTGCGTTCTGGAATATCTCGCAGCCGAACGAGTCGACCGAGCCGGTCGCGAAAATGATCGGGGATCTGAAGAAAAGCGGAAAGATCAAGGGGACGGCCGCGGTCATTCACCCGAACATCGAATACGGCCTCGAAATGAGTACCGCATTCGTGGAGGCTGCGAAGAAGAACGGCGTCGAGATCGTCTTCAACAAGGGCTACCCGTTCCCGGCATCGGACCTGCAGCCCCTGGTCCGCGAGGCGATGGCCGCCAATCCCGACGCCTTCATCGCCATGAGCTATCCGCCGGAAACCTTCGCGCTTCCCGAACAATGCAAGATCGTCGGCTTCAATCCGCAGATCATGTATCTGGCCATCGGCGGCGTGTTCCCCGGCCTCAAGGGCAAGTACGGTAACAATGTCAACGGCATTCTGGTCTATGGCGGACTCAATCCGGACGAGCCCGGCATGGCCGAATACAACAAGGCCCACCAGGCGATGTTCAACCGTCCGTCCGAAGCCGGCGCCATCAACGTCTATGGCGGGCTTCAGGTGACGCAGCAGGCGATCGAAACCGTCGGCGAGATCGACCGCAAGAAGATCCGCGACGTCATCGCCCGCGACAAGTTCAAGACGCTGTGGGGCGAACTCTCCTACAAGGATCAGCGAAACACCAATCCGTGGGCCGTCGGTCAATGGCAGAACGGCGAGGTGGTCGGCGTGTTCCCCGCCGAAAAGGCCGGGGCACGGCAGCCCGTCTTCCCGAAACCGGCCTGGTCCTGACCGCGACCGCTCTTCCACGAACTGTCATCGCCCGCGAAAGCGGGCGATCCAGTCAAGATCATCGCCGCTTAGCTGACTGGATGCCCCGCTTCGGCGGGGCATGACAATGGATTGACCCTTAGGTTGACCCTTGGATTGACCCTAACGGATGCGTAAACGGACGCGTAATCGGTGATCCTGTTCGAAGTCTTCCTCAACGGACTGCTGCTCGGCGGGATGTATGGTCTCATCGCGCTCGGCCTGAACCTGCAATACGGCATTGCCCGCATTCTCAACCTGTCCTTCGGCGAGTTTTTTGTTGGCGGCGCCTTCGTAGCCTTCTTCACCATCATGCTGTGGAAGCTCAATCCCTTCCTCAGCGTATTCATCAGCATTCCGATCGCCTTCGCGCTGAGCTGGCTGATCTACCAGTTCATGATGGTGCCGCTGATCAAGCGCGCGCCGGACCAGGACGCGCTCGACGCAGACGCCGTGCTCGTCACCTTTGGGCTGTTCTTCGTGTTTCAGGGCCTGGCCCTGGTCTACTGGTCGGGCGATCTGCGCGGCTACAGCTATCTGTCGGTCCCGGTTCATATCTTCGGCGCCACGATCGCGCTCAACCGGCTGGTCGCCTTTCTCGGCGCGGTCGCGCTCGCGCTCGCGCTGTATGGCATCCTGCGCTACACGCGGATCGGCGCTGCCTTGCGCGCCATCACCATCGATCCGGTCGCGGCGGGCCTCGTCGGCATCGACGTGAAGAAGCATTCGGCGCTGGTCTTCGCCGCGGGCGGCGCGCTCGCTGCAACCGCCGGCATGCTGGTCTCGACCTTCGTCTCCTTCAGCGCCACGTCAGGCGTCGAATACACGCTGAAGGCGCTGATCGTCGTCATCATGGCGGGCGTCGGCCGCGTCACCGGCACGCTGGCCGCTGGCATCCTGCTCGGCGTGGTCGAGGCGCTCGGCGGCTATCTGATCGATCCATCTCTGACACTTGCCATCAATTTCGGACTGTTCATGCTGATCCTGCTGGTGAGGCCGACCGGATTATTCACTCGTGCCTGAAATCATCGATAAGAACCGGGGGACGCTCGCCGCCTTTGCGGCAGCCGCGGTCATCCTCGCTCTGGTGCCCGCGATGGTCTCCGGCTACATCATCTCGTTCCTGCTGCTGATGTTCGCCAATGTCGCGCTGGCGACGGCGTGGTCATTCTTTTCCGGGGCGACGCGCTACATCTCGCTCGCCACCGCCGCGTTCTTCGGCATCGGCATCTACACGCTGGCGATCACTCATGTGCATATCCCGATTGGCTTTGCGCTGCTTGCCGCCGCCGCGATCGGATTTATGGTCGCGGTCGTGGTCGGGTTGTCGACGCTGCGCCTGCGCGGCGTCTATTTCGTGGTCTTTACCTTCGGCCTGACCGAGCTGGTCCACCAGGTCATCAATACCTGGGAGATCAAGATCAACAAGACCGCGACCCGCTATATCTTCTCCGACGTATCGAATATCACGATCTATTACACCCTGCTCGCGGTGGCTCTGATCGCCGTGATCGGCAGCTGGTATGTCAGCCAGTCTCGGCTTGGTTACGCGTTACGTTCGATCGGCGAGGACGAAACGGTAGCGCGGCATACCGGAATCAACACAACCTATGTCAAGGTCCTGTGCTTTGCGCTGTCGGCCTCAGTCATGGCGCTCGTCGGCGCTGTGCTGGCGCTGCGCTACCCCTATATCGATGCGAGCATCGCGTTCAACAATTCGTGGTCGTTCCAGGTACTGATCGCCGCATTGCTCGGCGGCGCGAGTCGCTTCTGGGGACCCATGGTCGGCGCGATCCCGCTGGTGCTACTGTCGGAATTCCTCGCCGGCACCTTTCCGCATCATTTCAGCATCGCGCTCGGCCTGTGCTTCATCGTGATCGTGTATTTCATCCCCGGCGGCCTTGCGCCGCTGATCGAGCGCTACTGGTACAGCCTGCGCGCACGCTGGCGCGAGAGGGCGTTTGCGTCATGACCGTTCCATCGAAGGAAATTCTTTTGTCGGTGTCGGGCCTGCGCAAGGCCTTCGGCGGACTCGTTGCGGTCCGCGATGTCTCCTTCGAGATCGCCCGCGGCAGCATTGCCGGGCTGATCGGTCCGAACGGTTCGGGTAAGACCACCGTGCTCAACCTCATCACCGCCGAACTCAGCGCCGATGCCGGCTCGATCCGGTTTCGCGGCGAGGAGCTGGTCGGGCGCCGCCCGTTCGAGGTCTGCCGCGCCCGCATCGCCCGCACCTTCCAGCTGGTGCGCGTGCTGCCCGGCATGACCGCGCTGGAGAACGTGATGCTCGGCCGCATGTTCGGCGCAGAACCTGCGAGCCCGACCGAGGCGGCGCACGAGGCGGAAGCGCTGATCGAGCGGGTCGGCCTCGGCGGCCAGGCGCATATGTTCGGCTCGCAGCTCACCTATATCGACCAGAAGCGGGTGGAGCTCGCCCGCGCTCTTGCCACCCGGCCGCAATTGCTGCTGCTCGACGAGTGGCTCGCTGGCCTCAATCCGACCGAGCTGAAGGTCGGCATCGCGCTGATCCGCCAGATCAAGGCGCAGGGCATCACCATCGTCATGATCGAACATGTGATGGAGGCGATCCGCGCGCTGTGCGATACGTGCGTGGTGCTGAATGCCGGCGAGAAGATCGCCGAAGGCACGCCGAACGCGGTGCTCTCCAATCCGCTGGTGATGCAGGCCTATCTCGGAGCAGATCCCGGAGCCGAAGATGCTGCGGCTTGAACATGTCAGCGTCGCCTATGGCAAGCACGAGGCGCTGCACGACGTCTCGATCGACATTCCGGCGGCCCGCACCACCGTCATTCTCGGCGCCAATGGCGCGGGAAAGACGACGCTGCTCAAGACCATCGCAGGGCTGGTGAGGGCGAAGCCCGGCGCGCGCATTCTGTTCGAGGAGAAGCCGATCGAGAACGAGCCGCCGCACCGCATTGTCGCGGCCGGCATTGCGCTCGTTCCCGAAGGCCGCCGCCTGTTCGGCGACATGACGGTGATCGACAATCTCAAGCTAGGCTCATACCCGGAGCGCGCCCGCGCCGACGAGGTGCGCCAGCTCGAAAAGCAGCTTACGACCTTCCCGCGGCTCGCCGAGCGGCGCAACCAGCTCGCCAAGACCATGAGCGGCGGCGAGCAGCAGATGCTGGCGATCGCGCGCGCCTTGATGTCGGAACCCAAATTCCTCCTGCTCGACGAGCCCTCGCTCGGCCTGTCGCCACGCCTGATCAAGGAGCTTTTCGCCACGCTGCGCACCATCACGAAAGGCGGACAGGCTGTGGTTCTGGTCGAGCAGAATGCGCATCAGTCGCTGCGGCTCGCCGACATCGTCCATGTGCTGGAGAATGGCCGTATCCATTCCTCCGGCACCGCGGCGGAAATGCAGAAGGACGCAGCGATTGCCCGCGCCTATCTCGGACTGAGCACGGAAGCCGAAACGATATCCGCTGAGGTGGCGCCTCCTCAAAAAGCGGCACAGGCGGCGGCTGCGGGAGGGTTTGTTAACCCATTCGCACGTACCATTGCTCCCGCGCGGGACGATATGCGGCACTCGCCCGAGGGCGACGCCGATCTCACTCAAAGAGGCCAGACCATGGGCGGTTTCTACAACCCGTATGCACGGGCCGTGTCCTACAATTTCGCGCCGAAAAAGCCCGAAGCCCCTGCCGGTGAGGCAGCAGCGCCTGCGCACGAGCGTGGCGATCTGTCGGGCGGCTTCGCCAATCCGTACGCGCGGAGCGTCGAGAAGTAAGTCTGCTTCGCGGTCATCGCCGGGCTTGACCCGGCGATCCCGCAATTTCGCAAATTGATTGCCGGATCACGCCGCTTCGCGGCAGTCCGGCAATGACGTCTCAGGGAATTGCGTAAGGATTGCGGAATCCGCCGGACTGGTTGCTGCTGGCAAAACCGCCGCCCGGCGACGAGACCGCGTGCAGCTTCGGCGCAGCTTCCTGCTCGCGCGCGATCTGCGGCGACACCGAGCCGGCGCTGCGGATCGCGTGATAGCTGAGTTCTTCGGGATCGATCAGATCCGGCACCTTCCAGCCGTCGAGATCGTATTCCGCCATGCATTGTTCGGCGAAGCCCTGCAGATTCTTCGCCGTGCCGCCCGCCATCGCGCCGAACAGCACGTACCGGCGGATTTCCTCGGTCGAGCCGCCGTAATTGATCTCGTAGAGCTCGTGCCGGCCGCCGAATTCGGTGCCGATCGAGTCCCACAGGAGTTTGAGCAGCTTCACCCGATCCACCGCGGCATAGCCGTTGGAGCCGCGCATGTATTTGTCGAGATAGGGCCGGATGTCCGGATTCTTGAAGTCGCGCGCCGAAGAATTGAGATAGATGAGGCCCGATGCCACGGTCTGCTCGATGATGTATTTGACCTTGGTATAGGCCATGGTCGACACGATCTGGTACGCGCCCGCAGGTTCGATATCAGGCAGCAAATAGTCGCCGACCCACGGTTTTGGATTGCGCGACATCGCCTCTGTCAGGCCCCAGAACAGGTTCCGCCAGACCAGCACCTCGCCGACATTGGCCTGCACCCCGCGGAAATCCTTCGAGCCGGTGGCTTCCACCGCTTTCAGCAAAAGGCCAGCGATGAAGTCGAGCTTCACGGCCAACCGGGTGCAACCATGCAGCAGCGCGCGCGGCAAGAAGCCGGTGCGCGGAAAGAAGTTGTTTGCCTTCTCCACATCGCCGTAGCAGAACACGTTCTCCCAGGGCACCAGCACCTTGTCGAGAATGAACACCGCATCGTTCTCGTCGATACGGCTCGACAGCGGATAATCGAACGGCGAACCCATCGCGGTCGAGGTCATCTCGTAGGACGTGCGGCAGATCAGTTTCACGCCCGGCGCATTGGTCGGGATCATGAAGATCGCCGCGAAATTCTTGTCCTGCACCGGTATCAGCCCGTGATGGGCGACGAAGGTGTAATTGGTCAGCGCCGAACCGGTCGCGACCACCTTTGCGCCCGACACGATGATGCCGGCATCAGTCTCCTTCTCGACATGGCAGCACACGTCGCCGACTTCGTTCGGCGGCAGGTTGCGGTCGATCGGGGGATGGATGATGGCGTGATTGACGAATGGCACGCGCTCCTGACAGAACTGATACCAGCGCTTGGCGTTTTCCTGCCACGGATCGTAGAAGTCGGCATTGGCGCCGAGCGTGCCGAGGAACGCTGCCTTGTAGTCAGGCGCGCGGCCGAGCCAGCCATAGGTGATCTTCGCCCATTCGGCGATCGCATCGCGCCCGGCGACCGATTCGGCGACGGTCTTGGGCGCCTTGAAATAGCCCTGCGTCATGCCGCCGTTGCCGGTATCGGTCGGCACCATCAGCTTGTCTTTGTGCTTGGGATCGTGCAGCGCGTCGTACAGGCGCGCGATCATGCGCGCGGTGTTGCGGAAGGCCGGATGCGTTGTGACATCTTTCACCCGCTCGCCGTAGATGTAGATCTCGCGGCCGTCGCGAAGCGAGTCCAGAAACTGCTCGCCGTTCATCGGCGCTGAGGATTTGATCTTGCCGGTCGTGGCCGGATCGGCCGCAAAAGCCGTCTTGTCGTCGCGAAGCGCCGCCTGAGCCATCTCGAAACGTCCTCCCTTGGCCGCTGTTTGGTGCGGCGCTTACGGCGTCGATTGCCCGATTGAAATCAAGCATCTAGCCCCTTGATGGCGCTACGATATGGAAGCGGTTTTGCGATGGCAAGAGAGCGTCCAATCGAGCGTCCGATCGAGCGCCCAAGGGAGCTGCCAAAGGAGCGCGCAATGGAGCGTGGCCACAGGCCTGTGATCGCCCGGTGGGCCGGGCTAGACTTGGGAAACACTGCCGCCGAAATGGGCAAGGACGGAACGCCGGCTTCATGACGATCAGGATGCGATCCCTGAAGGGCGGCTGGAATTCGATCACCCGATCCCGGTTTTGGATCACGCAGGCGGCGCTCGGCGCGGCGCTGGTGGTCATCTTCGTTGCCATGGAGTGGCTGAGCTCCATCCACGAATTTATGAGCGTGCCGATCACGCCCTGGAATCCGGGCCTCGGCGTCGTCTTCGCCTTCATGCTGCTGTACGGGCCGCATTTCGGCCTTGCCCTGTTCGTGGGCATGATCGCGGCCGAGCTGATCGTGGTGCGGACCGCGCTGCAATGGCCGGTTATTCTTGCCGTCGCCGCAATCATATCGGTGGTCTATGCGGTGGCTACGGCGGTGCTCCGCCGCAGCTTGCGCCTCGATGCGGGACTTTACCATCTGCGCGACCTGGTCGTGCTGCTTGCCGGAGGCATCGCGGCGGCTTTTGTGAGTTCGGCGCTGGTCGCCGTTCTGCTTTTGCTCGACGACAGAATTGCGCTCGACAATGTGGCAACGGCGGCAACCCCGCTGCTTCTTGGCGACATGATCGGCATTTCCGTCGTGACCCCGCTGACGCTGCGTGTCGTGATGCTCGCACAGGGCCGCGCCTGGCTTGCGGGCTATTCAAAGCCGCTGCTCGCCGAAGTCGGGTTCTATGCCGCCATCAGCTGCGCGGCGTTGCTGATCATTGTCGGCGGCGAGAGCGGCAGTGGATTGCGCTATTTCTACCTCCTGTTTGTGCCGGTGATTCTTGCGGCCGTCCGCCACGGATTCGACGGTGCCTGCCTCGCGCTCGCCGTCACGCAATTCGCGCTGGTCGGGCTGATGCATCATTTCGGCTACGACGCAAAAGCCTTCACCGAGATGCAGACCCTGATGCTGGTGCTGACCGGAACCGCACTTGTCGTCGGCGCCGTCGTCAGCGAACGCCAGCAGGCCGAAGCGCAGCGGCGCCTTGCAGAGCACCGCCTGCGCGAGAAGGAAATGGAAGCCAGCCGCGCCGCGCGCTTCACGCTGGTCAGCGGCATGGCACAGGCGCTCGCCCACGAAATCAATCAGCCAATGACCGCCGCACGCGCCCTGGCGCGCTCGGCACAGCATCTCCTCGAAGGTGCGTCGCCCGACCTGCAGCGCGCCGGCGCCAATCTTGGCAACGCGATTTCCCAGATCGATCACGCCTCCGATGTCATGCGCCGGATGCGGGAATTCCTGCGGCGCGGCCGGCCGCACATGTCGAGCTTTGCCATCGGCGAGACGATCGAGAACGCCGTGGCGCTCGCGCGCCCCGACACCGCCGCCCGCGGCATTTCAATCTCATGTTCGATCCCGGACCGGGTTCCGATGGGACACGGCGACAGCGTGCAGATCGAGCAGGTCATCCTCAACCTCATCCGCAACGCGACCGAGGCCATATCCAGCGCCGCCGTGCCCGGCGGCGCGATCCGGGTTGATGCGGAATACTTGCCCGGCCCGGACCGGATTGAGATTGCTGTCAGCGACAACGGTCCGGGGGTCCCGGACGGCCTCGCCGAAGCTATGTTCGAGCCGCTCACCACCTCCAAGAGTGAAGGGCTTGGATTGGGACTGCCGATCTGCCTCGCCATCGTCGAATCGCATGGCGGGCGGCTGTGGATGCAATCGGGCGAGCCGGGCCGGACCGAATTCCGCTTCTCGCTCCCGCTTGAACCGCGGCACAACCTAAAATAACAACATCGCGCGAGCTTCGCCCGAATGACTGTGCCCACCATATTCGTTGTCGACGACCAGACATCCGTCCGCGACGCGATCGGCGAGATGCTGAGTGTTTTCGGTTTCAGGACGGAGACTTTCGATTCCGCGGCCGCCTTCCTGTCTGCGGTACCGTCGACGCGGCCCGGCTGCGTGGTTGCGGACGTACGCATGCCGGGCATGGACGGCATCGCGCTGGTGGGGGAACTGGCCCGGCGCGGGATCGATATCCCGGTGATTCTGATTTCCGGCCATGCAGACGTGCCGATGGCCGTTGCCGGAATCAAAGCCGGCGCGGAAGACTTCATCGAAAAGCCGATCGATGACGCTAAACTCGTGGCGGCCATCAATCGCGCCATGGCCCGCGTCTTCGCTGCACTGGACAACAGCCGGCAGCACGACGAGCTTGCCGAGCGTTTCAGCAGGCTGACGCCCCGTCAGGTCGAGATCTTCGATCTCGTCGCCAGCGGCTTCACCAGCCAGGCCATCGCGGCGAAGCTCGATCTTTCGACCCGTACGGTCGAGAGCTATCGGGCGCAGATCATGGAAAAGATGCAGGCGGAGAGTGTGGCCGTGCTGGTCCGCCAGGCCATCCGGCTGCAACGGATCGAGGTCTGACATTCGCCTCGACAACCCGGTTTGGGCACCACCCGTTCTGCTCGACGATTACCGTATTTATACTGACGAATTCACACGGATGCACGATTACGCTCGGTCCGCCTAGCCTGCGACATGAGGGCGCGGTGTTCGCTGTGCGCCTTCGCGGAGTGGGGCATGAAGCGCGGTTGGGCGCGGGGCATCGCGGAGCGGCCCAAAGGGCTGTTATCGTTCGATTTTCCTCTTTTCGCGGCAATCGCCGCGATGCCGGCCGTGGTATTGGCCGCGCATCTTCCGTCCGGTCTGCTGATGCCTGCATTGGCGGCCGTCGCGTTTGCGACGGCAGCAGTGGCGTCGGCGATCGGCTGCCTGACCCGCACTGGGCGCGACACGGCAAAGGTCACGATCTGGGACTTTGCCGGCGGCTGCGTGATGATCGGCGTCGCGGCCGGCGTCTTCAGCGAGCAACATCACGTCTTGCAACTGCTCGGGATCGCATCCACAACCCCGTGAAGTAACAAGTTACCGTCCAGGCCGGGCCCCTCTGGCGATCTGCAGCAGGTCGCGATGTCGGACTGGAATTCCGCAAGGAATGGCCCCGCCAGGTTTGGGACGTTTAACGTCCTGCGCTTCCGACCGGACCGTTCCATAAACAAGAAAGAGGAGTTCGGTCGTGTTCGACCTCATTACGCCTTCCGTTCTCAGCGCCTTCTTCCAAGTTATCATGATCGACCTGGTGCTGGCCGGCGACAATGCCATCGTCATCGGCCTTGCGGCCGCCGGCCTGCCGAAAGAACAACGCGCCAAGGTCATTCTGATCGGCATCGCCGCCGCGACAGTCTTGCGCATCCTTTTCGCCGTGATGACCACGCAGCTCCTGCAGATTGTCGGTCTGTTGCTGGCCGGCGGCCTGCTGCTGCTCTGGGTCTGCTGGAAGATGTGGCGTGAACTTCGTACGCCCCACGAGGAAATCGTCGAGGCCGAAGAAGCCCTCACCGAGACCGACATCAATGCCGACGGAACGGTCGCCGGCAAGGCACCGCGCAAGACCTTCGCCCAGGCCACCTGGCAGATCATCATCGCCGACGTATCGATGTCCCTCGACAACGTGCTGGCGGTTGCCGGCGCCGCGCGCGACCACCCTTACGTGCTGATCTTCGGTCTGGTGCTGTCGATTGCGCTGATGGGCCTGGCGGCGAGCTACATCGCCAACCTTCTGCAGAGGCACCGCTGGATCGCCTATGTGGGCCTGGCCATCATCCTCTATGTGGCGCTCGAGATGATTTACCGCGGTTCGCTGGAAATCCTGCCCTACGCGCGGGCCTATATCGGCGGATAGGGGCCCGATCCGCGCCACTCGCAGCCGCGGACAGCGCCGTCATGCGCGGTCCGCGGTTGCGCAAGATTGCCTCGAAATGCCAAGTAACAGCCGTGATTGGCCGGGTTCAGCTTGGATGTGACGAGGCATGGCAGGCGAAAAGATACTGATCGTCGGAGCGGGGCTTGGCGGCCTCGCCGCGGCGCTTTGTCTGATCAAGGCGGGGTACGACGTCGAGGTCTATGAACAGGCCCCCGCGCTCGGCGAGGTCGGCGCCGGCATCCAGATGAGCGCCAATCCTATGCATGTGCTGCGGCATCTGGGGCTCGAAGAGGCAGTCCTGAAGCTGGGCGTTCAGCCGGGCGCCTATGTGTTCCGCCTGCACGACACTGGCGAGGTGATTCAGGAGTTTTCGCTGGCCGAAGAACACCGGCGTCAGCATGGCGCGCCCTATGTCCAGCTCCACCGCGCCGATTTGCACAACCTGCTCGCCGAAGCAGCATCGGCGGCGAAACCGGGCCTGATCCGGCTCAATCACAGGGCCGCCGGCTTCACCGAGACCGAAACCGGCGTGACGCTGCACTTTGCCGACGGCACCAAGGCTGAAGGCGATATTCTTGTCGGCGCCGACGGACTGAAATCCACCATCGCCCGGCAGATCGTCGGCGAGATACCCGCCACCTATACCGGAGACGGCGCCTGGCGCATCACGGTGCCGGTGGAGCGACTGCCGAAGCCGTTTCTTCCGCAGGTCATGTCGGTGTTTATGGGACCGGGCGGCCATGCCGTCTGCTATTACCTGCGCGGCGGCGCGCTGCTCAATTTCGTCGGGATCGTCGAGAAAGAGCTGGCGTCCGAGGAATCCTGGACGCAGAAATTTCCATGGGAAATGCTCAAGCAGGATTACGAGGGCTGGCATCCCGCAATCCAGACCATCATCGACGCCGCCGATCGCGACCAATGCTATCGCTGGTCGCTGCACAACCGGCCGCCGGTGCGTAACTGGAGCACAAGACGCGCCACGATCCTGGGCGACGCCGCGCACGCAACGCTTCCTTATCTCGCACAGGGCGCGGCGATGGCGATCGAGGATGGCGCCGTTCTCGCCCGCGCGCTCAGACAAGAGAGCAATATCGCCGAAGCGCTCGACCTTTATCAGCGCAATCGCGTCGATCGGACCGCGCGCATTGTCGAGATCTCGACCCAGAATCGCCGGCTGTTTCACCTGCCCTCGCAGGAGGCGATCCGCGCCGAATTTTCCAAGCGCAACGAAGGCGAGAGCCGCAACCGCTGGCTCTATTCTTACAATCCTCTGACCGTCGAACTGACATGAGCATTCGCGCGACCGCGGGGCTCATCCCCTACAAGCTGACTCAGGCGGTCGGCGGCTCGGGTGTCTCCGCAGTCGATGTCATTGTCGTGGAGATGACTGACGCGGACGGCGCCCGCGGACTTGGCTTCTCTTATGTGATCGGCGGCAACGGCGCCGTCGCCTTCAAGGCGGCGCAGGAGCAGGTCGCGCGGTTCGTGAACGGGCAAGCTTTGCCGCCGCCGGCCACGCTCTGGCGCAAGATCAATGCAAGCTTCAACCGCACCGGTGCCGGACCCAATCTGGTCGCGCTTGCCGCGATCGATGTCGCCGCGTGGGACCTTCACGCGCGCAGGCTCGGACTGCCGCTCGGCGTTGCGATGGGCGGCGCGTTGCGCGCGGTTCCGGTCTATGGCAGCGGTGGCTTCAACACCGTGCAGCCACCGGAAGCGGCGGCGGACATCGCGGCCGAGCAGGCCGCACGTGGGCTGACCGCGGTGAAACCGCGGGTCAAGGGCATGCCGTCCGACGCGGCGGTTATCGAAGCGGTGCGCAAAGCGCTTCCCTTGCATGTGCAGATCATGGCCGACGCCAACGAGAAATGCGATCTGCCGCAGGCGCTCTGGCTGATGGCACTGGCGCGAGAGCACGGCCTCTTGTTTGTCGAGGAGCCGCTGCCTGCACGTTCTCTTGAAGGCTATCGGAGGCTGGCAGCAACGGGCGGCGCTGCCATCGCTACCGGCGAACATCTTCAGGCGCGCGCCGATTTCCTGCCATTCATTTCGGAGCGGATCGCGAGCGTGATCCAGCCCGACCTCGCCATGGCCGGCGGCCTCACACCGGTACTGGAGATCGCGACTCTTGCCGAGGCGTTCGATGCGGCCGTGTCGCCACATTTCCTGCCGGGTCTGTTCGCGCATGTTGCGGCGGCCGCGCCGGCCTTGCGCTGGCTCGAAGAGTTTCCGCTGCTGGAACCGCTGTTCGAAGGCTGGCCCCGTATCGATGCGAACGGGACCATGATCGCCTCGTCCGCGCCGGGCCATGGACTGGCCCTGACCGAGCGCTACCGGCGCGAGATGGCGAGTTGACGGCTCCGCATCCGCTTCGACTAGCTGCCGAGATACTTCAACGCGGCTGCGGAGATGACGATGAGGATGGCAATTGCGGCCAAGGATACGCCCGGTCCGTGATCGACACTTCGGTATTTCATTGCATTCCAACACTGAACAAGCGATCCGGATTGGCCCAAGCTGCGGGCGGCCCGAAAGCGGAGGTCTCCAAATCGGATTTCTGGCAGAATGCTTCGCCCGTGCGCGATGACGCTTCAACTGCCTGTCCGGCAGATAGCCTCCCCGTCCACATCAAAATTTTCGTGTTCGAAACCGTGAAAGACAGGAGCATGCCGGCAAAGGACAATTGCCTGTGCCAAAGCAACGGAGACGAACCGATGAGCGAAATGCGTATCCGGCCGATGCGTCCCGATGAAATCGCGATCGCCATCGACTGGGCCGCCGCTGAGGGCTGGAATCCGGGCCTTGGCGATGCCGCCTGCTTTGCCACCGTGGACGAAGGAGGATTCCTGATTGGAGAGATCGACGGCAAGCCGGCCGCAACCATTTCGTGCGTGAACTACGATCCGCACTTTTCCTTTCTCGGCTTCTACATCGTGCGCAACGATCTGCGCGGACGCGGTTACGGGCTGCAGATCTGGAAGGCTGCAATCGCCCATGCAGGTGCGCGGGTCATCGGCCTCGACGGAGTCGTGACGCAGCAGGACAATTATCGCAAATCCGGATTCAGTCTCGCCTATCCCAACATTCGCTATGGCGGAAAAGTGATGGCGCCGCCAACCCCTCAGGAGAGCGTGGTCGATCTCGCGGATGTTCGTCCGGCAGATCTCGAGACAAGCGATAGTGCCGTCTTTCCGGCGCCGCGCGCGGCCTTTCTGCGCAGCTGGGTTCGTGCTGCCGGCCATTTCGGCCGCGCGCGGATTCGCGATGGTGCGTTGGCTGCATGGGGGGTCATTCGCCCCTGCCGGACCGGCTCGAAGATCGGTCCGCTTGTTGCCGAAGACCGAAGAAGCGCGGAAGCGGTGCTGTCGGGCTTGCTGCAGGACAGCGGTGCCGATGACGTGTTTCTCGACGTCCCGGGCGTTAATACGCACGCGGCCGCGCTGGCGACGGAATTGGGGCTTGCACCGGTATTCGAAACCGCGCGTATGTATACCGCGCCGATCAAGCCGCTGGCGCTGCACCGGGTGTTCGGCGTGACGACATTCGAACTCGGATGACATGCCCCGCGCATCCGTCTCAGGCACAAGTCTTTTCGCGCCCTGCCCACTCGGATATCCATTGCTCAGAGAAACCAACCGGGCCTCCCTCATGATTTTATTGTCGAATGGCGGCACCAATATCCATCGGGCCGCAGGACCTTCCGACACCATCGCTGTGGGCACTGTTGACGGCATCGCGATACTCGGCCGCACCGACAAGGGATGGAGCATCAAGCACCGCGCCCTGCCGGGCGTATTCGTCAGCGCGGTCACCGCGCTCCCGGACGGCACGCTATTCGCAGCGACGCGCAGCGTCGGCATCGCCCGCAGCGACGATGGCGGCATGACTTGGCGGTGGGTGAATAACGGCCTGTCGCATTACGAATTCTGGTCGGCGCGCGCCGGCACCTTGCAGGGCCGCGATGTAGTATTCGCGGGTTCGCTGCCGGCGCATCTATATGCGAGCGAGGACAAGGGCGAGACCTGGCGCGAATTGCCGGCGCTCCGCAAGGTCGCCAGCGTGTCGCGCTGGACCTTTCCGCCGCCGCCGCGCGTCGGTCACATCAAGGACATCGTGATCGACGGCGATCGCCTGCTGGTCGGCATCGAGATCGGCGCACTCCTTGTCTCGCACGACTTCGGCGAAAGCTTCAGCGAGTTGAAAGTCGATCCCGATCCGCAGGAATGCGACATCCATCGCATCCTGGTGCATCCCGAGAGGCCGCAACGGCTGATCGTCGCCAACGGCATCGTCGGCATGATGCGAAGCGAGGACGGCGGCAAGACCTTCGAGAAAATTCCGATGCCGCGCGAGGCTGATTATCCAGACGCCATCGTGATCCATCCCGACCGGCCGGACCTGCTGTTCATGACTGCCGGCGTCGGCTGGCCGCTGCACTGGTATGAGCGCGGCCGCGCCCGCGGCAAGATTTTTCGTAGCCCCGATGCCGGAAAGACCTGGCAGCGGTTGCTCGGCGGCCTGCCGGACGGCCAGCGCGCGCTATTTTCGGCGCTCACGATTGAAGCGTGGCCGGGTGGTTATTCGCTTTATGCCGCCGACACCGACGGGCAGGTGTTCGAAAGTCTCGACGGTGGCGATACCTGGACCATCATCGCGGACACCGCGCCGGTCTCGAAGGGCGAATTCTACAAGGGCCTCGTGCGCGATCGCGTCAAGCTCGCGGGAGTCGATGACATCGTGGCCAACCCCAAGGCGAGCAAGCGCTGGGAGGAGGCGGGCAAGCGGGTGTAGCGGCCGCCGCACAACACTGATCCCGCCGTGGCAGATCGCCACCTGTCTTGGTGATGGCGCTCATCTACCAACGAAGCCGAAAGGATGACTCCATGCATCAGTCGATCCGCAAGCGCTGAGCAAACCGCTGTTCCGGTTTCGCCGCCCGGCCACCTGGCCGGGTGCTTTGTTGTGCTTGTTGGACTGATGACATGAAAACCTTTGATGCTTTCGATCGCCCGGATGGCTGGGCGTCCGCCGCCGAGGCGTTCTACGACGACTTTGCCGCTGGCCAGCGTATCCAGATCGCGCCTTGGGGTGGCTACGCCATCCTCGGTTATTCAGAACTCGCAAGCCTCGCCCGCGATCCGCTTGCAGACGGCATGGCCCCCGATCCGGTCGCGATGGCGGATACGCCCAGCGTCTATCGCCTGATCCGCCGGGCGCTTTTCACCAAATCCGGCGAACCGCATCGGACGGAGCGCGCAGCGACGATTGCAGCCTTTGGCACCGTGCCGCTGACCTCGATCGCGCGCGAGGCGGTACGCAACGCGATCCACCGAGCACCGGCGCGGATTGACCTGCGGTCCGATCTCGTGGCGCCGGTCGTGCGTTCTGTCTGGGGGACGATCGTCGGACTTGACGCGGGCGCCGCGCTCCAGCTCGAAGCCGCGGTGCGGGACACGCGTTTCGCCAGCAATGTCCGCCGCTCCCAGCGCCGGCCATGTCACGGTGAACGAGCACATGCCCAAGCCTCATCAGCGATACGCCAATATGACGCCGGCGGGGCTGATCAGGATGGCGGCCCGGATGGGCATCAACGCTGCCGCCCTGGTCGAGCAGATGATGCGTGAGCGTCCGCATCCCGAGCAGGGTTATCGTTCCACCATGGGGATCATCGCGCTGGCGCGGCGCTACGAGCGCGATGGGCTGGAAGCGGCCTGTGAGAGAGCGCTCGTTATCAACGCCATCACAGCTACTCCTCGGGCCTAGGAAGTGACACGCCCTGCAAGCTAGAGTGGGATGAAATCAGGTTGAATCGATTTGGGATTCCCAAATCGGAGCGTTTCTGATTCACCATGCTGGCTGGGATGGAGGCCAGCATGGATGGGCAAACCGTACTCTGAGGACCTTCGAAAGCGCGTGG